>ERZ778021.77-NODE-77-length-230566-cov-7.281084_pt1 | contig 230566 bp, 157 predicted proteins | sample MGYA00375751_ERZ778021 | MGnify/ENA primary metagenome ERZ778021 (study PRJEB29350, sample SAMN05389814) | bioreactor metagenome | isolation source: Thiocyanate stock bioreactor | place: South Africa: University of Cape Town | collected 2013-08-29 ...
ACGCCACTACCGCCAGCATCAGCAGGGTAAGGAGACCAGTACCAATCCCATCGCTTCTATCTTTGCCTGGACACGGGGATTGGCGCATCGGGGCAGGCTCGATGGCAATCAACCGCTTATCGACTTCTGTGAGACGTTGGAACAGGTGTGTATCGAGATTGTGGAAGGCGGTGAAATGACCAAAGACCTGGCGCTCCTTGTCTACGGCAATGACGCGTCACGCAATACCTACCTCACTACCCCGGAATTCCTGCAGGCATTGAAACGGAATCTGGATAAGAAGTGGTCAAGTGATTAGGTGAAAAAGTGGAAATCTGCGAGTAAGTGAGGGCAAAGTAAATTTATTTACATTTGCCGAACGGTAGCAGATTGCGCAAAGCGAAAGGTGAAAGGTAAAACAGGGGCGGCCAAACGGTCGTCCCTGTGGTTTTCATATACTGTTTGCTTAGTTTGTATAGAAAATCCTGTACACATTGAATGAACCGGGTTGTGCTGTCGTTTGCAATACCGTCCCATTGAGAGGAACGGAGGAACTGACAGGAGCAATGGAATCGGGATTATCCAATGTGTTCTCCATATCTGCTTCCCCTTTCAGCAAGATGGTCTGTGCTTCCGGTTGTATCTTCATCTTGCGGTTCAGGCCCTCCAGGCTGATCCGGATATCTTTATTCTCTTTGGAGACGTTGCTTACCTTCACAATGATCTCTTTCTTGCCGGTATCGATCACGGCGGAAGCATATAACCCGTCCTGTCCGGTAACGGCTTTTTTGTCCCACGTAAGAGGCAACACATTTGTGCCTGCATGGTGGGCGTATAGTTTCTGGACATAGTAATTGGGCGTACGTACACAACGCAGGTTGTCGAACCAGATCAGGTCGGGACGCCACTGCCATGCATCCACATGCGCCAACAGAGGAGCGTAAGTAGCCATGTGTACAATATCGGCATTGCGTTCCAATCCTGTCATAAAGGCCGACTCGCACAGAGCTGATTCGAAATTGTTCTTCCTGTTCTGAGGATGACAGGCATACTCACCGGCGAATACTTTCGGTCCTTTACGGTCGTAAGAGTCATAGCGTGTGGCTTGTTTCAGGAACCATTCCGGTGAGCGGTAATAGTGTTCGTCTACCAAATCGACTTTCAATCGCTTCATCTCGGGCCACAGATAATCGAAGTCCTCGCCTTCGGCTTGCGGGCCCGAACTTCCGATGATCTTTATTCCGGGATATTGGCCACGGATGGCATCGATGAATTTCTCCAACCGGGCTGGATATTCAGGTCCCCACTGCTCATTGCCCACGCCGATAAATTTCAGGTTGAAGGGTTCCGGATGACCCATTTCCGTCCTTACCTTACCCCATGTAGTGGAAGTGGATCCATTGGCAAATTCGATAAGATCCAACGCATCCTGGATATAATCCTGCAATTCTCCTACCGGTACATGGCAATGTTCTCCTTCGTTCTGGTACTGGCAGGATAATCCCACGTTCACTACCGGCAGCGGTTCGGCTCCCATGTCTTCGGAGAGCAGGAACAACTCATAAAATCCCATTCCATAAGTCTGGAAATAATCGGGAAATAACCGGTGGGCAAAGGTATAGTGCCAGCGGTTTTCGTTCAACGGACGGTTCTCCACCGGGCCGACAGATTTTTTCCAGTCGTAGCGTGTTTCCAGGTCGGTTCCTTCCACGATACATCCACCGGGGAAACGGAACAAGCCGGGATTCAGTTCATTGAGCGCTTCCACTAAATCCTTGCGCAGGCCATTCTCCCGGCTCTTCCATGTATCGGTAGGGAAAAGGGAGATATGTTCCAGATCCACCGGTCCTTCGGATGCAAGGAAGATGCGCAGCGAGGCCTTCGCTTCTTCCTTTGGTGATGTCAGTATCACTTCGTACTTCTTCCATTCCTTGGAGTCGATCGCCACCTCTTTCCGTTCAAAGGGATCGTTGTTCGCATCGATCAATTCGATCCTGATCTTTTGTCCGGCAGTGTTTCCGGAGCGTGCCCAGACTGAGAAACGGTAGGTAGCCTCTTTCTTTACACCGATCCCGCGGAATCCCTCGTTTTCCAGTCCGGTATGTTTATGGCCGTGTCCGGAATTGTTCAGCCGCACATAATGAGGATTACGCTCAAAGGGAGCGTTGTCGGTACGTACTTCCACCTGGCCGAAAGTGTTCCACCCCATCAATGATTGGGGAAATTCGAAAGAACGGTTCTTGACCAGTTCGGCATACAATCCGCCATCGGCCCCGAAGTTGATATCCTCGAAGAATAACCCATACATGGTGGGCTGTATCTCCGCACCCGGTTTCTTTGTATTGATAACCAAATCGATAGTTTGTTGTGCGGATATACTACCGATATATATGCACGATAAAAGAACGATGAACAAATGTTTCTTCATATTCAACATGTTATTGAGTTAATGTAAAAGGTGTTTTCTTCACATATACTTTGTAATCCTTGATCATACCCGGTTTTCCCGATTCAGGGCGGGGCAGGTATGAAAATCCGCTGATGACTTTGTCTTCACCCAGGTCGATGACGATATGGTGAGGATAGCCGGGATTAAGGGAGGAATAATCGGTATGCCAGAAGGTCGATTCCTGAAGGTCGAATACGTTGGACGCGATATTATTGGCTTCATTGGTCTCTTCGCTGTCCGCATACACCACTTTCCAGTGCTGGCGGGAAACAGGTTTCCCGTCTTCTCCCAGCAGTTCCAGTTCCGCGATGACGGCGTAGTTGTCTCCTCCGTGTGAATTGAGCGATTCAAGACAGAAATAACGGATTTGCTCCTGTTTCCCGAATTTCACATGCTGCCACCCGTTCCCCGGTTTAAACGAACCGGTATAGTAGGGCTGCTCGCCGGTGAGATTCAACTCTTCTCCCGCTTTCCGGTGCGCATAGGCGGAGCCTTGTAGTGAGAGTTGGTCAAGGATAGGTTCACGCAATCCGGCCAGCGTCGCTTTTTCCGGAGAGGCCATGTCCAACACGATTACCTCGTTCTCCCCCTTCTTCAGCCAACACCCCGGCACATACAACGCCTGCTGGGGACCGATATGCCAGTAACGTCCGATAGCATGACCGTTCACCCAGACCATTCCTTTACTCCAGTTGGTCATATCGAGGAAAGTATCACCGGTTTTATCCAGCGTGAAAGTTGCACGATAATAGGCGGGATGTCCGGCGCTGTTGGGTTCTTCCCGAAAAGTTTTGCTTTTTGCAAAAGCATAATCCACCGGGATGTTGTATACTTCCCATCCTTTCAATTCGGTTGCCCCGTTTTCAGTAATAAGCTCCACCTTTTCGGTGATTCCTTTCCAGTCGTATATCCCCTTGCCGAAGTTCATGCGTCCCATCGCTTCCACAAGAATATCGAGTACATCACCTTCTTTTACGGGCGGCAATACGGCGGTTCCTTCTCCTTTCAACCGGCTGAGTGTGGCGATGCGCTCACCGTTGAGAAAGACCTGTGTCCAGTCGTGGGCTTCCGTGATGACCAATGTCTGGCGCACCGCTGATTCTTTCAGTTGGGTGCGGTAAAGGATACTTCCCCATCCCTGGTTGAAATACTCCATCGACCTTACATCTTCACTCAATACCGGCTCCGGAAGATTATCGAACAAAACAGCGTTTTCTGTCAATTGGAATTCGGGGATTGAGATGGTCGGTATCGAATCCGGAACGGGAGGCAACTGTTCTCCCTCGGGAAGATACTGTTCCAGTAACTTGCGTACTTCGTAATATTTCGGTGTCGCCCTGCCGTATTCGTTGATGGGTGCGTCATAGTCATAGGAAGTAGTGGTAGGCGAGAAATTGGGGAAATTGGCGCCGCCCCAGTGTCCGAAACTGGTTCCGCCGTGCGTCATGTACAGGCTGAATGAAATATTCTGATCCAACATTTCCTTCAATCCCGCCACCAGCGCTTGTGCGCTACGCGTTTCGTGCTTGGCGCCCCAATGGTCGAACCAGCCGGACCAGAATTCGCTGCACATCAACGGACTTTCGGGACGCAATTCTTTCAAACGACTAAACTGCTCTTCTATATTTGCTCCGGTACCAAAATTGATCGTCCATAGCAGGTCGTCGAGCGCATTATTCTCGAAGTTGGAATTCCAGTCACACTGGAAAAGAGGCACGTCATCCAATCCTGCCTCTTTCACGATATCGCGGATATTGGCTACGTACTCCTTGTTGGTATCATACGCGCCGTATTCATTTTCTACCTGGAACATGATAATGTTGCCACCTCTTGTGATTTGCTGATCCGCCAGTTGTTTGCTGACTTCCTTCATAAACATCCGGGTGCGCTCCAGAAAGTAAGGATCGTTATCTCTAAGCTTGATATCGTTTTTTTTCAATAACCACCAGGGTAGTCCGCCCATCTCCCATTCGGCACAGACATAGGGTCCCGGACGTACGATCACATACATCCCGTGTTTCCGGGCCAGCCGGCAGAAAGCAGCCACATCGTTATTCCCGGAGAAATCGAATTGCCCTTCTTCCTGTTCATGGATATTCCAGAAGATATAAAGGCAGATCGTATTCATCCCTAACGCCTTGGTCATTTGGATACGATGTTCCCAATATTCACGGGGAATACGCGGATAATGGAGTTCCGCCGCCTTCACCACGAAAGGTTCGCCGTTCAGGAGGAAGGTATTCTGCCCTGCTTCGAACGTCCCCTTCGCGTTGTTATTACAACTGCTTGTCAATATGGCCAGGAGGCCGATGAGAATTAGTGGGATTTTATTCATTTGTTTAAATATTTTGCAATCAGGGCATCCAGTTCTTTTTGTGTGATGGGGATAACCGATCCGTGCCGGGGATGGAAATCCATGGATATCTCATGATCGATCACCCGGAAATTCACCAGGTCGGTACTCTCGGTGAATTGATAGGCTCCTTTCATATAGACGTCGTACATCAATATGTATTTGTCGGAACCGATCAGTTTGAATACGCTCGATCCTTCCACCGCTTCCGGAGTCTGCTGCTTGTAATCATCATGCTCTGTCCATTGCCCGGAAGTAAGTGAACGGGTAGTCGCCAGTTTGATGCCATTGCCATGCCCTTCGGTCTTATAGAACATATAGAACAGTCCGTCTTTTGGGATAATATCCCCATCGATACACGATTTTCCGTTCTCAGGCAGGAATAGCGGCCGGGGTTCCCCCTCCAGGTCCGTGAAATCGTCATTGGCATAGGCATAGTAAATGATATCGGTTCCGTCCCCGTGTTTCATCGACCAGTATACCATGTATTTCCCGGCTTCGGGATCGTAGATGGTTTGTGGTGCCCATACGCGTTTCAGCTCCTCCTGTCCTTCGTATTTTTTCTCAATATTGATGATGCTTGATGTCCAGTTGATCAGGTCGGACGACTTGAGCAGCACCATCGCACGATTGGAGTCCCACCCTTTGGAGGAAGTCATATCGGTCAGCACCATATAAAAAGTCTTGCCGTCTTCTCCCCGAAGGATATGGGGATCACGCACGCCTCCGGTCGAACTGATCTTTTTCGAGTCGATCACCGGCTGGTTGTTGTTCAGCGTATAATAATTATAACCATTGCTGCTGATGGCATACCTCACGGCTTCTTCTTCCACCCTGTTACCGGTAAAATAAGCGAATAGGTAAGCCACATAGTCCGGTTCACCCAAAAGCCGGACATCCTGTAACCTGAAATATTCTATCTGCGGATTTATCCGGGCATTCGCAAATGAGACACAGATAAAACAAAGTAATAACCAGTGAAGCTTTTTCCTATTCATGCTGTTTTCTCTATCGTTATGGTTCAACTACATCATTGGTCGTTCCCAATCTTGCTATCAGAACTCCATTTGTAGATCCCAATGTGCGGCCAGCTTCTGCGCTTCCTCTTTGGTGAGATGGATTACCGCCCCATGCTTGGGTGAACTGAAATTGGTCGTTTTCATTACCCCTTCATTGAAATGTCCCAGATGAGTGAAGTTCACAAAATCGGATGTTTCGGCAAATCCGAAATTATGCGGGTTGATACTGAATATATCATACATCAACACCCATTTATCTTCGCCAATACGTTTCCATACATTCGGTGCTTCGCAGGAAGCCGGTTCAAAATCGATCTGATCGGGTTGATAGACATAGCCGCTGTTGATTTTATCCGAAACGGCCATTTTAATTCCTGCCGGCCCTTCCTGGGCGACATAGGTCATGACGAACCGTCCGTCAGGCAAGGCGGTTATATCAGCATCCAGTACTTGGACTTCCGGATCGGGATACTCAAAAATTAACTTCGGTTCCGAAACGAGTTTTGTAAAATCATCATCGGTATAAGCGTAATACATTTTTGTCTTGCCGCCATCGAGCCGCATGGTAAAATAGAGCATCATCTTCCCTTCTACTGCGTCGTAGATGGTTTGTGGCGCCCATGCGCAGGAAATGTTCAGATGCGGGAACTGTTCCTCTACCAATACACTGCTACGTGTCCAGTTGATCAGGTCGTACGATTTCATCAGTACAAAACCGCGGTTATTGCCCCACCCGTGGAGATCCCCGTCGCGTTCCCATTGTGTTGTACGATAGCCCTCACGTTGTGCAAAGATATGCAGGTCGGTCATTGCCAGGTAGAATGCACCGTCGGGACCTCGTGTAATATGGGGATCGCGAATGCCCTTTTGTGTAGCGATAGTGTCGCCTCCAATCACCGGCTGGCCGTTGTTCACATCCGTAAATGTGTATCCATCGGGACTTAACGCCATAAAAAGGCTGTGGGTAGGATCGGTGAAATAGACAAGCAGGTAGGCTGCCATCTCTTTTTCCTTGGGTTCGGATTTGGCTGGTTTACAGGAAATCAGGGCGCCGAGTAAGCAAACGAAAGAGAGTAGTAGTGTTAGTTTTTGTTTATCCATATTACAAAATTATAATTAATTGAGGGTGGAGACGGTAGAGAAATCTTGCAGATATGAGTAACAAATTAGTCATTCAATGATTTATCTTTTATCGGCAAGAAATACATTTCTATTTGATAATCTATATTTTTGTCTTTATACGAATGATTGAAAAAGAGTAAGCCGGCAATTCATATTCGAGTTGCCCGGAAACGTTCAGTTTTGATTCTTCGGGTCTGACAGTTTTATCGTCCGGTTTACCTTTCATTACTGTTAAGTCTGACTGGCTGTCGGCTATCTTTATGTCCGACAGGTCGATGGAAGAAGAAATGGGGACAGGCAATAAATTCACCAGTTTAATGATCAAATCATTGGTCCGGGTATCTATTACAAAAGAAGACGCAACCCGTTTTCTGATATCTTCCCGATTATCCGAACGGTCGATATTGCCGGGTATGTATTCATTTCCGGAATGGTGTCCGAACAATTTCTGCACATAATAACCGACGGTCAGTTTCACCTCCGTGTTGTTGAAATAGATGAGATCGGGGTTCCACTGCGTGAATCCTTCTTTTGCCAGCAACGGGGCATAGGAGGTCATCTCCACTATATCTCCGTTCCGTTCAATATTGATCAGGTGCAATGCTTCGCAGAGCGCCGTTTCAAGGTTGTTATGCCGGCCCGGGACATGTGCCGCGTACTCTCCCAGATAGACTTTGGCTTTCGAGCGGTCGTACCTGTCGTAATAATCCTGATTGTTAAGATACCATCCGGGCGGCTGGTAATAATGTTCGTCGATCAGGGTAACACCCAGTTCGGTAGCCAGATTCCAGCCTTCCACATAATCCGACCCTTCGCTAAAGGGACCGGCTGTGCCGATCACGGTTATTTCCGGATATTGAGCCTTTATGGCATTGTATATCATTGTAAACCTCTCCACAAACAAATCAGAGATCAGATCTTCATTCCCTACGCCGATATATTTCAGGTTGAAAGGCTTGGGATGGCCCGCTTCTGCCCTTTTCCGACCCCATTCCGATTTTGCATCGCCGTTGGCATATTCGATCAGGTTAAGAACAGATTGGATATATTCATCCATCTCTTCCAAAGGAATGCCGCCTTGCTGCCCGCCGATCACACATCCGTGGTGTGCGGAGTTCTGGCAGGGAACGCCAGCTGCTACCACCGGGATGGGTTCGGCGCCGATATCTTCGCAGAACTGGAAATATTCAAAATAACCCAGTCCGAACGACTGATGATATCCCCAGAGATTGCGTTGCGGTTTCCGTGTTTCCAACGGCCCGATGGTATTCTCCCAACGGTAGATATTTCCGATTCCGTCGCCATGCGCCACGCACCCACCCGGGAAACGCATGAAGCGGGGTTTCAGGTTGGCCAGCGCTTCCGCCAGATCGGTCTTTAATCCGTTTTTGCGACCTTTGAATGTTTTCTGCGGAAAAAGGGAAACCATGTCCAGATCCACCCGGCCCGTTTGTTGCGGTATCACTTCGATGCGGGCGTCGTCTGCGGTACGGGTTGCCGTAATCACGGCTTCCTGTTTCTTCCAGTCGGTACCGATTATATGAGTAGCGGTTTCGCCATATATTTCCCCGTTTTTTCCGGTAAGCCGCACTACAATCCGGCCTTTTGTTTCCTCGGGACTGCGGGCAAACAGGGAGAGATCATATTTTTCTCCTGCCTTCACCGCAATGCCGTTAAATCCTTCATTAACGAGTGCCGTTCCGGTTTTCTCAATCTGTAAGACAGCATAATGCCTATTGTTGGCGTGGATAGGGGAGACTGTATCGATTAAAAAAGTGTCCGCATTGATTACTGACCAGGCGGTACGATTGTTCCAATTCCTGTCCCGGCCTTCCTTATCGCTCATATCATATTCGAACCCACGGTTTTGAATCAGTTCGGCATATAAACCTCCGTCGGCTCCATAGTTAATATCCTCATAGAAGATACCGATCAACAGGTCACTGATCGATTTCTTTCTTTGGATGTCCGGTGTAATGGAAATAGTGACGGATTCCTTGAACTGACCGGGATCTATCTTCACTCTTTCCGCATTCAGCATCTGCTTATAAGCGGCCGTCCTTTGCGCCTGGATAAGCCCGTCGATGACAGTCCATGAGACACGATGGAGCGTACCGGTCTGCCTCTTCCCCGCGATGGGAACATCTATTCTGCCGGTGGAAACATTCTTTCCGTCACTTTTGTATTGGTCATTTTTTACCGCAGGTGAATAATGCTTGAAATCGCCGGTAAAACTATGAAACAGTCCCTGATCGGCTTTATCACTATGCCAGAGGATACAAAATTCTTTTTTTTGAGAATTATAAGAAATCTGGGGTCTCAGGCAGTTCCCATGCGGCATTAATACCGGATAAGATTGCGGCTTCCAATATACCAGGTCGGAAGAGACGGCATGGGCGATGGCTCCATCCTCGTTGTTCAGGCTCCAGACCGAATGCCATTGCCCATCAGGTGCCCGGAGCAGGAACGGGTCGTACATCCTTTTCTGGGACCCCCATCTACCGTAGTCGGATCTCAGAAAGGGGTGATTATTGCCGATAGTATGCCAGTTCTCCTGGTCGATACTCCATGCAAAATGCAAACCACCTCCGTTTTCATCTCCATAGGCGAAAAGATAGGCCGAATCGGGTTCATTGGCTTTTAGGAAAAGAGTATTGAATATGAGTATGGTCAGGGAAAAAAATATTCTCAGCACTTTACTTTTTTTCTCAATTGCCATCATTGCAGAATAGTTTTTATAGAATAAAAAACAAGCGGAATCCGGATAGGATATCCGCTTGTTTATACAACAGTTTTACCAGAAATAAAAATAGAACAATGCACAAAGCGTCACTACGCCGAGGGAAGCGATCACATCCCATTTGTTCCAACTCTTTCTGATAAGCGCCTTGTAATCGCCGGTAAAGGTGATGGCTTCAATCTGCTTGGCTGTTGGCTTGGGAGTGAAGAAGGATACTATAACCATCATCACCATGATAAAGACAAGCAGCCACACCTCGAAGATAAGCCAGTTGGTTTGCCAGAACCATGTGGTGTTTTCCCAGAACCATCCTGTCATCACATCTTTACCTGTATTGGTAAAGATATTGGTCAACAGGCGTATCATTCCGATGATAAAGCCTACTATCATCCCGGCCTCACCCGCTTTTGGAGTGATTCTCTTGGAAAATATCCCGAGTGCGAATACAGCCACCATCGCAGGAGCGAGTAGCGATTGAATTCCCTGTAGATAATCGTATAGGCTGCCAAGGCTCATCATGATAGGTATCCAGACAATACCCAGTATCACAACCACGATTGTCGCGACACGGCCTACCAGCACATAAGTGGCTTCACTTTTGTTTTTGAACATCGGCTTGTAGAAGTCTTCTGTAAAGAGCGTGGCACAGGAATTGAAGAAAGCCGCCAGGGATGCGACCAGCGCCGATATAAAACCGATGGTGACAATACCCTTTACTCCGGCCGGCAGTACAAACTTCACCATGGAGCCAAAGGCGGTGTCGGGATCGTTCAAAGCGAAACCGCTCTCGGGACGGGCGGCCAATGCGGCAGCGACCATACCCGGTATCAAAAACATGAATACCGGCAATAACTTGAAGTAACCGGCAGCAATGGTTCCTCTGCGTGCGCGTTTCATTACCACGTCGGGTGATTCACCTTTGCGTTGTCCAAGCACACGTTGAACGATGTGCTGGTCGGTACACCAATACCAGAAACCGATGATGGATGCTCCGATAAACACCCAGAACCCGGGATAATCATCATACAACGGGTCTCCCGTGTTGAAGTGGAACATATGGTGGGTACCATAGGCAACGCCATCCTCACCTACATTCAGTGTTTTGGCATGCTCCAGCATTGCGGTCCACCCTTCGGCGATACTGCCGCCTCCGAGTGCCGATAATCCCAGGAATAATACAAGGAATGAGCCGAGGATCAGTATAGGTGTTTGAATCGCCGACAGCGTCATCACACCCTTCATGCCACCCAGAACGGTAAAGATACCTGTCAACACGATCAAACCAATCGCTCCGTACCAGAAAGGTAGTCCGAGAAGACTCTCCATAAAGATGCCGCCGGTGAATGCCGTGACACTCACTTTGGTCAGCACATAAGCGATCAACGTGATGATAGAGAGCCAGGAGCCGGTGGCAGGCGTATAGCGGTATTTCAGGAAATCGGGCATGGTAATGATTTTCCCCATCTTGATATTCAACAGTTGGTAGAAGGGCACGAAAAGCCACCCCAGGATGAGTATCATCCATCCCTGCATTTCCCAGTGGGCCATACCTACTCCTGCCTTTGCGCCGGTGCCGGCAAGTCCCACCAGGTGTTCCGAACCGATATTGGCAGCAAAGATCGCCGCGCCGATAATATACCATGGTTCTCCTTTTCCAAACAGGTAATCTTCACTGTCGGGACCCTGTTGCAAACGTTTATCTTTCCGTATGGAACGCCATACGGCCCATGCTACGGCCGCAACGCCAACAAAGATAATTATCCAGTCCAGCCAAATAAATTCATGTGCATTCCAATTCATACAATGATTGTTTAGATAGTTGTTTTTTCTGTAAATTCACCAATCTGTTGGTACTTCTTGTATAACTCCATGTATACAGCGTGATTTTCGCTGTTGGGATGGTATTTAAAAGCAAATCCCTGCCCCATGGCATCCTGGGCATCTTCCACTTTCTCATGCACACCTGCCGCGACGGCAGCGAACATGGCGGCTCCGAAGGCACATGCCTGCTCGGTCTTTGCCACTTTGATCGGCATTCCCAGCACATCGGATAATGTTTGCATCACGAAAGGCGATTTCAACGAGATACCGCCTATACCGATCACTTCCTTGATCTCAATTCCGCTTTCCAGAAAACGGTCGACAATCGCTTTGGAACCGTAAGCCGTAGCTTCTGCCAGTGCCCTGAAGATCAGCGGGGCGGTGCTTCCCAATGTCAGTCCGCAAATGGATCCAGTCAGCAGTTGGTTGGCGTCGGGTGTACGACGTCCGTTCATCCAGTCGGTGGCGATAAGGGTACTTTCGCTAACCGGAATTTTTTCAGCTTCTTTCGTTAGCTCTGGGATGATCGCTTCTGTAATTTCCGTAATCAGCTTTTCTTTGGTTTCCATATCCAGCAGGTTCGATTTCGAAACGAGCTGTGTAAGGGGCCATTCCAACACCCGTTTGAACCAGGCGTAAATATCACCGAAGCCCGATTGTCCGGCTTCCAGTCCGATCATCCCGGGAATCACCGAACCGTCCACCTGTCCGCAGATGCCCGGTATCAGCTTGTCGCCGATCTCTTCATAAGGCACAGCCATGATATCGCAGGTAGATGTACCGATCACACGTACAAAGTCTCCCGGTTTGATTTGTGCTCCCACAGCGCCCATGTGGCAGTCGAACGCGCCCACGGCCACAGCCACTTTGGTCGTCAACCCCAACCGTTCAGCCCATTCGGGAGTCAGATATCCCACTTTTGTATTGCTTGGGTGGGTTTCCCTATACAAGCGGGAGCGGAAGCCGGCAAGCAGTGGATCCAGCGTGGTGAGGAATTCTTCGGAAGGCAGACCGTCCCACGAAGTATGCCACATCGCCTTATGTCCTGCGGCACAACGACTTCTCGGCATAGTTTCCGGTTTGGAATTCCCGGTAATCAAGGCAGGCATCCAGTCACAGTGTTCAGCCCATGAATAGGCCGCTTTCCGTATCTGCCCGTCTTCACGAAGGATATGCAGCATTTTGGCCCATACCCATTCGGATGAATAGATCCCTCCTTCATAAGCGGTATAATCGATTTTCCATTTCCTTGCCAGTTCGTTTATTTCAGCCGCCTCCCTGATGGATGTATGGTCTTTCCAGAGCACGAACATCGTATTGGGGTTTTCGGCGAACTCAGGTCGTAAAGCCAATGGATTTCCGTCTTCGTCGATCAGCACAGGAGTGGATCCTGTGGTATCGAAAGCCATCCCCACCACATTTTCCGCTGTTCCTGCGGGAGCTTTCGCCAAAGCTTCCCGGATGCTTTCTTCCAACACCTCGGTATAGTCGAGCGGATGCTGGCGATAACGGTTGGTTTTCGGGTCACAATATTTCCCTTCTTTCCAACGCGGATAATATTTCACAGCGGTGGATATTTCTTTACCGCTCAGCGCGTCAGCAATTACGGCACGACATGAGTCGGTACCGTAATCTAATCCTATAACGTATTTCATGTTTTCAATGTATTAATATGCCAATATGCCAATGTGCCAATGAATACATGTACTCTAATTGGCATATTGATTTATTGGCACATTGGATAATTATCTTAACGCTTTGTTTAGCATATAATAGACTTCGTTATTGCGTAGCTCCTGACGGAAATTACGAATAGTGGTATCCTTGTCGATGATCAGCAATTCGATGTCCGCAATTTCAGCGTAATCTTCCAACATCTCGGTGGTCACCGAAAAAGAAAAACTGGTGTGGTGGGTTCCACCTGCCAATATCCACGCACCTGCTCCAATCTCCAGATCGGGCATTGGTTTCCATAAAGCGCAGGCCACCGGTAATTTAGGCAGCTCTTGGGGTTTCTTTACTTCCACTTCATTGACGATCATACGGAAACGGTTGCCCATATCCACGATGGTGGCGGCTATCCCTTCGCCTTCATGTGCCTGGAATACCAGACGGGCACAGGTGCGGGCATCGCCTATTCCAAGGAAGTGGACTTCAATGCGCGGTTTTGTTCCTGTAATATCAGGATTGATCTCCAGCATGTGGGATTGCAGTATGGCACTGTTTGCCCCATCGAAATTCAAGGTGTAATCTTCAAGGAACGATTGTCCACCGGGTAACCCCTGACCCATTACCCACATGGTACGTACAAGGGCTGCGGTTTTCCAGTCGCCTTCCGCGCCAAATCCGTAACCTTCGGTCATCAAACGTTGAGAAGCGAACCCCATCAGCTGTTTCATACCTTCCAACTCGTTGAAGCTGGTGGTAAAGCCTTTGGCTCCCTTGTCCTGGAGGAAACGGCGCAAACCTATTTCCTGTGCTGCGGCATCACGCACAAACTGATGTTTCTCAGCACCTTTTTTACAATCATCAGCAAAATCGTATAATTGCTCATATTCGGCGACAAGTGTGTCGATTTCAGCATCGGTAACCGCTTCCACATACGGAACCAATGTGGCGATAGGTGCATTGTCGACATGGTATCCCAGACGGATTTCCGCTTCTACCTTATCACCATCCGTTACAGCAACATTGTTCATATTATCGCCAAAACGAATGATCAACATCCCTTGTGCATCTGCCCAGCCGGCGCAAACACGCATCCATGATGCGATTTTCTGCTGCGTTTCCTCTTCCTTCCAATGCCCGACCACTACTTTTCGGGGCATACGTAAACGGCTTGTGATATGTCCGAACTCACGGTCGCCGTGCGCGGATTGGTTCAGGTTCATGAAATCCATGTCGATCTCGTTCCAGGGTATCTCCTTGTTGAATTGGGTATGCAGGTGCAGCAACGGTTTTTTGTAATTCATCAGCCCCCTGATCCACATTTTGGCGGGAGAGAAGGTGTGCATCCAGGTGATCACACCGATACATTTCGCGTCGGTATTGGCTTCCTTGAATACTTTTTCCACTTCGGGCGCTGAATTGGCCGTTCCTTTATAAACCACCTTTACGGGGAGCAGCCCCGCATCATTCAGTCCCTTGACCATTTCTTCCGAATGGGCGTTTACGGTTACTACCGCATCGCCTCCATACAGGAGTTGCGCTCCTGTGACAAACCATACTTCCTGATCTTTGAATTGCATAATATTGAACGTTTATGAGTTATGAATTATAAGTTATGAGTTATAAAGTTTTGAATCTTGAATCTTGGTTCTTATTTCTGTCCGTAATACGCGCCGGGACCATGTTTCCTGAAAAAATGCTTTTGGATGAGCAAATCGTTCATGGTGAGGTTCGGGTTGACCTGATAGGCGATGAAAGCCATTTTTGCCACCTGTTCCATTACCACGGCATTATGAACTGCCTCGTGCGGATCTTTTCCCCATGAGAAAGGACCGTGGTTTTTCACCAACACACCGGGGACATGGGCAGGATTGAGTTCACTGAAACGTTCGATAATGACAGTACCGGTCTCTTTTTCATATTCACCTTTCACCTCTGCTTCGGTCATATCTCGTGTGCAGGGGATATCCCCGCTGAAGTAATCGGCATGGGTAGTGCCGATGTTGGGAATATCGCATCCCGCCTGTGCCCATGCGGTAGCGTAGGTTGAATGGGTATGTACTATCCCGCCTATGGAAGGGAATGCTTTGTATAATTCCAGATGAGTAGGCGTATCTGATGAAGGTTTCAGGTTGCCTTCCACGATATTGCCCTCCAGGTCAACGACTACCATATCTTCCGCTTTCATGTCGTCGTACGACACTCCGGAGGGTTTGATCACCACCAAGCCTTTTTCCCGGTCAATACCGCTTACATTTCCCCAGGTAAAGATCACCAGGCCGTGTTTCACCAGATCCAGATTAGCCTGGAATACCTGCTGTTTCAATTCTTGTATATTCATTGCAATTGGTAATTAGTAATTGATAATTGGTAATTATTCCAGTTCAACCATCACCACCGATTTCGGAGGCAATACCACCGAAAGACCACTGTTGGAAAGTGAAGCCCCTTTGAAGTCGCTCACTGTTACCTTGGACGGTTGTTCAAAGCTATTGTAATCATTGATTTTGGCAGAAGTGACCATTTTACCGCTCACCTTCTTCACCGATGCACCGGCTAACTGAGTAGCGATCCGTTGTTCATTATTCGGGTCGGCATTTACCAGCGTGATATGAATTTTACCGCTGGCGTCTTTCGAAGCGGAAACGCTTACCGCGTCTATCTCCCTGTCACCTTGACGGTACTTGTTGCCGATAAAGGAGATAGGCAGAAGCGTCGCATCCTGATGTACCTTATAGAGATGGAACACCCAATAGGTAGGGGTAAGTATCATCTTCTCCTCGTCGGTAAGTATCACAGCCTGGAGCACGTTCACCGTCTGTGCCAGATTGGCCATCTGTACCCGGTCGCTGTGGTTGTTGAAGATATTCAGGTTAATACCCGCCACGATGGCATCACGCAAGGTGTTTTGCTGGTAGAGGAAACCGGGGTTGGTGCCGGGCTCCACATTATACCAGGTGCCCCATTCATCGATAATCATCCCCACTCTTTTTTGCGGGTCGTAACGATCCATGATGGCAGAATGCTTGGTGACCAGTTCTTCCATGAACAATGTTTTTTCGATGGTGGTGAAATATTCTTTTTCATCGAAATTGATAGCTGATCCTTTATCGTTCCACTCCCTGGGTACCGTATAGTAGTGCAACGACAAGCCCTGCATGTGACGGCCCGCGTTCTTCATCACGGTCTCCGTCCAGTTATAGTCACCGCCATTAGCGCCGCAACCGATCCTATAGAGGCGGTTGTCACCGTAATTGCGGCAAAAAGTGGCATAATGACGGTACAGGTCGGAATAATAGTCGGGAGTCATATTGCCTCCGCAGCCCCAGCTCTCGTTACCGACGCCCCAGAATTTCACTTTCCAGGGTTCTTCACGTCCGTTCTGCCTCCGTAGATTGGCCATTGGGCTTTCTCCGTCGAAGGTGATATATTCGATCCACTTTGACATCTCCTCTACGGTACCACTGCCCACGTTACCGCTGATATAAGGTTCCGCGTTGAGTTGTTCGCACAAGTCAAGGAATTCATGTGTTCCAAAGCTGTTGTCTTCCACAACGCCACCCCAATGGGTATTGATCATTTTGGGGCGATTTTCGCGCGGACCGATACCGTCCATCCAGTGATATTCATCGGCAAAGCAACCGCCCGGCCAACGCAGGTTGGGAATGCTGATATCTTTCAACGCCTGGACCACATCGTTGCGGATACCACGGGTGTTGGGTACAGACGAATCTTCTCCTACCCAATAACCACCGTAAATACAGCGTCCCAGATGTTCGGAGAAATGGCCATAGATATGCCTGTTAATGGTGTTCTGTCCACGGTCGGCCTCGATAATTAACCGGTTTTGTGCCGAAACGGATATACTAACGGTAAGCAGTAGCAGTACTACTTGGAATGTTCTTTTTGATTTCATAAATCTCTGATTTTTATCGTTATGTTTATCTTATTATTTTCAATATCACTCCGCCACCGGGTTCTATCTCCAAAATAATTTCCCCGTTCTTCTTGATGTTCACCTGTTCCAGCTGTGGGGAACGATCTTTTCTATCGGAATATTTACCAACTTTCGTGTCGGAGAACATGGGTAGTTTCGCTTTCAGTCTCCTGGTTTCTTTTTCGGCATTGATAGCTGCCACGTACCATTGTTCACCATGACGACGAGCCAACACGACATATTTTCCGGGATAGCCGTCGATAAACACTGTCTCATCCCAGAGAGTGGGGATATCTTTCATAAAATCGATAACGAACGAGGGAAATTCGGTCAGGTTATTTGGAGTAATACCGAAATTTTGCACAGGGGTCTGGAACAGTACGGCGGTAGCCAACTGGAATATCTCTGTGGTCCTGCGTTCGGTTCCACCGTCGTTATTCCGGTTGTGGCGCTTATTCAGCAAAACGGGGCCAAAGTCCATGGATGCCACGCTGTTCCGGATAAACGGATGTAATGTGGCGTTGTAAGCTTCAGTGTCATTGGCGTGTTGGGTGAAGATCAGGTTTTCGGATGCAAGTACTGCCTCACTTCCCACAAAGTTCGGATACATCCGTTCCCATCCGCGAGGAAGTGTACAACCGTGGAAGATCACCGCCAGGCCATAATCGTTGGCATCCGACAGGATATCTTCATATAATTTCATGGTCTCCTGTTTGTCGCCGCCAAAGAAATCCACCTTTATCCCTTTCGCTCCAATGCTTTTCAGCCAAGCCATCTCTTTTTTCCGTCTTACAGAAGTATTCATGCGGTTTTTCGGTCCCTGTGGCGCATCGCTCCAGAAACCGTTTGAGTTATACCACAAGCAGATACCCACATTCTTAGAAGCGGCATACTGTGCCAGTTCTTCTATCTTCTCATGACCTATGCGGCTATCCCACCAGTTGTCTATCAATACCAATTCATATCCCAGTTCCGAAGAGAGATCGATAAAAGTCTTCTGATCCTCAAAGTTGATACTGCCGTCCTGCCAAAGCAACCAGCTCCATGTAGAACGCCCGAACGAGTAGTCTTTCGAAGGCTTATAGAGGGGTTCGACCACATCAAATGCAATGGTGGTCTCCACAATCGGTTTCAAATTGTCCCCCACGGTAATGGTACGCCACGGTGTTTCTCCCGGTAAGGGAATCGCCGGAAAAGCGCTGCCAATACCGTTATTTTCGCCTTCTTCAGGAAAGGCAATGGTGTAAAGACCCTCTTTGCTGCCTTCGCTTAATTTTGACCCGCAGTATAGGCTTCCGACACCGGTCTCTGAAACCAGCGCCCAGCCGTTATCGCCCACATGGAATAATCCGGGGAAAGTATATCCTACACCGTATTTGGAAGGTGTACCGACCGGCTCATCGGGTACATATTCCTCCTCGTAGCTGGGTTTGGTTCGCATCCAACCGATCATCGGCGTGGCCTGCGGCGTGAGGAACGTGGTTGTCTGCTGCGGAAATTTGAATCCGGTCAACTCCTTTTCAACGATACAGCGAGCTGTCTCTCCGTTCTGTGCTAACGTGTATTTGAACGCGATATCATTGTTGCCGACATGAAACGTGATAGTGATCTTTTCCCCTTGTGGTGTCTGATAGGTGGCGACCACTTCATTAGCCCGATATTCCACATGGCTTTGCTTAATCTTAGGCTCATTATATGTCTTGTTGACAACCTGTTCCTTTTTCTCTACAAATACCAGATCCCGACTGAAATCGCTTACGTTGGTGACCATACCCAAAGGTGAATCTTCCAGAATGGTTTTTCCTTTATAGCTTACATTGTAATTCAAAGTTCCCTCTTTCAGAAAAATCGAAACCTGCAAATTCCTATCCGGGCTCACTATAATGAAATCATTGGCAGAAATGTGCTGAAACAGGCAAGTCATTAATATTAGAGTCAATAATTTCTTCATGACGATAAAATACTATTATTGGCGTTAAGAACAGTTTTCCGTATTTACTGTGGCAAAATTAATAATAAGTGTAATATTAGACACTTATTTTTATATGTTTAAAAACATAAAACGGATAATATTTATTTTAACCTAATACCAAGGTTATTATATCGGGATGATTCTTGCATAATGAACATTTGATAGGGTATTACATCTATTCCGATACCGGAGATTGGTGAAATATATTGTACCTTTGCGCAAAAAAATATTCTGAATGGCACCGTTTTATATAGAGCAAGAGAAATTTTTACTATCGGTTGATTGTATCATATTGGGTTTCACAAAGGGAAAATTGTATCTATTAGTCTCGAAACGTAAATTCGAACCATTGAAAAACCAGGATACCCTGATGGGTGGATTTTTGCGATCGGACGAAGATCTGGAAGAAACAGTCTCGCGCGTATTATATGAATATACCGGCATTAAAGATGTGTATATGGAACAGGTAGGCACATATGGAAATATTCACCGTGACGAAGGGGAACGCGTTGTCTCGGTTGCTTATTATGCCCTCATTAACCTTGAGTTATTCGATGATGAACTGTGTAAAATACACAATGCCCGTTGGGAGGAGCTGGATAAGGTAGGTAAATTGATCTTCGATCATAATCAAATGCTGGAGGATACCATTGCCATACTGAGGAGAAAAGCAGCCACACAGCCATTAGGATTCAACCTGCTCCCCGAAAAGTTCACCTTGCCCCAATTGCAATCCCTGTACGAAGCCATTTATCAGAATTCGCTCGATAAGCGCAATTTCCGTAAAAAGATACTGGAAATGGATATCCTTGAAAAACAGGGAGACAAAGATAAGTCAAACTCAAAGCGCGGTGCATTCTATTATAAATTCAACAAGGAGAAATACGACCAGTTGCTCCAGAAAGGATATTATTTCTCATTGTGACACAAAGATTTTTATTCTATTCGTTTACCCCATACGGAGCGGCCCCTGTCATCCAGGCCGGTAAGCAGTATTGTCCGTGTCTGGTTTTCCCAGTCGTGTCCCGGAAAGACAAATAAATCACGGACGGTCTCCTGGCCGATTTTCAATGTGACAGACTGATTTTTTTCGTTGAGACTCCATGAACCATTGTCACTGGTGCTCCCGTCATCATTCAGTTGTAAAAGGAATGAATAGTTCCATTCTTCCTCTTTTAAACTTCCCTCTCCCCACATTATCTGGCCTGCCTCAAGCTGTCGTTCGTATTTGGGTTCCATGATCCGGATCAACTCCCAGTTGCCTGTAACCATTTCCCTGTCCACTTTTCGCTTTCCGTCACCCGCGAATCTTTGGGGGGAAGCAACCGGCCATCCGTCAGGTGTGAAAAAAAGTTCCCTGATATGCAGCACCATCAGATGATTGTGTGGCGACAGACGCCCCTGATGGGCCATGAAGTATCTTCCGGCATCTGTGGCGACCACCCCACAATGACCTGTTCCTGCCCATCCGGGATGATTGTTGAATTGATAGGGTGCTATTATGATAGGATAGTTATTGGTGGTGTCATTCAGATTTTTCCCGAAATAGTCGTAAAAGGGACCTTCAGGTTTGTCTGACCGCCCCACGCGGATGTTGTAGGTAGTCATCAAAGGATCGTACGATACAAAAAGATAGTACTTCTTCAGTTCGGGATTATAAATGATTTCCGGCGCTTCAAGGTTATCTTTCCGGTAATTGGCTCTTCGGGCTATCAGATGGCCCGGGTTGTCTTTTTCCATGGTCAATCCTGTTTCCGGATCGAGCTCAACGCAATACAACCCTCCGAAAAATGAGCCGTAGTGCATCCATATCTTTCCGTTGTCCACATCTTCAATCACACTCGGATCGATGGCGTTCATGGGGGTATTGTCGTTGGTTTTCACCACTGCTCCTTTTTGCTCCCAGGGCCCTTCGGGTGAATCAGACTCGGCAAGGCCAATCCAGGAGGTCTTTTTACCGAATGCCGACACGCTGAAGTAAAGCCTGTATGTATCGCCCTTTTTCATTACATAAGGCGCCCAGATGTTGGTAGCTCCCTGTCCTGAATTATTGGCATGTACCCAGTCAACCGCCTCTTGCGGGATTTCAGGAAATGCCCATCCCACAAACTCCCAATGGACAAGGTCTTTCGATCTCCTAACCTGGATATATCCAAGAGGGACATTTTTTTCTGCAGCCACTTTTTTATCTTCCGCAAAAATCGCGTCGGTGGAATAGATATAGTAATAATCGCCAAATTTTTTAATCGCCGGATCATGCACATTGTATGTGCCCCATTCTTTATAGTGTTCCATGGAAGAGACGGGGGTATAGTTATCGGCCCACGGGTTCAGCATTTTCTCCGGCACGATGAATGATTGCTTTTGTTTGCAGGAGAACAATAACAGTGATATGGAAACTGTAATAATGAAATAATAGGATCGCAGTCGACAATAATTTTTCTTCATAATATTTTTGCTATTATTATTTATCTACAAATAAAATGACAATTTATAATAGGGAGGTAGAGAAATGAACATAGATGGTGGACAAAAGAGAGGCTATGGAGAGGGGGGTGCTCATTTCTCCACCTTATTGATTTTTTTGTCCACCATTGTTAACACAATTATTCAAATCTTTGCAGCAATTCAAAGTCTGTTTTTTAAATCATGCAAAAATAGATATCGAAAATCAGTGAAAAATATAAATTAATAATTTTAATCGTATGAAAACAGCTAAATTAATGAGGAGCACCTTCTACGTGGCAGTACTGGCACTATTGGCAGCATTTGGCTTAGTGAGGTGCGAAAAATTGGAGAATTACTCCATCAATGCACCCTCAGACCTGCAGAACAGAATCGATTCAATTGCGGCCGAAAAGGCCAAACAGTCCACAGGAGATACTATCTACGTCGACATTGCCACGCCGATTATCGGCGCTGAAGATAACAGTGCTGCCTGGTGGTCCGCATTCTCTGATTACTTTACTATTCCTTCAAACAAACGATTGCATTTGGAGTTTGTAAACCACTCTTCCGGCATCAACAACTGGAACAACTGGAATCTCGCCGTCACCAACGAGGTGGCAGATCGTGATGCCAGCGGCTACAAGGAATACTTTGTCCTTCGTTCCGATGCCTATGGATGGGGTGGCAAAATGGCTGACGAGGGTTATGCCTGGGATGCCGCCATGATTTCCCACAACTATCCCGACACCGATGGAAATGGTGATATCTGGAATGACTTCCGCATTACCATGCAAGGCGCTAAAGTTACTCTGGAAATTGACCATTCGGCTACCGGGAATGTGTTTGTGACGGCCACGGCAATCGGAACAAATGGAACAGAACTGGAAATGACTTACCAGCAACCGGTTTCCGCGGCTAAGGATATCGTAGCTTTCTTAGTTTGTGACGGCAGCTATTTTGAGATGAAGGAAGCTTACCTCACGCCTTCAAAAATTACTGTTGTGGAAGATGTCGCTCCGGTTTCAATTACGGTGGCAGGTACTCCTGAATTTGTTGAATTTGGTGATGACGACTTCTGGGGTGATGCAATGGCCATGGTCACTTATGCCGACGGATCTTCCGAGCAGGTGGGTGCCGGAGAGATATCGTTTACGGTGATACCTGACATGTCTACCCTTGGAAAGAAGACCGTTATTGTCTCTTACAGCAAGACGAAGCAAGGCGCTTATGGTCCGGCTGTATCAACTTTTTATACCCTGGAAGTAACTAATCCCGTGGTAAGTCTGGAAATTACTACTATGCCAAACATAACCCAATATTATTTCTTTGGCAGTGACCCGATATTGTTCAACACGAAGGGTCTGGTAGTTACAGCCACCTATTCCGACGGTACAACCGGTGTCGTGGCCAACTCAACGCTGGAGTTCGGTGAGATCCCGGCAGTTGAAGGTTCTCAAGGTGCCGTTGTTTCTTACGCCGGAGCCACAAGCACGGTAACGACCACTTGTCCGGTAACACTTGTCAAGGGGATAGCCCAGGTGGGTTATAACGACTTTTCTACCCCGTGGTGGGCAGAATTCTCTGAGGACTATGCCGTCGCATCGGGTGAGAGCAAGACCCTGACCATGTATTGCTACTCCAACAACCTTAATAATTGGCACAGCCCATGCACCATTCTCCGCAAAGCCGACAAGACTGAATATGCCGTGGTTCGTATGGATCACTTCGGATGGGGCACCGGTTATGGTACAGCTACCCTCACGTCTGACTGGAATTTTGATACGTTCGCATCAAGCATAAACGGCTCCAAGGTGGTCATCACCGTCACCAACAAGGGGGACAATACCGCCGATGTGCTTTATAATGTCACTTACGTGAACGGCGAAACCCATTTCCAGAAGTATGAGGGCATTACTGTTGACAGTAGTGACTTGAATTGCGCGCTCGTAATTGAGGGAGCCTACGTCGTAATTGTAGAATAATCACTAATGAAAAATAAAATAATCGTATGAAATATCCATTTTTTATACTGTTAGGATTACTGGCTCTCATGCCGGCTACCTATGCAGAAGGTAACGGCAGTACCGGTCAGGTACTGATAACGCAAGCCGGCGAGATAACGGTGAAAGGCAAAGTCGTTGACGAATATGGTGACCCGCTTCCGGGCGCGACCGTGCAACAGAAAGGTACTGCCATCGGTACCGTTACCGATTATGATGGCAATTTTTCTCTTTCCGTATCTTCGGATGCCATGTTGGTAGTCTCTTTTGTGGGATACAAAAATGTTGAAATATCCGTTGGAGGGAAAACGGAACTCGGAGCCATCACGTTGGTTTCAGATTTAACAGAACTCGACCAGGTAGTGGTGATCGGTTACGGCACGCAGCGTAAGGTCGACCTTACCGGTTCAGTGGCTGTTGTCAATACGGATGAGCTGAAGAAAGTATCGCACTCAAACATTTCCACGATGCTTGAGGGAAAGGTTGCCGGTGTGCAAATAACTTCTGACGGCCAGCCGGGTGCCGATCCTATGGTACGTATCCGGGGGTTCGGTTCGTTTGGAAGCACTGCCCCGCTTTACGTGGTAGATGGTGTGCCCATGGGAACAACCATCCGCGACTTCTCTCCCAATGATATTGAAACACTCCAGGTGCTCAAGGATGCTTCCGCCGCGGCGATTTACGGTTCACGTGCCGCCAATGGCGTAGTGATCATCACCACAAAGCAAGGCGCCAAGGACAAGAAGGCGAAGATAGATTACAGCGGTTATTTTGGCGTTGACCGGGTGAGGAGTGGCGTATATGATGTGATGGACGCCTACCAATATGGAGAGTACGTCAACATGGCATACGGCAATAGTGGCATGGATGTTCCTGCCGGCTATAATCCCGTAAGTGAAAAGTATGTTGATCCCAGTGTGGTGAACACCAATTGGTTTGATGAGGCGTTCAAATCCGGTATTCGACAGAATCACAATATCAACATTTCGGGAGGTGGCGCCAACAATACGTACAACATTGGCCTCGATTACTATAATCAGGAAGGGACGATGGTAGGCGCCGGCCCAAACTTCGAACGTTACACGGCTCGCCTGAACAATACCATGGATGTTAAGTTCGTCAAATTCCAAACGAATGTGGTGTATAGCCACAGCGATCAGGATAATATGGCGCTCAGCAACGCCAACGAGTACGTGCAGGGGCTATATGGCGCGCAATTCCCCGTGATGGCGTCGGCACTGCTTTTACCTCCATCCATCAAGGCTTATGATGAGTCGACCTGGGTGCTTGACGACAAGATTGCCGGTGCTTCACAATACACCTATGACTCTTATGGTTTTGGCACCTATTATGAAGATGTGCATGGCGATTTGCGTGTGACCAACGTTTTACTCACCAATAGTCTTTTGAAAAGAAACGCTGTGGTTGACCGCATTGTCGCTTCAGGTTCGGCAAATGTGGATCTTATTGAGATGATGGGCCGTGAGAGCAAAAATCACAAGCTTGATTACAAGCTCAACTTGTCATATAGCAAGACCTATGCGAAGGATTTTACCTTTGTACCTGCATTTATCCAGAGCACGACAAACTATTTGTCGAAGAGCAATGAGACACTGTCGCAGGGCTATCGTAATTACAGCGACGCGCTGGTTGAGAACCTGCTCAACTACGATGGTAGTTTTGGACGCAATCACATCAATATGGTTGTGGGTCAGACTTTCCAGCGCGAACGCTACCACACGCTCACAGGCAAAGGGGTTAACTTGCCTGAGCCCTATTATTTGCAAGTGAGTAATGCTGAGGAGACTGCCGCTGGAACCTATGAAAGTGAACACGTGCTGGCATCCTATATTGGCCGTATCAATTACAATTTCGATGAGAAATACCTCCTGTCGGCAACTGTTCGCCGTGATGGTTCAAGTCGTCTATCTTCAGACGACCATTGGGGTTGGTTTCCTTCGGTATCGGCAGGTTGGCGTATCGAACGTGAAAACTTCTTCAACGTAAATCCATCGTTAATTAACCTGTTAAAGCTTCGCGGCAGCTACGGTGAGCTTGGTAACGAAAACATAGGCGAATACCAGTATATGGATATCATGGCGAGAGGAAACTACACTTATAGTTTTGGAAATAACAAGGTCACCGGATCAGCTATCTCAAACTATGTGAATACGGCTATCCGGTGGGAGAAGAAGAAGATGCTCGATTTCGGCTTCGACCTGGGTATGTTCAACAACCAGTTGGAGTTCACATTCGACTGGTACAAGTCAACCTCGGAAGACCTGCTTTACAGTGTGGCAGTGCCGGCCAATGCGGGCGCCACCAACGAAACGGTGACAATGAACGCGGCTACAATGGAAAACTCCGGTCTTGAGTTCCTGGTTACGTATCGCAATCGTCGGAATGCTTTAAAGTATGATGTTACCGCCAACTTCTCCACCCTCAAGAACAAGGTGACGAAACTGGGCGTTTCAGGAGAACCGCGCACCGATGGCTACAGCCGCACGGAGGTAGGCCGTGAAGTAGGTTCATTCTATGGCTATGTGTACGAAGGTATCTTCCAGTCGCAGGCGGAGATTGACAACCGTGTCAATGCGGAGGGCCTGTATATCAACCAACCCGGGGCACAACCGGGAGACGTGGCCTATGCCGATCTCAACAACGATGGCGAGATCACCAACGAAGACCAAACCTATCTGGGTAGTGGTATACCAAAGGTTCATTTTGGGTTGAACGCGCGCCTTGAATGGAAAGGTTTTGACCTGAGCATAGCCACTTATGGAGCTGCAGGTTTTAAAGTGGTTGATTTTGTAGATGTCACCTTGCGCAGCTCTTATGGCATACTCAATAAGAACGTTGCGCTGTTGAACGCCTGGACACCGGAGAACACAAATACCAATGTGCCCCGCGTGGCATACAAATCTACCGGTTCAATCACCAACGACATGTTCAGCGGGCGTTTCCTGCAAAATGGAGCCTATTTGAAAATTGCCAACATCTCACTGGGTTATAACTTCCCTGACAGATGGTTCAATAACTATGTGAACAGTGTCCGTCTATATGTGTCGGCCCAAAACCTGGCCACACTGAGCGACTACACGGGTTACAACGCGGACTTTGCCGGAGGCACATTTACGCCTGGTTACAACTATTCTTCGTACCCGACTCCACGGACATTTATGTTTGGTGTAAACTTTTCATTCTAAATCAATAATTTAAATACGCTATTGATATGAGACATTTGAATATAATTTTTATAATATTGTTGCTTATCGGGGGCTTAGCTGCCTGCAACGACGCACTCAATGTTGTAAACCCGAACAATCAGACAACTTACGATTTTGGCGATTCGGAGTCGGAACTCAATGAGGCTGTCATCGCATGCTATAACCGTATTCGCCTTGAAGGCACATTTTCCCGGGTGGGTTACACGATGGATGCTGTACGCGGCGATGAAGTTTGGAATTCATCCCAACAATGGTATTTGGAGTACGATAACCTCAATTCACCGGGTACCATCGGGATAGGCGACCAATGGATATGGCGTGACTGGTATCATGTGGTAAACCGCACGAACTTCGTATTGTCGAAAGTGGATGGAGTCAAGATGTCGGAAGAATCCCGCAATCAGATCGCCGGACAGGCCCTCTTCCTCAGAGGCCTGGCATATTACCACTTGTCGACCTATTACCAGACCGTGCCGCTGATCACAGATTACGCGTCCTACTCCGACATCAACACCATGTATGCGTCCAACAATACCCAGGACGAGATATTTGACCAGATAGAGATCGACCTTTCCCAGGCGATGGCAATGCTTCCGTCATGCGACAAAGGGGGCGAATGGGCGCAAGGCCGTGCCACATGCGGTGCCGCTGCCGGATATATGGCCCGCGCGCTCATGTTCCGTCATAAATTCGAGGAAGCCTATCAGATATTGAAAGACATCATTGCCGGCAAATACGGACGTTATGCGCTTACAGCCGATTTTGGCGACAATTTCAGGGAAGGGGCCGCCTACGAGAATAACCCGGAAAGCCTCTTCGAAGTGCAGTTCATGGATTATGGCACAGGAGGTACGGACGAAGAGTGGACCCCGGTAAACATCAGCTCCCAGGCAACCCAGGGGCACGCCGTGGAAAGCAACTACGCTTCCCAGGAGCTGGGCAGTTGGGGCGACTTGGCCGGCTCGCCCTGGTTGTACAACCTGTTCAGAAAAGAAACCAGCACAGATGGCTTTCTCGATCCCCGTTTATACTGGACACTGGTTACTTACGAAGAGGAATACAACAGCTATACCGGTCTGAAAACGGCAGCCTATCCGAATGGAGATCCGCGCTGTAACATTGTATATCAAACTGAAATCACCAGGACTCCCCTGTCGAACAATGCACAAGGTGGTATTTCCATCGCGAAGTTCACCAATGCGAGAAATAACATCTACAGTACCATTACCAACGGATTGCATTGTGGCGTCAACTTGCGGCTCATGCGTTATAGCGATGTCCTGCTGCGTGCCGCGGAATGCGAGAATGAGATCAATGGTCCCACCCAAACGGCGATTAATTATATCAACGAAGTACGCCGCCGCGTGGCACTCAAAGACCTTCAACTTTCCGATTTCCCCACTGCTGACGCTCTCTTCGAACAAATCGCCAATGTGGAGCGTCCGAAAGAGTTCGGGTGCGAAAACGGACGGGGGATCGACTTGCTCCGATGGGGATTTTTTTACAGCCAGGATCGTCTGGACCAACTGATTGAGCATGGCTATTATAAGCTCGACGGCAAAGCGTCGACCGAAGAGCTCACCGCTGAAACCGCCACCGCTTCATCATTCCAATATTACTATAAGGGACATGAATATTTCCCCATATTTCAAGGCACTCTTGATGCCAACCCTAACCTCGAAGGTAATTCGGCAAACAAGAATGAAGATAATTCTATCGCCTTTAAATCCAGGTGGAATATTCGTCCTCGCGTAAAATAATGAGTATTCACACATAACAAAGACTTCCTTGTCAACGTTTCTATATAAGTTGATAAGGAAGTTCATTCACTTAAAAAGCACAGGTATGAGACTAAAGTATTTTTTGTTTTTATTCATCGGCATAATGGCCCTATTATTGGCAGGGTGTAAGGAAGATGAGATCGTACAGGAAGAAGAGGAGGAACCCGGTGGTGAAACTGAATGGGCCATTCCGACCTACGCCGACGACTATTCGCCGATAGCCTCATGGTCGAAACGGAGCCAATGGAACCTGGCCAACGTCCACGACCCGTCTGTTGCTTATTACAATGGGTATTACTACATGTACTGCACCGATGCCTCATATGGGAATGAACATGAAGGACATGGACATTTTCAGGGGAAGCGATCCACCGATCTGGTGAATTGGGATTGGGTAGGCGGCCCCTTTTATGATGCTCCCGTCTGGGTGGCCGACTCGCTCAATGCCATCCGCACACGCATGGGGCTCGAAGCCATTGCCGAAAAGGATATAAATTATGGCTACTGGGCACCGGTAGTGCGCCGGGTCAATGTGGGCGGAAAGGATATCTTGCGAATGTATTACAGCATAGTGATCAATAACTATATCAAGACGGGTAAGGCCAATACCACAGCTAACTTTGACGGGAGCTGGACGGAACGCGCCTTTATCGGTATGTGCGAATCGACCGATCCCGCCGGGGCGGAATGGGTCGATAAGGGTTATGTGGTATCTTCATCGTCCGATCGGGGCAAAAATTACAGCCGCTCCGGTTTATCGGATTGGAATGCCTATTTCTATTACAATGCCATTGATCCCACTTATATTGTGACGCCCGAAGAGAAACACTACCTCATATATGGCTCGTGGCATAGCGGCCTCGCACTGCTGCAACTGGATGCGACCACAGGCAAGCCTCTTAACCACCTCGGTGAACCTTACGCCAACAGTGCGAGTGAGTTGACAGCCCGTTATGGAAAGAGAATAAGCACCCGCGCGGCTTCGTCGCGTTGGCAAGCCAGCGAGGCACCCGAAATAATTTACAAGGATGGCTACTACTACCTGTTCCTGGCTTACGACGAATTATCGGTCGCCTACAACACGAGAGTGTGCCGTTCCCGGAATATAGAGGGACCTTACGAGGGCTACGATGGCAAAGATATTACGGCTGGTGGTGAGAGTTTTCCGTTGCTTACGCATCCCTATCGCTTCAACGGCCATAGCGGATGGGTTGGCATCTCGCATTGCGGTGTGTTCGAGGATGGCAAAGGAAACTGGTTTTACGCTTCTCAGGGGCGGTTACCCGTAAATACCGGCGGCAACGCTTATAGTAATGCCATCATGATGGGGCATATCCGTTCCATCCGCTGGACGGATGACGGTTGGCCTGTGGTAATGCCGGAACGGTATGCCGGTGTTTCACAGACGCCTATCAGCACTTCCGAACTGATTGCCGACTGGGAACATATCCAACTGAACTATCAATATGGTACACAACAGACGTCACAAAAGGTCACGTTACATGCCGACAAGACAGTTTCGGGTGCCATGAGTGGTACATGGTCTTTCGACGGGACACACAGGATATTGCAGATAAACTCGCAAAAACTCTATGTGCAGAGAGAAGTGGACTGGGAAGCCTCACCACGCAAGGTGACGCTGGTGTATGCGGGATTGTCTCCTGCCGGTATCTCCCTGTGGGGTAAAAAATCAAATTAACCGTTGTCCTCCATCAAACTGCTCGGCGTCACGCCGAAATGTTTGGTGAAGCAACGTGTAAAATACTTCGGGTCGTTAAAACCCACTTTATACGCAATTTCCGAGATATTCATGTTTTTGCCGGAACGGTTTTTCAGGATCAACTCGTGCGCTACTTTAAGGCGGTAGTTCCGCATGAATTGTGAAGGAGCCTGTCCCGTTATGGCGTGCATTTTCTTGTTCAGTAGGCTTTTACTGATTCCCATCGTTTCTACAAAGTCATTTACTTCGAAGTAGGAATCATCGAAATGCGCTTTAACTATTTCCATTGCCTTATTCAGAAACTTCTTATCGCGTGACTCCTCTTCGATATTCAGGATATCCAGGTCCATTTCATACTTGAACTCTTTTTTGCTGCGCTTGCGGTTCCCAATTATATTGTCTATCCTCGTAAGCAGCAATTCCTCATCGAAAGGTTTGAGCAGATACTCGTCCACCCCCACCTTGAAACTTTCGATTTTCGATTCGACGGAAGTTTTTGCGGTGAGCATGAGAAAAGGAATGTGCGAGATGGCGAAGTTCTCCTTTACCCGTCGCGACAATTCAATCCCGTCCATCACCGGCATCATCAAGTCGCTGACAATAAAGTCAACCGGCTTCAGATTGAGGATAGAAAGGGCTTCCAGACCATTGCCCGCCTCCAATACATTGAAATGTTCCGTCAATATGGAACGGATATAACTGCGCATATCAGGATTGTCTTCCACCACAAGTATGGTGATGCGTTCTGTCTCCTTTGCGGTGACTATGTCATTTTTTTCCATCGAGACTGTTTCGGAATAACCCGACTCCTTGCCACTTAAAGGGAGAAGCACCCGGAAAGAAGCCCCTATAGTAGGATTATTTTTCGCATAAATAGTTCCGCCTTGTATCTCCACAATACGTTTACAAAGGTATAGCCCGATACCGGTACTGCTTTGCCCATAAACCGGATATTTTATATTCTTTTTCGACTGATAGAAACGATTGAATATTTTATCCAGTTCATCTTCGTCCACTCCCATTCCAGAGTCCCTGACGGAAATGTACAGTTGTTCCTCATGGGTCGTTTTTTCCGACAATAAGGCCATATACACACAGACATTTCCACCGTCGGGAGTAAACTTTATGGCATTGGAGAGCAAATTGGTCATCAGTTTATTCATATTCTCATGGTCGAACAAAATTTCAGGCGTGTCCATCCGGTACCTTTTTTCAATATGGACTCCCCTTTCAAGGGCGAATACTTCAAAAGGTTTCAGTATCTCGTCGGTATAGTGCAGGATATTTCCTTTTGTTCTCACGATTTCAATCTTATCCGATTCCGCTTTGCGGAAATCCATCAACTGATTGACCAGTGATAACAGGTATTTTGCATTCCGTTTCACGAAGCCCAGTTGTTCGATCACTTGCGGATTATTACTTAATTTCAAAGCCCGCTCTACCGGCCCGGATATCAAGGTGATGGGAGTCCTGAACTCATGCGTTATATTGGTAAAAAAGGCAAGCTTGTCAACTGTCAATTCCTGTATTTCCTCCGACAACTTGACCAATTGCTCCTTTTGCCGTGTAATTTTCAGGTTTTGTCGCTTCAATACCTCGTTTTGACGGGAAAGTTCGTAAGTCTGGTTTTCCAGTGTTTCCTTTTGTTCTTCCAGCTCTTTTGTCCTCTTTTCCACTGTAAGCCTCAACAATTCCTTTTGTTTTTTTAATGCATTGATACGCCAATGGTAGATGCGCAAAACGGCCAAAAAGCAGGCCAATACCATCAAACTGATAAACCACCATGTTTTATAAAAGAAAGGCGATACCACGATTTTCAATTCTGTAAGTCCGGACGCCTCTTCTTCATCCGAATCCACTTTTACCTGAAAGGTGTAAGTGCCCGGAGGCAGGTTGGTATAACTGGCAAAACGCCGGTTAAAGGGTGTTTTTATCCACTCGTCGTCGAATCCAAGCAAGCGGAAAGCGTAATTCACCACATGTGCATTTTCGTAGTCTAAGGACGAGAACTCGAGTGAAAAGGACTTGTCTCTCTCGTGGAGATGCAAGCTGTGGGCCTGCGAAATGTCCCTGTCGATATATTTTCCGTCATAAGGCTGAATGGATTTGTTCAGCACATTGAGTTTGGTAAGCACCACTTTTGAGGGATGACTCTCGTACATTATCGGGCTATTTTCAATAACGGTCATTCCGTTGAGATGTCCAAAATAAAGTTCACCCCTGCTTTTCGAGGCGAAAGCGGCGTTCCAGTAAAACTGGTTACCATTCAGCCCGTCGTCGGAAGTATAGTTTGTGAAACGGTTTTTCTGAATATTATAACAGGATAATCCGTTGTTGGTGCTGATCCATATATCGCCATCCATGTCTTCTGCGATGCCGAATATGCAATTGTTGGGCAATCCATTCTCGATGGTGAATGATTGAAACTTGTCGTTGAGAGTGGTGCCTTTATCTTTTTTGTACAATCCGTATCCGTTCGTTCCAAGCCATACTGCGCCATCTGACGATTCATAGATAAAGGTTATTTTTTCCACAAAGAGGGACTGGGGATTATCTTTTTCCCGTTTGATGTAACAATAAGAAAAGTCTGAAGGGTTTTGTGAAAACGAATCAAGGTTGATAATGATCAACCCTCCCGATGTGCCTACCCAAAGCTGGTTGTCGCTATCCACAATCGATCCGATAACGCCCTGTATGTTTTTAGTGACCGAATAGGGTAGGGGATTACTGATTTTTTGCCGGTGAATATCATAAAAAAATATTCCCCTATATGTTCCGATCCACATTCCCCGGTTAATGGGGTCATAGCACAAAGCCCCCACGAAATCGGCAGGAAATTCAGGATTGGCAAGGGGGGTAATCAAGCTGAAAACGGGCTTTCCTTGTCTGTTTTCAAGCACATTCACCCCGCCACCCCATGTTCCTATCCATAACCGGTCCGAATGATCGGAAGCAAGTGCACTTACAGAGTTGTGGCTCAGGCCTTCCGAGGTAGTGTAATGTATGAAAACATCACTGTCCCTTTTTTTTCTGTTGAGCCCTCCTTCTACACTGCCCACCCACAGATCACCCGACCCGTCTTCAAAAATAGCATTGACAGGATTCTTCGAAATGCTTCCCGGTAAATCATTATCGTGCACATAATTATGGACAGAAAGTTTCCGTCTGTTCATCCTGTTTAATCCCCCCGCTTCGGTGCCAATCCAAACCAAAGCACCATCGGTCAACAGACAGTTGATAAAATCGGAACTAATCGTGTTCGACATTCCTTTCTCATCGCTGTTTATCCGTATAAAATGGTCGGTGGTAGAATTGTAAAAATTAAGTCCTTTCAACGTTGCGACCAGCAGTTCCTTGTCGTCCGTCTCGGCTAAATCGGTTACCGTGCCCTGGGAGAGGGATTCAGGTTCGTCCGGGTCATGGGTGTATTGGCGTAGAGAGTGGTTGTTTTTGTTATACCTGAACAAGCCCCTGTCCGTTCCGATCCATACTTCGTTTTCTTTTTCAAAAAAAACAGAAATAAAACAACCTTTTTCAAAAATCAGTGAAGAGGATACTTCCGCCAAAAACAACTCCCCTCCCGGCCATTTTTTCACAGCACAAACATGATGATTATAACCGACCCATATCTCGTTGTCAATCTCCCGTATGGCGGTCAACGGTCCGAGTGATGGTCCAAAATCGCATACAACGGCATCTATTTCATCGATGCTTCCATCTTGCCGGAGTGTTATCCGGTATACATCGTTTTCTACCGATAGCCACATATTCCCACCACTATCCTTCATCACCATATATGCCGGTTTATTCAAAAGCTCCGATAAGGTCCGGTCTTTGTAAAACGAATCATCGAGAAGTTGGGTGGAAAGGTTCAGGATGTTTACTCCTCCTTCCGAAGCAATCCATAAACGATTGAAGTTGTCTTCGCACACCTTATGGATGAAATTGCTGCTCAATGCCACCGGATAGGTGGAGATATTGTAATACTTGAAGTCGTAAGCGTCATATCTCGACAATCCCCCTCCCAAAGTGGATATCCATAAAAAGCCTTTGCTGTCCTTGTAAATGTCGTCCACAAAATGATGCGGCAGACCTTCCTTCAGCGTAATGTGACTGAAATTGTAACGTTTGAGATGTTCTTCCTGTATGCCTGAAGCATGAATGAGAGACAACGAAGAAAAACAGAGAACAAAAAAAAGAAATGCTTTTCTCATGCGTATTGTCTTAGTCCTGGCCATTAAACCAAATGTTGATTATTGGGCAGAATGATTCTCTCTACTTATCGTGACAAAATTAATAATAAGTGTAAAATTACACACTTATTTTCGCATGTTTAAGAACATACAATTCCAACAAAAAGATGAATACCTGAAGTTTATATTTATCGAAATAGACTAAAAAATCTACATAATTAATTACAAAATTAATTGTATAGTAACATTATAAATGTTGCTTTTGCGGTATTATCAACATTTAAAATTACCCTCACCCGTGGAAAACCGGAACTCATACCTGTATCCGAACAAGGACGAAGTATCCGCGTCATCAATGTCATTGACTGGTTATTGTAGAATCGTGCAACTGCCACAATGTTTTTATCTCACCCTGAGACAACGCCCTGTTATAAATGCGGATGTTCTGCATAGTGCCTTTAAATCCACCGGGAACCACTTGTGAAAGGGATAATCCTTCTGCTTCGGCATATTGGTCGACAAGCCCGTCGATATAAGTTCTTAAAACACCATCCTCGTAGGTGATGGTTAATTGGAATGATTCCGGTTTTACAGGAGCATGCCAATGTCCTCCTGTCCCCCTGTTTTGGGTTTTCCAAGCGTCGGAATTGCCCAATACATTGCTGCTGGTCATTTCATTGTCTCCTGCCTTTATATAAGGTTTTGGCTGTTCACCCCCTTTAAGACCGTATACGAAGGCATCGGTTTTTATGATTTCACCGTAATATGCATCGTGATCGACAGCAATCGAGGCATGAATGGTAAACTTATCCGATTGTGGAATATCGATAACTTTTAAATCGACAGAAGAAGCTGTACCGCCAGGGTTTTGATGCAGCAGTCCTTTGTCTATGTCAATTTCATCCGAAGGGATATCCATATTGGTGCGTATGGCTGTGGGATAACCCGGCCGGGCGGAACTTACGATCCAATCATAATAATCGCCATTCATCCATACCATCTGTGGATTTGCTCCTTCGTTGGATATGACAAAAGGACGGATATTATTTTTGTGAGAATTATAAGTCAATTGTTCAGTGGAAGCCAATGTGCCTTCGGGTGTGACGGCAAATTTCTTGAGTTCATATACACTCCCGTGCTTTCCTTCCACCGGTACTGAGCCATAGATAATTGAAGGATCGGCTTTATCGATGGCCATGCCACCGCTGTAACACTTCTCTAAATCGGGAGTCTGATGAAAATGCCCTCCCGCATGCGACAAAAATGTTTTACGCCATTCTGTACCTGTCCATCTCACTTGGTAATATTCATGAGAATTCTTATCCTCGCTGATCCTTACTACCGCAATTACCGGCCTCTTTTCATCCGTTACCGAGATCTCCCAAAGCCAGTTGCGATAGGGTGAATCTTCGGCCACCGCAACAGGATAACTGTTTTTATAGTCTGCCGTAGCTTCCACATTGTGCAAGATTCCGTTTCCCACCTCCGCTAATTTTTGTCCTTTGATATCTTTCAGTTCATGGGTGTTGATATCGATATAATTGAAATAGATATAATTTACGCTCTGGTTATCGGGATGGGTAGTGGTGTAAGCCAGATATATCCTGTCTTTTCCGTTCGACATGTATTTTGCATAGGGCCTTACCCCTCTTCCGCCTTTCTGCGACTGCACAATCTGATAAGGTCCCCAGTCGAAATTCACTTTGTCCTCCTTATCGGGCATAGTGAGCCGGGCAATGGTGGGATGCCAGCCTATTCCACGCCAGCAGAGATAGATATGATCGGGATCGTCAGAGAGGATGAAAGGGGAGGGGTAAGTGGTATTGTCGGCTGTTTCCAACCGTATTTCCTTGCCCAATGTAGTGATATCACCCGGTTTTCGGGAGATGCGATAGTAAAAACAAGGCTCATCGGTATGGCGCGAGTAAAAGATCATGACCCGGTCATCGGGCAGTACAAGGAAGGTGGGATTATTATGGTCATCGGGCTGGAACCAGGAGCGGATCAAGACTTCATCCATCCTGTTGCGAAGATGATCGATTTGTGTAGCCTTGATATTACCCTGTACATCGATATAACCGATATAGCTGTTTTTGATTGTACCGCTCTCATTCTCATGGGAGACAGCGCGCGGGTCGGCGAACCAGCACCAGGCACCTTTTTCCGTTACGGTGTTCACGGTGATATCCGAAGTTTGGTTGCTATCGCTATCTTCTTGTGTAGTATTACAGGTAGCTGCATTCACTGTTATTTCTGCCGGTTCCAGCCAGGGAGAAGTGAAGTTTATCTTTATTTCCCCTTGTTCCCCGGTCGCCTGCACATACGCCAGGATATGCCCATGGAACATGCGATGCCTGTTATCGGTATAATCGGTCATATCGGAATTATTGCTGGCTTCCAATCCGAGGAGTTTGGCGGGGCCGGTTATCCGGCAGGTAACCTCGTCGTCCGAAAGTATTACCGGAACACCCTCTTCATCTACCACCTGCACCACGATCTGGGCCAATCCCTGCTCTTTATCTATCTGTTTTTCGGCCTGAACAATTTGTAACGCATGGGGACGCTTCGATGATTGGATGGTATAACCGGAAACGGTTTTGTCGTTCTTATCTAACCCCACTACTTCCAGTTTCCCGGATTGATAGGGGATATCCCAGAATATAATACCAGTATTGTCGTCATACTCCTTTGTCTCTCCGACTTCCACACCGTTCAGCAACAGCTTTGCCTTGTCGGCGTTGGTATAGCACACCACCCGGATCGATTGGCCTTCATAGTAGTTCCATACCGGCCATGCATCCATCGAAGGCGCTCTTTCCACATAGTTCGAAACATCGCCGTTTTCCGACTGTGACAATACATCCCGGCTCTGGTTCCGGCTTTCCCTGCCTGGTGTGGGATAGGTGCCCAGGTAGGCCATCGGCTTGTCCGACCATAACGACTGTCGGAAATATCCCCTCGGCTTGATGAATCCTCCAAAGTCGAGCAAGCCCGAATAGAATCCCCTTGAAGGCCATCTGCCCGACTCGCCGAGATAATCGATCCCTGTCCAGAGGAACTGGCCGAAAATATGCTTCCTGTCGCGTGTGGCTTTCCATGCAGCCATATCGTGCCGGTTTTCACTTCCATAGATTACCCGGTTGGGATACCTCTCATGGTCGCTGTCATATTTATCTTCGGTATAATTATAACCTGCAATGTCCAACGCTGCCGGATATTCGGTTTCGTTCGACATGGCCACACCGGCCAATCCGGCAGTGACCGGGCGCGAACGGTCATACTCTTTCACCACGCTCACCAGGCGTTTTGCAATATCACCCAATTCCATCGCATCGGGCGCATCGGGGTTGTATCCGCCATAAGAAGCTTGTGTGAAACCGGCTTTCTCTCCACCGAGCACCGGGTGCGAATAGGGATCGTTGGGATAGTCCACCTCGTTGCCGATGCTCCATGCAAAGACAGAGAGATGGTTCCGGTCGCGCCGCACCAGGTCGGCAAGGTCTACCTCTCCCCATTCCTTGAATATGTCATAAGAACCCTGGAAACCGGGAGTGCCCACATTCCAGCCCTCTATCCATTTGCGCTTGGGAAATACCCATTCGTCGTACATCTCGTTGAGCACCAACACCCCCATTTCATCGCATAGTTCGTACAGATCGGTCGCCTGTGGATTGTGGCTTGTGCGGATCGCATTCACCCCTATCTCTTTCAGGGTCTGTAAACGTCTTTTCCATACCTCACGGGGAACGGCCGCGCCCAGCACGCCCGCGTCGTGGTGGATGCATACCCCTTTCACCTTCATCCATTCACCATTCAAAGCAAATCCTTGATTGGGATCGAAGGTGTAGGTGCGGAATCCGGTGCGGGTAGTTGCTTGGTCTGTTTCAATCCCACCTTTCAATACAGTGGTTTTCAGTTCGTACAGATTGGGATCGGATAACGACCAAAGTGCCGGTCTGTTTACTTTTAAAGAGGTGGTCAGTTTATTTCCATTGCCCGGCTTTGCAGTGAGTTTCTTCGCGTCTTTCGCCACAAGCTTTCCTTCTGCGGAGTATAATTCATTTACCACTGTCAAAGGGGTATTGCTCTCTTCTTCATTATTTATTTCAACTTCCACATTCAGATGATAACCATTCTTTGTTTCTTCGGGATAAGCATATATACCCCATTGGGCAATATGCACAGGGTTGGCATATATCACCCACACATCGCGGTAAATACCAGAACCGGTGTACCATCTCGAGTCGGCATATTGGCTATGGTCCACCCGCACGGCAATCATGTTCTCCTGGCCGTATTGGATGTAGGGCGTGGTATCAACCATAAAGGAGATATAGCCGTTAGGACGTTTACCCAGCGACTGCCCGTTCATGAACAGTTCGCTGCGGTTGTACACTCCCTCGAAATAGAGGTATACTTTCTGTCCCTGTTTGTCGGCAGGTATATCGATTGTTTTACGGTACCATCCGATACCTCCCGGCAGATATCCCGTAGCACTGGCAAGTGTGGGACTTAACTGGCCTTTTACGCTCCAGTCGTGGGGTAATGACACCTGTTGCCATCTTGTATCGTCCAATCCAACCGATTGTCCGTCCTGCACATCACCCAGGATAAATTTCCAGTGGTCGTTTATCTTTTCAGGCGATCCGAAAGAGACCTGTGCCCGAAGAGACGGGGTAATGCTTATAACCAGTAAAATAATGAATAAGAGAGTTTTTTTTCGCATGAGATTATTATTTTTGTGGATTAAAATTGATAGACAAATGTGGTAACGGATCTGGGGTCGATCACAGTCTCTTCTCCAGAAGGAATCTCCTCTTTCAGGTTTTTTGTCTGAGATGTGGTATATTGTTTCACCGATGCATATTTTCCCAGCCCCGCAACATTCAGGTCAGTGGCGATAGACTTTGTGGTCATGTTCGTATATACCACTACCAGCCGTTTTTTGTCGGGTGAAACCCAGGCAGATCCGAAGAATGAGTTCGATGGATTCGCGATGTTCAGATCAACACGTTGATAACCCGGCCTGATAAACAGGCTATAGTTTCCCAATACCCATAAATTTTTGGAGGACTCATGGCTGCCGCTATTGGAGATATCGCCGTAAATGCCGTCACCCGGAACCAGGTCGATCAACAGGAAGCGGTTCTTATGATCCCAGCGTGCCATGTCCATAGCGGTCCAGAACGACCATGAACTGACATTGGCACTGGTTAGATCGTGATAGATAACTTTCGACATGTGGAGCGCTATGTCAAGCGGAGTAGCCGAACCGTGCCCGGGGTAATCTGCGTCGTTGAAGTGATCTCCCAGCATACTCCATTCGGTTTGAAACAGTTTCAACCCTTTGGCGGATGCCGCTGCTCCCAGTTGAGTCCTGACACTCTTCATCGTCTCCCAGTTCCCGTCTGTCCAATAACTGTGCCCTCCTATAAGAGGATTCACATGCGCGAGATCGCCTATATAGTTGTCCGAGGCCGGGGAGAAGAAGTCATCTATTTGGTTGCTGCGCGTGGCATCGTCTTTTGTTTTATAAAGATACTCCCAATCTCCTGATTCTGTGATAAGAATCCTGCTATTCAGATTTTTATCGCCAAGCGCCTTATCCAGTTCCGTTACCAGCCGTTTTATTTCCGCATTTTGCCATCCGCTGCCTTCCTGGCCACCGTCCCAATTGTATTGGGGCTCGTTTACCGGACTGATATAGGAGAAAGTAATGTTTTTATTATTTTTGAAATATTCGGCCACATTGGCCATATAGACCGCGAAATCACCGTAGTGTTCTTCCTTCAGATTGCTGCGTGATCCTCGTGCCGAGAATCCTTTTCCATTATAGGTGTAATGAACCGGCGGCGAGTTGCTGAACATCACAAACGACTCGCACCCATACTCGCGTGCTTTTTCGAGGAAATACTGTTGTCCCCGTTGACGGCTCCAATCATATGTGCCGTCAGCATTGAGAAAAGACTCCGCCCGACGGGATTTGTCGTCGATACCGCTCTTATCGCCCTGCTCCGCTGTGCCTGCCCCTAAGTTAAAACGCCACATAGACAAGCCTATTCCTTCCGGATTTCCGTTCTTAACATCCTGTGAAAACAACAATTGCGCTATCGATTCCTTTTGGTTTGCTTCCCAATCCCGCCCTATATAGTTGGCCGTCCAGCAATCGGAAGCGGCGAAGCCCTCTATCGTTTGAAATGTTTTTCCGATATCCACCGTAATCGATTTTTTTATATTTGTACCGGATTGTCCCGGATCGGGATCCGGCTTCGTGTTATCGCTGCAAGCAGAAATTACAAACGTTAAAAGTAAGCAGAAGTAATATGTAAACCTCATCATAACTGTTATTTTAATAAAAACTGCCGCGAATAATTTTTCCAACTACCCGCGGCAGAAATATAACTAACCTATTATTGTTTAATTCCAGCCCGGATTCTGGGTAATCGAACCATTGGACATGGTGATTTCATATAACGGAATAGGGAAGAGCAAATCCCGGTCTTCATTGAATGTGATTCCTTTGTTGCTCGGTTCGTACTGATTCTCCCATTCATAAGGATCAGCGGTTGCTTCATTCGTGTTCCATTTTACAAATGCCCCGTTCACTCCCATGATATTGGCAATTACTTTCTTGCCATTGTCGTCTGTCCAGCGACGAATATCATAAAGACGATGATTTTCACAGGCCAGTTCAAGGCGACGCTCCGCACGGATGGCGTTGCGGAGTTCATTCCCACTGACGGTGACATCTCCAAGGTTCACACGGTTGCGTACCTGATTCAGGGCTGTGCGTGCAGCTGCATCGTCTCCGCTCTCATTACAAGCCTCGGCATACATCAAAAGAACATCGGCATACCGCAGGACACGATGATTCAAAGGTACTTTTGGCTGATTATAATTTGCCGGGCGTTTAGTGAAAGGTATCCAGAATTTGCGATTGATACGCGCCGGCTTATGTTTGGCGGGATCAATACAATAAGTACCATCTCCATTCTGATTGCCTTGTGCCGCTATAAGTTCGTCGAAATGATCTTCACCGGCTATTTCCGTAGCGCCATGTTTGATAATTGTCCATCTCAAACGTTCAGTATCTCCGGCTTCTATAAAAGCATTTTCAAGATTGGCAGAAGGCAATCCCCATGCCCATCCATCCTGGTCGCCACCGGAACGGTTACCCGTCACGATAGACAAACTTCCACCCAGTTCATATGTTTCATCATACATATTCTGCACCTCAAAAAGCGACTCATCATTATTTTGGGCATCGATGCTCCATACATCACCAAAATCAGTCATCAATTTATACTCACCTTCATCGATGACCGTTTTGAGGACATCCCTGGCCTTTTCAAATTTACCCTGATAAAGATACGCTTTCCCCAACATTCCGAGAGCGGCGCCACGGGTTGCGCGCCCCATATCAGCCGCACTATATTGACTGCGTTGCGGAAGCACCTCGGCTGCATCCGTGAGATCCTGCTCGATCAAAGCATATACATCTTCCGTACTCGAACGTGTAATCCCGCTCACTTCTTCCGGCAGTAGAAATCCTTCTATGATGGGTACATCACCAAAGTTCTTCACCAATTCAAAATAGAAATAGGCACGCAGGAATTTAGCTTCAGCGACGAAGCGTCCTTTTTTCACTTCGTCCCGTATCGGCGCTTCCGGGATACGTTCAATAGCGATATTGCTGCGCAGGATACCTTTATAACGGTACTGCCAGAAATTGGATATGGTACCATTACTTTGTCCTACACCCTGATAATGTGCCAGGGAGATATATCCGCTTTGGTCTTGCGTGGTGTTACCCATCCAGAGGTCATCACTACACATATCGGTCAATATCCAAAAGTTCTCAACCTGCCACCAACCATGATAGGTGATTGCGTTGTAACAGCCTGTCAGAAACGATTCCGCATCATCTTCACTTTGAAAATAAGTGTCGAGGTTCTCTTGTCCCCTTACATCTTCCGTCAGGAAGTCGGAACATGCTGAAAAGGATATAGCGGCAAGGAGTGCCAATATAATAAATATTTGTTTCATAGCAACTAAATTAGAATTTTAAATCAATACCGAATAAAAATGTACGTGGATTAGGATAAGCTATCCAGTCGATTCCGGTTTCAATCACACTCGCGCCCATCTGTGGACGTTCGGGGTCCATGCCTGAATAGCCGGTGATGGTGAAAGGATTTTGCGCTGAGAATGAGATGCGAATATCTGTACCGGAGATGATATTCTTTGGCAACGTATAACCTACCTGAAGCAGCTTGCAACGGAAATAAGATCCATCCTCCACATAGAAGCTGGAGACACGTGTGTAGTTCAAGTTATTGTCGTTAGCTGTCAGGCGAGGTATGTCGTAACTGGTTCCTTCTCCCTGCCACACCTTGTTGAGCGTGCCGGCATAGACGTTGCTGCCGTTGACTCCGGAATAGAGCCTCTTGGTGGTGTTGAAAATATCATTACCGAACGTGCCGTAAAAATTGGCGTTGAAATCGAAACGCTTATAGTTCAGACCTATGTTCAAGCCAGCCATCAAGTCGGGATAGGCATTGCCGATATAGGTCTTATCTTTTTCGTCCAGCACTCCATCGTGGTTTAAATCCTTGAAACGGATATCCCCCGGTTTTGCGTTGGGTTGCAGGATAGTTCCATGTTCATCGGTGTGCGCATATACTTCGCTTACGTTCTGGAACAGCCCGTCTGCCACATAGCCATAGAAGCGGCCGATTTCCGCGCCGTCCTCATTCCTGAGGATCAGGTCGGAATTGAATCCGCCGAGACTGACAGGCCCGTCTCCTGAAAGTTTGATTGCTTTATTTTTCACAGAGGAAAGGTTCAGGCCGACATTATAACTAAGATCCTTGTTGATCCTGTCGTTCCAATCGAAGCTTAATTCCCAGCCGGTAGCTTTCATGCTACCGATATTCATGGTCACCTGACTATTCCAGTCGGGATAGCCTACGGCAAAAATATTCTGTTTTTTATAAAGCATGTCGTGTGACTTTTTCTGATAAATGTCAAACGTCACATTCAGGCGGGAATTTAAAAAGGACATGTCCAATCCTAAGTTATAGTCTTCTACCGTTTCCCATTTCAGGTTGCGGTTACCGACAGAGGAGATGGTGGCACCGGTCACACGGCCGGGATCCCTGCCGAATACCGCGTCGGAACTTGAGAGAAGGGTCAGGTAAGCGGAGTTGTCTATATTCTGATTACCCACGCGTCCCAAACCGGCACGGATTTTCAGGTTGTTGAAAATATCCTGGTCCTGCATGAATTCTTCGCTGGTCAAACGCCAGGCAGTGGAAACGGATGGGAATACGGCGTATTTGTTCCCTTCAGGGAATTTGGATGAGCCATCTGCACGAAGCGAAGCAGTCAGGTAGTAACGACCATCGTAATTGTACATCACACGCCCGATATAAGAAAGTAAAGTACTGAAGATGGTGTTGCCGTCAGCTTGCTGTTTCAATCTGCCTGCATGCACTTCTTGCAAATTTTCAGAATTGTTGGGTGTGTCGTCGCGTGCCCCTTTCACCCAGAATTCGGCAAAGCGTTCCGCGGTAAAGCCGGCCATCAGGTTCAGATTATGTTTGTCGTTAAAAGTACGCATATAATTCACTGTATTCGTCCAGTTCCAATCGAGCCATTCATTCATCTGGCGGGAAACGTTGCTGTAAGTGGATTTTTCCAACTGGTCAATCTCGAATTTCGGGGTAAAGCTGTCCGAACGACGGATATGGGCATTGGCTCCAAACTGGGTACGCAACGTCAATCCTTCTATCGGAGTGATTTGCAAATAGGGATTGACAATGACCCCATATTCCCGAGAGTGAGCATTCTGTCGTGCAAGTGATGCCACGGGATTCCATTCCTGGTTATTGTAAGATCGCTGATAATTGTTATAGTGATTGTCTACCCATTCTTCCTCCGGTTTAAAAATAGGCGTAGTAGGATCCATCGCCATCGCCGCCGAAAATAAATTAGGGGTGTCATCCCACGATTCTATGCGTGGCGCAATATCAAAGCCCATCTTTACATATTGATTGAATGTATATTCCGTATTCAACCGGATATTGATCTTGTCCCAATATCCCACATCGTACTGTGATTTGTTATGAAAATAACCCAGGCTCAGGTTATAGACCAACTTGTCGCTCCCTCCCGAAATACCTAACGCATAGTTTTGCACCAATGCCGTTTTATTGACCACCTCGTCCCACCAGTTGGTGCCTTCCGCATCGGTGATGTTGTCTTTACTGTTCCACACCGGCGCACGTCCTTCGTTGGTGTATCGTGTCTTGAAAACCTGTTCATATTCCGAAGCTTTCGCCATATTGGGATTGGATATTGTCTGGAACCCGACTGAAGAAGAGATATTGAACAAAGTTTTTCCGGCAGAGCCTTTTTTAGTCGTGATCAGGATGACACCGTTAGAACCACGTGTACCGTAGATAGCGGCAGCCGAAGCGTCTTTCAACACTTCCATCGACTCAATATCGTTGGTGTTCAGGAAGTTGATGTTGGTGCCCACCGGCATTCCGTCTACCACGTACAACGGGTCGCTGCCATTTACGGTAGTGACACCGCGGATCAATACTTTGGGCGTTGTACCTGGTCCTCCACCACTGGTCACTTGCACGCCATTCACCTTACCCTGAAGGGCGTCCATGGCATTACCGGTTGTCACTTTGATAATTTCATCTCCTTTTATGGTGGAAATGGAGCTGGTCAGGTCACTTTTCCGCACTGCACCGTATCCAATCACCACCAGTTCGTCCAGCATCTCTTCTGCTTCTGCCATCACCACATTGATGGTATTTTGATTGGCTACGCGGATCTCCTGAGTTTGATAACCAATCGAAGAGAAGACAAGGATATTATCTTCAGTAAGGTTGGCCAATGTATAATTTCCATCAAGATCAGTTACAGTCCCATGACCGGTACCTTTTACCTGTATTGTTGCACCGATCAGCGGCTCATTATCTGTGGCTGAAGTGACTATACCCTTTACAGTGATCTGCGCATGAGCACATAGGCTTATCAATGCGAGACACAATACTAATATCTGTTTTTTCATACGATTCAAATTAATTATTTAGCAGGGACCAACTTGGCCCTTTCAAGGTGAGCATCAAATATAAGTTTATAATTTCCGGTGGTGTTCACGACCGGTTTCGCCCAATTGTCTCCTACATGGTCCGGTTTTGTCCACGCCGGATTGGTGTATTTAGCCTCTTTGCCGTAATATCCAAAGACTTCGGGCTCATCTGAATTATCCACCCGCCATGTACAATAGTTCCACCAGCCATCAGAATGCCAATTATGGATAACGAAGTTCATCCGGGTGCCTGCTTCAAGGAATAAAGGCTCTTCCAGATAAAAGAGGTTCGGATTGGTTTTGTCTTGCGTGAACCGTTCAACTTCGCGGGGATTGCTTGTCATGTATCCAAAATAAAATTCTTGTAGCCAAGAACCGCCATCGCCCCATGTATCAAGACTTGTGGATCCGTATTTGTGAGGTATAGGATTGATCGCTTCGGCAATCGGATAGGTCTTGATACTGTAAGTGCTATTTAGGATATCGAACGTAATCTCATAGTAAATATTGGCTTGATCCAGTACGATCGGCTTTGCTGTTTCAGGATCGTCCGTCAATTTACTGTTATCTTCCGGATCAAGCCCGAAGCAAATCGGAGAGAAATCACTTTTTTGAGGTAGGAAGAAAATTTTCGTACCTGACTGCTGATTATAATAATTGGCCTTATATTGATAAGCGCCTGTACGTTCGATCAGCATGGGAACACCGAACACATCACTATTCAATTCTTCGACTGTAGCCACGTCGGCCAGGTACATTTTCTGGAAATCAGGCATTTCGGACACGGAGATGGCACTGTTGGCTACCGATTCATTTCCCATTTTGTCAACTGCCGTAATAGTTACTGTATATACCTGCTCCACATTCGGCAAAGTGAGTTTTTCCGCATAATCAAATGTATTTTTACCGTTGGCTTCCAACCGGAGTGGATCAAAACCGTCTATGCCGGGAATTGCTATCGTCACATAATCCAAAGCACGGTCGTCTGAAATAGAAAAGCGCAGATTAAATTTAGTTTCTACTTTAATCAGTACTGTAACATTCTTGTCCGGCGCAAGGGTGAACAACGGTTTTTCAAAATCACCATCCATTGTCACCAGCAAATTCTCCGTGACAGCGCGGCCACCCACGTCGGTCACCGTAATTTTAATCGTAAATTGTTCTCCGGTTTCATCCCTCTGAATATTGAATTTGTAACTCAAATCATAGGTTTCAAGCGGTTTTTCATATATCTCAATCAGATTAATGGTCTTATCGAGATGAAGGTCTTCACATTCGAGCCTGATCGCTGAAATCCCATCCTTGTCGCTGACACTCCCTTCAATCATGATTGTCCGCCCGACCCCGGATTGAATATGACTTGTTGTCAATGCCAGCACAGGATTCTGACCATCAACCTCAGGATATCCATCATCATCATTACACCCTGTAAACCACAAGGCTAATGAAAAAGTCCATAGCAGGAAGGCATAATATGTCAACCCTCTTTTTGAATAAAAATAATCATTTTTTGTTTTCATTCTTTCATGCTTTTTTTAGATTATAATACCATATTAAATTAATTTATATACAAAAGTTAAGTTATATATGAACGCTCATCAAACTTCAATTTTTGGTTTTTTTCGGTGATATAACAAATTGGTACAAAATTATGACAAATTGTAGTTGGAGGTGAGATAAAAATCGTGCAAAGAAGGACGTTAAATCATGCAATGCCTGACTTTAACACCCACGGAATAGAAATTAGTGTTATATTTGAATTATGAAGTTATTTTATAATATGGAAGCTATAAAGGGGCATATATTTTTGCTTCTGCTCCTCATGGCCGCGATGGAGGGGCTACAAGCACATCCGTCTGTGATTACCTCTCTGGGGCGGGAGCAGGGATTATCTAACAATTATGTAGTAAGTATCACACAGGACAAAGATGGTTTTCTCTGGTTTGCCACAGAAGAGGGCTTGAATAAATTCGATGGGACCCGGTTTAACAACTATTACAAACATACCGGAAATATCAGTGGTAATGAGCTCAATTATATTTATGCCGATCCGGTTGAACCTGTTATTTGGATAGCGACTCAACGGGCCGGATTAAATGCGTATAATTATGCGTATAATACTTTAGAGGTTTTCATGCATAATGATGGGTCACCTTCGAGTCTTATTACAAACGATATCACGTCGATCACACCTGCTGCCGATGGTAATCTTTGGGTCAGCACCTATTACCGTGGGGTAGAATATTTTAATAAGCATACGAAAGACTTTTCCCACTACAATATGGAGACTTTGCCTGATCTGCTTTCTGATATGGTATGGACAATATTGGATGACCATAATGGTAGTCTTTACATTGGACATGTACAGCATGGAATGAGCGTTTTGTCGTTAAGTGACGGAAAAGTTGTTAATTTTCAGCATGATCCATCCGATAAGGAGACTATTCCCGGAAACGAGGTGAGATGTATATACAAGGATACCCACAATAACATCTGGGTCGGTACCGATAAGGGATTGGCACTATTTAACAATGATACGGGCAAATTTATATCCTTGGATAATTCCTCCCAGGGAATATTGACCTCCAGGATATTTGATATCCGGCAGATGAACGACAATAAGCTATGGGTAGCCACCGAACTCAATGGTGTTGCCGTGATTGATATCAAACAGCACTTTTTCATGTCTTCGGGACAGCCTTCCATACAACATTATACGGCAGGGCATAATAAATATAGCCTTTCTGTGGCGACAGTCAGGTCGATATTCCAGGATTCATTCCAAAATATATGGTTAGCTACTTATGGGGGAGGTATCAACTTTATCGGCCATACGCAGCCATTGTTCGAGTCTTATGGTTATTCCCCGCTACCGGACGATGTGAATAGTCTCAATAATCGTATTGCATTGAGCTTATGTTTAGATGAGGAAGAGAAGTTGTGGATCGGCACCGATGGAAGTGGCGTTAATGTATTTGAAAATGGAGAACGCATCCGGATTTACAATAAAGAAAATGGAGCTCTTTCTCATAACACCATCCAGACAATGATGAAAGATAGCGGAGGAAATATCTGGTTGGGATCCTTTCTTACGGGAATAGACTTCTGCAATCGCCGGAGCAAACAAATTCAACCTGTTATAGTGAATGGTAGCCGCAATTGGGATGTCCGCTGTTTTTTTGAAGATGAAGACACCCGTATATGGGTTGGAACGCATGAAGGTGTTTGGGTTTTGGATAGGGAAACAAAGAGGATGCTACATCATTATGATGCAAAAAATAACCGTTTACCCGAAAACCAGGTGAGGGCGATCAGCCAGGATCATCTCGGACGGATGTGGATTGGCACCTTTGGGTTGGGACTTGCCGTTTATACCAAGGAGATGGAGTTCCTTGCCGATTTTAATGAATATACCGGTTTCTGTTCTAATACGATCAATCAGATTTTCAGGGATTCATACGGAGCACTATGGGTTGCCACTGGTGAAGGACTGGTACGTTTTGCGGCAGATGGCTCGTTCAACTATGAGGTTTTCCAGCGTGACAGTGGTTTGCATAACACCAATATCCGCGCTATCACAGAGGACGGCGCAGGAAATATCTGGTTCAGTAGTAACGATGGGATTTCTTGCTATGTAAGAGAGAAAAAACAATTCTATAATTATAACCTCCTCGATAAGTCGCCGATGGGTAGTTTCTCATCGGGTGCTGTGACAAAAGATAAGAATGGTACCATCTATTTTGGATACAATAAAGGTGTTTGCTATTTTAATCCTGCTTTTGTATTGGAAAAGCGCGGCGTTCCTCCGGTAGTTATTACTGATATGAAAATCTACGAATCGGGGATAGCGCAAAAAAAAAATAAAGATATCGTATTGAATCACAAACAGAATACATTCAGTATTTCCTTCAATATCCAGGACTATTCATTGACGAATCATGTAGATTATGCTTATATGCTGGAGGGACTGGATGAAGTATGGCATACGGTGAATGATAATAATGTGATGTTCCGCAACGTCCCTCCGGGACACTATAAATTCCTTGTCAACACGCGAATTATAAATCAGGATTGGCTGGAGGGGAACATCTGTCCGCTCTCTATTCATATACAACCTCCTCTCTGGTTTACCTGGTGGGCTAAAACCCTTTATGTAGTAGCAGTTTTACTCATCATATTTTTCTTTCTGCAAGCTTATAAAAAAAGGTTGGATATACAGAGTTCTTATGAATTGGAAAAAAATAACCGCGAGCAGGAGCAGGAATTGAATAACGAACGATTGAGATTTTATACGAATATTGCCCATGAATTACGTACGCCGTTGACTCTTATATTGGGTCCCCTTGAAGATTTACAAAAAGACGTCCAGTTAGAATCCAGACAACAGCAGAAGATATCCGTTGTCCGTCAGAGTGCACTACATCTGTTAAATCTTATCAACCAAATACTTGAATTCAGGAAGGCTGAAACCCAAAACAGAAAACTTTGTGTAAGCAAATCCAATCTCGCTGTTCTGGTAAAAGAGGTTGGATTTAAATACAAAGAGTTGAATGTGAAGCAGAATATCCAGTTTGAGATAAATATTGAAGATGAAGGGATGTTGCTCTATTTCGATAAGGAGATTGTGAATATTATATTGGATAACCTTATCTCCAATGCAATGAAATACACCGACAAGGGATCAATAAAAATATCTTTATACACCACTATGCGGGATAACCTTTCCTATACCGAGATTAAAGTGGAAGACACTGGCTATGGTATATCCAAAGAAGATCAGATACGTATTTTCGACAGGTACTATCAGGCAAAAGGCAACCGGCAAGTTCCGGGTACAGGTATTGGACTCGCGCTGGTGAAGAATCTGGCAGAACTGCATGAGGGAGAGATCAGGGTTGAAAGTCAAATAAATGATGGTAGCAGCTTCTATTTCTCTTTGCTAACGCATAATATATACCCCAATGCACTACACGATGATTCTGAAGAGGAGATAACCGAATTAGAAGAAAGTATACATGTGTCTGAAGATGAGACAAATTCGAGTGGAAATCCTATTTTGCTGGTGGTTGAAGATAATCCGGATATCCGTGAATATATAGCCGATTCATTATCGGACTCATTCCATGTGATTACTGCGGCCGAAGGTGAAGAGGGATGCAATGCTGCCTTCACTCATATTCCCGATATCATTGTAAGTGACATCATGATGCCTGGTATGGATGGAATCACTTTCTGTGAAAAGATAAAGGCGGATGTGAGAACCAGCCATATCCCGGTTATCCTGCTTACTGCAAAAGATTCATTGCAAGATAAGGAAGAGGGTTACAGGTCTGGAGCCGATTCCTATTTGACAAAACCATTCAGCGCGTCCCTTCTTCACAGCCGCATCAACAACCTGTTGGAGACCCGAAAAAGATTGGCGACACAGTTCGTATTCGATTCCGGAAAAGATGAAAAAAGTGCTCAGTTCAAAGAATCGCTGAATAAGCTTGACAATGAATTTCTGGAGAGCCTGACACACCTGATCGAGGAAAATATCCAATCGGAGAAAGTCGATATAAGCTATTTGTCCGGCAAACTTTTTATGAGTAATTCCACCCTTTATCGAAAGGTGAAAGCGTTGACGGGTATTTCCACCAATGAATTTGTGCGGAAAGTGAAGATGAATAATGCCGAGCACCTTTTGTTAACAGGAAAGTACAATATCTCGGAAGTCGCTTTCAGAGTGGGTATGAGTGGTCCTGTTTATTTCAGGCAATGCTTCAAAGAAGAATTTGGTCTGTCTCCTTCGGAATACCTCAAAAAGATCAAAAAAGAATAAAAAACCTACTTATCCCTCTGATATACCCGCACGTAGTCTATCTCGTAATTGAGTGGGAATGCCGGATCGTCGGGGGTACCACCATGTTGTCCTCCAATGGCCAGGTTCAATAACAGATAATGGGGTTGTTTGAACGGATTTTTAAACTTTCCCAATGACCCGTTGACGGTTTCCGATAGGAGTGTTTCGTTCAGTAATTCATCATCGAGGTAGAGCCGGATGGCCTCTTCGTCCCAGTCCATTCTCCAGATATGGAATTTGTCCGCCCAATGTGGGTCTCTGCTGGTAAAATGGGTAAATGGAATTGCCGAAGTATTCCATTCGGCATTCCATTTCTCTTCAGTACCCCATGCCACGTTGGCAAGAATATGTGGTATTCCGTCTATACGGTAATACTCCATGATGTCGATCTCCCCGTTGGATGGCCATTCCATTTTCGTCCCCAGCGTCCAGATAGCCGGCCAGGCTCCACTTGCGGTGGGAATCTTCGCACGTATTTCGAAACGTCCGTACTGAAACTCTTTCTTGCCCTGGGTCTTGATGGATGAAGAGGTATATTCGATGTACTCCCTGCTCCGGCGCCAGTCATCACTGCCTCTTGCATACAACGGATTTTCCCTTTTCTCCCTGCGTGCTGATATAACCAATAGACCGTCCCGGCATACCGCGTTTCCGTCCTGATACCATTGCAGTTCATGATTGCGTGCGAAGCCTTCTTCAAAGGACCACACTTCATTATCGGGAGCGCTATCATTGTCGAACTCGTCATTCCATATAAGCTTGTACCCTTCTACCTCTTTGGGAGCGGAAGCATCTGCACTGATCTCATCGAAGATGCCCATATCCCACTCATCAAACCATTTAAGTATCGGCAATCCGTTCTCGAAAAGAATGGGGAGCCATATATAACGACCGTCGATAGGATTTTGAGGTCTCCACCGGTCTGCCATGAATATAAAAGCATTCTTTTTTCCCTGTACAGGGAGAATAAACGTACTTTGTGAATGGAACGTAAGTTCCGCGTCCTCACCTATGCAAGGGTTCGGGTGCAATGTCCATTCCCCCATGATATGGTCGGTCGTCAGTAACCGGGCAGCATTGGGATCCCACCCGGTACAACCCGAAGTGATCATGAAATATCGTCCGTCTTTTTTAAAGATTGCCGGCGCTTCGTTATGTCCTCCCGGTTCTACACGAATATATTTTCCGGTATAATCCAGATAGTCGTCTGTCAATTCCGCTATTTGCAACGTGAGGTTGTCCTCCGATGAATAGATATGATAGGCCTTGTCGTCGTCATCCACAAACAGGGTCATGTCACGTGACATTTGTCCGCCTTCGAAATCACGCCGTGCGAACAACCCCTCTTGTATGGCGGCCATCCATTCGGGTGTCCACCATTTTTCAAAATCGGTCGATTTCACCGGGGAATTCTGTTGTGCCTCCGTCATATTTTCCGGCCATTTACCGGCATTTACCCGGCCGTTCTTCACCAGCGTGTAAGGACCTGTTACCTGGTCGCTCACTGCTACCGCGACATGGGCAGCGTCGTACCCCTTACCCTTGAGTTCAAGGTGGAAGTACATCACGAATTTTCCGGTTTTGGCGTTATAGATCACTTTAGGTCGCTCAATAGTACTCCCTTTTACGACCGGGCTGGCGGGATCTTCGCTTACAGGCAGGGCTATTCCTTCATTTTCCCAGGAGTAGAGGTCGGACGATGAATAACAGGTTACTCCGACTAATGCGGCATTGGATCGTTCGCCCTTATGTTCGCCGAACCAATAATACTTGCCTTCGTGATAAAGGATTCCCCCGCCGTGGGCATTGATAATTTCCCCATCGGTATCGAACCATTTCTCTCCGGGCAGTATCGATTTCCCTACGATTTCATTTTTCTGTTGCATAGATTTATTTTGCGGTCCGCAACTGTAAAACAGAATGCAGGACAGCACAAATAAATGGGCAAGACAATTTTTCATACGATTATTCCATTTAAACATTTAACCAATTTGGAAGGGACTCATATTGGTTTCCCGATTGATATTATAGATTGAATTAGTCTGATTCCGGGTCATAAATATCAATTTCAACATCATACAACATAAACTCCGCTAAATTAAAATAATTTCTATCGCCGTATGTTTTTGTTATCGAGAAACGGATATATGTAAACGACGTATTGCTCCTAATAACAGGGGAATTATAGATTGCCTGTGACGCAGACGGCAGACCCGATGTGAATTCGGCTATCTCGGTCCAGTCAGCACCGTCGTTACTTATTAATACCTTCAGGTGTTCAGGGCCAACCTGTGATCCGTTTCTGTTCTGGTATGAGAATGAGAAATTGGTAAGGGGCTCATATAAGTCTATTTGTATGTACTGTGGAAGCGGTACCTGCGGGGAAGACCATCGTGTATGAAAAAACGTGTTTGGATTCCCATCATTGAGATTACTGATTGGTCCTTCGCTTGGTTCCTGGTTATCCGTACTGAATTGACTGTTGTCCAATTTCAGCTTGGCAGAAGTTATCGTCTCTACCGCCGGGGCAATACCGGACTTAGCCTTTATTGATATCATTTCACTTCCCTCATTATTATTGTTGAAAGTCTGGAAAGTGAATTGATAATCTCCGAATTTGGCTCTTGTATTCTCAATAATAAGTCCATCGGTATATACTGAGGCGACTTTTGCCTTTTCCGTTTGGGTCAAATGATCAAAATAGGTTATCCTCAAAAAATAGAAATTTGAATCGGTCGGAATGTCCCAGTTTAATTGAATCTGTCCCGGAAGTTCCTCGGATGTTATATTGGATACAGAGGAAGGTTTTCCTGTTATCTTCCTGTCGGATTCGACAAAAGAGCCATAATCCCCGCCACAACCTGTTATGGATGACAGGCATAGTATTGCCCCCAGGCAATAACTTATATATGATTTTATCTTCATATTGATTTGAATTTTGAAATGTTTGTTTTATATATCAGTATATATTACCAACCTTCATTTTGATACAGATTGGGATTAATCCGGCGTTCGCTGTCAGGAATCGGGAAGAAATACATTTTATCATTCCAACTCCTCTGTTTGTTTACACGATTGTAGTTATAGGTTCCGTTAGGATTTCTTGTGATCTGCATACGTGTGATAGATCTTAAAACTTCACCTTCTTTCCAACGCCTTACATCCCAAAAACGATGCCCTTCGAAGGCCAGTTCCACCATCCGTTCGTTTTTATATTTTTTCAGGAAAGCTTCATTGGTCATTCCTGTAGCAAAAGGAGGCATCTCAACGCCGGACCTGTTTCTTATTACATTTACCGCATCCACGGCAGATAGTGTAAAAGTATCATCCGTGGCATCCGGAGAACCGAGATAATTCAATAGCGCCTCGGCATAATTCAGATAGAATTCACCTAACCGGAAAACAATCCAGGAGTGCCTTTTAAAATTTGTGTTCCCGACACGGAGATCGACCGACGGATCTAAATATTTACGTAGATAATATCCTGTTGTGGTGGCACCTGCGAGTGGAGATGCATTTCTGCCACCCGTAAATGTCTCAATGGGATTTTCATTGTAAATGGGCCATTTCTCGTCTCCATTTTTCACAATGGTCATTGCAAAACGAGGATCCCGGCCGGTGTAGGGGTCACTGTCGCTATATCCACTTCCGGACTCATTCCACAGCAATCCCGTCCCTTTCATCTCATAAGCGTCTACCAGTGTTTGAGTAGGGCAATTTCCGGAAGCACCGCCTTCCACGCCTATCGGATAGTTATATGCTTCCAGATAATTCAGATCTCCGATCCGTCTCATGAAAATGGCTTCCCTGGCAACGTAGTTCTCCGTTCCCCATAAATCCGTATAAGCTCCCAGTGAAATACCGTGTACCGAACAGCTGTCGATTACCGCCTTACTGGCTAACGCAGCATCTCTCCATAAATTCCTGTCACTATTCGTGTTAAACAATGGACTTGCTTTATAGAGTGAAGCTTTTGCTTTTAAAGCCACTACGGCAATACGTCCTACACGACCTGTTTCATTGTTGGCCCCGTCAGCCAGATTGGTATACCTGACAGGCAGATGATTCACAATGGCATCACACTCATCCATGATAAAATCAAATACCTGCTCCGCCGGAGCACGTTCAACATTGTTCGCTTCTGCTGAAGTCAGAACAGCCGTTACCAGAGGAACATCCCCATACTGCCTCACCAGATTGAAATAAAAATAGGCACGCAAAAAACGGACTTCATATTGATAGCGCTGGAAGCGTACAAACTGCTCTTCATAATTCTGGTCGTACTTGTTGCCGTCGAACGTTTGTCCCGCGGACGCTTCCAGGTAGAAATTCGCTGCACGTATGCCGGCATAGCTTTGACGCCAGATATCCGACTTGGGGTTAATGGGACTCCATGATCCGTTGTAAAAGTCGTGGATGGATGAATTCGACCAGGCATAGTCCGCTTCATCGGATGCGGATGCCAGCATGGCACCTCCATAATTTCCGAAATCATAATCCAACCTTCCATAGATATCCGTCACAAAATTGGCTGTCCTGGAAAAACTGGAAAACACTTCTTCCTTGCTGTTGGTTGTCGTTTCCGTGTAGTTCATGTTGTCCTCGCAGGAAAAGAACAAAAACAAGGCAATTGCAATTATATATATAAATTTCGATTTCATGTTGTTATCTTATTAATCTGTTATCATTAAAAACCCAAGGCAAGCCCAACATGGACTGATCTTGTCAGCGGGAAAGCGATTCCCGTAGACTCGGGATCCGCAATATCTATTTTATCGAAAGTCAATAGATCTACTCCCCTGACATAAAGACGGGCATTATTTATTTTCCATTTAGAGAGTTCTTGTGCAGGAAATTTATAATAAATCTCGCAGTGGCGTAATTTCAGATAGGAAGCATCCGCCAGCCAAACCGTATTGTTCCGGTAATTGTTATCGTTGTCCAATGTCGTCAACCTCGGATATTTGGCCGTACCCGCTGTTTCGGGCGTCCATCTGTTTTCATAATAATGATTAGAAATGGTCGTATTGTCTATTAGAGGCTTATACACGCTGGGAGTCATCAACATCTTACTGTAATTGCCCACGCCCTGGAAACTGGCACTGATCCCTATTCCTTTCCATTCAGCGCCTAAGTCGAAGGAAAAATAGATCTCGGGGATGGAGCTGTTATAGCCGATGGCCACAACATCGTAATCATTGATCACGCCATCTCCATTCTGGTCTTTGTATTTGATGTCCCCGGGACGTACGGTAGAGAATTCCTGCGCGGGACTATTGAGAATATCATTCTCATCAATAAAGAATCCCACGGCTTCCAGACCGAACAATTGCCCCACCGGCTTTCCTGTACTTCTCAGGTACTCATACGGTTTTTCCTCTTCCAACTGTTCTTTGATCTTGCTTTTTGCCATCGTGAACTTTCCGCCCAGGTTATAAGAAAAGTCGTTCACTTTCTTATGGATGGAAGCGCCCAACTCAAAGCCATGGCTGTTCACCATTCCCTCATTGGCAAAGGAAGGATAATTACCCAATACGGCAGATACCGTGTAATATCCCGATACGAATATATTATCTCTTCTTTCGAAAAATATGTCTCCGGTAAAGTTGACATCTTTGAAGAAGGATGCGTCTATCCCGAAATTATATTTTAGCGCCCTTTCGTTTTTAATATTCTCCGTAGGGAGATAATATTCCTGTGTTCCATTGTACCAGGCAGCATTGTTTCCTAACGGATAACCATTCCCTCCGCCGAAATTTTGGGACCAGTAATCGTTGGCAGGGATGAAGTCCGCATTGATCAATCCGACCGATGTCCTGAATTTCAGGAAATCAATAAACGCTATATTTTGTATAAATTCTTCGTGTGAAGCTACCCACGCCGCGGAAAGGGTAGGCGAAAAAGCATATTTGTGTTTGGGAGCCAGCCTGTTGGATCCGGAATAGACCAATGCCATATCCGCTATATATTTATTCTTGTAAATATAATTGAGATAGCCGGCGAAGTTTTGCCGGAAATTGGTGTTATAGCGGTCCTTTTGTGTCTTTTTCTCCGTTGAATATATGAAGGAGGCGAAGAGGTCATGTTCACCCAATGATTTTTTATAATCTACGTTCCCCACAAAATTGAAATGCCGGGTCTGGTAATCAAGGGAACTACTGTAATTCAATTTACCAATATTTCCTCCTTGAACGCGGGAGGTATCCATGGGTATCCCGGAAGAGAGGTCAACGGCATCACTCGCCCACTGGTAATCCTTAATAGAACCCTCCCAATAAGCGGCGAAATTGTCATATCCTACCCTGACAGAGGCGCTTAAACCTTCCACCAAAGCTGACAGATCCTGGGTGATTTTTGCATCTGCATACAAAGCCCTGTTATGTCCTTTTGAAAAGCCTCTCGATTGAACCAACGCCACAGGATTCATGTTGGTGCCCCATATAGAATTTCCTCCCCAGAACCCGTCATAAGTCTGTATCGGATAAGCAGCGGATGGTACCGTGTATAATTTATTCATCAGGTTATCGGAACCTAATCCCGGCCGGTTGAATTCACTTAACATCCCTTGCAGGTTAACCTGCATTTTTGTCGTATTGGTCAGATCCATATCCAAATTGGTCCTGAGATTTAGTTTTGAGAACTTCATCTGGGTGGAATAATCATCCACGGAATTGTTTTCATTGATGAATCCTGAATTGGTCTGCAAATTGGCTGAAGTGAAATAGCGCATGCGCGTCCCACCGCCTCTGAAACTGATGTTATACATGTTGGAGGTACCATGGTCACGGAAGACTTCATCCAACCAGTTCACATCAGCATAGAGATAGGGGTATGTGCCCTCCCTGAAGGCATTCAATTCATTTTGATTATACCGGGCAGGGAGCCCGTCGTTAGCCAGTGCTTCGTTTAATGCGCCGGCATACTTGTAGGCATTCGCAAATTCAGGCAGACGGGTCTGGGATGTAAAAGCGTGATCGTAACTCACCTTCACTTCCCTGCGATCGATCTTGCCTCTTTTTGTTTTTACGGAAAGAATGCCATTTACACCTCTGTATCCATACAAAGCGACAGCTGCAGCATCCCGCAGTACGGAGACCGATTCGACTTCTTCGAGTGTCAGCGTGTTGATGGGCCTTTCAAACCCGTCAACCAGCACCAGAATGTTATTGTCCGACAGGGTCTGCAGCCCGCGAATACTGAACCAGGCAGGTGTACCCCAGACCACATCTGAATTCTGCAATGAGGTTAATCCCAATACATTGCCGAATAATGAATTGCCCAGATTCAAGGCCGACCGTTTATCGATATCTTCAATATCCGTGCGGGAAACGGCGGCAGTAGAAAGTGCGAGTTCCCGTTCAATTCCGAATCCTATATCCACTAGGCTTGTGCTGAGATCCATCGTGATGGTCAATTCCTGCGAGAGATCGGTTACTGTAACTTCTTTTCTGTATCCTTCCGAAGCTTCGATCAGCAACTGATCGCCTTCCATGGTTTTTATCTCGAAATTCCCATTATAAGCAGTCGATGCAAGAGGCTGATTATTCATTGCATTATAGATTGCCACACCGGAAACAGGATTTCCCTTACTATCCACAACCCTGCCTTTGAGCGTTGAGGTATTTTGTCCTGCTGTCGCAAATGAAACTGCTATTGAAACCAAAAGCATTAATATCTTATTTTTCATACGATTAAAATTATTTATAAGCCGGTTTTACCATCCGGGATTTTGCGTTAATCCATAATCTTTATTCACCTCCAGGGTGGGAAATGCGGACAAATACCATTTAGAATTAAAATTAGTCCACCAGGCACGACTTGAATTTTCAAGTTGGAATTTCTCATATTTGAATTCGGTGGGACGGGGCCCCCTGTCGTTAGCAGGTTTATCAGACCAGGAATCGTTTACTACATTCCCATTTTCGTCCAAACGGTAAATTCTTAACCCGTGCAGGACTTTTGAGAAATCCTGTGCCCTCTTATGCCTGATAAGATCGAAAAACCTGACATCCTCAAGTCCGAGTTCGCAGGCGCGCTCATTCAAGATGGCTTCAAGCAGGAGGGTTTGATTACTGTAATCGATACTTGGATTGGAGTCTCTCAAACCATTCAAACCTACTCTGGCACGTACTTTATCGACTTCATTGATCGCTTCGTCCGTTCTCCCGGCCATCATCAATGCTTCTGCATAAATCAGATGGATTTCAGCTATCCTCAGGTAAGGCCATAAGGTGGGCCGGTTCCGGGCAGAAGAAAAATCTAAAATGAACTTATATAATCCGAAACCGGTGGCGAACTGTCCCTGTTCGGTTCTTGGCCCTTGTTGTGCTTCGCGTCCACCAACCCAAAGCTCAACCTGTCGCCCCTGGTAGGAAGCGTTATTGACCAATACTGTTTCATACAGGCGAGGATCCCTGTCGGAGAAAATCAGGTCCACATGATCCGGGTTATTCCAGTCGAAAGGGGTTCCATCGGACAGCGGAAACATATCCACGTATTCCAAGGTCGGCGTGAGTGCACCGTTCATCACCGATTGGGGAAAGTAATAATCCCATTGATAGTCATCCCCATAGGTGTACCGTACCCTTGTGGATATTAATAATTCCGGATTGTCGCCACCGCTCCCCCTGGTATAATAAGCTTTTCTGAAAGCATCCCTGTAAGCTGATGGAGTGGCTTCTGTGGGTTGTACCAAACCATAACGTCCCTGCGTACTGACTTCCCTGAAAAAATCCTCACACGCTTTCAATGTTTGTTCCCATATTTCCGATTTATATGCACCATACCATACACTCAGATTGGTAACGGCGTCTTGAGGAGATTCCTTCGAATAGGGCTCCGTATCATTGAACAATGGACTGGCTGCGAACAATAATATTTTACATTTCAATCCCATTGCCGCAGCTTTCGTGAAACGGCCGTCCCAATTGGATATCTCACCCTCATCAAGCGCCCAGGGTAACACACCGGAAGCATCGTCCAGAAGGGAATTCATGAACTCCACCGTTTGTTCAACAGTTGCCCTGGGAGTTTGATAGTACGATTCGTCAAGGGAAAAATCATACGCTTTATCAATGATCGGCAGTCCTCCGAAATGCCGGAACATATCGAAATAGCGGGAGGCTACAATTACTTTCGCCTCTGCTTTTAATCTTTCTTTTTCGGATTGTTGCATATCCGGTACCCGGTCTATATTTTCAATAAATAACCAGGCTTTCCTGATAGCCTCCCACGTATTTTCCTTGGAGAAACCAAACTTGGTATCGTCGCTGGTGTCTTCCCTGTTTGCGTTATAGGTCCCGTTATAATAGGATCTGTTGACTCCATCCCAACTCAAATGGCTGTGCCATGTATCGGACAAGGTTTCAAACATACCCATATTCATTTTGTTATCCACGCTATTCCAATACACCGGTAATCCGTAGTATAATTTGCTGTAGGTATCCCACAAAAAATAACGCGCGTTTTCAGCCTTGGCAAAAACAGAGTCCAGCGTCACATCCACTCCGGGTGCTTTTTCTAAAAAGCTATCTCCGAATTTCAAATCATCCACACAGGATGAACAGAATATGGCCATTCCTATGGTCAAGGATATAAATAGTGATTTTATATTTCGTCTCATACGATTATTTTATTTTTAAATTTAGAACCCCAGTTTCAATCCCACGGTAAATACCCTGGTTAATGGATAATTAGGCCTGTCGCTTGTCCTCGATTCGGGATCCGTGATCTTGAGGACATCGAATGTGAATAAATTATACCCGTTGGCATACACACGCAAAGAGTTTAGTCTCATTTTTTCCATGAAAGGCATATTAAAATTGTAACCAACCTCAAGACTCTTTAACCGAAGGTACTTGGCATCCACGAGATACAAGTCGGAATCAACGATATTATTCGCTTTACTGGTTATACTTGCCCGGGGAAGTTTCGCTGTAGATGCCGTTTCTTCTGTCCATCTGTCTTCATACTGGTATAGCAATAATCCTTTATTGTTTGTATCACCTAACGGCTCTCTCAATGTCTCCTGTAACATACGTGAAGTATTCCATGCGCCCGTCCATTGCATACTCAGGTCAAAACCGTTCCATTCAAATCCTATATTGGCTCCTACCACATATTCAGGCACATTGGTATATCCCATAGCAATTTTATCATCATCATTAATCACGCCATCTCCGTTGATGTCCACATACACAGCATCCCCGTTCCGAAGTACCACGGAATGATTGGCAATGTCACTGCCATATTGGGCTTTATACCGCTCATTGGCAGTTTCATCATAAAATCCCCAGAACTTCCTTCCGAATGGCTGGTTGACCGGTTTTCCCGTTCTCCAGAGGTAATCTTCATTGGGCCTGACTTCCATCTGCTCTACAATTTTATTTCTGGCAAATGATAAGTTGGGACTGACCCAATACCTGAAATCTTTTCCGACCTTATCATCCCATCTGAGCGTAATCTCATAGCCGTGACTATCGACTACCCCATTATTTAATACCGGAAGCGTCATGCCTATATAACTGGGCAGTGATGATGGAACGACCAGGATATCTTTGCGGTGCTCTTTGAATATGTCGAATGTTGTCATTAAACGGTCATTCAATAGGTAGAGGTCTATCCCCAGATTTTGTTTATACGCTTTTTCCCAGGTTACGTCAGGGTTCGATTTTGCGCCTTCATAAGCACCCCCTCTTTTACCACTTACATTCGTGCCGAAATTATACCCCGCTCCATCAAGATAAAATGGATCTGCGATATACATAAACCGGCGATCCTGTGTGTTATCGTTTCCTACCACTCCATAAGACGCCCTTAATTTAAGATAGGATATGTATTTCTTCATATCCTCCATGAACGGTTCTTCAGTGACAACCCATCCAAGGGATCCGGCAGGGAAGAATCCATATCGTTTTCCGGGCGCAAAATTCTCTGAACCATTATATCCTACATTAAATTCAACCATATATTTGGAACGATAATCGTAAGTAAGGCGTCCTACCATTCCTACATACCCTTTGGGGAGATCGGTAAATGTTTTAGGGTAATAATATTTCGATTGATTGTATAGTAGCAGTACCCCCAGGTTATGATCTGAATGAATCGTGGTATTATAGTTTAAGCTTGTTTCGAAATACCAGTTACGTCCCTTCTCAAAAGATTCGCTATAACCCAAAGTTCCGTCTTCGCCGTATTTACGATACCCCATTGTCCCGTCATTATTTTTTATGGCCACATAATAAGCTTTCGACGAACTTCTTGATTTTGTCTGGGCATAATTGCTATTATAAGATCCCTTTAGATTGAAAGCGAGTCCTTTCGTGATAAAATCTAATTTTTGTTTTAATTGGACGTCCACGTTCAATGTGTTGCCTACCTTGTTATTATACCCTTTCCCAAAATATGGGTTTAATCCGTCTGCTCCGGGATTTGGAATAACATCAGGATTGGTTTTGATCCACCTCCCATCTACAATACCAGCCCCGGAAAAGGGAGTAGCCCAATATAAATGGCGAAACAACTGATTCTGGTCTTCGGCGGAGATAGGCGTATTCTTATCTTCTACACGTCCCCCTATATTTAAGGATAGTTCTGTTGATTTTGACAAGTTAAAATCGAGGTTTGCCCTGTAATTGTACCGTTTAAAATCAAAATTGAAATCATAACCGGTGTCGAACGTCTTAAATAATCCGCCTTGTGTGTACATTCCCGCGGAAACAAAATAGCGGAAAAAGCTATTTCCACCCGATATGTTTACATTGTGTTGCGATTGGTGGGCGTAGTCTTTAAGGATATAATCCAACCAATCCATATTGGGATACAATAAGGGATCTGACTGTGTCTGGAAGGCAGTGAGCATCTCGGGGGAGAATTTCACATTGTCCGGATTAACTCCATCCCTGATTTGCGCTTCATTATAGAAGCTGGCATATTGATAGCTGTCCGCAAACTCAAGCAATCGGGTAGGGACAGTGATTCCGGTAGAAGTGGTTACCGAAATATTGGCTTTCCCCTCTTTTCCCCTTTTCGTGGTTACCAAAATAACCCCGTTGGCGCCTCGCACTCCAAATACGGCTGTGGCAGAAGCATCTTTGAGGATGGTTATGCTCTCTATTTCATTTGGATCTATCTGCGTAAAATCTCTCTCTACTCCATCGACCTGCACCAAGGGGCTCGAGCTGTTCAATGTAGTAATCCCCCGGACATAAATTTCCGCGGCATCGGCACCCGGTTCTCCTGAATATTGCACAGTACTTACACCCGTTAATTTTCCGGCTAACGCGTTACCGAGAGAGCCCGTAGGTGCCTTGATAAGATCATTCCCACTGACAGATGCAATAGCACCGGTCACTGTTACTTTTTTCTGTGCTCCATAGGCCACCACCACTACCTCATCGAGTGTCTGGGTATCTTCTTCCAGAATTATCCTCAGTGACCGGCCGGTTACGGCTACTTCCTGTGTGATATAGCCGATATAACTAATTTGAAGAGTAGAGCCTTCCGATACATTCAAGGTGAAATTACCATCGATATCGGTAACTGTACCGTTGGTGGTGCCTTTCTCCAGTATGCTCGCACCGATAACTGCTTCACCGTTCACGTCGGATACATTCCCGGTAACGCTGTTCTGTGCATACGTCATAAAGCAAGATAGGCTCATGACGATACTTACAATAAATATTTTCAATTTGTGCATAATAAATAAAATGTTTAGTACATAGAGTATTAAATATATAAATTGAGAATTAAGATGTTAATTTTCACAAGTCTCCCCTCACACATACCGCTAAAAAATGTTTTACAATGGATTAATTTTTATTGTTTTTTCCGGTAAAAACATTTTTATATTCTATCGCAAATAATCAGATTGCAAAATTATCAAGATTCATTAACAAGAATGGATGATAAATCAATCATTAAGAAGGGATAAAATAATCATTCCATCAATGACGGATTCACCTGTCTTGTCGTTATAATTATTTGTGAATGTGTAGTATATGAGTTCCTGTTGAGCGTTGTTAAAGTGAACCAAATAATCATCTTCAAAAATAGATATGAGAATTTTTCATAAATTTGTGGAGATAATAATTGATTCACCTCTTCAAGTTATGTTAAAAAAAGTGATTGTTTTATATGGTCTGCTGTTGATTTATTTTAATACACCGGGGCAACCGCAAGCTTTAAAACATGTTGGTGTGGAAGACGGCTTATCCAATAATTATATTGTCGACATTATTCAAGACGGTCAAGGCTTCATATGGATAGCGACAGAATCGGGATTGAGCCGTTTCGATGGTAAGAATTTTACGGTATATACAAAAAAAAATTCCAATATTGTAAGTAATGAGCTGAATACTTTGCTGTACGATCAGGAAGAAAACAAGATATGGATAGGCTCTCAGCGGGATGGAATTAGCATTTTTGACTGCGCCTCCCAATCGTTTACAGATTATACGGTAGTGGAAGGTTTGATAACCAATGATGTAACACATCTTTCACATGCAGAAGACGGAGGGATATGGATAACCCACTATCATGTAGGCATAGAATATTATGATAAAAATACCAAACAATTAACCCGTTTTTTAAGTTCCGATATAGAAGGGTTGGAACTTCCGAACTGGTGCTCTTTCGATGATGGAAAAGGTAATTTGTATGTGGGACATGCTTTTGACGGATTGAGTATTATTGATATAAAGAATAAAACGGCACGCAATATCCGCCATCAGCCCGGAAATCCCAAAAGTTTGCCGGGTAATACCGTTCGCACCATATATATGGATTCTCAAAAAAATATCTGGATAGGAACCAATGAAGGATTGGCTTTATTTAACCCGCAGACTGATGAGTTTATTACCTTCAGGCATAATCCGTCCGACCCTAATTCACTGGGCGCAAACTACATTTATGATATCAGGGAAATGAAGGATGCCACTTTGTGGATCAGTACCGACATGGAAGGAATCAGTATTCTCGATCTCAGTAATATTACCTTGCTCGATCCCAAAATGGTTACATTCAAAAATATATCCGTCACAAAAAACCATTACGGATTATCTTCGTCCAACGTCAGATCTTTGTTCCAGGACTCTTACGACAATATCTGGATAGGACATTACAGTCGGGGAATAGATTTTATCGGCAATAAACCTCCTGTTTTTCAAACACTTCTACATTCTACGGATAAATACAGGGATACCAACGAAAGGCAGATATGGGATATATACATGGATAGAGATCAGCAATTATGGGTTGGCTCCGAAAATGAAGTGATTGTCCTTCAGGATAATGAGATTAAAAGAACAATCAATATTCAACCTTATTTGTCAGGAATAAGTTCAAATGTATATATCAACAAGATAAAAAGTGACAGGAATGGCATTCTCTGGCTCGGATCAACTACCGGCGATATATTCCAGTTGAATCCGGATAATTATCAGATTAAAAATATACCTTTCGAAGGTCGGGGTGAATATGTCCGTGAATTTTATGAAGATCTCAATGGAAAAATATGGATCGGGACAGAAAACGGATTATATTCCTACCGAAGTGGAAAGATAGAGAAGGAAAACCACATTAACGACCAATTGGAAGATAAGATAATATACAATATTCTCCGCGACAGACAAGGGAAATTATGGATTGGCACATTTGGGAAGGGAATATTCATCTTCGACAATAACGACAATTTAGTGGATAATATCGTTGCAGACAAAGGATTTATTTCTAATGCCATTCATCATCTCTATATGGATTCCGAGGGTGGGGTATGGGCAGCCACCCGTAACGGAATGGCTTATTTTAACAATACCACAGTGACGGGCCAATATGAGATATATGATGAAAAACAGGGGCTTGAGAACTCTTATATCCGCGCTATCCAACAGGATAACCGGGGAAATATCTGGATCAGTACCAATGCCGGTATTTCCTTATGGGACGGTGAGCAATTCAAAAACTACAACTATCAGGACGGTACTCCTATCGGAGATTTTACGAATGGAGCTGCTTGTCTCAAGGATGACGGTACCGTGTTCTTTGGCTCACTCAATGGGGTCTGTTATTTTAACCCTGAAGAATTAACGAAAGAAAAACGGCAGGTTGTCCCCGTTCAGATAATAGAATGTCTGGCATTGAATAAACAAATAGAAAATTATAACAGGGAAATTCTGGTTCCTACGGCACAACACAGAATAGAGTTGCCTTATGATAAAAATTCTTTCAGGATCTCATTTTCCAGCCCTGATCATTCACAAAACCAGCAAGTAGAGTATGCCTACATGATGGAGGGGCTGGACAATACCTGGTATAATACACAGGATGAAAACCAGGTCGCATTCCGGAATATATCGCCGGGAGAGTACACATTTAAAGTAAAAAGCCGCCTGAAAAACCAGGAATGGGATGAAGTGAATATTGCCTCGATGAACTTTATCATCCATCCTCCCTTATGGCTTACCTGGTATGCCAAACTTTTATATGTAGTAACAGTATGCATAATCATCCTCTACTTACTACGTTCCTATAAAAAAAGTGTCGACCTGAGAACATCACTTGAACTGGAAAGGAAAAACAGCCAGAATAAACAGGAACTAAACGACGAACGACTGCGTTTTTATACGAATATTACGCATGAACTCCGGACTCCGTTGACACTTATCCTCGGGCCTTTGGAAGATCTGGTACAAGACTCCGGATTAGCGCCGGTATATAGTAAGAAAATAGGCCTTATTCATGCCAGCGCCATACGCCTCTTAAATCTGATCAACCAGATCCTGGAATTCAGGAAAACCGAGACGCAGAACAAGAAACTTTCCGTGTCGAAGGGGAATCTGGCCAATCTGGTTGCCGAAATAGGATTACGCTATAAGGAATTATCCCGGAAAGATAAAGTTGGAATCCATATTGATATAGATGACAAAAACAGGATACTCTATTTCGATGCGGACGTCATCACTACCATATTGAATAACCTTTTGTCAAACGCCATGAAATATACAGTGGAGGGTGAAATCCGCCTTTCGCTACGTTCGATCACGGAGAAAGACAATCATTATGCCGAAATATCGGTTTCCGATACAGGTTATGGAATAGACACCGACGCTTTATCCCATATATTCGAGCGTTATTACCAGGCAAAAGGTAAGCATCAGTCCTCCGGTACGGGAATAGGACTTGCCCTTGTCAAATCATTGGTCGATCTACACGAAGGAATCCTGGATGTGGAAAGTACGGTTGGTAAAGGAACGCTGTTCAGGTTTCGTCTGTTAACAAAAAATACTTACCCCTCGGCGAACCATGCAGAAGAGAAAACGGTTGATGATATTGTCGAAGAAGATCAGGATATCCAAAGGGAAGAAAGTGCGGATAACCATCCTGTAACGCTTATAGTAGAAGATGACGATGATATACGTGGATACATTGCCACGTCTTTGGAAAACGACTATCATGTGCTATCCGCCACAAACGGAAAAGAAGGATTAAATCTTGCGCGGAAACACATCCCTGATATTATTGTCAGTGATATCATGATGCCTGAAATGGACGGCATGGAACTTTGCCACACAATAAAAGAAGACATGCGTACCAGCCATATTCCGGTTATTTTACTTACTGCGAAGGATTCTCTCTCCGATCAGGAAAAAGGATATGACAGCGGAGCCGACTCCTATTTAACAAAACCGTTTAGCGCCAGGCTATTACGAAGCAGGATAGAGAATTTACTGGAATCGCGCCGGAAACTGGCAGAGCAGATAAGCACATTCGCCAAGGGAATAGTAAGGCATGATAATAACTTAGCGGAAGAGCCTATAACGATCAGTAAACTGGACGAAGAGTTCTTGAATAAACTCACCGAGATTGTGGAGAATAATATTGAAATGGAAGACCTTGATATAGCCTTTATCAAAGAAAAGATGCATATGAGTTATTCTACCTTCTATAGAAAAGTCAAAGGGCTTACAGGGATAACTCCCAATGAGTTTATCCGGAAAATCAGGCTGAAAAACAGTTTAAAACTTCTGCTTTCCGGTTCTTATCAGATATCGGAAGTGGCATATATGTCAGGATTCAATGATGTTGTCTATTTCCGCAAATGTTTTAAGGACGAATATGGCATGGCTCCCTCAGAATATGCAAAATCGGTGAAATAATCACTCCTTGATTGATTTATCTCCCTTTTTTGATTAAATTTTGTTTTTATTCCTATGAATAAATACCCTATATTTGTACTTCATGATGTAAGAGGTAAATTATCATAATCACATAAAATACACATAAAAAATATGAGAAAAACATTTTCCTTTTTATTCGTATTAACTTTAGTTTGTATGAATCTATTCGCACAAGATGCTCCCGACTGGGAAAATCCGGAAGTTTTCGCCGTCAATAAAGAAAACACCCGGGCTACTGCGTTGCCTTATCCTTCCGAGCAACTGGCAATAGGAGATAATTATGACTCATCGCCCTATTACCAGTCGTTGAACGGCAAGTGGAAATTCCATTGGGTGCCGAAAGTTTCGGAAGTGCCTGCCGGATTTTATGAAGAGAACTACGACATAAGCGGTTGGGTTGAGATGCCTGTACCGGGAAACTGGGAGTTCAACGGATACGGGATACCGATGTACGTGAACACCGGTTTTGGATTCAGGGCTAAGCCACCCCATATCGACAGGGAAGATTCACCCACCGGAGCTTACCGCCATGAATTTAATATCCCCGACAGTTGGGATGGCAGACGTATTTTTATCCATTTCGAAGGCGGCACAAATTCCATGTATGTATGGGTGAACGGACAAAAGGTAGGATATACACAAAATGCCAAAAGTCCGGCCGAGTTCGATATCACAAATTACGTAAGAAAAGGAAAGAATACGTTGGCTTGCCAGGTACATAAATTCAGCGACGGCTCATATCTGGAAGACCAGGATATGTGGCGGCTTGGTGGAATAAACCGTAGCGTTTACCTTTACAGTACGGCACAAACCCGTATTCAGGATTTCTTTGCCCATCCCGATCTCGATAAAAATTATAAAAATGGGGTGTTCAGCGTGGATATTACATTGAAAAACTATACTGATAATTTACACAATAACTCGGTAGAAGTTTCCTTATTGGACAAATCGGGCAAAAAAGTATTTTCCCGTAATCAGAAATCCGCTATTCCCGCAAATGAAACTGCGGATATCACCCTTTCGGGGAATGTTTCCAATCCGTTGAAATGGACGGCTGAAACACCTAACCTTTATACAATGCTTATCACGTTGAAGGACGGCAATGGCAGGATTATCGAATCCACGTCGCACAAAATAGGATTCCGTAAAATTGAAATCACAGACGGACAACTGTTTGTAAACGGAAAAAAAGTTCTTTTCAAGGGTGTGAATCTACATGAATTCAATACTAATACAGGGCAGGTGGTGACACGCAAGGAGATGATACGTAACCTGCAATTGATGAAGGAACTCAATATAAATGCTGTCCGCACCTCCCATTATCCGCAACAACCGTTATGGTATCAATTGTGTGATGAGTATGGCATATACCTGGTGGATGAGGCTAACCTCGAATCACACGGACTTGGATACGGTCCCGACAATGTTTCCAACTTCCCCGAATGGCATGCGCAACACATGGACCGTATTAAACGGCTTGTGGAACGCGACAAAAATCATGCGTCGGTCATCTTCTGGTCATTGGGGAATGAAGCCAGCAACGGGAAAGCCTTTTTCGATATGTATGACTGGGCCAAAGAGCGCGACAACAGCCGTCCTGTGCAATATGAACAGGCTTATCAAAGGGACAGGAATACAGACATTATCTGCCACATGTACCCCTCATGGGAAAATATGAAACGCGATGCGGCGAAAGATCTCGGAAAGCCCTATATCATGTGTGAGTATGCCCATGCCATGGGGAACAGCATGGGGAATTTCCAGGAATACTGGGACCTGATGCGTTCCAGTAAAAATATGCAGGGTGGATTCATCTGGGAATGGTACAATCACGGATATCCTACCCATGACGACCAGGGACGTTTCTTCTGGGCGTATGGTGGTGACCTGAAAGGTTATAACAAGATGAATGACGGCAACTTCTGTATGGACGGTCTCATCAGTCCCGATCAAAATTATATACCACATACTTATATCGTTAAAAAAGTGTATCAGAATATCCTTTTTGAAGCAAACGACCTGGACAAGGGAATCATTACGGTCATCAACGATTTCAAATTCACAGACCTGACTCCCGAAAAATATAGTTTCAAATGGATACTTCTGAAGAACGGGGAGGAATTCCAGGAAGGTTCTTTCAACGTATCCGTTGCGGCCGACAGCCGGAAAGATGTCAAACTGGATTTACCGGCTTTGAACAAAGAGGCAGGGGTAGAATATTTTCTTCAGGTATATGCTTACAGCAACCAGGCAACCGAATTCATCCCTTCCGGATTTGAGGTGGCTAAAGAGGAATTTGCGTTTAACCAGAATAATTACTTCGTTGCCGGAAATGTAAACGGGCAAATTGCCGTTGAAAAGCAGAACGATAAGATCATAGTCAAAGCAAGTAATCTCTCTTATGAGTTTTCATCGAAAGACGGACGAGGTCTGCTAAGCATGAAAAATAAAGGGCAGGATGTGTTCAGGGAACTACCCCGTCTTAACTTCTGGAGAGCGCTTACCGATAATGACTTCGGAGAGAACATGCAGTATAGTGCACGTATCTGGGAATCGGCCGGATACAATACTATCTATAAATACAAAGGTTCGGAAGAGACCTCTGAAGGATTTAATGCAAAGTATGAAGTCAAATTGAGGGGCATAGAAGCCAAAGTGGATATTACCTACACGGTAAATAAAGATGGCAGCCTTACCACCTCGGCGCATTACAAGGCGTTGTCGGATGACCTGCCCGAAATGGTGCGGTTCGGCATGGTAATGACCCTGCCCAGGGATTATAACGATTTCACATGGTACGGCCGCGGCCCTCATGAGAATTATGTAGACCGTAAGTATGATACATTCATGGGTATCTGGAGCGGGAAGGTGGAAGAACAGGCTTTTGCCTATTACCGTCCCCAGGAGACAGGGAATAAGACTGATGTACGCTGGCTCACATTAAAAAACAAAGATGGCAAGGGTATCAGGATTGACGGAACACAGCCGTTATCGGTAAGTGCCACGAACAACCGTCCCGAAGACCTCGATCCGGGCATGACCAAGAAACAGCAGCACTGGTCGGATGTGTTGCCCCGCCACGAAGTAGTCCTGTGCGTGGACCTGTTCCAACGCGGTGTGGGAGGATTGCAGTCGTGGGGTGCCAAACCGTTAGACCAGTACCGGTTCATGGATAAAGAATATTCTTACAGCTACACGATTAATATGAATGATTTATAAGGTGTTGGGGTAAATCTTGGGTGTGCCACTGGGGATTGACGTGGCACGCCCAATCTCCTTCCTCTTTTTATGCCACGGCTGCTTTGCCCGTGAAATATGATATGGACCGGCCATTGAGACTCTACTTTTCCGCTGTCAATCCTTCAAGCATCCGATCGGGATGTTCAATACGCCATCCGAACGCCTATATGCATATTCCCCACCGGTAAGAACCATCAAGAAAGAAGGTTCTCCCATTTTCTCTGTATTCACTTTCTCTTTTAATTTTAATAAGTTCTTCGCTGCATCTTCTATCTGTTTGTTCCCTAATTTTACTTCGATAGCAGCCCATCTTCCATCCCTGAGAGCTACAACCATGTCTGCCTCAAGGCCATTCTTGTCATGATAATGATACACGCTTCCCGAATTGGCTTCAGCATAAATCCTCATATCACGGGCACATAATGACTCGAATAAAAATCCGAAAGTATTGAAATCCTTTAAAATTCCAACCGGACTTGTACCCAAAACGGCAGTTGCTATCGAAGGATCCACAAAATGCCTCTTCGAAGATGTTCTTATAGTACTCCTCGACCTGATAGCAGGAGTCCAGGCCGGCTGATCTTCGATCACGAAGATCCTTCTTAAAGCGTTAATATACACATCTAAAGTGGGTGGGGTCATGGATATGTCAGTACTCTGCATATCATCCATAATGGTTTTATTTGTCGCCATGGTAGCAATGTTTCTTGCCAAAGATCTTAAAAGTAAACGTACCCTGTCGGGATTTTTGTCGATCCCATCTACGCGGGAAATATCTTCATTGATAATGGCTTCAACATAGTTGACAGAGGTCTCAAGAGCATCTTCCTGGGGGAGGGCGATAGAAGCCGGCCACCCGCCTCTACAAATTGAGTAGGCAAGGTCCTCAATATTCAAGAAAGAGGTTGCGGATATATCTAAATTGCCTTCAAATAACGATTTTAATGATATTGCGCCATTTGATTCATTCGATTCGAAAAGGCTCATGGGCCTCATGAGCATCTGGGCAATCCTACCCGTGCCCGTGTGAGCCGTCATTCCGTCTTTTGGAACAGAGGATCCGGTTAATATAAACTGTCCTACCTCCTGCCTATGGTCGACTTCAAACCTGACGGCATCCCATAACACAGGTGCCATTTGCCATTCATCTATCAGGCGGGGCGTTTTTCCTTGCAACAATAAGGATGGCTTCGTATCTGCCAAAGCCATATAAGAAGTGGCTTTGTCTGGATCTTGCATATATAAAATACTGTTGGATGCTTGCGACGAAGTCATCGTTTTGCCACACCATTTGCAGCCTTTTACCAAAACAGCTCCGGAGGATGCTAATTGTCTCCTGAGAGTAGCATCACAAATCCGTGGCAAGTAATTTTTCTTTTGAATCATATCCTCTTTCTTTTGCCACAAATATAGCGAAACTTTAATAAATGTCAGAGGTTTACTTTAATAAATGTCAGTAAATAACTTTAACAATTGTCAGTGATTTACTTTCAATTTTGTACCGGAGGCAAAACGTGGAATTTTTAATTTTATGTTTAATAACATATAAATAATAAGTGTGGATTATTACACTTATTATTAACTTTGTCTCCATACATTCACATGAAGTGTTAGGCATATTTATTTTTTATAATTTAATAATTGCATGAAAAAGATTATTCTAACTACAGTTCTGCTATCCCTTTTGTTATTGGCAAAAGGTCAGAGTAAGGATGGAGGCTATCCGATAACACCTGTTCCCTTTACCTCGGTAAAAGTAACTGATACTTTTTGGGGACAACGACTTCAAGCCAATCGGGAAGTAACGATCCCGCTTGCTTTCAGTAAGTGTGAAGAGACAGGCAGGTATGAGAATTTTGTAAAAGCAGCCAATCCGAGTGAGGAATATGAAGTCGGGGGATTGTCGTTTGATGATACCGATGTGTATAAAACGATTGAAGGAGCGAGTTACTCCATGCAGACCTATCCAAATAAAGCGTTGGAAAAATATATTGATAGTGTGTTGGTAATCGTGGCTGCGGCTCAGGAGCCGGATGGATATCTTTACACATCCCGCACTATGAACCCCAAACATCCGCATGAATGGGCCGGCAGTAAAAGATGGGAAAAAGAAGAAGATTTGAGTCATGAGTTTTATAATTTAGGACATATGATTGAAGGCGCTATTGCTCATTATCAGGCAACCGGAAAACGTAATTTCCTGGATATCGCCATTAAATACGCCGATTGTGTGGAACGGGAGATCGGGGATGCCGAAGGCAAAGAAGTGAAAGTCCCCGGTCATCAGATTGCCGAAATGGCACTGGCTAAACTATATCTGGTCACAGGTCAGGAGAAATATCTCAATCTGGCGAAATTCTTTCTCGACAAGCGGGGCTATACTTCCATCAAACAGGAATACAGCCAGTCGCATAAACCGGTGCTTGAACAGGATGAAGCTGTAGGACATGCCGTACGTGCAGTATATATGTATTCGGGGATGGCTGATGTGGCAGCATTGACAGGAGACACTGCCTATATCCGCGCAATAGGCGATATCTGGGATAATGTTGTAACGAAGAAGATATACCTTACAGGCGGTATTGGCGCAAGGCATCACGGCGAAGCGTTCGGTGACAATTACGAATTGCCCAATATGACTGCTTATAACGAGACATGTGCGGCGATTGGCAACGTCTACTGGAATCACCGTTTGTTCCTGATGCATGGCGATGCCAAATATTACGACGTGTTGGAGCGTACGCTCTATAATGGTTTGATATCCGGTGTGGCGATAGATGGAGGCTCTTTCTTCTATCCTAACCCGTTGCAATCTGATGGATTTTATAAATTCAACCAGGGGGCATGCCATCGACAGCCCTGGTTCGGTTGTGCGTGTTGTCCTTCCAATGTAAGCCGTTTTATTCCCTCACTCCCGGGATATATCTATGCTGTAAAAGATAATAGTGTTTATATGAATCTGTTCATGGGTAATACCTCCGATCTACAGGTAAACGGAAAGAAAGTAACCATCAAGCAAACCACCGGATATCCCTGGGACGGGAATATACATGTTGAAGTAACTCCCCAAAGGAAACAAGCGATAGTATTGAAAATACGTATTCCCGGATGGGCACAGAATCAGGTGGTTCCAGGTGATCTCTATTCTTATGCTGACGACAAGGAAGTGGGTTATACTGTAAAAGTGAACGGTGAAGTAATCGACAGTCAACTGGAAAAAGGCTATTTTACCATCAACCGTGAATGGAAAAAGGGTGACAAGGTGGATATAGCGTTTGATATGGCTCCCCGCACAGTACATGCCCACGAAAAGATTGAGGCGGATAAAGGAAGGGTAGCCTTTGAAAGAGGCCCTATTGTCTATTGTGCTGAATGGCCTGACAATGACACTAAAATCCCCAGTGTGCTTATACCGCTTAATCCGGAAGTGGAGGTAGTCAACAAACCCGACATGTCGCAATATGGTACTCAGTTAAAGACACAGGCACAATCCCTATCCATCAATAAGAAAGGATTATTAGAAACCAGAAATATTACTCTTACATTGATACCCTATTATGCCTGGGCACATCGTGGAGTAGGTGAAATGGCTGTCTGGTTACCACAGGATGTCAGTGCTGTGATTCCGGAAGTAGAGAAATAACACATTAATTAATGAATTATTAAGCGTGGTGAAGAGTCTATTTACAACTTTGTCTACTGCATTGCTTTTAATGTCATGCAATAGTTTTAATGAAAAAAAGTAGAATTATTTGCAATAGGTGAATTTAAAGAATGGGTACAGACCCCGCCTATATGTCGATCGGTGAAGAGTTGGGTACAGTCTCCAATACTTTCGAACAAACTGCTGCTCCTCATGCAAGCGGCTTATATAAATTCAACCAGTAATACCAATTAAATCGACAAAAAATGTAAATAATTTGTAAGGTGCGAAGATAATTTTATAAAACATATTGATCAAACTGTAGTATATAAAAATCGGAGGACGAAAAATCATATTTTTCTCATTCTCTGATTTTTTATTTGAGGATATCTTTTCATTAAATGATAATGTCAAAACATCCACTATTAGATAAAAGAATATTACCAACTTTATGTTTTTAAACATATTGATAATAAGTGTGTATATACACACTTGTTATTAATTTTGTTCTTTATAAAAGCACAGTCCCTATTGGGTCTGGGCATATTGGGGAGTAGGTGAAATGGCTATGATACAGGTAGCAAAGAAATAAACGCCTCTGTTTTCGCAGCAGATGAAATTCAGAAATAAATTTGAAGGGTACCTTTTCGCCTATTTTGAAGGGAATGAGAAGAGAGTTGAACAGGAGCAACTCCGTTTTGCAATGAGTGAAGATGCCACAAACTGGTATGCGTTGAATAAAAACCGCCCGATCATCTGGAGTTTTCGTTATGGTGGACGTTTAAATTTATAAGTATTTGAATAAACTGTCCTGATTATTTATATTTTTGTATTTTTGAGGCATTATATTCAAAAACAGTCAAAGTCCGTGCATATTTCTACAGAATATAAGATTCGCTTTGAAGAGACATATGTTTCTTACTATGAGCGAATGAAGCGTTTTGCTCAACAATACGTAATCCGCGAAGAAGATGCTGAAAATATTGTGCATGATATTTTTGCGGATTTGTGGGAGCATTGGACGTTGTTTTCATCGCATAATAATTTGTTAGCCTTTTTATTTCTTGCTGTCAAGAATAAGTGTATTGACTTTTTGAGAAAAAAAACTACATCCCAACAGGTAGAAGATAAACTACAGGAAGAATATTTACTGACACTTCGTGCTAATCTGGCTTCTTTAGATAATTTTGACGAAGAACTATCATCAGAAGAAAGGATACAATCCTTAATCAAGAAAGCAGTAGATTCTTTACCTGATAAATGCCGGGAAATATTCTTAATGAATAAAATCGAAGGCAAAAAACAGAAAGAAATTGCTAAGGAATTAAATATTTCCATTAAGACTGTTGAAGCCCAAATGGGTATCGCTTACAAGAAGCTCCGAACAGAGTTAAAAGACTTTTTACCCCTCTTCTTCTTTATATTCTACTAATTTTTTCAAATTTCTTTAAGGGTTTTTGGGGATACGTTCGTTATATTTACAAATCTTAGGATCAGAATATGAAAGAGCGTATTATAAAATACTTTACAGACGAGTTGGATCAGGATGAACGTATCGAACTGTTGCGTAATATCGGAGAAAATGATGACCTTAGAAACGAATATACGTTCTTTCGTAATATCCAGGGAATACTTTCATTTATATCCCATCCTGATGACAAGGAAGCTGGCAGGCACCATTATCATCGTTTCATGACAGTAAATAAGCAAAAAGCCAGACGTAAATTATTCCTGAAGATAACAAGTTATGCTGCTGCTATAGTTTTGCTTGTCATCGGCTCATGGATAGGTTCCTATTTCTACCACCAAAAAGATTTTACTGAAGAAATAACATACAATAAGCTAAGTGTACCGGCCGGGCAGAGAGCATCGCTTGTTCTTAGTGATGGTACTGAGGTATGGCTAAATGCAAGGTCTGAAATTAAATATCCATCACATTTTACTAAGGATACTCGCAAAATAGAGTTGCAAGGAGAAGCTTTTTTTAGTGTCATATCCGATAAAGACAGGCCTTTTATTGTGTCAACCTCATCTGTTGATATTAAGGTTTTGGGTACGGTTTTCAATGTGCGCCAGAACAAATCGGATTCATCGGTTGATGTAAGCTTGTTCAAGGGGGCAGTCGATGTGCTGCCGGCAGGAGAAGAGTCATCAAAAATTAGTTTAAAACCAATGCAAAATCTGCATTATGTGAATGGATTAGCAAATGTGTCAGAATTGACAGACGAGAATGATTTTCTTTGGAGACAAGGAGTTTTCAATTTTGAAGATGATCCTTTGTCTGACATATGCAAAAAGTTAGAATGGTTCTATGATAAAAAAATTATTATAAATAACCCGAAAATAGGAGAATATTCTTGTTCTGGAAAATTCAGGCAACAAGATGGTCCATATGAGATTTTACGTATTATTCAGAATATGCATAAATATAAAATGACGAAAGATGATACCAATAACACTATTATATTAAGTTCGGAAAATTAGTTAATCATTAAAAATTTAATTGCCTATGAAAATAATACTATAAGGATATAAAAAAGTAACAGGTGTCCCCACACCTGTTACTGAAGAGTTAAATAAATCTTAATCATGCAGATTAAATAATATTCATTCAACACAACAAAGTTATGAAAATAAAATATTTATTTATACTATTACCCTCTGAAAGGGATATTAAATTTTATAAAATCATGAGAACGACGGTTTTCTTCCTGTTTATTTTTGTTTTTCAGATTATGGCTACAAATATTGACGCTCAGAATACCAAGATAAGTGTCAAAACAGACCAAGTATCTCTAAGGCAATTAATCAATGAAATTGAGAATCAAACAAATTATTATGTCGTATATAGTCGCAATGAAATTGATCTAGAACAAAATCTGAAGATAAGAAATCTTTCGTGTACTGTTAAAGAAATGCTGGATGATGCATTTGTAAATTCATCGCTCAGTTATCGTTTTGATAATAATTATATTATACTGAAAAAACAAAATGATTCTATGGTCTCGCTTTCCACTTTGCAAGATGGTGGAAAAGAAATAAAAGGGACGATTCGTGACATATTGAACGAACCTCTCATAGGTGCAACAGTTACAGTGAAAGGAACTACTCATGGTACAGTCACAGATGTAAACGGAAATTTCTCTATTAAGATAAATCCTGGCGACATATTGCTTGTTTCTTATATAGGATATTCTCCTCAAGAAATTAATACAGAGAATAAAACCCTTATAGATATAGTGCTTCAGGAAGATTCTCAAGATTTAGATGAAGTAGTTATCATAGCTTATGGTAATACAACTCAACGAAAATTTACGGGTGCACTTCAAACTGTCAACTCCGAAAAAATTGCGGAAATTCCAGTTCCTCAGATTACCCAAAAACTTCAAGGGAAATTTGCTGGAGTACGGATTAATCAAGCAACAGGACGCCTGGGAGAAGGTTTAAGTGTACAAGTCCGAGGAGCAGCTTCTATCTCTACAGCCTCATCTCCGTTATATGTGGTGGATGGTTTTCCGATTACCGGCTCAATTGTAAATATAAATCCGAATGAAATTGAATCAATAACTGTGCTAAAAGATGCTGCATCTACATCTTTGTATGGGTCGAGGGCCGCTTTTGGAGTTGTCCTTATTAATACGAAAACAGCCAAAATTGGAAAAACCGAAATTAGCGCAAACGTCTATACTGGTTTCCAGCAAGTCCCTCAAAAAGGAAGACCGGATGTTATGAATGGAACAGAGTGGGCTCAATTTAAAAAGGAATCTTATGAAGACAGGGGGATAGAAGTCCCGGTCGCTTTTCAAAATCCCGTACAATACGGAGATGGACATGACTGGTATGATGCTATGTTGAGAACAGGTATAATTAGTGATTACAGTGTTACTATTATTGCGGGAAAAGATCAATTTAGCAGTTCTATTGTAGCCGGATTTTTTAACCAAAAGGGAGTACTCTTAAATTCTGATTATAAAAGATATTCTATTCGTGCCAACAATGTATTTCAAATAAGCGATCGTTTAAAGGCCGGATTTAATATTGCACCTACTTTTAGCACTGGGAATACCCCACCGTCAGACGGTCAGTTCTTCAGTGGTGGTGGCTTGTTATTAAATGCGGCTTTAACCCCTCCTGTTTTAGCCTATCAAAATGAGGATGGTACTTATCCCGTAACTGTTACAACTCCCGACGTGACAAGCTTTCCAACCCCCAATTGGATCAGATCGGCAAGAGATATTACCAATACTATGACCGGAAATTGGTTACTGGCCAATGGCTATGTTGAATACGAGGTAATGAAAGATTTAAAATTAAAAGCGTCTATTGGAACAGACATTGGTCAGGCATTACGGCATTATTTCCAACCATCCACTGCCGGTAGAGCTTTTGCTGTAGCACCCAGCGCAGCCAATGCTAATTTAGCCGAAACCAATGACAAATATTGGTCGTGGCTATCTGAGAATACAGTTACCTATACAAAAAAAATAAACAACCATAATTTTGATTTATTGGGAGGTTTTACGGCACAAAAATTCAGGTCTGACGGTAGTAGCTTCAGTGGTTTTAATTTTGCGGACGACCGTATTCAAACAATTAATGCGGCCCTTGTCAAGAATAATCCGACAATGGATATTCAGGAATGGAGCATGCTCTCCTATATCGGTAGGTTGAATTATGATTATAAAGGAAAATATCTTTTAAGTGCCAGCATACGTGAGGATGGCTCGTCTCGTTTCGGAAGTGATAATAAATGGGGTAGCTTTCCCGCAGTATCGGCAGCCTGGGTAATAACTGAGGAAAATTATGCAAAGAACTTGGATTGGTTGTCCTTTTTTAAGGTACGGGCAAGTTATGGTATAACCGGCAATAATAATATCGGTAATTATACACAGTATAATACCGTATCGAACTCAAATGCTGTTTTTAATAATTCGGCAGCCAGTGGAGTTGCCGTCACCGGTATGGGGAATACTGAACTTGGTTGGGAGAATACAAAAGATTTTAACGTGGGATTTGATATGAACTTTTTTAACGGACGTGTATCCCTTAATTATGATTATTACAATAAAACTACCGACAACCTGCTTTACAGACTTGCTATCCCTAACGAATCCGGCTTCTCAAGTTTTATGGGCAATGTTGGGAAAGTACAGTTTTGGGGACATGAACTGACTATTTCCTCAAACAATTTGACGGGGCCGTTTAAATGGACCACTGATTTTAATATTTCAACCAGCGATAATAAAGTAAAAGCCTTATCAGCCGTAAGTGATAGTCTTTTTGTAACAACAGGGTTCGTTACAACGATTACGCGCGTTGGCGGAAGGATAGGGCAGTTTTATGGATTAGTGCAGGATGGTGTTTATGTAGACCAGGCTGATTATGATAATTCTCCAAAATATGTGGATTCACAGGTTGGTACAATTAAATGGAGGGATATAAATAACGACGGGGAAATTACAGTAGGAAATTCAGGTGGAGACAAAACTGAAATAGGTAACCCTTACCCAAAGTTTATTTTTGGGTTCACGAATAATTTTTCATACAAAAACTTTGATTTATCCGTTGTCACAACCGGATCATATGGAAATAAGATTGCTGCGGCCATTGAGCAGGGCTATACAAATCTCGATGGTGTATTTAATGTGCTTAAAGATGTAAAAGACCGCTGGAGATCACCTTCAAATCCCGGAGCTGGGAAATACGGTAAAACAACAGGTGCTACGGGACCTGAACGCGATCATTTTCACAGTAGGTTTGTGTATGATGGCAGCTATATCTCAATAAAAAATATCACGTTGGGGTATGAAGTGCCGCCAAAATTCCTGAAATACATCAACGGAGTAAGGATTTATGCAAGTATACAGGATGCTTTTGTGTTTACTAAATACAAATATGGAAATCCGGATGTAAATGTAAATTTTGATGGGAACTTACCCTCTTCGACCGCTATGGGTATTGATTATTCTGCCTATCCCATACCAAGAACAATCACCTTTGGTTTAAACGTAAGCCTAAAATAAACAACATTTAAAACTCATGAATATGAAAACCAATAGTATATTATTCGTAATCATAATGATATTTTTGTCGGGGTGCGGGGATAATTTTCTTGAGATTCCATCGAAAACTTCACTAAGCTCAACAGTTTACTTCAAAACCCAGAACGATTTTCAGCAGGCAATTAATGGAGCATATGTTCCACTGAGAACAATATATAACAACGGAATAAATGGTGCGTGGGCTATGGGAGAACTTAGGTCCGATAATACGACTTACAAATATAATCCCAGCGATCGTGGATCAATATCATCTGAGTATATCAACGATTTTCTTAATGATGCAACTAACCCGGCCCCTGCATCTAAATGGGCTAATAATTACAGTATCATCTCAAGGGTGAATCAAATTCTCGACCTTATAGATGGAGTTGATTTTGACGAGATATCGAAAAATAATATCAAAGGTCAGGCTTATTTTCTGAGGGCTTTTGCTTATTTCGATCTGGTACAGTATTTCGGAGAGGTCCCTTTGCACCTGAAGCCTACCAAGTCGATGGCAGATGTAGCATTGCCTCTTTCCAGTGTTGAAGATATTTATGCCCAGATAATTTCCGATGCCAAACAGGCAGAGAGCCTGTTGCCCGATAAAACCACACAGGAAAAAGGGCGTGTAACCACAGGGTCAGCCAAGGCTTTACTGGGTAACGTGTACATAATTTTAAAACGGTGGACAGATGCCGAAACAATTTTAAAAACCATAACCGGTTACAGCCTGATGTCGGATTATAACGACGTCTTTGATCCTGCTTATAAGAATAATAGTGAGTCTATATTTGAAATTCAGTACAAACAAGGCACCGAAGGTTTTCATAGCTATTTCTTTTATACATTCCTGGTACAACCTATTACAGCAGCTGAGGTAAGTGCGATAACGGGAATTGAAGAAGTGGCGAGGACGATTGAGGGTTATAATATTCCTACTCCCGATATCATCAGTGCTTACGAAACGGATGATTTGCGTAAAGATGCTTCGATTGGTTATCTGACTGCCAGTGGGGAGATTTACCCATATATTAAAAAGTATGCACATGCTCATACTCTAACTGGTAACACCGACGACAACTGGCCTGTTTATCGCTATGCGGAAATTTTGTTATTCATTGCAGAAGCACTGAATGAGCAAACAGGTAAACAAGATGAGGCGCTTGCCTATTTAAATATGGTACATGCCCATCCCAGAACCGGATTGAGTCCGATTACCGTATCGGGGCAAGCTGCGATTAGGGAAGCCATCATACAAGAAAGAAGAGTGGAGCTTGCTTTTGAAAACAAAAGATGGCTTGATCTGGTAAGAACCAACACGGCAGAATCAGTAATGAAAGCATATGGGGAAAGGGTAAAAGCAAATCCTCAGGCTTATTATTTTCCTGAAGGAATTAGCGTATCTCCATCGGCATTTATAAATATTGAATTACTGTTCCCTATACCATCGGATCAGGCAGCTTTAAGTCCTTATTTTTGATAAATAATGAACCCCAAAAGTGAAGTGGAAAACTTTTGGGGTTCCACTTAATTTTGAGAATGGTCTCTTCTTTAACCAAAAACTATTTATAAATTTGTTCTACATTATGAATGCAATGAGTTGGATTAAATTTTTATTGCTATTACTGCTTTTTCAACCCATTTTCCTCTTTGGGGCAGAGATACAAATAGCAAATCTTAAAGTTGAATATACAGAAACACCGTTGGGAATTGACGTGGCACGCCCAAGGTTTAGCTGGCAAATGCATGTTCCGGGCAATGAACGTGGATACAGGCAGACAGCTTATCAATTGGTAATAACCGATGAAACCGGGGACATCGTTTGGGATTCATATAAGATAGAAAGTGATATATCCTTGAATATCGAATATAGCGGTCGACCACTATTGGCAACCACTCGTTATAATTGGAAAGTCTCTGTTTGGGATCAGAACAATAACAAATATACCGGAATTTCATGGTTCGAGACAGGCTTCATGAATCCCCGAATTTCTGCCTGGAACGACGCTAAATGGATAGGAGGAGGTGACGATGATGTGGTTTTGTATTCGGCTTATCTTCCAGTCTTCAAAATTAACTACTCGGTACAATTAGACGAAAAAACCAAATCGACCCGTGCAGGGTTTATTTATGGCGCAAACGATAACCGCTTGATGGATAAATACAAGAACCTCTATTATCTGGAAAGTAAAAAAGACAGCTCTTATTTATTGATTGAAATTGATATTACACCCCTGGCTTCAAATGAAAATGCCCGGCTGAATATTTTCAGAATAGGATATCATCCCGAGGATAAAGAAGATATTCCATATAAAAGCTTCCCTATTCCTACTGAAATCATCAATGAGAATAATAAATATGCAGAACATTTTGTGAATTTTAGCTCTGTTTTGGGTTATACCCGTATTTACATTAGTGAGGAAAAGATAGAAAATTTGATAGGAGAAGTCAATCTTAATCCAATGGGGCAGGGAGGCGATTTTATTGCATTTCCCATGTTGGGCGACATCGGATTTGCAGTTTCTAAAGGACAGCAGGCATATTTCTCGAATATAGAGATACGGAATTACCGAAGTCCTTCTAACATATTATTTGCGGAAGATTTAAACGACGCATCAGATTATAACGGAATCTTTTCGAAAAAAAAAGGAGTAGAGATCGAAGGTTCCTCGTATAAGGTGACGGCTGAACACAACAACGTGTTTGTTACGGCAGATCCTTCACGAAATGCGATGCCGATGCTGCGCACTACTTTTTCCGCGGATAAGGGAGAAATCTCAAAAGCCCGTCTCTATATTACTTCCCGGGGAATTTATGATGTGTATATCAACGACGAACGGGTCGGGGACGATTATTTTAATCCGGGATTGACACAATATACGAAAACCCATTTATACCAGACATTCGATGTTACGGAACAGATTCATTCCGGTAAAAATGCAATCGGAGCTATTCTTAGCGAAGGTTGGTGGAGTGGCGGTGCAACCTATACAGGCGATAACTGGAATTTTTTCGGCGACCGCCAGTCACTGCTTGCCAAATTAGTAATTACCTATCCGGACGGAACAGAAGATGTTATTGTCACCAATCCTTCTACCTGGAAATATTTCAACAACGGCCCCGTAACCTATAGCAGTTTCTTTCAGGGAGAAGTGTATGATGCCGCAAAAGAAAAAACGGTAGCAGGATGGAGCACGACCACTTTCAACGATGCTTCGTGGAAAAATTGCGTAGAAGTACCTTTAGAAGGAACAATCAATATAAATAAGGTACCGGTGTCTTCCACCACTCCGGCAGTGAATGATTATTCTGCAATGAATTTGATCGGCCAGTTCGGGGAAACGGTTAAAAAGATAAAGGAACTTACTGCGATCAGTATGGAAGAAATCCGTCCGGGAGTATTTGTGTATGATATGGGACAAAATATGGCCGGCGTACCGGAAATTCAGTTGACGAATATGGAGCCCGGCCAAAAAATACTGTTGCGATTTGCAGAAGTGAAATACCCTGATCTACCCGAATACAAAGAGCATACAGGAATGATCATGCTTGAAAATATCCGTGCAGCGATGGCACAGGATATTTATATTACCAAAGGCGGTAATGAATCGATCCGTCCCCGTTTCACATTTCACGGTTACCGCTTTGTGGAAATAACGGGCATTGAAGAGCCTCTTCCGTTATCATCCGTAAAAGCGCAGGTATTGAGTTCTATCTATGAACTGGCATCGAAATACAAAACATCCGATCCCAAAATCAACAAACTATGGGAAAATATCACCTGGTCTACATACAGCAATTTCCTCTCCATTCCGACTGATTGCCCTCAACGGAATGAACGCCTGGGATGGAGTGGAGATATATCGGTATTTTCGCGTACGGCTACCTATCTGGCGAATACTGCTCAGTTTTTAAGGCGGCATATGCTGGCCATGCGCGACACGCAACGTGAAGATGGCCGGTTTCCCGATATCGCTCCGTTGGGTGGTGGTTTTGGAGGCATCTTATGGGGAAGTGCAGGCATAACAGTCGCATGGGAGAGTTACCAGCAATACAACGACAAGGCTTTACTTTCCGAACATTACGACGCTATGAAGGATTATATGGAATACCTGCAACGGCACATTGATCCGGAAACCAATATTATAAAGAATAGCTACCGTAGCAATTGGGGTAGTCTGGGGGATTGGCTCAGCCCGGAACATGATAAAAATGAAAAATCATTGTTGTGGGAAGCCTATTTCCTTTATGACCTGGAATTGATGAGCAGGATTGCTTCGGAATTGGCAAAACCCGAAGATGCGGCGCTTTTCAAAGAATTGCATCAGGAGAGGAAAGTGTTTTTCAATAAAACCTATATCGATAAGGAAACAGGAAAAACCAAATTTCCCGATAGTGACAGAATAGTCGATTCTCAGGTTTCCTATGTGCTTCCGCTGGCTTTTAATCTGGTGGAAGAACATTATAAAGAGAAGTTCACCGCCAACTTTCTCCATACCATTCAAAGAGAGAACAGGGCGGACAACGGAACCGTATGTCCCCCCTATTCCCTTATGACCGGTTTTATCGGAACGTCCTGGATCAGCAAAGTTTTATCGGACTGCGGATATACCGATGTCGCATACCGGTTGTTACAGCAAACTGAATATCCTTCTTGGCTTTATTCTGTGGAACAGGGAGCCACCACAATATGGGAACGCCTGAATTCATATACCCATAAAGACGGTTTCGGAGGAAATAACCAGATGAATTCGTTCAATCATTATTCTTTCGGTGCGGTAGCAGCATGGATGTACAATTATTCACTGGGGATTGAACGGGATGAGAACAGCCCCGGATTCAAGCACTTTATCCTGAAACCGGAATCTGATCCGACAGGAAAGATGACTTCTGCCGAAGGATATTACGATTCTATGTACGGTCGGATTGAAAGCGGCTGGAAAAAGGAAGGGAACAACTATCTTTATCGATTCGTAATCCCGGCCAATACTTCCGCTACTCTTTACTTGGAAGCATCCTCGGTAGATGATATTGTCGAGAATGGCAAACCGCTGAGATCATCTAAAAATACAAATTATCTCGGACTGCAAAAGGGAAAATACGCTTTTGAACTTCAATCCGGTGAATATAATATATTGACTCTCGAAGGTTCCAATAATTTCAAATAAAATAAAATTTGATGACAAATACTATTAAATTCCAGTTATTGCTTTTACTGTCGATTACCTGCTTGAGTTTTCCGGCGCAAGCCCGGGAATATCCCAAGGCAATCCTGCCCGGCGATTATCCCGATCCAACCATAGTACGTGACGGAAAAGACTATTACATGACCCATTCGCCCTTCTACTACATACCGGGCTTCCTGATCTGGCATTCGCAGGATCTGGTGAATTGGCAACCCGTGAGCCGCGTCGTTCCCGAATATATAGGTTCGGCCATGGCGCCCGATCTGATAAAATATGACGGTAAATTCTACCTCTATTTTCCATCTGCCGGTACCAATTGGGTGGTATGGGCGGATGATATCAGAGGCCCATGGAGCGAGCCCATTGACCTGAAAGTAGGAGGGATCGATCCCGGACATGTAGTCGGAGAGGATGGCAAGCGTTATCTGTATGTGAACGACGGCCGTATGATCCAACTTTCGGATGACGGGCTGTCTACCATGGGAGAACTGAAAAAAGTGTACGACGGCTGGGAATTTCCCAAACATTGGGAAACAGAAGGTATGTGGCTCGAATCGCCCAAATTCATCAAAAAGGATGGTTTTTTTTATCAGATCTCAGCCCAGGGTGGGACAGCAGGGCCACCGACCAGCCACATGGTTGTAGTAGCACGTTCGAAAAGCGTATACGGCCCTTGGGAAAATTCACCTTATAATCCGATTGTACGTACCTATAGCGCGAACGACAATTGGTGGTCGAAAGGGCATGGAACCATTATCGACGATGTGAACGGTAACTGGTGGATCGTTTACCATGCCTATGCCAACGGCTACCATACCTTGGGACGCCAAACACTGCTCGAACCCATTGAATGGACTGCCGACGGCTGGTGCCGTACACAATCGGCAGCACAGCCCATTGTTGCCGAAGAAACAGTAAAACACGGTCTGGAATTATCGGATGACTTTAGTGGAAGTAAACTTGGTCTTCAATGGACTTTCTGGAAAGAATACGCTCTCGAGACCGTAACACTGAAAAACAATACATTACAGCTTCAGGCCAAAGGAGCAACTCCTGCCGACGCGCGCAAACTACTGGCAACAGTAACGGACAAGACCTATGAAACAGAGGTGGAGATACAGCTTGAAAACGGAAATCAGGCGGGCTTGATGTTATTTTACAACGAACAAGCATATGCGGGAATCATTTCGGACGGAAAGGTATTCAAGGTGCATAAAGACGGACAGACGTCATTCGACCTTCCCAATAAATTCGGGAAGCACTTCTTCCTGAAAATTCTGAATCAGGGAAACAGCTGTACTTTCTCTGTCAGTAAAGACAGGCAAAACTGGACTGTTTTGGCTGAGAATATTGATGTGTCGGAACTGCATCATAACAATTACAACGGATTTTATGCCTTGCGGATAGCACTGGTTTCGGCCGTAAAAGCCAAAGCCGGTTTTAAGAATTTCGTTTATAGGAACGCGGTACCTACTGAAGATGACATGAGCGCTTACCTTATGGTATTCCACAAAGACGATACCCACAGCTTGCACATGGCATTAAGCGCCGACGGGTATAGTTTTACCGCACTGAACGATGGCAACCCCGTGATCGCAGGCGATACCATTGCCGACCAAAAAGGTATCCGCGACCCGCATATCTACCGTGGTCCCGGCGGTGCATTTTACATGGCGATGACCGACCTGCATATCTATGCCAAACAAGCCGGATTCCGTGATACCGAATGGGAACGCGACGGAGAAACCTATGGCTGGGGAAACAACCGGGGTCTGGTGTTGATGAAATCGTGGGATCTGGTGAACTGGAAACGTACCAATATCCGTTTCGACGAATTATCCGCCCGGTACAAGGAGATCGGTTGTGCATGGGCGCCTGAAACCACTTTTGATGACGCCACAGGAAAACTGATGATTTATCTTACCATGCGCTATCAAACAGAACCCGCCAAGCTCTATTATGTGTATGTGAACGAAGGGTACGATCGGCTGGAATCGATGCCGCAACTTCTGTTCGAGTACCCGAATGAAAAGATATCGGCCATCGATGCCGACATCACCAAAGTAGGCGATAAATACCGGATGTTTTATGTCTCGCATGACGGTGAGGCGGGAATCAAACAAGCCGTCTCGGATCGGGCAAACGGCGGTTATGAATTCAACGCACGATGGTACGACCCCGAAGAGAAGGCTTGCGAAGCTCCCAACGTTTGGAAACGTATCGGTGAAGAGAAATGGGTGTTGATGTATGATTGCTACGGACAGAGCGTTCATAATTTCGGCTTCAGTGAAACGTCTGATTTTGTTCATTTCAAGAATTTTGGACAGTTTAATGAAGGAGGGATGAAAACAACAAATTTCACTTCTCCCAAACATGGTGCCATTATACAGATCACAAAGGAGGAAGCCGATCGCCTTGCTAAGCACTGGAACCTGGATATGGACTTTCTCTCGGCAGAGGAATTCAGGAATAAAACGTTCCAACATTAAAATGGGACGTGAAGCGGGATACAACCGTGAAGTATGTATTGATAAACTAAAAATCCAAACCAAAAACGTTCTGAATAAAAAAATAAATCACCGGTTTCCACTGCCCGATCAAATATTAAATATTATTTTAACAACTTCCGACTTTCAACCTCCTGTAATACCCGCATCTGTTGAATCGCGATTTGATTGAGCTTTTGCAGTCGATTTGATTGAGAGATTTGCTCATTTATCAATACTGCGTTGATATTTTCCATATTCGAAAGGCAAATCAGTTCATTGATAGTTGCGTAATCCCGGATATTACCTTTCAAGTCGGGGTTAGCTTCGCGCCATTGCTTTGCCGTTATCCCGAAAAGAGCCATATTCAGTACATCTGCTTCATTGGCATACACAATTGATATTTGTTGCGGGGAGAGTTCTTCTGGAATCAGGTTGTGTTTCACGGCATCGGTATGGATATGATAGTTGATTTTCGATAACTCCCGTTTGGCCGACCAACCGAGTTGTTTTTGTTCCTGCTCTTTGAGACGTTGAAACTCCTTAACTATATACAACTCAAATTCAACCGAAATCCAACTTGCAAATTTGAAAGCAATGTCTTTATGAGCAAAAGTCCCACCGTAACGACCTGATTTAGACGTAAGACCTATTGCGTTTGTAGTTTCAATCCACTTTTGGGGAGAGAGGGTAAAGGCGTTTAATCCTGCTTCTTTTCTAAACCTATCGAATTCGATAGGTTTAAAATTGGGGTTATATAAACTTTCCCAAATTCCAAGGTACTCGATGGTATTTCGATTGCGCATCCAGTTTACAACTACAATGAATGGTTCTTCGGACTTATATTTAGCAATATCAGTTAGGGATATATAGTCAGCATTATCTATCCTGACAACCGTCACTTCGGTTTCCTGCACTCTTATTTTAGCCATAGTTATCTTATTTTTAATTGTGGTATTCGGTGCAATTAGATTCTACAAATATAGTTGAATTTATTGGTATCCTTATGTTCGCTAGCTTCTAAAGTGGTCAAATTTGACCACTTTAGAAACTTAATTCCGTATTTGGGAGTTGAGTATCCTGCTCAAACAAATAAACGTCTGTGCGAACTAGTATATCTGGCTCATTTTAAAATAATTCTGAAGATATTTTAAGAAATATCAGGAATTCACTTTAAGAAATGTCAGCGATTTATTTTAGAAAATACCACCATTTCGGAGGCTGCCAGCAAGAAAGCACCCACACCGAAATCGGCTGTCGTTTCGGCACTTACATTATGTTGGTCGGCCCGTTCGCCAATAGGCTGTACATAACCGACCTTACCGTCGTCCTGTAATGCGATACCGGTGAGATAGTCCCAACTTTTATCCACCACTGTGGCATACTCATTTTTATCGAAGAAACCATTGTTTATTCCCCATAAATAGCCATAGAGGAAGAATGCAGTTCCGCTGGTCTCGTATCCGGCGGCATGGTCGGCATCGAGAATGCTTCTTGTCCAGAAGCCTTCCTCCTGCTGGCAACCGGCAAGTGCTTTCGCCATGTCCTTGTACATGCTGATATATTCATCCTTGTGGGGATCGTCTGCAGGCAGATCCTGTAATACTTTCGCCAGTCCTGCAAATACCCATCCGTTACCGCGCGCCCAGAAATCTTTCTTCCCATTGTTCGTTTTATGAGCGGGATATATGTATTTGGCATCCCTGTAAAACAGGCCGTTTTCCTCATCGTACATCAGCTCTCTTGCAAAGGAAAAATATTCATAAAGCTTATTCAGATAGAGTTCATTCCCGGTTATATTGTATAGTTTTGTCATCACCGGCATTACCATATACAACCCATCGGCCCACCACCAGTAATCATTCTGTGGCGTACCCATCTGGTATTCCATTACCTCTTTCGCACGGGTAATCTTACTTTCGTCTTTGGTCTCATCCAGATTATACAGGTCGGCATATACCTGAAAACATATCTGCCAATCACCGAAAAGCACAAAATCATCAGTCTCCCCGTATGAATATTTCCAGTTCTCCTTATTGTCCGATTTGGCGCCCTTCCATTCGTTGTGCTCTGCCCATGCTTCGGAATATGCTTTGTATGGTTCGTTACCGGTCACTTCATACGCCGCCATATTGCCGGTATGATAAGCAGCCCTGTGCCAGAAGGCATCGCCATGTTCCGGGTTATTGGTTTGCCAGTAACTGTTTACTTTATGGATAATATCAATCACTTCTCTTGCTGTTTTATCAGATGTTTTGTTCTTATCTTTATTCGGATTGCACCCTGTAAAACAGGAAATCATTACCGGGAAGAATACCATTACAGACAAATAGTAAAACTTGTAGTTCATAATTCAGAGAGTTTGTTTGTTAAAATAAAATGCAAAGATGTTATTAATCTTTGATAGGGTTATTATATCATTCAAAAATGTGCAATTATCGTTTAAAATGACGTTTTTATGAAAAAAGAGAGTGCTCAAACGGAACGGTTCTGAACACTCTCAATTATCCAATTAGTACTTATTTTAATGAATGTAATTAATTATAACCCGGGTTTTGTTCCAATTTTGCTCCATTATTTAACTGGATTTCCGTCAGAGGAACAGGAAGCAGCGCATGGAAGTCCTGGAAGCCTGTGATCACTTTATTATCAGGTGCTCCAGGGACTTTATCCCCATTCAATGCGATACGGTCTTTCAGTGTATTGGTGCGCACTAAAGTCATCCGGCGATTCTCCTCCGCGATCAGTTCCCTAACGCGTTCGTCAAGGATAAAGTCGATATCAATTTGCGCAACCGTAACCTTTCCGGCATCAGTGTTCCCCGAAGAAGTGCGATACGCTTTAAAAGCACGATTCCGTAATACATTGATATCATCTGCCGCGCCCTGGTTGTTACCCTGACGGAAACGGGCTTCCGCACGCAACAGGTAGGTTTCTCCCAGGCGCATTAACGGCCAGTCTTTTACCAATGCATACCCAAAATCATCGGTAGGATCATACCCACCCCATTTTGTCGGGTGAGGATAGTTTACAGCCAGGGAATCATCTTTTGCCGGAATAACGGGATCACCGGTATGCACGGTCACATTCCGTACTCCCTGATTTAACTCTACACGAAAACCATTTGCATCCACTCCAAAAGATTCCTCATAGCCGGGGCGATTGTAATAAAGTTGGCGACGGATATTGTAATTGGAATTTCGGATATCACCATTTTCAAATAATCCGTATTTTACAAAGTTGCTCAGGCGGAGGCGCCCGTTACCGCGTCCACCGATGGAATCGGCATTTACCATACCTGCATATTTATGGAACCCGGGAACCCAGTTACGGCGTTGTTGCGGATTATCAATCGTTCCGCCATTCACATCGCGGTTATATTCCATCTGGAAGATCCAGATACCTTCGGTATTCCCTTGGGCACGACGTTGATTGCCCCAGCGGAACATATCAGAGTAATAATCTCCACCTTCGGTAAGGAATTTTCCGTAGCGTTCTTCAATCAGTTTATATTTCCCTTCAGTGATAATGGGAGTTACTGCATCTTCTGCTTTTTTGAAATAGGAAGCATCACGCATCCCCATGCGCAGATATGCTTCCCCTGCCATCTGGCGGGCTATGTCTTTATTGATCCGGTTTTCAGTCCGGGTCTGGCCTACTGCAGGCAGATTGGCGATTGCATAAGTAAGATCGCTCTCTATCAGCTCGTCGATCCGGACTATTTCCTCCCGCACATAATCAGTTTTGGGTACAGTGGTGGATTCAGTTACCAGGGGCACCTTTCCCCAGAGGGTTACCAGCATATTATAGGCATACGCGCGAAAAAACATTGCTTCGCCTTTCTCTGCCGCATTTTCCTCTTCACCCAATGCCGCAATGATCTGGTTCGCGCTGTTGATAATTTCATACAGCTTCTCCCACAAAAAATTAACTGCGGCATTTTCGGCATTTAATTCCTGATAACGGTAAAAAGGAACTTCTACATTCTCGGTGTCGCCGGGTGAACCGATGTCAGTCCCTACCTGCCAACACCCGACAAACCCCTGACTACCAGACCATCCCCAGATAGCGGCAAACTGACGGTGCAAGCCTACCAGTTTGGCATTCGTATCATTTACTTCCGGACCATAATTGGAATACATTTTCTCATCCAGAAAACTATCGCTGCACGAAGATGTTCCCCAAAGTAAGGGAAATGCAACGCATACAATTAAAAATATATGTTTGAACTTCATTGTTTCTTTTTTTAAAATGTTATATTTAAACCGAATACAAAACTTTTGGTGGCAGGATAATTACTGCTGTCATATACTGTTTCGCCTCGCGTACCATCCCATGCACTGCTTCCACGGCCAATCTGGCGTGCTTCAGGATCCCATCCGATCCAATCGGTAAAGGTGAAGAGATTACGTCCGCTCACATACAACATCAACGCTTCCAATCCTGCTTTACGGATCGTATTTTGAGGAATATTATAACTCAAGGTCACATCCTTGATTCGCGTGAAGCTGGCATCACTCGGAAAACCATAACCATGTTTATTGGAGTTCTTACGCAATGAACGCCATTCGTTACTTTTGTTTTCAGGTGTCCAATAGCCTATTTCGGTAGCTGTATTACGACGTCCCATTTCATCACCGGCAATACCGATTAAGGTATTGTTCCTTTTTACGCCTTGTACCGTTTGAATAAATACACTTAGGGAGAAGTCCCTGTAAGTGAATGTATTTGTCAGACCTCCAATCCATTTGGGAGTCGTTTGTCCTTGTATGCTACGGTCGTAGTCGTTGATCTGTCCGTCAGGCACGCCATCGGGGCCGCTGATGTCCGCCAGTTTAATATCCCCTGCTTCAGCGATGGGATCCCAGTTCTGATGCAGCCCGGCAGCAATTTCATCTTCCTGCCAGATGCCTACTTTTGTATAGTCGTAAATGACACCGATTGGATGGCCGATAAACCAGCGGTTCCCCAGGTCATCTTTTTTATCTCCATACAGGTCTTTGATCTCGTTTTTATTCCATGAGAATACCAGCGACGAGTTCCATGAGAAGTCCCGGGTGGTAATATTCCTTGAGTTAATGGTCACTTCAACTCCTGTATTGGCTGTTTCACCCATATTGGTATATACTGAGTTGTAGCCGGATATCTTCGGCAAGTTCCGTCTGAGTAGCAGGTCTTCCGTAGTAGAGAAATACATATCCACGTTACCGTCTATACGGTTATTCCACAAGCCGAAGTCCAGCCCTATATTGAATGTACGGGTCGTTTCCCAGGTCAGTTCATTGTTCCCCATATTTTCATTGGGCCACAATGCCGCACTGCTGCCCCCGTTCATGGCCAACATGCCACTCTCCAGTTTCACGCGTGACTGGTATACGCCAATCGCCTCGTTGCCAGCCTTACCGTAAGAAAGCCTTAATTTCAACGTATTCAAATAATCATTGGCCGGTTGCATGAAATTCTCTCGCGCGATATTCCATCCCAAAGCCACAGAAGGAAACACACCATATTTGTTGTCGTCCCCGAATACCGAAGAGCCATCACGACGTACGGTAAAAGTGAATAGATACCGGCTATCATACGAATAGTTAAGGCGTCCCATTTGGGAGATGGTAGAGTAAAGGTCGGTATAAGAGCCTACTTTATGGGTCTCGGCACTTCCTATGTTATGCCATTCCAGGTCATCAGTCATAAATTTTTCCGCTTCGGATGTAGCATTCTGATATTTCTTACGGGATGCGGCATATAATCCGGTGAGATCGAGATGATGCAAGCCAAAATCACGTGCATACGAGACAATATTCTCAATCGTATAGCTTTGGGTCTCTTCATTAAAGATCCTGGCATAACCGTTGTTCCTGTTTACCGATTTGCCTTCATATACATTTGTCCGCTTGGGCATATAAGCATACCCTCCGTTGAATTTATATTTCAGTCCATCCAGTGAACTCCATACTTTTCCAAAATCCATTTCGGCATACCCGTTAATATTCATATTGAATTGTCGACGTTCGGGATTGGTGGTCGTCCACATCAAAGGATTGGTAAACAGGGTTTCACTATACATCGGATGAATGGTATAGCTTCCGTCTTCATCGTACATCCTGGCATAGGGGCTCATTGCTTCTGCCATAAGAAAATTGGCGCGTCCTCCATCACGGTTGTGGGAAACAAGGTATGTGTTGGTTCCTACTGTCAGGTAATCGGTTACATTCATATCGATATTGGTACGTACGGAATACCGTTTATAGTTGAACCCTTTCACAATACCTTTCTGGTCGGTATAATCGGCCGATACGTAATATTTTACATTTTCTGCTCCTCCCGATACATTTATATTATGATTCTGAATTATACCGGTCTGGGTAACAGCATCGATCCAATCGTTCGTCACTCCGTTCTTGTAGTTCTCCGATTCATATTCATTCTTCACAAATCCGTCAAAGAGAGTCTCCCCGGGATTTTGTGCTACATAATCTTTGTATCTCTGAAGGATTTGTGCTCCATCACCAAATTCCAATTTATTGGTGAAATCTTCAATTCCCAAATAACCATTATAGCGGATTACCGGCTTCCCGGTGGATCCTCTCTTGGTGGTAATAAGAATAACGCCATTTGCCCCATTGGTTCCGTAAATAGCTGTGGCGGAGGCATCTTTCAGAATTTCCATTGATTCAATGTCATTCGGATTGATATCATTCAATGTGCCTCCCGATTTACTGATAGGCACACCATCCACAACCACATAAGGCCCTGAAGATGCATTGATGGAGTTTCTTCCGCGTACGTATGCATCCGGAGCATCACCCGGTATGGATGAGGTTTGTGTAATGGTGACTCCAGCCGCTGCTCCCTGTACTGCCTGGAGTACATTGGTAACCGGGAGTTTTTCTAACCGGTCTTTGGATACAGAGGTCACTGAACCGGTGATATCCGACTTTTTTTGTACCCCGTATCCTACAACCACTAATTCATCAAGGGTTTGGGTGTCTTCCAGCAAAATCACGGAGATGCGTTGTCCGGTTACGGGTACCTCCTGTGTAACGTAGCCAATATAGCTGATCTGAAGGGTGGCACCTTGTAACACGTTCAGGGTAAAACTACCATTGATATCGGTCACAGTACCATTGGTCGTGCCTTTTTCCAGTATACTTGCACCGATAACTGCATCGCCGTTCACGTCGGAAACGTTACCGGTTACGCTGGTCTGTGCAAACGCCGTCATGCCATATAGGCACAAGACGACAGATGTAATAAATGTTTTTAATTTGTGCATAGATTAATAGTTGATTTAAAATTCATTAATTCATTAAAAAATTAGTCAAGACTCACACTGGACAAAGGTAGACCGGTGGGGAATAAATCAACTCTAATTATCACTCAAAAAGGTCGAAAAATAGGGAGGAGACCCTTTTTAACATTGAGGTTTCATTCTAATCCACTAATAATTAGCTGACTTTATTTGTGAATTCTTTTTCCAGCCTGACAATCCATTTTTTTTACATAATTTTCTTCTGAACCAGATTGAGTTTTCTTATTTTTGTAGAATATAGGATGCGTCTCAGCATAGCTCAAGTAAACTTGGCTCTGCTTTCGACTTTTACTATATTTGTAAAAAATCTGATTTTAATGAAGAAATTATTACCCGGAAATTCACCCAGTTATTTAACATTAGTTTACGCCGCTTTTGTTTTGCTGTTCGTTCGTATAGATTGTATGCACTCTCAACAGAATCCGGATGGATTGGATTTTAATATTCTAAGTACATCAGATGGTTTTCCCACTAATGAAATCCAAAAAGTATTTCAGGATCGGGAGGGATTTATATGGTTTGCGACGAGAAACGGGCTGTGTAAATACGACGGGTACCAGATAACGGTGTATAATTCCAACCAACTTAAATTACCGGCCCTGACAAACAATAATATTCACAGTCTTGCGGATGATAATCAGGGAAATCTCTGGGTGGGGACATACAGCGGGATAAACCGGTTCGATAAGAGGGCAGGAAAATTTGAACCTGTCGAAATCAGGAATACAACTAATAAGGTCGTTTCCTGTATTCTCGTAACAAAAAATAATGAGGTATGGATCGGGCTGGATGACGGACTGTTTAGTTATGATCCCCGGGAGAATGCCTTTACGCATCATAGCCTGCGGAAGATTGGGGATAGAGCCATAACTGCTTCGATTAAATCTATTGTCGAAGACAGCTCTGGCGAAATATGGATTGGCACATGGAATAACGGATTATATAGATATTCTCCGTCCAAAAACATCTTCTATGCTTACCCGCAACTGAATCCGCGTAATTCGGCGCATGTGATTTATGAAGACAGCAGGAAAAATATCTGGATAGGAACATGGGGCGAGGGGCTTCATCTGCTTGAAAACCCTCGTGATATGGATAATTTGAGGTTAAAGACATATTGGCATGACGCCAACGATCCGGAAAGTTTGTCTGATAATCTTGTGTATGACATCTGTGAAGATCTCCACACGAATACCCTTTGGATTGGTACCCGTAGCGGCTTGAGCTTGTTGGAAAATGATAACCCCTCCGGATTTATGAATTGGAGTACAACTCATAATATCAATAAACTTCCCTCCAATGAGATCAATTCCATTATCCGGGATAACAAGGGGAATATCTGGATCGGCACCATCGGTGGAGGTGTGTTGTTTACGAATACAGAAAAATCGAAGTTTGATTATTTCGGTGTAGATCTTCCGGAGATACCTACCGGCGCAATACGGTCGGTTTTTTGGGACAATGAGGATAATATGTGGATGGGAGTGGGTACATACGGAGTTGTTCTGTATGATAAAGAACAGGAGAAGATAGTCTCGCAGCAAAACTTATCCGAATTCGGCAGTGTGCCGCAAACTACAATCTATGATATCAAACAACGCAATGCCGGCGAGATCCTTTTCGGCACATATGGAGGCGGGCTATGGGTTTATAAGAAAGGAAAACCGGTGAAAAGTTATACTGAGAACAATTGCGCTTTCATCAGTGATAACCGGATACGAAGTATTTATATCGACCGGCAACGGAATACCTGGATCGGAACGCAATATGGTTTGGGTGTATGGCTCAATGATAATACTGGATTTACTTTCGACGATATCATAGTGGATGGGAGACGCCTGGAACCATCGAGTATGATCGATATAACAGAAGACGACGCGGGTAGGATATGGATTGCCACCATCAATAATGGTATCATATCGGTGGAAGGTGATCCCGCCGATAAGGAAGAACTGACTTTTAGAAGTTACACCGCGCAAAACGGAAAGATTTCCGCACATACTATTCACGTGTTGTATCGAGACACCTCCGGACGACTGTGGGCCGGTAGCGAAGGAGGTAGGCTATATCTGTATGACGAAGCATCCGGTTCTTTTATTGACAAATCACCCCAGTTTTCTATTCTGGGAACACTGATCAGTTCCATCAGGGAAGACCGTCAGGGAAACCTGTGGGTAGGCACAAGCAATGGACTCGCCAGGCTCTCTTTCAATGAAACCGCAGAGTTGACAAGCTATCGGGTCTATACTACAGCCGATGGGTTGTGCGATAACTTCTTTATACCGAGATCGTCCTGTGATTATAAGGGTGAGTTGTTCTTTGGGGGATATAAGGGATTGGTACGGTTTAATCCTGATAATATTGAAATAGAGACTAATCCGACGCCATTTTATATAACCGACATAAGGGTATTGAACACCTCTTTCTATAACCTGAACGAGGAAATTACCGGTAAAATATCTGAAAAAGTACCCTCTTTCTCCGATCGGATCACGATCCCGCATAAGTATAATAATTTCAGCATCCATTTTGCCACCCTCAATTACAAGAATCCTGAACTGAACAGATATGCTTACAGGTTAGCAGGGTTCAATCAGGAATGGACTTATACCGACTCGAAACAAAATGTGGCCTATTATAATAATCTTTCGCCGGGACAGTATGTTTTTCAGTTGAAGGCCACTACACAAAACGGCGTATGGAACGATGAGATCAAGGAGATGCGGATCAATGTGTTGCCTCCGTTCTGGCTTTCGTGGTGGGCTTTTATCATTTATTTTTGCCTTCTGACATTGATTGCTTATGCCATATATCGGAATATACTGAATCGTATACATATGCGCAATCAACTTCGATATAAGGAGATAGAGCAGGAGAAGGCCGAAGAACTCAACCATGCCAAACTACAATTTTTTACCAATATCACGCATGAATTCCTGACCCCTCTCACTATTATTTCGGCCACAGTGGATGAGTTGCAACTGGCGTCACCCCGAAATGACGACTTGTACGCAACGATGGGACGGAATGTTAACCGGCTGACACGGCTGCTGCAACAAATCCTGGAATTCAGGAAAGCCGAGACGGGAAATTTACAGTTGCGCGTTGCGAATGGTAGTATCTCCGAATTCATAAAAAATGCTATCGAGTCGTTTTATCCGCTGATCAGGAAAAAGAAACTTCATTTTTCTTATGTGAGTGATCCGGAAGATATTCAGGGATTACTGGATATTGATAAACTGGACAAGATACTTTACAATCTGGTCTCAAATGCTGCCAAATATGTGACGGAAGATGGTTACATACAGGTAACCCTGTCGTATCGGGACGAAGCCAAAGATTATATCTGTATTTCGGTGAAAGATAATGGTGCGGGAATCTCAAAAGAAGATCAGCAGACACTCTTCAAACGATTCTACGAAGGGAATCACCGTCGGTATAACACTACCGGCACGGGTATCGGATTATCACTGGTAAAGGATCTTGTCAACCTTTATCATGGAACGATAGAAGTGGAAAGTGAGATAGGAAAAGGAAGTGAGTTTGCGGTCATTCTCCCCATCGATGCATCCTGTTTTGGAGATGCCGAGATCGACATAGAAAAGGTTGAACCCGTCCGGGAGATGACAGTTATGGAAGCTCCTGCGATAAAAGAAGAAGAAGCGCATACGGAGAAAAAACAAAAAACATCATCGGTATTGGTCGTGGAGGACAATGCTGAGATATTGCAACTTGTCCACCGGTTGTTAAACAGGGATTACCATGTATTGACCGCCACCAACGGGAAAGAGGCAATGCTTATTCTCGAACACGAAAAAGCGGACATTATTGTTTCGGATATCATGATGCCTGAGATGGATGGGGTGGAACTTTGCAAATCGCTGAAAAACAACATTGAATACAGTCATATTCCCATTATCTTACTGACGGCCAAAACCGATGAAAAAGACCGTGCCGACGCCTATGAGTCGGGTGCTGATGCTTTTATCAGTAAGCCTTTTAACCTGAATGTGCTGCATGCACGCATTAAAAACCTGTTAAAGAGCCGGGAGCGCATAGCGCGGGATTTCAAAAACCAGTTGGTATTCGAGTTAAAAGACCTGGAATTCACCAATCTCGATGAAGAATTCATACAAAAGGCGGTCGATTGTGTAAACCACCATTTGGATCATTCCGATTTCGACCAGCAACAGTTTTCGGAAGAGATGAACGTAAGTAAATCCACACTCTATAATAAATTGAAAACCCTTACCGGATTGAATACTTCGGCATTTATCGCCAATATCAGGTTAAAAGCAGCTTGCCGGATCATGGATCAAAACCGGAATATCCGTATATCAGACCTGGCTTATGCTGTCGGCTTCAACGATCCTAAATATTTCAGTTCCTGCTTCAAGAAGGAATTCAATATGCGTCCGAGTGAATATATCGAACGATTCACGGGAACATTGGGGGAATAAGCCAATTTGCCTAAGTGGTTAAGTGCCTAAGTGGTTAAGTGGAAATCTGCGAGTAAGTGAGAGCAAAGTAAGTTTACTTACATTTGCCGAGCGATAGCAGATTGCGCGAAGCGAAAGGTGAAAAGGAAAACAAGGGCGGCCAAACGGTCGCCCCTGTTGCTGAAAAAGTGGGTTGTTTTTATTACTCTTCCTTCTCCTGTGCTTCGTAGGCTTTCAACAGTTTCTCCTGTACATCGGAAGGTACCAGTTCATAGCTCGAGAATTTCATGGAAAAAGAGGCTCTTCCCCCGGAGATCGAACTCAGTGATGTGGAATAGCTGCTCATCTCTTTCAAAGGTACTTTTGCTTTCAATTTCTCAAAGCCTTTCTCACTCTCCATCCCCATGATCATGGCGCGGCGTCCCTGCAGGTCACTCATCACGTCACCCATGTATTCTCCCGGAACAGAGACTGTTACGTCATACACCGGTTCGAGGATTTTGGGCCCTGCATTTTTGAAGGCCGTACTGAACGCATTACGTCCGGCGAGCATAAAGGAGATTTCATTGGAATCTACCGGGTGCATCTTACCGTCGTACACAATCACCCGCACGTCACGGGCATACGATCCGGTAAGGGGGCCTTGCTCCATACGGGCCATGATACCCTTCAGGATAGCAGGCAGGAAGCGCGCATCTATGGCGCCACCTACGATACTGTTCACAAATACGAGTTTACCGCCCCAATCGAGGTTGATCTCCTGTGTATCGCGGTTCTGCACTTTGTATTCCTGGCCGTTAAACCGATAGACTTCCGGTACGGTCATTCCTTCGGTGTAAGGTTCCACGATAAGGTGCACCTCCCCGAACTGTCCGGCGCCACCCGATTGTTTCTTGTGGCGGTAATCGGCACGTGCCGCTTTCGTGATGGTCTCACGGTACGGGATCTTGGGTTCCTGGAATTCAATTTCGATCTTATCATTATTCTCCAACCGCCATTTCAGTGTCCTCAGGTGGAACTCACCTTGTCCGGAGACGATCACCTGTTTCAACTCCTTGGAGTTTTCCACCAACCAGGTGGGATCTTCCTCTTTCATGCGGGTAAGCGCTTCGCTCAACTTTTCTGAGTTCGATTCGTTGACGGCTTTGATGGCTCTGCGGTAACGTGGTTCCGGATAACGGATGAAGTCGAATTTGTTTTCACTATCTTTCGCGTTGAGGGTATTTCCCGTGCGCACATCTTTCAGCTTCACCGCCGCACCGATACTGCCTGCCTGTAACTCTTCGGCCTTGTTGCGGATCTGGCCTGCCACGGTGTAAAGTTGTACGAGGCGTTCTTTTGAACCGCGGTTGGCATTGACGAGGTCGTCACCTTCTTTCACTGAACCCGACATTACTTTGAAGTAGGAGACTTCACCGATATGGGGTTCGACCGTTGTTTTGAAGAAAAAGAGGCTTGTGGGAGCCGATGCATCGGGTTTTACCTCCTGCCCTTCGCTGTTGAGAGGTGCAGGCACATCCAGCGGGGAGGGTGCCACCATGCTCAGGAAGTTCATGATACGGTGTACTGCCATATTCTTTTCGCCTGACGCACAGAAGAGCGGGAAAAGGTCGCGGCTGATCATTCCCTTGTGAATACCGTCGCGCATCTCTTCTTCGGTAAGTGAGCCCTGGTCGAAATATTTCTCCATCAGCCCTTCATCATTCTCGGCGGCGGCTTCGAGTAAAGCCTGGTAATATTCACCTGCTTTCTCCTGTTCACTGCCGGGGATTTCCAGCACGTCGGGGGCGGTGGCGCCCGGTTTCCATTTATAGAGTTTTTGTTTCAGTACATCTACTATCCCGTCGAAAGAGGCACCGCTGCCAATAGGATATTGTACCGGTACTACTTTGCTGCCGTATTGTTCTTTCAGGCTGGCAAGGGTATTGTCGTAGTCGGCTTTGTCATGGTCCATCTGATTCATCAGGAAAACGAGCGGCTTATTCAGGTTGTCCACATAACGGAGCTGGTTGACGGTACCCACTTCTACTCCGTTGGCCGCATCGATCAGCATCAACGCCATATCCGTAACATTAAGGGCGGAAACGACCCCTCCCACAAAATCATCCGAACCCGGACAATCGATAAAATTCATCAGCTTCTCTTTCCACTCGTAAGAAAAAACGGTGGAGAAGACGGAATATCCATATTCCTTTTCTACAGGGAAGTAGTCACTCACGGTATTTTTTCCATCTACCGTACCGCGTCGTTTTATAAGACCACACTCGAAAAGCATGGCTTCCGCGAGGGTGGTCTTACCTGAGCCTGCATTGCCAATGAGGGCAATGTTCCTGATTTCGTTTGTTTTGTAAACTTTCATACGACTAAAATTATTTATTTTCAATGGTGTCGTATGGAACTCGCTTTTAATCATGTTCTTGTGTGAAAACAATTCTCATGCTCGTTTCATACGCCTATTTTATTTTTTTATTGATGTGTATGTGTAATGTGCCAATGAGACTAAAAAAGACTTTGCCGCGCTGTAAATGCCGGCAAAGTCATGCTATCTGAAATAGCGTCGCAATATATAAAAAACGTGCGACAAATGATGATCTAATAGTTATGTTATATAACATATACAGGATAAATAATGACCGGAATTGGGGAACAGGAAAGAGTAAACATTTTTTTCTACCGTTTGTTTATTTTTCATACGTTTCAGAAAGGTAACTCCCGCCATGAGGATGCACGGATATATTTAAAAGAAAAAAGAATGAAAGATCGTTATTACAGTCAACCGGTTGAGGAGATATTGCAGCAATTAGAAGTTTCATCGGATAGGGGGCTCTCTGAGGAGGAGGTGCAGAAAAGACTTGCCAGGTATGGTGCCAATCAGCTCCAATCCAAAAAACAAAAAACTCTCCTGATAATGTTCCTTGAGCAATTCAAGAGCATCATGGTGGTTATTTTACTGATCGCCGCCATCATATCGGGAGTGATCGGCATCATGGAGGGTGAAGGTTTGGTGGAGGCTTTTGTGATACTTGCCATATTGGTGGTCAATGCGGTGATCGGAACGGTACAGGAAAAAAAAGCGCAATCATCGTTGGATGCGCTCAACAAGATGAGCTCACCCCATTCTAAAGTATTACGGGATGGACAGGTGACAGAGCTCACATCCACTGACATTGTGCCCGGCGATATAGTAGTATTGGATACCGGTGATGTCATTCCTGCCGATTTGCGGCTGATAGAGGCCGTGAACATGAAAGTGCAGGAATCGGCCCTCACCGGTGAGTCAGTACCCGTGGAGAAGAGCCGGGAAGTGCTGGAGGCGAAGGACCTTCCTTTGGGCGACCGGGATAATATGGCTTTTTCTACCAGCACTGTGACGTATGGACGAGGAAAAGGTGTGGTGGTTGGTACCGGGATGGAGACCGAAGTAGGGAAGATCGCCCATATGCTTCAAAACACGCAGGATACGGAAACGCCGATGAGCAAACGACTCGGGCAACTTGGGAAAGTGCTGGGTTATGTAGCGTTGGGAATATGCGCCTTTATATTTATCATAGGCGTTTTGCACGGCAACCATTGGTTAGAGATGCTGATGATGGCTGTCAGTCTGGCAGTGGCGGCCATTCCTGAAGGATTACAGATTGTTTCCACCATTGTATTGGCTATCGGCGTACAGCGGCTGGTGAAGTTGAACGCTATCGTGCGTACCTTGCCTTCTGTAGAAACTTTGGGGAGTGTCACGGTAATCTGTTCTGATAAAACCGGAACGCTCACGCAAAATAAAATGACCGTCGTGGAGGGATGGACAGGTGGCAACCGGATCGATTTCCGTAATCCGCCGCTTCCCTCAGAACTCGACAGCGATGAACAGATGTTGCTCCAATCGTCTCTACTCTGTACTGATGCGCATCTGAAGAAGTTGTCGGGCGGAGACCATGAGACTGCCGGAGATCCTACCGAAACCGCTATTGTGGATGCGGCACTCGGGTTGAAAATGGATAAAAATGAACTGGATAACCGTTTTCCCCGGGTGGAAGAGGTGCCATTCGACTCAGAAAGAAAAAGAATGTCTGTCATCAATCGTATGGAGGAAGGGCAATTCCGCGTAAACCTGAAAGGGGGATTGGACGAGGTGCTTGCAGTCTCTACACATATACTTATCCATGGAAGGGTGTGTTCCATTACGGAAGAAGATCGTGAGACCATTAAAAAGGAGAATCAACGGATGGCGCAGTCGGCATTACGTGTACTTGCCGTCGCCTATAAAGATATGGATGCTCTTCCTGAAGAAGTAAGCACGGAAACGATTGAAAGGGAACTTATCTTTGTGGGGCTGCTTGGTATGATCGACCCGGCCAGACCCGAGGTGGTAGAAGCGGTGAAAAAGTGCAGGACGGCCGGAATCCGCCCCGTGATGATCACCGGTGACCATAAAGTGACGGCAGTCGCTATTGCCGATGAGATAGGGATTTATAATGAAGGAGACAAAGCCGTCACCGGCACCGATCTGGAAGAGATGGATGACGGGACGCTTTATCACGACGTAGGGGCTTATTCGGTATATGCGCGTGTAGCCCCTGAGCACAAGGTGCGGATAGTAAAAGCATGGCAGTCCCATAGTGATATTGTGGCGATGACGGGCGATGGGGTAAATGATGCGCCAGCACTCAAACAGGCCGATATAGGCGTATCGATGGGTGTGGTGGGTACTGAAGTAGCCAAGGACGCGTCGGATGTGATCCTGACGGATGATAACTTCGCGACCATCGTGAGTGCGGTGGAGGAGGGGCGCCGTATTTACGACAATATCCTGAAAGCGATCCAATTCCTGTTGTCGGCCAATGTAGGAGAGGTATTGCTCATTTTTATCGCTTCAATTGCCAATATAGGTAATCCGCTGACTCCCATCCTTATATTATGGATCAACCTGGTTACAGACAGCCTCCCCGCCCTGGCACTGAGTATGGATCCTGCCGATAAAGATGTGATGACCCGTAAACCACGGGATCCCAAACAGGGATTCTTTACCAAAGGAATGGTCTGGAGAATAGGATACCAGGGGGGTACTATCGGTTTGATCTCTCTGGCGGCTTATATGATCGGCTTTAAGGATGGCGGTCAACTTTTAGGACAGACCATGGCGTTTGCCGTACTGGGCTTTTCGCAATTGTTGCATGTCCGCAATCTGCATTCCAACAGGCGTTCTTCTTTCCGGACAGGCATATTCAGTAACAAATCATTGCTCGGTGCAATTCTCCTGTCAGCACTTTTACTCTTTGCCGTATTGGTAATTCCCGGCGTGATGGATATTTTTGGTGTAACGGCGATGGATGCAGCCCATTGGCTGTATGTCGGCCTCCTTTCGTTGGTACCTATTGCAGTGGTAGAGTTAGTGAAACTGATGAGAATCAATCATAGTAAAGATGAATATTGAATCTTTGCAAAGGCTCCTTAAATAATACTTAAATTGCACAAATTGGTTTTTTTTGCGCAAAAAATCAGATCTTTTTCGTATTTTTGAAATCCGAAAATTACACTCTTGTGCAAAATTCACTCTAATCCTTTCAATTTGATTTTGTTAGGTTATCGCCTTTTTGGGTTAAAAAACAGGTATATATGGAAAATTTGAATACGGCGTTGGGCCTATTGGTCGTGGGGATGGTAACTGTTTTTATCATTCTGTGGTTGGTTGTTGTGATTGGTAATCTGGTAATTCGTCTTACCAATCGTTTTATCCCGGTTGCGGCTCCGGCGGAGGGTAAATCCGAAAACAGGGGGGCTTCGGGAAAGAAAACAGAATCTAAGAAGTTAGCTGTTATTGTGGCTGCTGTAGATGCGGTGACACAGGGACAAGGCAATGTGGATTCCATTGAGAAGAAATAAAAAATATATAAATATGGGAAGAGAGATAAAGTTTAGCCTGATGTACAGGGATATGTGGCAATCGTCCGGTAAATATGTTCCTACCGTGGAGCAGCTTAAGGAGGTAGCTCCTGCCATTATAGATATGGGATGTTTTGCCAGGGTAGAGACAAACGGTGGTGGGTTTGAGCAGATCAACCTGCTGTTCGGGGAAAACCCTAATAAAGCCGTACGTGAATGGACACAACCGTTTAATGATGCGGGCATACAGACGCATATGCTGGAACGTGGATTGAATGGAATACGTATGAGTCCGGTACCGGCCGATGTACGCAGATTGATGTTTCAGGTGAAAAAGAAACAGGGAACCGATATTGCCCGTTCGTTCGACGGACTGAATGATCCCCGTAATCTGGAGAATTCCATCAAGTTTGCCAAGGAGGCGGGAATGGTTGCCCAGGCTGCACTTTGCCTGACGGTATCGCCTATCCATACAGTAGAGTATTATACCGGATTGGCTGATACGCTGATAGGGATGGGAGCTGACGAAATCTGCGTCAAGGATATGGCAGGTATAGGCCGCCCTGCAAGTATCGGCAAAATCATCAAAAAAATCAAAGAGAAGCATCCTTCTGTTCTTATCCAGTACCACGGCCATGCCGGTCCCGGTTTCCAGATGGCCTCCATCCTCGAGGCTGCCTATGCCGGAGCTGAATATATAGATGTGGGTATGGAACCGCTCTCCTGGGGAACAGGTCATGCCGATGTGCTGGCGGTACAGGCCATGCTGAAAGATGCTGGTTTTGATGTGCCGGAGATCAATATGAAAGCCTATATGAAAGTGCGTTCACTTTCTCAGAAGTATATTGATGATTTTCTTGGTTATTATATCAACCCGAAAAACCGGTTGAACAACTCGTTGCTGATCGCACCCGGTTTACCCGGAGGTATGATGGGCAGCCTGATGGCCGATTTAGAGAATAACCTCTCTTCTCTTAACAAATGGAAGAGAAAGCATGGACAGCCGGAGCTTACGCAGGATGACCTGCTGATCAAATTATTCGATGAAGTAACGTATGTGTGGCCTAAGATAGGATATCCACCGCTGGTAACACCATTCAGCCAGTACGTTAAGAACCTGGCGCTGATGAACGTGGTGCAGCTTGAGAAAGGCAAGGAGCGCTGGTCGATGATTGCCGACAATATCTGGGATATGATCCTGGGTAAGTCGGGTAAACTTCCCGGTGAACTGGCTCTGGAGATTGTGGAGATGGCGAAACAGCAGGGTCGGGAGTTTTATACCGGCGATCCGCAGGCTCTCTATCCCGACCAGTTGGAGGAGTTCCGTGCCGAGATGAAGAAAAATAACTGGGATTCGGGTCAGGATGATGAAGAATTGTTTGAGTTGGCCATGCATCCCGAGCAATACAGGGCTTATAAGTCGGGCGATGCCAAGAGGTCTTTCGAAGCTGACCTGGCAAGTAAAAAAGCGGAAAAAGAAGCAACAGAGACCCCTTCATCCACAAAAAAGGGAACAAAGGCAGCCATTATCAACGGTAATGGGTTCCAACCCAGGACACTGGTAATCAATATCGACAATGAAGAATATGTGGTGAATATCTCCTATCCCGGGAACGGGGATGGAAATGACGCAACTCCGACAGGGCAGCCGTCTGCCATACATAATACTGCACCATCCTCTTCCAACGGGCAGCTGAAAGAGGTGGTTTCGCCGCTGGAAGGAAAATTCTTCCTTACCAAAGACTCCTCGGAGACCGCGGTGAAAGTGGGCGATACCGTACAGGCAGGCGATATCATCGGGTATATAGAATCGATGAAGACCTATAATGCCGTGGCAGCCGAAGAAAGCGGCAAAGTGACTGAAATATGCTTTGCTAACGGTGATGCAGTGGATGAAGATGACGTACTCATTAAAATGGCATAAGGAATGGGTGAAATTTTTGGTAGTCTGACAGAGATGATGGGGTTTGGCATGATAGGGTGGGGTACCGTCCTGATGTGGATCATTGCCTTTGTCTTATTGTATCTCGGTATCGTTAAACAGTATGAACCGCTTTTGCTGGTTCCCATCGGATTTGGTGTGCTGTTGGCCAACCTGCCCGGAGCAGGACTTGGCATAGTGGATAGTGCTTTGGTGCATCACGCCGACGGCAGTTATATGAACCTGCTCGAGATCGCTGAGCAGCACGGTATTATGAACTTCCTCTATTATGCGCTGATCAAGACGGGCCTCCTGCCCCCGATCATCTTTATGGGGGTGGGCGCATTGACCGATTTCGGGCCGATGCTGCGCAACCTGAAGCTCGCGCTGTTCGGCGGGGCAGCACAGATCGGTATTTTCTCAGTATTGATTGCTGCGGTTATTATGGGATTTACCTTGCCTGAAGCGGCTTCCCTCGGTATTATCGGAGGTGCTGACGGCCCGACCGCCATCTACACGACTATCAAGTTGGCGCCTCATCTGCTGGGACCCATCGCCATCGCTGCCTATTCCTATATGGCATTGGTGCCGGTAATCATTCCCGCGGTGGCTAAACTGCTGATGACCGAAAAGGAGTTCAAGATCCACATGAAGAAGATGGATAAGCAATATCCGCCCAAGCACGATATCAAGCATTTGAAAACAGTCAAGATCATTTTCCCGATCGTACTGGGACTGGTTGTAGCGGTTTTTGTTCCCTCCTCGGCACCTCTGCTCGGGATGTTGTTGTTTGGTAATCTGGTGAAAGAGATAGGTGCCAATACGAGCCGCCTTGCCGATGCAGCTTCGGGCCCTATTATGAATACAGCTACCATATTTTTAGGATTGACCGTAGGGGCTACCATGACGGCCGAAGTATTCCTCTCGGGCCAGACGTTGGGCATTATCGTGGGCGGGTTCCTTGCTTTTGCTGTTTCGGTAGCGGGTGGTATTCTGGCTGTGAAGGTCACCAATATGTTCTCGAAGAAAAAGATCAATCCGCTTGTGGGTGCTACCGGGCTAAGCGCCGTGCCTATGGCATCGCGCGTGGCCAATGAGGTGGCATTGAAATACGACAAGTCGAATCATATCCTGCAGTACTGTATGGCCAGTAATGTGTCGGGCGTGATCGGTTCAGCCGTGGCAGCCGGTGTGTTGATTTCGTTCTTAGGGTAAGGATTGTATGGTTTTAATTCTACGGTGTGCGGCTCAATGGCTGCACACTTCTTTTATGGCTTCCGCGATCAGCGGCACTCCCCGCCGGATAGTTTCTTCGTCGGTATTGCAGAATGATACCCGCATGAAATTATTTTGAATGGCGTCAGGATCAAAAGTCTGTCCGGTCACGAAAACCACTCCTTTTTCAATCGATTTTTTCAGCACTGCGGTCGCGTCTGTACCTTCCGGTAACTGCAACCATGTATAGAATCCCCCATGCGGCTTTGTGAAGGATACATAAGCCGGAAGGGATGCCTCCAGTGCTTCAATCATGGCCAGTCCCCTCTTTTTGTATTCCTGCCGTACGCTTGCCGTGTAATCGTACACATCACCCCGGCGGATAAACTTATCGGCAATCACTTGCGATAGGCTGGGCGAGCAGGCGTCGATCGATTGTTTGATCAGTTCGCATTTCCGGTAGATTCCCTCCGGCACCATCATCCATCCCAGCCTTAATCCGGGTCCCAGTATCTTGGAGAATGATCCTACGTAGCAGACATCAATCCCCTCGGGATCCATTGATTTGATCAACTGCATCCCGGGTAAATCTTCCTCGTAGAAATAGAGATCACTGTAGACATCATCCTCGATGATGGGAATATCTTTGTTTTTCAACAGATCCACTATCTCCTGTTTTATCTTCCTTGAATAAATAATTCCTGCGGGATTATGGAAGTTAGGTGTATAGTAGAGGAATTTCGGGGCGGGCAGTGTCGTATCAAGTCTTTTTTTGAGTTGTTCGATATCCATTCCATCCTCATTTAACGGAATGGTGACCAGATTTGCTCCATAGGCACGGAAAGCGGAGAGGGCCCCGATAAAACTGGGTGTTTCCACCAGTATCGGATCTTCGGGATCAATAAAGGCCTTTGCAAGGATATGGATGGCCTGTAATGCTCCTGTGGTGATTATCAACCGGTTGGTTTTTACCGGTAATCCTTTCTTGTCAAGATAATCAGACAATGATTCTATTAATGAGGGTAATCCGGTGGTCGGGCCGTATTGTAATGCTGTTTGTTTTTCTTTTTCGGTGAGGGATTGATAAATCCGATCGATTTTTTCGAGTGGAAACAGTTCATTGCCGGGCATACCGCCTGCAAATGAAATAATATCGGGAGCCGTAGCGAGGCTCATCATGTCGCGGATCTCCGAAGAACGAAGATTGGCTACGCTGTTTGCGAATCTGGGCATAGTTTTTAATGTGAATAATGTGTCTAAAGTTGATAAATATCACACTGTGATAATAGTTTTACTCCTCTTTTTTCCAATACTTCGGTCATCGCGGGTATATTGGCAGTGCGGATTACAGCCAGTGCCACATCCCGGTTTGAAAAGGCGTACATATAATCCACGTTGATATTTTCTTCGGTCAGTATCTTCAGTACCTGGTAGAGTGAACCAGGTTCGTCAGGTATGTTTACGCAGGCCACATCGGTCAACCCGATGGAGAATCCCGCTTTCTCCAACACCTCTTTTGCCAGCCCGGGTCTCCCCACCACCATGCGTACAATGCCGTAATCGGTCGTTTCAGCCAGATTCAGGGCGATAATGTTCACATCATGTTCTGCCAGAATACGGGTGAGTCCGGTAAGGCGTCCCGACCGGTCTTCCAAAAAAACGGATAATTGTTGTATATGCATCCTGTTGATTATTTTATGGTTTATTTTTCCTTTTACCTTTATCGCATTATCTTGCACGCAGCGTATATTCTCGTGCGCAGCACACTATCATTTCCTATAGTCAATGATTCGTTTTGCTTTTCCTTCGGAACGTTCAATGCTGTGCGGTTCCACTAACCGGACGATGGCGCTGACACCCAACAGGCTTTTGATGTTCTGCTCTATCCGTCGTTTGATCCCTTCCAACTCACGGATACTGTCCGACCAGTTCTTTTCGTCGATTTCCACCAGCACTTCCAGTGTATCGAGGTTGTTTTCCCTGCGTACGATCAACTGGTAGTGCGGAGAGGTCTCGGACATCTCCATCAGTACTGATTCCACTTGTGAGGGGAAAACATTTACTCCGCGGATGATCAGCATGTCGTCGCTACGTCCTAAACATTTCTCCATGCGTACCAGTGTCCGTCCACATTCACATTTCTCCCGATGGAGCCGGGTGAGGTCACGTGTCCGGTAACGTAATAGCGGCATTGCTTCCTTGCTTACGGTGGTGAATACCAATTCACCCGTCTCGCCGTCCGGTAATACCTCCAACGTCTCGGGATGGATGATCTCGGGGATGAAATGATCTTCGAAAATATGGCTGCCGCACTGGCATTCGCATTCCATGGAGACACCCGGGCCGATCACTTCGCTCAGGCCGTAGATATCATACGCCTTTATGCGCAGCAACTTCTCTATCTCCTTGCGCATCTCGTTCGTCCACGGTTCGGCACCGAAGACACCTGCCCGCAGCTTGATAGCTGCAGGGGAGATTCCCTCTTTGAGGATACTTTCGCCCAGATGTGCAGCGTAGGATGGTGTGCAGGCAAGGACGGTTGCACTGAAGTCGGTCATGAATTGCAACTGTTTCCGGGTATTGCCGCTCGAGATAGGAATAACGGTTGCTCCTACTTTTTCCGCACCGTAGTGCAGCCCCAATCCTCCTGTGAAGGGACCGTACCCGTAGGCTATCTGTATGGTATCTCCGCTGTGGATGCCCGCCATGGTTAGGCTTCGGGCCACCACCTCCGACCAGATATCGATATCCTGGCGGGTATAACCTACCACTGTGGGTTTACCGGTTGACCCGCTTGACGCATGTATCCGCACTACCTCGCTTTGGGGTACCATAAAGAGCCCGAACGGATAGTTCTGTCTCAGGTCGTCTTTGGTGGTAAACGGGAGGTCTTTGAGTTGGTCCACACTGCGTATGTCTCCCGGTTCAATTCCTTTCTCTTTTAACCGGTTCCTGTAAAATGGCACGTGGTCCCACATCCGTTGTATCATCCGGGAGAGCTGACTGCTTTGCAGTTGGTGCATCTGCTCTCTCTCCGCGCATTCCCTTTCGGGGTTCCAGATTATTCTATTTTGTTGCATATTCTTTTCCGAGCCTGAAGGCTTTTATATTCGTGTTGACCATTTCTTCTCCTTTTCTCCCGAAGAACACTCCGATGGCTTTCTCCAACTCTTCTTCCTCTATTCCTATATAAGGTGAAGCGGCTCCCAACATTGCCACGTTGAACGTCTTCGGGCTTCCCGCTTTTCTGGCCAGTATCCCGGCATCTACCATCAAATGCATGGCCGATTGTTTCATGGTCTCCATCAGTTCATCTTCATCCGGATAATGAGGGATATTCTTATAGGGTTCGGTTGCGGTAACAATGACACCTTCGGGTGCAAGGAAAGGGAGATATCGGAGTGCTTCCATCGGTTCTATTGACAGGATCAGATCTGCTTTGCCAAGCGGGATCAGATCCGAATAGATCTCTTCCGACGAGATCCGCAGGTGCGATTCCACCGCCCCGCCGCGTTGGCTCATGCCATGCACTTCAGCCTGCTTCACATGCAGCCCCCGGTTCATTGCCGCCAGGTCTATGATCGCGGCGATGGTCAATATTCCCTGGCCTCCAACGCCTGCTATTATAATGTTTCTGTGCATAACTAAAAACTAAGAATTAAAAATTAAGAATAGGGGAGTGAGGAAATCTGAAGTTAAGAAGTTAAGAAGTTAAGAAGTTAAGAAGTTAAGAAGTTAAGAAGTCTCCTATCAGTCAACTAATCAATACATCATCACATCAGTAAATCATCACATCATTTTCTGGCTGTCTGGATGCATTCCCGTTGTGAGATGATGACGGAGACGCCTTGGTAGTCGAGTTCTTCTTTCAATACCCTGCAGTTCTCATCGAGATTTTTTTTGAGGGGTATGATCGTCCGTATATGGTCTTCTTCTACTCCGATTCCTTTGCATATATTGTAAAAACGGCCTGTTCCCGCCGAATCCTGTCCTCCTGTCATGGCCGTAGTGCCGTTATCGGATATGATGACCGTCATGGACGACCGGTCATTCACCGCATCCAATAATCCCGTCATGCCGGAATGGGTGAAAGTGGAGTCCCCTATTACGCATAGGGCCGGGCGTATTCCTGCATCTGCCGCTCCTTTTGCCATGGTGATGGCCGCACCCATATCCACACAGGTACTTATGGCGCTGTAGGGTGGTAACGCGCCCAGGGTGTAGCACCCGATATCACCGAATACATGATGTTCGGGATACTCTTCCATTACGTGGTTAATGGCGTTGAACAGGTCCCTGTGGCTGCACCCTTTGCATAGCATGGGTGGGCGGCCTGCTACGATAGTCGGTATCGTTCGTATTTCTCCGGTATCCACCTTCAGTGCTTTTGCCAACAGGTTGGGGGAAAGTTCTCCCGTCCGGGGCAATGCCCCGTCTAACCGTCCCCTGAATTTTCCGTTTCCGAAGTAACCTTTCAGCAGTTCTTCGTATACTGGATATCCCTCTTCAGCAATAAGGATGTCTGGATATTTTTCGGTAAACCGGGAAATTATTTTTTCCGGAAGGGGGTATTGGGATATTTTCAGTACTGCTACCGGCAGGTTGTATGCTTTGATCACTTCCATCGCGTGATTGTATGCGATGCCGCAGTCCATGACCGCTATGTTACCTTCTCCTTCGGTGGTCCGGTTAAAAGCCGATGATTCAGAAGCGTTGGCCAGTTCCTGTTGTTTTTCGAGTAGCCGCTGGTAATTTCTGCGGGCGTTTGCGGGCAGGAGTATCCATTTTCCCTTGTCGCCGGAAGGATGGAGTCTGTTTTGCTCCCGTGGCTCTCCGCGCATGATCGCTGCGCGGGAGTGGGAGAGCCGTGTAGGAATTCTTACCATTACGGGCAACTCGGTTTTTTCCGACAGGTCGAATCCGTAGCGTACCATATCATAGGCTTCCTGCTGGTGAGCCGGTTCCAGTACCGGGATCATGGCGAATTTGCCATATACGCGGCTATCCTGTTCGTTTTGCGACGAGTGCATCGAAGGGTCGTCTGCCACTGCTACCACCAATCCTCCGTGTATACCTGTGACGGCAGCGTTCATGAACGCATCGGCGGCTACGTTCAGTCCCACATGTTTCATGCAGGTCAGGCTTCGTTTCCCCGCGTACGACATTCCCAATGCAGCTTCGAAAGCCGTTTTCTCGTTTGTCGCCCAGGTAGACCTTACCTGTAGGGCATTCACCGTTTGCGACCGTTGTATAAATTCCGTAATTTCCGTGGAAGGGGTACCCGGATAAGCGTATACTCCCGATATTCCGGCGTCCAGGGCTGCTTGTGCAATTGCTTCGGCTCCCAGTAATAGTTGTTTGTGCATATCATTCTGTTTGGTTCCTGCAGATTACAAATTATACAAAAATCTTGCTCAATAGTGTGTTTTTATTATAAAAATAACGATTTAGGTTGCAAATATAGTGAAAGCTGAGGGAAAAACCAAGTTTGCTTGAGTTTTTCCGAGGCGCATCCTATATTATTGAAATATAGTGAAAGCTGAGGGAAAACACAAAAAAAGCGAACCTTTTCGGGCTCGCTTTTACTATATATATCGGTCTGCTTATTCTTCTGCGTCGTGGTTACCGCCTCTTTCCGGGCGTTCACCTCTTTCAGGACGCTCAGGACGTTCCGGCCTTTCGGGACGTGGCAATAATACTTTGCGGGATAATTTGAATTTACCGGTTCTCGGGTCGATATCCATCAGTTTTACCTGAATCTTGTCGCCTTCCTTGATACCGGCATCTTCCACTTTTTCTAACCGTCTCCATTCTATTTCGGAGATATGGAGGAGTCCGTCTTTTCCGGGGAGGAACTCGACGAAAACGCCATAAGGCATTACCGAGCGGACGGTACCTTCGTACACTTCACCGATTTCGGGAATGGCTACAATACCTTTGATCTTTGCCATGGCGGCATCGATGGAGGCCTTGTTGTTGGCAGATATTTCCACACGTCCCTTGTTGTCGATTTCCTCAATGGTGATGACAGTTCCAGTTTCTTCCTGCATTCCCTGGATGATCTTTCCTCCCGGGCCAATCACGGCGCCAATGAAATCTTTCGGTATTTCGATCACTTCGATGCGCGGAGCATGTGGTTTCAGGTCGGCACGCGGCTCGGAGAGGGTCTCCATCATTTTGCCCATGATATGCTCACGGCCGGCTTTAGCCTGTGCCAACGCCTTTTCGAGGATCTCATACGAGAGTCCGTCTACTTTGATATCCATTTGAGTGGCGGTAATCCCGTCTTTGGTGCCGCACACTTTAAAATCCATGTCGCCTAAGTGGTCTTCGTCGCCTAAGATATCGGAAAGAACGGCAAAATTCTGACCCTTGTTTTCCGAGATCAATCCCATGGCGATGCCGCTCACCGGTTTTTTAAGTTTTATCCCTGCATCCATCATTGCCAGCGTACCGGCACAGACAGTAGCCATGGAAGATGAACCGTTCGATTCCAGGATATCCGACACCACGCGTACCACATAAGGATATCCTTCGGGGATCATCCGTTTGAGGGCGCGGTGCGCCAGGTTTCCGTGTCCTATCTCACGACGACCCGTGCTGCGTTGCGGACGGGCTTCTCCGGTGGAGAAAGGAGGAAAGTTATAATGCAACAGGAAGCGGTCGGTACCGTGTATCAGCACGTCGTCTATAATTTTTTCATCTAATTTGGTACCCAGTGTGACGGTTGTCAGCGACTGCGTTTCACCACGGGTGAAGAGTGCCGAACCGTGCGGTCCCGGGATATAATCCACTTCGCTCCAGATAGGCCGGATTTCGGTGGAGCTACGCCCGTCGAGACGTTTTCCTTCATCCAGGATACAACGGCGCATTGCCTCTTTCTCTACATCATGGTAGTAGCGTCCCGAGAGCGCTTTCTTCTCTTCCCTTTCCTCTTCGGGAAATGACTCAAGGAATTCTTCGAGGATCGCTTCAAAAGCTTCTATACGCTCATGTTTGTTGGGGTTCTGTGAGGAGGCAATCGCATAAGCCTTTTGATAGCATTTGTCCCATACCTGCTTACGGAGTTCTTCGTCGTTCTCCTCGTGGCAATAGGAGCGTTTTACCGTTTTGCCCGCCATTTCGGTCAGTTCCATCTGCGCACGGCAATGTTTTTTGATCTCTTCATGGGCAAATTTGATGGCATCGAGCATTTCCGCTTCCGATACTTCATTCATCTCTCCTTCCACCATCATGATATTGTCGATGGTGGCGCCCACCATGATATCGATATCGGCCTTCTGTAACTGGTTGAAGGTAGGGTTAATCATGAATTGTCCGTTGACACGTGCCACACGTACTTCGGAAATCGGCCCGTTGAAGGGTATGTCGGAAACAGCCAGTGCGGCAGAGGCCGCGAGTCCGGCCAGTGCATCTGGCATATCTTCACCATTGGAGGAGTAAAGGATGACATTCACAAAAACTTCGGCGTGGTAATCATCGGGAAAGAGGGGGCGCAGCGCACGGTCGATCAACCGGCTGGTCAGCACTTCCGAATCGGAAGGTCTTCCTTCACGCTTCAAAAATCCACCCGGAAAACGTCCGGAGGAGGCAAATTTTTCCCTGTATTCAACCTGTAACGGCATAAAATCGGTTCCGGGGGTTGCATCTTTGGCGGCACAAACGGTAGCCAGCAACATGGTGTCACCCATACGAAGGGTGACGGAGCCATCGGCCTGTTTTGCCACTTTCCCCGTTTCCAGCGTAATCGTGCGTCCGTCTGACAGCTCGATTTGCTTTACAATTGGATTTGTCATAAATGATAAGTTGTTATTTTCTTTGCATAAAATCCCCCAAAGGTACATAAAGTTTTGGTTTCTTGGTGCATTCGGGGTTAGAAAAAAAACAGGAATGCTTTACCAAAGCACTCCTGTTTCCGGAAAAAGAATATAAATTGATTATTTTTTTAAGATTTAAACGATGAGTTATTGTAAAAAATAGTCTTGATCCCTTTCCGTTGTATCTCCTTCTTTAGTAATAAATGATACCGTATTCCCTATTGCGGGCAAGCTGTTTTTCGGGTGGTAATCCGGTATTGTGCCTTTCCACTTCTTCCCATATCTCAAGAATAATCTTATCCACCCTTTCCCGATATGCAGCTACTTCCTGCAAAGTACAGGCGGTAGCTTTCTGATGCAGTTTCTGCGTCTGATATCCCTCTTTGAAAAGGTTGAATATTACATTTACCTTGGCGATGGATGGGTTATAGATCGGTACACCATTGTATGAAATACGCTGATGTTCGCCATCGATAATTTTCTCTCCCCATTCCAGCAGTTGTTCATTAGAAGTTAGATCGGGTACAACCATATGGGCATCTTCCAATCCATAAAGGTACAGTTGTTCTTCTTTTATCTCTGAGCGTATCACACACATAAACAACACCTGTATGAAATGGGAAATATAGATACCGGCATTATGGGTTATCCCGGCAAACGAATGGCTCGCATTTACCTGTATATTGTAATACTGCAGGTAACGGGCAGTTAATCGTTCGAACTCTGCCAACACACTTTTGGCCTCATCAAGAATGCTTATTGAGAACAATAGTTCCGGAAAATCGGTATCGGTCGCTTTTCGAATTGCCGATTTCAGGGCCCTGATACGGGCGTTGTCTGTATTTGGTAATCTGCGATATGACATATGGTGAAAAGTTATTTATTCCATTTTTTTGCTCGTTGTCGCATTTCTTCGATAGACTCTTTTTTCTGTGGAACAGACTGTTGTGTCTCGGCCTCGTCAATACGGCTCTTTTCATCACTTTGCCGGACTTGCCGGTTTGTGGGCGATAGCGGTGCTTTTGTCGCAGGAGCAACTTCGGGTATAAGCGACAAGAAATCGAGATATGATTTTTTCAACAAAATTGCTTCCTGAGGATTGAGGTCGATATTTTGGTAACCCTGCGCATAGTGCACGACAAATTTCTTCACCGATTTATTGGCCAGGAATGAAAGGTTTCCTCCGAATACGACCCTCATATCCGCGATTTTCTGCGCTACGGTATTCATCCTGCGGGCTTTTGCATACCGGGCGGCGTTTAATTCATACTTACCGCTTTCGGTCTCAACCTCGAGTTTTTCATCTTTGAAATATTCCACTGGGACGGCTTCTTCAAACACCGCATCAGTGAACATATACTTTAAAGAAAGGTTCATAAATTGGGCTCCATTCTCATATATGAATCTCACCGTAATCATCGGGTCCCTGAATCGAGGTTTTTTCTGTAATTTTCCCTGGGAAATTATACCCCATTCGGACGTCACCGCTTCGGGCGTATATTGCGCGAAGCCATTGAATGACATGAATATGCATGTCGTTAGCAATAAATACCTGATTGTTCCCATAATTGTTGTTTTATAATGTATATCAATTTCAAAATTCTATTCGCTAATCTCCAACTTCTAACATATTAGTTCTTAGTTCTTAGTTCTTAGTTCTCCAGCGTATCCCATAAATTGAGTTGATCGGCCAATTCCCTTACTTCCGAATCCAGCTTGGTACGGGCATATAATTCGGGATTAAGCTGACAAGCCCTTTGGAGATGCTTTGCGGCTTCATTCGTGTTTTGCTTTCTTGCCTTGACGATGGCCAGTAAATATTCGTTCTTGCCTGTTTCGGGCAACGCCTCCAGTACTTCCTGGGCCTTATCGTTATATCCCAGGCAAACTAAAGCTAACGCTGTGTTATAGTCGGCATATTTGGCCAATTTATCTAAAGCGTCCATATATTCCTTTTCCCTCAACAACTTTATTCCTTCGGCATAATCCTCACGATAAGTTTCCTGCAAAGTGTTTTCTTCTATCCCGGGCCGGTTAATATGGAGGACTACGTCAAAACGTACAAGTTTAGGATATATCTCATCTCTGATAAGTTTATAATCATCGGGGAAATCCGTTTTTATATTTTCTTCGGTCATATCGGGGTATATCGCATTGGTAAGTGAATCCAGTATTGCTTGCCGGTACAGCAAGCTCCTATGTGCCTGTACTTCCTTTGCCAATGTAGGCCAATCTTCGCCTGCTGCTTTAGCCACAGCTGTTTTCACCCCTTTTTGTTTTAAATAATCGGCGGCCTCTTGCGCCCTGTTTTGCGCCAGTTCGTAGTTCTCATGCCATAATCCCGTGAGGTCGGTATATGCGCGAACAGATACGCTGTCGACCACCAGGTCTGCTTCACTATTATAAATTTGATAGGCTTCGATTATTTTGTCAAATATTTCCGGATTTTTAAGGTCTTTGATCCGATACGAATTTTTCGTTCGGTAATCCGGGTAAATGCTTTGATTGTCCACCATGTTTTTATGAAGCATTTTCCGGTCGGTTACCAACGATTCGTCCGCCAATTGAGACAGGGAAGCGATGAAATAAGTCAGCGTATCGGAAAGAGGGAAAACAAATGTCGTTTTGTCTGCTCCTTCTACCATCGAGGCTAAGACCACTTCCAACTTTTTGGTGCCTTTATCAATCTTCCACGGTTGTTTATAGGGATAGAAAAAATCGTCCTCAGCACTGATTACGGTATCTAACCTTAGGGATGCCTCCTCTCCGGGGAGAGGAAATTCTACCACCTCCCTGAATATCTCATCTTTGCGGTCGATATTCATGTCATTGAGTACAATTTCATCGATCAGATAATGCCTTTTTGCTATTCTTGCCGAATCTTCTTTCGTGAATGGTTTCGCTTTCAGATCCCTCAGGGTTAGTCCTTTTTGGTGGATATCCCTGTATTTCCGCGGGATATGCACCCTTCTCATTATACTGTCTTTCTGGTTATGGATATTGATATCGGGGTTGATCGAATCGAGCCAGTCGAAAGAGAATTGTCTTTTAAGATAGTTTGTGTAGTCTTTCTCGTATTTGTCCATGTATTGCCCATAGATGCCCAGCGTATCGGTGTCTTTGTCTAATTGTTTAAAGGCTTTGTTATCCGACTTGCGCCAATAGTGTGACTGCATGTGTTTTTTATGCCGTCTGGCAATGGCCTCCATTCGGAGAAATTCCATTTCGTTCATTTTCCTCCAGTTCTCATAGTCCATCATCAGGTCATACGAGCGTTTGTAATCGTTATAGTTGCGTCTTTGCATTTTATAGATATCCTTGTTCATCCCTTTCCAGTCAACGAACAAAGAGTCATAAGCCGACGGATCCACGATGGTACTCAGAAAATCCTGGTATGCTTCGTAATCACCCAACTGCTTGTCCCTGAATCCTTCGCCTGTTACCAGTATGGTGTCCAGCGGTGTGATGCTGTCCCCGTCTATCAGGAAAGGAGCCAACGTCAGCCGCCAGTATGGGTCGAGTACGTCTATAGGGGCAATAATATCAAAATCCACATGCACCTTGCCATCCCTTTCCGCGGCAAAATTCGATTTTGCTTTCACCACTACGCCGGATAATCTGTATGTCTTGGTTGTATCTAATTTGTCTATCTCATTGACGAGCACCTCGTTCTGGGTAAGATCTCCGGCGTATTCCGAGAAGGTAACCTCTTCCGATACTGACCGGGAACCATCCATACCTTCTATGCCTCCCTGATCGGCAAAGGTGATTTCGGGTTTCGTCGTTTGCATAAATAGCCGCTCGATATCTAACTTTCGGGCATTCCTTTTGGTTGAGCACGATGGCGTGATCGTGAATATAAAAGCAAACGTGACTATAAAAAATAACAGATTACAATTAAACGGAGTATATTTCTTCATACGATTATTCTATTGAAATTTAGAAGTTGGCAGTCTTGCCTCTTATTTCTTGGCTTTTTTTCTTTCTTTATTTATAATGGATTCATGCTCAGTCGTAACCGGGGTATCTTTATGTGCAAGTGCTCTCCCCTTGAAGTTCCGGGATATCCTAATTGCACTTCCGTAATCGTCGGGGTTGCATCCTTGTACGTATAGTCCGGATCGCATAGGTATTGCTCCAGAATAGTCCAGTCCTGTTCCCCTTTCTTTAGATCCCTTAGGAGGTCGTCCGATTCTTTCAACTGGTAAAGCGTATATTTGCCTTTCATTTCGCCCATCTCGTTGACCGATCCCATGGCTTCGTACTTGTAGTTTCCCAATGCGAAATTAAACGAGCCGGCCAATGTGTCGTTTTTAACCTCTATCTTTACATTGCGGGCTATATACGCTTCCACGGGAGTCCATGTGATTTTCCTCCCTTTTTCTTTAGTGAATTCGCTTTTTCTTTTCCACTTGAACTTTTCGCAATTGATCACTACGGGTCCATTGATTTTATCATTGACAAATGTGGCGGTAATATTTTCCGAACCCGACCATATACTTCGGTCGGTTTTCTCCAACGACCATTTTCTGGTAAATTTGCCGTGTTTGATTTTTTTCCCGTCGGCATCCCTGTAATATTCGTAGCGTATCTTACAACCGGTACTCCGGTCTTGAAATTCTTCTACCTGAATTTTTTGTTTTGGACTTCCTCTTTCTTTCTTTTGCCTGTCCGGTATATTCCCCGGATAGCAGAGACTGCTAAATAAAACGCTTACTATCAGTAAAATCAGTTTAGTTCTCATATTTTATATTATTAAATCATCAAATCTCATATTCCACATCCCCCTTCATCAATTACCCATTATCTTTTTCACCTTCTCTTTTCCTGAGGTCATTTTTACCCGGACTAAGAATAGTTGTTTTCCTTGTAAATCAACCGGACGGGTATATTGGGAGAGATTGACCGAATGAATCGAAAATGCCAGTCGTCCGTACAGGTCATACACCGAGATGGCATCGATGTTCTCGTCCGATGTGACCTTCAATATTCCGGAATGGTACACTATTTTTATTCCGTCTTCCGGATCTTCCTGCCCGATTGTTCCGGATTCGCCGCCCAATTGCAGCACGAAGCGGTTCTTGTCGACATATTGTTTGTCTATGCCTGATGCTTGTTGCATGAAGCGATAGACCGGGTTGATTGTAAGGTCCTGCCTTACATTCAGGTGTTTGTCCACCAGGATCGCTTTTGCGCCGGTGGAAGCGGTAAAAGCATGTACATTCTTGAATTGGAGGGTTAGGGGAGAGCGTGTGTCGGAGGTTTTTACCCCTATGGCGACCTCATTCTCGCCTTGTTCAAGATTCCTTACCAAATAGGAAAGATCCCCGCCGGAGGAGATAAAAAATATTTCTGGCGCTTGGTGTCCCTCCGGGAGGATCATTTTCCTTATTCCGGTATTGTTTGTAAATCGGTTATTTTGTAGAATGGCGCGGTCACCGGACTCAACTCCTGCTTTCAGTATATGCACGGACAGGGCGTTATCTGTCGATCCCGTATTGTATGATGCACGGGTGGTAGTGGATGCCATAGTAGTTCTAAGCGGTATAGTTGCTTCCAAGGGGAATGACAGGCTGGAAACACCCGATCCGCTCAACGTGACAATAAACGCTTTCCAGGCGGGGATCGTGTCGCTTTCAAAAGATTTTTGTTCCCATGTTCCGTCGTCTTTCAGGAGTTTATAACCCTCCTTTTCTTTTATCTTGCCGGTATTTGCTGTCGCAAAAGCGTTTGCATCGATCGGCGCAAGGAATGGATTGCCCACCATCACTTCAAGGGTAGTCCCCATATCTCTTGTATTCAATTGCACTTCATAGGTCTCTTCGGGGACTTCCCCTTGTCCATTTTCATAGATGAAGCGGTAAGCATCGTTCCCTCTTTCCATCGTTCCTACCGGAGAATTCATAATTCTCAACGACTTGGTGTCGAAGTAATAGAAATAGCTCTTCTTTGCGAGGGCATCATAGTTGTGTGCCGGGTACCACGATGTCACATCTTTATTTTCGAAATAGGGAATTTCGATTACCCCGTTCAATTCTTCCAGATAATTCTGACGGTAGCCAGTCTCATTTTTGTATAAGGCCATTTTTACCGCGATAGCGTTATTATTATCCGCAAGCGATATATCGTTCGTCGAAAATGACACGGAGAAATCGCCTTCCGTCACGCCTCCTGTGTTTGTCACCTGAAATTTATTTTGCCATGAGAAAGGATGTCCTGCCAGAGAAAAATCACCCGAAGCCATACTTTTTAATGGTGCAGCAAGGATATGCCAGGCATCCCGTTTCAGTTTCGTCCCGTTTTCAAATGATTGACCGGGTTGTCCTCCGCTTTCCGGATTATCACCATAATACCCCCAGTTATAATTAATGTATGCTTTATTGTATTTCAGAAAATGTTGGTAATAAAGTTCGCTCCCATATCTAAATACGATTTCATTTACTTCCGGCTGGCCATAAAGCGACCAGTCGGTTTCCTCCCTCCCCAGCGAAGGATATACCATGCCATTATCAGGAATATACACCCTCGTGCATGGCGCGGGCACCGCTGCTATATTATCTCCCGGCGTGGCGCTTTTTGCCCAGTTGTCCAGATTGTTCCAGTTACCATCTTGTGCGTCTGCTCTCCAGTACATCACTGCCGGCGCCACAGACAAATAGGGGAGTGTGACTTTAATATTCAATTGATTCTTAATATTCGCATGGAAAAGATATCGTCCCGCATCCCCCAATTGCAAAGAAGGAAGTGTTACAGTAGCGCCTGTTCCGAATACCACCGATCCCGGCGCAGGGGTCGACCAATCTATCTTTATATTCTCATCATGCATTTTTTCATCTGACAGGAAGATAACCTCTCCTCCTTCACATTGACGGTAACTGTCCGCCCACGCCAGTTTGTCGAGTGGAATATACAGAAATGCATCCGTCGAGCTTTCCGCATCCGTATCATCACATACCCTATGGAAGGTTTTTCCGTTACCGGCATCGTTGACACGGATTACCAGTTCTCTGACCGGCAACCATTGACTAAAATTATCTACCGTAAATTCCGTGGTGATAGTTTCTCCTTTGGCTATATTTCCCGGGCGATTGTAAGTAAGGATTACAGAATCGGGATCTACCTTATTTTTATAAACCGTCACATGGAGTGGGCCTGTAAAAATCGCATCACCGGTGTTGGTCACTTTGATATTCTTCACAGACAATTGATTACTGTCCGCATCATACTCATAAGTTACATCTTCATCCGGAAACTCCACTCTTGGAGCCTTAAAATAAGGAATCCCGTCTCCGCTTATGGATGTTTGTTGCTGTAGAAAAGAATTATAGGGGTAAACATCATCATTTGTGCCAATTAGTTTATCCGATCCGGCAAAAATAGTAGAAGGATTTAACTGATATTTGGGAATAGTGAGGTTTTCATTCACATGCACCGCATTGTAAGCATGCTGATTCCATACCGAGCGTGCGGGTGCCCAATCATTGTCTTCCCCCGAAAACCAATAAATCCGCACATCGTCCCCCCAGGCTGCCGCGTAACTGTCTGCTCCCGAAACTAATATATCGGCATGGCCATCCCCATTGAAATCTACAACTACCGGATACTCCGAATGCGTGGCAGACTCACAATGGAATGTTTCCCGGTTCGAGCCATCTGTCCCGTCGATGATGCGCAAGTCGGTCTGGTCGCGATACACCAGTTCGGTTTTCCCATCCTGGTCGAAATCGAACATTGACAGCGTAGTTCCACCCGACGCATCAGAGGTTGTAGTAATCCAGGTCTGTTTCAATTTGTTTGCAACCGGCGAGGCGTTTTTATCATAATCAAAACGCACCAGTCTTGATGCATAAGAGAAAAACAATTCCGGCTCATTATCGTCATCTACGTTGCCGATAAAGACCCTTGATCCACCTGCTCCGTTATCAGCGGGAGATATCGGCCCTGCTATAATTTCGGCTGTGGTTGTTGTTCCGCTTTTCTTCAGTGTCCATACCGTCAACTTAGGTTTACTGGTTTCACTCTCTGATCCGTTGATCAATACTACATCCAATTGTCCATCCATATTGATGTCGGCTACTGATACAAAACCGTCACCCAAAGTACTTACGCTCGCCAGCGCAGTTGCAGAGTTTCCATCGGTACCTCTCGGATTTGTGATATTGACTTTATAAATAGTATTTCCGGCGACCACTTCCAATTGACCATCATTGTCCATATCGGCTAACACCGGCATATAAGTCGGATTTCCAGAATTCAGCTTTCTAAACCCTCGACTTCCTGCCGGCAGGGTAGCGACCAAGGCACCTGTCTCGGCATTAAAGATACGGTCTCCGGCAAGAATCTCCGGTATACCGTCATTGTTGATATCACCTGCCACTAAACATATCGAAGCAGCCCTGTTAGCAGTAGGACTGTTACTGAAAATTTGTTCATTAGAAGCCCATTTCAAAGTTCCGTCGGGGCTATATGCCTGAAGCCTATAACGAAGATCAGAAGGATTTGGACTTGCACCTGCAGTTGCACCATCAGTCGCGATGATAATCAAAGCATTTGTATCCTCCGGCTTAAGCCTTAACAAGACAACAGGGGAAGCGGAATTACTATGCATCCTGGGGGTTGGTATGGATTTTTTCAACTCCAGATTGTGATCGAAAATCAAAATACCGGTTGAATATGTGTATCCTCCTGTAGCGATTCTGTTCACGGTAACAACTTCCGGTATCCCATCACCATCTACATCTCCGACGAACGGTTGGGCAAGGATATGCACCTTGTCTCCTCCTGTAGCTTCATCGCTTCTTTTTTTCATGAAAGGTTTCCAGTTCGTTGTTTCCGGCTCAACATAACAGCCGACCTCTTCAATATTGTCCGGCGCTTCACTGACATATACTGTCCGGTCAATAGTAGTTGATCCGCCCACCGTTAACTTTACGTTTTTTACCCCCGCCGTTGAATAGGTAACCTCTACAGATGCATTTGTAGACGTGGATGGTTGTGCACCATCGCCAAAGCTCCATAGAACAGGAGGTAGCGCACCATTGTCGCTCTTTTTAATCGAAAAGGTATATGATTTGTCCTTCATCAATAATGAGGGAACGTTGTATATGTAATCACCGCCCTGCGCAACAACCGGCAAAGAAAACACGGCCAATAAACACAGGAATAGCATTCTATTAAACATGCCATTTCCCGCAAGAAACTCATTTTTTGAATATGGAAAATGTATATTCACTTTTTCTCTTATTTATAGTTTGTCCTGAAGACAATAATAACTTATTCGGTCATACAAACCATCAGAGTGATCAATTGGCCATTATCTTCCTGGTCGTCTCTTTTCCTGAAACCGTTTTTACCCGGACTAAGAATAGCTGTTTTCCTTGTAATGTGACAGGATGTATGTATTGCGAAAGATTGACCGCACGGGCTGAAAATACCGGTCGTCCGTACAGGTCATACACCGAGATGGTGTCGATGTTTTCGTCCGATGTAACTTTCAATATACCTGAACGATATATTACTTCAATTCCTTTTGGGGCATCTTCCTGTTCGCTTATTCCGGATTCACCGCTCAATTGAAGCACAAAGCGGTGCTTATCGACATATTGATTGTCCAAGCCCGATGCTTGTTGTGTGAAACGATAGGTTGGGTTGATTGTCAGATCCTGCCTTACGTTCAGGTGTTTGTCCACTAAGATCGCTTTGGTGCCGGTGGAAGCGGCAAAAGCGTGTACATTCTTGAATTGGAGGGTCAGGGGTGAGCGCGTGTCGGAGGTCTTCACCCCTATGGCAACCTCATTCTCGCCTTGTGCAAGATTCATTACCAAATAGGAAAGATCCCCGCCGGAGGAGATAAAAAATATTTCTGGCGCTTGGTGTCCCTCCGGGAGGATCATTTTCCTTATATCCGGTTTATCCGTGAGCCGGTTACGTTGTAGCCGCGCGGCATCACCCGAACGGGCTCCACCTTTGAGTACCTGCACGTAAAGCGCATCGTCTGATGGTCCGGGAGTATAGGAGGCACGGAAAGCGGTGGACATTCCGGTTGGCGCCTCCACTTCAAATGACAGGCTATTCTTTCCCGGTTGCAGGGTGACGATAAACGCTTTCCAAGCAGGGATTGTATCGCCCTCTTCAAACCAGTGCTGCTCCCATATAGTGCCGTCCTCCGACAAAAGCTTAAAGCCTTCTCCGGAAACTATATTTTCGCGATTCATACCGGCAAAGGCATCGGCATCAAGCGGAGCAAGGAATGGATTGCCCACCATTACTTCAAGGTCGTCCCCCTTGACTTCCACATCCATCACATACATCCCGTTTTCGGGTGGATTACCTTGTTCCGTCTCGTAGACGAAGCGGTAAGCCTCACCTGCCCGGGGCATCATTCCCACGGGGGAATTGATGATTCTCAATGTCTTTGTATCGAAGTAGTAAAAGTAACTCTTCCTGGAAAGGACATCGTAGTTGTGTGCCGGGTACCACGATGTCACATCTTTATTTTCGAAATAAGGAATTTCAATTACACCGTTCAATCCTTCCAGGTATTTCTGAAGATAGCCAGTCTCGTTCTTATACGAAGCCATTTTTATCGCGATGGCATTGTTATTATCGGTAAGCCGTACATCATTGGTAGAGAAAGGTTTGGAAAAACCACCTTCTGTAACTACTCCTGTTGTCGTTATGCGGAATTGCTGTTGCCAGGAGAAGGGGTATCCTGCCAGGGAGAAGTCTCCCGACGCCATGCTTTTTAATGGGGCGGCAAGCATATGCCATGTGTCGCGGGGCAACTTTTTTCCGTTCTCCAGGGTATGGGTGGGTTGCCCTTCCGTAAAACCATTGTCGTAGTATCCCCAGTTGTAGTTCACATACGCCTTGTTGTATTGCAGCTTGTGTTGGTAGTGCAACTCGCTACCATAACGGAATACGATCTCGTTCACTTCCGGCCGGCCATAGTGAGCCCAATCGGTATGTCCTTCCGGTTCATCTTTCAGAGAAGGATAGTTACCTGCATTTCCGGGAAGATATACTTTCGTATAAGCAGAAGGAACAACCGATAGGGAATTCCCTTCAGCATCTACCCAGTTTTCTTCGTTGTTCCAGTTGTGGTCCTTTGCATCACTCTTCCAATACATCACTGCCGGCGTCGCAAGTACTTCCAAACTAAAATCAATAACTGTATCACAAATTGCCTGATACCCCTCAAAATTAGGGTAATTGGCATAATTCCACAGATGCAATGAAATTGTTTTCGTTCCGGCTTCAGTAAAAGAAACTTTTATTTCGCGTTCATTCGATGTGTTTACAGAAGCATCTTCATCTTGGAAAGTCCATTCATATTTCGCATTGAATCTATTGTCCGGATGATTATCCGGATTGAGTAAAATTGAAAAATTATAGGACTTATCCACAAGCAATTTCTGTGGCACATTCAATTCGTGATTGAAGTTTTGGACTTTCAGATAAGTAGTATCTATCAACTTATGCGGATCCTGGTCTACTTCCAAAATATATTGCCCGCTCTTCGTGGCGGTGAGAATGGGAGCGCTTGAAGGTCCCTCGGGAGTTATCCAATCATACTTTAATGCATAAGGGGGTTCGAAAGTGTGGCTATGGCAGGCATATATGGTGTCTCCTTCGAAAGAGAATGTGCCGAAAGATGACAAATAACCATACAACGCAGTGGGACTTGGCGATCCTACGAAGTAACCCAAAGCAAAAGGACTGCTATTGTCCACTACGCACACACGATCATCATTGATTGGGACAACAGATTTGATATCAACTTTGGCATACATCCAATCGTCGAAGCCAATCCTTTGGGGATTATATTGCGTTCCTAATTCTTGAAACGTCTTTTCATTCATTTTAAATCCATTTTGCGCAGCTTCCCTGAATATTAAAAACATGGAATTGCGTTCATAGGAATCTGCTCCTTTGATAAAGGCTATTTTTTTTGCGGAAATCGAATAGAGGCTGGGCAGGATGGCTCCCCCCAATTCATTGCCGGTAGCCGATTGATGGAGACAATATACCGCGTTGTTTGTCCTTATATAGGATGCCCCGGGAAAAGCATCTCCTATCCCTAAGTCTTTAGAGAGAGATTCGCCTTTTGATAAGGGTTTCGTCGTTGTGAGTTTAGTTTCTTGTTTTACATTATTGGCATCCAGGTACCCCCACCAAACATCGGTATTATCTTCAACGGCCAATACAAGTACATGGTCTTTTGTATTACCTGAAGAATAACCTTTGACAACAATATAATTTTGTCCCAACTTGTCTACCGGTACCATCTGATCACCAATAGGGTCGACACTGCCATTTTTTCCGTCATCCATGCAATCCTCAAAGTATGTGATAGCCACCGGTTTGTCCGCATGGATCCTTGTACCGGTTAAATCGGGTGTATTACGGATTGCTTCACGCCATAACAGCGTTTCTCCTTTTTGTAATGTCCTCTTTCGGACACTTTCATCAGACGCTGAGTTGATATAATGGTAACAGAGTTCAATTGTACCAGTTGGAGACACCAACGGCACTTGCTTGCATTCGTAAGTGCCACCTGTCCCCTCCGGTACACTAAACTTGGCATTCTCGCTTTTTGGATGAATCGTGACCACAGTACCATCCTCCGTCGCCACAATCTGTATCTGCCGATATTGTTCATTATTATAATTCGACCTGTTGCTGACTTCATAGTCCGTCTGGAAGGGCATATAAAAATCATTACCCAATGCCTTTTTTCCTTTCAGGGTGATAATCTCCTTTTGATTAATTCCATCGATTTGATAATAAGCGGAAACTGGGTTCGTGGACGTAATTAGAACCCCTTTATTGGTCACCATTCCGGAACTTTCATAAGAGTTTTCAAAAATTTCCACAGAGTCTCCTATCAACTCAAACTTCCAGGATTCATTGGGGTTTAGATGATGTACAGTATCTCCATTCTGAGTAAAAGTTTCTCTGAATCTCAGATTTTTAGGCATACTGATGGTAACCGTAGCCTCCTTATCTCCCGCAGTGATCATCAAAAATGTGGGTCGGTCAGAATGCGACTGAGCCGCATCCGGAGCAACGAACCAGAATTCCATATTGTCCGAATCCTGCGCGTGTAGTGTAAAAGAAAACACGGCAAGGAAAGCAACGAGAAGTACACTGGAGAAAATATGCCTCCTCCCGTATCCACAAATTCTGTTTTTTCTATTTTCAAATTTCATACCTTCTTCTCTTCTGCTTATATTTCAAATACTGGATATTTTAATCAACTCTCAACAGTGCCAACAGTTTCATCCTGGATAATCCAGTCTTCCCACGGTTTCACATCGATCTTGATGTCGAGCGTAGTCCTTCCGTAGAACGTCACAAAGACCCTTATGATCTTGTTGGGTTGCGGTACATGCTCTATTTCTATGCCTTCCCCACTTCGTCCATGGTACTCCTCATTCCCTAACGGCATGGAAACACGCAGCTTCAACTTATGCGTTGATAAATCCGTAGGTGACGGATTTGGCTTCAATTCGCCGTCTTGCATGGTAAAAGCATCACTACCCCTGTGAGCCGGGACAATAAAATTCAACGTGTCGGCTTTTCCAGTTGCGTCAAAAATGAAATTCTCCCGCAACGGCTTTTGTGAATAGTCGGGCGCAATCCCATCCGGATATAATTTCCCGTTCCACGCCAGCGTGGTGGGGACTTCCAGAAGCTCCGCGTAGGCCATGGAGCGATTGCTTTCAGTAACATCGTCAAAATTGCCGTATTCTTTCAGGATCACCTGTACTTTCGCCACATTACGGTACAATAGGGTGCTCACCCGCTTTGTGACATCTTTTTCTATTTCCACATCGGGCAACATAACATACCTGAGTTCGTCCGGGGTTTGCGATAAAAATTCACCTTCAGTGGTCACTTCCGTTTTAGTCTTCCACATGGGTGAATTTGCCATCAGCGACCCATAAGCCGGCATGATGATATTTTGCGAAATATCCTTATCGCAAGTCAGCAACACGATATTCCAGGTTCCTACAGCCACATTGGTGGAGAGGATATTCCCTTCCCGCCGTATGTTCAGTTTCTTTTCCATGAAGCGACTATCGCCATCAAACATATAAATGGAGGTATTGTCAATCAATGTTTCCGCATTAGCCCCTCTCATCTGGAACGTCATAGACGATTCGTCGGATTCCTCACCCTCGGGTCCGTTGTTATCGTTGCACGAGTAAGACACGATGGCAAACAGCAAAAGGACTATTGCATAAAAATAACGCATGTTTGTTTTGAATGTGTTTGTATTCATCGTCTCCTGTTTATTTATATATGTTGCCTGTCCACGGGAAAAGATCCGTGCCGACCGTTTCATCTATTTCCATTATTCGTTCTGTATCCACAAGGACACTCATGGAACGAAGTGTAGCACTTCTGAAAGGATAGTCTGTCATATAGCTTCCTAACCCTTTTATTGTCACTTCAATCCCGTACTGATTGTTTCGTTTGATAAAATCATGATCAGCCTCTTTATCAGGATTCTCACGATTGATTACTACCGGATAATATACTTTCTTAGTCTTTACCGCACTTTCTCCCGGATTTATATACTGATATTTCACTCCGATCACAAAAGCGGTTGGAGATGATTCACTATCCTTATTTTCAAAAGCATAGAACCATAGGGGAGCATGATGTACGGTTATATCATAATCGGGAAAATTGATCGGTATCGAGAGATAATCCGCATAGGTCCCATCAGGGATCGAAAATTTATCCTTCAGGTAGGTATACCCGGGGATATTTCCATAACCGAATGAGCCCAGGGGATTTGTAAACCGGTTGTCTTCAGGGAAATAAGAAGATGATGTTTTGGCATTAAGCAAAAATACCGTATCCACATAATGATTAAACTCTTCTATAGGATTTCCTCCCTGTTCGAACGTTAATGTTGACGGAAGGTCGAAGGCTATCTTCTGGATAGCGACCCTGGCGACAAGGCGTACCAATTCTACTTTGATGGCATTACCCTGCTCATCGAGAAGAACGCCCGGATCGGTCAAACCGCTGTACCCTAGATAATGCTTTGGTGCACCACTATTGAGTCGCAGCCCGGTAAAAGATTGGCTCATTACCAGATTGGCAAAGCGCCCATCGGGTTCCTCTCCGCCGATAGGCGTACCGTTCGGGTCTGTTGGTTCTCCATCAGAAGAGCCATACATTCCCTGATTACTTAAATCCTCCATTTTCACCTTGAAAGAATCGAAATTTCCCACACCATTGAAGTGTCCATCCGGAGCGTTCGCAATGATATATACATCGCGTATCCCGGCTGTAAGGCTGATATCCGTAATTTCTTCCAGTGTCTCGTAATCTTTGTCTGCTGGGTCTGTTCCTACTTTAATTTCACGTCCGATAAACTTGCTTCCGTCTAATTTATCGCCATCGAACACCAATACCGCCAGGCTGTAAACCGCACTTTCCCGATCGTACACATCCGGGTCGATTTCACCGCCTTCATTTGCCCTTACTCCGTTTTCAGCCTTTAATTGTTGTTCGGATTGAAACGATATGGACAGCGAAACCTTATCCGCCGGCCGGTCGAGATCATCCGGTCCGTTTCCATCCGTGCAGGAGGGCATGAGCGCTGCGGCGGTAAACAGGCCAAGAAACAGATAAATAATATATTTTCCGGGTTGATTCATTTTTTACGATACGTTTTGGTTTCAAAAAATAAAATAGTGGTATGAAACGAGCATGTGACCAATTGCTTTGCAACGGATAAAAACAAGTGGAGTCCCCTGTGGGAAAATCCCCACTTGTTTTGCTCTACCCCTTTGACTTATTCAATTATAGAAAATTCGGCTGCAGCCATTTTCGGCGACACAATGATATCGGGTGTATTGTCGGGTTTAGAGATGGAGTCGATACCGATCATGATCTTTTTCGACCCTGCACTTTCCCTGTTGAACAGCACGATACCATCCAGGTTGACCGCACTGCGGTTCCCGTCGCCCAAAATCCTTAAATTATGCATATTGGTCAATATGAAATCTTTTCCTTCCTCAGCATTTGTTTGCGGAAGGATGGAGCATACAATGCCGATATCACCGCCGGTGGCGTTGGTCAGCGGATGTTCGTCGGATGCGCGCAACAGTGAAATCTTGAAGAATCCCGATACGATATTGTTCATACGCCCGTGGTCTCCCAACGAAGTGATAGCCATAATGGCAGGCTGGTCCATGATTGACCCGCGGCAGCTCAGGATAGAGCCTTCGAACCCGATCGACGCGTCATTGATGGTCAATATCTTGTTGAAATCAACGACCACCGTCTTGGGTAATTCGAAACGGGTGTCCACCAGGGTATTTACATTGAATGCACCACTTGTGGCGCCTTTCCCGATCACCAGCCTCGGTGCCACACCCATATCGAAGTCCAGCTTGTCGGCCGAACCCTTTCCGTAATGGCCTTCCACAATAATATCCGATCCGGTGGCATTGATCAGCTTCTGTCCGTTGGTTTTGAAAATTCCCAACTCATATACCACGTCCCTTTTTCCTTCCAACCCATTCTGGGTATTGATGTGTTTCACCACTACATCCTGGTCTTCAATGGTGGCCACGCCGGCTGGTTTCACTATATAGCTCTGTTCCACATTGGCAAGGTTCAGTTCGAACATTTTTTGTCCTTCAAATAAGTTGTTGGCCTTGATGGGCACCTCTACGTCCTGTTTGAGCATATAACGTCCGGCGCCATCGCTTGAAGGTACAAAAGAAAGGCTTCCTCTTACCGGGCTATAATTTTCACTTTGATTGGCCGTTCCGTCTTTGGTGAAATACTCCACACGTACCGGCAGCGGTGTTCCTTCGTCAGAAGTGGGGAAACCGGTAAGGGTTACGCTGAACATCGCGGTCACATATCCGTCGACCGGTTTGCTCACCTTCACGTCGGACACATACAAACCATGGCTCATTTTTACAAGCCTGTTCTTTGCTCCTTTAAAAAGAATATCACCATTGTTGACAAACAACACTTCGTCGAAATTGGTTTTGCCTTCTTCCGTCACATGACGGTCGAATAACAATTCACCCGAAGGAGACAACATGCAGAGGCGGCCGGTGAGGGTCTCCGCCAAAAGGATGCCGTTGGGGGCGACGTGTACTTCATCGAAATTCCCGTCGGAGGAGCGCTGGTATATCTGGCGTCCGTCTTTTCCCAAACCGGTAATGGTTCCCCTCATACGCTCGGTATCGAAACTGGCGATCACCGATTCACCCGAAACAATGTTAAGGCCCATTCCGGAGATATATCCGGGAACCACATATTTCTGCAGTTCAGTGCCGTCGTTACGCAAGAGGGAATAGTAACATTTGCCGTCGCCACCGTTACCGCCCACCAACACGTTTCCTTCATTTGTGATGTTTAAATGATCGATGGTTGCATTGGCAGAAGAAGGAACAATTTGTTTGTTGAAAACGATATCACCTTCCGGGCGGAGCTTGATGACACGGCCGGCACCGGCATAGGTGTTTCCGATAAGGAAAAGGAAATCATCCTGTGTGGTGATCATTTTATTAATGGCAATCCCTTCTTCGGGGAATTTGGTGACAAACGCTACCTGTCCTTTGCTGTCGAGGCTTATAATGGAAGAGACCGTAGTCTCGGTAGAAGTAAATGCGGCATGCACATATTCGGTCATACTGCCTAACACTTCAAAACCGATGCAAGGGCCACTCTCTTCGGAAACATACTTGTAGATTGACTGGCCTGTTTTATCGACCTTGGTCAACATTCCCAAGTGTGCACCCGCGGCATTGATTTCGTAGCCGCCTAACATCAGATTACCATCTTTCAGCTGTCCGCCACAAAAGAATTCGCTGCCGTTTTCCCCGGCATAGACATCATTCAGGATAGTACCGGTATTGTCTACAATCACAGCTCTTCCACACACATTTTTTTCTGTCCTGCGGGAGGTCCAATTCTGGGACTGGCCTATGATAAGCAGTTTTTGTCCACCAATGTGGTACACGTTATTTACGACATTAAACTTCTGGGGAAGTGATTGGGAAAACAATATTTCACCATCCCTCTTTACCCAGGTGACCGTCGTTTGCTTGTCGCCATACGCCACAAGGGCCACTTCACCCTGGGAAACAGGGCAGGTATGCTGGTACGTCATGTCGCTCCCGTATGTCCTGTCATACACTATCGGCATATATTGCGCTTGGGCATTTCCACAGAGTAACAGAAACAGGATCGCCGAAAATGCTGTTCTGACCACATTCTTTTTGTAATACATCGTTTTTCTTTTTTTATTTTATTGTTGCTATTATGTCTACTCGTCTCGCTTCTTTGGTCAACCACACAGGTTTTTTCAATGCATTCGACTGGAAATTATTGTCAAAGACCTGGCCTTCTTCCTTTAAACTTTCCAACATCGGCTCCATGCCTTTGCCGACAGTCTCTATATCCACTTGTATCCCTGCCGCGCTCAAATGACTGGCCACCGTGTCTGCCCTTTTCTTGGACAGTTCTATATTATATTCTTCTTCCCCGAACTCATCGGCATATCCCTCCAGTAAGAGGGATTCTATCCGGCCGGTATCTATCCTGGCCATCCAGGCATTGAATTCATCCAACGCTCGCTTGTTCAGGAGATAAGAATCGAAGTCGAAATACAAGCTTAAAGCCAGTTCTGAAAGGGTACTTTCAGGCAACTCCTCCACACGGGGCGTTGCGGCGGTGATTTCCTCGTTATCCACCGGAAGGGTGAGCATGTTATTGAAAATCATCTGGCTTCCCGACAAGGAATAAGTAACTCCTAACCCGCCGAAGTGGAGATTACGTTCAAAATAATAGATATTGTCTTTATAGTCCGGATTACGGTCTGAAATGATATAACCGGTATTCCGGTCGATACAAATCATATTGAAATCGTTGAATACTGTGTTGACCGGGTAACTGTAGTGCATCAAACTGCCCACAGTCACCTTGTCGTATATATATTCTACCCCGTAAAGGTCATAACCTCCAAAACCGATATGCCCGTTGGAAGCAAAAATAAGCGTGTTCTCAAAGATATAGGGAGTGATTTCATCACCCGCGGTATTTACATAGGAACCCAGATTCACGGGTAAGCCCCAATCGTTTTTTTCTTCATTCCAGTGCATCACGTAAATATCGTATCCTCCAAATCCGCCCGGCATATCGGATGCAAACAATAGTGACTGGTCGTCATTGAAAAGAAAGGGATGCGAAAAGGAATACCCCTCCCTGCCGCTGAATAGTTCTGAAAACGACGACCATCCCTTGCGCCTGTTGTTGTATTTGGAAGTATATAGCTTTGTATGGTATTCGTTGATACCCTCTTCAGTAATGGAGATGCTGCCTCCTTTTTCGTACTGGACACCGGTGATGACCATATTCGACAGGTCGCCCGACACGGTAAAGGCCCCGTTCTGCATGGCCTGGGGTATCCTGTTGAGCAGGAAACCATCCCCTTTTCCGGAAGCGGACGCCGCATCGGCACTCAGCGGAAGATACTGGGTGCGATGGTAAAATTTCTTGTGCGGATCATGGAAGCGGCTGTTACTGGCAGCATAAAAATAATCGCCCTGCACTTCACCGATCCAGAACTCGGAATTGACCGTATTGAATTCTTCCTGTGGATATATGGTGAATTCTGCGGTGCCGATGGGCAAAATCCCCTCCTCGTAATTAAGCGCGTGCAGGATATTTTGGAAGCGGCGGTCGGCATTATATGCGTCACGGTAACCATATTTTCTGGCTATGCCGATCGCTTTCATCTTCGATCCTGAAAAGCGCAAGGCATCCAAGTAATTACACACGTCAGACGTGGTGAACAGATTGTCATCCAATGCCATGGTGGCATCATAATGGGGAATTGCCGATATATATTCGAGTAAAGTAAGATAGAGCCGGGCTGTTTTCAGGTGCAACCTGGCAGCGTAGTCCGGACTTAAAGTATTGTCTTTGAAAGCCGTTTCATAGATTTCCATCGCTTTGTCGAAATCCTGCCGGGCAAATCTGCGATCGGCCTTTGATTCAATGCCTCGCGCTCTACTGTCTCCCTGCGCCATCATTCTCTCGTCCTGTGATTGCACCTCAGGTATAAAAGAGACCATAAGGAGCATCACGAAAACAACGCTGATGGATATTTTTCTATAATGCTTTTGCATACAGCTTTTATTATTTGAAAATATTATAAATTAAATGGACTCCCACCTTGGTAGGGCCATAATAACTTTTTGTGTTTTTTATTTCCAAGGGAAAGTCTGCATACTCTCCGCCCAACTGGAACTTGTCGTATTGAAGATGTGCATAACCCGCTCCCAAATTCACGTCGATCCTGAACCGGGGGGAAAGATAGAATTTGTATCCGAAGGAAACCCCAGTAGATACGCCCCACCCTTTATGGCGGTAGCTCATTTTGTTTTCATCCTTTCTCTTGAGCCCTATATTGAAATTACCCGTCATCGCATAAGGGCCAACATAAAATCCATCCCAAAGGTCATTGGTATAATAATACCGGGGATTGATGTAATACCTGAAGTCGACGCTGCCTATCAATGCCCTGAAGACTTCTTCATCTTTTTTAAACAGATAGGGCGCCCACAAGACATCGGCGTTCATTGTGAACTGCCGTCCCACTGACCACTCTACCCCTATATTGGGATTACCCGTCAGAATAAACGGGACATTGGTCTTGATAGCCTGTGCCTTGATGCTCTGCCCGGCAAAAAGCGGAAGCAGAAAGAGAATTGATAAAAAAGCGTATCGTGTTAAATGTTTCATCTCCAAGATATATTTCTTAGTTAGTTATTTGTTATTTAAATCCCCATGCCTCCGTCATCTCCGCCGACAATTTCGGGATCCCATTGTTCAGGGCCATTAATATCCAATTCAAACGTGCCAATGCCATCTGTTCCCAGATAAATCGTCTGGTTCATGTGAAGTGTTTCTACAATGGTTAGAGGAAATGAGTGTAACGTTTTTCCACTATTGTCAATAAAATCCATCCATAACGTTATAGGACTATCGTCACTCAAAGACGGAAAAAAGTAACCGTCAATACCAAACTCATACTCTTCAAACGGATTCTCATAAGGAATAAATTCCATCATCACCTTATCCGATGAAGTATAACTGCCGGAACGCGTATTGATGGAATCTGTCAACAGCGCCATATTTTGATAAGTACCCGTTCCCGTAGCTGTTACTTTAATCTTGCTTATATTACTATAGGTCAATAATGGATTGAAATTGGTCAGTTTTTCGAATGCGACGCAAATCCTTCCGCTATACCGTTTGTTGAAATTTGCGGTATCTGTTAGCAAAGGAGCGGGGAAATCGATTGTGGGATGGAGCATTTCTATTGAAAACGAAGCAAAAGAGCTTGGATAACGATATTCTCCACTTTCAGATTCGGGCAAGCCAAATCCACCCTCCTGACGGGATGCCAATTTGGACCATATAAACCCTTCGGTATTGACAAAACCGAAAACATCGTAAGTTGAAGGAAACAACCTGAAATTAAAATTTCCTTTTCTCATCCTGGAACTCTCCTTAAAAGGATACGAGGCCTTTTTCAAGTTCGCCAACGTTTCATTTTTGTAGATATAGATATGTATATCCTCGATCTGATATTCATCGGTGGTCAGTTCCACATTGGCCTTCGGGACATACACCACGTAGTTGGTCTCATCTTCGAAATAGTCGAAGGTGCACGACGTGAAGAAAATAAGGCTGGTTAAGAGGATGATCCCTTTTATCGTATTCATTCCTGTATTTAATTTAGAAACAGACCCGGCGTCGTTAAAATCCTTTTCCCCTGCAATACTCCTTCTGCAAGCGAATATTGCAGGAGGAAAAGGCAATTATTTAATTGTTATTACTTTCAATCGTTACCGATTCAAAGATTATATATCCATATTCGTACTTACTATCGTCGAGTTCCATGGTTCCGGAGCTCCGATTATAATTTCGAGACTTCCTTGTCCTGTCGGCTTGTCCGGGAATTCTAAATAGCCGGGTGTTTTCAGCGTTAAGTTGACCTCACGGATCACGTTTCTGGTAAATGGCTCATTTACAGGCGCCCACCAATATACCGGTTGGGATGTTGTTGTAATTTTTCCCTCGCGATCCTTGTAAGATTTTCCTTCCGGAAGATCGATCCAGGCACCGATGATAATGAAATATTGGCCATTCACAGCTGTACCCCTACCTTTGACATTCGGTAGAACATGAAAGTCGTTCCAATGCGTGTAGAGACCGGTTTTAATTACGGTTGGACTATATCCTTCCGTAGGATCCGCATCTTTATAGGTTCCTGTACCGGTGGCGCCAACAAACACGTTGTCATCATTCACAGTTTCCGATACGCCGCTATCAAGGCTGAAATAATCAGGTAAAGTCTGTACGACGATAAAACTATATTGTGTGTCGAATTTCACATATTCCCGTTGTGCTGCTTCTTCCGGTACCTCTACCGTGGTGAAGTCGAAACGGGTACGCATCATTGAAATTTCACGTTTGAGTGCCGGAACTTCCACTTGTTTTGTCTGGTTTTCTACCACATCCACACTCGCCACAAAAGCGGTGAATAATTCAGAGGGCTTGTCAAAACCCTTCCGGGTTCCCCATCCGGCCTGTTGGTTCTCTGCTCCCTCAATGACAGGAATAGTAGGCAAAGCTTTCGGCTTCACTCCTACGAGGATGTCATCTATTTTTTGTCCAATGACATTCAAACCATTGAATTCAACTCCCCAAGTCACTCCCTTATCCAAGGACGTTGTCACATTATCACCTGCCATACTTGCATTGGCGAGCAGGGCCAACTTGTAATTGCCCAATGGTACGTTGGGAATAATGAAATTACGAGCGTTGTTAGACTCCGGATTGGTGGCATCGGCCGGCTTTAAAATGCGCGAAAACTTGATAGTACCACCTGCATCATATAAGAAGAGTTGTACTTGTTTGACGTTGTTCCAACTGACAACGGGTATTGCCGTTGATTCACCCGCTCTCAAATTAGCTTGTGCATCAGGAGTTACCTGTTTGGTTTCAAACGAGATAGTTGCTGTCAGCGTTCCTGTTTCTACCGCTTCCCCATTGCCCGGCACATCATTGTTACAGGCCGTAAATAACAATATGGCTATTGTTATCAGACTAAAGTAAATTTTTTTCATTTTGTTGTGATGAATTTAATTAAAAAATAGACCTCTATAATTTGTAAAAATGTAAAGTATTCCATACTTGATGTAAAGTCCGGTTGAAATGCCACTCACCGCTGTGGTGCGGCATCTTAACTGATCTTTTTTATTCCGCTTTCTCGTACTGCACGTTTGACAGAGTACGTTTGAACTTAGGGGAAGGAGTGAATATCACGCGGACACTCTTAATGTTTTCGATTGAGAACTCTTGGGGATCATCAGCCCCTTCGTTTGAAAACGAAAGCCGTAAGGTGCCGAGATCATTCAGATTCACGCTGTAACCTTCTATTAAGTAATGAGGTATTTCTCTCACCATGTTTTCAAGTACATTCATTACCGCACTTCGTGTGAGATACGATGATTTGGACGCAATATCTTTACTCAACTGGTAATGGTTTATCGTGCCCTCTTTCACAGGGCTGGCATACCACTTGCGCTGAGATTTAAGTTCGCGGGGATTGGGTTTTTGAATTAGTTTATACTTCATAATCTCTTTATTATTATAAATTTGTTGTTAGCTATAATTTTACCGGATTTACCGGACCCGAACGGGAATATTTCAGGGTGGAGGTGCTTTGTTTTAACTTATGTTTCATTTTTGTTAAGTTTAGTATGTTTATGCCTGTGTTAATACATTTTTCCATCTATCTTGGCTCCTAGTCTGTTTCAGATGAAGGTTTCGAAACCTCCTTTCAGTTTTGCGCCTTGATATTTCAGCAGCAAACTTACAGGGTTATATAATCTGAGGTTAGAATTTATTTTGTTAAATATAGGACAGAATACGCTTTAACATCTTATGATGATAGCATGATTTGCGCATGTTATGAATATAATATATTGACATTTAAATGGATGTTTGTGCTATCTTTATTTTTATCGAAAAAAAACATTTTAAATGATAGAAATTTTTCCTGTCCGTTTTTTATAACAAATATGAACATTTATTGACATCTTATTTTTGAGGTAAACGTTTATATTGGGAAGGGGTAACCCCGATGTGCCTTTTGAATATGCGGGAGAAATAATTTACATCATAAATACCGCATTCCGTAGCTACTTCACCAATAGTCTTGTTTTGCGTGGAAAGAAGTTTCCTGGCTTTGTTCAGTTTTACCTGCAGGATATAAACAGAGGAAGGGTATCCTGTGATGGTTTTCAGTCTCCTATTCAGTTGGGAAACACTGATGGCCAGTTCCTGCGCTAATTTCACGGAGGTGAAGTCGGAATTCTTCATTTCGCGGTGGATGATATCCGTAACATGGATCAAAAAGTCTGAATTGATATTGTCGCCAGATACTGCTTTCTCTTCTCTCAGTACGGTCCTGCGGAATTTTTCCTTCAACAGTTGACGATTCTCCAGTAGGTTCTCCACTCGTATCTGCAACTCCTCCGGGTGAAAGGGCTTTCGGATATAACCGTCGGCACCGCTTTTTAAACCTTCGATCAGGTCGGATTCCCTGTTTTCTGCAGAGATAATGATGATGGGGATATGGTTGAGCAACGGCGACAACTTCATTTCTTTGCATAGTTCAATGCCGTTTTTTTTAGGCATGACTGCATCGGCAATCACGATATCGGGGAGTTGTTTACTCATAATATTCCAAGCTTTTTCCCCGTTGGAAGCATATATTGTATTGTATTGCTCCTGAGGAAACATGGATTGGATATAGAGCGCAGTATCCTTATTGTCTTCCACTAATAAGATGATAGGCCGGGGATCATTTTCATTGGTCTCGGGTGAGAAGAATTCTTTATCTTCCGTTCTTGCGGTGGTCTTCACCGCGGCCGACGGAATATCCTTTTCGGGTTTCCAATGGGGAAATAGCTGCTTTTCGTTTCTTCGAACAGGCAATTCAACCGTAAATGTGGTGCCTTTCCCCTCTTCACTATCCACGCGAATGGTTCCACCTGAGATTTCCGTAAGCTGTTTGGCCATGGCGAGCTCCATTCCTTTGCCGGTGAGAGTTTTCTTGCCCATGTTCGGTTGGGTGTAATGCAGTTTAAAGATATGGGGCAGCATCTCCTTACTGACCCCTTTCCCATGATCGACCACTTTGAGGATGATTTTTTTCCGGTCTTTTTTGTTCCTTTCCAGAATAAGGTATATACGGCTACCTTCTTCGCTGCATTTGATGGCGTTAGAGAGGAGGTTGTGCAATATCTTATTGATATAATAGGGTACAAAATCGATTTCAATCTCCTTTTCATCACTAAAAAAGTATAGATCAATTTCTTTTTGCTCGGCATAGAGACGGAAGGTTTCCGATACCATTTCAACAAAAGCGACAATATTGCCGGTTTTCCATTCCTCTGTCTCACCGGCCGAATACAGATTGGCCACCACGTGCAACTGATCAACTATCTCGAAGAGATACCTTCCTTGCCGTTCAATTGCGTTAAGATAGGTGAGCGAGTTGTTGCTGGAGAGATCTTTCTGTTCCCGGAGCTGCTTGCTTAATCCGAGGATAATGGTGAGCGGAGTTCGGAACTCATGGGTAATCTTCGTGAAAATGTCGTTTTGTCGCTGCTCGGTTTGTTGCAGTATGCGGTTGCTCTTTGTCCGTTCAAAAAAATACAGTAATATCACTGTTATGACCACAAGTAGTAGCGTCCCAATCTGTATACCTGTTCTTGCCGAATAAGCCTCAAAAGATAATATACCTAATGTGGGCAGGGAAATGACCGCAGCCAGACCCCGGAATAATAAAAAGTTATCCGGCAATATACCGGATAAATAAAGGTAAAATATATCCATAGCGTAGAATTTACCGCTATTTAGTTGCGGATTTTAGTCTTGAGTTACCTGAATTAATCTGATCGGCCGGTTGGCAGGGAGGATGCCTGATTTTAATATGATCCGTTGTCCCCGGTCCCCGGCGATAAAGTTGAAGAATCCGGAGGGTAAGCCACCGGTAGCATCCGTGATGATAATATATATATCACGGATCAACGGGTAACCGCGTGACGGGAATTCAAGCGGAGATTCCCGGTGCGCCAGTTCCAGCGCCAGCTGGTAAGGATAGGGCTTATGGCTGTTGGCGGGAGTAGCCTGCGCCGAACCGCTCACGGATACGACGTTCACGTTATCAATAAAGCGGAGATTTGTGGGATCGACAGGATTGACGATCCAGTTTACACCCACAAATCCCAGCGCATTAGGGTGCGAAGCGACATATTGGATCACTTTGTCATGGGAATTCACATGTGTTATAATAACCGATGAGCCGTCTGACGACAGCGCCTTTACGTTTTTTCCGAAAGGTCGGTGATCGCAGAGTGAGTCCTGTATGTAGCGGACCATGCCCGAATAAGGGGTGTCGAACATTACGATCAGGGAGTCTAATGGTGAATCCGGGTTTATCTGTTTCCAGCTCTTGATCTCACCTGACACGATATCCCTTATGTCGTTGATCGTTAAAAGAGTGTCTTTGTTCTCTTTATGGGTGATCAGGGCAATGGCGTCAATAGCGATTTTCTGGCTTCGTACGCGCTGTTTCCGATCCTTAAGGATGGCCTGTTCCTGCTCCGTTAACATACGGGTCCCCATGACCAGCCGGATGCTGTCTTCCACCAACAGGTCATATACGTTTTGTTCGGAAGTATACACAGGGATGATAGTAGCATCACTGTTGAGCGACTCAAATACATTGATCCCTGCCTCGACAATGGGAGCAAAACTTTCGTCTACCGCTATCTGTGTAATACCTGACGTCGGCGTGTCGGATCTGCTATCCCTCTGATAACAAGATGATAGAAAAAGCACTCCGGTAATTAAGAATGTTAAAAACACCGGTTTTATTATGCGATTCATTGCTCTTTCCATAACCTGTAACCTCTTAATATCCCATAAGCTGTAAAGATTATTCCAAAAGCAATCCTTATCCCCGCAGGGATACTCTCCCGAAACAGGGGGGTGAAAACCAGTAAATAGGCAACAGATGCATAGATGATGATCATTGTTATGCCTCTGACCAGTGAAAAACCTCTCTTAAAATTACCGGCCTGTTTCCTTTTTTGCATTATTTTGTTCTTTGCGCATTGATCAATTGTGGACAAACAATGAAAAGCTAACTATGCAGCCTGAATTCTACCGGAAGGGTAAAATAGACAGCTACTGCTTTCCCTTTCTGTTTCCCCGGGATCCATTTCGGCATTGCCTGCACTACCCTGACCGCTTCCCTGTCAAGCGAAGTGTCAACGCCCCGAAAGATCTGGATATTCGATATGTCCCCAGTCTTGGAGACCACAAATTTTACGATCACCTTGCCTTGGATACCACTCTCCTGGGCAATAATCGGATATTTAATATTTTCTGATAAAAATTTGCTCAAAGCTTCCATTCCACCCGGAAAAGAAGGCGCCTGCTCTACAAACTCAAGCGGTTTGTCGTCTTCGATCTTTTCTTCCACTACCACTTTGGCCTGGCGCAAGTCGCTGATATCGATCCCGTGCTGCTCATCCGTACCCATGATATCCGCGATGGATATCTGAAGGCTGGAAGCCTTCAATTCTTCCTGGGTTTTCATAAAGTCATTGTCCTTTACTTCTTCATCTTTGGCAATCACGGGCGGTACAAACTGGATGGTTGATTTCATCGCGGGGGGTGGGGGAGCCTCTTCCTGTTTGATAATGCTTTCCTCAGGAACCTGCTCTTCAATTGGGAGAACCGACAACTCGACCGTTTCTTCCATAGGGCCGAGATCTTTTTTTGTCAGGTCCTCTACCACCCCGTACAATTGGGGCATCACGGCAACAATAGCCGTGATGAGGAGTACTACAAAAAATGCATAGGCGTATCTCTTGGAAGAGGTTTGGCGCAACCTATACGCCCCGTACCGTTTATTTCTCCCTTCGAATACCAGGTCGCACCATTCAGTGGAGTTTATGTTTATGAATTTGTCCATATCGTATCTTTGTTTATTGGTTACGGGGAGCCAGATTCGCGGATCCGAATGCTCCTTGGGTCTTGTAGTTTTCCACAAGGAAAAGATCCCCTTCGGTCACATCCACGATAGCATATTTCCCGACGCTGCATATTTGCATCTCGTCCAGCGCATCCACCAGATTTTTATAATTGGATGTCTCTGTCGGCTTGATGATCACCGTGAGTGCATCCACATCGCCTTTTATATCCTTTGAGCGTTCACGGAACTCTTCTTCCGGCATCCTATTACCCTTTTCCGCCCGTTCGAGTTTCAACTCGCGCATACGGTTCACGGCATCCGCGTTCCGTTCGAGCAGGATACTCCTGAGCCCTTCATTCGAAGTGTTAGACGAATAGGTTGTTTCCTTTAAAACAGTATAGTCGTTGTAGGCTCTTTCATCGAGTTTTCCCAGGTAGTAATATACCTTGTCGTTTTCCCCCAGCAAAAGGGTGATAGCCTTCGATTCCTTCACTTTGGGCGCTTGTTCGTCCTCCACTTTCTGATCGGTGGGCATCGCTATCTCCATTACCTGTGGTTTGGAGAGCGTTGTAACGAGCATGAAGAATGTAATAAGTAACATGTTCATATCTACCATGGGGGTGAAATCCACGCGTAGGGTTTCCTTTTTTGGTTTCCCTTTTTCCGCCTTATCCCCGCCTGTGTCAATACTTGCCATATCTTGTCAATTAAATTCAATAAATTAGACCTTTAAAACCCTTCGGGTGCGCCTCTGAGGACGGTTACCAGACTGTAACGGTTGGCCTTGATCTTCACCAGATCTTTCATCACGCTCTCAATGAGCGGATAGGGAGTGGTCTGGTCGGCCTTTATCGTTATTTTCATTTCACTGTCTATTTCCCTTGCTTTCCGTATCCAGTTAATAAACTGGTTGTTGGTGCTGTCATTTGGAATACCATATTGCCGCATCGTCGCATCCTGCTCCCCGAAAGGTAAATCTAGAAAAGCGGGCAGGCGGTTCATCGGTACTCCGATATAGGGTTGTTCCAGGAATGCTTTCTTCTGCCTGTCATCCAGAGTTATCCCATACTCATCCGACATCTTCTCCAATGCTTCGAGTCGGACCTCCGTTCGGTCGATATTTACAAAGACTTTTCCCTGCAGATCGACCAGGATATTTATCACATTGTAATCCGGGACTTTGATTTCCATCACGGATGCCGGTGCGGTCACCCTTACCGGTTCCAGGGGCAGGAAGGTTGAAGTGAGCATGAAGAATGTAAGCAGGAGTACCGTTACGTCGCTCATAGCGGTCATGTCGATAAAGACGCTATGTTTTTGTACTTTAGCCATTGTTTTTACATTAACTTTGATCAATTTAAAACATCCCGTTATTTTACCAATCCTCCATGACTTTTGACGAATGACTGTCCTATAGCAAATCCTATTTCATCTACGGCGTTGGTCATAGAAGTTATCCTACCGTTGAAATAGGTATAAGTGATAATAGCCAACGCACCGGTACCAATACCCAGGGCAGTATTCATAAGGGCTTCCGAAATACCGACGGCGAGTGCTGTGGAGTCGGGTGCGCCTTCATGTCCCATTGCCGAGAAGGCCCTGATCATACCCAATACGGTTCCGAACAAACCAAAGAGTGTACCCAGGGTGGAAATGGCGGCGATAATGTTGAGGTTCTTCTCGAGGTAGGGCAACTCCAGGGTAGTGGCTTCATCGACTTCTTTCTGGATGAGCTCGGCTTTGTCGGCGTTAGTGATGTTTGGGATGTCTTCCACATCTTTATAGCGAACCAGTCCTTCTCTCACGATATTGGCTATGGAGCCTTTTTGATCGTCACAGAGTTCGGTCGCCTCGCTGATGTCACCCTTGTCTATCATTTTTTTTACCTGTAATACGAACTGTTCGTTCTTGTCCCTACCACTGGCTCTGTTCAATGCAAACAGACGCTCGATAGAGAGGGTCAATACCGTTAATAACAAGGTGATGACAAGAGGAATTACATATCCGCCTTGATAGAGGATGCCGAAAACGTCTCCTTGCAATGGATGGCCTTTGTCGTCGAAATGGCTCGGATGACCACATATCCCAAAGAAGAAAATCGATGCGATAATCGCACTTCCAAGAATGATTAAACCGGCTGAAACTCCTTTACTGTTTGTTTGTCTTTTTGTTTCCATAATACAATTCAGTTTAGTTTTTAATTTTGGTTGTGAATTTAATTTATATTTAATAGCTCAGTCATGCGCATTGGTTGTAGACACCACAAAAAATCTCCCTACCTGCAGAGGTGGCAGTTTGAATATATAGTTTCATTGAAATACGCGTCAAAATCGAGTGCAATGATAAGACTTTTTTTGTAGTTATTTCATGGTTTTTTTTATGTTAAAAATATATATTGGGCTCTAACAAGTTGGAGAGAAATAGTTTAACTAATATTAACTATGCTGGTTGATCAACTAAGCACTTAAAAAATAATAATTAGCCAAATTATGTCCTTTTCAAGAGAAATCTTGTAAATTTGTTGCGGAATTCGGCTTTGTGCTATTCGGTTCCACCGTTATTTGTTCGCTTCGCTATTATGTATGTTTTGCACATAATTTCCCAATAGTAACTGAGCAATAACTGGCCTGCAACCGGATGCTTGCGATGAACGAGTATAGAAAAAATGCAAGACAATCGACTAACAACTAAATATATATGAAGAAAATATTGGGGAAATTTTTGCCGCTCTTATTGATTGGTATGGTGCTTTTTGCCTGTAAAGAAGGGAAAGCGTTTAAAGTGACGGGGAATATCGCATCTGCCGAAGGAGATACTTTGTATCTGGAACATCGCGGCCTGGCTGCTGTCAGCGTGCTTGATTCCACTGTGTTGAAAAATGACGGGGCGTTTTCTTTCAGGCAACGGGCGCCTGAGAATCCGGAATTCTATCAATTGCGTATTGGTAGTAAGATAGGTGTTTTTGCCGTGGATTCCACGGAAACACTCCGTGTCAATGCCGATGCTTCAGACTGGTATAATTCGTTTATCGTAGAAGATTCGCCGACCAATGACCAGATGAAAGAAGTGGACGCCCTCACCCGCGTTGCCGCCCGCAGTATTGCCGGCCTGGAGGATCAACACAAAGCCGGATTGATGGATGATATGGCGTTTATTGGGCAACTGGATACCACATTGCAGCAATATAAAACGGCCGTATCGAAATTGATCCTGGGAAACCCGTCAAGTGCTACAGCCTATTATGCGGTTTTCCAGAGGATAAACGATTGGCTGATTTTTGATCCCTATAACAAGCAGGATTATGCGATGTTCGGCGCTGTAGCCACTTCGTGGAATCGTTATTATCCTGATACGGAAAGGACAAAACACCTGTATGAGTTTACAATGAATGCATTAAAGACGCGGAGAAAACAAGAACAACAGGCACAACTATTTGAGAATATCCCTGTGGAAGAGGGAACGGGTTTGCCCGATATTGTCTTGTCGGGTGTGGATGGTCGGAAAGTGGCATTATCCTCCTTGAACGGGAAGGTGATATTGCTCGATTTTGTGGTGTACAGTGCCGATTTTTCGCCGAAGCATAATATGGATCTGAATAATTTATATGGTCGTTACCAATCGCGAGGCTTTGAAATATACCAGGTATCCTTCGATTCAGATGAACATTTCTGGAAAACATCGGCAGCCAATCTCCCCTGGCTCACCGTCAGGGATCCCCGGTCAGTCAACTCCACGTTATTGGCTACCTATAATGTGAGACAAATACCGACAGCCTTCCTTATCAATCATGAGGGAGACATTATTGCCCGCATTGAAGACTATGGCCAATTAGCCGGTGAACTGGATAAAGTGTTGTAAAACATACCCGGAAATTTTGTGATATCGAAATAAAATACTACTTTTGTAAAAGTATAAACATGGAAAAAAGGGGTTCCGGTCTTGTAATAAAGGCCGGAATTCTTTTTCTTTACGTTGAGTTTAAAGTATAAAAAAAAGAACTATGGCCGTAACGTATATGACCGAAGAAGGTCTTCGGAAATTGAAAGAGGATTTGATAGAGTTGGAATCTGTGCAGCGCCCCGAGATATCGCGCCAGATTGCCGAGGCAAGAGACAAGGGTGACTTGTCGGAAAATGCAGAATATGATGCGGCAAAAGAGGCGCAAGGGATGCTGGAAGCAAAGATCTCCCAGCTGAAGAACCTCATAGCCAATGCCCGTCTGATTGATGAGAGCACCATTGGTACGGATGAAGTGCAAATTATGAACAGAGTAACCATCAAGAATTTGAAAACAAATAAGTTGATGACTTACATGCTCGTATCGGAAAGCGAAGCTGATTTGAAAAGCGGTAAAATTGCCGTTAGTACCCCCATTGCCCAGGGTTTGATGGGCAAGAAAGTGGGGGATGTGGCCGAGATAAAAGTGCCGTCGGGCACGATGACGTTTGAGGTCGTTGAGATTTCGGTTTAGATAGAGTAAAGAATAAAGAGTAAAGAGTAAAGACTGTTAGAACCAAGAGCCAAGACTTGGGGTTTGTTCAACAATTCAACAACTAATCCAACAGCAATGACAATTTTTAGTAGAATAATCGCCGGAGAGATTCCTTCGTACAAGGTCGCAGAAGACGACCGGTTTTATGCTTTTCTTGATATCCATCCGATGTCAAAAGGGCATACCTTAGTTGTCCCTAAGCAGGAGATTGATTATCTCTTCGACCTGGATGATGCCCTTTTGGGTGAGATGGCTGTTTTTGCAAAAAAAGTAGCTAGGGCGATAGAAAAAGCGGTTCCTTGTAGAAAGGTGGGGATAATGGTTATCGGCCTGGAAGTGCCGCATGCGCATATCCACCTGATCCCTATCCAAAAAGAGGGTGACATGAGCCTTGCTAACCCCAAATTGGAACTCTCTCCGTCAGAATTCGAAGAGATCGCGGAAAAAATCCGTACTTCTTTCTAAATTTTCCGGATACGGACACCCCTGACAAAATGGCATTCTCCTTTCTCGAGGATCAGGTCGGCCCGGAAACGGGTGGGGAGGATATTTTGTTGCAGGTTGGGCAGGTTGATCTCGTCCCATACCTCATTGGCGAATTTCAGCAGTTTTTTCTCCGAGTAGGAGGCGTATCGGTGGAAATAGGAATCGGGATCCTGAAAAGCCGTTTGTTGCAGTTTCTTAAACCGGTCGATATACCATTCCCGAAGATCTTTCTCGCTCGCGTCCACATAAATAGAGAAATCAAAAAAATCGGACACAAATACCCTTCGTCGCATCTTCTTCCCGGGTGATACCTGTAATACGTTGATCCCTTCCACGATAAGGATATCCGGCCGCTCGATCGTTTGCATCTCTCCTTTGACCACATCATAATAGAGATGTGAATAGACAGGTATTTCGAACGTGTCGCGCCCCGATTTTACACCAGCAAGGAACGACAACAACTGCCTGGCGTCATAACTCTCCGGGAATCCTTTTTTATTGAGCAGGCCTCGTTTCTCCAATTCTTCGTTGGAGTAGAGGAAACCGTCGGTAGTGATCAGTTCCACTTTTGGCTGCTCAGGTGTCATGGAGAGCAGTTTTTGCAGGACCCGGGCAGTGGTACTCTTACCGACTGCCACACTTCCGGCAATACCTATAATATAGGGAATGGGTTTGCTCGTATTGGCGAAAAACTGGTCCCGTTCGTTGTGCAGGTTGCGGTAGTGGGTAATGTGGATCTGCAAGAGCCGGATCATGGGTATATAGATCTCTTCCACCTCCTCGAGCGTGAGTGGTTCATTGAGCGCCTGCAGTTTAGTGAGATCTATATCGGAAACAGGAAACATGGGATGTTCCTCCAGCTTGCTCCACTCCTCACGGGTGAAAGCACGGAATGGGGAGAAGGTCACCTCGTAGGCTTTGTTCATTACACAACTTTTTGCTGCAAAGATAAAGTAAAAACCGGTAACAACCATTGTTTGCCGGTTTTTTACTTCCCAATCCAAAGTCTTGGCTCTTGAATCTTGGCTCTAATTTCTGATTTTAAATCATCTCAAAACTTCTTTTCACGAAATTGCTTAATGCCTCTCCTTTGAGCATCCCGTTAGAAAGAAGGGCGAGGTCTACTAACTGTTTTAACCGGTTGTCTGCCGAGACTTGGGCTATAAGTTCTTCCTTTTCCTTCTGTTCACTCTCATTGATCAGTTCTTTGACGAACGGATGCTGCACATTCAGTATGATCTGGTATGTGTCGGGCATTTCTCCGTAGAAAGCCATTTGCTGTTGCATAGCAGCCATCTCTTTCATTCGCCGTGAGAATTCGTTTTGGGTGATTTGAATCGGCCGGGAAGTTTCCCCAAGCGCTTTGAAATCGACACTGAATTCTGTTTTTTCCATTGCAGGGAGTTGTGATTTCACCGCTTCCGACAGATTCTCTTTCTGCTGGTCGGTCAATTCCACTTTTGGGGCCTCCTCTTTCTCGATGATATGTTCGATGGTGTCGCTATCCACCCTCACAAAGCGGATCTTTTCAGATTTTTGTTCCAGGAGCCCCATCCAGTGAGTATCGAGTTGTCCGTCCATCAGAAGCACGTCGTAACCTTTCTCTTTTGCCGCGTCGATATGGCTGTATTGTTCTTGTTTGTCGCTTGCGTAGAGGTATATAAGGTTCCCGTCCTTGTCGGTCTGGGTGGATTCGGTAAGCGTTTTGTATTCCTCTGAAGTAAAATATTTACCTTCTATATTTCTGAATAAGGCAAATTTGATAGCCCTGTCGCAGAATTTCTCGTCGGATAGCATTCCATATTCAATAAACAGTTTTAAACTGTCCCATTTCTCTTCGTATTGAGTACGCTCTTTCTTGAATAAATCTTCCAGTTTATCAGCCACCTTTTTTGTGATGTGGTTCGATATTTTCTTCACGTTCTGGTCGCTTTGAAGATAAGAGCGGGAGACGTTCAACGGGATGTCGGGCGAATCGATTACACCGTGCAGGAGTGTAAGAAATTCCGGTACAATGCCTTCTACCGAATCAGTCACAAAAACCTGATTACTGTAGAGTTGTATCTTATTGCGTTGCAGGTCGAGGTTATTCTTTATTTTTGGGAAATAGAGGATACCGGTGAGATGGAAAGGGTAATCCACGTTCAGGTGGATCCAGAACATCGGTTCGTCGTTAAAAGAAAGCGGATATAATTCCCGGTAGAATTTCAGGTAATCTTCATCTTTTAATCCGGCCGGTTTCTGCCGCCATAGCGGATTAGTATCATTGACGATATTGTCTTCTTCCGTATCAACATATTTTCCATCTTTCCATTCCTGTTTCTTTCCGAAAACGACCGGTATGGCGAGGAATCTGCAATATTTCTTGAGTAATGACTCAATTTTATCCTTTTCCAAAAACTCCTTGTTGTCATCATCTATATAAAGGATGATGTCAGTACCCCGGTCCTCTTTAACGGTCTCTTCCATCGTAAATTCGGGTGAGCCGTCGCATGACCATTTCACGGCTTGCGCACTTTCCTTATGGGATTTGGTGATAATCTCCACTTTTCTGGACACCATGAAGGAGGAATAAAAACCCAATCCAAAGTGGCCAATGATGGCATTTGCGCTCTCTTTGTATTTATCCAGAAAATCGTTCGCGGAAGAGAGCGCTATCTGGTTAATATATTTGTCCACCTCTTCAGCAGTCATGCCTATACCTCGATCGGAAACGGTAAGAGTGCCTTTATCCTTATCAATAGTGACGTGTACTGAGAGATCTCCCAAACTACCTTTAAATTCGCCCACATCGGCCAGGGTTTTCATTTTCTGCGTGGCATCCACTGCATTTGATACGATTTCACGGATAAAAATCTCATGATCACTGTAGAGAAACTTTTTGATAATGGGGAAAATATTGTCTGTCGTTACCCCTATCTGTCCTTTTTGTACCATATATGATTAAATTAAAAATTTCATTCTTCACTTTTTAAGAGCAAATTGTATGCCATAAAGTTTGATTGTCGGAATAAAATGACTGGAATTTTTCTTTCTTTCCCGATAATTAACCGGTTATGTTAAATGGCGGGGTTAACATATGGAAATTTACTTATCATTCATAAATTTTTATTTAGAATCGTTCTAAAAAACTTTTTTCTTTGAATCTATTATAATCATTTATTCAGTAATTTAAATTATAAATTTTTTTTATCAATTATCGAGAATATGCGGTGTGCTTTTTTGTATGTTTATTGGTCTGTTTATCAATATGTTTTTGGTGACTCTTGATTTGTTAACACTAATTAATCGTTTTTTGGTGTGCAAGAGGATTGTTTTTAAAGATATCTCCCTATATTTGCAAGAACAACGATCATTTAACACAACTAAAGTTCATAGCTTATGAAAACAAAGATGTCTTTCGAGAAACAACTATTGGGGCTGCAGGACAACATGTTCAACTTCGCGTTGACATTGACAGCCGACAGGGAAGAAGCTAAGGATCTGTTGCAGGAAACAACTCTTCGTGTACTGGATAACAAGGAAAAATATTATGAGAATGTAAATTTCAAAGGATGGGTCTTCACCATCATGCATAATATTTTCGTAAATAATTATCGTAAAATCGTCAGAAGCCAGACTATCATCGACAAGACAGAGAATCTGTATCATCTGAATTTACCGCAGGATTCCGGATTCGACACGCCTGATGGGGCTTATACGATCAAAGAGATCAATAAGGCGATCAATAGTTTTACTGATGAATATAAAGTGCCCTTCTCTATGCATGTTTCCGGGTACAAGTATGAAGAGATCGCGAAACATCTGGGATTGCCCATTGGTACTGTAAAGAGCAGGATTTTCTTTGCCAGGAAGAGGCTTCAGGAACTATTGAAGGATTTTAGGTTTTACTCCGAGTAATTGTAAAGAGTAAAAAGAGTAAAGAATAAAGAGCAAAGATAAAAACCCCTTTCATGCAAAGGGGTTTTTTGATGAATAAGATGTGCCTGTTGACTGTTTTCCTGTGAATGGGATAGAACAATAGATCGTCTTTGTAGGTTTAATAAAAAAATTAGTATATGGAGATTGTTTGGTTATTGGCCTCGCTGGTTATTTTGTATTTTGGCGCGGAAGGATTGGTTTCCGGAGCATCATCATTGGCGAAACGCATCGGTATCAGTCCTTTGGTAATCGGGTTGACCATTGTTTCGATTGGTACCAGTGCCCCGGAACTGGTGGTAAGCGTGAAGGCTGCAATGAACGGGCAAAGCGCCCTTTCTATCGGCAATGTGCTGGGGTCGAATTTTTTTAATATCGGGATTATTCTTGGACTATCAGCCCTGATCTATCCGCTTGCGGTGAAACGGCAATTATTGAAACTGGATGTGCCGGTGATGGTATTGGCGACGTTGCTGTTTTTTCTGTTTTTTCTTGATTCCCGGATATCGAAGATCGAAGCGCTGGTCTTTATTGTCTTCTTCGTTTCTTATACGGTATATCTCCTTATTTTCTCAAAAAAGAAAAATGCCCGGGAAAACGATCGTGGTGACGATGACGGGATACGGTTAAGTAAGCATTGGTTGATAGATGTGTTGTTTATCGGTGTAGGGTTGGCCGGCCTGGTATACGGTTCCGATTTGTTGGTGGAGAATGCTGTTGTTCTTGCAGGGCGTTTGGGAATGTCGGAAGCAATGATCGGGCTTACTATTGTAGCCGCCGGGACCAGTATGCCGGAGTTGGCCACTTCGGTGGTGGCAGCCATTAAAAAACGGGCTGACATAGCGATAGGGAACGTGGTGGGATCGAATATCTTCAATATTTTGTTGATCCTGGGTGTGGCGGGACTTATTCAGCCGATCAGCGCGCCGGACATCAATTATGTGGACAGCCTCTTTGTGATCGGGATAAGCCTTTTGTTATGGGTCTTTATGAAAAAAAACACCCGTCTCGGACGGTGGCAGGGAGCCGCTTTTATCTTATTCTACCTGGTTTATTTTTCCGTAAAGCTTTCCTCGATGTAAAAAACAGCGTATCCAGAAAGGTAACTATGCTAACCAGATACGCTGATATTATCAAAAAAATGCATGTTTCTTATAATTCTTATTCTTTGTCTTTTTTTGTGGAGAAATCTTTCGGATGGTCCACTTTCTCGTTCATAAGCGCCAATTCCAATACCTCCTTTACGTCGCTTACATAGTGGAAGACAAGCCCTTCCACATATTGAGGATTGATCTCATCGATATCTTTCTTGTTCTCCTTGCAAAGAATGATCTCTTTGATCCCCGCCCGCTTGGCTGCCAGGATTTTTTCACGGATACCACCTACGGGAAGTACTTTGCCGCGCAGGGTGATTTCGCCGGTCATCGCCAGATTGGGACGTACTTTCCGTTGGGTGTAGACCGAAGTCAGGGAAGTGATCATTGTAATACCTGCCGAGGGGCCGTCTTTGGGTATAGCTCCCTCCGGGACATGGATATGGGTATTCCAGTTTTCAAATATTTCCGGATCGATATTCAATTCCTGGGCATGCGAATGGACATATTCCATGGCGAGCATCGCCGATTCTTTCATCACCTCGCCCAGATTTCCGGTGAGGGTAAGTTTAGCACCCTTTCCCCGGCTGAGAGAACTCTCCACGTAAAGAATTTCACCGCCTACGGCAGTCCATGCCAGTCCGGTTACTACTCCGGCGTACCGGTTGCCCTGATAGCTATCCTTGCTATATTCTTCAATTCCCAAGTATTCTTTCAGGTCAGATACTTTGAGTGATTTCGGATAAGCTTCATCTGCAGCTATCTTCCGGGCTACTTTCCGCATGATCTTGGCGATTTTTTTATTCAACTCACGTACGCCCGATTCCCTTGTGTAGCTTTCTATGATCTTCTGGATGGCCGGTTTGGAAATAGAAAAAGCACCTTTACTGATGCCATGGTTCTGAAGTTCCTTGGGGATAAGATGACGATGGGCGATCTCGATCTTCTCTTCCGTGATATACCCCCCCACGTTAATCAACTCCATACGGTCGAGCAGCGGTTGGGGAATGGAATTCAGGTTGTTTGCCGTGGCAATGAAAAGCACTTTCGACAAATCATAATCGATGGACAAGAAATTATCGTGAAACGTAGAGTTCTGTTCCGGATCCAATACTTCGAGCAATGCCGAAGAAGGATCACCCCTGAAATCATTTCCGATCTTGTCTACTTCGTCCAATACGAAAACGGGATTTCCGGTGCCGGCCTTCTGTATGTTCTGTATGATCCTGCCGGGGATAGCACCGATATAGGTACGGCGGTGTCCGCGTATTTCGGCTTCATCATGCAGTCCGCCAAGCGATACACGTATGTATTTGCGGTTGAGCGCTTCAGCGATGGATTTTCCCAGCGAAGTCTTACCCACCCCGGGAGGGCCGTAAAGGCAGAGGATAGGGGATTTCAGGTCGCCTTTCAGTTTGAGCACCGCCAGATGTTCAATAATCCGCTCCTTTACTTTCTCCATGCCGAAGTGGTCTTTGTCGAGTACTTTTTGGGCGTTCTTCAGGTTGAAATTGTCCTTGGTATAAACGCCCCATGGCAGTTCGAGGATAGTCTGCAGGTATCCGAACTGTACCGAATAATCGGGTGATTGTGGATTCAGCCGTTCCAGTTTCTGTACCTCTTTCTCAAATGTTTTGGCTACTTCGTCGCTCCATTTTTTATTTTTAGCCTGTTTCCTGAATTCGTCGATCTCGATCTGCTGGGTATTTCCTCCCAGTTCTTCCTGGATGGTTTTGATCTGTTGCTGAAGAAAATACTCTTTCTGCTGTTGATTCAGGTCTTCCCGGGTCTTCATCTGGATGTTCATCTTTAGTTCCAGTACCTGGGATTCACGGTTCAATATCATCAGCAGGCGGTAGGCTTGTTCTTTCTCGTCGTTGATACTCAGCAGTTCCTGCTTCTCATGGCCTTCGAGAGGCAGATTGGTTCCACTGTAGCTGATGAGCATATCGTTGAATGACTCACTGCTGAGGGTTTGCACTAACTCCCTGGGTGGTTCTCCCAGCATGTGAAGCATGTGAAGCAGTGAATCACGGATGGAATCGAGGATTGCCTTGAATTCTTTGTCCTCTTTCGATGTTTTCAGATAGTCCCTTATTTTGAAAGTGGCCATCATATAAGGCTGGTTTTGGGTGATCTGTAGCCATTCGAACCGTTTCCTCGCCTGTACGATGATGCTGAGATTATTGTCTCCTAATTCAATAACACGGATCACTTCAGCAATCACGCCGACCGGATAAAGATCGACCTCTTGCGGGTCGTCTATGGTAGAATCTTTCTGGCATACCAGTCCGACATATTTTTGTTTCTTGCCAAGCGATTTGATCAGGTCCAAAGATTTTTTTCGTCCAACCGATATGGGCAGTGTACTTCCCGGAAAAACGATCGTATTGCGTAACGGGAGTATGGGCAGGGTTTCCCCCAATTGGGATTCGTCTATCTCCTGATTCCCCTCAATGAAATCGCTGGTAATAAAGGATATTACATTTGTTTCGGGATACTCTTCAGGACTCATATATTTTTTGAATGGATTCATCATCGTATTTGTGTCTGTTCTCAAAACAGAAAAATGCTTACTTTTGTTTTTTGATTTGAATAATATTGATCAAAATCCGTGCCAAAGTTAGGTGGTTAGGTGGTTCAGTGCCTAAGTGGTTAGGTGGAAAGGTCTGTGGAGACTGGGGGACTTGGAGACTGGGAGAGAGGAAATCAACAAATCAGTAAATCAACGAATCATCACATCATCAAATCAGTAAATCATCACATCAACAAATCAACCCTATGAGCAATCCTTATTTCCGGTTCAAGCAATTCACCGTTTTTCATGATAAATGCGCCATGAAAGTGGGAACAGATGGTGTGCTGCTTGGCGCATGGGCGAGCGTGGATAAAGCGGTAGATGTATTGGATGTAGGCACAGGTACCGGACTTATTGCATTGATGGTGGCGCAACGCAATACGAAGGCAAGGATGATTGCCATTGATGTGGATGAATATGCAGTGGCGCAGGCGACGAAAAACGTGGAAAATTCTCCTTTTGCTGACAGAATTGCCGTTGAATTATGGGCTTTCCGGCAATTTGTCCAAAACAGGTCGGAATGTTTCGACCTGATTGTTTGCAATCCGCCTTATTTTTCCGATTCTCTTCTCCCGCCGGATAAAGGGCGGGCAACGGCAAGACATTCCGTTTCGCTGACATTGGACGAATTGTTGTTTTCCGCACGGAGCTGTCTGAGAGACCGGGGTGTGCTTTCTCTTATCCTCCCTTATGACAAGAATGAAGAGTTAGGCCGCTTGTGTGAGAAACATGCTTTTTACATGAAACGAAAAACTATTGTATATCCCTTGCCTGATTCCAACCCAAAACGGCTGTTGATTGAGTTGACGGTGCAACTGCCTGGCCACAGCGAAACAAGTTCGCTTATCATTGAAAATAGCAGACATCAATATACAAAAGATTTTTCCGAAATGGTCAGCAATTTTTATATACACCTCTGACATTAGAGTTGATTATCAGTTATCTTATTCCTCAATCAATAGAATGTCTATTATTTGATGCGGTCTTTTTCGAAGTGTCTTAAAACGGCCCCATTTGTTCACTTTCACTGAATTATTTTTATCTTTGTTTTTCCATAATCAATAGAAAAATGAAATCCATTATTTTTTACGACGGAGAATGCAATGTCTGTAATTATTGGGTGAGATGGATTATAGAGAGGGATACTGCCCGGATTTTCAGGTTTGCGTCATTGCAATCAGATTTCGCCAGTGATTTATTCTTACATTTTGAGAAGAAAATGGGATATGATTCTATGGTCATCTTTAAGGACGGGACTGATTTTTTAACCAAATCAGAAGCCGTTTCCTTTATTTTGTTTCAATTAAATGCAGGTTCGGTTCTCTACAAAATATTAAAAACTTCGCCCCGATTCCTTTCAGATATAGGATATAATTGTATTGCGGCAGTTCGCAAAAGAGTCAGAATGCGCACCTGCCGTGTGTTGGACAATGAAGAAAAGAAACTTTTTCTGAACGATATTGATTTTCCGGATTGGTTATCTGAGAATAATCTATGATAAAATGCCGAAAAAGTGATTTTCATTTTCGTAAAATCATAAAAAGTAGTAATTTTGACGCTTCAAAAAAAATCCGGAATAGTGAAAGAAGTCATAACCATTAAGGATAAACAGTTTGAGTTGTTTATCGACCAAGAAATCATTGAACAGGGGATAAAGCGGATTGCCGGACAGATAGATTCAGACCTGCAAGGAAAGGATCCCATCTTTCTGGCTGTGCTCAACGGTGCTTTTATGTTTGCCGGAGAGTTAATGAAAGAGGTTTCCATTCCCAGTGAAATTACATTCGTACGCCTCGCTTCCTATCATGGAACATCTACCACCAACAAGGTGCAGGAAGTGTTGGGCCTGAATGAGAGTATCGAAGGCCGTGCTGTGGTGATTGTGGAGGATATTGTGGATAGCGGGAATACCATGGTCGCGCTCAAAAAGGAGTTGGAGAAATATAACCCATTGGAGGTAAAGATCGCCACCCTGCTGTTTAAACCTGCTGCATTACGACAGAAACTCCATATCGATTATGTGGCCCTTGAGATCCCCAATGACTTTATTGTAGGATATGGATTGGATTATGACGGATATGGCAGGAACCTGAAAGATATATATAAGGTGAAATAAATGATTTTCATTAAAAATATTTTCCATTCATTAAACCCCGGCCGATGAAGATTGTCATAGTTTTAGAGAATAAAAAAACGGCATGGTGAAAAGATCATCACAGGAATGTGAAAAAGTGGATAAACGCAATTAAAGAAATGAAAAAGCGATTTTTTTCGCAAATTTCTTCATAAATTGCGGTAGGGAAAGAAAAAATAGCTATTTTTGCATTTAAACAGAGTGAAAAAGAAAAGCAGTAGATAAAAAAAGATTCACAATGAACAGAGATGAAGTAAAAAAATCGCCGAGAGCGAATCTGGAAGGACATCGAGGTACCTATATCCTGATGGGATTGGTGCTGGCTGTTTCTCTCCTTTTCTTCGCTTTTGAATGGTCGACCGAAACACGAAAACTGGACGAGACTGTTCTTGTGCAGGATGTTTTGGCCGAAGAGGAAATCGAGATCACTCGTCGTGACCCGACACCTCCACCTCCGCCACCTCCGCCTGAGCCTGCAGCACCCGAAGAAATTGTGGTGGTAGAAGAAAAGGTGGAAACCCGAATGGAGATAAAGACGGAAGACGACCAGTCTCAGAGACAAACAGAAGTTTATATTCCGCCTCCACCACCCAAACCGAAACATGAAGAGGTTACTGAAGAGATCTTCGTAGTGGTGGAAGAACAACCGGAATTCCCCGGTGGAAATGCAGCCATGATGAAGTTCCTGAGCGACAATATCCGGTATCCGGTCATTGCACAGGAAAACGGGATTCAGGGTCGTGTAATCTGTAACTTTGTAGTAGAACGGGATGGTAGCATCACTGACGTACAGGTGGTGCGTGGACAAGACCCCTCCCTGGACAGGGAAGCTATCCGTGTAATCCAGCAGATGCCTAAATGGAAACCCGGAAAACAACGCGGGTCTGCGGTACGTGTTCGGTTTACATTGCCGGTAGTATTCCGTTTGCAAAACTAAAATAGTGTAAAAATGTAAAAAAGCTGCTTTTGAATCCCAAAAGCAGCTTTTTTACTTGTGTGAATGGTGATGAAGCAGAAAATATCCCTTTTAGAAAAAATCATTGATGATTCCATCAGGAAAGTGTTGAAGGACTACCAACCACGGACACTGTTTGATCCCGCCGAATATATATTATCGTTGGGAGGAAAGCGCCTTAGGCCGCTATTGACATTGATGGCCGCGGATCTTTTCGGTAAAGATCCGGAAGACGTGATAGATGCTGCGTTGGCCGTGGAAATATTCCATAATTTCTCCCTCGTGCATGACGATTTGATGGATAAGGCCGATTTGAGGAGGGGATATCCGACGGTGCATAAAAAATGGAGTGAAAATAGCGCGATCCTCTCGGGTGATGCCCTGGTCATTGAAGCATACAGGTATATTGCGAAAGTCCCTGTGGATGTGTTGCCTGATATTTTAGAGTTGTTTACTACCACAGCTATGGAAATATGTAAGGGACAGCAATACGATATGGACTTTGAGCAGCGTCTCGACGTCACAGAAGAAGAATATATCGAAATGATACATCTGAAAACGGCCGTTCTTATTGGTTGTGCATTGAGGATCGGTGCGATCATAGTAGGAGCTCCGGCTGAGGATGCTGATTTATTATATAAGTTTGGTATCAATATAGGGCTGGCGTTTCAATTGAAGGATGATTTGCTGGATGTATATGGTAATCCCGAAACATTTGGGAAAAAGATAGGTGGAGATATCTTATGCAATAAAAAAACATTCCTATTGATCAAGTGCTTAAAGAATGCGAGTGATGAGCAGAGGGTGAAATTGAACAAATGGTTGACGGCAACTGCATACGACCCCGATGAAAAAATCAAGTTCGTTAAAAATCTTTATGATGAATTAAATTTGAAATTTATCGTTGAAAATCTTATTGAAAAGTATTACCTTGCGTCGCTTGATTTTCTGTCATCGATCAATATTGCCGACGATCGTAAAAGAAATCTGATCACTTTGGCAGAGAATCTGATGTACAGAGAACGGTAATAATAAAAAAGAAAAAGAAAGGCTTGCTGATAAAGGATAGCCGTACGTTACATGCCCTATCGTAGATTACCAAATACAGACAGCGCCCGTATCCGGGCCTTGAAATCGGCAGTGGATAAAGCCGCCGATACCGATTTTCAGGAACTTTCATTCTCCATGGGAATTCTTGATGAGGCCAAGAGTGCTTTGACCCATTTCGAACATTTGTCTGCCCGTTATCAACAGTTGTATGATACACAGGTGAAAGCCGGCAAGTCTTTTGTCGGAAAAACGAAAAATGCCCGCATGTATATTTCCCATTTTATGCAAGTGTTATATATGTGTGTGATGCGTTCCGAGATTAAAGAAGAGCAACTGACCCTTTATGGACTGGAAAAAGCCAATATGGTTGTTCCCGATTTGACCTCTAACGAGCAACTGTTGGAATGGGGCCAGAAAATTATCGATGGAGAGAACCAACGCACCTCACAGGGTGGTGTACCTATTTATAATCCTTCCATTGCCAAGGTAAAGGTTATGTTTATCCTTTTTAGAGAAGGGTACCAAACCCAGAGGTTGCATCAGAAGGCTACCTCCCGTGTCTTGCAGGAAGTGGCTGCTTACCGGGAAAGAGTGGATGAGATCATCCTTGAGATATGGGAAGAGGTGGAAAAGCACAATAACGGCTTATCTCCCGAAAAACGGCTTGCCCGTAACCGTGAATATGGTATTGTGTATTATTATCGAAAAGGAGAAATTGCGGAATGAATCTTATTGATACGCACGCCCATCTCTTTGTCGAAGAGTTTAAGGATGATCTCCCTGAAGTAGTGGCCCGTGCAAAAGGGGTGGGGGTAGAGAAAGTATTATTGCCTAATATCGACCAGGATTCTGTGATACATTTGAAACAGTGTGTACGGGATTATCCCGGTTTTTTTTATCCTATGATGGGACTTCATCCAACCAGTGTTACTGAAGATTTTGAGAATCAGTTGGATATCATTTACCGGGAGTTAAGTTCCGGGGATTATATAGCTGTGGGAGAGATAGGGATTGACCTCTATTGGGATACTTCGTTGAAGAAGGCACAGACAGATGCTTTTGAGGCGCAGTTGAAGTGGAGCATTGAAAAAGATCTACCTGTATCAATCCATTTCAGGAATGCTACAGAAGAAGTGATACAAAGTATTCGAAGGGTAGGGGCACCATTATTGAGAGGTGTATTTCATAGTTTTGGAGGCACGAAAGCAGAGTTGGAAGCTATATTGGCACTGGATAATTTTCTGATTGGGATCAATGGGGTAGTGACTTTCAAGAACTCTGGTGTGCCTGAAACGCTGAAGTATTGTTCCAGCGAACGGGTAGTACTTGAAACCGACTCTCCTTATCTGGCACCGGTACCTTACAGGGGAAAAAGGAACGAGCCGGCCTATCTGTTGCATGTGATTGAGCAACTGGCCGGGATATGGAACGAGAGCAGGGAATCAGTGGCACGGATCACCAGCCGGAATGCCGGAAAAATGTTCAAATTGGAGGATTAAACAGGGTTTCATGTGTCAACCTAAGGCCTGAAATGGTTTTTTATTAAAATTATTGGGATAGAAGTAGTATATATTTGATAAATTCTGTAATTTTGTTTCCTGAATGGAGCGGGAATGAAATATTTTTTGTAATTTGCACCCGTTTTCAGAAAAATCTCTTTCAAAGAGATCTCCATTCTCTTAGGGAGAGATGCTCGAGTGGTTGAAGAGGCACGCCTGGAAAGCGTGTATACGCCAAAAGTGTATCGCGGGTTCGAATCCCGCTCTCTCCGCATTTATATAAAAGAAAAAAGTCACTATAAACTTAAGATATACACAAAAACAGAAATATACATATTAAAAACAAACAATTAAAGATCATTAATCAAAAAAATTGAACACACAATGAAAAAGTTATTTGCAATTTTAGCAATCTTCGGAATGGTGTCCGTTGGATTGTCGTCGGTTCTTTTGGCGCAAGATACAGAGCAAGTTGCCACTTCCTCGGTTCAGACAACTCAGGCTGACGTTCAGGAAACATCAGGTGGATTTCATCAGGCAATAAAGGTGAAATTTATAGAGGGTGGTGCCGGCTTTATGAGCACGATTGCGATCACTCTGATCCTGGGTCTGGCTTTCTGTCTCGAAAGAATTATCTACCTGAGTCTTGCCGATGTGAATCCTGATCCTTTCCTGAATAAGGTAGGCGATGCACTCGACAGAGGTGACGTGGAAGCCGCAAAAGATATCGCACGCAATACCAGAGGCCCTGTGGCATCGATTGTATACCAGGGTTTACTTCGCCTCGACCAGGGAGCCGATGCGGTAGAACGGTCCATTGTTTCTTATGGAGGTGTACAGTCGGGACTGCTCGAAAGAAACCTTTCATGGATCACCCTCTTTATCGCGATCGCTCCGTCCCTCGGGTTCTTGGGAACAGTAGTAGGTATGGTGCAGGCATTCGATGATATCCAGAGGGCAGGCGACATGAGCCCGACGATTGTGGCCGGTGGTATGAAGGTGGCTTTGATCACTACCGTGGGTGGTTTGATCGTGGCTATTATTCTCCAGATTATTTATAACTACATCCTTTCTAAGATGGAGGGTCTCCTGAATAAGATGGAAGATGCTTCTATTACTTTTCTGGATCAAGTGATCAAATATAACGTTAAATACAAAAACTTGTAATTATTATGGCTGTAACAAAAATACACAGAACTTCCAGATTTACCCTCTACATCAGTGTCTTGATCACTCTTGTAGTATTGGGTTTATTCTATCTTGGAGGTCAGGTGCCGGCGCATGAAAAGTTTGTTGCCGATATGAGTCAGCCTAAGTTTACGGATATCATACTGTATTGGGCCTACGTTCTTTTGGCAGTTACCATAGTCGTTTTGATTGGGTTTGCCATTGTAGGTTTCTTGAAAGGGCTGAAAGAGAATCCAAAGAAAGCCTTGACCGGACTTCTGACGCTTGTGGGATTGGCTGCATTGTTAATTGTGACTTATGCCATAGGCGACGGCACAATTTTAAGTATTCCCGGATATGAAGGAAAAGACAATGTCCCTCCGACCCTGAAGATGACCGATATGTGGCTTTACAGCGCATATTTCATGTTTGTGATTACAATGTTGGCGATGATTATCTTGCCGCTGTTTAAAAGGAAAAAATAACCACCCGATTAAAGGTTAATTAAAAGAAAGGTTTTTTTATGGCTAAAACAAAGAGAAAGGTTCCACCGCTTAATGGAAGCTCGATGGCCGATATTTCTTTTCTATTGCTGATCTTCTTCCTGTTGGTTTCGAATATGGACGTCGACTCCGGTCTGGCACGCCGATTACCGCCACCTCCACAAACCGAAGACCAGACTTCGGTGGATGTGCAACGCAGGAATCTGTTTATTGTTCTGGTGAACGCCAGGAACGAGACCATGGCAGCCAATCAGCATGCCACAGAGTGGTATGCCAATGAAGCGGAGTTACGGGGCGAAGTAGGAGGAAAGGTTGCGCTGAAGGATAGGATTAAAGAGTTTGTTTTGAACACATCTAACAGTGCTGATTTGCCCGAATTGGAGGAACAGGATTTCGACGCCCCTATAGGTGTTGTTCCTGTTACCGCATCGCATGTGGTCTCTATCCAGAATGATGCCACCACCAGTTATAAAGCATATATAGCTGTGCAAAACGAAGTGGTACGTGCATACAATGAATTGAGGGAAGAGGGTGCGAAGAAATATTTCAACACCTCTTATGGAGAGTTAACGGAAATGCAACAGAAACAAATTCAAGATCTTTATCCTCAACGTATCTCTGAAGCTGAACCTAAAAATTATGGAGGACAATAATTATGGGAAAATTCAATAAAAGTGGTAAGCGGGAAGTACCGGAAATGAGTACTACATCTATGCCCGATATTGTTTTCGCCATCTTGTTCTTCTTTATGGTTACTACGACCATGCGTTCGGAGACATTGCTGGTAAAAGTGACTGTGCCGCACGCTTCGGAAGTGCAGAAATTAGAGAAGAAATCGCTGGTGACTTATATTAATATTGGTCCTCCTGCTGATGTGAAACTGGGTACCGGTACGCAGATGCAGTTGAACGACAGGTTCGCGCAAGTGGGCGAAATTCAGGATTATATCGCACAGGAAAAGGCCAGTATGAATGAGGCGGATCAACCGCTGATGACTGTTTCCATTAAAGCAGACGAAGATACGCGGATGCAGTATATTACAGATGTGAAGCAGGCATTAAGACAGGCTTATGCGTTGAAAATCAGTTATTCTGCCCGGAAGGGAGAAAATTAATAACTGAAAATAATATCTTAAAAAAACCGGATTATTTCAATAATCCGGTTTTTTTCCACCTTTCCACTTTTCTCGCTTAGGCACTTAACCACTCAGGCACCTTTCGCTTCGCGCAATCTGCTATCGCTCGGCAAATGTAAGTAAACTTACTTTGCTCTCACTTACTCGCAGATTTTCTCGCCCATTCCATCACATTGGCTGGTGGGCGTTTTGCCAATAATTCACTTTTCATGAAATCCATATAAGGTGCCACATGGAAAAAAAACTTATAATAACCTTTACAGAGGTAATTTAAACCTTCGTTACCGTATTTGTCTTTGATAAACCTGTTTTTTGGACATTCTCCATAACAGGCGAAAAGCATATCGCATTCCCTGCATTGCTGGGGGAGTGTGTCAAATTTATCATTGCCGAATTGCATTTGTTCATCGGAATACATCATTGAAGTGAGTGTCCTGCTGTAAATATTGCCTAACTTGTATTGGGGAAAGACGAAATGGTCGCACGAATAGACATCGCCGTTGAATTCCATTACCCCTGCATGTCCGCATGTTCTGGCCATGGTACATACCCCGGGTTGTTCGCCTACCCAGTTAGCCAGTGTGGAATCAAAGATCTGGATAAATATTTTACCTACATCCTGTTTAACCCATTCATTAAAAATGGCGCAGAGAAAATCACCCCATTTTCCTGCATCCACAGTGAAAGGAGCTAATTCCACTTCTTCCTCTTTTTCTTGCGCGGTAGCCAGCTTCATCTCCCGTTTTTTCTTGTGTAAACGTTCAACAATAGGCGTAAACTGTACGTATTGGCATCCGATCTCTTTGAAGAACCGGTAGAACTCCAGAGGATAATCTACGTTATAATCATTCACTACTGCCATGCAGTTAAATTCCACGTCATGTTTCTGAAGGAGTTGTATTCCTTTCATGACACGGTGAAATGAAGGCCTTCCCATCTTGTCGCGCCGGTATTCATCATGGAAATCCTGCGGACCGTCGATCGATATTCCCACCAGGAAATTGTTCTCCTTAAAGAAAACGCACCATTCGTCGTTAAGAAGTGTGCCGTTAGTTTGGATGGAATTGTCGACCTGCCGGCCTTTCGCATATCTTTTTTGCAATTCCACAGCCTTTTTATAGAACGAGAGAGGACGCATCAGCGTTTCCCCGCCATGCCAGGTGAACATTACCTGGGGCATGGTCTGAGATTCGATATATTGTTGGATAAACCGTTCAAGAAGTTCTTCGCTCATTACCTGGTTCTTCCTGCCGTAAAGTATTGCCTTTTCCAGATAGTAACAGTAGTCGCAGTCAAGATTACACTTCGATCCTACCGGTTTAAGCATTACGTACATCGGTTTAGCAAAGGGAGCAAAAGTAGACATATCAATTTTATTTATAAAGCAAAGATAAACAATTTATATCATTGTGTGGTTTAGTTGGCTGGGAAAATTAGGTGCCTGAGTGGTTAGGTGGTTAAGTGCCTAAGTGATTAAGTGGTTAAGTGGAAGAGTGGGAGGACACCTATATCCTAAAGTCTTGGTTCTTGGTTCTAAAAGTCTTAGTTCTAAATAAAAAAATATGAAGAAAAAAAATTTATTACAGTTAGGGTGGTTAATTTTAAGGGTCGGTATAGGAATATCGATTTTTCTCCACGGTTTCCCGAAAATTACCGGTGGAACGGAAATGTGGACGGCCATAGGTGGCAGTATGGGCGTATTCGGGATCAATTTTGCTCCTACGTTCTGGGGATTTCTGGCAGCTGCTGCAGAATCAATTGGAGGGCTTCTTTTCGCACTTGGCCTGTTCTTCCGGCCGGCAGCCATTATGCTTACCGGTACGATGATCGTCGCCCTGTCAACACATCTTGCCGCGGGGGATAGCTTTATGGTGTTTGGACATGCACTCGACCTGCTGATCGTCTTTGCCGCATCCATTCTGATTGGTGCCGGTAAATATTCTTTCGATGCTAAATTCCTGCCGAAAATTGCTTAAGACAACGGAATCCCTTCTTTCCAACCGGGAAAGGAGGGATTTCTGATCTTAGGCCGAATGGCAATCGGCAATCATGCTTTTTCTTTCTTTGGTGCGCGTTTGTAGCCGATAGGCAAAAATCGTTGCGACAAAGTATACAGCCGCTTGGATCCACAGGGCGATATACTCGAATTGTACCTGGTGTAACCCGGCGCCCATTGAATTGATCTTTAGATATCCCTGGATACCGAATGTGCTGGGGAAGATCATTCCAAAAGTTTTCCATAACCAGGGCATATTGGATTGGGGCCATGAAAACCCGCTCAAGAAGAGTAACACCAGCGAGAAGAATGGGAAAACAACCATGGAGGTTTCTCGATTACGGATAAATACCGATACCAGCATCGAAAAGAATATAACTGCCAGGAGGAACGGGGTGAAAAACCGGATAATATCCAGCGGATCGCCTAAATGAGGCAGTTGGAAAATTCGCGGCACGGCCAGTAATATATAGGAACAGATCACTACGTACATGCTGAAATAACACAGGGCCTTGCCGAAGATGATGGGGAAGAACCTGCCTTTCTGGCGCAATTTGGGATCTACGGTGGCCAGCTTTTCTTCACGCAATGTGCCGGTCAACATGGTGATCCCGAAAAAGAGCGTTTGATGGATAACCACGACGAGTACCACCGGGAGAAGAAAACTGGCAAAACCCATCGGTTCGTTGAACAGGATATTCTTGTTGTAGCGGAAGGGGGTGGCAGAAATTTCTGCCGACCTCCCTGTTATTCCGACAGCATTCATCCGTTCTATTTTAATGTCCTTGCCCGCTTCCACTATGCCCAGGTTGGCCCCTAGCATCATGGTGCGGTAGTACATGAAACTGCTCATATCGCAATAGAACGACACGGTAGCCTGTTCATTGCGATGGATCTTCTGGCTGTAATCTTTCGGGATATGGACGACACCATGTATTTTTTGCTTGTAAAACGGTTCTTTTGCCTCTTCGAGATTATTGAGCTGATAGGCCACAGCCAGGTCGGGGGTGGCATCCAATCGTCTCACCAAGTCGCGTGACCGCGCGCTTTGCGACTCATCGATCACGGCAATGGGCATATCGCGCACCGTCTCGTTGCGATAGATGGAGGGGTAGAGGATTGGGTAGAGGAGTGTCGCCCCCAAAAAAATGACCACCAGTCCCGAATCTTTCAGGATGATCCGGTATTCATCTAACATAATATAGATAATCCGTCTTATCTCATGTAAAATCCGGGAAAAGAAATTGGATTTATTGAAGTTATTCATTGAATCTGCTGTTTTTTTATTGCTGATTGGTCCTGCTGCCGGATGGTGTTTCTTAACCGTGGATATACCAGGAAAGGTAATAGCAAAAATGCGAGCATCCCGGCGAAGTATATCAGCGAATAGCGTATATCCGCGCCATTCAGCGCTTCATTTACATATATCTTAAAATAGTAGCGTATGGGAAAAAGCCATGAGAATATTTGTACTCCACGCGGCATGGCTTCTATGGGGAAGGTGAACCCGGCAAAGGAGACACTCAGCAGGCTGTAAAACATTCCGATGCTGATGGAATCACGCAAACGCCCGAGCAGCCCGATAATGAATATGCCGATGGCCTGGTGCGCCATGACGAACAGGAACATGGCCAGCGCCATCCATGCAATGCTGCCGTTCATCGGAAATCCCATCACTCCGTAGAGCAGGAACAATCCCAAAAGCCCTAATAACATGAAGAGAACGGTGTGGGGTACTACCTTCCCGGTAAGCGCTGAAAGTATCGAACCATTACCCCGGGAGAGCCATTCACGTGTGGTGCCTTGTTTCATCTCCACTCCTATGGCGTAGATGGTGAACATGATGATCAGCATCTGTAACACGCCGGGAAGTAATACATTCGACAGGTAGACACTGTAATTGGTATATGGATTGCCTATCTGATGGGTATCCATGGCGATGGGCTGCAAGATAGGCATCAGGTTCTCTTCGCCCGTGACTCCCTTTGCCTGTAACGATTGTTGCAGGATAAAACCCGTCATCAACTCGCTGATATAGGTCAGGTCCTTATACGAAAGCGAACCGGCCACCAGATAAACATCATTCACATAAAAAGAGAGGGATGGCTGTCGGTTGGCAAGCAGGTCGGACTGAAATCCCGGTGCGATGTCGATGATGGCATAAATGCGTCCCTTCTGCATATCCTTGCGAGCTTCGGTAAAGGATGCGTATTTGCCCACGATTTCCACTTGGGGAGAGGCATTCACATTCCTTTCCAAAGTGCGCGACATTGATGAATTGTCGCCGTCGACAATCCCGATGGGAAGTTGCCGTGGCAGCCCTTCCGACATAAGTGTCAGGAAGAACAGGTAGCAGAAAAGCATCGCGCCTATCGAAGAGAGGAGATACACAGGATGCGTTAGCATCCGTTTCCACTCCCTGCGGGCTACATTCCTTATCTGTTGTATAATTGAGTTGGACATTTTTTATAATTAAGAATTAGGAACTAAGAATTAAGAACTAAGAATTAAGAACTAAGAACTGAGAGCCAAGAATCAAGACTAAGTTAGTGAACTAATTGGTCATTAGTAATTAGTAATTGGTAATTAATTCCCTACCACCAACGCCGTCATGCCCGGACGGAGGTCTTTGATTGGCTCTACCGGTTTTGCGCGGACCTCGAATGTTTTCAGGTCGAAGTCGCCGGTAGTTTTTGTGGCCTTCCAGGTGGCAAACGAAGCCATAGCCTTTAAATAAGTAATTTCCAGTTTGGCTTCCTGGTTATTCAAAGCCGGAATCTTTACAGTGATTATTGCTCCCTTTTTCATGTCGTTCAATAAATCTTCACGTACATTGAATGTGAACCAGATATCATCGAGATTCACGATATTCATGATGGGTGCGCCCGTACCGACTAATTCTCCCTGTTTGGGAAATATCTCTGTTACCTCTCCCGAAATAGGTGCTATAAGGGTTATCTCTTTCATGTAGGCTTCCACTTCCTGTACGGCGCCCTGTGCCTGGTCGACCAGCGCCAGAGCGGCGGCCTTGTCTTCCGCTTCGGCACCGTTTTTAGCCATCTCATACTGTGTCTTGGCTGCTGCGGCCTGGGCAACGGCTGCCTGATATTGTGCTTCCGCTTCATCCCGTTTCTGGGCAGGAACGACTCCCTTTTCGAAGAGACGTTGAACACGGTCATACGATTTCCTGGCAATATCGGCACCTACTTCCGCCTTTTGCCACATCTCATAAGCACCCTGGATCACTTCGCTACGCGCCCCTTTTTGTGCTTTGCGGTCTTGCGCCTTTGCGGCGTTTTGGGCAGCCGTAGCCTGTGCCAGCTTCGCATATATTTCAGGACTGTCGATGAATACCAGCGTGTCTCCCCGTTCAACCCGTTGCCCTTCTTCTGCCAGGAATTGTTGAATGCGCCCCGCTACTTTTCCCGAAACACGTACCTCGGTCGCCTCGGCAGACCCCTGGATAACGACCGGTTCCGGTTTATAAATGATCCATCCGATGATGAAAAGGACAATTATTACAGAGATAAGTCCTACCAATGCAATTCGCAGATTGCGGATGTTTTCTTTTTTTTCTTTTTCCATTTCAGTATGTTGTTTGTTGACTCGTTAAATTGTTTATCCGTTTTACTTTTCCACCTAATCACCTTTCCACTTAGGCACTTTTAAAAAAGATTTCCCGCTGATTTCTTTAAGTACAAATTATGTATTTTCACATCGACAGTGGCATCGAGGTACTCCGATTCAGCCGATAACCAGGCTGTTTGTGCCATCAGCAGATCGGTAGAGGTAATCACTCCCGCATCGAAACCCTCCTGGGCATAATAGAGATTCTCTTTGGCATTTTCCACATTCTTCCGGGTCATTTCCTGTTTTTTCAGGCTCTCATTGATCCGGTAGCTGTTTTGGTGTACCTGCAACTCGATCTTCTCTTTTGCTTCTTCCAGTTCGAGTTTTGATATCACAGCTTGTGTGCGCGCGGCATTCAGTGTGTGGATCTTCTCGCCGAAATGGAACAGGGGAATGGCTGCGGTCACACCGACGGTGAACATGCCGTTGAATTTTTTCTCGTATCCCTTGAAAACGCTGGGGTTGGTGGTGGCATATCCTCCGGTGAGGGCGATAGTAGGCATAAAGCGGGAGGCCATGATCTTGCTGTTGGCCTCGGCGATATTGCTTGCCTGCGTCAGCATCTTGATTTCCGGGCGGTTTGCCCATGCCTGTTCAATGGAGACAGCGGGTTGTATGTCGATGGTCTCTTTCAAGTCGGCATCTTTTAACTCGATCCGTTCTTCTAAAGGCAACCCGCAGAGTTGGTTCAACGCCATCCTTGAAAGATTCAACCCGTTTTCCGCCTTCGTCAGCGAAACATCTGCCTCATTCAACCTGACTTTTATCTTCAGTACGTCTGCTTTGGTCGCCAATCCCTCTTCCAGAAGCGCCTGCATGTTCTTATCAAGTTCGGAAACCAGGTTGTGGAATTTTTTTGCCAGCTGTACCTTATTTTCCAGCGATACCACACGCCAGTATGCTTCATCCACATTCACTATAAGATCTTCGGTTTTCTCCTGCACACGCACTTCGGCTATTGCCTGATTGGATTTCGCAATGTTATTGAGCTGGACGATCTTGCCTCCCATAAAGATAGGTTGCACGAAACTGATTCCTCCAACGAAGATATTGTGCATATCGAACTCCATTGCCTCTTTGGGAAGGAGCGCGTGATTTTTCCATTGCAGGTTCTCAGGATTTATTGCGGGATCGAACGGTTTACCCTGTGCGTCCAGGGGAACCGGTTTACCGTCGACCAAAGTGAATTTATTATTGATGGCCGATTCTTCAAAGGTGAATGTGCCGTCGGCATTGGGGGTAGGAATGGAGTTCGCACCAATGCCGGTGCCGAAATTGCCGTTCGCATCCACTACGCCGACCGGTAAATGGGCATCCGCACCCAGGAGGGATATATTTTTTTGATTATACATATACGCCCCATAAGCCGAAATATTAGGGAAAAACTCTGTAAATGCGGCTTTTGATAAGGATTGGGCGGCACGCACATTCTCTTCGGCGACTTTTAAGCTCTTATTGTTCTCCAGTGCCAATTGCCGGCATTCTTCCAGATCCAGCACCCTTTGCGCTTGCAGGGAATGGATGCAGCATAAGCAACAAGTAATAAATAATAATTTTTTCATAATTTCAATAGTTAGTAAAACAACTATTTGCCTATTATAGATTTTATCTGTTTTATTGGACTCTTTCAAACAACTTTTTTTAAATTTTACCTTCCTTGCATGATGTTGTGAACAGAGGATTTTTTAATATTCTTTTAAATTATGCATAATCCGTAGAAGAACGTCTTTGGCTCTTCCCAGCTCCTCATCCGATATATTTTCCAGTGTATGATTCACAATATCATGCACTACTTCGGTCGTTTTTTGCCTCATCGCACCACCCCGGGGAGTGAGGAGGATTAGATTATTACGCCGGTCCGAAGGGTCGGATACCCGCATAACCAGGTTCTTTTTTTCCAGATTGTCGATCAACCTTGTTACGCTTGGCTTGTCTTTTTGGGTGAGATCGCAGATATCCTGCTGTATGATCTTATCTTTGTCCCATAAGCAGGACAATACCGTCCATTGCTCGGTTGTGATGTCAAACCCTTCCTGTACGAAAGCCTTCAGTACGGTACGGTTGATGAGTCCGGAAATCTTTCCGGAAAGAATATCGAATATTTCTCGCTCTGTTACTTTTAGCATAGGATTCTCTTTTTTATAGTTGCATAAACAACTAATTGGCTGCAAAGGTATATTTTTTACTTGAATAGTTGCACCTGATTTGAATTTCTTTACCTTGTTTTAACTTTTTATAAAAGTGAGAGGGAACCGAAAGAGGCATTTTTTGGCATAAAAAAAGGGTAAGCTTACTATATCGCGCCGCTACAACCAAATACCCTTGCTTCGATCAAGACCTGGGGGATTCAATGGGAGCTGGCCGTATAGGACTTACCCGAATGCAAAGGTAAGACTTTTTTTTGAGTTACAAAATGGTGGAATTGATTTTTGCTATCAAGTTTGGCTTATCTTTCGGCTTTCAGTATCTTTAAATAAGATGCACTTCGGAAAATTCAACAAGTTAGATTATTCCTACGTTCGGCAAAACAAGTAAACTTGTTCTGCTCTCTCTTACCGGAAAATTGCAAGCAAGCTTTACTTTTCTCTCAGTTTTCATTATCTTTAGATAAGATAGGATGCATCTTGGCAATCTTTTGAGAGTAAACTCTCACGATTGCTCTCGATTTTCACTATCTTTAAATAAGATAGGATGCGCCTCGGAAAATTGCAAGCAAGCTTGGCTTTTCTCTCGGCTTTCACTATCTTTGTAGGGTGAGTGCGATTAAAGTTATATAAGAATATTCCAAATATAAATAATCATGGATATTGTAGATCGGTTTATTAAGTATGCTCGTATCGATACGCAATCGGATGAGAATAATACACAAATCCCCAGTACACAGAAACAATTCAATTTAGCGAAAGAGGTGGAACAGGAAGCGTTGGAGATGGGGCTGACAGACGTGAGTCTCGATAACAATTGCTATTTGATGGCCACTTTGCCGGCCAATACACCGAAGAAATTACCGGTACTCGGTTTCATTGCCCATTTCGATACCAGTCCCGACATGAGCGGTAAGAATGTGAATCCGAGGATCATAAACAATTATGATGGAAAGAAGATCATATTGAATGAGGCGAAAGAGGTGGTGCTTTCTCCGGATGATTTTCCTGAACTCCTCGATCATAAGGGAGAGGATATTATTGTGACAGATGGAACGACCTTGTTGGGTGCAGACGACAAAGCCGGTATAGCAGCGATTATGAACGCCATGCAATACCTGATTGACCATCCCGAAGTTGAACATGGCAAGATACGTATTGGTTTTACACCGGACGAGGAGATTGGCCGGGGAGCCGATAAATTTGACGTGACTAAGTTCGGTGCTGATTGGGCCTATACCATAGACGGAAGTGAAGTGGGAGAATTGGAGTACGAGAACTTCAATGCCGCTTCAGCCAAAATTGAAATACAAGGGAGAAATGTACATCCCGGATATGCAAAGGGAAAGATGGTCAATGCACTGCATCTGGCCAACGAATTGATCGCGCTGCTGCCGGAGCACGAACGGCCTGAGCATACCGTAGGCTATGAGGGTTTTTTCCATCTGATCTCCTTGAGTGGGACAGTCGAGGAAGCTGATCTGTCGTTTATTATCCGCGATCACGACCGTGTGAAATTTGAAGAACGTAAACGGTTAATGGAGGATGCTGTGGCGACACTGAATAAAAAATATGGGGACCGGCTTACGTTACAGATGAAAGACCAGTATTATAATATGCGGGAGAAAGTGGAACCGGTGAAATATATAGTGGATTATGCCTATCAGGCTATGGAGGAAATTGGTGTGAAACCTAACGTCAAACCCATTCGAGGGGGAACTGACGGTGCACGTTTATCGTTTATGGGGCTTCCTTGTCCCAATATCTTTGCCGGGGGTATGAATTTTCACGGGAAATATGAGTTCCTGCCTGTTCCCTCCATGAAAAAAGCATCAGAGGTGATTGTGAAAATAGTCGAAATAGTAGCCAAAGAGGAAAAAATATAGTATGAAGACAACCCCATTTACAGATTTGCATATCGGGCTGGGAGCCAAAATGCATGAGTTTGCAGGATATAATATGCCGATAGAATATTCCGGTATCATAGATGAACACCTGACGGTAGTAAATGCGGTGGGTGTGTTCGATGTATCGCACATGGGTGAGTTTTGGGCGAAGGGTCCGAAAGCGATGGAGTTCCTGCAACGGGTGACCAGTAACGATGTCTCCGGCCTTAAGCAGGGGAAAGCGCAATACACCTGTTTTGTGAATGAAAAGGGTGGGATAGTGGATGATTTTATCGTTTACCACTACGAACCGGAAAAATATCTCCTGGTGGTGAATGCTGCCAATATCGAAAAGGACTGGGCATGGTGTCAACAGTGGAATACCATGGGGGCAGAATTAGAAAATGCCTCTGATCACATGGCGCAATTGGCCATTCAGGGCCCCAGGGCAACAGAGACGCTGCAAAAGCTGACAGATATGGATCTATCGGCCATCCCCTTTTATGCATTTGAGACCGGTACACTGGCGGGTGTGGAAAACGTGATCATCTCCAATACCGGATATACCGGCGCAGGAGGATTTGAACTCTATTTTTATCCTGAACGGGGTCGGAAAATCTGGGATGCGATTTTTGAGGCAGGTGCAGAGTACGGCATTAAACCCATCGGACTGGGAGCCCGTGATACCTTGCGGTTAGAGATGGGCTATTGCCTGTATGGGAATGATCTGGATGACACTACTACACCATTACAGGCGGGTTTGGGATGGATCACCAGGTTCGCGGAAAACAAACCGTTCGTAGGGCGTGAAGTGCTGGAAAAGGAAAAAGCTGAAGGCGTATCGCGTAAACTCTGTTGTTTTGAATTGGTAGACAAAGGTATTCCCCGTCACGGATACGAGATTGTGAATGCGGAGGATGAGATAATCGGAAATGTGACTTCCGGAACCATGTCTCCCGTATTGAAAATCGGCGTTGGCATGGGATATGTGAAACCGGAGTTCGCGAAAGCGGGTACCGACATCTATATAAAGGTGCGTAACAGGAATCTGAAAGCGATTGTGGTGAAAGCACCTTTTAGAAAATAGGAGAATGTTATTAATAGGATAAAGATATTTTCCTATTTTTTATGCACAAAAAGACAAAGATACTCCGGAACCTGTTTTTTCTCCTCGGCGGATTGGCGCTGGGAGTATTGATTTATAAAACAGGAGTTAACAATATCTTAGACAATATAAAACAGACCGGTTGGTGGTTTGCGCCGATTATCGGGATGTGGGTTATTGTATATCTTGCGAATACTTGTTCCATTTATATCATTCTCAATGACGGAGGACAAGAAGCGAAACAGGTGGGATTTCTCCGCCTTTTCCAGTTAATCGTCAGTAGTTTCGCGATTACTTATATTACTCCTCTCGGAATGATTGGGGGAGAGCCCTATAAGGTCATTGAACTGAAGAGATCCGTAGGAATACAGAAGGCTACCTCTGCCGTACTCCTTTCCACTATGATGCGTCTCGTTTCGCATTTCATCTTTTGGATGGGTTCAATTCCCCTGCTGCTTTTTTTTGTGCCGGTGCTTTCCGGTTTGATGGAATGGGTCATTACCCTGGTCAGTTTGATTTCGGTTTTATTCCTTTTTTGGGCATTCAGGGTGTATACCAAAGGAGGAGTAGAAAGGACTATAAGAAAGAGTGTCGGTCTCCCTTTTATGGGCAGACGGGCAAGGGCTTTCTATAGGCATAACCGGGAGAAACTCCACCAAATGGATGATTTGATCGCCGATCTTTATAGGAACCGTAAAAAGGATTTCGTCCTGTCGCTTGGATTGGAACTTTTCGCCCGGTTTTTTATGTGTGTGGAGGTAATACTGATCATGCAGGCAATCGGATCACCGGTTTCTTTTGGACAAGGGGTATTGATAGAGTCTATCCAGTCGTTGGTTTCTAACCTGTTTTTCTTTATGCCGATGCAGATGGGTGCTCGTGAAGGTGGATTTGTGATTGTGTACGGCATCCTTTCGCTTCCGGCCGCCTATGGCGTGTTCGTCAGTTTATGCAAGCGGATCCGTGAATTGTTCTGGACTATGGTCGGCCTGCTGTTGATCAGGATAAAGCGGGATTAAAAAATTTCTTTCTTCCCTGCCAGAAGGGTATTCTTTAACAGCGATACAATGGTCATTGGACCAACACCACCGGGGACGGGAGTGATGTAGGAGCATTTGGGTGCGACTTCGTCGAATTGTACATCGCCGGTGAGTTTGAAGCCCGATTTGGTCTTGCTGCTGGGAACACGGGTAGTACCCACATCAATCACCACGGCTCCTTCTTTTACCATATCCCCTTTCAGGAATTCAGGTACACCCAGTGCGGCGATAATGATATCTGCCTGTAAAGTGATCTCCTTTATGTCGGGAGTACGACTGTGACATACAGTGACGGTGCAGTCTCCGGGATAGGCTTTCTGAACCATCAGCATAGATACCGGCTTCCCGACGATATTACTGCGGCCCAGCACTACACAATGCTTTCCTTTGGTCTCTATTTCGTATCTTCTGAGCAGTTCCACGATACCGGAAGGTGTGGCGGAAAGGAAACAAGGCATACCAAGTGACATGCGACCCACATTTACGGGATGGAAACCGTCCACATCCTTGCGGTAGTCGATGGCTTCAATGACCTTGGTCTCCGAGATATGTTTCGGAAGGGGTAATTGTACAATAAACCCATCGATATCGGCATTGTTATTCAGCCGGTCTACACAGGCAAGCAGTTCTTCCTCTGTGACATCATCCTCATAACGGACCAGTGTGGAGTTGAATCCCACCTCTTCGCAGGATTTTACCTTATTGGCCACATAGGTTTCACTTCCACCGTCGTGACCGACCAATACCGCCGCCAGATGCGGAGTTTTACCATCGGCAGCTTTTATCTTTGCCACCTCTTCGGCTATCTCTTTCTTTATCTGTGCGGCTATCGCTTTTCCATCAATTAATTTCATCTTCTTTTCATATTCCGCATTGCCTGGCGGCCACCGCCGGAAGTCATCATGCGCATCATCTTACGGGTTTCGTCGAACTGCTTGAGAAGCTTGTTTACCTCCTGTACGTTGGTACCGCTCCCCATGGCTATACGGGCACGGCGACTTCCATTCAGTATTTCAGGATTGGTACGCTCCTGGGGAGTCATCGAACGAATAATGGCTTCAATGCCCTTGAAAGCATCGTCGTCGATATCCAGGTCCTTGATTTGTTTACCCACGCCGGGAATCATCGATGCCAGGTCTTTCAGGTTACCCATCTTTTTGATTTGTTGGATCTGGGCGATGAAATCGTTGAAGTCGAACTGGTTCTTGGCGATCTTCTTTTGCAGGCGGCGTGCCTCTTCCTCGTCGTATTGCTCCTGCGCCTTTTCCACCAGTGACACAATATCACCCATACCGAGGATACGGTCCGCCATACGCTCGGGATGGAACACATCGATGGCATCCAGCTTCTCACCCGTACCGACGAATTTGATCGGTTTATCTACCACCGAACGGATGGACAATGCCGCACCGCCCCGGGTATCCCCGTCGAGTTTGGTCAGTACCACACCGTTGAAATCGAGCCGCTTGTTGAATTCCTTGGCTGTGTTGACCGCATCCTGTCCGGTCATGGAGTCCACCACGAAGAGGATTTCCTGCGGATTGACCGCCTTTTTGATCGATTCGATCTCGTTCATCATCTCCTCGTCGATGGCAAGGCGTCCTGCGGTGTCGATAATGATCAGGTCTTTCCCGTGCTGGCGGGCATACTGTATGGCGTTTTGCGCGATCTTGACTGGGTTCTTGTTATCCTCTTCGGCATAAACCGATACGCCGATCTGTTCGCCCAGCACTTTTAACTGTTCGATGGCGGCAGGACGGTAGACGTCACCGGCGACTAACAACGGGTTTTTACCCCGCTTGCTTTTAAGCATGTTGGCCAGTTTACCTGAAAAAGTGGTTTTACCCGATCCCTGCAACCCCGACATCAGGATAATGGCAGGATTCCCCTTGATGTTGAATTCAGCAGCGCTGCCTCCCATCAGTGTGGCGAGTTCGTCATGCACGATCTTCACCATCATCTGTTCCGGCTTTACGGCGTTGAGCACATCCTGTCCCAACGCTTTCTCCTTGACCGTTTCGGTGAATTCCTTCGCGGTTTTATAGTTCACGTCGGCATCCAGTAATGCACGGCGTACATCTTTCAATGTTTCGGCCACGTTGATCTCGGTGATCTTACCCTGACCTTTCAGTATCTTGAATGACCTCTCCAGTCTTTCACTTAAATTTTCAAACATAATATCCTTATACTCTTTTTATTCTGCCCTTGTTGTGGATGATTTCCTTGCTAATTCCCGTGAAACAAATGCTGTTTCTTCTTAGGCGGTACAAATTTACATGAATTTTCGCCTATCTCCAAGTCGTTCTGCTAAATCCACAATATCATCATATCTCGCGATTTGTCGTAGCCATTTTTTGGGGATGCTGTCGAATCCGTAAAGAAGTCCCGCCAGTCCGCCGGTGACGGCAGCCGTGGTATCTGTGTCCTGTCCCAGGTTTACGGCTTTTAATACCGAGTCTTCGTAGTTGTTTGTTGTCAGCAAGCACCAAATACTTGCTTCGAGCGTATGCAATACATATCCGCTGCTGAAAATCTTTTCTTCGGGAATTTTATCGATATCACCTTTTAGTAATCTGTTGAATACTTCGATTTCTCCTGGATTGATGGAAAGAGTAATCAAGTGATGAGTGATTTCTGTTTGCATGTTTCTGTAGATGTCAAACTTGTCTTTGCCTTCAAGAAGTTGCTTTGCGAATTCAAGATAGTAGAAACATGCGATGATGGAACGAATGTGTCCGTGCGTGATTGACGAAACCTGTTTTGTAATGTTAAAACGTTCGTCGATGGGTTTATCGAGCAAATAGAAAAGCAGCGGCAAGATTCTCATAAGAGAACCGTTCCCGTTGGATGTTTCATCAGTTCCACCGGCTGATTCAGGTTGTTCACCTTTGTCCAGCCGGTCAATGGCTTGTTGGGTAGCCATACCAATATCAAAGACAAAACCTCTTGCCGTCCAATAATTCCCGTAATTCCATTTCATAAAGTTTTGTGCGATTATATGCAGGTTGAATTCCTGTGTCAATGCTTCGGCGAGGCAGAATGTAAGCGAACTGTCGTCCGACCAGGTACCTGCCGGCAAATTATATGTTCCGTAACCGATCATATCCGTTACTGGATTTTTACGAATCGTCTCCCGGCTAAGGAACTCAACGGGAACGCCTAACGCATCACCGACAGCAACGCCAAAAAGTGCCGATTTTATGTTGTAGGAATAATCAATATCTTGATTTGGAAAAGCAATGATTGTTCTACTTTTCATATTCTCTATATGCCTAAAAATAACATGCAAATGTAAGCAATTTTAGACTATTTGAGTCGCAGGTCACCCGATTTTCAATTTTCATTATGGCTAAGTTCAAATAAATTTATTTTCTGCTTGCATTGCTTAACGAAAATATTTATCTAAAATGACTATTTTTGTTGGCTCATAAGGATCGCTACAATGAAAGGAAATCCGCTTCGTAAATTTATATATCTCTCTATTGCCGCAGCAATAGTCACTATATTCCTGAAATTTTATGCTTATTTTGTGACCGGTTCGATGGGGTTCCTGTCGGATGCGTTGGAATCGTTCGTGAACCTGTTTGCGGCGATCTTCGCGCTGGTGATGTTCAATATCTCCCTGAAACCGGCGGATAAGGAGCATGAGTTTGGACATAGCAAAGCGGAATATTTCTCCAGTGCGGCGGAAGGGGCGCTTATTCTGGTCGCTGCTTTCACGATTATCTGGTCGGCTGTGCCTCGTCTCATTGATCCACGGCCGATAGAGAATATCCACACCGGTTTGCTCTTTTCGTTGTTGGCATCATTGGTGAATCTGGGAGTAGGGATTACGCTGATTCTCCAAGGAAAGAAAAGGAGTTCTCTCCTGCTGGAGGCGGATGGCAAACACTTGCTGGTTGATGTGTGGACTTCACTCGGGGTAATTGTGGCTATCGTCATTGTCAAGTTTACCGGATGGATGATTGTCGACCCTATCATCGCCATCTTAGTGGCACTCAATATTATCTATACGGGATACCGGCTGATAAAGCGCTCTGCCAGTGGATTGATGGATGCTTCCCTTCCCGAAGAGGATATGGAAAAGATTACTGCTTATATGGACTCATTGAAAAGCCAACAGATTGAATACCATTCGCTGTTGACCCGTGCAGCCGGTCGCCGCAAATTTATTACCATGCATGTGCTGGTTCCGGGCAAGTGGACGGTAAAACAGGCGCATGACTATGCGGATGAGATTGAAGAGACCATTGTAAATATGTTCGATGAGCCGGTGACGGTACAAACCCATCTGGAGCCGGTGGAGGATCCTGCCTCGATGAAAGATATCGGTATCGACCGGCAGGAAATCGATTAGAAAAAGCTGCCGCAAGATATACAATAACCCCCAAAAGTCAGACAAAAATCTTTCGGGGGTTATCGGGATTCAATACGCTGCGACAGCATTTCCGCCAGCTTTATTTTTCTTGACCGATTGTCCGGTTTTTATTAAGCTACAGCTGAACCGATAAGGAATACACCGGCCAATGCCACAATAGCATATAACTCGGGGAATACGGCAAGGATCAGCGTGTTTCCGAATACGTCATTTCCCTGACCGATGGAGGCGATACCATTCGCGCAAACCTGTCCCTGACGGATAGCGGAAAGCAATCCTACCAGCCCCATTGAGAGACCTGCTGCAAAAACAGCGGCAGACTGAATCGCCGTGATCTCAGGAGTCAGAATGTTGAAGATACTCTGAAACATAAAATATCCTGCGAAGCCATATAATCCCTGTGTGCCGGGCAGCGCAGTCAATACAAGGAAATTTCCGAATTTGCTGCTGTCTTTCTTTAATGCGCCGATAGCCGCATTTCCGGCAATGGTAACTCCGTAGGCGCTGCCGATACCCGAAAGTGCGATCATAATTCCAATGCCTAAGTAGGCGATTAATAAGTTGATGTCCATAATGTTTTATTGTTTGTGATTGATTTGAATTTTTTATTTTTCACTTCCTGAAAGGATTATATTTCTTGCCCCCTCCTTTAAATTCCGCATTTTTATAAAACTCCACAAAGGTAAGACGTAACGGGTGCACAAAAGCGCCAAGTACGTTCATAAACATGTTAATGGAGTGTCCGAAGAGGAAAATCAGCAGGAAGACGATTGATCCTCCGATCAGGTTGTCCGGCTTCAGTCCCAATGCCAGGCTGTTGAACACGCTTGCCAGGATGCCACCGGAGAGCCCTAACGCGAAGAGGCGCACATATGATAATACGTCACCAAGCAGTCCTGTCGCCATGTTATAGGTATCCCACAATCCGAGCCCGAAGTTCATGAACGGGTTCTTCCCCGGCGAGTTAAAGAAGAAGATCAGGATAGCTGAAAGTCCCATGACGATAAGGTGCAGGGTACCTCCTATCGGCATAATAGCCGGGAAAAGGACAGCCATGATCACGCTCATGAGCAGGACGAACCAGCCAATGGTAGAGAGTGCCTGGGTCCATCCGAACTGCTTGATGCGGTTCACGATCTTCAGGAACATGGCGAACATGATCTGCACGACTCCTAATATAAGGGATAGTGTAAACATCTGTGAGTTATCAAAATAGACCTGATTCTTCATATTCTGGAAGAAAGGGATATTGGTCTCGTAGATATTGAACCCGAAAAATCCTCCTGTGAGCAACCCGCACACCATGGTGGAGAGCCCCAGTATCTGTACCAATGCCAGCATACCCCGCATCGTACGGGAGATTTTCTCTTTTCCGAAAGTCCTTGCCGCCGTGGCGCCTAAAAACAAGAGCGTTCCATAACCGATGTCTCCCAGTGACAATCCGAAAAAGATCATATAGAAAGGTGCAAAGAATGGTGTGAGGTCGATCTCGTTGTATTTGGGCAACATATAAAGTTCGGCGATCGGTTCGAAGAGCCGCATGAAACGGTTGTTCTTGAACTTGATCGGCACGTCGTCTTCAGGCGCGGGATCGGATACCCGGAAATAGACATCCTGCGATTCCAGATAGCTTGTGATCTCCGCCACGTTTTCTTCCGGCGCCCATCCCTGCAGGAGCAGCAGTTTGTCTTCTGCCGCGGGTGTCGCACTGCGGGCTACCTTAGTGAAGAAGATATCCGACTCAATGGCTTTCAGGGCTGCCTCAGCCGATGGAATCTCGGTAGAAAGCGCTTTCAATGCTTCATCTTCTTTTTTTATCTTTTCCTGCAGCGAGTCGATGAGTTTGTCGAGGGCTTCTAATGAAACCTCAGGAACTTTCATCTCCTCGAGTTGTAATTCTTCTGCCGGTTGTGAGCCTTTTGTGATCGTGACAAAATAGGTCTTGGCCCCTTCCTTTTGAATGATGACCGCATTATGTTTCGTGCCCCATTCGGGATCATACTCTTTGCCGGGAACGATAAAGAAACGGACATGGTATCCCTCTTCTTTCAGCCGGTAGATATTCTCCGGGTCGAAATTGCCCCAGGGACGCAGGTTGTCACGCTCTTTGAGGCTGACCTGCAACTGCTGGTGAAGTGCGGATTTTTTATTCTCGATCTGCTCTATTTCCGCGGGGATTTCCATCCCCCGTTCTGTATCGGCATCGAGATATGGGGCAGGTGCTTTTTTATCGCGCAGCTGCTTTAGTTTTTTTATCGATTCATTCAACCGCTTCGATGTGGAAAGGTAGTCCTGCAATTTCTCTTCATCCACCTTCATGCTGTCCTGCTCCGCCACGTGTATCATTCCCATGTCGCGCAGTGCATGCAGGAACCGGTCATAGTCCTTATGGAAAGAGATAAATATAAATTTCTTCATTGTCGCTACCATACGCTTCCCTCCTGTTCTCTACGTTGTTCCTGATGTGCCCGCATGATTTTCTGCGATGATTTGGAGAGGTTTTCCTCGTCTTCCAGATAGCGTTTTATCTTCAGGATGGCTTCCTGATAGCCCGGTATCTGCACTTTTTCGAAGAGGTTGACCTTTTGGGTGGTCTTTTTCCTCGCATATTCGAGCCGGGAGAGCCTTATCTCCTGGAAATCGCGCCGGATTCCTATCTCAGCCAGTCCTTCGAGGGTATTTACCCCGTCGAGGAACCACTTGGGACGGTTGAAGAGGCTAAACGGACGGGTCTCGAAATCGACTTTGTCAAGGATCGGGAGAAGTACCCCTGCAATTTTCCTTTTTGAGAGATGGACATCCCTTACGCGCAGCAGGGTAGGGTCGAACTCCGTCCACATGCTGACCATCTTGTCATAAGATTGGATTTTTTCTTCGAGTTCCCTGTCGAGCTGTGCTATCTCCTCTTTGGTCCTTTTCACTTCCACGCGCAATGCCGATTCCTTGTTCTGCAGCGTGGGAAGCGCCCGCTCACGGACAGACAGTTGTTTTTCCAACTGCTGACGCGACGTTTTATTATATTGAAATCGAATAGCCATTATTGTTGCCAGTAGGTATCTATCAATTCCTGTTTCATATTTACCTCGGCCGGCCTGAAATGCTCTGACAGCAATTTCCATGTATTGTCGAGCATCTCGGTGGTGTCGAGGTTTACATCAATGGCGAGTATCTTTTCAGCGTAGTCTCTGGCGAACGAGAGTGCCCGGGTATCGTAATCGGTCAGGTCGAACCCGTTTTCCAGTTTGGTCTTCGCATTAGCCGCATCGGCATAGAGCCGTACGGCGGCGTTCATCACCTGTGGATGGTCTTCCCGGGTTTTCTTGCCCTGTACCAGTTGCTTCAGGCGGGAGAGGGAACGGAACGGGTCTACAACCACTTTCCCCACGTCGCTGTCACGTCGCAGGAAGAGCTGTCCTTCGGTGATATATCCGGTGTTATCGGGTACGGCATGGGTAATGTCACCCCCTGAAAGGGTGGTCACCGCCACGATGGTGATGGAACCTGCCGAGGGGAACTGTGCCGCTTTCTCATAGATCTTGGCCAAATCGGAATAGAGAGAGCCCGGCATTGAATCTTTCGACGGGATCTGGTCCATACGGTTCGATACGATCGAAAGCGCATCGGCATAAGAGGTCATATCGGTAAGCAGTACCAGTACTTTTTCATTTTTGTCCACGGCGAAATATTCGGCGGCGGTCAGCGCCATGTCAGGTATAAGCAGCCGTTCTACCGCCGGGTCTTCGGTGGTATTCATAAAGCTGACAATCCTGTCCAGTGCCCCTGCATTGCTGAACACATTCTTGAAGTAGAGGTAATCGTCGTTGGTCATTCCCATACCGCCCAGGATGATCTTGTCGGTCTGCGCGCGGAGCGCCACCGTGGCCATCACCTGGTTAAAGGGCTGGTCGGGATCGGCAAAGAACGGGATCTTTTGTCCCGACACCAGTGTATTGTTCAGGTCGATCCCCGCAATACCGGTAGCGATCAGTTCCGAGGGTTGCTTGCGACGTACCGGATTCACGGAAGGCCCGCCGATGGGACGTTCTTCTCCTTCGGGTACGGGGCCGCCGTCGATCGGATCGCCGTAAGCGTTGAAAAAGCGGCCTGCCAGCTGTTCACTCACCTTCAATGAAGGAGATTTTCCCATAAAGATCACTTCGGCATTGGTAGGGATACCTTCGGTCCCTTCAAAGATCTGAAGGGTCACTTCGTCGCCGATGATTTTTACCACCTGTGCCAGACGGCCTTCCACCGTGGCCAGTTCATCGTAACCCACATTGGTAGCCTTGACCGAACAGGTGGCTTTGGTGATCTGGGTGATTTTCGTATATATTTTTTGAAATGCTTTTGCCATAATGCTCTTTTATTTATTGTTATTCGGCTTTGCCGTTATTCTATTTCATTGTTATTCGGCTTCGCCGATTCTGTTGTTATTCGGCTTCGCCGTTATTCGCTTCGCGTTATTCAGCTTCGCTGTTATTTCCCGCTTTGCGGGATAATTCAATTACCACTGCATTACAACCGAATAACCATTGAATAACTACTGAATAACTTTTTTCCGGTCTATCAATTCATCCAACTGTTTCCGGTATTCATTGAACTTGTCCGATCGGAACTCTGAATAATTCATCTGTCTTCCGACATTGATCAGTTCTTTGAAGAAATCGGCCACTTTGTCGAAATGGTCAAACTCGAAATCGGTACGGCAAATATCTGTTACCAGATCCAGGATATATTTCTGCCGTTCGATGGGGGTTACCGAGTCGATATCGTCGAAAGCATCCTGTTGTAATACGATAAAATCGATTAGTTCCGATTTCCAGAAGGTGATGTGATACGCTGTCGGTACGCCGTCATCACCCAGGATATTGATCTGCTCTGCAATCTCTTTCCCGCGCAATAAGCGGGTCTTGGCTTCATTTACCTTCTCTGTCCAGTCGGCCGAGATATGTTCCGAGATATATTCTTCAAATTCGGGATACTCGATATATTTGGAATAAGAGTCGATCGGGTTGATGGCCGGATAGCGTTTCTTGTCGGCACGGTCCTGTTCGAGCGCGTAGAAGCAGCGGGCCACCTTTTTTGTGTTCTCGGTCACCGGCTCCTTGAGGTTACCTCCGGCGGGTGATACCGTACCGATAAAGGTGATGGAGCCTTCCTTGCCGTTGTTCAGGACCACATGCCCTGCACGGCCGTAGAAGTTGGAGATGATCGCCGACAAGTCCATCGGGAACGCATCGGGCCCGGGAAGTTCTTCCAGGCGGTTACTCATCTCACGGAGCGCCTGTGCCCAACGTGAAGTGGAGTCAGCCATCAGCAACACTTTCAATCCCATGGAACGGTAATACTCGCCGATGGTCATCGCGGTATATACCGATGCCTCACGGGCGGCTACCGGCATGTTGGAAGTATTGGCCACGATGATGGTGCGTTCCATCAGCTTGCGGCCGGTATGGGGGTCGATCAGTTCCGGGAATTCGGTAAAGATTTCTACTACTTCATTGGCACGCTCACCGCAGGCGGCGATGATCACGATATCGGCTTCTGCCTGTTTGGAAATGGCGTGTTGCAAGACTGTCTTGCCGGTACCGAATGCGCCCGGGATAAATCCGGTTCCTCCTTCCACAATGGGGTTGAGGGTATCGATGGAGCGGACTCCCGTTTCCAGCAGTTTAGAAGGACGGGGTTTTTCCTTGTAAGCCGTGAGAGGCATCTTTACCGGCCAGCGCTGGATCATGTTCAGCTCGGTTGACTGGCCGTTGCTGTCTTCCACCACGGCGATGGTCTTATAAATAGTATACTCACCCTCTTCGGTGATACTTTTTACGGTGTATTCCCCTTTCATGGTGAAAGGCACCATGATCTTATGGGGTTGGAAATTCTCGTCCACCTCTCCTAACCATGATCCGGCGGTTACTTTGTCACCGGGTTGGGCGATCGGTTGAAAATGCCATAACTTCTCTTCATCGAGCGGGAAGGTGTAATCCCCCCGTTTCAGGAAGATACCTTCCATCTTGTCGAGGTCATTCTCTAACCCGTCAAGATTGCGTTGCAGCAGTCCCGGCCCCAGGACCACTTCGAGCATGTGTCCCTGGAATTCCACCTCAGTGCCTACGGTCAACCCGCGCGTGCTTTCAAACACCTGCACGTAAGCGTTGTTCCCGACCACCTTGATCACCTCCGACATCAAACGGGTGCCATTGAGGTCGATGTAGGCGATCTCATTCTGGGATACCGCACCGTCTGCTTCCACAATAACGAGATTGGATATGATTCCTTTAACTGTTCCTTTTGTTAGCATATATGATTCAATTTCATTAGGCGTTTTCTCTCAACGGCATAATCCAAACAAGTTTGTCTTCTGCTCGTATTGCTTAACGAAAACGTTATTTGTATTTTTTCTTTCTTCGTAAGTCGTACCAGTGCAACTAAAGCCTTCGTCTGACGATATTTTGCGACCTATTACAGATCTTCCGGTTTCTGTATTTCGTTTTTCAATTGTGCGATCAGTTCCCGGAAGACGCGTTCCCCCTCTTCCGCGTTGAGGCTTACCCATCGCTCCAATATCCTGAGCTTGCACAGATAGGTGAAGATATATTCGATGTTGAAATAATCGAACAGGGTGTTGTCATCCAGCCAATCCCAGCGGAATTTGTCGATCTTGCGCTCCCGTTCATAGATATCCGGTTCTTCGGCGATCCGAATGATATCATCATAATAGTCGAGTTCGCGGCTGATGCCGAAGTCACGCGCGTTGGCATTTTCCCTCATCAATTGGGCGATTTCGTTATTGCCGACCACTACCTGGCTGACATCCATGCCATATTTTCTTGCGAAGAGAGCCGAGAGGATATTGCCGATGTTGAGGTTCATTTCGAACCATCCGGCGATCAGGCTGTTCTTTACTCCCATCCCGTAGTCCGCGTACAACGAACTGATCAGATCCTCCAGCGTTTTCAGGTGTCCGGGTATCTCTTCATCGAGCCATGCCCTGACAGCCTTTTCAAAATAGGGTGGCACCTGTTTGTTTTCTATGGTGTCTCCCTCTCTTACCTGCCGGATTACCTCTTCCAGGTCGGCGCGCGTGAGAATTCCCCGACTCTGCAATTCTTCCTCCTCTTTCTTTTCCAGTAACCGGAAAAGATTGTCGTTATCATAGGAGAGAAAATAGCTGTCCAGAAGCTTCTTGTCCTCCGGCGCAATGGCTTCGTCGAGCATCTCCCTGAACTCCTCTACCGTGAAGGGCAGTTTCATGCTGTCGAAAGAGAAATCGGGCAGCCCGGATATAAAGTAATAATATTGATTTTTGAAAATCATAGGCAAAGCCAATCCCTTGAAAGAGATTGATGAAAATTTTCAGTTTCTAAAAAAGAAGTTGTTGGATCTGGGGACGTAAAAATTCCCTGAAGTAGTTGACAAACTCTTCTTCCCCGAATTTTACTTTATAGGAACCATCTCCGGGAGCGAGGGTGAACCCGGTCTTGATGCCGTTTACCGACTCAATCTTCAATCCTTTGTCCAACAAGTCTTTGGAGTGCGAAGCGATATAGGATTTGAGTTCTTCCGGATTTTCTACGCCGACGGTCAGTGCGTCGTTTTTCGACCAGTTCCGGACCAACTCCAGGATTAATTTTTGCATGAACGATTTGTCTTCCACGGCAGTTTTTACCTGCGTGGCAGACAACTTGTCGGTCACCAGATTGATGATCTCCGTTTTCAGTGCCTCTGAAGATTGGGCTGCATAGAGTTTTAACTCTGCCTCGGTGTTTTTTTTCAGTTCAGTGCTCTCCTTTTCCGCAGAAGAGAGCAACTCTTTGGCCTTAGTACGCGCAGCATCCAATATCTGTTGCTCTTGTGCCTGTGCTTCCGCAATAATCCTGTCGGCTTCCTCTTTGCCTTTCTCAACGCCTTCGGTGTAAAGTTTTGAAGTAAGTTCCTGAATCTTATCCATATATTAGTTTGTAATGAGTTTCTCCTGAAAAAATGAAACACCTTATCTATGTCAATAGGGTGTTGGATATCAGTAATTTTTCTACTTACTGTAAGCGAATATACAAATTTACGAAAAAAGAACGTATAATAATTGAATTATCATTTCAAAAAAAGAATCTTTTAAGAAAAATGAGTTTTAATCCTGTTCTTTTAATAAATAGTAATTTTTGCAGTTGCTTTTTTACGGTCACTACAAATTTACGATTGAGTACCTTAATTTATTTAGGCCAACTTGCCGAAATGGAAATTTTTGGTACCTAATTGTGAAAAATGAGCGCTCAAAAGCAGATGCCATGGTGATATGATATCATAACTTACCTGCCGCTTTCAGATAATAAGTCTGGTTCAGCCATGAACGGGTCACAGCGTCGACATGCTCCTTCCATGCACGTTGCCAGGCGGTTTGTGCTTCCAGGTAATCGGCAAGCGTTTCCATGCCGGTCTTATAGCGGTCTTCGCTTACCCGCATATTTTCTTTTGCCTGGTCCAGAGAGCGACTGGTGAGTTGTACTTCGAGAATGGATTCATCCCATTTATCGAAAGCCTGTGTCAGTTCAAGTTCCATCTGTTGGGCAATGTCGTCCCGCTGTAATTGGACGATAGCCCGCTCAGTTTCGGCAGCACGGATCTTATTACGCCCTTCACCCCACTGGAACAGGGGAATATTGACGGAAACCATGGCTGAGAAAGATGCACCGTCAAGGAGTTTATTGCCGTTCAATTCCAGCCCGTTGATATATCCGTAATTAGCTGCAACGCCGACCTGGGGAAGGAAATCACTGCGGGTAAGGTTGATTTCCTGTTCTTTCAGCTGTATCTGTTGCTCAAGCATGGCATATTCGGGGCGGGAAGTGTAATCGGACAGATATCTGTTTTCTAAGGCGATAGATTCGTCGAATGATTCAGGTAGGGATATTTCACTGTCGAGTGGAAGACCGATTACATAACAGAGGTTTTTACGTGCCAGCCTGTGCCCGTTTTCAGCCTGCCGCAGCTGTAATTCGGCTTCATTGACCTTTACCTGCACTTTTAGCACATCATTCTGATGCTTCATCCCGACTTCCTGTGCATTCTGTACATCCCGCAGAAGTTCTTTGACCACGCGTTGGTAAGACAACGCCAGGTTGACCAGTTCCCTCGTCTTTGCATAGGTCCAGTAGGCTTCATCAGCTTTTACAATGATTTCCGCACGGGAGAGTTGCTCATTCAGTCCGGCAATTTTATCCCCTATCTGTGCCATCCGGTAGGCAGACGTTATTTTACCACCCATGTAAATAGGTTGTTCAGCGCGCAATCCGGCCATCCATGTATTTTTCAGGTTCATTAAAATGTCCAGGCCGGGAAAAAGTGCATATTGGTTGAAGATGGGATTCCCATCAGATCCTATGATAGGATTCCCATCCGGACCATAAAGGATATTCGGCACCAGTTGGCCCGTTGCCGGATCGGGAACATAAGTAGGAAGATAACCCCCTTCAAAGCGGGTATTCATCTTCGTATTGGAATAGAGATAGTTGCCCGAGGCGGAGATTTTGGGGAAGTAATTGGCCTTGTATGCTTTTATGGTGTATTCGGCCTTTTCTTTGTTACGGGATGCTATGGATATCGCCTTATTGTTTTCCAGTGCCAGCTCCCGGCATTGGTCGATGGTCATTTCCCGGCCTGGCCGGGAAGCTCTTTCCGGTTTATCGGCGGCTTTTCTCCCTTGTTCTGCCGCGGCACTCATTTCCTGCCCCCATGAAAGAGTAGGGGCAAATAATAAGCAGGAAATCAGTATAATTATTTTGTTTAGTTGCATATTTTTAAAGTGAAAAATTAAAAGTTATTGGCACATTAATCAATCTTAATCTTAAAGAACAGCGCATACAGCACCGGGATAAAAAGCAATGTGATCAGTGTGCCGACCAGCAATCCTCCCATGATTACCACGGCGGCGGGACCGAATAGCGAATCTCCCAATAGTGGTATCATCCCCAGGATGGTTGTCAGCGAAGCCAGCATCACCGGTCGGAAACGGCTTTCCGAGCTGTCCATCAATGCTTTTACCGGTTCTGTGCCGCTTGATATCTGGAGGGTGATCTCGTCCATCAGCACAATACCGTTTTTGATGAGCATGCCTACCAGTCCCAGTGACGCCACAATGGCTACGAACCCGAATGTTTTACCGGAGAGGAGCATCGAGGCGATGATCCCGATAAAGAGCAGCGGCAGACAAAGGATGATAATAAGGGGTTTCTTATAATCTTTGAAAAGCATGATCAGGATGCCAATCATCAGGATAACCGCAAAGGGATAATATTTGAAGAGGTATTTCATTGACTCGTCGCTCGCACTCCGTTCCCCTTCCCATTTCATGCTGTAGCCCGCGGGCAGGTCGATACTTTCTATCTGCTGTGCGATGGTCTGGCGGGTATTTTCTACCGCCTCTCCCGATACGGGATAGCATTGCACGCGCATGGCACGTTCGCCATTGCTGCGGATAACTACAGGTTCTTCCCAGTCGATATAGACTCCGTTGGACGCCTGGCTAAGGGGGACGGTTTCCAGTATTGATGCCAGCACATCTTCTTCCGAGATAGCCCCGGTCATTAATCCCTGCAAGGTTTGACGGTCTAAGCCGGTCAACGAAGGCAGCATGTTGAAGACAGGCGTATGCTCGATCGACTCTATGGCGTTGCCGTCTTTATCGACACATTTCACGGTAATGGTCTTGCTGTCGATGCCGTCATAGAAAACGCCTGTGGGTATTCCGTCCGTCGCGCTCATGATCGACAAGCCGACATCCTGGCGGGTTAAGCCTATGTTCCGTGCCACCGGTTGGTTGTAATCCACCATCAATACCGGCACTTTGGGTTCCCAGTCGGTGGTGGGCATATATATCACAGGGCTGGCGTTGATGATTTCCGTTGCCTGTGCCGACAAACCCCTGAGCACTTCGGGATCGGGACCGCGGAATTCAATCTCGATAGGGAATTTCTTGTACATCAGGTTATAGCGTTTTACCCGGATATAGGCGTCGGGGAAATGCATATTGAGATAATCCTGTATTTCATCGATAGAAGCGACGAGGGATTTGGATGAAGTGTAGTCCACGATCAACTCACCATAAGAGAGCGACGGGTCGGCAATGCTTCTGACCAGGTTGTAACGGCTGGGTGTCCCGCCGATGGATGTGGTGACATGGGTGATATCTTCACGGGCGAGCAGGTAGTCTTCTATTTCGCTCAGGTCGGCTTTTGTCTTTGTACTGTTGAGTCCTTCCTGCAATTTATATTCTATATAGAGCTGGTCGTAATCCATATCGGGGAAAAATCCCTGTGGCAGGAGACGGAAGAATAATAGGCTGACGAGTACCAGTGCGATTCCCGTACCCAATGTAATGAGGCGATGCGACAACGTCCAGTTCAGTACTCTCCGTAGTGCCCGGTAATATTTGTTGTCATACGGATCTTTCCGGTCCTGGTTTTCTTTTATCTTTAACGACACGTCTGCCATGATAGGAACCATCGTCAGGGCGAGCACCCAACTTAGCAGGAGTGAAACGGCCAGTACGATAAACAGGTCGCGTACATAAATTCCTGCCGTGTCGGGCGACAGGAAGATGGGCCAGAATGCCAGCACTGCGATCAATGTGGCGCCCAGTAACGGCATCGCCGTTTTTTTGCCGATGGCGGTCAACGCTGTTTTTCGTTCCACTCCCCGCTGCAGGTCGATCTGGATACCGTCGAGTATGACAATGGCATTATCCACCAGCATCCCCATTGCCAATATGAATGAGGCAAGCGAAACCCGTTGCAGGGTGCCGTCGAACATTTGCAGTATCATCAGCGAACCGAATACAGTAACGACCAGGCTTAAGCCTAAGATGAGTCCGCTCCTGAATCCCATTGAGAAGATGAGCAAAAGCACCACGATAAGTACCGATTCAATTAGGTTGACCATAAAGGAATTTAATGCCGTGTTGACCCTTTCCGGTTGGAAGAAGACCTTGTCCACCTCCATGCCGGCAGGCAGCCGCTCTTCCACCAGTTTTTCCACCACTTTATCAACCTGTTTGCCTATTTTTGTGATATCAGTTTCACTTAAAGCGGAAATGGAGATACCCAGCGCTTGCTTTTTGTCGTACCTCAGTTCATTGCGGACGGGACTTGTATTTTCTTCAGTGATGTGGGCAATGTCGCGCAACCGTAACTGGTCGTTTTCATGCCCTTGCAGCAAGAGGTCTCCGATATCTTCAACCGTCCTGTACCTGTCATTGACCGATACCCGTATGCGTGCGTCGCCGCTTTCGTAGTAGCCGGAATAGATGGTGCGGTTCTGGCCGTTCAGGGTGGAGAGCACTTCTGCGGGATGTACACCCAGGTTGGCGAGTTTATCTTCATAGAGTTCTATGTTGATGGATGTTTCCTGCTTCCCGTAGAGGGTTACATTGGATATCCCCTCTGTTTTCAGGATTTCCTTTTTGATCAGTTCCGCGTATTTCCCCGCCTCTTCGTGGGTATATCCCTCGAAGGTAAGGGCATAGACCATACCATAGACATCGCCAAAATCATCCATTACAACGGAAGGGGAGGCTCCCTCGGGCAGATTGGCCTGCACATCGCTTACTTTTCGGCGAAGAAGATCCCAGTACTGTTCCACCTCGTCGTTCTGCACCAGTGTGGTCAATTCGACCGTGATCATGGATACGTCATTCATTGAGCGGCTATACACATCACCGATCCCTTTCATGGAACGGATGCTCTTTTCCAGCATATCGGTCACTTCGAGTTCCACCTGGTGGGCTGAGGCACCGGGGTAGAGCGTGACGACGGTTGCTGTCTTGACTTTCAGTTCCGGATCTTCCAGCTTACTCATATTATAGTAAGCAGCCATGCCGCCGACTACCAGTACGACAAGCAGGAAATAAATCAGTTTCCGGTTACCCAATGCCCAGCTTCCTACGTCATTCATAACAAGCCTCCTACATTGGTTTCGGTAGTCTGGGGTAACAGTTTGACTTTTTCCCCGTCCGACAGATGGTGGACTCCTGCTGAAACAACTTTTTCGCCGGCACGCAACCCTTCCGAGACGGTCAGGGTGCCGTCGGTCATTATCTCGGAGATGCGGATAGCGCGGGCATTAACCCTTTGCTGCACTGAATCATACACCCATGCCATGGGACTGTTATCGATTTCAAACACGGCGTTAAGAGGGATGGAAACCATGGTGGCGTTCTCCGGCTTGTATTGGATTGTCACCATAGTGGACATGCCGGGTGAAGGTAATGGCGAATCAGGTTCTTTATTGAACCGGAGACGAACGGCATAAAGCTGGTTCAGGTTTGCTTTCCGGTTGATGGCGATGAGTTCCAGCGGGAAAGTGCGGTTGGGGTAGAGTTCAAAATGGCAACTGTAAGAGTCGAATTGGTCGCGTTGGATAAACTCACCTGCGGGAATATAGATCTCTACCTCCGGTGTTCCGGCACTGATCATTGAAAAGACAGGCATCCCCGCGTTGATCGTCTCGTTGCTGTCAAAATAGCGCTTTTGGATGTATCCGTCGAAGGGTGCTCTCAGTTTCGTGTCGGACAAGGCGTTCTTGTGGGCATCATATTTGGCGGTAATCTGTTGGAGGCCCGATACGGCTTTGTCGTAATCGTTCTCTGATACACTCTGTCTTTCATGGAGTTGGATTATCCGTTCCGCTTCTGCCCTTATCTGTTTGTATTCCGCTTCTGTAGCCGACAGTTGTACTGCGTAATCGCGTGAATCCATTTCGGCCATCACCTGGCCTTTTCGGACAAATTGTCCTTCCGTCACATTAACCTTTGTGATCGGTCCGCTTATACGGAAAGCCAGGTTCACCTCTGATGCTGCTTTTACCTTACCCGGGAAGGAAACGGCCTTCTTTTCGCCATAAGTTATGGCGGAATCGACTTTTACCGTTTTTATAACCTCTTTCTGTCCTTTATCCTGCTTGCATCCGGTAGAAACCAGAAGCGATGCGCACAGACAGATAAATACAATCTTCTTCATATGACTAAAGTTATATATTTTTCTTATTGATCCGTGGATTACCAAATCACTGAAATTTCAAATCATTTCTGATTTTTTTGGTGAACCGATTTTGTTTTAAGCGCAAAGGTATAGGTAACGTTTTGTATAAATATGTCCGTTCTTTCAATAAAAATGTTCAAATACGGAAATAGATATTTAATAACAACGTTTTTTATCTAAATAATGTTTATTTTTGGAATATAAATAAGAGTAATATGAAACAAGCGACTTCGGGACAACATACTTTTAAACGTCTTTCTTTTAACAAGGAGGACAATATCCATTTTGAGAGTTTCGTATTGAAAGGAAGTGAGAACGATATGCTTGGAGTGGAACAGTTTCCCCGGGTTGTCGATGCGGCGGGTTTATGTATTTGCCTGGAAGGGAAAGGAGAGGTGGTTATCGGGGCGCAGAGTTATCAGATGAAGAAAGGGGATATGAGTGTGATTCTTCCCAATGACATCCTGTTTATAAATAAGATAAGTCCCGATTTCAGGGGCTATACGCTGGCTTGCACCCCCGATTTCTTAAGCAATGCCGAAATTCCCATACCTTCCAGGACGCCCATCTACCTCTTTATCAAAGACAATCCGTGTGTCTCATTGGAAAAGAATGAGCAGGACGACCTGGTAAAACTGTGTGAATTTCTGGATGAATATGATTCCAGGAAAGACCATCCCTGTCGGGAAGAAATCTCAAGGAACCTGGGTTATGCCATTATTTATGAGGTAATCGGCATCTACAAAAAGAAACAACCGTTACGTCAGCAACCTTATTCCCGGAAGCAGGCATTGTACTTTGAGTTTGCTCAATTGATCACAAAACACTACAAGGAACAAAAGGATATTGAATTTTACGCTGAACAACTATGTATCACTTCCCGCTATTTATCGGTCGTGTGTAAAGAGATCAGCGGAACGACGGCCAAAGAATGTATCGACTTGCACATCATGGTGAATGCGCGTATTTTGCTTACCACTACAACTATGACCATTCTCCAGATATCGGATGAACTGAATTTTGCCAATCCCTCATTCTTCACCCAGTATTTTAAAAAACGAACCGGGGTAACTCCTAAAAAATACAGAAATGTAAATAGACCGACATAATGGATGGTCCGATGAATACCGTTCTGATAATAAGTGGATAGATGATATTGTCAAAAAGATAGTGACCGGTAAATTTCGGGAATATCGCTTTTTTAAAGTAATTTTGCGCCAATGGACAAAAGGATTTTTAAGCTTGCCCTTCCCAATATCATCACCAATATCACTGTTCCCCTGCTGGGAATGATTGATATTGCCATTGCCGGGCGCCTGGGTTCGGCCGTTTATATCGGAGCCATTGCACTGGGCGCCAACATCTTTAATATGATCTACTGGAATTTTGGATTTTTGCGGATGAGTTCCAGTGGTTTTGCCTCCCAGGCATTGGGTGCCCGGAATTTTCCGGAGGTGATGAACGCTTTTATCCGTTCGTTGGCGATCGGTGTGGGTGCAGGATTTTTAATTATACTGCTACAGTATCCAATCGGTCTGTTGGCCTCCAGTCTTATACAGTCGGGGCCGGAATCAATCGAATATGTGATGACCTATTTCCGTATTGTAGTGTGGGGAGCACCGGCAGTATTGGGTATGTATGCATTCAAGGGATGGTTTATTGGTATGCAAAATGCGAGGATTCCGATGTTCATCGCTATCCTTAATAATCTGCTGAATATTGTGCTAAGTATCCTTTTTGTGTTTGGCTTCGGGATGAAGATCGAAGGGATTGCGCTGGGAACCACCCTTTCACAAGTCATCTCATTGATGGTTGCCACCGGTTTCTGGTGGAAATACTATCGCCGGCTGCGGAAATATATACGCAAAGAAACGATTTGGGACAGACAGGCCATACGGGAGTATTTCAGGGTGAACGGCGATATTTTTGTCCGCACTTTCTTATTGACCCTGGTGACTACTTTCTTCACTTTTGCATCCTCGGGCATGGGAGAAACCATTCTGGCGGTGAACGCTTTGTTGATGCAATTCTTTATGCTGTTCTCCTATTTCATGGATGGTTTTGCCTATGCTGCTGAAGCGTTGACCGGCCGGTTCTATGGTGCAAAGAACCGGGAGTACCTGCAATGGATGATCCGCAGGGTTTTTTTCTGGGGATTGATGGTGAGCCTGGTGGCGGTAGTCGTCTATATGCTCTTTCCCGATCCTATATTGCATATCATGACCAATGACCTTGCTATTATCGGGCATACCAAAGATTTTATGTTCTGGACAATACTCATCCCGATTGTCGGTTTTGCCGCTTTCCTGTGGGATGGCATTTTTATCGGTGCAACCGCCTCCGCCGAGATGCGCAATGCGATGATCGTTTCATCTATTGTCTTTTTCGCCTGCTATTTTATCATGACGCCACTGTGGGGAAACAACGGCCTCTGGTTGGCTTTTATCCTTTATCTTTTTGTGCGGGGAGCAACGCAGACCCTCTGGGCGAAGAAAGCACTCCGGTTCCCAACCCACGTTATATAACGTTCGCTTAACGTTGTTTTGCCTGCTTGATAGGTAACTTTGCCGTGAAACTTTATATTAAACGGAAAAATATGAAAAGAGTATTTTTATTATCGCTTCTGCTGGTGATCCTCTCTTCGGGGAGCTATGCCCAGCAGATACCGCCTGTTCCCGTCGATGACCAGGTGAGGACCGGCCAATTGGATAACGGATTGACTTACTACATCCGTGAGAACAAACTACCCGAAAACAGGGCTGACTTCTACATTGTGCAGAAGGTGGGCTCTATCCTGGAGGAGGAAAACCAGCGCGGACTGGCGCATTTCCTGGAACACATGGCATTCAACGGTACCAAAAATTTCCCGGGAGGGGAGGAGGGAAGAAGCATCATCTCCTACCTCGAAACCATCGGCGTGAAATTCGGTACCAACCTCAATGCCGGCACGGGGATGGATGAAACCATCTATAACATCAATGACGTGCCCGTTACCACATCCGGCGCGGTGGAGTCGTGCCTGCTGATCCTGCACGACTGGTCGAATGCGCTGCTGCTCCGGGAGAACGACATCGACAAGGAGCGTAAGGTGATCCATGAGGAGTGGCGTACCCATAGTGATGCTTCGCAGCGTATCATCGAGTCGGTGGCGCCGTCAATTTTCAAGGACAGCAAGTATGCCCACCGGATGCCTATCGGACTGATGAGCGTGGTGGACAATTTTGAGCCGCAATTGTTGCGGGATTATTACCACAAATGGTATCGTCCCGATCTGCAAGGAATTATCGTGGTGGGTGATATCGATGCCGGTGAGATTGAAAAACAGATCATCGAAATTTTTTCACCGGTTGCATTGCCCGAAAATGTGGCAGAACGTGTGTACGAGCAGATTCCCGATAACGATGAACCCATTGTCGCCCTCGCTGTCGATAAGGAACTGCCGATGAATAACATCATGGTCGCCTATAAAAGAGACCAGGTACCCAACGAACACAAAACCGGGATAGACTACCTGGTGACAGATTATGTCACGGAGATGATCGGACAGATGTTGAACGAGCGCCTGCAGGAGATGCTACAGAAGAGTGAAACGCCGTTTGCCTTCGCCATCGTCAGGAACGGTGCCTATTTCGGTGTCGGGACCAAAGACGCCCTGCAACTGATCGGAGTTGCCAAGCCCGGGCTGGCCGACACTACCATCGCCACCCTGATGCGTGAAGTGAAAAGGGCGAGTGATTTCGGGTTTACCGCAGGTGAATATGAGCGCGCCAAAGCCAACTACTTGAGCGGCCTTGAAAAACTGTATAACGAGCGAGGCAAACAGTTGAATAACTTCTATGTGCAGCAATATGTAGCACACTTCCTGAAAAACGAGCCGATCCCCTCTATCGAAGACCGTTATGACATGATGAACCAGTTGGTGCCGCATATCCCATTGGAAGCGGTGAACCAAACCATGCAACAACTGCTTACCGAAAAAAACCGGGTGGTGGTGCTGATGGGAAGTGAGAAGGAGAAAGATACCTATCCCTCGGAAGATACGATATGTGGCATTATCGGGCAGGTCGATCACGAAGTGCTCGCCGCCTATGAGGACGACACGGTGGCCGAACCGTTGATGGCAACCCTGCCCGCGAAAGGCAGCGTGATAAAAGAGGAAGCGGATGCCGGTAAAGGCACGACTGTATGGACTTTGTCCAACGGGGCAAAAGTGATAGTGAAGCCGACCGGTTTCAAGCAGGACGAGATACTGCTGCATGGGTTTGCCACGGGTGGCACGTCGGTGCTGGATGACCAATATATCGCCGAGATCAAGTTGATGGACGATGCCGCTTCGGTAGGAGGTCTGGGCAATTTCAGCGCCACTGCCCTGAAACGGAACCTTGCCGGCAAGAATGCGGAAGTGAGCTTCAAGGCAGATACGTTCAACGAACAGGTCAACGGAAAGAGCAGTGTAAAAGATCTGGAGACGATGATGCAACTTCTTTGGCTGAACTTCACTGATGTGAGGAATGATGATGAGGCGTGGCAATCCCTCGCCGGAAGGCTAAAAGGCATATTGCCCACGTTGCTCAATAATCCCGATTTCGTGTTTGCCGATTCGCTGATGAATACCATATACATGCGCAATCCCCGCTTTTCATTGCCTACCCTGCAGGAGATTGAAACGGCGGATTACGGGACATTGCTCGACCTGTACCGATCACGGTTCGAGAATACGGGTAACTTTACCTTCACTTTTGTGGGAAATATCTCTCCCGAAGAGTTAAAGCCGTTGGTAGAGCAATATATCGCCTCCCTGCCCGGCACCACTTCCGGAAGTCAACCACCCAGGGAGATAGCCACCAGACAAGGTGCCTGCCGCAATCATTTCTCCCTGCCGATGGAGACGCCCAAAGCGTCTACGGCTATCATCTATACGGGGGAGATGGCGTATACCCCGGAGAATATCATCAAATTGGATGCGCTCGGACAGCTTTTCCGGATGGAATTTACCGAGAAGATCCGTGAAGAGGAGGGTGGAACTTATGGCGTACGGGTACATCAGGAAGCCGAGAAATTGCCCAGGGAAGGATTTACTTTGCAGTTCCAGTTCGATACCGATCCCGCTCGTCGCGACGGATTGGTGGAGGCGATGGACAATATCACGGCCGGTATCCGGCAAAAAGGCCCCGATGCCGGAATGGTACAGAAAGTGAAAGAGTATATGTTAAAACAACATGCCGACGACCTGAAAAAGAACGAATACGCGTTGCGCAATACATGGCAGTACTATGTGCATGGAATTGATCTGGAAACGGATTGGGTGAAACAGGTGAACGACTTGTCGAGCGACACACTACGGCAATTTGCCGAACAACTGTTTGGACAGGACAACCGTATAGAGGTCTCCATGACTCCCCGGTAAAGAACTAAGAACTAAGAGCTAAGAGTGGCGGGCGATACAGTGCTTGTCACTCTTTTTCCAGTTTCAGCCCTTTCGCCCGTTCATTCACGATTTTAACGGACTTGTCTTCCGAGAGGTATTTACGCAGTTTGGATATGAACACATCGAGGCTGCGTGAGGCGAATACCGGATCATTGTCCGGCCAGAACCGTTCCAGGACTTCCGGACGAGGTATCAGCCGGTTGAGGTTTTCATGAAAGAGCAGGAGCAGTTGCGCTTCACGGGATGTGAGTCTCTGCGTTATCCTGTTATTGAGCGACAGCGTTTCATTTTCCGGGTCAAAAACGTATCGGCCTATGTTTATGTGCCGGTTGTTTCCGGTTATGCCACTGTTCTCATCATCAGATTGTAATACTGTTTCACTCTCTTTTTGTGCGCGTTTCATGATGGACTGAATGCGATAGTGAAGCTCTTCTGCAATATAGGGTTTCTTTACATACTCGTCGATACCCGCATTATAGCCCTCACGCAGGTCTTTGGGCGAAGTGAGGCCGGTAGCGAGCAGGATAATCACCTTTTTGTCTTTTTCACGGACAGCACGTGCCAGTGCAAAACCATCCATCTCCGGCATCTGTACATCGGAAACAATGACATCAGGACGAAACCACTCATAGAGGGGTAGGGCCTCCTTTCCGTTAGCAGCCCATCGCACCTCATACATGTCGAGCAGTTCCAATCCTCCCTGCACGGCATAAGCACATGCTTCGTCATCTTCTACCAGCAGCAGTTTTATCATAATTGGTCATCTATGGGTTTGTTGAATTGTATCTCCTCGAACGGGAGAAATAACTCGAAGAGCGTGCCCTCTCCCTTTTTGCTGTATAGATTCACCGTTCCGTGATGCGCCTCCGCCACACTCTTCACATAGCTGAGTCCCAGCCCGAAGCCGGTCGCTTCTTTTCTTTTAACAGCTTCCCCACGTTCAAATTTATTGAAGATGGTTTGCAGGTCGGCAGAGGAGATACCATAACCATTGTCTTTTACCGCGATATGCAAACCGTTTTTCTTTAGCCGGCAGTCAATTTCAATTTCAACCGTTTCTCCGGAATACTTGACGGCATTGTCTATCAGATTGCTGACCGCGTTATGGAGCATTGTTTCATCTGCGTTGAAAAGGATATTGTCAGGTTGGAAACAGGTAGAGAACCGTACCTCTTTTTTAGCCTGCATAGTGAACTTTTCCACCAATTGCCGGATAATTTGTACCACATCGGTTGGTTTAATAGTCGGAGAGAGAGGCGATTGTTCAGCCCGTGCCACCGCAAGGATACGGTCTGTGAGGGCTTGCAGGTTTACGATCTGCAGTTGTGCAAGGTCGATGTATTTATTTCGTTTTTCCGTGTCCGCGACCACTTTGTCATCCTTCATCAAGGCGTTCATCTGGTAGATGGTTTGCAACGGCGAGGCCATATTGTGTATGAGGGCGTTCGAAAAGTCGGTTTGCAGTTGCCGCAGGTGCCGTTCGTTAGTAAAGGAGCGCATCACGAAGAAAAGTGTATAACCTACGAAAAGAATCAACAGCAATGAGAGGATGAGGGCGAACAGCATCTGCCTGAAGATGGCGCGGTAGGGAGATACAAGCAATACCTGCACTCCTTCACTTCCATCCATCCGTATGGGGATGATCTCCGAAGCCATGGCTCCCTGTAATTTTTCCTCTCCTTTTGGATGGGTACTTTCCAGCACTTCTCCCGTCTTAGGATTGAGGCGGTTGATAATAAATTTACCGTGAAGTTTTTGCTTGGCAATTTCTGTATGGAAAATAGTATCAAGTATATGGAGTGAAATAAAATGATTTTTTCTTGCAAAAAGGTCCTGCAATAAAAGCTGGGGAGTTCCAAAAGATCCTGTTTCGTAATCTTGTTCTACAGTACCAAGCTCTTCGTTTGCTATAAAATTCGCATTTGCTCTGATAATTAGTTCTTTATTAACAGAAGTGTTGAATATATCGCTAATTTGAGCATGTAATTGCTTTTGCGTTAACTGGTATGCATTTGCCATCCATATCCCTTGTAATAGCAGGACCACAGCTATTGCGCCATAAGTAAGCACCCGTATATATTTTACAGATTTCATAGCTATCGGAAAACTGTTGTCGAACAAAGATATTATTTTTTTATTAATGTTAGGCAAGAAATTTAAAAAAATATACTCATTTCACTTCGAAACCTAAAGTGATAATGAATTATTTAAAAAGAATAGAGGTTTGTAATATTAACGTGGTATAGTTTTTTCTTTCAAGATCAGTGTTATAGCATGCTTAACGTTATTAACCTAAGTTATATAAGATATTGTTAACCTGCTGTGCAAATCACGCTTTGTAATTTTGAGGTGTAGTAGTGAAACAAATTATTATAACATTTAAAAAATGAAAGAAATGAAACAATCAGAAAACACATCTTTTTATGTACTTGAGAAAAATGAATTAGAAAATATTTATGGAGGAGGAGTTACAATCACTTATTATATTGATGAGCATGGTAATATAAAGGCTAAAGCAGTAGTAAATTAAAAATCCACTCACGGTGAGTAGATAATAACCAATTAAAATTTTGAACAATGAACAAAAAGGTAATAATGAAAAGGATGTTGGCTTTAACTAACGAAGAAGTGATGAGTACGTTGGGTGGTTATGCACCACCTGAAGGATGGTGGGATGATGTATTGAATCCTCCGAGTGAACCAAAGCCGATAGATCCAAAGGATTTAATATGTTGGTAAGATAGTGAATCCGGATTACTTCAAAGAAATGATGAAGTATTATTAATTTTTTTACAATTTAAAATGTTTGTCTTATGAAAAAAACAGAATTTGTGGAGCTGAATGCTCAGGAATTAGAAAATGTAAATGGAGGTAAAATTCCTTTATGGCTTTATTTTGTTTCTCCGGTCGGAGCATATCTCTTAGATCGATTTGAGAAAGGGTGTGAATGTGATATTTTATAATGTATAATTAAAAAGGAAAATTATGGAAAAGTTTAAAGCACTATCTCTGGATGAGATGGAAAACATTGATGGTGGTTTTTGGCAGGTAGCGGCAGTTGTCATAGCCGGAATTCTCCTTGCAGGGGAATTATCGGAGTCTATGGGACGTCAATACCGTAAAAATTATTTATGATCATGAAAACAGATATTACTCCTAAGTACTATTCTAAAATAGCTTATGTTATTTTAGGAATAATTGTTTCAATCTTCTTCTTAGGTCATATCGCAGAACTCGCAGGTGTATTGTATAAAGAAATGTATTTAAAATGAAAACAAAATCAGAAAAATCAAATTTTTGTTTGCTGAATGAGACAGAATTAAAGCAAACAACGGGTGGTGGAATTATAGACACCATAAAGGCGATCATTGATCATCTAAAAAATCCATTGGATTTTTGGATATAATCTAAAATCAAGAAAGGGCTGTTTTAGTCGTCTATACACAGTTAAGACAGTCCTTTCATTTTTTTCAAACCAGGTGATAAAGATTAAATGAAACCATTACCACAAAACTTGATGCAGGATTGCTTGGAGTCGTATATCTACAAGCATACCACAAAATCGCAGGCTATATATATAACGGTATTGCTGGCAATAATTGTCTGTCTTGTATTACTCCCGGTGATATATGTGGATGTGACTGTGCAAAATGCAGGTATGGTGCGGCCTGTGAATGAACGAACCGAGGTAAAAGCCTCCGTTTCGGAATGGGTGGACAGCGTGTATGTACGCGAAGGCAGCCGTTTACAGCAAGGAGATACTATTTTACGCTTGCGTGCTGATAACCTGTTGGCGCGTAAATTGCTCCTTCAGCAAAAAATGGGCGATTTAAACCGGCAACTGGCCGATTTGGGACAACTGGCACAGGGAAATGCCCCGCAACATTTTGCTTCGGGCGTGCGTATGCAGGAAAACGCGTATTACATGAAACGGAAGAATGAATTGGAAACACTGCAGGAGAAAGCCCGGAATGAACATGCACGAAACAAGCAACTGTTCGATAAAGAAGTTATCTCACCTGATGAATACGAACAGTATATGTTTGCCCTTCGAAAAGCTGAAAATGAATATTCATCCCTCGTCAATAACCAGTTGAGCGTGTGGCAGACCGACAAAAACAGCCTTACTATGAGCCGTGCGGAATTACAGAGTTCGTTGGATCAACTGCAGAAAGAGCACGAAATGCATTACGTCACCAGTCCCGTAAGCGGGACGCTTGAACAATTCTCCGGCATATATAAAGGTAACAGCATCTCGGCCGGCCAGACATTGGGTGTGGTGAGCCCCGATTCGACCCTCTATGCCGAGGTATATGTCTCTCCCCGGAATATCGGGTACCTGCATGAAGGCATGCCGGTGAACGTGCAGGTAGAATCATTTAACTACAACGAATGGGGTACAATTAGTGGAACGGTACGTGAGATATCGAGCGATTTTTATTATGATAGCAACGCACAAACCAGTTATTACAAAGTGAAATGTGAACTGGGCCGTGATTATCTTACGTTGAAAAACGGACGCAAAGGACAGCTTAAAAAAGGGATGACCGTGTATGCCCATTTTATACTCACACGCCGTAGCCTGTTCGACTTGCTCTATCAGAAGATAGACCACTGGATCAATCCCACACAGTATAATTCCTGATCAATCTTTTTCAATCTCTACATCAATCCCCATCAATCTCTCCATAATGAAACGAGGAACCAAAATAAAACAACACGACATTACCGATTGCGGCCCTGCTTGCCTGGCATCTATATGTGCCTACCACGGTTTACGGTATCCCATCGCGAAAATCCGGCAGTATGCCTTTACCGATCAGAAAGGTACGAACCTGCTCGGCCTGATTGAAGTAAGCAAGCGTCTCGGTCTGGAAGCGAGGGGGGTAAGGGGTGATTACGATACGCTGATACAGCACGGTGTATATCCTGCCATTGCCCATATCGTGGTGAAAAACGCCCTGCACCATTTTGTGGTGATCTACAAGGCGGATCCTAAGCATATCCATGTGATGGACCCGGCGGATGGCAAGATGCATAAACTGACCCGTGAAGAGTTTGAAAAGGAGTGGTCGGGCATCCTGTTACTTATAAAAAAGGATGAATCGTTTCAGGGAGGGAAACAGACCCAGAGCGTGATGCGCCGTTTCTTGGGACTTTTGTTGCCTCATAAGGCATTGATGTTCCAAGCACTGTTTGGCGCCATCATATTCAGCATATTGGGTTTGTCCACATCGGTATATGTGGGCAAGATCACCGACTATGTGCTGATAGATAAGAACTACAATTTGCTGCACCTGATGGGAATCATTATGATTTTGATCATTTTGTTACGGACATTTATCGGCTCCATGAAAAGCATACTGGCACTGCGTACCGGGCAGCATATCGACGCGGTGCTGATTTTAGGGTATTATAAACATCTTCTTACACTTCCACAGCAGTTTTTCGACACGATGCGCGTGGGAGAAATTATTTCGCGTGTGGGCGATGCCGTCAAGATCAGGAATTTTATCAACAATGTCTCCATCGACCTTGTCGTGAACGTGATGATCCTTTTCTTCTCTCTTTGCGTGATGTTCGTTTACTCATGGCAACTGGCGTTGATCACCCTTGCTTCGGCGCCATTGTTCCTTATTATCTATGTTGGTTTTAACCGCTTAAACAGAAAATACCAGCGCCGGATAATGGAATCGAATGCCGAGCTTGAAAGCCAGCTGGTAGAATCCATCAACTCCATCAATACCATCAAACGGTTCGGCGTGGAAGATTTTGCCAACGTGAAAACCGAAAATCGTTTCGTACGCTTGTTGCGGAATACATTCCGCAGTATTTACGGGGCTATTATTGCACAGGGCGGTATCCAGTTTGTCTCTTCGGGTATAACCGTAGCGGTACTTTGGGTGGGCAGCACGCTTGTTATCAAACAACAGATTACCCCGGGAACGTTGATGCTGTTTTATTCGCTGGTGGGTTATGTGATTGGCCCTGTAGGATCGCTTATCACGGCGAACCAGACCGTGCAGGATGCCGTGATTGCGGCAGACCGCCTGTTCCAGATCATGGATCTGGAACGTGAGGAGCAAGCGGGAGAACACAAACAAAATCTTTGGCGGAGCAGTATCGGTGATATCACATTGGATCATGTATCGTTCCGGTATGGATCGAGAAAGCAGGTGTTTACCGACCTGTCGCTGGTGATTCCGAAAGGAAAGACAACTGCCATTGTGGGAGAAAGCGGTTCGGGAAAAACCACGCTCATCTCGCTGTTACAGCATATCTATCCGATTCAGGGCGGAAGTATCCGGATCGGGAAATACGACATAAAGCAAATCACCAATGAAAGCCTGCGTGAACTTGTGGGTACGGTGCCGCAGCAAATTGAACTGTTCGCGGGAACTATCCTCGAAAATATCGCTTTGGGAGATTTCCAGCCGGACGTGAAGCGGGTTTCAGAAATTACGGAGCAACTGGGCTTGGGTGATTTTATCAGAAGTTTACCGAACGGATTTGCCACCTATATCGGCGAGCACGGGGCTTCCCTTTCGGGCGGCGAAAAACAACGCATTGCCATTGCCCGTGCCCTGTATAAAGACCCGGAGGTGCTGATCTTTGACGAAGCCACCTCCTCGCTTGACTCCATCTCCGAGAAATATGTAAAAGAGACATTGAATGACCTGGCCGCGAAAGGAAAAACCATCATTGTGATTGCCCACCGGTTGAGCACGGTGCGCGATGCCGACAATATCGTGGTATTGGAAGAGGGCAGGCTTGCCGAACAGGGTTCTCATGATAGCCTGTTACAAAATAGAGGTGTCTATGCCAAATTGTGGAATGAACAATTTAACGTTATCCGATGAACAGGGAAAGGCTACATATTTTGTTTCTCATTGTTGTTACAGGGTGCATGACGTTGAATGCACAGGAGAAATGGACACTGGAGCAATGTGTGCAATATGGTCTGGAGAATAATCTTACTCTTATGCAAATGCAGGGAGAGAAAGACCAACTGCTGATCAGGCAGGGAGCTATAAGGAACAATCGTTTGCCGGGTGTGGAAATGAATGCTTCCCAGCGATTTAATTTCGGGCGTTCGCTAAACCGCGAAAATGTTTATGAGGACATAAATTCCTATACCACGGTAATGGAACTGAATGTGGAACTACCGCTGTTCGACGGCTTCCAGACCCGGAATGCCATCCGTGAGAATAAAATGGAGGTCCGCGTATCGGAAGAGGATATGGCTGCCCAAAAAGATGAATTGGCGCTTAATATCACCAATCTGTTCTACCGGGCGGCAATCTATAAGGAGGTGTATAAGATCGCGCTTGAACAGAAAAAACTTACTGGAGACCAGCTTCAACAGAGCAAGAGTAGGGTTGAAGCCGGAATGGCTCCCAAGGGATTGTTACTGGATATGGAAGCCCAGTATGCGGAGGATGAATTGACCATAGTGGAGGCAAAGGGAAATCTGGACAGGGCATTGATTGAATTAGCCCAGTGGATGAATATGACGGAGAGTGTGGAAACATTTGACGTGGCTATCCCTTCCGTGCCGGATAACCGTATTGCACTATCTGCCGGTAATGAAATTCATACAGACCGTTTTCCGCAATTACGTTCCGCGCAGTTCCTTTTGGAAGGGATGGGATGGAGATACCGCAAAACCCGGTCAGGGTATTTCCCGATAGTATCCTTGGGAGGGAGTATTGGAAGCAGTTACTATAATCAATCGGATATGCAGAATTCCCCATTTTCACGGCAGTTGAAAAATAACCGACAGTCGTACATTTATATAGCCTTGCGGGTTCCTTTATTCGACAAATTTGTCACCAGAAGCAATTTACGCATAGTGAAGGCGGAGATGGGGAACCAATCCTTCAAGATAAAGGAAATAGAGAACACGTTGCATTCGGAGGCACTGAAAATAAAGGCAGACCTGATAAATTCACAACAGAAAGTGGTTACGGCAAACCAGTCGGTTGCAGCCCATAGTGAGGCTTTTCGTTTTGCGACCGAGAAGTTCAGTGCCGGAAAGATATCGGTTTATGAACATCTCCAGGCAAAACAAAAGCTTGCGAATAGCCAATCACAGGCAGTTCAGGCAAAGTATGAACTGGCATATAAACTGGCAGTGTATGATTATTACTATAATCGTTGATCGAATAGAAGACTAGATTATTACAGGAGGTATATTATGACACTTTTCCAACAAATTGACCGGATGAAGTATATCCATCATCTTATCAGTAAGGAACGAACCGGAAACCCGGAGTATTTTGCTTGTAAGTTGCAACTCAGTAAAAGGCAACTTTTTAATATTTTAGAAGAAATGCGCATTTTAGGGTTGGATATCCGTTACAGTAAAATGAGAGAAACGTATTATTATAATGGGGATAAATACCTCGATATTTCCTATTCTTTGAAAGAATTATCAGAAGAGGAAGTAGAAAATATCTATGCAGGCATGATATTTTTCCCAAAGTGCAATTTTATTTCACTCTACCCCGCTAATTTTACTTCCGTAATTTAGAGGCGCGCAAATAAATTACAAGAACAACTTTATTATTAACAATTTAAATGTAATTTTGTATGAAGAATTTAGAATTTATGGAGCTGAATGCTCAGGAGTTGGAAGAAGTGAATGGGGGAATAATTGGTTGGGTGATTGCAACTTTAGTAACATATGTTGTTATGGACGTAGTAATGAACCCTAAAAGTGCATGGGCAGAAATAGAAGCAGGTTATAACAGTTATTAAAAAGAAGACAATATGAAAAAAGAAATTCTAGAATTCGAAGAAATAACCATCAAGGAAATGTTAAACACGAATGGTGGTTCCGTGAGTGAAGGTACTGGAGGTTTTTTAAGATGGTTGGGATGGTTATTTGCATATCACAATGATCCATATAATAAAGCAGCTTGGGAGATGACGCATAAAATATAATACTAAAAATTCAACAGTAGGTAATTTATTACCTACTGTTGGTACTAAATAATTATGAAGAAAGTACTACTAGGAATTACGCTTGGAATAGTAATTTGGATCTCAATAAATTGTATGTTATATTATAATAGAATGGGAATAATAACACTTGATGCACTTTGGATACAATCAAGATCAGCCTTAGCTGGTGGATTTTTTTTGTTTGTATTATATTTACTAGTACGCAAAATCAAAAAATGAATTCTGTTCACTAGTGTCCCGTTAAGGTGAATTAGTTTGGGTTGTACTAATTTCTCTTATCAAGAATTGTATTTGAATATGAAATGTGACGCACTCTATTACTCTTATAATCAAACGAATGCATGTTACACCTAAAATGCTTGTCGTTCCAACTGAAGACAGCTTTGATCCATCTTATGGCAGAACGGAAAGGCGGCAAAGAAAGACAGACCGCTTAGTAAGGGCATATAATAACGAGGGGTAATAATCTAAATGGATTTTGTCAACATGCATTGGTAACAGAATCAATAATCATTATTTAAACAGCTATTAAAAATCAAGTAAAGTGCAATTTTATTTCACCCAGCCCCACTAATTTTACCTCCGTTATTTAGAAGAGCGCAAATAAATTACTGGAACAGTTTTATTATTAACAATTTAAATGTATTTTTGTATGAAAAATTTAGAATTTGTGGAGCTGAATGCCCAAAAGTTGGAAGAAGTGAATGGAGGTATTATTACTACGAATCCTTTTTATGGGATACAACAGTGGATTTTGGGAAAAATGAATGATTTATTTGCTAAATAGTAAATTTCATTATCCTATAACGCAGTTTTGATTTGAAAAAAAGTGCAGGATTTAGTTTCCTGTGCTTTTTATCAATCAAAATATGTTCTACCTTTATTTCTATTCCTTTCATGACCATGAGAATTAGGATAAGTTGAATGGGAAAATATTTGTACATAGAAATTTGATGAGTTGATACTTTTGGAAAAAATAATTTAAAAATAATATTGATTATGAGACGATTGAATAATAGATGTTTAGTGCTTGGTGTTGTGTTACTTGCTGTTTTTATTTTTTTACGAATAAATTATGATATTGAGCCATGGATTGCTAATATTTTTATTATTCCAATTGGATTCCTATTCTTTAAAGGTTTTAATAGAGGTAACTCAACGCTATCATCTGAGCTAATTATCCTTACCAGTTTCACTTTGGGGCTTGTTGTAGCTTCTCTATTGGCTAGAAATGTGTCTGTAAATGAAATTCTAATAAGATCATTTGCAGCTATCGTTAGTGCAGGAGTAGTGGCTATCATTCTTTATTTTCGAAGATGATATTATTTTGTTGTAATCCTACAGTGATAGCAAAGGATAATGTTGCCTTCCTTAGAAGGCACAACCCTATAGGGTTTGTCAACGAAGAGTTGACACGTCTAAGAAACTTAGAACTGTCAACGATGTGATGATATGTAACATCTAGTTCTTAATTGGGAATTGGCACGTTGCGTTATATGAGTTGAGCGAATCAGGGATTGGGTAATGAATATATACTTTAGAATGCTACAATGAAGTTATCCAGTTTTATTTCATCAGATGACAAGAATGGATTATCAAAAAAGGGGATAATCTTCAAAGGGATTTTATTTTATGTGATGTCTCTTTTCACGTTGGTGATTGTTATCCTGGCCCTGATTGTTATTTTGAATTTATTTAATGTAGATACAGAGTCATTGAAATATCCTCTTGATTCAGAGAAGAATGAAATTAGAAAAAAGGGTATTCTATATGTACTATTTTTGGTCGTTTTTTTCGGGCCATTAATAGAAGAGCTGAGTTTTAGATTGGGATTATCATTTAAACGAATGCATGTTGCCATCTCGGCAGGAGCTATCACTTATGTGATTAGTTCATTATTGTCGGGTAGCAAATATTTTGAAGGCATCCACTATAAATTGATTCTTGCAATACTTGCAGGTTTACTTCTATATCGTATAGGGCAGACTACATTGGACAATATTCAGCAGAGGTATGGCCGGATGATAATATGGATAATGATTTTGTCTTTTGGTTTTTTACATGTTTTAAATTACGACATTGAAGTCACCTCTATACTCCCGATGTATTTTGTGATGTGTTTGCCTCAGGTGTTGATGGGTATTGTATTTGTATATTTCAGGTTGAATCTGGGATTTCTTTATGGATTGGGTTTTCATTGTTTACTAAACGGAATTTCTTTTTTGCTTTCGTTGAGAATGATGTGAATTCTATTGTTTTTTGTGACTAAAGGGTGAAAATTATTGGATAAACATTTTTTCAGAAAGTTTAGAATAGGTGTTTTTACCTTTTTAAATTCACATCGGATTGCATAGAAAGACAATATATGAGAAAAGATAAAATTTTAAAAATTATATGCTTAATACTTTTCCTGCAAGCTTTTATAGTAATTGTAAATTCACAAACAATAGTTATAAAAGGGGATATTATAAATGAATCTGACAATAGAGGCATCCCCAATATAAATGTCTTTTTAAAAAATACACAAATTGGTACCATTTCAGATCAAAACGGAAAATTTACCCTAAATATTTCAAGTAAATATATAGATGAATATCTATACTTTACAGGAGTTTCGTTCAATGGGGACAGTATTTTGGTAAGGGAAATTAAATCTCCGGTGACAATAAAATTATCGCCAAAGACCTATCTCCTTTCAGAAGTATATGTAATGCCAGATAGCACCTTATATACGCTATTAAGAAAGGCATACAACAAAATTCCAATTAATTATCCCAATATACCCACACTGTATGAGGGTTTTTACAGGGAGAGCGTGCAAAATGAAGAAGAGTTGCAGACTGACTTTATAGAGGCTGTACTATCCATCTATAAAGATCCCTACCAAAAACCGAGCAATAGTCCGGGACAGGTTGAATTGCTTAAATCCAGAAAAAGAAAAATAAGGGACACCGGAATATTATATTACGGGGGACCCTACCTGACAATTAAGAATGATTTCGTATTATCACGTGCAGATTTTATCAAGCCTCAAAGCCTTAAAAATTATAAATTCATATTCAATGGCATAAAATCGTTAGAGGGAAAAGATTATTATGATATTGGTTTTCAGAAACTAACCAAAGATACACTGGCTCTTTACGGGACAATGGTGCTTGACAAAGAAAGTCTTGCCTATGCATCGTTTGAGCTGAATAGAAACTCGATGTCATCCCATCCACAAATAAAACAACGAATAAATACGGTAAATGTGGCTTATGAAGAAATTGATGGCAAGTGGTATCTGAAATATTACAGTACAAAAAATGAGGATATCAGAAGATTGGATGAAAAAAGAATATATGGTTCCATTGAGTTTATTACAACTGATATAAAGAGTGATTCAGTTCGCCCAATTCCTTATGAGCGACAATTACAGTTTTTTGATCCCCTGATAACAAGGGCAGAGGAGTACAATAAAAAAGGATGGACGGATTATTCTATCCTTGACGGAGAAGATGAAAGTAGATCCAAGTTCCAGTTTACAATAGACGAATCAACTGAAATATTCAAAGAAGATTCCCAAGCCAAGTCAATCCGTGCCATGAAAGTGATTTCTGTTCTGACAAAATTCCATTATGACATCGGGATATCATACAGGCAGGCAAGCACAGATGCTGTGCACCACGATATTTCTTTTCAGCCTAATGGCTATTCATTTGCAATTAAACACAATCAGAAAGCAACAAATGACAATATTCTTGTTCAAACTGTATTCGGATATAAGCCCAATAAAAATATTAACGTATTCTATCAGGAGAATACCGATTTATTTAATAAATCAATCTCTATAAACGAACGATATTTGGGAATTGGATATAGCAAAAATGTAAAACCGACAGGATTGCCCTTATTTCTTGAAACTTCTCTCATGTTCTCCAGTAATAGCTATTTTTCCGGTCTTGGTGAATATGATAATCCTATGACTTTCCAAATCAATGGAAAAAAGATAGATTCAAAAGTCGTGTCATTTGATTATGGATATAAATACAAGTCTATTACCTCTCAAATATCAATATCAAAAAGAATCAGCAGGCTATTTTCTATGAGTATGTACTTGTTATATGATATCCATCTGCATTCTGATAAGATATTCCGGATAAAAGAAGAAAAAGGTGGATTATTCTCAAAGAAGAAAATTGAATTGAAAGACAATGATGTAAATCTCAATTTTATCAATGGAAATTCTCCATGGGATTCTTTTGATGTAGGTAATGCACAATTTGGGGTCTTGCTAAAGTTTAACTGAACAAAGTCACTGAGATGAAAAGATGTCAGGATATGTTGTTATTGTCATAGATACATCCTATATTTGCCACTGTTATATGCGGAAAGTGTGTAAAAGATCACATTATCCACATGAAAGTGTGAACGACATGGAGAATTTTGAAGAATACGAAAAGGAGAAGAAAACGATCAACATTTATACCGCGAATGGGGTAGGGCTGGCGATTACCGGTGCGGCGGCAATATTGTTCGGTGTTCCCTTTTATCTTATCTGGGGGCTGAACTCCTTTCTCTCGCTACAACAGGTCTTGCTATTTATCTTGTTATTTGTGGCAGGTATTGTCATTCATGAACTGATCCACGGTTTCTTCTTCGGGTTGTTTGCCAAAAACAGGTTTAAAAGCATCCGGTTCGGGGTGATGTGGCAGATGCTTACCCCCTATTGCCATTGCAAGGAGCCACTCAGGATAAAGCACTACTTCCTGGGGGCGTTGATGCCGGCGTTGCTGCTGGGAATCATCCCGGTGGTGATGGCGCTTTTCAATGGCAGCGGGATGATGTTGCTGTTTGGCATTATTTTTACCGGTGCCGCGGCGGGTGATTTTATGGTGGTGTGGATGTTGAGAAAGGAACATCCCGACACTTATGTGCAGGATCACCCGTCGGAAGCGGGATGTTTTGTTTACCGGAAGAGAGAGGAGGTCTGATGGGAACTTGTGGTAGAAAGTGTCTTTTTTTTGTTGTTTATGGACAACAAAAAATATACAAAACTGTTGTTTGTAAATAACAATTTCGCTTTAGAAAAATAATTGACCCGAACCAATTGAATAAAAGGAGCAAAAAAGAGAGGGGATTATTACTTCTCAGAAAATGAGAAAAATAGGTTCAATAAAAAGTCAAAAGAAAAATAACATTCCGGCAGCATGGGATTAAAACGAGGAGATAGAGTAGGAAAGGGGCAATTTATACGTTTGTTGATCATAGCTGGTGCACTGTTCGCGCTCATCTTCCTGTTCAGTCTCAGTCCGACGCTTTCGGAATGGTATATGCGCCGGATTTACCCGGTGGTGGCTGCAATATTATCTTTTGTCTCCAACATTTTCCCGTTTTCTTTATACGATCTGTTCCTGGTTTTGGCAGTACTGCTGTTGATAGGATTGATTGTGTCCGCCATCATTCGTAAGATATCTTTTTCACGGTTCCTTTTTTCACTTATCCGGTTTGTAACGGTGATGGTGGCCTGGTTCTATTTTGGCTGGGGGATTGCTTATTTCAGGGAAGATTTTTACACCCGGAGCGATATCGTGGAAAAGAGATATGATCCGGAGGTCCTTAAGGATTTTACCGTCCGATTTATCGGGAAAGCCAATCTCTGCTATGTCGACTGCAGGGATATGGACCGGAGCGAAGTGCGGAAAGAAATTGAATCATTGTACCGGTCGTTGTGCGAACCGTTAAGGATATCTTACCCCAACGGAAAAAGGAACCCAAAGCCGATGATGTTCGAACCGCTCTATTCCAAGATGGGCGTTTCCGGGTATTTCGGTCCGTTCTTCAATGAGATACATGTGAATAACTATAGCCTTAATTTTACCTATCCATCTACCCTGGCGCATGAAATGGCGCACCAGTTCGGAATTGCCCTCGAATCGGAAGCGAACTTGTATGCTTTTGTCATTTGTGCGCACAGTGACAACGAAAAGATCCGCTATAGCGCGTACGTTTCAACGCTCCGTTATCTGTTGAACGATATCTACCAGTTTTTGCCCGAGGAATACGAGTCATTAAGAGCGTCTATCCGTCCAGAAATCATCACCGATCTCCAACGAAACCGTGAACATTGGCTTGCTGCAAGAGATGAATCCCTGTCGGCCATGCAGGACAAGGTATATGACGGTTACCTGAAAACAAATAAAATTAGTTCGGGACAAGCCAACTATTCAGAAGTAGTCGGCTTATTAGTTTCGAGTTATGATATTTTGACGGAACGTTTTCGATAAGCCAAATGAACAGAGCCAAGCTTGCTTGAGCTATGTCATGGAGAGAATTAACAATCGAGGAGCGAAGGCGACTCAAAACGCCTAATGTAATTGAACGTTTTCGATAATCAAATCTCCTGCTCTCCCCAGCCTCTCTCATCCATTCTTTACTCCTCACTTTTAGTTCTTAGTTTTTCACTCTTCACTCTTCACTTTTAGTTTTTCACTCTTCACTTACTCCAAATATTCCCCGATTCTTCCACTGATCTGTAGCAGTGAGATTTCGTAGAGTTTCGTGTTGTACTGCGCGGTGAGAAGCCGCTGTTCAGCTTCGAGCAGGCTGTTTTGCGCTTCCCGCAGTTCCAATCCGGAGAGGTCGCCGATCTTGTATCGTTCCATGGCGATCTCGTAATTCAATTCCGCATTTTTGAGGCTTTCTACTTCCAGGTTAGTCAGTTCTACATTGATCTGATAGGCCATCCACATATTGGCGAAATCGCTTTCCAACGCCAGTTTATTGCGTTCGACCTGTAATTCACGGTTTTGGACGGTGATCCGGGCATTTTTCTGTTCCCTTTTGCGATTGAATCCATCGAAGATGGTATAGCCGAGGGTGACTCCCACATTGGGACCCCAGGTGCGTTGTTTGTCGAGTGTGCCGGTATTGTAGTTGTAATGGGTAAAGCCATAGCCTGCATTTAACCGTAAATAAGGATAGTTGCGGCTCCTCAGGCTTTTAAGGTCCAGTTCGCTTAATATTTTATTCTTATCACTCAGCAGGAGGACCGTATTATGCTGTATTGCCCGGCCGAACAATTCTTCTTTCGACAGGGCGGCATCCAAAAGAATGGTGGTATCTTTTGCGAGGAAGTACTGTTCCACATCGCCACCCATCAGTTCATTCAGGCGTATTCTCGAACTGTTGAGCGTTTCGTAGTGCTGGATAAGCAGTGAGCTGTCGGCATTGAAATATACTTTTGCCTGTTGCAGGTCGAGCTGTGAAAGCGATCCCACCTGATAACGTGCTTCCACGATGCGTAACCTTTCTTTGGAAAGTGAAACCGCGTATTGGAGGTTTCCCAGTCGTATCTGTTGTTGCACATAATTGTAGTACTCTGCCGTGAGGTTGGCAATGAAATCTTCTACCGCTAACCGTGTGTTCAGCTCCCCGATAGTTTGCAGCTCTTTTAACCGTTGATAGTTGGTTTGTATCCGGAACCCTTCGAAGAGCGTCCAGTTGAGGTTTACACCTGCATCCAACGTATGTGTATTGGAGTTGCGGTTTTTTATTGTCTCCCCTCCCTCCGCAGGATACTGGTCGGAATTGCTGTTGCGCAGGTTATAACCGGAGTTCAGGCTGACATCCGGCAGGAATCCCGCATTCCCCAATGTGACATTATTATCTGAGATCAACTCTTCATTGCGTACGATACGCAGATCGTAATTGTTTTCCAGTCCGATCCTCAGGCATTCCTGCAAATCCATCAGGGGCTGTGTGGATTGTCCCGGTTGAGGTGCTTGCACGGTTTGTGCAGACACAGCAGGTGCAATCAGCAGGAAAAAGAGCAGCAACAGCACGTTTTTTATCATCATTTTATTCGATAGATATTCAGTTGATATTCGGTTGTAATTCAATTGTAATTCGGTTGTTATTCAGTTGTAATTGAATTATCCCGCAAAGCGGGAAATAACATGCAAAGCATGAATAACAGCGAAGCGAATAACAATAGAATCATCACATCAGTAAATCATCAAATCAACCTTGTTTCCTTCTCAACCGTTTCATCTCCTGTACTTCCCTGTTTGTAGAGAGATAGACATACATTGTCGGGACGATATAGAGGGTGAATAGGGTAGAAATGAGCAATCCTCCTACTACGGCCGTACCCATGGCGACCCGTCCGTTGGCTCCTTCACCACTGGCAAACATGAGTGGTAACAGTCCAAGGACGGTTGAGATACTGGTCATCAGGATGGGGCGTAACCGCTGTACCGAAGCATCGATGATCGCTTTAAGCTTGTTGACGCCGGCGTTCTGCCGCTGGTTGGCAAATTCCACTATAAGTATCCCGTTTTTGGTCACCAAACCGATCAGCATGATAATACCGATCTGGCTGTATATGTTCATCGTGATACCGAATATCCGCATGAACAGCAGTGCCCCGAACAATGCCAATGGAACGGAAAACATGATGACAAACGGGTCTTTAAAACTTTCGAATTGTGCAGCCATCACAAGGAAAATCAGCAGGATGGCGAGGCCGAAAGCGAAAATCAGGCTGGAAGAACTCTCCTTGAAGTTTCTGGATTCACCTTCCAGGGCAGTCCTGAATGAGTCGTCCAGTACTTCGGAGGCTATCCTGTCCATCTCGTCCAACCCTTCGCCGAGCGAATAGCCGGGAGCTAATCCCGCGGTGATGGTGGCCGAGTTGAAGCGGTTATACCGGTAGAGTTGGGGAGGGGCGACCGTTTCTTCGAGTTTCACCAGGTTGTCCATCTGGATCATTTGGCCGGCATTGTTTTTGATGTAGATGGTTTTCAGGTCGACAGGAGTATTACGTTGTTGACGGTTGATTTCACCCAGTATCTGGTATTGTTTCCCGTTCATGTAAAAGTAGCCCATCCGCTGGCCGCTCAACGCGTATTGGAGGGTTTGCCCTATGTCGCGGGTGCTTACCCCGAGCATGGCCGCCTTGTCGCGGTCGATGAGGATTTTTGTTTCCGGTTTGGTGAACTTCAGGTTCACGTCGCTCATCTGGAAAAAGGGACTCGCATTCACCCTTTCCATAAAGGGAGGGATGAATTCCTGCAGCTTTTCAAGATTGGGAGCTTGCAGGATATATTGTATTGGCATGCTGGCGCGGCGTCCACCGAAAGTGGATTGTTGCTGTACGAAAGCACGGGCAGCGGTTTCATTCCTTACGGCGAGGGTGAGGGCATCGGCAATTTCCATCTGGCTGCGTTCACGTTCGCGCATATCTGGCAGCACAAGCCGTATCATGCCGAAAGTGCCGCGGGTCATATTGATATTTGACTCCCTTTCCGGGGCAATAGAGTCGGCTATTTGCGAGATACGTTCGGTATAGTCCCTGATAAACTCATAGGTGGCTCCTTCGGGTGCGGAACTTCGGATCATCACCATGGAGCGGTCTTCGAGGGGTGCCATTTCAGAAGGGATCCTGTTCCAGAAAATAACGATAAATATGGCTGCCACGACGATAACCGGAAGCGCGAGCCATTTATTACGTAGGAAGGCCCGCAGCGACCTGTCGTAAATGTGGTTCAGACCATCGAAAATAAATTCGGTCTTTTCGTGCAACTTATTCTTTTTTCGTCCCGTGGTGAGCATTTTGGAGGATAGCATCGGCACGAAGGATAACGCGGCAAAAGCCGAAATGATAAGCGCTCCGGAGATCACAATACTGAATTCACGGAACAGGCGTCCTGTCATCCCTTCCAGAAAAACAATCGGGAAAAATATCGCCACCAGTGTCATGGTAGTGGAGATTACCGCAAAGAAAATCTCCTTCGATCCTGCGATGGATGCCTCTTCAGGATTCATACCACCCTCTACCTTCTGAAAGATGTTCTCGGTCACCACGATCGCGTCGTCCACCACTAATCCGACCGACAGGACGACGGCCAACATCGATAGCACGTTGATGGAGAACCCGGCCATGTACATCACAAAGAAAATGCCGATCAGCGAGATAGGAATCACGAGGGCAGGGATCAGCGTTACCCGCCAATTCCTTAAAAAGATGAAAATGATAGCTACCACAAGGATAAAGGCGATAAGCACGGTCTCTTCCACCTCGTTGATAGAAGCCCGGATGAACTTGGTGTTGTCGAACGCTGTGTCGAGGGTCACATCTTCCGGAAGGTCCTTGCGCATTTGTTCCATACGCATCCTCGCCTCATCGGCAATATTGATATGATTGGCTCCCGGTTGCGGGATGATCACGCAACTCACCATGGGCACCCCATTCCTTTTGAGGATATTTTGCCGGTTGGCCGCGTCGAGTTCGGCAAACCCCACGTCGCGGAACCGTACAACCCGGAAGTCATTTTCCACCAGGATGAGGTTGTTGAAATCTTCGGGGGTCTGCATCAATCCCATGGTGCGTATGGATTGTGATATATGGTCGCCCTCTATGCTCCCGGCAGGAAGTTCGATGTTTTCCTTGTCGAGCGCGTTTTTTATATCTATCGGGGTAATATTGTATGCTGCCATTTTAAGCGGATCGAGCCATAGGCGCATGGCATAGCGGTATTCACCCCAGATCTCCACGGCACTTACATTGGAAATGGTCTGCAGACGCTCTTTCACGGTGAGGTCGGCGATCTCGGAGAGTTCCAGCATGGAGCGGATGGGACTCTGCACGGTGATCTGCATGATGGGATCGGAGTCGGCATCGGCTTTTGACACCGTGGGAGGATCCACATCGCGCGGGAGGTACCTTTGCGCGATGGAGACCTTATCCCGCACGTCGTTCGCGGCGGTCTCCATGTCTACGCTCAACTCGAATTCCACAGTGATCCGGGAACTCCCCTGGCTACTGCTGCTGGTGAGCGAACGGATTCCCGGGATACCGTTGATATTTTGCTCCAGTGGTTCGGTGATCTGGTTTTCGATCACTTCCGCGTTGGCGCCGGGATAGGATACCTGAACGGTGATGATGGGATTGTCCACGTTGGGATATTCGCGGACAGGAAGGCTGGTATATCCGATCAACCCGAAGATAATGATGATCAGTACCAACACCGTGGCCAATACCGGCCGCTTTATGCTTAATTCAGATAGGTTCATCTCGTTTAATCTGCTCTGTTTGCAACCATTTGACCGATTTGTACCGGCATCCCGCTCCGTAACTGCATTACACCGGTGGTAAGAAGGGTGTCGCCTATGCTCAGGCCGCTGATCACTTCCACTGATGCCGATGTGCGCATGCCGGTGACGATTTCCACCTCTCTTGCATTGCCATTGTCATACACATAGGCAATATCGCGCCCCATCTCCTTGATGCTGGAAATGCTGGGTATGACAATGGTATTGCTGATCTGGTCGAGATTGATGCGGACGCTGGCGGACTGGCCCGGTTTCATTTTCCCGTCGGTATTGGGATAACGGGCACGGGCAAAGAGGCTGAGAGTACGCACGTCTAACCGTGATTCCACAGCATACACTGTGGCGTTGTATACTCCCAGGTCATTTTCTACCGAGAAATAAATTTCTGTTCCCGGCTTGATCGTATTCACAAAATTCTGGGTGAGGGAAAATTCGATCTTGAGAGGTGAGATTTTAGTGAGCGTAGAGACTACGACTGAAGGTGAAGCATAAGCGCCTTCACTCACCTGGCGCAAGCCGATCATCCCGTCGAAAGGAGCCCGCAATTCGGTTTGCTGAATGCGTGTTTTTACCAATTCGATATCGGCTTTTAATGTTTCTAATTGTGTCGCTACCGATTGATAGGTTTCCTGGCTGATGGCATCCTTTTCAAGGAGTGTCTGTTGACGGTATAGCCTGTCTTCCGCAAGGGGTAATTGAGCTTCCAGTTTTTTTAATTCTGCTTGAAGGGGTGCATCGTTCACCTTGGCCAGTAATGTCCCTTTCCGCACCTGGGATCCCTCTTCGAAATAGATGTTGGTGATCTTCCCTGCCGATTCAAAAGTAAGGTCAACCTCTTCATCCGGTAATAAGATACCCGTTATCCGAAACATATTATTCAATGTTTGTGGTGTCAGGACTGTGGCATTTACCATTAGTGTCGATCTGTTCAAACCTCCGCCTGTAGTAAGTGGGGCAGAACTGTTATGCTGTCCGCCGGAACTAAACAGTTGTTTGATCTTTGGAAAGAATGCCATCCCCAGGATTAATACTGCGATGGAAGCAAAAACAATTATTTTCGTTTTTCTGTTCATACAATTGTGTTATTCTTTTCTTATGGATTAACCCCATTGACAGATTCGAATAAATTCAGTCGTTTTGAGTCGCCTTCGCTCCTCGATTGTTAATTCTCGCTATGGCATAGCCCAAACAAGTTTGGTCTCTACTCATTTAGCTTAACAAAAACATTCAAAAATACCGATTAAAGTAGAGAAAAAGTAATACTAAGACTCTTTTTAGATTTTTTTAGGTCTCATAATCGATATATCATTCAAATAAATCGACGAATAGTAGTTCGAATCACCGATTAAATAACTATTTTTGACATTCGAATATCAGCTTCAAAACAACAAAAAATAAATAAGATGAACGTGAAAAAATTATTACTAACATTGGTATTTGTAATGAGTGGTATATTGTGGGCAGAGGCCCAGGACTGGGCAAATTTGGAGAGGTTCAGGGAGGATAACGAGAAACTGGGACCCGCGAAAACATGTGACCAGCGGGTGGTATTTATGGGTAACTCCATCACGCAGGGTTGGATAGGGCAAGTGCCCGAATTTTTTGAGGGACGTGACTACATCAACCGTGGGATCAGCGGACAGACTACACCGCAGATGCTGCTCCGTTTCCGTCAGGATGTGCTTAAGTTATGGCCCAAGGTGGTGGTGATCCTGGCCGGAACCAATGATATTGCGGGTAATACCGGTCCTTCCACGTTGGAGATGATCGAAGACAATATCTACTCCATGACCGAATTGGCGCAGGCACATGGCATACAGGTGGTGTTGTGTTCGGTGCTTCCAGCTTATGATTACCCGTGGCGACCCGGGTTAGAACCTGCTCCCAAGATTGTGGAATTGAATAAGCGCATCAAGCAGTATGCTTCCACACGTGGGGCAGTTTATTGCGATTTCTTCTCCGCCATGGCTGATGATCGTGATGGTTTACCCAAGGAACTGTCGGGAGACGGTGTGCATCCCAATCAGGAAGGATATGCCATCATGGGGCCTTTGGTGGAGAATGCCATTGCCCGGGCACTCCTCATGTGGAAGGAGTTTAAATAATATTGCTGACGAAAATTGACAGGGAGTAGTCTGAAAACTACTCCCTGACTCCGGATTTACTATTCCGGTTCTATGAATTCGTATTGTTTGATATCTCTTAACCCGGGGGCGCTGAGATAACTTCCCAGATCTCCACTGATCTTTACTTTTTTATTGAAATTCTCTGGATTAGCCCGTAGATTAAGTTTATCTCTAATACTTCCACTGCCTAACATCACCGGTATAATCTTTTCTAAGTCAGTCTCTCCTTGACTGGTCGCCAGTGCGAGATTGCTTTGAGAGATTGTGACATTGCCGGATAAATCGGTCGAAAAACTGTTCATGGAGGTGGACGAAAAATATCCCACGATATACCCTTCCACCCATACATCGGTTTTACCCTGCTCTGCTTGCGCTTCGCTTATTGTATAAGGAGTTCTCTTTGATCCCGGGATCCTCGGAGGGTCTTCGTTCGTAGTGGGTATGGTTGCATTGCCCGAAGGTCCTTCGGTCCAATCGGAAATCTCTCCCAAAGTGACGGCGGGTATGAGATCAGAATCCAAATAAATATTGTAGGTGTAACGGGTCGATTTATTGAAAGCTTGAATCTCCGGCACACTGTTCAGGGGAATTTTGAATGTTTCTTCATCCAGCATAAACCAAAATTCCATTCCGCTAAGGTTGGTTGTAGGCAAAAGGATGGCCTCGGCGGACGACCCATTGGATGTCACCATGCAGGCAATATTACCAGTGGCGGATGGAGCCGACAATGTGCCGTTAGTCAGGTTGAAATTTGCTTTTGTCGATGCGTTGGTGATAATAATTTCAATGTCACTCATGTTGGTTATGAATTCGTGCTCAATCTGGAGCACGATTTTCGACAGTTGGTGGGAGAATAACATATTGACGGTAGGGTTACTCGGGTTCAAGGTTTTGGCATTGTCGGAATATAGAAGATCTATGTTGGCTTGAACGGATTGATTGGACAAGTCAACGGGATAGATGAAGTCGGCAATATCTTCCTTATAAGGGTAGTAACCGATAAAATCCACATTCGAGCCATCGAGGGGGAAAGTGATCGTCGTTGCGCCTGTTGCCGGTGAAAATGCGGACGTGCCTGTCGTCTGATAATGTACATTCTTCGCGATGGCCGTGGATGTGAGCGTTTCACCCGATTTTTTCATATACACGCCTATGGCGTCTCCTTTGTCCCATGCGGATCCGGAAGCGCGGGTCTTTAACCCTTCGATCGTGGCGCTTAACCGAATCTCTTCACCGATCATACCGAAAGGATCTGGAGTATCCCCCTCGCAAGAAGAGAGAAACAGACTGATAAGAAAATAAAACAATGTTTTCGTTAAGCCAAATGAACAGAGCCAAGCTTGCTTGGACTTTGTCATGGCGAGAAAACGCCTAACTTTAGTGAATAATTTTTTTGCTTTCATGATTTGGTTTTATTCATTGGTTTTAATGCCCAACTGGTTAGGATGGCATTCAAATAGAAAAGATAAATGGAAACCTCCCTGATGATTGTCAAAAAGGAGCAATCATCTAAGAGCAAAAAGACAAATTATGCGGCAACAAATCCCAAAACAACACTCTGCGTCGTATCAGTACACAATTATACGACGAAAAAAACAATCAATTCATATTATCTCGTTTCAAAAATGAAACGAAATGCAATTACGGAATGATATATTGAACAGCCAAATTTATTAAAGAAAAAAAATATAAAAATAATTAAAGGTGCGAATGTAAATATTGAACCTTCGTAAGGTGACACGATATGTTTCGCACAATCGCACAACTTACGAAGGTCCAGTACCGATATAGTCCGGCAGTTTGCTGAGAGGCAGTTTTATCTTCCGTGGAGTTGATAGCTTCCGGAACCCAATTCTATTTCAATTCCATTTCCTGTTTCGGTAACATTCCTTACGCCATTCCCGGCCGGTTTCGACACGTTCAGTTCTTTCGGCAGCCTGATAATGGCCGAACTGTTCCCCGGAATGGTGATATCCCAGAGGAATGTGCCGTTTTCCTTTTTCCATTCGCTTTTTATCTCACCGTAAACCGACTTATAAGAAGCTTTTACATGTGATAATCCTTCGGGAAATTTCGGTTCCATCAGCAGTTTCTTGTATGCTGTACCTCCGGGATGGTTTTTGATCCCTGCCAGGTCCTCGTAAAACCAGATCAGCAGGTCGCCCAGGAGCATGACATGGTTGGCGGAGTTCATCGCCGGATCGGCCGTATCCCCGTTCCATAGTTCCCAGATAGTGGTCGCCCCTTTTTCAATCATGTATCCCCAACTGGGATAGGTACGGTTAGTGGCGATACTGTAGGCCAGGTTTACATTTCCATGCTCGGTGAGTCCGCGCATAAGGTGTTGTATGCCCAAAACGCCCGTGCTTACATGTCCGTTGAAATCTACTTCGGTCTTGCGCACGATATTGTCGAACACCTCTTGTTCATATCCTTCGGGAACCAATCCTAATTGTAGTGAAAGGATATTGGCCGTGACGGTGTTGTTGTCATAGAGCGCCGAATCAGCATTGAAGAAACGGGCATTATAGGCTTCTTTGATTTTCGATGCCAACTCTTTATACCCGGCTATATCCTTTTCGTTTCCGGTGAGTGTGGCAAACTCGCACATCAGATCCAGCAGGCTGTAATACATGGTGGAACTGAGTACTGCACCGGCCGTTTTCCGGGCAGGATCTTGTGAGTGAATGAGTTCCTGCGATTCGGGCGGCATACACCAGTCGCCGTAGGTGTCTTTTGTGACGATATAATCCTGCATCGATACCTGTTGAATGCGTTCCAGATAACGTTTCATGGAAGGATAGTGTCTCTTTATGGGTTCTGTGTCGCCATAGTTTTGCCATAACATTTTTGCAGCGTAGAAATAGGCGGCCGGCCAGGTCACATCGTCATTGTAGAGGGTCCAGTAGCGTGGGGAGACCACGGAGATACTTCCTTCCGGACTTTGAGAGTCCTCTACATCCTGCAGCCATTTGCTGTATAGGAGGGCGTTATTGAATACGAATGCCTCTCCGAAACAACCGGTAACCCGGTCGCCCATCCATCCCTGGCGTTCGTCGCGTTGCGGGCAGTCGGTGGGCATGCCCCGGTAATTCCCCCGGATACCCCAATAGGCATTTTTGAATATCTGGTTGATAGTCTCGTCGGATGTTTCGAATTGCCCCGTCGTTTCCATCAGGTCATAGATGACTCTCCCGGTGAAATCGGATAATTCCGGTTGATAATCCAGTCCTGATATTTCCACGAAGCGGAATCCATGAAAGACGAAAGAAGGTTCCCAGCTGAAATCCCCATCTTTTGCAGGGGTGTAAATATCGGTCACCTTTGCGCTCCGGAGGTTTGCCATATAGAGTGTGCCGTCGGGATTGAGCAATTCCGCGAACCGCATGGTGATAGGTTGATCCTTTTTCCCCTTCAACCGGTTGATTTTTATCCAGCCTACCATATTCTGTCCCATATCGAGGATGAATTTCCCATCGTCCAGTTTTGTGATGGCTACCGGTGTCAGTTCCTCCTGCACACGGATGTTTGGATTAGGTTGTGCTGTGAGCGTACCCTCCGGTGCAACCATGATATCGGCCTGCTTCCATGCCGTATCGTCATATTGGGCCTTGTTCCATCCGTCCAGTTCCAACCGCGCGTCATATTCTTCACCGTCGAATTCATTATTGGCAATGATGGGGCCTTTGGAGGTGACCTTCCAGGATTCGTCACTGACGATGACGTCAGTGGAGCCGTCGCCGTACTCAATTTCCAATTGGGCCAGCAGGCGAGGCAATCCGAACATGATACTCCAATTGTCCCGCATGCCGAAATAACGGCCGTTGCCCAGTTTTACAGCCAATAGATTGTCGTTTTTCCTGACGAGTGACGTGACATCATACACATTATAGTATACTTTTTCGGGATACCATGACACGGTAGGAGCGAGGACATCGTCCGAAACACGTTCCCCGTTGATATAAGCTTCGTAAGCGCCTTGCCCGGAGATGTAGAGTACTGCACGCCTCACACTTTGCTTACTGTCGAACGCTTTTCGCAGGTAACGGGCAGCCAGGCGGGTGTTTGCCTTATCTGTTTCACCAGGATTCGAAAGTGCATTTTCACCAATCCATTTGGCTTTCCAGCCGGCAATATCCGGTAAAGCCATTGACCAATGGTTGACTTTGCTCCAGGCTGTTTCTCCCTGGTTGGTAATTATTTTCACCCGCCAGTAATAGACTTCTCTTGGAGAGAGTGCATCTCCTTTATAAGGGATCAATATGGATTCATCATCTGATACGATCCCGGAATCCCATAACAGGTTGTTCCCTTTTTCCAGGTCCTGCTCCGATCCTGCGACCTGAATCTGATAGGCTTCCTGCTGCAGATCGGGTTGGGCGGAGCTGATTTGCCACGAGAACCGGGGAGTTGAGGTGCCCAGTCCCTGTGGATTTTCCTGCATTTCCACTTTCAGGGAATCTACTTTGACAACCGTTCCCTGACATCCGGCCATGAATCCGGCCAGGATAAGTACAATTAAAGAATAAATGTGTTTCATTTTTTATTGAGAATAAAGAGTAAAGAATAAAGAATAAAGATTTTTAGAACCAAGACTCACCTTCCCGCCTACTCACTAAACCGGTACTTTCCTGCCGGAATTTCAAACAGGATATACCCGTCCTCCCTGTCAGTTTCCTTCACATAATCAGCATTCACATTCACGTCCACCGTTTTTCCATTGTTATCAGGGAACAGGATGGTTGCCGTACAATTAGGCGGTACCGTTACGTTTAATTCGATTTTTCCGTTTTCCCGTTTCCAAGCCGACTCTATCAAACCTGCCGGGGAATCGAATGACGCTTTCGCGTTGGAGACCTGTGTTTCCGTAAGCTTCGGAACCCTTACCACAAACTTTCGGAATCCGGGTACATCGGGATCCCGCCGGATGCCTGCCACACCATCGATGTACCAGGCACCGGGATAGAGAAAGGAGCTGTGCAACAGTGAATGTCCTGGCAAATCCTTTTCCCACATCTCCCAGATGGTAGTGGCTCCGCTTTCGCGCATAAGCCCCCAACTCGGGTAAGTAGTCTGGGATGCCATTGAATAGATGAGATCATCACGCCCCTCTTCACGTAATACTTTGAAGAGCATCGCTCCGCCGGTAATGCCCACATCGATATGTCCGTTTTGATTGACAAGGATTTCCTTTGCGATTCTTTCCATTACCTTTGGCCGTAATTCAGCCGGCATGATATCGCCGTATAGGGCGGCAGAGAGGCTCCGCATCGTCTTGTCGGAATAATTATGGTCTTCCGGATGATAATATTTGTCATGGATGGCTTTAGCTGACCGTTCTGCCTGCTGCGCCCATCGCTCTGCTTCTTCTGTTTTTCCGATCACGCCGGCGATTTGTGCTGCCGTTTTCAGGTTATATATCCAGTAACAGTTATTGAAAAACAGGTTTTCATCGGAATAGTTATTCATTCCCTGCGATGTGGCTCCCGGCCAAAGCCAATCGCCCAGGAAATCCCAACGGGCTCCATACCGCTTGAGCATATCGTTTTCTATATGGGTGTCGAGGAACTCCAACCATCCTTTGATCATCCCGAAATTGTCTTCGAGAACCCGCACATCATTATGATATTGATACATAAACCACGGGAGGGTGACCACTATTCCGCCCCATGCCGGGCCTCCACCGCCATGATAAGTCGGTGCTGTCTGAGGTAGTACGCCTCCACCCAGTATCCTGCCGCTTCCCTCTTGCTTACGCGCCCACTCCGGATCGTTCATATTGCCTGTCATGGGCTCCGTTCCCTGCACGTCGCGCCAGTCCTCCAGCCATTTGGTATAGAAAGCCCCCAGGTTGTAATTGAACAAGCCTGTTTCGGAAGTGG
>ERZ778021.93-NODE-93-length-209668-cov-16.010176_pt1 | contig 209668 bp, 192 predicted proteins | sample MGYA00375751_ERZ778021 | MGnify/ENA primary metagenome ERZ778021 (study PRJEB29350, sample SAMN05389814) | bioreactor metagenome | isolation source: Thiocyanate stock bioreactor | place: South Africa: University of Cape Town | collected 2013-08-29 ...
CCCGCCTCTATGAAAAAGGCCTGATCTACAAGAAGCTCGGCACGGTCAACTGGGACCCGGTGGACCACACCGTGCTCGCCAACGAACAGGTGATCGACGGGCGCGGCTGGCGCTCGGGCGCGCTGATCGAAAAGCGCGAGATCCCCATGTACTACATGAAGATCACCGCCTACGCCGAGGAACTGCTGGCCGACCTCGACCAGCTCGACGGCTGGCCCGAGCAGGTCAAGCTGATGCAGAAGAACTGGATCGGCAAGAGCACCGGCGTGCGCTTCGCCTTCCCCTACGAGCTCGACGGCGAGGCCGACAAGCTGTGGGTATTTACCACGCGCGCCGACACCGTCATGGGCGTCACCTTCTGCGCGGTGGCCGCCGAGCATCCGCTGGCGACCTACGCCGCCGCGCGCGACCCGAAGATCGCCGCGTTCGTCGAGGAGTGCAAGAAGGGCGGCGTCGCCGAGGCCGACATCGCGACGATGGAAAAGAAGGGCGTGCCGACCGGCATCTTCGTCACGCACCCGCTGACCGGCGACAAGGTCGAGGTGTGGATCGGCAACTACGTGCTGATGGGCTACGGCGAAGGCGCCGTGATGGCCGTTCCGGCGCACGACGAGCGGGATTTTGCCTTCGCCAAGAAATACGACCTGCCGATCAAGCAGGTCATCCAGGTCGAGGGCGAGACCTTCTCGCTCGACGGCTGGCAGGAATGGTACGGCGACAAGACGAAGGGCGTCTGCGTCAATTCCGGCAAATACGACGGCCTCGCCTACGAAGCCGCGATCGACGCCATCGCCGCCGACCTCGCCGCCAAGGGTCTCGGCGAGAAAAAGGTGCAGTTCCGCCTGCGCGACTGGGGCATCTCGCGCCAGCGCTACTGGGGCTGCCCGATCCCGGTCATCCATTGCCCGACCTGCGGCGACGTGCCGGTGCCTGACGAGCAACTGCCGGTCGTCCTGCCCGAGAACGTCGTCGTCGACGGCGCCGGCTCGCCGCTCGCGCGCATGCCCGAGTTCTACGAATGCAGCTGTCCGAAATGCGGCCAGCCGGCCCGGCGCGAGACCGACACGATGGACACCTTCGTCGAGTCCTCGTGGTACTTCCTGCGCTACGCCTGCCCGGACAACGCCACGGCGATGGTCGACGCGCGCGTCGGCTACTGGTGCAAGGGCGGCATCGACCAGTACATCGGCGGCATCGAGCACGCCATCCTGCACCTGCTCTACTCGCGCTTCTGGACCAAGCTGATGCGCGACGTCGGCCTGTTCGAAGCGAATGGCGAAAAATTCGAACTCGACGAGCCTTTCGCCAACCTGCTGACGCAGGGCATGGTCGTCGCGCCGACCTACTTCCGCATGGAAGCCGACGGCAAGAAGCTGTGGCTCAACCCGGCCGACGTTGAACTGAGCTGCGACGAGCGCGGCCGCCCGGTCAAGGCGACGCTGATCGCCGACGGCCAGCCGGTCGAGATCGGCGGCACCGAGAAGATGTCGAAGTCGAAGAACAACGGCGTCGACCCGCAGGCGCTGATCGACCAGTACGGCGCCGACACCGCGCGCCTCTTCATCATGTTCGCCTCGCCGCCCGACCAGTCGCTCGAATGGTCCGACGCCGGCGTCGAAGGCGCCTTCCGCTTCCTCAAGCGCGTTTGGAAGCTCGTGCACGACCACGTCGGCGGCGGCCTCGTCGCGCCCTACGCGGGCGGCGAAGCGAGCGAACTGACGGCCGAACTCAAAGCCTTCCGCCGCCAGTTGCACCAGACGATCGCCAAGGTCGCCGACGACTACGGCCGGCGCAAGCAGTTCAACACGGCGATCGCCGCCGTCATGGAACTGCTCAACGCCTACGCCAGACTCGCCGACGACTCGGCAAGCGCGCGCACCGTCAAGCAGGAAGCGCTCGAAGCCGTCGCCCTGCTTCTCTACCCGATCGTCCCGCACGTCTGCGAGGCGCTCTACGCCGCGCTCAAGCCGGGTCAGACGGCGGGCAGCCACCGCTTCCCGGTGGTCGACGAGAGCGCCCTGGTGCAGGACGAAATCGAGCTGATGCTGCAGATCAACGGCAAGCTGCGCGGCAGCCTGCGCGTTCCGGCAAGCGCCGACAAGGCGGCCATCGAAGCCGCCGCGCTGGCCACCGAGGCGGCGCAGAAGCAGCTCGCCGGGCAGCCGCCGAAGAAGCTGATCGTCGTTCCCGGCCGCCTGGTCAACATCGTCGCCTGAGGCTCCCGACATGCGCATGCTCCTCCTGGCCCTCGCGCTGAGCGCGCTCTCCGCCTGCGGCTTCCAGTTGCGCGGCGCCTACGCGCTGCCCTACGACAGCCTCTACCTGGCGCTGCCCGACTACTCGGAAATCGGCGCCGAACTGCGCCGCGCGATCCGCGCCTCGGGCTCGACCAAACTGGCGGAGCGGGCCGACGAGGCGCAGGCGCGCTTCGTGCCGACCATCGACGCGCGCGAGCGGGTGATCCTCTCGCTGTCCGGCACCGGCCGCGTGCGCGAGCTGCGCCTGCGCTACCGCTACGGCTACCGCATCGTCGACGCCAAGGGCCTCGACCTCGTGCCGCCCGGCGAAATCGAGCTGACGCGCGACATGACCTACGACGACTCGAACGTGCTCTCCAAGGAACAGGAAGAAAACCTGCTCTGGCGGGACATGCAGAGCGACATGGTGCAGCAGCTGATGCGCCGCCTGACCGCCGTCAAGCCGGTGCCGCCGGCCGTCGCCCAGTAGGCGGGAGCGGCGATGCAGCTCAAGGGCGAGCAGCTCGCGGCGCACCTCGAACGGGAACTGAAGCCCGTCTACGTCGTTTACGGCGACGAGCCGCTGCTCGTCATCGAAGCCGCCGACGCGATCCGCGCCACCGCCCGCCGCCAGGGCTTCGACGAACGCGAAGTGCTGACCGCGCTGTCCGGCTTCAACTGGACGCAGCTGACGCAGGCCGCCGGCAACATGTCGCTGTTCGGCGGACGCAAGCTGATCGACCTGCGTATCCCGACCGGCAAGCCGGGGCGCGACGGCAGCGCGGCGATCCAGGACTACTGCGCCCACCCCTCGCCCGACGCGCTCCTGCTCGTCACCCTGCCCGGACTCGACTGGAAGGAAGAAAAGGCCGCCTGGCTGACCGCGCTCGCCGACGCCGGCGCCGCGCTCAAGCTGGTGCCGCCCAACCTCGCCGAACTGCCGGCGTGGATCGCCGGCCGCCTGCGCCGCCAGCAGCAGAGTGCCGACGCCGAGGGTCTGCGCTTCATCGCCGAGCGCGTCGAGGGCAATCTGCTCGCCGCGCACCAGGAAATCCAGAAGCTCGGTCTGCTCCATCCGCCCGGCGCGCTCGATCTGCAGCAGATTCGCGACGCGGTACTCAACGTCGCGCGCTACGACATCGACGGGCTGCGCGAGGCGCTGCTCGTCGGCGACGTGGCGCGCCTGACGCGCACGCTCGACGGCCTGCGTCAGGAAGGCGAGGCGGCGCCGCTGGTGCTGTGGGCGATGACCGAGGAAGTGCGCGCCGTGGCGCAGATCAAGCGCGGGCAGCAGGAAGGCCAGCCGCTCGATGCCCTGCTGCGCGACGCGCGCGTCTGGGGGCCGCGCCTGGCGCTGATGAAGCGCGCCGTGCAGCGCGTCGCGGCAGGGCGCGCCAGCGCCGCGCTGGCGCACGCCGCGGGGATCGACAAGATGATCAAGGGAGCCGCCAGCGGCGACGTGTGGAACGAACTCCTGCGGCTCGGCATGCGCCTCGCCGCAGCCTGATCCCGCGCCGGATAGATTCCCGCCCCGGCGGACCGGCGGGAAAAGCGCGAAGCCCAGGCCGGCGCCCGGATCCGGGTTCCGGAGGGCTAGGTTCCGGTCTTGCGCGAAAGTTCGCTGAAAGCTTCGCCTGCCGCCGGCTCTGCGGGGACGTCTTCGGGAAGATCAGGCGCTAGATGCTCCCAGAAGCACTCTTTCTGGTTGCGCACATCGTGCACGCAGGAACAGTTCTTTTCCTGCACCAGACACATGCCTTCGCAACTCTCGGCGACGACGACGACACGCAATTCGGGATCGACCGTTCGCTCGCCGTCCCAATAACTACAAGTCGCGCAAACTTTCACTTCAGCCGGCAGAATCAGTTTTCGTTCCATCATTTTTTCAGCGGACGCGCCATTAGCAAACTAGGTAGCGGTAGGAGTGTAATCCTTTCCATTGGTTCCGTTAGGGTTTTTCGGAGCGTTTTCCGCAACTTGCTGGCTATAATCAGGGTTTGCTCCAGGCACGGAAAAACCATGGATATCGAGTCGTACATGCAAACCGTCGGCCGGCAGGCACGCGCCGCCTCGCGCGCCATCGCCCGCGCCGACAGCAATGCCAAGGATCAGGCGCTGCGCGCCATCGCCGCCGCGATCCGGCGCGAAGCCCCCGCCCTCCTCGCCGCCAACCGCGAGGACCTCGCCGCGGCGCGCGCCGCCGGCCTCGAACCGGCCATGCTCGACCGCCTGACGCTCAGCGAAAAGGGCATCGCCGCGATGGCCGAAGGCGTCGAGCAGGTCGCCGCGCTGGCCGATCCGGTCGGCGAAATCAGCGACCTCAAGTTCCGCCCGAGCGGCATCCAGGTCGGCAAGATGCGCGTTCCGCTCGGCGTCATCGGCATCATTTACGAGGCGCGCCCGAACGTCACCGCCGACGCTGCGGCGCTCTGCCTCAAGTCCGGCAACGCCGCGATCCTGCGCGGCGGTTCGGAAGCGATCCGCAGCAACCGCGCGATCGCCGCGCTGGTCCAGGAAGGACTCGCCAGCGCCGGGCTGCCGGCCGACGCCGTGCAGGTGATCGACACCACCGACCGCGCCGCGGTCGGCCGCCTGATCACCATGCGCGAGTACGTCGACGTCATCGTCCCGCGCGGCGGCAAGGGCCTGATCGCCCGCCTGCTCGCCGAATCGCGGGTGCCGATGATCCAGCACCTGGACGGCAACTGCCACGTCTATCTCGACGACGACGCCGACGCCGAAAAGGCGCTGCGCATCGTCGAGAACGCCAAGACGCAGCGCTACGGCACCTGCAACACGACCGAGTCGCTGCTCGTCGCGCGTTCGCGCGCCGCCGAGCTGCTGCCGCCGGTCGCCGCGATGCTGCTCGCCAAGGGCGTCGAAATCCGCGGCTGCGCCGAAACGCAGGCGCTGGTGAAGGAAGCCAAGGCGGCCAGCGACGAGGATTTCCGCACCGAATTCCTGGCGCCGATCATCGCCGTCAAGGTCGTCGCCGGGCTCGACGAAGCGATCGCGCACATCAACGACTACGGCTCACACCACACCGACGCCATCGTCAGCGAAAACTACGGCGCGACGATGCGCTTCCTGCGCGAAGTCGACTCTGCGTCGGTCATGATCAATGCCTCGACGCGCTTCGCCGACGGCTTCGAATACGGCCTCGGCGCCGAGATCGGCATTTCGACCGACAAGATCCACGCGCGCGGCCCGGTCGGCCTCGAAGGGCTGACCAGCCAGAAGTGGATCGTCCTCGGCAACGGTCAGGTCCGCGCCTGAGCCGCGACGCAAGCGTTCCACCGTCCTGCCGGAGCACGGGCGCCGGCAGGACGGCTGCATCACCCGCCCGCAGATAGATAAAACAACCGATAAGACAATCGAAGCCAAAGGAGGCTGCATGAAACACCTGATCGTGGCGACCCTCGCCGCTCTTTCCCTGAACGCCGCGCACGCCGTCGAAGTCGCCGGCGTCAAGTTCGACGACCAGACGAAGGTCGGCAACGCCGATGTCGTCGCCAACGGCGCCGGCCTGCGCAAGAAGGCCTTCTTCAAGGTCTACGCGATGGCCCTCTACCTGCCCGAGAAGCAGGGCGACGCGGGCGCTGCGCTCGCCGCCAAGGGCGCAAAGCGGATTTCGATCAGCCTGCTGCGCGACCTCTCGGCGCAGCAGTTCGTCGACGCGCTGCAGGAAGGCATGGCACACAACCATTCGGAAGCCGAAATGGCCGCCCTCAAGGAGCGCATGAAGCAGCTCTCCGACGCCCTGCTCGCGATCGGCGAGGCGAAGAGCGGCACCGCCGTCCAGCTCGACTGGCTGCCCGAGAGCGGCACCCGCCTCACCGTCAACGGCCAGGTCAAAGGCAAGGACATCGCCGGCGACGATTTCTACAAGGCGCTGCTGAAGATCTGGCTCGGCGGCAAGCCGGTGCAGGACGACCTCAAGCAGGCCCTGCTCGGCAAGGCGTCGTAGCAGGCGCGGCCATGTCGAAGCCCCCCGAGCGCAGCTACCAGGCCATCGTCGCGGCCCCCGGCTTCTGCCTCGGGGTGCGCTGCGACGAGGCCGAAATCCACGAAATCGAATTTCTCGAACCGCAGCCGGAACAGGCGCCGACCAACGCGCTGGCCGCCGAAGCGGCGCGCCAGCTGCGCGCCTACATCGCCGATCCGGATTTCCGCTTCGGGCTGCCGCTGCGCCCGTCCGGAACGAGCTTCCAGCGCCGCGTCTGGGCGCAGATCGAGACCATCCCGAACCGCGAGACGCGCACCTACGGCGAGGTCGCCAAGGCCCTGCGCAACGCGCCGCGCGCCGTCGGCCAGGCCTGCGGCGCCAACCCCTTCCCGCTCGTCGTCCCCTGTCACCGCGTGGTCGCCAGCGGCGGCGGACTGGGCGGTTTTGCCCGCCACGGCGGCGGCTTCCTGCTCGACGTGAAGCGCTGGCTGCTGGCGCATGAAACCCGCTGAATCCCTAGCCTCCGCTGCCCCCATCGCGTCCGCCGCCGATCTTGCCGAGATCGACGCTTTCTGCGACGCGCTGTGGCTGGAAGACGGCCTCGCCAAGGCTTCGCTCGCCAGCTATCGCAGCGACCTGCTGCGCCTGGCCCACTGGCTCGACGCCCAGAGGCTAGGCCGCCTGAGCGACGCCGGCGACGTCGCCCTGACGCGCTTCGTCGCGACCCTCGCGCGTACGCTGCGCAGCAGTTCGCAGGCGCGCTACATCTCGACCCTGCGCCGCTTCTACCGGCACCTGCTGACGCGCGGCCGGATCGGCACCGACCCGACGCTGAAGATCGCCATGCCGACCAAGCCGTCGCGCCTGCCCAAGGTGCTCTCCGAGACGCAGGTCGACGCCCTGCTCGACGCGCCGGAAACCGCGACCACCCTCGGCCTGCGCGACCGCGCCATGCTCGAGACGCTGTACGCGACCGGCCTGCGCGTCTCGGAACTGGTCGGCCTGCGCCTGCACGAAGTCAATTTCGACATGGGCGTCGTGCGCGTCTTCGGCAAGGGAAGCAAGGAGCGCCTGGTGCCGCTCGGCGAAGAAGCCATCGACTGGCTGCGCCGCTATCTCAAGGAGGGCCGCCCGGCGCTGCTCGGCGAGCGGCAGAGCGACGACATCTTCGTCACCGCGCGCGGCGCGGCGATGACGCGCCAGGCCTTCTGGGGGCTGATCAAGCGCTACGCGCTGCGCGCCGGCATCGACCCGGCGCGCCTCTCGCCGCACGTCCTGCGCCACGCCTTCGCCACCCACCTGCTCAACCACGGCGCCGACCTGCGCGTCGTGCAGCTGCTGCTCGGCCACTCCGACATCTCGACGACGCAGATCTACACGCACATCGCCCGCGAGCGCCTCAAGTCCCTGCACGCCGAGCACCACCCGCGCGGCTGAGCGTCCGCCGGCTCTGCTATGCTCCCGTTTTAAGTCGCAGCCAGCGCAATGCCCCGCCCGAAGCTCTCGCCCCCATCGACCCTGATCGTCAGCCTGTGCGCCCTGCTGCTCGTGGGCGGCGCCTTTGTGGCCGACCTCTTCGGCGCGCGCCAGCGGCAGCTCGACAGCGGCGCGCAGCAGCTCGATTTCCACTCCCGCATGCTGGCCGAGCACGTCGCGCGCTCCTTCGACAGCATCGAGATCCTGCTCGACGAACTGCGGCCGCAGATTTCCGAACTGCGGCCCTGGTGGACCTGGACGCCGCAGGAAGGCCACGAGTTGCTGCGCAGCCGCCTCACCCGCTCGCTGCCGGCGATCCGCCACCTGATCGTGTTCGACGCCGAGGGCCAGCAGCGCTTCACCAGCTTCGCCCTGCCGCCGCCGCAAATCACCGTCGCCGACCGCCCCTACTTCGTCCATCTGCGCGACGGCGCCAGCCGCTCGCACTACGGCCCCTACGTCGGGCGCAACTCGAAGCGCTCGACCTACGCCATCGCACGCCGCCTCGACTTTTCGGATGGAACTTTCGCCGGCGCGCTGATGGTCGCCATCGAACCCGATTACTTCGAGGAGTTCTGCGCCTCCACCCGCCCCTACGAGGAATTCGAGGCGGCGCTGATCAACGCCGGCGGGCGCGTCATCGGCCGCTGCCGTCCAACCGCCGAGCGCGGCGGGATGGACGGGACCGGCGAGGACTTCCGCCGCGTGCTCGCCGGCGGCATCTTCACCGCCTTGCCGGACGACTTCGCCGCGACGCGCTTCGAGACGCCGGAGCACGTCCTCGTCATCGCCCCGGCGCCCGGCCATCCCGACCTGCGCGTCGTCAGCGCGGCACCCAAGTCGCGCCTGCTCGCGCAGTGGCGCGCCCAGGCGCTGCAGTCGGCGCTGCTCGGCACCGCCGCCCTGATCGCCCTCGGCCTCGCGGGGCTGATGATCCGCCGGCAGGTGCGCGACATCCGGCGCTACGCCAAGCAGTTGCAGACCCACCGCGACACCCTCGCCGCACGCGTCCACGAAGCGACCGCCGAACTCGAGGAAAGACGGCGCGACGCCGAAGTGATGGCCGAAGCGAAATCGCGCTTCCTGGCGGCGGCCAGCCACGACCTGCGGCAGCCGCTGCAGGCCCTGCGCCTGTTCGCCGGGCGCCTCGGCAAAGACACGGAAGAGGAAGAGCGTGAGCTTCTCGGCCAGCGCATCCGCCAGGCCGTCGAAGCGATGAGCGAGCAGCTCGAAGATCTCCTCCAGCTGTCGCGTCTCGACATGTCCAACGTCGAAGCGCAGCCGGTCAGCCTGCCCGTCGAGCAGCTCTTCGCCAAGCTCGCCGCCACCTACTGCCCGCTCGCCGACGCCTTCGGCGTGCGCCTGGTGTTCAGCGCGCGCGGGCGCGTCGTCCATAGCGACCCGGTGCTGCTCGCCCGCCTGCTCGGCAACCTGATCCACAACGCCATCAAGTTCAGCCCGCACGGCACGGTGCTCGTCTGCGCGCGCTGGGGCGCCGCCGGCGCGACGCGCATCGAGGTGCGCGACAACGGCGCCGGCATCGCCGAGAAGTACCAGAAGGCGATCTTCGAGGAATTCTTCCAGCTCAAGAACCGCGCCCGCGAGGCCCATGCCGGCCTCGGCCTCGGCCTCTCCATCGTCAGCCGCATCGCCCGCCTGCTCGACACGCCGATCGAACTGCGTTCGCGCAGCGGCGCCGGCGCGTCCTTCGCGCTGCGCCTCCCGGCCGCGCCGGCGATGGCCGAGACGCCCCCGCCGGGCAACCCGACGGCGGAGCCCGAACTGCTGCTGATCGGCCCGCCCGGCAGCGGCTGCCGCACCTTCGCCAAGCGCGCCGCCGAATGGGGCTATCGTGTCGCCCACGCGGACGACGTCGCCGCCGCGCGCCCGCTGCTTGCCGCCGGCGCCATCCCCATCGCCTTTCCCGACGCCCGACGGAACGATCCGGACGAACTGGCGTCCCTCCTCACAGCGCACCCGGGAATCATCATCCATCCGGAAGGCGAAAACATCTCCGGCGCCGGCCCTTACCACCTGAGCCTGCCGTTGAAGCCGGCCAGCGTGCGCGCCCTGCTGCGCAGCCTGCACGCCGCCTCCTTGAAGAAGACCCTGCCATCATGAAAAACGATCACGCACCGGAAACCCCCGCCACCCACTTCCTGCGCCGGCACGGCATCGCGCACTCCAACCACCTGTACGCCTACGAGGAGCACGGCGGCACGAGCGTCTCGGCGCGCGAGCTCAACGTCGACGAGCACGCCGTCGTGAAAACGCTGGTCATGGAGGACGAAAACCGCAAGCCGCTGATCGTGCTGATGCACGGCGACTGCAAGGTGTCGACCAAGGAACTGGCGCGCCAGAGCGGGCGCAAGAAGATCGAACCGTGCCAGCCCGAGGTCGCCAACCGCCACACCGGCTTCCTGATCGGCGGCACCAGCCCGTTCGGAACAAAGAAGACGATGCCGGTGTTCATCGAGAAGAGCATCCTCGACCTGCCGCTGATCTACATCAACGGCGGCCGGCGCGGCTTCCTGGTCGGCGTGCATCCGCACGACCTGCTGCGCGCGCTGTCGCCGACGGTCGTCGAGGTCGCCCTCAAGGGCTAGGGTGTGTTGACATAAATTTCATGGGCGCGACGACCACTGAACGGGATGCAGCGCAAGGCGCGGCGGCGCCGCCTGGCTGGCGCCAGGCAAACCGACGCAACGCGGCGATGCGCCCGTTCAGTGGCCGTCCCGAAGGGTTGTGCCGAGGGGACCGCGCCTACGTCGTTACGCCCCTTGCCCGCACCCCGGTGCGGCCGGCGGCAGGCCTCAGGCCGACGCGCCGCGCTCGATCACCACGCCGACGCGGCGTACGCCGCGCATCATGCCGAGCTTGGCGATCGACACGCGCACCCAGGTCGCGCCGAAGTCTTCGAGCAGCAGCGTGGCGACGTATTCGGCGAGTTTTTCGAGCAGGTTGAAATGGCGCGCGCCGAGTTCGCTGCGCAGGCGTTCGACGACGACCGCGTAGTCGATCGTGTCGCGGATGTCGTCGCTGGCGCCGGCGCTCGCCGTCGAGGTGCCGATCTGCAGCGACATCTCGACGTTCTGCGGCATGGCTTTCTCGCGTGGATAAATCCCGATCTGGGTCGTGACGCGAAGGTCGTCGATGAAAATGATGTCCATGCAGCGGGGCGGTTCAAGTGGCTCGGGCGGTGTAAAATTGCGGACCAGGCCCGCAAGCTGAACCTTCCGGACGGGCCGAAAAGTCCAGGCATTCTAACTCAGACCTCCCGCCCGCCCCCTCAAATCCCGCCATGCCTCCAGCCCTGACCCTCCTGCTCGCCGTCGCCGCCGCCTACCTGCTCGGCTCGATCCCCTTCGCCGTCGTCTCCAGCCGCCTGTTCGGCCTCGCCGACCCGCGCACCTACGGCTCGAAGAACCCCGGCGCCACCAACGTCCTGCGCAGCGGCAACAAGGGCGCCGCCGTCGTCACCCTGCTCGGCGACGCCGCCAAGGGCTGGCTGGCGGTCTTCCTCGCGCAGCAGTACGGATTGCCGACGAGCGGCATCGCCCTCGTCGCGCTCGCCGTCTTTTTCGGCCACCTCTTCCCGGTCTTCCTGAAGTTCAAGGGCGGCAAGGGCGTCGCCACGGCGGCCGGCGTCCTCCTGGCGCTCGACCCCTGGCTCGGTCTCGCCACCCTCGGCACCTGGCTGTTCATCGCCTACACGCTGCGCTACTCCTCGCTCGCCGCGCTGATCGCCGCCGCCGCCGCGCCGATCTACGCCGGCATGCTGTGGGGTACCGACGGACTGGTGCTCGCCGTCGGCATCATGTCGATGGCGCTGATCGGCAAGCACTGGCAGAACCTGCAGCGCCTGCTCGCCGGCAGCGAGCCGCGGATCGGCGGTGCGAAGAAAGCCGCGAAAGTGCTTAAAACGGGGAAGAAGTGATCAAGGCGTGAGGTCGGCGAGCGGCCAGCGCGGCCGCACGGCGAAAGCGCCGGCCGCCTTGGCGGGCGACGCCGAAGCGCCGGCCTGCAGACGCAGGGCGCCGGCCAGCGCGATCATGGCGCCGTTGTCGGTGCAGAACTCCAGCTCGGGGTAGAAGACCGAGATTTTCTGGCGCGCCGCGCGCATATCGAGCTGGCGCCGCAATTCCCGGTTGGCGCCGACGCCGCCGGCCACCACCAGCTGTTGCAGCCTGCTCTCCTTCACGGCGCGCAGCGCTTTCTTGACCAGCACTTCGACGATGGCGTCCTGGAAGGCGCGCGCGATGTCGGCCCGCTGCCGGTCGTCCAGCGTCGCGCCGTCCTGCGTCAGCGCGCGGACCTGCACGAGCACGGCGGTTTTCAGGCCGCTGAAGCTGAAATCGAGGTCGCCGGAATTGAGCATCGGCCGCGGCAGCTTGAAGGCGTCCGGGCGCCCCTGCTCGGCCAATTGCGCCAGCGCCGGGCCGCCCGGATAGCCGAGGCCGAGCAGCTTGGCCGTCTTGTCGAAGGCCTCGCCGGCCGCGTCGTCCAGCGTTTCGCCGAGCAGCTCGTAGTGGCCGACGCCGGTCACGCGCATCAACTGCGTATGCCCACCGGAAACGAGCAGCGCGACGAAGGGGAAGCGCGGCGGCGTTTTCGACAGCAGCGGCGAGAGCAGATGCCCCTCGAGGTGATGCACGGGAAGCGTCGGCACGCCGAGCGAAGTCGCCAGCGCTTCGGCGAAAGCGGCACCGACCAGCAGGGCGCCGGCCAGCCCCGGTCCCTGCGTATACGCGACGGCGTCGACGTCGGCGAGCGCGCGCCCGCTCTCGGCGAGCACCTGGCGCAGCAGCGGCACGGCACGCCGGATATGGTCGCGCGAGGCCAGTTCGGGGACCACGCCGCCGTAGGCCTGATGCATCGCCACCTGCGAATGCAGCGCGTGCGCGAGCAATTGGCCGTCGCCGGAGGCGTAGAGCGCGACGCCAGTTTCGTCGCAGGAGGATTCGATTCCGAGTACCAGCATGGCCGGCATTTTACCGCAGCCGCCGCGCCTCCCGAGCGAAAGGCTTGGAATTTTCCCCGAGCTTTGTTTATAATGCCCGGCTCAGCTGCAACCCTGCCGATATTTGAAATTAGGATAGAGCCAATGCCCGCCATTCGCCTCAAGGAAAATGAACCGTTCGAAGTGGCGATCCGCCGTTTCAAGCGTACCGTTGAAAAAACCGGCCTGTTGACCGAACTGCGCGCCCGCGAGTTCTACGAGAAGCCCACCGCCGAGCGCAAGCGCAAGCTGGCCGCTGCCGTCAAGCGCCACCACAAGCGCATGCGCAGCCAGACCCTGCCGCCGAAGCTCTACTAATACCGGTTTGCAGCTCGCCAAGCAGCCGCCCGTTTCGCGATGGGCGGCTTTTGGCGTTTTCGGCCCTGTCTATTGATCCCGCAGCAGCGCCGGCCATCGAGCCGCCGCCCGCCCGGCCACCGAGGAAGCTTGCCATGACCCTGAAAGAGCGCATCAACGAAGACATGAAGGCCGCCATGCGCGCCAGGGAAACGGCGAAGCTCGGCACCATCCGCCTGCTGCTCGCCGCGATCAAGCAGAAGGAAGTCGACGAGCGCATCGCGCTCGACGACGGCGCCGTGCTCGCCGTCATCGACAAGATGCTCAGACAGCGCCGCGATTCTATCGCGCAGTACGAAGCCGCCGGGCGCACCGACCTCGCCGACGTCGAGAAGCTCGAAGCCGAACTGCTCACCGCCTACATGCCGGCAGGGCTTTCGGCCGAGGAAATCGCGACGGCCGTCGCCGCCGCCGTTGCCGAAACCGGCGCCGCCGGCCCCGGCGACATGGGCAAGGTGATGGGCGTCCTGAAGCCGAAGCTGGCCGGGCGCGCCGACATGACCGAAGTCTCGAAGCTGGTCAAAGCCCGCCTCGCGGGCGGCTGATCCGCGTCGACCGATAGGTACGGCCGGCGCAGGCCGCTGCCAGAATGATTCCGGAATCCTACATCCAGGAGCTGCTGCACCGGGTCGACGTCGTCGACTTGATCGACAGCTACGTGCCGCTCAAGAAGGCGGGGGCCAACTATGCCGCCTGCTGCCCCTTCCACAACGAGAAGTCGCCGTCGTTCACGGTCAGCCCGACCAAGCAGTTCTACCACTGCTTCGGCTGCGGCGCGCACGGCACGGCGATCGGCTTCCTGATGGAGTACTCCGGCCTCGGCTTCATCGACGCGATCAAGGACCTGTCCGGCCGCGTCGGCCTGCCGATGCCGGAGGACGAAGGCCGGCCGCGCCAGGACGGCCCGAAGATCGCCTCGCTGACCGAAGTCATGGCGCGCGCGGCGAAGTACTACTACGAACAGCTGAAGCACTCGGAAGCGGCAATCTCCTACCTCAAGAGGCGCGGCGTAACCGGCGAGATCGCGCAGAAATTCGGCATCGGCTACGCCCCCGGCGGCTGGCAGAATCTCGAGGCCGCCTTCGCCGACTACGGCGCGACGGAACTACAGGCCGCCGGGCTGGTCATCAAGAACGAGCAAGGCCGGCTTTACGACCGCTTTCGCGACCGCGTGATGTTCCCCATCCTCAACCAGAAGGGCGAGGTCATCGCTTTCGGCGGACGCGTGCTCGGCGAAGGCGAACCGAAGTACCTGAACTCACCGGAAACGCCGCTTTTCGAAAAGGGCCGCGAGGTATTCGGCCTGCCGCAGGCGCGCGCCGCGCTGCGCGAGAAGGACACGGCGATCGTCGTCGAGGGCTACATGGACGTCGTCGCACTCGCCCAGCACGGCGTCGGCAACGCGCTGGCGACGCTCGGCACGGCGACCACGGCGACGCACGTGCAGAAGCTGCTGCGTCAGGTCGACCGCATCGTCTACTGTTTCGACGGCGACAACGCCGGCCGCAAGGCCGCGTGGCGGGCGCTGGAAAACAGCCTGGAGGCGCTGCCCGAACAGAAGAGCATCGGCTTCGTCTTCCTGCCGCAGGGCGAAGACCCCGACAGCTTCGTGCGCGCGCAGGGCACGGCCGCCTTCGAGCGCCTGATCGCGCAGGCGACGCCGCTCTCGGACTACCTGCTGCGCGAACTGGCGACGCACTGCGATCTGACCAGTGCCGAAGGCAAGGCTAAGCTGGTCGCCGACGCCAAGCCGCTGCTCGGCCGCCTGCAGACGCCGCTGCTGCGCCTGCAGCTGGTCAAGCGCCTGGCCGAGGTGAGCGGCTTCGAGCAGGCCGAGATCGAACGGCTGTGCGATCTGCGCCCGGTCGCCCGCCCGGCGCCGGCGCGGGCGCCGCGTCAGGCGCCGTCGCTGCTGCGCCCACTGCTGCGCCTGCTGCTGCAGAAACCGGCGTTGGCGCAGCGCGTCCCGCTCGGCGCGCTGCCGAACAACTCGGCCGAAGCGCGCGCCGTGCGCCGTCTGTGCGAAGCCATCCGCGCCGCCGGCGACCCGCCGCCGCCGTACGCGGCACTGATCGAGCGGATGCGCGGCGAAGGAAGCGAAAGCGAGAGCGACGAGACCACCCTGCGCGAAGCGGCGGCGGAACTGATGCAGCACCCCTTCGCCGAGGACGACATCGACGCCGAGTTCGACGGCGCGATCGAACGCCTCAGCGAAGGCGAACAGAAGCGCGCCTTCGCTGCGCTGCAGGAAAAGATACAGAAGCTCGGCGTCGCCGGGCTGTCGAGCGAAGAAAAGCAGCAGTACCTGCAGGCCCTTGCCGGCCGCGGGAAAGCTGGCTAAGTTGTGATATAATTTGAGGTTTTTCCAGTCTAACGCTAACCGGGAAATGGTCATGGCAAGGGAAAAGGCAGCAACTTCTAAATCGGCCAAGGCAAAGGCTGCGGCCGATCTGCTGGCGGCAGCCGGCGATGCGCCGTCGCCGGTCGACGCCGAAACGCGCAAGACGCGACTCAAGAATCTGATCAAGCTGGGCAAGGAACGCGGCTTCCTGACCTATGCCGAAATCAACGACCACCTGCCGGACGACGTCGTCGACGCCGAGCAGATCGAAAGCATCATCAGCACCTTCAGCGACATGGGCATCCAGGTCTATGACGAGGCGCCCGATGCCGAGACCCTGCTCATGTCGGACAACGCGCCGGCCGCCGGCGCCGACGACGCCGACGTCGAGGAACAGGCCGAACAGGCGCTGTCCACCGTCGACTCCGAATTCGGCCGCACGACCGACCCGGTGCGCATGTACATGCGCGAGATGGGGACGGTCGAACTGCTCACGCGCGAAGGCGAAATCGAGATTGCCAAGCGCATCGAGGACGGCCTCAAGCACATGATCCAGGCGATCTCCGCCTGCCCGACGACGATTGCCGAGATTCTCGACGCCGCCGACAAGGTCGCCCGGGAAGAGATGCGCATCGACGAAGTGATCGACGGCCTGATCGACCCGAACGCCGAAGGCGCCATCGAGGAACTCGCCGAGGACGAAGACGCCGCGGTCGAGGAGGAGGAAGGCGACGAGGAAGAAGGCAACGAAGGCGCCGCCGCCTCGGCCTCGCTGCTGCAAATGAAGACCGAAGCGCTGGAACGCTTCGCGACGATCCGCGCGCACTACACCAAAGCGCACGGCGTGCTCGTCAAGAAAGGCTCGCAGGACAAGGCCTACCTCAAGCTGCAGCAGCAGATCTCCGACGAGATGATGAACATCCGCTTCACGTCGAAGACCATCGAACGCCTGTGCGACTCGGTGCGCGGCATGGTCGAGGAAGCGCGCGCCTGCGAACGCAAGATCCAGCAGATCTGCGTCGACAAGGTGCGCATGCCGCGTCCGCACTTCATCAAGGTCTTCCCCGGCAACGAGCTCAATCTCGACTGGGTCGAGGCCGAACTCGCCGCACCGGGCAGCAAGGCCTACGCCCAGATCCTGACGCGCAACGCGCCGAACGTGATCGAGGAGCAGAAGAAGCTGCTCGCCTTGCAGGACCGCATCGGCATCCCGCTCAAGGAACTGAAGGACATCAACAAGCAGATGTCCACCGGCGAAGCCAAGGCGCGTCGCGCCAAGCGCGAAATGACCGAGGCCAACCTGCGCCTCGTGATCTCGATCGCCAAGAAGTACACCAACCGCGGCCTGCAGTTCCTCGACCTGATCCAGGAAGGCAACATCGGCCTGATGAAGGCGGTGGACAAGTTCGAATACCGCCGCGGCTACAAGTTCTCGACCTACGCCACGTGGTGGATCCGTCAGGCCATCACGCGCTCGATCGCCGACCAGGCGCGCACCATCCGCATCCCGGTGCACATGATCGAGACGATCAACAAGATGAACCGCATCTCGCGCCAGATCCTGCAGGAAACCGGCGTCGAAGCCGATCCGGCGACGCTGGCCAAAAAGATGGAGATGCCGGAAGAGAAGATCCGCAAGATCCTCAAGATCAGCAAGGAACCGATCTCGATGGAAACGCCGATCGGCGACGACGACGACTCGCACCTCGGCGACTTCATCGAGGACCAGGCGACGCTCGCCCCGACCGACGCTGCGCTCTACTCCAGCCTGCGCTTCATCACCAAAGACGTGCTCGACACGCTGACGCCGCGCGAAGCCAAAGTGCTGCGCATGCGCTTCGGCATCGAAATGAACACCGACCATACGCTGGAAGAAGTCGGCAAGCAGTTCGACGTCACCCGCGAACGCATCCGCCAGATCGAAGCCAAGGCGCTGCGCAAGCTGCGTCACCCGTCGCGTTCGGACAAGCTGCGCAGCTTCTTGGACAACGGCAACAGCTGACCGCGTTCAACAATCACCCGGCGCCCACCTCGTAAGTGCCGGGCGGTTTTGGGCCTGTAGCTCAGTTGGTCAGAGCAGAGGACTCATAATCCTTTGGTCCAGGGTTCAAGTCCCTGCGGGCCCACCAATACGAAAGCCCCTGATTCTCTGGATCAGGGGCTTTTTTTCGTGCATCGCGAAGAACGGCACCATAAGAACGAGCCTCGAAACTTCGAGAATCAGCTACCGGTCGGAAGCCTGCACCGGTTGCTAGCGTAAAAGGGCTCTTTCGAGCTTTTCAATCGAGGAATTCCCATCCACCCGCCCGATCAAGCGGCCATCGCGGAACGCAAGAAAGGCGGGGAGGCCGCGAATACCGTAGGTCGACGCGACGACGTCGCGCTCGAAGCCAAGCCAAGGCTCCCAGGTAGTGCGCATGAACGAAGCAGAACTGGCGTGTCGGGTCGCGAAATCGTCGAAGCGGGGATTTGCCGGCAAGCAAAAGGTGCACTTGAGGTCCAGCGAGGAAAACAGAACGATCACCAATCCCTTGCTGGTCGCCAGGCGCGTCGGCAAGTCTCCGGGGTGCACCGTCGCGATATTCGACGCCGCCTGCGAGTCATTGATGGTTTTGACGTTTTTCGCAGCGGCCTGTTGCGCCGGTTGCGCCGGTTGCGTTGGCGGCATCGGGGCGGCCAAAGGGAAAGCCGGTTGTGCTGCGGGAAATCCCGCCGTCGCCGAAGCAACCGGCGCCTGATCCCGGAACTGGGCCGGCGAAGGCGTGCTTTGGGCCGCCTTGACCATCGTCAATGCTTGAGTATCCAGAACGCGCCCCTCAACCGTGTAAATCAGACTGGAATATTTGTCATTGCCCCATTTCCCAACGCCGACGATGACCATTGCATTGTTGCGATAATAGGTCTTGAAGACTGCCCGATCGGGAAAATACAAGCCATTCAAACGCGAATTCGGATCAAGCACTGCCTTCCACGCGGACGGCGCATTGATGCCGGCGTGACACGCCTCATCACAAGCGAACACCAACTCGAATCCTTGTTGAGCCAGCAAACCCGCGTAATGCTGATCGACCAGCATCGGACTATCGTCGGAGCGATGCACATACTGCAGCACGTGCACCTTGCCTTCCATGGGGACGTTGTAGGGGGCGACCCAGCCCTCCGGCGTACCGCGTGGCAGACTGATTGGTACGCGAACGGAGTCCATCGGATTGTAGTAGGGGCGTTGCGCTGTTGAGCGCAGATACGGACGCAAACCAAAAGGCTCGATCAGCGCAGCGTTCGCCGGCATGTTTCCGTTCGCAGGCTGCTGATTATCGAAAACTGGAACATTGTCGCCCCCGGCCTGGCGCAGAAGACTGGTTGCCTGCCCGATGAGTTCGAAGGGATTGGCCGCAAACGCACCTGCCGAGGCAAGCATGAGTACGATGAAAAAGTAGAATCGAGCGAAAAAACCCAGCACGTTGAGACCTCACAAAAAACCATAGAAGCCGAAGGGTAAATGATTGGCATGACATCAGCAACTTTGTACCCCCCCTGTGGCCGGGCGCGGCAAAAGCGTCTTGGATGAGCAATGCTTCAAATCCGCACCGGCGGACCGCATTATCCTGCGCTCCGAGATTCAAGCCCCGACGCCGCCCCCGAAAAGAGAGAAACCCGCCGAAGCGGGTTTCTCTCTTTTCATCGTCCGTATTTCAGACGACGAGAACCAACGCCGGGTCGTCGAAGTGCTCGGTCAGGATGCGGCGCACGCGGTCCTGCCAGAGCGCCGCGAAGGCTTGCGCGATCTCGGCGTTTCCCTCGCCGGCGAGCAGTTGCTGCAGCAGGCCGCCCATGCGCGGATCGGCCGGCACGCCGGCGAGCGAGAGCGTGGCCGTAACGCCGGCACCGGTATCGAGCCGCGTGAAGCGGATTTCTCCCGCCAGATCGGCGTCGAAGGCGAGCAGGTCGCGGCGCGCAAAATTGCCGGCCAGGCCCTTGAAGCCGCCGCTGCCGGCGGCGCCGATGAGCAGGGCGACGACGCCGGCGATCACGCCGGTCACACCGTTCGCCTGCGCGTCGCGGAAGTCGACGCGGATGCCGCCGCGCTCGGGCACGGCGGCGCCGTACAGCGCGCGCAGCACGCGGCAGGTGAGCAGATAGGCGCCGGCGACGGTCGGGCAGGAATGGCCGGCGAGCTTGACCGCGTCGGCGTAGCGATACTCGATCAGCCCGCCCTCGGCGGCGCCGAGGAACTCGGCCAGCGGGTCGCGCAGGACGATGCCCGGCACGGCGTCGAAAAAGGCGGGAAAGCTGGAAGAGGCCATCTCAGGACCTCTTCTGGATCAGTTCGATCTTGTAGCCGTCGGGGTCCTCGACGAAGGCGATCACCGTCGTGCCGTGCTTCATCGGGCCGGCCTCGCGCACGACCTTGCCGCCGCGCGCCTTGATTTCGGCGCAGGCGGCGTAGGCGTCGTCGACTTCGAGCGCGACGTGGCCGTAGCCGTTGCCCAACTCGTAGGACGGCGTGTCCCAGTTGTGCGTCAGTTCGAGCACGGCGCCTTCGGCCTCGCTGTGGTAGCCGACGAAGGCCAGCGTGAAGCGGCCGTCCGGATAGTCCTGGCGGCGCAGTTCGCGCATGCCGAGGACTTCGGTGTAGAAGGCGAGCGAGCGGTCGAGGTTGCCGACGCGAAACATGGTGTGCAGGATGCGCATGGTTTTTTCCTTAGAACTGGGGGCACTGCGCGGCGAGCGTCTTGAGTTCGTCGCGCACCGCCTTGTAGTCGGGGTAGAGCTGGCCGACGATGGACCAGAAACGGGGGCTGTGGTTCATCTCGCGCAGGTGCGCGAGTTCGTGTGCGACGACGTAGTCGATCACGTGCAGCGGGAAATGGATCAGGCGCCAGTTGAGGCGTATGCCGCTCTTCAGGCTGCAGCTGCCCCAGCGCGTGCGCGCGGCGGACAGCGCCAGCGGCGGCAGGGCGACGCCGAGCTGCGCCGCGTAGTGGCGCAGGCGCTCGAGAAAGAGTTCGCGCGCCCGTTCGCGCAGCGTTTTTTCGAGCACCCTGGCAGCGTCGGCCGGATCGCGCAGACACAGCGTCAGCGCCGGCTGCGCGCTCCACACGGCGCGGTTGGCGCCCACCGCGAGGCGCACTTCGAGCGGGCTGCCGAGCAGCGGCAGGCGCACGCCGTCGACGATGGCGAGCGGCTCGGGACGGCGCCGCGAACGCCACTCGTCGAGCTTCTGCACGACCCATTCGCCGTGGCGCAGGATCAGCGACTCGACCTCGCGCAACGAAGCCCGGCTCGGTGCGCCTACGCGCAGGCCGCGGTGGTCGATGGACAGGCCGATGGTACGCCGGCGGGCGCGGCGCAGGACGTAGGGAACGATGCGGTCGCCGAGCGCGATGGTGCGCGGCGTTTCATCCGCCGCCGGCGGCTTGACGGAAAAAAAGGGCAGTTCAGCCTGCCAGGGCATCGGCCGTGTCGGGATAGCGATGCGGCGAGAGGCGGTGCATCTCGGCTTCGATCCACGTCTCGACGAGCAGGTTGATCTCGGCTTCGGACTTGCCGGCCGTGTCGATGGCCGGTCCGATGCTCACGGTGATCAGGCCGGACGACTTGAGGAAGGCGTTCTTGCCCCAGATTTCGCCGGCGTCGTGCGCCACCGGCACGACCTTGGCGCCGGTCTGCACCGCGAGGTGCGCGCCGCCCGGCTTGTAGCGCCGCTTGTGGCCGGGCTCGACGCGCGTGCCCTCGGGGAAGATGACGACCCAGTAGCCGGCGTCGAGCCGGCCGCGCCCCTGGTCGACGACCTGGCGCAGCGCATCCTTGCCGGCCTGGCGGTCGATCGAGATCATCTTCATCGCGGCCAGTCCCCAGCCGAAGAAGGGAATCGCCAGCAGCGCCTTCTTGACCACGAAAACGAGCGGCGGGAAGATTTCCGGCAGGCCGACCGTCTCCCACGCCGACTGGTGCTTGGAAAGGATCACCGCCGGTTCGGCCGGGATGTTCTCGCGACCGATCACCTGATAGCGGATGCCGAGGACGGCCTCGCAGAGGAACATGAAGCCCTTGCGCCAGGCCGCGATGATCGCGTAGCGCGTCTTCATCGGGAAGATCATCGCGAGCGAAACGAGGATGCCGAAGGGAATCGTCAGCAGCGCGGAGAGCAGCGTGAACAGCAGTGAACGGACGACGGTCATCATGCGGTCAGAAGGTGATCGACGGCGGCGGCGAGGTCGGGAAAGACCAGCGTTCCTTCCGGCAGGCCGCCGTCGGCGTGCGTCTTTTCGCCCTTGCCGGTGAGCACCAACAGCGGCCGCCCGCCAACCGCCGCGGCGGCCTGCAGGTCGCGCAGCGAATCGCCGACCGACGGCGTGCCGGCGAGATCGACGTTGAAACAGGCGCCGATGCGCTCGAACATGCCGGGCTTCGGCTTGCGACAGTCGCAGTCCGAATCGGCCGCATGCGGGCAATAGAAGACGGCGTCGATGCGCCCGCCCGCCGCCTGCACGGCGCGGTGCATCTTGTCGTGGATCCGGTTCAGCGTGTCCATGTCGAACAGGCCGCGGCCGACGCCCGACTGGTTGGTCGCGACGACGACGCGGTAGCCGGCCTGGTTGAGCTTGGCGATCGCTTCGAGGCTGCCGGGAATCGGCTTCCATTCGGCCGGCGACTTGATGTACTGGATCGAGTCGAAATTGATCACGCCGTCGCGGTCGAGGATGATGAGTTTCATCGCGGGTTTCATCGCGGGATCGTCGCTTTCGCTTTAAACCGCGAGCCGCGCGATGTCGGCCACCGCGTTGAGCTGGTCGAACAGCGCCTTGAGCAGACCGAGGCGGTTGCCGCGCAGCAGCGGCTCGTCGACGTTGACCATCACTTCGTCGAAGAAGCGGTCGACCTCGGCGCGCACCGAGGCGAGCGCCTTCAGCGCGTCGGCGTAGTCCTCGTTGGCGACGTGCGATTTCACCAGCGGCGCGATCAGCACGACGCGCTCGAACAGCGCCTTCTCGGCCGGCTCCTGCAGCAGCGCGACGTCGGGCTCGGGCAGCGCGCCCTCGGCCTTTTTCAGGATGTTGCCGATGCGCTTGTTGGCCGCGGCCAGCGCCAGCGCCTCGGGCAGGCGCAGGAAATCGCGCACGGCGGCCAGCTTGGCCGGAACGAGGTCGATGCGCGTCGGACGCTGCGCGAGGACGGCCTCGACTGCGTCCTGGGCGTGGCCAGCGTCGCGCAGCAGGCCGCGCAGGCGGTCGTGCATGAAGTCGAGCAGCGGCTCGGCGACCGGCTGCGTCAGCACGCCGGCGGCAAAGCCGGCCTGCGCGTCGGCGATCAGGTCGGAAAGATCGAGCGGCAGCGGCGATTCCATCAGGATGCGCAGCACGCCGAGCGCGGCGCGGCGCAGGCCGAAGGGGTCCTTGTCGCCGGTCGGGATCTGGCCGATGCCGAAGAAGCCGACCAGCGCGTCGAGCTTGTCGGCCAGCGAGGCGGCGCAGGCGATGTTGCCGGACGGCAGCGCGTCGCCGGCGAAGCGCGGCTGGTAGTGGCTCTGCACGGCGTCGGCGACCTGCGCATCCTCGCCGTCGTGCAGCGCGTAGTAGCGGCCCATGATGCCCTGCAGCTCGGGGAATTCGCCGACCATGTCGGTGACGAGGTCGGCCTTGGCCAGGCGGGCGGCGCGAGCGGCCAGCGAAGCGTTGGCCGAGAGGCGGACGGCGATTTTCTGCGCCAGCGCCTCGATCCGTTCGACGCGCTGCAGCACCGAGCCGAGCTTGTTGTGATAGACGACGCTGCCGAGCTTTTCGAGGCGCGAGGCAAGCGTCGTCTTGCGGTCCTGGTTGAAGAAGAAGCGGGCGTCCGAGAGGCGCGGGCGCACGACGCGGGCGTTGCCCTCGACGATGTGCTTCGGATCGTCCACCTGCATGTTGGAGACGATCAGGAACTTGTTCAGCAGCTTGCCCGCATTTGGCCCCGCTCCGTCGAGCAGCGGGAAATACTTCTGGTTCTGCTGCATCGTCAGGATCAGGCATTCCTGCGGCACTTCGAGGTATTCGGCCTCGAACTCGCCGACGTACACGACCGGCCATTCGACCAGCGCGGTCACTTCGTCGAGCAGGCCGGCGGCCGGATTGATCGTGGCGTTCAGCGCCTGCGCCTGCGCGTCGAGCTGCTGCGCGATCGCGTCGCGGCGCTCGGCGAAGCCGGCGACGACCTTGCCCGCGCCCCGCAGCGTCTCGACGTAGGCGTCGGCGCTGTGCAACGCGATGTCGCCGCTCGACAGGAAGCGGTGGCCGCGCGTGATCTTGCGGCTCGACAGGCCGAGCACTTCGCCGGGCACCAGACGTTCGCCGTGCAGCATGACGAGGCCGTGCACCGGGCGCACGAACTGGTGGTCGGTATCGCCCCAGCGCATCAGCTTGGGAATCGGCAGCTTCTTCAGCGCGTCGGCGACGATGCCGGCGAGCACGTCGTCGAGCTTCACGCCCTTGACGCTGGCCTGGTAGAAGAAGGTTTCGGACTTGCCGTCCATGCGCTTCTCGAATTTCGCCAGTTCGGCGACGGGAATCCCCTTGGCCTCGAGCTTCTTCTTCAGCGCCGGGGTCGGCTGGCCGTCGGCGTCGAGCGCGACGGCAACCGGCATGATCTTTTCGAAGGCCGTCGCGTCGGGCGCCACGGCGAGCACGCCCGGCACCTGGATGGCGAGCCGGCGCGGCGTGGCGAACCAGCGGTAGTCGTCGCCGGCGGCGACCAGATTGCGGTCGGACAGGCCGGCGTGGATCTGGGCGGAAAAGACTTCGCCAAGGCGCGCCAGCGCCTTGGGCGGCAGTTCTTCGGTAAGGAGTTCGACGAGCAGTGTGGCGTTCATGTCAGTTGCCCTCCGCTGCGTCGCACTCTGCGCTCTTGCACATCGGGAAACCGAGCGCCTCGCGGGAGTTGTAGTAAGCCTGCGCCACTTCGCGCGCCAGGGCGCGCACGCGGCCGATGTAGGCGGCGCGCTCGGTGACCGAGATGGCGCCGCGCGCGTCGAGCATGTTGAAGCAGTGCGAGCACTTCATGACCTGCTCGAAGGCCGGCAGCGCGAGGTTCAGCCCCATCAGGCGCTTGGCTTCGGCCTCGTGGTCGTTGAAGTGGCGGAAGAGGATTTCGACGTTGGCGTGCTCGAAGTTGTACGTCGACTGCTCGACTTCGTTCTGGTGATAGACGTCGCCGTAGGTGATGCGGTAGCCCGGCCCTTCGGCCCAGACGAGGTCATAGACGTTCTCGACGCCCTGCAGGTACATCGCCAGCCGTTCGAGGCCGTAGGTGATCTCGCCGAGCACCGGCTTGCAGGACAGCGAACCGACTTCCTGGAAGTAGGTGAACTGGGTGACTTCCATGCCGTCGAGCCAGACTTCCCAGCCGAGGCCCCAGGCGCCGAGCGTCGGCGACTCCCAGTCGTCCTCGACGAAGCGGATGTCGTGCTCGGCGGTATCGATGCCCAGCGCGCGCAGCGAATCGAGGTAGAGCTCCTGGATGTTGGCCGGCGACGGCTTGAGGACGACCTGATACTGGTAGTAGTGCTGCAGACGGTTCGGGTTTTCGCCGTAGCGGCCGTCCTTGGGGCGGCGCGAGGGCTGCACGTAGGCCGCGCTCCACGGCTCGGGGCCGATCGCGCGCAGGAAGGTGGCGGTGTGGAAGGTGCCGGCACCGACTTCGATGTCGTAAGGCTGCAGCAGCGCGCAACCCTGTTTGTCCCAGAAATTCTGGAGACGCAGGATGATTTCCTGAAACGTAGGCATGGACAGGCTTCGTGAATGCGAAAAAGCTGATTTTACTTGGTTTTGCACGCGACAAGAACCCGATCGTCGCGCTTCGCGGGCGTTGCGCCCCTTGTACCGACCCCGGCCTCAGCCGGACGCCGGCCCGCTTTCGAGCCTCGGCAGGAAAACGCTGACGCACAGGCCGCCGCCCGGGCGGTTGGCCGCCTCGATGCAACCGCCATGCAGGGCAACGACGCGCTGCGTGATCGCCAGCCCGAGGCCGTAGCCGTCTACCGCAGTGCCGTCGGCGCTGCGGTAGAACGGCGCGAAGATGGCCTGCAGTTCCGCTTCCGGCACGCCCGCGCCGCCGTCCGCCACGCGGATGCGGTAGCCCGCTCGCGCCGCCTCCGGCGCGAGCTCGACCGACACCCGCCCACCTTCCGGCGAATGCTTGAGCGCGTTGCGCACGACGTTTTCGAGCGCGCGATGCAGCAGTTCGGCGTTGCCCCGGATCGCGAGCGCCGCCGCCTCCGGCGCGGCATAGTCGACGCGGCGGGCGGCGGCCTGCGCCTCGAAGCGCGCGTCCTCGACCAGCGCATCGAGCAGTTCGCGCAGATCGACCGCTTCGTCCAGCCGTCCGGCCATGCCCGCCTCGAGACGCGACAGCGCCAGCAGTTCGCTGACCAGCCGTTCCATGCGCACCGATTCGCGCTCGATGCGCGCGAGCAGATCGGCGCCGCGTTCCGGCTGCTGGCGCAGCAGGCCGATGGCCGCCTGCAGGCGGGCGAGCGGCGAGCGCAGTTCGTGCGAGACGTCGTGCAGGAGGCGCCGCTGGCCGTCCATCAGGGACTTAAGGCGCGCCGCCATGCGGTCGAAATCGCGCCCGAGATCGGCCAGCTCGTCGCGCCGGCCGCCCATTTCCAGCGCCAGCCGCTGCCCCAGGCGACCGTCGGCGGCCCCCGCGAAAGCGGCGCGCAGGCTGCGGATCGGCTTGGCGAAATACCAGGCGAGCAGCGCCGCGAAGAGCAGGCTGACGAGCGCCCCGGCAAGCAGCGGAATCGGTGGGAACGGCAGGGGCGAGCGCGGCGGCGGTCGCGCGTCGCCGTCGTCCGGATGCGGCGGCGGACCGGGCGGTGCGAACGACGGCGCTCCGGGCGGCCCGGGCTGGGCGGACGGCGGCGCGAAGAGCACGTAGGCGCTTCCGTCGGCGGCGACCGCCCGCGCGACGCCGCGCCGCACCGGCCCGGGCGGCCCCTCGGCCGGCGCCGCCGCGCTGGCCAGCCGAAGGACGCGCGCCTGCGTTTCGGGTGCGACGGGGCGCCCGAACAGCTCCCGCCCCTGCTCGTCGAGCGCGAACACCGGCGGCCCCGGCAGGCGGCGTTGTTCGTCGAGCAGCGCGCGCAGGGCGGCGACGCCGCCGTGGCGCAGCGTGGCAGCCGCGGCGTTGACGTCGAAGACGGCCGGCGGGCTGAGGTCGACGCCGGCCGGCGCCCCCTCGTGCGCACGGTCCTTCAGCCAGAAGGTCAGCCCGACGCCGAGACCGGCGGTCAGCTGGGCCAGCCAGAAAAAGAAGAAGAATTTCCAGAAAAGACGCCCCACGCCTACTCCCGGACGTACTGGTAGCCCTTGCGGAATACCGTCTGGATGCGCGAGCGGCCGTCCGCCAGCGGCGCCAGCTTCTGGCGGATACTGCTCATGTGCACGTCGATGCTGCGGTCGAAGCGCGTCAGCGGGCGCCCCAGCCCCTGCGCCGAAAGCTCGGCCTTGCTCACCACGCGCCCGGCGCTGCGCGCCAGCAGTTCGAGCAGGTCGAATTCGGTGCTGGTCAGCGCGAGCGCCCGCGCGTCCCATTCGGCGCGGCGCTGCGCGGGCCAGAGGACGAGCGGGCCGACCGCGACCGGCGCGGGCGCGGCGGCATGCCCCGGCGCGTCTTCGGCACGGCCGCGCCGCGTACGGCGCAGGATGGCGCGCAGACGCGCCGCCAGTTCGCGCGGCGTACACGGCTTCGGCACGTAGTCGTCGGCGCCCAGTTCCAGCCCGGCGATGCGGTCGGCGTCGTCGCCGCGTCCCGTCAACATCAGCACCGGCAGCATGCTGGACGCACGGATGCGGCGCAGCGCCTCGATCCCGTCGATGCCCGGCAGCATCGCGTCGAGCACGACGATGGCGTAATCGCCGTCCAGGGCGGCTGTGACGCCGGATTCTCCGTCGTGCGCCAGATCCACCGCGAAACCGTCGCGCAGCAGATACTCGCGCAGCATTTCCGCCAGCTCGGCGTCGTCGTCGACCAGCAATACCCTAGTTTCCATTTCCGTGGTTTCCGCGCGATCAGCGATCAGTCATCCGAGCGCGCCATCTTAGCCAAGCGGCGCGGTGCGGGCCACCCGCGCCGTGCCGCATTTACAGCTCTTTACAAGTCCCCGGCGCGGCGCATGCCGGCCGCATGCCCGCTTCGGCAAAACTTGCCGGACATACGCGCCGAGTCGGACGCCGGCGCGCCAAGCCGCTGTTTTTCCGGCCCGCCCGGAAGAGCGCGGAAGGTCGGGAATTGCCGCCCCGGCAAACCGCGCGCGGCGAACGCCGGCGAAACGCGGAAGCGTCCGGAAAAAGCGCTCGGAAAACTCACTTCCCTTAACGCCGATTTACCGCGTTTTACACCTCAAGCCCAGTAAACACGGCCTTTCTGGCCGATATCTTGCAAACGAAAGGCAAGGGATCCACGGCGGGGCGACGGCGCCTCCCGACCCGAACGAACGGCCGCCCGGCCACGCCGGGCGCCCGGTTTCCGACACTCACTCACGCAAGGAGCACATCATGAGCGGCATTGGCAGCATCGGCAGTTACAGTTCCTTTTTCTCGCAGCTCGACACCAAGAACAAGGGTTACATCGACAAAAGCGATCTCGTCTCGGCGTTCGCGAAGATTTCCGAGGACAGCTCATCGGACGACAGCGTCAGCATCGATCAGGTGTTCGGCCAGCTCGACAGCGACGGGGACGGCAAGGTCACCCAGGACGAGATGTCGAGCAGCCTGCAAAAGCTGGCCAGCGAACTCGAAAGCCAGTTCAACCAGATGCGCATGGGCGGCGCCATGGGAGGCATGGGAGGAATGGGCGGCACACCGCCCCCGCCGCCGCAGGACGACGCCGGCTTCAGCAAGGACGAACTGCAGAGCCAGATCGACGAAATCGGCAATTCCGACAGCAAGCGCTCCGATCTGCTCGCCAACATCGTGAGCAATTTCGAGGAAGCCGACACGGACGGCGACGGCAAGGTCAGCTTCAAGGAGGCGATGGCCTACGACAAGCAGAGCCGGAGCGACACGACCACCGACCGCACGGCGAGTGCGGGCGCAAGCACCGCCTCGGCGACGGACACGGACGCCAGCGGCAGCGAACTGGCGGTCATGAAACGGATCATGGCGCTGGTCCAGGCCTACGCCGCCGGCGGAACGGAAACGAAGTCGGGCCGCCAGTCCGGCTCGTTCTCGATCGCCGCCTGAGCCTGCCCCGCCCCTTCTGCGAAGGGGGGCGCGCCGCCGGCGTCAGCGCGTGCGCAGGCGGCGCGCCAGCGGGAGCAGGCCAAGCAGCGCGAGCGCGGCGAACAGGGCGCCGGCCAGGAAGGTCGCGCGCGAGCCGAAGGCATCCCACAGCCCGCCGGCCAGCACGCTGGCCGCGAGCAGGGCGACGCCGCCGACCAGATTGAAGATGCCGAAGGCGGTGCCGCGCAGCGCGGCCGGCGCCGCGTCGGCGACCAGCGCGGCGAGCACGCCCTGCGTCAGCCCCATGTGCAGCCCCCAGAGAACGACGCCGAGCACGACGCCGGGCAGGCCGCCGACCAGCGCCAGCGCGAGGTCGGCCGCGACCAGCACGGCGCAGCCGAGCGCCAGCAGCGTGCCGCGGTTGCAGCGGTCGGCGAGAACGCCGGCCGGGTAGGACGACAGCGCGTAAACCGCGTTGAGCAGGACCAGGACCAGCGGGATCAGCAGCAGCGTCACCCCCGCCTCCTGCGCGCGCAAGACAAGAAAGGCTTCGCTGAAGCGCGCCAGCGTGAACACGGCGGAAAGTCCGACGATCCACCAGTAGGCCGGCGGCAGGCGGGCCAGCGCGGCGCGCGACAGCGGCAGGCGCCCCCTTGTCGCGGCGGTGCGCGGCGCGTCGCGCACCGCGAAAACGATCAGCGCCAGCGCCGCGAAGGCCAGTGGCACGGCGCACCAGAACACCAGCCGGAGGTTGCCGGCGCTCAGCCACAGCAGCCCGATCGCCAGCAAAGGGCCGATGAAGGCGCCGGCGACGTCGAGCGACTGGCGCAGGCCGAAGGCCGCGCCGCGCAGCGCCGGCGGCGCCAGATCGGCGATCAGCGCATCGCGCGGCGCGCCGCGGATACCCTTGCCGATGCGGTCGACGAAACGCGCCGCGACCACCCAGCCGAGCGTCTCGGCGAGCGGGAAGACGGGCTTGGTGAACGCCGCCAGGGCATAGCCGACGGCGGCCAGCAGCTTGCGCCGCCCGAGCCAGTCGGAAAGGGCGCCGGAAAAGACCTTGGTGATCGCCGCCGTCGCCTCGGCGACACCTTCGATGACGCCGACGGCCAGTGTCGAAGCGCCGAGCGCGCCGACGAGATAGATCGGCAGCAGCGCGTGGATCATCTCCGACGAGACGTCCATCAGCATCGAGACGAAGCCGAGCGCCCAGATGCCCCGGGGCATGCGGCCCGGCACGGAGACCCCGGGCGCCGGAACGGCGGGCGGGCTTTCGCTTGCGGGGCGGTTTTCCATGCGTTTCGCTCCTCCGGCAACGGAATCCGGGCGGCATGCCGTCCGGGCCGCCCATTTTTACAGTTTTTTTCCATCGCTTCCCCCGTCTTTTTGCAAATTCTTGACGGCGAATTTCCTAATCTTCGATGCGTACCGAACTCTCTCAGTCGAGGATATCAATGGACCTGATCTATCTCGCCGCCGTCGCCCTGCTGACGGGACTGGCGATCGCCCTGGCCGGCGCCTGCCGGCGACTCGGAGGCCCGCGATGAACTGGCTCTACGTTCTGGCCGGCGTCGCCGCGGCCGGCCTGCTCGTCTATCTGGTCGCCGCCCTCCTCAATCCGGAGGACTTCTCGTGAACACAAACCACTGGCTGCTTCTCGCCGCCTTCCTCGCCCTCCTGCTGACTGCCGCGCAACCGCTCGGGCTGTACATCGCGCGGGTGATGGAAGGCCGGGTCGGCGCCGCCGCCCGCGTCGAAAATCTCCTCTACCGCCTGTGCGGCGTCAGACCCGACGCCGAAACCGGCTGGTTCGCCTACGCGCTCGGCCTGATCGTCTTCAACGGACTCGGCCTGCTCGCGCTCTACGGATTGCAGCGCCTGCAGCTGTGGCTGCCGCTCAACCCGCAGGGACTGGGCAACGTCGCGCCCGACTCCGCCTTCAACACGGCGGTCAGCTTCGTCACCAACACCAACTGGCAGGGCTACGCGGGCGAATCGACGATGGCCTACCTGGTGCAGATGCTGGGCCTGACGGTGCAGAACTTCCTCTCGGCGGCGACCGGCATCGCCGTCGTCATCGCTCTCGTCCGCGGCCTGGCGCGCCACTCGGCGCAGACCATCGGCAACGTCTGGGTCGATCTCACGCGCGCCACGCTGTACGTGCTCCTGCCGCTCGCCTTCCTGCTCTCGCTGGCCTTCGTCGGCCAGGGCGTGCTGCAGAACCTGACCCCCTATCGGACGGTCGCTACGCTCGAAGTCGCGCACTACGACGCGCCGCGCGTCGACGCCGCTGGCCAGCCGCTCACGGACGCCGCCGGCAAGGCGCTGAGCGAACCGGCGGAGAGCGCCACGCAGACGCTGGCCATGGGGCCGGTCGCCTCGCAGGAGGCGATCAAGCTGCTCGGCACCAACGGCGGCGGCTTCTTCAACGCCAACTCGGCACACCCCTTCGAGAACCCCACGGCACTGAGCAACCTGCTGCAGATGCTGGCCATCCTCCTGATCCCTGCCGCGCTCTGCGTCAGCTTCGGGCGCATGGTGGGCGACGCCCGGCAGGGCTGGGCGATCCTCGCGGCGATGACGCTGATCTTCGTCGCCTGCGCCGCCGGCGCGATGAGCTTCGAGCAGCAGGGCAACCCGCTGCTCGGCGCCCTCGGCGCCGACCCGCAGTTCTCCGCGGCGCAGTCCGGCGGCAACATGGAAGGCAAGGAAACCCGCTTCGGCATCGCCGGCTCGGCGCTCTTCGCTGCCGTCACCACCGCCGCCTCCTGCGGCGCGGTGAACGCCATGCACGACTCCTTCACGCCGCTCGGCGGGATGATGCCGCTGATCCTCATGCAGCTCGGCGAGGTGGTGTTCGGCGGCGTCGGGACCGGCCTCTACGGCATGCTCGTCTTCGCCATCCTGACCGTCTTCATCGCCGGCCTGATGATCGGCCGGACGCCGGAGTACCTGGGCAAGAAGATCGAGATCCACGAGATGAAGATGAGCTCGCTGGCCATCCTGGTGACGCCCGTCATCGTCCTCGCCGGCACGGCGATCGCCGTGATGTCCGACGCCGGGCGAGCCGGCATCGCCAACCCGGGGGCGCACGGCTTCTCCGAAATCCTCTACGCGCTGACTTCCGCCGCCAACAACAACGGCAGCGCCTTCGCCGGCCTCTCGGCCAACACGCCGTTCTACAACGTACTGCTGGCCGTCGCCATGTGGTTCGGACGCTTCGGCGTGATCGTCCCGGTGCTCGCGATCGCCGGTTCGCTGGCCGCCAAGAAGCGCGTCGCCGCGACCAGCGGCACGCTGCCGACGCACGGCCCGCTGTTCGTCGCGCTGCTGATCGGCACGGTGCTGCTGGTCGGCCTCCTCAACTACGTTCCCGCGCTCGCGCTCGGCCCGGTCGTCGAGCACCTCGTGCTCTGGGCCGGCCGCTGACAGGAAGAATCCGATGAGCAAAAAGACCTTTACCCTGTTCGATCCCGCGCTCGCCCTCCCGGCCATCGGCGCCGCCTTCCGCAAGCTGGACCCGCGCGTCCAGTGGCGCAACCCGGTGATGTTCGTCGTCTACGTGGGCAGCATGCTGACCACCGTGCTCTGGTGGGCCGCGCTGTCCGGCGAAGGAGAAGGCGAAGGCGGCGCCGGCTTTACTCTCGCCGTCGCCCTCTGGCTGTGGTTCACCGTGCTCTTCGCCAACTTCGCCGAGGCGCTGGCCGAAGGGCGCAGCAAGGCGCAGGCGGCGTCGCTGCGCAGCCTGAAGAAGGAAAGCTGGGCCAAGAAGCTGCAGGCGCCGCACTTCGGCGCCAAGTGGGCGCTGCTGCCGGCCGCCGACCTGCGCAAGGGCGACGCCGTGCTGGTGCAGGCGCAGGAGACGATCCCGGCCGACGGCGAGATCGTCGAAGGGGTCGCCTCGGTCGACGAGTCGGCCATCACCGGCGAATCGGCGCCGGTGATCCGCGAATCGGGCGGCGACTTCTCGGCCGTCACCGGCGGCACGCGCGTGCTTTCCGACTGGATCGTCGTGCGCGTCACGGCGAACCCCGGCGAGACCTTCGTCGACCGGATGATCGCCATGGTCGAAAACGCCAAGCGCCAGAAGACGCCGAACGAGATCGCGCTGACCATCCTGCTGGTGGCGCTGACCATCGTCTTTCTCGTGGTCACGGCGACGCTGCTGCCCTACTCGCTGTTCAGCGTCGACGCCGCCGGCGCCGGGCAGCCGGTCGGCCTCAGCGTGCTCGTCGCGCTGCTCGTCTGCCTGATCCCGACGACGATCGCCGGGCTGCTGTCGGCCATCGGCGTCGCCGGCATGAGCCGCATGCTGCAGGCCAACGTCATCGCCACCTCGGGGCGCGCCGTGGAAGCGGCCGGCGACGTCGACGTCCTGCTGCTCGACAAGACCGGCACCATCACGCTCGGCAACCGGCAGGCCGCCAACTTCCTGCCGGCCGACGGCGTCGACCGGAACGAACTCGCCGACGCCGCGCAACTCGCCTCGCTCGCCGACGAAACCCCGGAAGGCCGAAGCATCGTCGTCCTCGCCAAGCAGCGGTTCAATCTGCGCGAGCGCGACATCGCCGCCCTCGGCGCCCACTTCGTGCACTTCTCGGCGCAGACGAGGATGAGCGGCGTCGACCTCGGCGGACGGCAGATCCGCAAGGGCGCCGCCGACGCCGTGCGCAGCCACGTCGAAGCGCTCGGCGGCCAGTGGCCGGGGCGGGTGGCGGCCGACGTCGAGGAGATGGCGCGGCGCGGCAGCACGCCGCTGGTCGTCGCCGACGGCCTCCGCGTGCTCGGCGTCGTCGAACTGAAGGACGTCGTCAAGGGCGGCATCAAGGAGCGCTTTGCCGAACTGCGCCGGATGGGCATCAAGACCGTGATGGTGACCGGCGACAACCGCCTGACCGCCGCCGCCATCGCCGCCGAGGCGGGCGTCGACGACTTCCTCGCCGAGGCGACGCCGGAAGCCAAGCTGGCGCTGATCCGCGAGCATCAGGCCGCGGGACGGCTGGTGGCGATGACCGGCGACGGCACCAACGACGCGCCGGCGCTCGCCCAGGCCGACGTCGCGGTGGCCATGAACACCGGCACGCAGGCCGCCAAGGAGGCCGGCAACATGGTCGACCTCGACTCCAATCCGACCAAGCTCATCGAGATCGTCGAAACCGGCAAGCAGATGCTGATGACGCGCGGCTCGCTGACCACCTTCTCGATCGCCAACGACGTCGCCAAGTACTTCGCCATCATCCCCGCCGCCTTCGTCAGCACCTACCCGCAGCTCGCCGCGCTCAACGTGATGGGGCTGGGCAGCCCCGCCTCGGCGATCCTCTCGGCGGTCATCTTCAACGCCCTGATCATCGTCTGCCTCATTCCGCTGGCGCTGAAGGGCGTGCCCTACCGGGCGCTCGGCGCCGCCGCCCTGCTCCGCCGCAACGTCCTGATCTACGGTATCGGCGGCCTGATCGTGCCGTTCGCCGGGATCAAGCTGATCGACCTGATCCTGGTCGCGCTCGGCGTCCGCTGACCCGGCGCCCGAAGCCCGCCCCCGAACCCGAACCCCATTTTCCGCAAAGGAACCGCCATGAACCTCCGCCCCGGCCGCAGCCCGATCCTGCGCCCCGCCATCTCCGTCTTCGTTCTGCTCGCAGCGCTCACCGGCATCGTCTATCCCCTCGCCGTGACCGGCGTCGCGCAGGTCCTGTTCCCCACGCAGGCGAACGGCAGCCTGCTCAGCCAGGACGGCAAAATTGTCGGCTCGGAATTGATCGGCCAGAACTTCAGCGACCCGAAGAACTTCTGGGGTCGCCTCTCGGCCACCGCCCCGATGCCGTACAACGCCGCCGCCTCGTCGGGCTCCAATTTCGGACCGCTCAACCCGGCGCTGACCGAGGCCGCCAAGGTCCGCCTCGACCGCCTGAAAGCGGCCGATCCGGAAAACGCCCTCCCGGTGCCGGTCGATCTGGTGACGGCGTCGGCCAGCGGCCTCGATCCGCACATCAGCGCGGCCGCCGCCTACTACCAGGCGGCGCGCGTCGCACGCCTGCGCGGCGTCCCCCTGGCGCACGTCGAGGCGCTGATCGCGCAGCGCGTCGAAACGCCGCTCTGGGGCGTGCTCGGCGAACCCCGCGTCAATGTCCTGAAGCTCAACCTCGCCCTCGCCCGCCTCGACGCATGAGGCGCCGCCCCAGCACTCGGGAAGACGCCATGCCCAGAACCGCCGCGGCGCGCATGATGCGCACGCCGCCTCCTGCCCGTTCATACGCCGGCGCCTCTCCAATGACGCGCCGCGCCGCCGCCGTCGAGACGGCCGGCGGCGCGCGAAAGAGCGCGGCGAACGGGAGCGGCGGCGCACCGCGTCCCGCCGGCCGCACGCCATGAGCGACCTCACGCCGATGGACGAACTGCTCGCCTTCCTGATGACCATGGCCGCGCTGTTCCTCCCGCTCGCCATGGCAGCGCTGCTCGTGATGTGGAAAGATGGGAGAAAGTCCGGCGCCCGCGCCGGCTTCGCCGCCTGCCGCAGCCCGCAGCCATCCCGCGCGCGGCCGTCCGCCGCGCCCCCGACCCACCGCAACCACGAACGGCCATGAGCGAATCCCGACCCGACCCCGACCAGCTGCTGTCGCGCATCCAGGCCGAGGAAGCGCGCGCGCGGCGCGGCAAGCTGCGGATCTTCTTCGGCGCCTCGGCCGGCGTCGGCAAGACCTATGCGATGCTCGGCGCGGCCCGCCAGCAGCTGTTGCAGGGCGTCGACGTCCTCGTCGGCGTGGTCGAGACGCACGGCCGGATGGAAACCGAGGTGATGGCCGACGGCCTGGAGCGCCTGCCGCTCAGGGAAGTCGACTATCGCGGCCGGGTCCTGCGCGAGTTCGACCTGGACGGCGCGCTGGCGCGCAAGCCAGCACTCATCCTCGTCGACGAACTGGCCCACTCGAACGTCCAGGGATCGCGCCATCCGAAGCGCTGGCAGGACGTCGAGGAACTGCTCGCGGCCGGGATCGACGTCTACACGACGGTCAACGTGCAGCATCTGGAAACGCTCAACGACGTGGTCAGCGGCATCACCGGCATCCGGGTCTGGGAGACGGTGCCGGACCGCATCTTCGACACCGCCGACGAGGTGGTACTGGTCGACCTGCCGCCCAACGAGCTGATGCAGCGCCTGAAGGAAGGCAAGGTGTACCTGCCCAACCAGGCCGAACGGGCAATCCGCAACTTCTTCCGCAAGGGCAACCTGATCGCCCTGCGCGAGCTGGCTCTGCGCCGCACCGCCGACCGCGTGGACGACGATATGCTGGAATACCGGCGCAACCGTCTCGTCACCCCGGTCTGGCAAACGCGCGAATCGCTGCTCGCCTGCATCGGCCCCGGCGCCGGCGGCGAGCGCGTCGTGCGCAGCGCCGCGCGCATCGCCGGCAAGCTCGAAGCGCCGTGGCACGCGATCTACGTCGAGACGCCCGCGCTGCAACGCCTCGACGACGAACGGCGGCAGCACGTCCTGCGCAACCTCAAGCTGGCGCAGGACCTCGGGGCGCAAACCGCGACCCTGGCGGGCCGGACGGCGGAGCAGACCGCCATCGACTACGCCCGCGAGCACAATCTGGGCACCCTCGTCGTCGGCCGCGCGCAAGGACACGGCTGGCGCCTTTGGCGACGCGCGTTCGCCGCGCGCATCGGCGAACGCGCGCCCGACCTCAACGTCACCCAGGTCGCCTGCGGCGACGAGCGCGGCGCCCGCCCGCGCGCGCAGCCGTCCGGCGTGCCCCGGGCCTGGCGCGACTACGCGATGGCGGGCGTGCTCTGCGTCGGCGCCGCGCTGCTTTCCACCTTCCTGCACCCCCTGTTCGACCTGGCCAACATCGTCATGGTCTTCCTGCTCGCGGTGGTGCTGGCGGGCGTGCGCTACGGCCGAGGCCCCGCGGTGTTCGCCTCCTTCCTCAGCGTCGCGGCTTTCGACTTCTTCTTCGTGCCGCCGCGCCTGTCGTTCGCGGTCAGCGACGTCCAATATCTCCTGACCTTCCTCATCATGCTCGCGGTGGGCCTGATCACCGGACAGCTGACCGCCGGCTTCAAGTACCAGGCGCACGTGGCGACCCGCCGCGAGCAGCGCATGCGGGCGCTCTACGAAATGTCGCGGGATCTCTCCGGCGCCCTGCTCGCCGAGCAGATCGCCGAGATCGGCGAACGCTTCCTGGCCTCCGAATTCGCGGCGCGCACGGCGCTCGCGCTGGTCGACGAGAACGATCGGCTCCTGCCGCCGCTGCCGTCGGCCCGCCCGGTCAGCGCCTTCGACCACGGCGTCGCGCGCTGGGCCTTCGACCACGGCGAATGCGCGGGCGCCGGCACGGACACGCTGCCGGGCAGCCCCGTGCTCTATCTTCCGCTGAAGGCGCCGATGCGCCTGCGCGGCGTCCTCGCGGTCGAACTGCCCGACGCCGGCCGCCTGCTGATCCCCGAGCAGCGGCGCCTGCTCGACACTTTCTCCTCGCTGCTGGCGATCGCCATCGAACGCGTGCATTACGTCGAAGTGGCGCGCGACACGACGGTGCAGATGGAATCCGAGCGCCTGCGCAACTCCCTGCTCTCGGCCATCTCGCACGACATCCGCACGCCCCTGTCGGTGCTCGTCGGCCTCGCCGACTCGATATTCCTGAGCAAGCCGCCGCCCACCGCGGAGCAGGCCGAAATCGCCCAGGCCATGCGCGAAACCACGCTGCGCATCAACGCGCAGGTCAGCAACATGCTCGACATGGCGCGCCTGCAGGCCGGCAGGATCCAGCTGAAACGGGAATGGCAGCCGCTGGAGGAAACCGTCGTCGCCGGCATCAAGGGAATGGAAGCCGCCCTGCTCGGCCACCGGATCGACCTGCTGATTCCGGAAGAGCTGCCGCTGGTCGAGATCGACGCGGTGCTGATGGAGCGGGTGATCGGCAATCTGCTGGAAAATGCCGCAAAATACACGCCCGCCGGCACCACCATCTCGATCGGCGCCCGCGCGGACGGAGACACGGTCGAGTTCTGGGTCGCCGACCGGGGGCCGGGCGTTCCGCGCGGCAAGGAAGAAGCCATTTTCAAGAAATTCGAGCGCGGCGCCAGGGAAAGCACGATCGCCGGCGTCGGCCTCGGCCTGGCGATCTGCCGCGCCATCGTCGAAGCGCACGGAGGCCGCATCCACGCCGAGAATCCGCCGGACGGCGGCGCGCGTTTCGTCGTGCGCCTGCCGGCGGGATCGCCGCCGCACGTCGAAGCAGAAACCGAAGTCGAAACTGAAACCGAGAGCGAAAGGTCGCCGGAACCCTGAACATGGCCGATATGTCCCCGACCGTCATCGTCGTCGAAGACGAACAGAAGCTGCGCCGCTTCATCCGCCTCGCCCTCGAGGCGGACGGACTGCAGGTGTTCGAGGCCGACTCGGTGCGGCGCGGCCTGATCGAGGCCGGCACCCGGCAGCCGGACCTGCTCGTTCTCGATCTCGGGCTGCCGGACGGCGACGGGATCGACCTGATCCGGGATTTGCGCACCTGGTCCGACATCCCGGTGCTCGTGCTCTCCGCCCGCACCGAGGAGGAGGTCAAGGTGAACGCGCTGAACGCCGGCGCCGACGATTACCTGACAAAACCCTTCGGCGCCGCCGAACTGACGGCGCGCGTGCGCGCCCACCTGCGCCGCCGCGCGCGCGCCGTCGGCACGCCGCAGGCGCAGTTCGGCTTCGGCGCGGTCAAGGTCGACCTCGGGCGCCGCCTGGTCGAAAAGGACGGCGAAACCCTGCACCTGACGCCGATCGAGTTCCGCCTGCTCGCCTACCTCATCTCCAACCCCGACTGCGTGCTGACCCACCGGCAGCTGCTCAACGCCGTCTGGGGGCCCAGCCACACGGACGACAGCCACTACGTGCGCATCTACATGGGCCACCTGCGACGCAAGCTGGAAGCGAACCCGGCCATGCCCCGGCACATCCTGACCGAATCCGGGATCGGCTATCGCTTCGTCGCCTGAGGCGGGAAGCGCCGGCAGCGGCCTGCGTAAGACCGGACATGCCGCGCCCGGGCGCCGCTGATCGGCACACGGAAAGCCAAAGAGAAACGGCCCGTCGTCCGACGGGCCGCTCATGAAAACTGCGGAAGTGCTCTGACCCGGCCCAGCCGGGTTGACCAATGCGGGCGGAACGCGGCGGAGAGGACTCAGTCCTCTCCGGCGTCTACTCGACAGTGACCGACTTGGCCAGATTGCGCGGCTTGTCGACGTCGGTGCCGCGCACCAGCGCGACATGGTAGGCGAGCAGCTGCAGCGGCACGACGTGGAGCAGCGCCGAGAGCGCGCCGTAGTGCTCGGGCAGGTGCAGGACGTGCACGCCGTCCGATTCGCTCATTTCGCTGTCGGCGTCGGCGAACACGTAGAGCTCGCCGCCGCGCGCGCGCACTTCCTGCAGGTTGGACTTGAGCTTTTCGATCAGCGCGTCGTTGGGCGCCACGGCGATCACCGGCATCTCCTTGTCCACCAGCGCCAGCGGGCCGTGCTTGAGTTCGCCGGCGGGGTAGGCCTCGGCGTGGATGTAGGAGATTTCCTTGAGCTTGAGCGCGCCTTCGAGGGCGATCGGATAGTGCCGGCCGCGCCCGAGGAAAAGCGCGTGCTGCTTCATCGCGAAACGCTCGGACCATGCCTTGATCTGCGGTTCGAGTTCGAGGACCTTGCCGACCGCCACGGGCAGGTGGCGCAGCGCCTGCAGTTCGGCGACCTCCTGCTCGGGGCTGAGGCGCCCGCGCAGCTTGGCGAGCACCAGCGTCAGCAGGTAGAGCGCGGCGAGCTGGGTGGTGAAGGCCTTGGTCGAGGCGACGCCGATCTCGGGGCCGGCGCGCGTGATGAAGCGCAGTGCCGTCTCGCGCACCAGCGACGATTCGGGAACGTTGCACACGGCCAGCGTGCGCGTCATGCCGAGGCTCTTGGCATGGTGCAGGGCGGCCAGCGTGTCGGCCGTCTCGCCGGATTGCGAGATGGTGACGACCAGCGTCTGCGGGTCGGGCACCGAGTCGCGGTAGCGGTACTCGCTGGCGACTTCGACCGAGCAGGAAATGCCGGCCTGCGCTTCGAGCCAGTAGCGCGCGACGAGACCCGCGTGATAGCTGGTGCCGCAGGCGATGATCAGGACCTGACGGACGTCGGCGAGCAGCGCCTCGGCGTCGGCGCCGAGCAGGCCGGGCTGGACGCTGCGCGCGGTGCCGAGCATTTCCAGCGTGTTGGACAGCGCCACCGGCTGCTCGAAGATTTCCTTCTGCATGTAGTGGCGGTACTGGCCGAGTTCGACCGCGTCGGCCGAGAGCTGCGACTCGCTTTCCGCGCGCACGACCGGCGTGCCGTCGACGCGCGTGATGCGGTAGCCGTCGCGCGTCAGTTCGGCGCAATCGCCGTTCTCCAGGTAGACCATGCGCCGCGTCACCTGCAGCAGCGCCGAGGCGTCGGAAGCGGCGTAGTTACCGCTGTCGGAGAGGCCGAGGAGCAGCGGTGAGCCTTCGCGCGCGACGAAAATGCGGCTCGGATCGGCCTCGCGCAGCACGGCGATCGCGTAGGCGCCCTGCAGCTGGGCGATCGATGCGCGCACGGCGGCGAAGAAATCGTCGGTCGTCTTCAGTTCGTGGGCGATCAGGTGGGCGATGACTTCGGTGTCGGTATCCGAGGTGAATTCGTAGCCGTCGGCCTTGAGACGGGCGCGCAGGGCTTCGTGGTTTTCGATGATGCCGTTGTGCACGACGGCCAGCCCGCCCGAGATGTGCGGGTGGGCGTTGCGCTCGGACGGCACGCCGTGCGTCGCCCAGCGCGTGTGGGCGATGCCGGTGTTGCCGGCGGCCTGGCTGTCGTCGACCTGCGCGGCGAGCTCGGCGACGCGGCCGACGGCGCGCAGGCGCTGCACGCCCTGCTCGTTGATGAGCGCCAGCCCGGCCGAGTCGTAGCCCCGGTATTCGAGCTTGCGCAGGCCTTCGAGGAGAATGGGAACGATATTGCGGTCGGCGACCGCGGCAACGATGCCACACATGATTCAACTCACTTCTTGATTTTGACGGGGCGCGTCCAGCCGGGGACGGAAAGCTGCTTGGCGCGCGAGACGGTCAGGGTGTCGGGCGGCGCGTCCTTGGTCAGCGTGGTGCCGGCGCCCAGCGTGGCGCCGCGCCCGACGGTGACGGGTGCGACGAGCTGGGTGTCGGAGCCGATGAAGACGTCGTCCTCGATGACCGTCTGGAACTTGTTGGCGCCGTCGTAGTTGCAGGTGATGGTGCCGGCGCCGATGTTGACGCGGCTGCCGACGATGGCGTCGCCGACGTAGGCCAGATGGTTGGCCTTGGAGTTGGCGGCGATCTTGCTGTTCTTGATCTCGACGAAATTGCCGATGTGCACGCCGGCCGCCAGTTCGGTGCCTGGACGCAGGCGGGCGAAAGGGCCGATCACGGCGTCCGGGCCGACCACCGCATCCTCGACGTGGCTGAACGCGGCGAGCCGCGTGCCGGCGCCGATACGCGCGTTCTTGAGGACGCAATTGGGGCCGATCTCGACCGCCTCGCCGAGCTCAATCTGCCCCTCGAAAACGCAATTGACGTCGATGAAGACATCGCGCCCGCAGCTGAGCGTTCCGCGCACGTCGAGGCGCGCCGGGTCGGCCAGGCGCACGCCCTGCTCAAGCAGGCGCTCGGCGGTGCGCCGCTGCGCGATGCGTTCGAGTTCGGCGAGCTGCACCTTGCTGTTCACGCCGAGCACTTCCCATTCGCCTGCCGGATGCGCGGTGCGCACCGGCAGGCCGGCGGCGACCGCCATGCCGACGATGTCGGTCAGGTAGTACTCCTGCTGCGCGTTGTCGTTCGACAGGCGCGCCAGCCACTCGCCGAGGCGCGCCGTGGGCAGCGCCATGATCCCGGTGTTGACCTCGCGCACGGCCTTTTCCTCGGCGCTCGCGTCCTTCTGTTCGACGATGCGCACGACCTGGCCGGCGGCGTTGCGCACGATGCGCCCGTAGCCGGTCGGATCGGCCAGCTCGACGGTGAGGATGGCCAACGCGCCGGCCGCATCCGGGCCGTCCTGCGCCGCGTGCAGCAGCTTCTGCAGGGTTTCCGGCTGGATCAGCGGCACATCGCCGTAGAGCACCAGCGTCACGCCCTCGGGGGCGAGGTGCGGCAGCGCCTGCATGACGGCGTGGCCGGTGCCGAGCTGCGGTTCCTGCAGCGCCCAGGCGAGGTCGGGGGCGGCCAGCGTGCTCTTGACGACGTCGCCGCCGTGCCCGTAGACCACGCAGAGACTGCTCGGCGCGAGGCTGCGCGCGGTATCGATGACGTGCGAGACGAGGGGCTTGCCGGTCAGCGGATGCAGCACCTTGGGCAGATTGGAATGCATGCGCTTGCCCTGCCCGGCAGCGAGAATGACGATGTTCATGATTGCCGTTCGGTAGTCGGTCAGGCGCTCTTGCGGTCGTCCTGGCCGGTGAGGATTTCGCCCAGCATCTGCTTGCCCCGGGGAGAGACGAACCAGTGCAGGACGTTCTTGTCGTTGATGCGGGTTTCGAGGACACCGAGGTTCTTGAGCACGGTCAGGCGGCTGCTGACGAGGTCGCGCCCGAGTCCGGTCTTGTCGGTGAGACCGGCGAGGTTACCGTAAACATAGCTTTCCTCGGCAATCGCGCGCAGCAGTTCGACGTCGTTATAGGTCAGCGCTTCCCGCGGCGGCTCGACTTTCGGCGCGACCTCGGGCGCCGGCTCGTCGCGCGGCGCCGGCTGCGCCTCCTGCCAGTCCTTGAGCTGCCCCATGTCGCGCTTGACCTGATCCATCTGGCCGAGCAAGCGGTTGGCGACGTTTTCGAAGAGGCGGCGCGAGGCGACGACGTAGATCAGGCAGAAGCCACCGAAGACGAAGAGATCGACCGGCCGGGTGCGGGCGGCCTCGAGCAGATTGCTCGAAATCATGTTCAGGAAGAGCGGAACGGTCAGCGCGGCGATGACGCCGAGGAGCGGATATTTCACCCAGTCGCGCCGCTCGCGCAGGTCGGCGTCGGCCGGCCGGTCGCGCAGGAAATAGTTGGCCAGACCGCCCAGCACCCCGGCGACGAACATGACGAGCAGGATGATCAGCATATAGCTGTCGAGCGTGCCCGGCAGCACGGAGACCTGCAGCGATTTCTGTAATTCCGGATTCATAAGAATTCCCTCTCGGAGCAGCCGTAACTATGCCATAGCCGGGCATCCGGGCCAAAGAAAAACCCCGTTTCGGCAGGCCGGAACGGGGTTTCAGCGCAGCGGGCCGCAAGGGCCGCCGCAGCACTCATCCGCCGGATCAGCGCGGCAGGGAGCTCGATCCCATCAGGAAAGCGTCGACTTCGCGGGCGCACTGACGTCCTTCGCGGATCGCCCAGACGACCAGCGACTGACCGCGCCGCATGTCGCCGGCGGCGAAGACCTTGCCGACGCCGGTCGCGTAGCAGCCGGCGCCTTCGGTGCTCGCCTTGACGTTGTTGCGCGCGTCGAGTTCGAGGCCGAGCGAGCCGAGTTGCTCGAGCAGTCCCTGCTTGACCGGCGAGACGAAGCCCATGGCGAGCAGGACGAGGTCGGCTTTCAGCTCGAACTCGCTGCCCGGCACTTCGCTCATCCTGCCGTCCTTCCATTCGACGCGCACGGCCTTGAGCGCCTTGACCTTGCCATTTTCACCAATCAGTTCCTTGGTGGCGACGGCGAAGTCGCGCGTGCAGCCTTCCTCGTGCGAGGACGAGGTGCGCATCTTGAGCGGCCAGTAGGGCCAGGTCAGCTCCTTGTTTTCCTGCTCGGGCGGCTGCGGCATCAGCTCGAACTGGGTCACCGACAGCGCGCCGTGGCGGTTGCTGGTGCCGACGCAGTCGGAGCCGGTGTCGCCGCCGCCGATCACGATGACGTGCTTGCCGGTGGCCAGGGTCTGCGCGGGCAGCGTGTCGCCGGCGTTGACCTTGTTCTGCTGCGGCAGGAAATCCATCGCGAAATAGACGCCGTCGAGCTCGCGCCCGGGCACCGGCAGGTCGCGCGGCTGCTCGGCGCCGCCGGCGAGGACCACCGCGTCGAAGTCGGCGAGCAGGCGGTTGGCCGGAACGCCGTGCGCGCCGCTGCCGCCGATGTGCTGATTGACGCGGAATTCGACGCCCTCGGCTTCCATCTGCGCGACGCGACGGTCGATGTGCGACTTCTCGAACTTGAAGTCGGGGATGCCGTAGCGCAGCAAGCCGCCGATGCGGTCACTCTTCTCGAAGACGACGACGGCGTGACCGACGCGTGCCAGCTGCTGGGCGGCGGCGAGGCCGGCCGGGCCGGAGCCGACGACGGCGACCTTCTTGCCGGTCTTCCTGGCGGACGGCTGTGGCTTGATCCAGCCCATCGCCCAGCCCTTGTCGACGATCGCGTGCTCGATCGACTTGATGCCGACCGGGTCGTTGTTGATGTTGAGCGTGCAGGCGGCTTCGCACGGTGCCGGACAGATGCGGCCGGTGAAATCCGGGAAGTTGTTGGTCGAGTGCAGGACGGCCAGCGCCTCTTCCCAGTTGCCGCGATAAACGAGATCGTTCCAGTCGGGAATGATGTTGTTCACGGGGCAGCCGTTATTGCAGAAGGGCACGCCGCAGTCCATGCAGCGCGCGCCCTGAATGGCGGCCTGCTCGTCGCTCAGCGTGACGACGAACTCGCGGTAGTGCTTCAGGCGCGAATCGGCCGGCTCGTAGGCCTCCGACAGACGTTGATACTCGATGAAGCCAGTCGGCTTTCCCATTTACGCAGCCTCCAGTTGCTTTTGCGCGGCCATTTCGGTGAGCGCGCGACGATATTCATGCGGCATGACCTTGACGAAGCGCGCGCGGTAGCTCGCCCAGTCGGCGAGGATAGCCCGGGCGCGGGCGCTGCCGGTGTACTGGGCGTGCTTCTCGATCAGCCCCTTGAGCAGCGCCTCGTCGGCGAGGCCCAGGTGGCGGACGTCGACCTTGCCGTGTCCTTCGAGATCGTCGCCGGCGTCGCTGCCCTGACGCGCGGCGAACTCTTCCTCGACCGGTTCGAGCGCGACCTGCGCCATGTTGCAGCGCGACTCGAAGGTCCCGTCTTCGTCGAGCACGTAGGCGACGCCGCCCGACATGCCGGCGGCGAAGTTGCGGCCGGTCATGCCGAGCACGACGACGGTGCCGCCGGTCATGTACTCGCAGCCGTGATCGCCGACGCCCTCGACTACCGTGGTGGCGCCCGAGTTGCGCACGGCGAAGCGCTCGCCGCCGACGCCGGCAAAGAAGGCCTCGCCCTCGATTGCGCCGTAGAGCACGGTGTTGCCGATGATGATGTTGCTCGCCGTGTCGCAGCGGAAGCCGGCGTTCGGACGCACGACGATGCGGCCGCCCGAGAGGCCCTTGCCGACGTAGTCGTTGCCTTCGCCGACGAGATCGATCGTCACGCCGTGCGCGAGCAGCGCGCCGAAGCTCTGGCCGGCGGTGCCGTTCAGCGTGATGTGGATGGTGTCGTCGGGCAGGCCGGCGTGCCCGTGCTTCTCGGCAACGCGGCCGGACAGCATGGCGCCGACCGTGCGGTTGATGTTGCGCACCGGCAGTTCGATGCGCACCTTCTCGCCCTTTTCCAGCGCTGGCTTGGCCAGTTCGATGAACTGGTTGTCGAGCGCCTTGCCCAGGCCGTGATCCTGCGTTTCGCAATGCAGGACCGGCGCGCCCGCGGCGACTTCCGGACGGTGGAAGATCTTGCTGTAGTCGAGGCCCTGCGCCTTCCAGTGCTCGATCCCCTTCTTCATGTCGAGCAGGTCGGCGCGGCCGATCAGCTCGTCGACCGTGCGCACGCCCATCTGCGCCATCAGCTCGCGCATTTCGTCGGCGATGAAGAAGAAGAAATTGACGACGTGCTCGGGCTGGCCGGTGAACTTCTTGCGCAGCGCCGGATCCTGCGTCGCGACGCCGACCGGGCAGGTGTTGAGGTGGCACTTGCGCATCATGATGCAGCCTTCGACGACGAGCGGCGCCGTCGCGAAGCCGAACTCGTCGGCGCCGAGCAGGGCGCCGATCACGACGTCGCGGCCGGTCTTCATCTGGCCGTCCACCTGCACGCGCACGCGCCCGCGCAGGCCGTTCAGGACCAGCGTCTGCTGCGTCTCGGCGAGACCCAGCTCCCACGGCGAGCCGGCATGCTTGATCGACGACAGCGGGCTGGCGCCGGTGCCGCCGTCGTGGCCGGCGATCACGATGTGGTCGGCCTTGGCCTTCGAGACGCCGGCGGCGACCGTGCCGACGCCGACTTCGGAAACCAGCTTGACGCTGATCGAGGCCTTCGGGTTGGCGTTCTTCAGGTCGTGGATGAGCTGCGCGAGATCCTCGATCGAGTAGATGTCGTGGTGCGGCGGCGGCGAGATGAGGCCGACGCCCGGCACCGAGTGGCGCAGGAAGCCGATGTACTCGGAGACTTTGTGGCCGGGCAGCTGGCCGCCCTCGCCGGGCTTCGCGCCCTGCGCCATCTTGATCTGGATCTGGTCGGCGTTGACCAGGTACTCGACGGTGACGCCGAAACGGCCCGACGCGACCTGTTTGATCGCCGAACGCAGGCTGTCGCCTTCCTTCAGCTCGTAGTCGCGCTCGATGCGGCCCTTGCCGATGATGTCGGACACCATCTGGCCGCCCTTCACCGGCTTGAAGCGCGCCGGGTCCTCGCCGCCTTCGCCGGTGTTCGACTTGCCGCCGATACGGTTCATGGCGATCGCCAGCGTGCTGTGCGCCTCGGTCGAGATCGAGCCGAGCGACATGGCGCCGGTAGCGAAGCGCTTGACGATTTCCTTGGCCGGCTCGACTTCATCAAGCGGCACGGCGGGGCCGGCGGCCTTGATCTCGAACAGGCCGCGCAGCGTCATGTGGCGCTGCGACTGGTCGTTGATGATCCTGGCGTATTCCTTGAAGGTCTCGTACTTGCCCGAACGCGTCGAGTGCTGCAGCTTGGCGATCGCGTCCGGCGTCCACATGTGCTCTTCGCCGCGCACGCGGAAGGCGTATTCGCCGCCGGCATCGAGCCTGTCGGCGAGCACGGGGTCGTCGCCGAAGGCCTGCCGGTGCAAGCGGATGGCTTCTTCCATGACTTCGAAGATACCGATGCCTTCCACTTGCGACGAAGTGCCGGTGAAGTACTTGTCGACCAGCGCCTTCTGCAGGCCGATGGCTTCGAAGATCTGCGCGCCGGTGTAGGACATGTAGGTCGAGATGCCCATCTTCGACATGACCTTGAGCAGGCCCTTGCCGATGCCCTTGACGAAGTGCTTGACGGCCTTCTCGCCGGCCTCGGCGTCGCCCGCCAGCTGCTGCAGGCTTTCCAGCGCGAGGTAGGGATGCACGGCCTCGGCGCCGTAGCCGGCGAGCACGGCGAAGTGGTGCGTTTCGCGGGCGCTGCCGGTTTCGACGACGAGACCGACGCGCGTGCGCAGCCCCTTGGCAACGAGGTGCTGATGCACCGCCGAAGTGGCGAGCAGCGCCGGAATGGCCACGTGTTCGGCGTCGACCTTGCGATCCGACACGATAAGGATGCTGCAGCCGGTATGCACGGCATCTTCCGCTTCATGGCACAACGAGGCCAGACGTGCTTCGACCCCCTCGTTGCCCCAGGCCAGCGGATAGCAGATGTCGAGTTCGGCCGACTGGAACTTGTCGCCGGTGTAGGCCGCGATGTTGCGCAGCTTCGCCATGTCGGCGTAGGTCAGCACCGGCTGCGTGACTTCCAGGCGGTAGGGCGGGTTGATCTCGTTGATGCCGAGCAGGTTGGGCTTCGGTCCGATGAAGGACACCAGCGACATGACGAGCTGCTCGCGGATCGGGTCGATCGGCGGGTTGGTGACCTGCGCGAAAAGCTGGCGGAAGTAGTTGAACAGCTGCTTGTTCTTCGACGACAGCACGGCGAGCGGCGAATCGTTGCCCATCGAGCCGGTCGCTTCCTCGCCCGACTTGGCCATCGGCTCGAGGATGAACTTGATGTCTTCCTGGCTGTAGCCAAAGGCCTGCTGGCGGTCGAGCAGTGCGGCCGAGCACTCGGGCGCGGCGGCGTGCGCCGGCGCCTCGAGCCCGTCGAGCTTGATGTTGATGCGCGTCAGCCAGTCCTGGTAGGGCTTCTGGCGCGACAGGGTTTCCTTCAGTTCAAGATCGTCGATGATGCGGCCCTGGTCGAGGTCGATCAGGAACATCTTGCCCGGCTGCAGACGCCACTTCTTGACGATCTTCGCGTCGGGAATCGGCAGCACGCCGGATTCCGAGGCCATCACCACGAGGTCGTCGTCGGTCACGAGATAGCGCGCCGGGCGCAGGCCGTTGCGGTCGAGCGTGGCGCCGATCTGGCGGCCGTCGGTGAAGGCCACGGCGGCCGGACCGTCCCACGGCTCGATCATCGCGGCGTGGTATTCGTAGAAGGCGCGGCGCTTGTCGTCCATCAGCGTGTGCGATTCCCAGGCTTCGGGAATCATCATCATCATCGCGTGGGCGAGCGAGTAGCCGCCCATCACCAGCAGTTCGAGCGCGTTGTCGAAGGAGGCGGAGTCGGACTGGCCCGGATAGATCAGCGGCCAGATTTTTTCCAGGTCGGCGCCGAGCAGCGGCGACGAGGTGCCCTTTTCGCGCGCGCGCATCCAGTTGTAGTTGCCGCGCAGCGTGTTGATCTCGCCGTTGTGCGCGATCATGCGGAACGGGTGGGCGAGCTGCCAGGTCGGGAAGGTGTTGGTCGAGAAACGCTGGTGCACCAGGGCAAGGGCCGAGACGCAGCGCGCGTCCTTGAGGTCGACGAAGTACTCGCCGACCTGGTCGGCCAGCAGCAGGCCCTTGTAGACGATGGTGCGCGCCGACATCGACGGCTGGTAGAACTCCTTGCTGTGCTTGAGACCGAGCGCCTTGATGGCGTTCGCGGCACGGCGGCGGATGATGTACAGCTTGCGCTCGAGCGCGTCGGTGACCATGACGTCGGCGCCGCGGCCGATGAAGACCTGACGGATCACCGGTTCCTTGGCGCGCACCGTCGGCGACATCGGCAGGTCGCGGTCGACCGGGACGTCGCGCCAGCCGAGAACAATCTGGCCTTCGGAACGCACGGCGCGTTCGATCTCTTCCTGACAGGCCAGGCGCGAAGCCGATTCCTGCGGCAGAAAGACCATGCCGACGCCGTAGTCGCCGGGCTGCGGCAGGGCGACGCCCTGCTTCGCCATTTCCTCGCGCAGGTAGGCGTCTGGAATCTGGATCAGGATACCGGCCCCGTCGCCCATCAGCGGGTCGGCGCCGACGGCGCCCCGGTGATCCAGGTTTTTCAGGATCTGCAGGCCCTGTTCGACGATCGAGTGGCTCTTCTGCCCCTTGATGTGTGCGACAAAACCGACACCGCAGGCGTCGTGCTCGTTGGCCGGGTCGTAAAGCCCCTGCCGTTCAGGTACAGCCGAATCCATCACGCTCGAATCCTCAAGAAAACAATGACGTCATACGAATTAATCGACACGCCAAACGTCAAAAAAGCCGGCGCGCTGCCGGCTTACGAATTTAATGGGCGACTGGTAAATATACAGCGAAAGACTTAGGGCTTCAAGATGCTGCAATGCACCAAAACGGTGCATTGCAGCCCGACAGCATCGCTCGCCTCGTCTAGATTTCACCGACCGCGAACAGCCGGCGATGCTCCTTCATCGCATAGCGATCCGTCATCCCGGCGATGTAGTCGGCGACCGCGCGCGGCTGGTCGCCGCCGAGCGCTTGCTGGTATTGCGGCGGCAGCAGGCGGGGGTCGCTCATGAAGGCGGCAAAGAGGTCGGCGACGATGCGCCGCGCCTTGCTGGTCATGCGCAGCACCTGGTAGTGCTGGTAGAGGTGTTGGCGCAAGAAGCGCTTCATCTCGCGCTGCGCCGCGTGCATTTCCCCGGAGAAAGCGACCAGCGGCGGCGACTCGCGCGCCTCGTCGAGGTTTTTCGGCGCGCGCGCAGCGATGTTGGCGGCCGTCGTGTCGATCAGGTCACAAACCAGGACGTTGATCATGCGGCGCACCGTTTCATGTATCAGGCGCCGGCCGCCGAGTTCCGGGTAGCGTGCGCGCACCTCGGCCACATGGCGGGCGAAAAGGCCGATCTCTTCCAACTGCTCGAGCGTGATCAGGCCCGAGCGCAGGCCGTCGTCGACGTCGTGGTTGTTATAGGCGATCTCGTCGGCCAGGTTGCAGATTTGCGCTTCGAGCGACGGCTGCCGTCGGACGAGGAAGCGTTCGCCGATTTCGCCGAGCTTGCGGGCGTTCTCGAGCGAGCAGTGCTTGACGATGCCTTCGCGCGTTTCAAAACAGAGGTTGAGTCCGTCGAAGGCGGCGTAGCGCTCCTCGAGCTGATCGACCGTGCGCAAACTCTGCAGGTTGTGTTCGAAACCGCCGTAGTCGCGCATGCAATCGTTCAGCGCGTCCTGCCCGGCGTGGCCGAAAGGCGTGTGGCCGAGATCGTGTGCCAGCGACACGGCCTCGGCGAGGTCCTCGTTGAGGCGCAAGGCGCGCGCGATGCCGCGCGCGATCTGGGCGACCTCCAGGCTGTGCGTCAGACGGGTACGGAACAGGTCGCCCTCGTGATTGACGAAGACCTGCGTCTTGTATTCGAGGCGGCGGAAGGCCGTCGAATGGATGATGCGATCCTTGTCGCGCTGAAACTCGCTGCGCAGCGTCGGCCGCTCCTCGGCATGGCGGCGCCCGCGCGAGTTGGCCGACGTCACGGCGTAGGCGGCGAGTTCAGACATGAGGACTGCGGGACGCGACCGCCCCGAAGATGTCAGCCGGCTGCGCCGCGTCGCTCACCACGGCGCGCCCGACGGCCTGCAACAGAACGAGGCGCAGCTTGCCGTCCTGCACTTTCTTGTCGTGTTGCATCAGTTCCAGGTAGCGCTCGGCGGCGAGTTGCGGCCCGCACACCGGCAAACCGGCGCGCACATAGAGCGATTCGATGCGCTGCACGTCGGCGCTGCCGATCCAGCCCATACGACGGGAAAGTTCGGCGGCCATCAGCGTGCCCACCGCGACAGCCTCGCCGTGCAGCCATTCGCCGTACCCCATCCCGGTCTCGATCGCATGGCCGAAGGTGTGCCCGAGGTTGAGCAGCGCCCGCTCGCCGTTCTCGTGCTCGTCGGCAACGACGACCTCGGCCTTGTTGTGGCAGGAGCGATGGATCGCGTAAGCCAGCGCTTGAGGGTCGCGCGCCAGGAGCGCGTCGAGATTGGCTTCCAGCCACTCGAGAAAGGGCAGGTCGCGAATCAGGCCGTACTTGATCACTTCCGCAAGGCCCGCGCGCAATTCGCGGTCGGGCAACGTGGACAGTGTATCGGTATCGGCCAGCACCAGCCGCGGCTGATAGAAGGCACCGATCATGTTCTTGCCGAGCGGGTGATTGATCGCCGTCTTGCCGCCGACCGAGGAGTCGACCTGCGACAGCAGCGTGGTCGGCACCTGGATGAAGGGCATTCCGCGCTGATAACAGGCGGCGGCAAAACCGGTCATGTCGCCGACGACACCGCCGCCGAGGGCGATCAGGGTCGTCGATCGCTCGCAGCGCTGCTCGAGCAGCACGTCGAAAATGGAATTGAGCGTCTGCCAGTCCTTGAAACGCTCGCCGTCGGGCAGAACGATCTCGGCAACCGTCACACCGGCACGCCGCAGCCCCCCGGCCAGTTGATCGAGGTAGAGCGGCGCGACCGTCGTGTTGGTGACGATCGCCACCTTCGGCTGACGCAGAACGGGCAGCAGCAATTCGCTGCGCCCCAGCAGGCCGCGTCCGATATGGATCGGATAGGCGCGATCGCCCAGCGCTACGCTCAACGTTTCCATCGCTCTTCCACTTCCCTCATCAGGAGTTGCAACACGCCCTGGGCGTTGAGCCGGCTGCCGTCGACCACCAGATCGGCGACTTCGCGATACAAGGGATCGCGCTGCGCATAAAGCTCCCGCAGCTTCTGCAGCGGATCACCGACCTGCAGCAAAGGCCGGTTCTTGTCGTGCCGCGTCCGCTCCCAGAGCGCCTGCGGCGGCACGTTGAGATAGATGACGAAGCCGCTGGCTTTCAGATTCTCGCGATTTTCCTGTCGCAGCACCGCACCGCCGCCGGTCGCCACCACCTGCCCGCCCGCCCGCGCCAGATCGAGAATGACCTGCGCCTCGCGCTTGCGAAACCCCTCCTCGCCCTCGATCTCGAAGATGGTCGGAATGCGAACTCCGGTACGCGCTTCGATCTCGTGATCGGAATCCACGAAACCGAGCCCCAGCCGCTTGGCCAGCACCCGTCCGATCGTCGTTTTCCCGGCCCCCATCAAGCCGACAAGGTAAATGTTCTGTTTGTCTTGTTGATTTTCCACGACGCCATTCTACCGTAGCGAGGAAGCGAGTACCGAACGCAAAAAAGCCGGCTGATGCCGGCTTTTTTTCCCTGCAATTGAACTCAGCGCACAGCCAAGCCTTCGGTAACAATCCGCGGGGTAATAAAAACAAGTAACTCACTTTTGTCGTCAATTTTCTCGCTGTTCCTGAACAGGAAACCAAGATAAGGGATGTCGCCAAGCACAGGAATTCGTTGTGTATTGTCCCGAATCGACTGGGTATAAATCCCACCAATCACAACGGTGCCGCCGTTTTCAACCAAAACCTCCGTCTTGACGTGCTTGGTATCGATCGCGACCCCTGCGCCAGTGGACAACTGGGTGTTCGGCGTATCCTTATTCACATCAAGCGTCATAATGATCTTGCCGTCCGGTGTAATCTGTGGCTTCACCTTGAGCGCAAGATTGGCCTTACGGAACGAGATACTGGTGGCCCCAGAACTCGTCGCCTGCTGGTATGGAATTTCGACGCCCTGCTCAATCAGTGCCTCAACCTGATTAGCCGTCATAACGCGCGGGCTAGAAATCACCTTACCGCGGCCGTCCGCTTCAAGTGCGGAAATTTCCGTATTCAAAAAAACCGTCTTAGCTGCATTAAACAGGACGAACGAGAAAGCACCTGCCGTACCTGCCCGCGGCGTCGCGGGCAAATTTACAGAGGTAAGGTCACGAGTAAAGTCAGGCTTGGTCTCAACTTGCCCGTTGTAGTACCCCATCCCAGCACTCTTCCCCCCGACAACGACACCAGCATTGTTAGTACCACCGCCGCTCATATCGTTATAGCCAAGTCGAACGCCCAAATTTTTGCTGAAACTATCGCTCGCCTCAACGATACGCGCCTCAATCATTACCTGACGAAGCGGAACGTCAATGGACGCGATCAAGCGCCTCAAATCAGCTAGCCGGGATGGCGTATCAGTGACGAACAGCTGATTCGTACGCTCGTCAACAATTACGGACCCTCGTTTAGAAAGCAACGTCTGCTCTTTGTTTTTGAGAACCTCAAAAATCTCTTTTGCTTTGTGATAATTAAGCTGGAAGCCTTCTTGATGCAACGGCTCGATATCGCCAATCTGTTGCCGGGACTCAAGCTCAAGCTTTTCCTTGATGGCAAGTTCCTCGCGCGGCGCAATCAGGACAACATTGCCGTTCTTGCGCATGTCGAGTCCTTTCTGCTTGAGGATGATATCGAGCGCCTGATCCCAGGGCACATCCTTGAGAATCAGAGTGATTGAACCTCCGACCGAGTCGCTGACCACCATGTTGAGCCCGGTAAACTCGCCGATCACCTGCAGCAAACGTCGCACGTCGACATTCTGAAAGTTTAGCGACAGCTTCTCGCCCTGATAACCGCCCCGCGACCCTTGAACGAGTTTGTTCGGATTTTCGATGACCTGCTTGACCTCGATGACAAACTGGGTATCGGTCTGATAGGCATTGTGCTCCCACAGCCCTTGTGGAGTGATCGTCATTTGCACATTGGAACCCTGTTGCGTGGTATTTACCGCAGTGACGGGCGTCGCGAAATCGGTCACATCAAGACGCTTCCGTAAGCCACCTGGAAGCTTCACTTTGACAAAATCCACCACAAGATTCGCTCCCTGCTGGCGGATATCGATTCCGGCATTGGCATCGCTGAGATCAACGGTGATGCGCGCCTCTCCATCCTTGCCACGACGGAAGGAAATATCGCGGACGGTCGTTTCCACTTGAGAAGGCCGCGGCTCGGCAAAATGCGTCACTTCCTGAATGAGAGCCCCCTGCACAACCGAGGGCTGCAGTGCAATCAGCAGGCTCGCTCCCTCGATCTTCATGTCGTAGCTCATGGCCTTGCCAAGATTGAGCACCAGCCGCGTCCGGTCACTCACCTGCGCGATGTTGACGCTGCGCAACTCCCCCTCGTTGTAGACTTGGCTGCTTTTGCCCAGACCGTTTACCGTATCCGGAAAATCCAGCGCAATGCGTGCAGGCTTGGCGATGCTGAAACCAGCCGGCAACGCCGACAACGGCTCCTTGAACATAAGCTTCAGGGTGACCGATCCGCCCTGCTGGGCGACATTCATGGATTCGATCGAATTCATTTTCCCGCTGCTCGCATCCTGCGCGGACGCCAGCGACACTAGGCAAAGGAGCCCCCCCGCCAGCGACAGCAGGCAACGTTTGATATTTATCACTTTCCAGTCTCCTTTTCCTGCAACTGCAGCGTGCTCACCCGCTCGACCCATTCCCCGCCCGGATCCTGTATGAGCTCTCTGAGCGCCACTTCGGACTCCGATATTTTCGTGATCACACCGAAGTTCTGTCCCATGTAATTTCCAAGCTTCACCTGATGCAAGGCGCCGTCGGCCAGAATGATGGCGTACGAGGCTTTGGCCTTGAGCAGGACCCCGACGTATTTGAGCGACTCCAGCGGGAAGGACTCGAGAGGCTCCTTATGGCGGTTGAAGTCGGGCTGCATGCCGCCTCCGCCGGATTTCCGGTGCTCCGGTTCGATTTTTGCGGAACGGAAAGGATCAAGCAGGTTTCCGGCATCGTAGGGGGCGGGCTCATAGGGCTTGACCTCCGGCAGCGGCGGAATGCGACCCCGAATATCCTTAGTTTCGTCCGCCATCCACTGCCGCAGGTCTTCATGCTCGCCTCCCGAACAGGCGGTCAGCAGCAGGCACACGCCAAGCAGAGCGAAGCGTCTCATCTTCCGCCTCCCTTCTTGGCTGCTTGCGCCGCCTTCTTCTGCTGCGCTACCTCCTCCTCGTCGAGGTAGCGGAAAGTCTTGGTGACGGCGTCCATCATCAGACTTCCGTCCTTGGCCTGGGGGTTCTGCGTAATGGCAATATTGTTGAGCGTGACGATCCGCGACAAACGCCCGATATCGCCGGCAAAGGCGCCGAAATCATGATAGCTGCCGACCAGCTTCACTGAAATCGGCAACTCGGCGTAGAAATCCTTCATGGACTCCTGCCCCGGCTTGAACAATTCGAACTGCAAACCGCGTCCCATCCCCGCCTGGTTGATCTCGACCAGCAGCGCCTCTACTTCCGATTTATTCGGCAGCTGCTTGAGCAGCGCGCCGAAGGAACGATCGATCTCGTTCAGCTGCTGCGTATACAAGTCCAGATTGACGGCCTGTCGCTTCTTGCTAACGTACTCTTCCTTGAGGCGCTGCTCGTCCTGCCGCTTCGCGTCTAGCGTATCGAGTTGCTCCTGCCAGAAAAACCACCACCCGCCGACCAGGATCAGTACGAACAAACCGATCAGAACTGCAACCCTGGGCGCCGCCGGCCATGCACCGACATCCTTGGGATTCAGATTTCTGAAATCCTCAAGGAGCGCCTTGAAATCGACACTCGACAGATCAGGCGTCTTCATTTCTTATCCCTCGCCGACGCGGCGGCCTGCGCGCCGGGCTTCTTGTCGGCGTCCTGGGCCGGCGCCCGCGTCACCGCCACGTTCATGCTGAATTCGTTCAGGCGCCGCTTATCGACGACGATCGCCTTGATCTCCACCAGCTGAGGCTTTTCCAGCCACGGAGATGCTTCGAGATTGCGCATCAGCGTCGACACCCGGGCATTCGACTGCGCGTAGCCGATCAGATCGACGCGCTGTCCCGTTTGCCGGATGGAGCGCAGATAGACCCCTTCCGGCATCTGCTTCGCCAGTTCGCTCAGGAGATTGACCGCTTCAGCCCGGTCGCGCTGCAGCGACTCGATGATCTGCTTGCGCGAGAGCAGTGCTTGCGTCTGCTCCTTGAGACGCTTGATCTGGTCGATCTGCTTGTCGAGAACAGCGATCTCGCTCTTGAGAAAATTGTTCTTTTCTTCCTGGCTGCCGATGTAGCCGCCGATGATCGAATAGAACAGGAAGACGATCAGGCCGGCCAGAATCGAGACCAGTCCGGACAATGCATAGAACTGCTGTCGCCGCGCCTTTCGCTTCTCTTCGCGGTGAGGCAGTAGGTTGATGCGGATCATTCGTCGAACCTCCGTAGCGCCAGACCGCAAGCGACCATCAAGGACGATGCGTCGGCCAGTAGGCTCTTGGCGCGCACGCGGTCAGAGAGCAGCATGTCGGCGAACGGATTCGCCACCACGGTGTTGATCTGCGTGCGCGACGCGACGACCTCGTCGGCCCCCGGGATGACCGCACAGCCTCCCGCCAGAACAATGTGATCGACCTGGTTGAACTGCGTCGACGTGAAGAAGAACTGCAGGGCCCGCGAGACTTCGAGCGCCATACCCTCGACGAATGGACGCTGCAATTCGGCTTCGTAATTGTCCGGCAGGTTGTTGCTGCGCTTGGCTGCCTCCGCCTCTTCGAAACTCATGCCGTACTGGCGGGCGACGTCCTGGGTCAGCTGGTTGCCGCCGAAGGCCTGCTCCCGTGCGTAGAGCTGCTGGCCGTTGCGCAGCACGGTCAGGTTCATCACGTTCGCGCCGACATCGACCAGCGCGATGATTTTCCCCTTGCCGCCGTCGGGCAGCTGCTTCTCGATCAACTCGAACGCGGAAAGCACGGCGTAGGACTCGACGTCCATCACCAGCGCCTTCAGACCGGCGGCTTCGGCCACCGCGACGCGATCCTCGACCTTCTCCTTGCGCGAAGCGGCGATCAGCACCTCGATTTCATCCGGCGACGAGGGCGCGAGCCCCAACACCTGGAAATCGAGATTGACCTCGTCGAGCGCGAACGGGATGTACTGGTTGGCCTCGGATTCGACCAGGAACTCGAGCTCTTCCTCGCGCTGGCCGGCGGGAACGATGATCTTCTTGGTGATCACGGCCGCGGCGGGAAGCGCCAGCGCGACGTCGCGCGCCGAAGTAGCGAGCCGCTTCCAGGCCCGCTTGACGGACTCGGCGGCGGCTTCCAGATTGACGATATTGCCGTCCGAGACGACGTCCTTCGGCAATACTTCTATCGTGTAACGCTCGACGCGATAGCCGTCCTTGCCGTTCCCGGCGAGCTCGACCATCTTGACCGCCGACGAACTGATGTCGAGGCCGATGAGGGCACGCGCCTTCGGATTGAAGATCGAAAAATCGAGCTGCAAATCGCCACCCCTCGCCCAAAAAACCCTTGTGAAATTTGTACTTAGCGTACTTATAGATAATCTACTTTAGATGCTAGCAACAACCATAGGGTGTGTAAAGCAAATTTTCTCCCTGTCGGAGCTGCGTTTATAATGCCCAGTCGTCCGCCACAAATCTGGATTTTCCTTTGCCTACCGCACTTCGCTGGATCCTCTACCCGGTTCTGTTTTTCGTTGGCGTGGCCGCGATCGTCGCGGCAATGATCGGCATCGTTTTCGCTCTCACCTACCCGAATCTTCCGTCGCTGGAAGTCCTGACCGACTACCGGCCCAAGGTCCCGCTGCGCATCTACACGGCCGACGGCCACCTGATCGGCGAGTTCGGCGAGGAACGGCGCGCCGTCGTGCGCATCGGCAACGTTCCCGACGTCATGAAACAGGCGATTCTGGCCGCCGAGGACGAGCGCTTCTACCAGCATGCCGGCGTCGATACGCAAGGCGTCCTGCGCGCGGCCTATTTCAACCTGATCGGCGGCGGCAAACGCCAGGGCGCATCGACGATCACCCAGCAGGTGGCGCGCAACTTCTTCCTCTCGGCGGAAAAAACCTACACGCGCAAGCTCTACGAAGCCCTGCTCTCGTTCAAGATTGAGCACAACCTCTCCAAGGACCAGATTCTCGAGCTGTACATCAACCAGATTTTCCTCGGTCAGCGCGCCTACGGTTTCGGCGCCGCCGCGCAGATCTATTTCGGCAAATCGCTGAAAGACTTGACGGTCGCCGAAGCGGCGATGCTCGCCGGCCTGCCGAAGGCGCCGTCGGCCTACAACCCGGTGGTCAATCCGAAGCGCGCGCGCCTGCGCCAGCAATATGTATTGCGCCGCATGCAGGAACTCGGCTTCATCGACGCCGCGCAGCAGGAGGCCGCGCTCAAGCAGACGCTGGTGGTCAAGCGCGACGCCAGCGAATTTGCCGTGCACGCCGAATACGTCGCTGAAATGGCGCGCCAGATCGCCGCCGAGCAATTCCCCGACGACGTATATACGCGCGGCCTGCGTGTCTACACGACGATCCTCAAGAACGACCAGGAGGCCGCCTACGCCGCCCTGCGCCGCGGCGTGCTCGACTATGACCGGCGGCACGGCTACCGCGGCGCGGAAGCCTACGTCGACATGAAGGACGTGAAGTCCGAGCACGACGAAGCGCTCGAAGCGCTCGACGAACTGCTGCAGGACTTCAGCGACTCCGAAGACCTCCATCCGGCCATCGTGCTCGCCGCAGACGCCAAACAGCTGCGCGCCTACCGGCGCGGCGGCGACGTCGTCACGATCAGCGGCGACGGCCTCAAGCTCGCGACGCGCATGATCGACGAGAAGGCGCCGCCGAACAAGCGCCTGCGGCGCGGCGCGGTGATCCGCGTGCAGAAGGACGACAAGGACAACTGGCGCATCGTGCAGATGCCGGAAGTCGAAGCTGCCTTCCACGCCGTCGACCCGCAGACCGGCGCCGTGCGCGCCCTGGTCGGCGGCTTCGACTTCAACCGCAACAAGTTCAACCACGTCACGCAGGCCTGGCGCCAGCCGGGATCGAGCTTCAAGCCCTTCATCTATTCGGCCTCGCTCGAAAAGGGCTTCACGCCGGCGTCGATCATCAACGACGAACCGATCGTCTTCCCGGCCTCGGTCACCGGCAGCCAGGCGTGGGCGCCGCACAACTACGACGGCAAGTACGAAGGCCCGATGCGCATGCGCACCGCCCTCACGAAATCGAAGAACATGGTTTCGATCCGCCTGCTGCAGGCGATCGGCCCGCAGTACGCGCAGGACTACGTCAGCCGTTTCGGCTTCGATCCGGACAAGCACCCGCCCTACCTGACGATGGCGCTCGGCGCCGGCTCGGTGACGCCCTGGCAGATGGTCAGCGCCTATGCCATCTTCGCCAACGGCGGCTACCGCATCCAGCCTTACGTCGTGCGCGAGATCGTCGACGAAAAGCAGCAGGTGCTGGCGCAGGCGCATCCGGTCGAAGCCGGGCAGGAGGAATTGCGCACGATTGATCCGCGCAACGCCTACATGATGGACAGCATGCTGCGCGACGTGACGATCTACGGCACCGCCGCGCGCGCCTCGGCAACGCTCAAGCGGCGCGACCTCGCGGGCAAGACGGGAACGACCAACGAACACGTCGACGCCTGGTTCTGCGGCTATCAGCAGACGGTCGCCGCCTGCTCGTGGATCGGCTTCGACCAGCCGAAGAACCTCGGTAACAACGAAACCGGCGGCAGCGCCGCCCTGCCGACCTGGATCGGCTACATGGGGCGCGTGCTCAAGGACGTTCCGGAATCCTTCATGGCGCAGCCCGATGGGCTGGTCGCGGTCGATGCGCCGAGCGGCGGCAAGGGGCCGGCGAAGGAATTCTTCTACAAGGAAAACGCGCCGGCCGAAGTGCCGCCCGAACCGCCGCAGGACGACAGCATCAAGCCGGTCGACTGAGCTACTCGAGCACGACCGGCTCGCCGGCCTGCGCCGAGACGAGCCGTGAAAGCGCGGCCATCAGTTCGCTGCCGTCGCGCGTATCGCGCCAGACGCTGCCGTCCCAGCGGTAGTGGAAACCGCCCGAGCGTGCCGCGACCCAGATTTCCTGCGCGGCACCGTGGCGGTTGACGATGATCTTGCCGCCGTCGTCGAACTCGATTTCCAGCACGCCGGTACCGGCCGTTTCGAAATCGAGATCGGCGCCGCAGTTCTCGAGCGCCGCCTCGATGCGCGCCAGCGCCGCCTCGGCGAGCGCGTTGAAATCGCTATCATTCATCCTGTGCTACCATTTTCAATTTAGAGTTGCCGACCGATGCGTCACCATCACACGCTCGCCATCGCCGCCGCCATACTCGCCGCAACGCTGCTCGGCGCATGCGGCACCAAGGGGCCGCTGACGCAGCTCCCGCCGCGCGGAACGCCGAAAGCCCCGCCCGCGCAGACCGCCCCGGCGAGCAATCCCGACGATCTTAACACGGCTCCCCAAGCCCCCCGCTGACCCACGAAGCCCGCCCAGATGACCACCACGACGCCTCCCTTCGCCCTGAAAAACGGCGCCCTGCACGCCGAAGCCCTCCCGCTCTCCGAGATCGCCGAGCGCTTCGACACGCCCTGCTATGTATACTCCCGCGCCGCGCTCGAAGCCGCGCTCGACGAGTTCCAGCAGGAACTCGCCGGCACCGACGCCCTCGTCTGCTACGCCGTCAAGGCCAACTCCAACCTCGCCGTGCTCGACGTTTTCGCGCGGCGCGGCGCCGGTTTCGACATCGTCTCGACCGGCGAACTGAAGCGCGCGCTGGCGGCCGGCGGCGACCCGCGCAAGATCGTCTTCTCCGGCGTCGGCAAGACGGCCGCCGAAATGGAGTTCGCGCTCGCCACCGGCATCCTCTGCTTCAACGTCGAATCGGCGCCCGAACTCGACCGTCTCAACGCAGTCGCCGGCAAGCTCGGCAAGCAGGCGCCGATCAGCCTACGCGTGAATCCCAACGTCGACGCAAAGACGCACCCCTACATCTCGACCGGGCTCAAGGAAAACAAGTTCGGCGTCGCCTACGAGGACGCGCTGGCGCTCTACCGCCACGCCGCCGCGCTGCCGCACCTCGAAATCACCGGCATCGACTGCCACATCGGCTCGCAGCTGCTCGACCCGGCACCCTTCGCCGAAGCGCTCGACAAGGTCCTGCTGCTCGTCGACCAGCTCGCCGCCGAGGGCATCCGCCTGCATCACATCGATCTCGGCGGCGGCCTCGGCATCCGCTACCGCGACGAAACGGCGCCCAGCGTCGCCTCCTACCTGCGCCCCCTGCTCGCCAAGCTCACGGGACGCGGCCTCAAGGTGCTGCTCGAACCGGGCCGCCGCCTGGTCGGCAACGCCGGCCTGCTGCTGACCAAAGTCGAATACCTGAAGCCGGGCGAAGTGAAGAACTTCGCCATCGTCGACGCGGCGATGAACGACCTCGCCCGCCCCGCGCTCTACGACGCCTGGCACGACATCCTGCCGGTCACCCCGCGCGACGCGCGGGAAACGCCGGAGAAATCCTGGGAAATTGTCGGCCCCATCTGCGAGTCCGGCGACTTCCTCGGCCACGGCCGGCCGCTCGCCCTGCAGCCCGGCGACCTGCTCGCCGTGATGTCGGCCGGCGCCTACGGCATGGCCATGAGCTCCAACTACAACACCCGGCCGCGCGTCGCCGAAGTGATGGTCGACGGCGCCGCCGCCCACCTCGTCCGCCGTCGCGAAACGGTCGAAGACCTCTACGCCCTGGAAAGCCGCCTGCCTTGAAACCCGACCGTCGCGCGCCCCCGTCCGTCGCTGCCCTTCTCGTCACCGCCCTTTTCCTCGCCGCCTGCTCCGGCAACGCGGACGACAAGAAAACCGCACCGCCGCCGGTCCCGGTGGCGATCGCGCAGGCGGCCGCCCGCGACGTTCCGTTCGCCGTCGACGTGGTCGGACGGGCCGAGGCCTTCGAGAGCGTCACGCTGAAAGCGCGCGTCGACGGCCAGATCGAGGCGGTGCTGTTCACCGAGGGGCAGCGCGTCGCCCAGGGCGACGTTCTCGTGCGTCTCGACCCCTCGGATTTCACCGCCCGCGTCCGCCAGGCGGAAGCCAGCGTCGCGCGCGACGAGGCGCTGCTCGCCAAGGCGCATGCCGACACCTTGCGCTACATGGCGCTCAAGGGTCGCAATTTCGTTTCCGAGGAAAAGGTCAACGAGGTCCGCACCAACGAAGCGGCGGCGGCGGCAACCCTGCGCGCCGACCAGGCCGCGCTCGACCTCGCCCGCGCCCAACTCTCCTATACCACCGTACGCGCGCCGTTCGCCGGCATCGTCGGCGCCCGCCTCGTCTTCCCGGGATCGGCGATCAAGACCAACGACACCGCGCTGGCCGTGGTCAACCGCGTGCGCCCGCTGCTGGTCAGTTTTTCCGTCCCGGAAAAGCACCTGCCGCGCCTGCGCGCGGCGGCCGCCGGCGCCGGCGACAAAGGCATCGGCGCGCTGAAGGTCGCCGTCAGCCTGCCCGGCGACAGCGCGCACAGCTTCGAAGGCAGCGTCCGCTTCCTCGACAACGCGGTGGACGCCGCGACCGGCACCATCCAGATGAAGGCCGAGCTGCCCAACGTCGACGAGAAGCTGACGCCGGGACAGTTCCTCAACGTCAACCTGCGGCTTGACACCCTGCGGCAAGCCGTCACCGTGCCGAACGAAGCCGTGCAGCAAGGACCGGAAGGCAACTTCATCTTCGTCGTCAAGGCCGACAGCAGCGTCGAGGTGCGCAAGGTCGAAACCGGCGCCTCGACCGGCGGCCTGACGGTCGTCGCCAAGGGCCTGCAAGCCGGCGAGACGGTCGTCACCGACGGCCAGCTGCGCCTGACGCCGGGCGCCAAAATCCGCAGCAAGGAAGACGCACCAGCCCCCGCGGCGACGGCCACGGCCGACCCGGCACGCAGCTGAGGCCGACGCCATGAACCTACCCGAGCTCTGCATCCGCCGCCCGGTCATGACGACGCTGCTGATGGCAGCGTTTGTCATTTTCGGCGTGATCGCCTATCGCGCCCTGCCGGTATCCGAACTGCCCGCGGTGGATTTCCCGACCATCTCGGTCACCGCCAGCCTGCCCGGCGCCTCGCCGGAAACGATGGCGGCCGCCGTCGCGACGCCGCTCGAAGGCCAGTTTTCGACGATCGCCGGCCTCGATTCGATGAGCTCGACGAGCGCCCAGGGGACGACCTCGATCACCCTGCAGTTCTCGCTCGACCGCAGCATCGACGCCGCCGCGCAGGACGTCCAGTCGGCCATTTCCGCAGCCCTGCGCAAGCTGCCGCCGGGGATGCCGACGCCGCCCTCGTTCCGCAAGGTCAATCCGGCCGACTCGCCGATCTTCTACATCGCCCTCTCGTCGCCGACGCTGCCGCTGCCGGTGGTCAACGAATACGCCGAGACGCAGCTCGCGCAGCGCCTGTCCACGGTCACCGGCGTCGCCCAGGTCAACGTCTTCGGCTCGCAGAAATTCGCCGTGCGCGTGCGCGCCAACCCGGACCAGCTGGCCGCGCGCGGCATGGGCATCGACGAACTGCAGCAGGCGGTCGCCCAAGCCAACGTCAACCAGCCGATCGGCACCTTCGACGGCGCGCGCCAGACCTTCGCCATCAAGGACAACGGCCAGCTCGCCAACGCCGCCGCCTACCGCCCGCTGATCGTCGCCTGGCGCAACGGCGCGCCGGTGCACCTCGAGGACGTCGCGACGCCGATCGACAGCGTCGAGAACGCCAAGATCGCCAGCTGGAACGTCGACAAGCGCGCCATCGTGCTCGCCATCCAGCGCCAGCCGGGCGCCAACACGATCGAAACGGTCGATTCGATCAAGCGCATCCTGCCCAGCTTCCAGGCCAAGCTGCCGGCCTCGATCACGATGACCACGCTGTACGACCGCAGCATCTCGATCCGCGAGGCGATCGACGACGTGCAGTTCACGCTGGTCCTCGCCGGCGTCCTCGTCATCCTCGTCATCCTGCTCTTCCTGCGCAACCTGTCGGCGACGGTGATCCCCAGCCTGGCGCTGCCGATCTCGGTGATCGGCACCTTCGCCGCCATGTACTCGCTCGGCTACAGCCTCGACAACCTCTCGCTGCTCGCGCTCACGCTGGCCGTCGGCTTCGTCGTCGACGACGCCATCGTCATGCTCGAGAACATCGTCCGCCACATCGAGGCGGGCGAGACGCCCTTCGAGGCGGCGATCAAGGGCTCCCGGGAAATCGGCTTCACGATCATCTCGATGACCATCTCGCTGATCGCCGTGTTCATCCCGGTGCTCTTCATGGGCGGCATCGTCGGCCGCCTGCTGCACGAATTCGCGGTCACCATCTGCGCCGCCATCCTGGTCTCCGGCATCGTTTCGCTGACCCTGACGCCGATGCTGTGCAGCCGCTACCTGAAGCACGCCGAGACGGTCGAGCACGGCCCCGTCTTCCGCGCCTTCGAGCGCTTCTTCGACGGCCTGCTCGGCGCCTACGAGCGCACGCTGGCCTGGGCCATGCAACGCCCGCGTCTGATCATCGCCAGCTTCGTCGCCACGATCGCGGCGACCGGCCTGCTGTTCACCGTGGTGCCCAAGGACTTCCTGCCGAGCGGCGACAGCGGGCAGATCATCGCCTTCACCGAGGGCGCGCAGGACGCCTCCTTCGCCTCGATGGTCGAGCACCAGCGCGCGGTCGCCGCAATCATCGCGCAGGACCCGAACATCCGCTCCTTCATGTCCTCGGTCGGCGCCGGCGGCGCCCGCCCGACCGCGAACACCGGCACCGTGTTCATGGTTCTCAAACCGCACGACGAGCGCAAGCTGTCGGCCGACGAGATCATCCAGGAACTGCGCCCCAAGCTCGCCGCCGTGCCGGGCATCAAGGTGTACATGCAGAACCCGCCGGTGATCCGCATCGGCGGCCAGGTCACCGCCGCGCAGTACCAATACACGCTGCAGGACACCGACCTCGACGAGCTCTACCAGTGGACCGACACCCTGCTCGGCCGCATCCGCCAACTGCCCGGCTTCGTCGACGTCACCAGCAACCTCAACAACCAGAGTCCGGTCGTCGCCCTCGACATCGACCGGCACAAGATCGCCACCCTCGGCCTCAGCTACGGCCAGGTCGAGGATGCGCTGCAGAGCGCTTTCAGTTCGCGGCAGATTTCGACGATCTACGGCGCGACCAACCAGTACCAGGTGATCCTCGAAGTCGCCCCGGAATTCCAGGCCGACCCGGCGATGCTCGCGCGCCTCCATGTACGCGCATCGAGCGGCAAGCTGATTCCGCTCGACACCGTGGCGCGCATCAGCCGCAAGACGCAGGCGCTGACCGTCAACCACCAGGGCCAGCTGCCGTCGGTCACCATCTCGTTCAACCTGATGCCCGGCGTCTCGCTCGGCGACGCGGTCAACCGCGTCAAGGCGCTCGAGCAGGAACTGCGCATGCCGGCCTCGCTCAACACCAGCCTGCAGGGCACGGCGCAGGCCTTCCAGGCCTCGCTGAAAGGCCTCGGCATCCTGCTCGTGATCGCCGTGCTGGTGGTGTACATCGTCCTCGGCATCCTCTACGAGAGCTTCATCCACCCGCTGACCATCCTCTCCGGCCTGCCCTCGGCCGGCCTCGGTGCGCTGCTCACGCTCTACCTGTTCGGCGTCGACCTCAGCCTCTACGCCTTCGTCGGCATCATCATGCTGGTCGGCATCGTCAAGAAGAACGCGATCATGATGATCGACTTCGCCCTCGAACGGCAGCGCCACGACGCCATGGCGGCGCGCGAGGCGATCTTCCAGGCCTGCCTGATCCGCTTCCGGCCGATCATGATGACGACCATGGCGGCGCTCGTCGGCACCCTGCCGATCGCCCTCGGCATCGGCGCCGGCGCCGAGGTGCGCCGCCCGCTCGGCCTCGCCGTGGTCGGCGGTCTCGTCCTCTCGCAGTTCCTCACGCTGTACCTGACGCCGGTCGTCTATATCTACCTCGACCGCATCGGCCAGTGGCGGCGCGGCGCCGTGCCGGCCGCGCAGAGCGCCTGAGCGCGACACCGGCGGCCGCACGCGGCGTGTGCGGCGACTGCGGCCGATTGCCGCAGCCGCCGCACACGCCCGGCACACGGCGTAAAATCGCGCACGATGACGCCCGTCCCCGCCCCTGATTCGCCCCCGGCCACCGCCGCCGACGCGCCGCACGCGCTGACGCGCATCGTCGCCCTGCGCCGCGTCGAAATCGTGACGCAGGCGCTGGTCCTCGCGGGCGCCGTCGCCGGCCTGAAAATGCCGCTCGCCGTGGCGCCGATGGCCGCCGTGATCGCCCTGCTCGCCGCCGTCAATCTCGTCACGCAATGGCGGCTGGAGCGCGGCGGGCCGGCGGGGCCCGGTGAAATCTTCACCCAGCTCGCCGTCGACGCCGCCATCCTCACCCTGCTCCTCTACTTCGCCGGCGGCTCGGCCAACCCCTTCGTCTCGCTCTTCCTGCTCTCGCCAACGCTCGCCGCCGCCATGCTGCCGGCGCGCCACGCCTGGGCGATGGCCGGCCTGACGCTGGCCGCCTACACCTTCCTGATGTTCTGGAACCTGCCGCTGCCGCCGCCGCAGGGCCACCTCGCGCAACTCGACGCGCTGCTCGCGCGCGCCACCGGCACGGCGCCCGAACACGCCGGACACATGAGCGGCTTCGCCCTGCACGTGCTCGGCATGTGGCTCAACTTCGTGATCAGCGCCGGCATCGTCGTCTTCTTCCTGACCCGCATGGCGGCCGCATTGCGCCGCCGCGAGCACGAACTGGCCGCGGCGCGTGAAGCCGCGCTGCGCCACGAACAGATCCTCGCACTCGGCACGCTCGCCGCCGGCGCCGCGCACAAGCTCGGCACGCCGCTCGGGACGATGGCTGTGGTCATCCGCGAACTCGAACTGACGCACGCCGGCGACGGCGCGCTGAAGGACGACCTCGGCCTGCTGCGCCAGCAGGTCGAGCACTGCAAGCAGACGCTCTCGCAGATGCTCGCCTCGGCCGGGCAGGCGCGCGACGAAAGCCGGCAGGCGCAGCCGCTCGACCGCTGGCTGGCCGAACTGATCGACGCCTGGCAGGTGATCCGCCCGCGCGCGCGCCTTCGCCTCGCCTTCAACGGCGCCGGGCCGGCCCCTCTCGTGGCCGCCGAGCGCACGCTGGCGCAGGCCCTCGTCAACCTGCTCGACAACGCCGCCGACGCCAGCGGTGCGCAGAGCGAGCCGCTGCAGATCGCGGCGGCCTGGGACGCGCAGCACTGCCGCATCGAGATCCTCGACCGCGGCCCCGGCCTCGACGACGCGGCGCTGCGCGGCCTCGGCCAGGCCTTCCGCAGCAGCAAGGGCGGCGCCGAAACCGACGCCGGCTCAACGGTCGGCGGCCTCGGCATCGGCTTTTTCCTGACCCGCGCCACCGTCGAGCGCTTCGGCGGGCAGGTCGACCTGTTCAACCGCGAGGACGGCCCCGGCGCATGCACGCGCGTCACCCTGCCGCTCGCGCGCCTGAAAGTGCACAGCCCATGAACGCCTTCCCCGCCCCGGTCGACGACGACCGCTCCTCGCTCCTCCTCGTCGACGACGACGAGGCCTTCCGCCGCGTCCTCGCGCGCGCCCTCGAACGGCGCGGCTACGCGGTGGCCACCGCCGGCGACGTCGAGGAGGCGCTGGCCAAGGCGCAGCTGCAATCGCCCGAGTACGCGGTCGTCGATCTCAAGATGCCGGGCGACTCCGGCCTCGTGCTGATCGAGAAGCTGATCGAACTCGACCCCAACACGCGCATCGTGATGCTCACCGGCTACGCCAGCATCGCCACCGCGATCGAGGCGATCAAGCTCGGCGCCGTGCATTACCTGGCCAAGCCCTGCGACGCCGACCAAGTGGTCGCCGCCCTGCACAAGAGCGGCGAAGGCGACGCGACGATGCCCGTCTCCGACTCGCCGCTTTCCGTCGACCGCCTCGAATGGGAGCACATCCAGCGCGTGCTCGCCGAGCATCAGGGCAACATCTCGTCGACGGCGCGCGCGCTGAAGATGCACCGCCGCACCCTGCAGCGCAAGCTGTCCAAGCACCCGGCCAAGGAATGACGATGCGCGAAAGGGACAGCAAGGAAGACAAGGCCGGGGAGAAGACGGCGCCCGCGCGCCTGCGCCTCGACAAATGGCTGTGGGCGGCGCGCTTCTACAAGACGCGCGCGCTCGCCAGCGAAGCGATCGGCGGCGGCAAGGTCAAGCTCAACGGCCACGCCGCCAAACCGGCGCGCGAGGTCAAGGTCGGCGACCGGCTCGAAATCACGATCGGCGACGTGCACTGGGACGTGGGCGTCGTCGGCCTCAACGAATACCGCCGCCCGGCCCCGGAAGCCGCCCTGCTCTACGCCGAAAGCGATGAGAGCCGGGCGCGCCGGCAGGCCGCCGGCGAAGCGCGCAAGCTCGGCCCGGCGCCGGGCAGCGACCTCAAGGGCCGTCCGACCAAGCGCGACCGGCGGCAGCTGCAGCGCTTTTCGGGCTGATCCCGCGAACGGCAAGCGGCAGGCGGCGGGATTCGTCGCCGGCCCCCGACCCGTCCCCATCCGCGCTCGCTGCACGGCCGTCCGCCGGCGCCCCGCCCAAGTCCCGCCCAAGTCCCGCCCAAGTCCCGCTCGAGTCCCGCGCCCAAGTCCCGCTCGAGTCCCGCGCCCGAGTCCCGCCCGAGTCCCGCGCCCGAGTCCCGCCCGAGTCCCGCGCCCGAGTCCCGCGCCGATATTCCGCCCGGAAAAAAATCGCGCCGCAGCCCGCGGCTTAACGAATAGAATGCGCAGTCCGTGGGCCTCGCGCCCAGCACAACGAGACGCCGCGCCATGTTCCGCACTCTCAACACCCGCGCCCTCTGGGTCGTCACGCTTTCCGCCGCCGGCATCCTGATGGTCACCATGGGCGCCCGCCAGTCGCTCGGCCTCTTCGTTTCGCCGCTCAACACCAGCACCGGCCTCGGCATCGCCTCGATCAGCCTGGCCATGGCCGTCGGCCAGTTCATGTGGGGCGCCATCCAGCCGGTCGCCGGCGCCGTCGCCGACCGCTACGGCCCCGGCCGCGTGCTGATCGGCGGTCTCCTGGTGCTCGCCCTCGGCAGCGCGCTGACGCCTTTCATGAGCGGCACCTGGGGGCTGATCGTGACGCTCGGCCTGCTCTCGGCGGTCGGTTCCGGCGCCGGCAGCTTCTCGGTGCTGATCGGCGCCGCCGCGCAGCGCCTGCCGCTCGAAGCGCGCGGCGCGGCATCCGGCATCATCAACGCCGGCGGCTCCTTCGGCCAGTTCGTCTTCGCCCCCATCCTGCAGAAGCTGATCCAGAGCGTCGGCTGGATGGGCGCCATGTGGTCGCTCGCCGTGATGACGCTGGCCGCGCTGCCGCTGGTCGGCACGCTGACGCGCGGCGGCGGCGCGGCGCACGCCCACGCGCCCGGCGGCAAGGGCCTCAAGGACAGCGTCAAGGAAGCGGTCGTCGACCGCAGCTACCTGCTGCTCAACCTCGGCTTCTTCACCTGCGGTTTCCACATCGCCTTCCTCGTCACCCACCTGCCCGGCGAAGTCGACCTGTGCGGCCTGCCGCCCGCCGTCGCCAGCTGGTCGCTGGCCATCATCGGCCTCGCCAACATCTTCGGCAGCCTCTACGCCGGCGGCTGCGTCGCCCGCTACCGCAGCAAGTACGTGCTGTTCTGGATGTACGCCTCGCGCGCGCTGCTGGTCGGCGCCTACCTGCTCGCGCCGAAGACCGACCTCACCTTCTACCTGTTCGCCGCCGGCCTCGGCTTCACCTGGCTGGCCACCGTGCCGCCGACCGCCGCCATCGTCGGCAAGCTGTTCGGCGTGCGCTACCTCGGCACGCTGTTCGGCCTGACGCTGCTCTCGCACCAGATCGGCGGCTTCCTCGGCGCCTGGCTCGGCGGCATCGCGCTGACGCGCTTCGGCGACTATTCGTGGATGTGGTACGCCGACATCGCGCTGGCCGCCGGCGCGGCGCTGGTCAACCTGCCGATCAAGGAAGCGCCGCTCGCCCGGCCGGCGACGGCCTGAGGCGCGGGGCGCCGAGGCCCCGCTGCACGGCGCTTCGGGCGTCCCGTCCGCCCGGAGCGGATTCCCGCGCATCGCCCGGCGCGCAAGCCGACATACGGCAGCGCGATGCGGCGGAAGGCGGCGCGATGGACGATAATCGGATATGTCCGCCGCTCCCCTCCCCACCCGCCGCCTCTCGGCGCTCGCCGGCCTGTGGCCCTTCCTGCGCCCGTACCGGGCGCGCATCGCGCTCGCCTTCGTCCTGCTCTGCCTCGGCTCGGCCACCATCCTGGTCGTGCCGCTGGCCTTCCGCGACCTCATCGACGCCGGCTTCGGCAGCGGCCGGCCGGCGCGCAGCGGCCTGCTCGGCGCGCTCAGCCTGAACGAACACTTCATCGCGCTGTTCGCGCTGGCGGCCTTCTGGGCGCTGGTCGTCGCGGGGCCACCGCCGATCTGCGCAGCGCCGTCTACGCGCGCGTGCTCGGGCAATCGCCGCAGTTCTTCGAAACCCTGCAGACCGGCGAAGTCCTGTCGCGCCTGACCGGCGACACGACGCTGATCCAGACCGTCGTCGGCAGTTCGGTTTCGATGGGCCTGCGCAGCCTCTTCCAGTTCGTCGGCGGCATGGTCATGCTGGCCGTCACCAGCCTCTATCTGTTCTCGCTGAACCTCGGGCTGATGGCGCTGCTCGTCCTGCCGATCGTCGCCATCGGGCGCCAGGTGCGCAGGCTCTCGCGCGAATCGCAGGACCGCATCGCCGACGCCTCGGCGCTGGCCGGCGAAATTCTCAACGCGATGCCGACGGTGCAGGCCTACACGCAGGAAGCGCAGGAAGCCGCCCGCTTCACCGCACGCACGGAAAGCAGCTTCGTCACCGCGATCCGGCGCACGCGGGTGCGCGCGGCGCTCACCGCGCTGATCATCACCGCCGTCGTCGGCACGATCATCTTCGTGCTGTGGGTCGGCGCGCGGCAGGTCGCCGAGGGCACGTTGAGCGGCGGCCAGCTGGCGTCCTTCGTTCTCTACGCGGCGCTCGTCGCCGGCGCCGTCGGCACCATGGCCGAAGTCTGGGGCGACGTGATGCGCGCGGCGGGCGCGACCGAGCGCCTGCTCGACCTGCTGCACGCCGAACCGGCCATCCGCGAGGCGCCGACGCCGCTCGCGCCGGTACGCTCGGCGCAGGCGGCGATCCGCTTCGAGCACGTCGGCTTCGCCTACCCGGCGCGTCCGCAGACGCGCGCGCTCGACGACATCTGCCTGGACATCGCGCCGGACGAAAGCGTCGCGCTGGTCGGCCCCTCCGGCGCCGGCAAGAGCAGCCTGTTCCAGCTGCTGCTGCGCTACTACGAGACGTCGGCCGGCCGCATCCTGATCAACGGGCAGGACATCCGCGAACTGCGCCTGCACGACCTGCGCAAGGAGATCGCCATCGTCGCGCAGGACCCGGTGATCTTTTCCGCCAACGCACTGGAAAACATCCGCTACGGCCGCGCCACGGCGAGCGACGAGGAGGTCATGGCGGCAGCGCGCACGGCGCTCGCGGACGAATTCATCGAGCGCCTGCCCGACGGTTACCAGACCTTCCTCGGCGAACGCGGCACGCGGCTGTCCGGCGGCCAGCGCCAGCGCATCGCGATCGCCCGCGCCATCCTCAAGGGCGCCCGCCTGCTGCTGCTCGACGAAGCGACCAGCGCGCTCGACGCGGAATCGGAAATCCTCGTCCAGCAGGGCCTCGCCGCCGCCATGCAGGGGCGCACCACGCTGATCATCGCGCACCGCCTGGCGACGGTGCAGAAAGTCGACCGCATCGTCGTGATGGAGCGCGGGCGCATCGTCGAGAGCGGCACGCCGGAGGACCTGCGCCAGCAGGGCGGTCTCTACGCGCGGCTGGCGGCGCTGCAGCTCGACCTGTAGATATCGGGCGGAAGCCGGCCGCGCCGCGCCATTCAAACCCTCCGCGCCCCGGCGCTCAGGGCAGGGCAACGGCCAGCGCGACGGGAACGAAGATCAGCGCGGCGACGTTGCCGAGCATGACGATGGAGGCGACCTTCTCCGGCTCCTGGCGGTACAGCTCGGCGAAGATGTAGTTGAGCACGGCCGGCGGCAGCGCGCCGAACACCAGCAGCATGCCGCGCTCGACGCCGGAAAGGCCGAGCAGCGGCGCGCAGACCCAGGCCAATGCCATACCGGCGAGCGGGCAGGCGGCGGCGCCGATCAGGCCGATCTTCAGATCCTTGATGCCGGAATTCGTCAGGCGCACGCCGAGCGAAAAGAGCAGCAGCGGGATCGACACGTCGCCGAGCAGCTTGATGCTGATGTACAGCGGTTCCCACAGCTCGATGCGCAGCAGGCTGACGGCGAGGCCGGCGAGCGCGGCGGCGATCACCGGCACGCGCCAGAGGTTCCACAGCTTCGCGCGGTGGTCGAGCATCCAGGTGCCGAGCGAGTAGTGCAGCACGTTCTCGATGAAGAAGAGGACGACGGCGGCGGGCAGCGCGGCCTCGCCGAAAGCGAGCAGCATCAACGGCAGGCCCATGTTGCCCGAGTTGTTGAACATCATCGGCGGCAGGAAGGTGCGCGTCTCGAAGCCGCACAGGCGGGCCAGCGGCCAGGTCAGCAGCCCCGAGCCGAGGACGACGACGAGGCCGCCGGCGGCCAGCGCCCAGTGCGCCGTCAGGTCGAAGTTGCGCCCGGCGAGCGCGGCGAAGACCAGCGCCGGGACGAAGACGTCCATGTTGAGCTGGTTGGCGAAACGCATGTCCGGCTGCTTGCGGCGCGCGTAGAGAAAGCCGGCGGCGACGATCGCGAAGACCGGAAAGATGATGGCGACGATGCGCAGGAGCATGTTCGGGACGCGGCCGACAAAGGAAAGGAAGAACGGGCAGCGAGCGCCGGGCGGCGGACGGAGAGATCCGTCGCCAGCCGGCCCTCGCTCGGGGCTTTTCGCTTACAGCACGTAGCGCGAGAGATCCTCGTTCTGCGCGAGCTCCCCGAGGCGCCCGTCGACGTAGGCGGCATCGACCGCGACCGTCTCGGCGCCCTTGGCGCCGGCCGTGAAGGACAGCTCCTCGAGCAGGCGCTCCATCACCGTGTACAGGCGGCGGGCGCCGATGTTCTCGGTCTTCTCGTTGACCGACCAGGCGATCTCGGCGAGACGCTGGATGCCGCTCTCGGCGAAGTCGAGCGCGACGCCCTCGGTGGCGAGCAGCGCCTGGTACTGCATGGTCAGGCAGGCGTCGGTGCGGGTCAGGATGCGTTCGAAGTCGGCGACCGACAGCGAGTCGAGCTCGACGCGAATCGGGAAGCGGCCCTGCAGCTCGGGGATGAGATCGGACGGCTTGGCCAGATGGAAGGCGCCGCTGGCGATGAACAGGATGTGGTCGGTCTTGATCATGCCGTACTTGGTCGACACCGTCGTGCCCTCGACGAGCGGCAGCAGGTCGCGCTGCACGCCCTGGCGCGAGACGTCGGCGCCCTGCATTTCGGAGCGGCTGGCGATCTTGTCGATTTCGTCGAGGAAGACGATGCCGTTCTGCTCGACGTTCTTCACCGCGTCGAGCTTGAGCTCCTCGTCGTTCACCAGCTTGGCGGCCTCTTCGTCGATCAGCAGCTTGCGCGCCTCGGCGATCTTCAGCTTGCGCGACTTCTTGCGGCCGCCGCCCATGTTCTGGAACATGCCCTGGATCTGCGAGGTCAGTTCCTCCATGCCGGGCGGCGCGAAGATTTCGGCCTGCATCGACGGCGCGGCGAGTTCGATCTCGATCTCCTTGTCGTCGAGCTCGCCCTCGCGCAGCTTCTTCCTGAATTTCTGCCGCGTCGTGCTGTCGTCGGTGGCCTGCTGCTCATTGAAGAAGTTGCCGCGCGCCGGCGGCAGCAGCGCATCGAGAATGCGATCCTCGGCGGCGTCCTCGGCGCGCACGCGCACGCCCTTCACCGCCTGCTCGCGGGCGCTCTTGATCGCGATCTCGACGAGGTCGCGGATGATCGTGTCTACGTCGCGCCCGACGTAGCCGACCTCGGTGAACTTGGTCGCCTCGATCTTGATGAAGGGCGCGTTCGCCAGCCGCGCCAGGCGGCGTGCGATCTCGGTCTTGCCGACGCCGGTCGGGCCGATCATCAGGATGTTCTTCGGCGTGATTTCCTGGCGCAGCGGGTCGGCCACCTGCGCGCGCCGCCAGCGGTTGCGCAGCGCGATGGCGACCGCCTTCTTGGCCTTGCCCTGCCCGACGATGTGCTTGTCGAGTTCGTGGACGATTTCCTGCGGAGTCATTTGCGTCATGATGGGTCCTGCGCCTTGCGGCCGGCCGGCGCACGCGCGCCGGGCGCGCCTACTCGAGCGTCTCGATGGTGAAGCTGTGGTTGGTATAGATGCACAGGTCGCCGGCGATTTCGAGCGACTTGCGGATCACGTCGGCCGGGTCGAGTTCGGTGTTCTCGATCAGCGCGCGCGCCGCCGACTGGGCGTAGGCGCCGCCCGAGCCGATGGCGACGATGCCGTGCTCGGGTTCGAGCACGTCGCCGTTGCCGGTGATGATCAGCGAATTCTCGCGGTCGGCCACCGCCAGCATGGCTTCGAGCCGGCGCAGGGCGCGGTCGCTGCGCCAGTCCTTGGCGAGTTCGACGGCCGAGCGCAGCAGGTTGCCCTGATGCTTGTCGAGCTTGGCCTCGAAGCGCTCGAAGAGCGTGAAGGCGTCGGCCGTGCCGCCGGCGAAGCCGGCCAGGATTTTGCCCTGGTGAATGCGCCGCACCTTGCGCGCGCTGGCCTTGATGACGATGCTGCCGAGCGTGACCTGACCGTCGCCGCCCATGGCGACGCGGTTGCCGCGGCGCACCGAGAGGATCGTGGTGCCGTGGTATTGCTCCATGGGAATTTCCTAATGTTTGGCCGGAATGATCTCGGCCACGGCCTTGAGGCCGACGACGCCGAACAGTTCGGCGACGAGTTGGTTGGGATGGCGGAAGACGATCTGCTTGCCGCTGCGCCGCACCGTGGTCAGCACGTTGAGCAGCACGCCGGCGCTGACGAAATCGATGCGCGTGATGCCCGCGCAGTCGACGACCACGAGGTCGTGGGCGTCGGCAAAGGCCGGCAGATCGGTGAAGCGCGCCGCCTTGATCTCGCCCTGCAGCGCGTAGGCCTCGGGCGCGGCGGCATCGCTCGCCGGCGCTTCGGCGAAGGCCGGCGGCGCTTCGGCGGCGGCGACCCGCTGCGCTTCCCAGGAGGGCGGCGAGACTTCGAAAGTGACCGCGAAGTCGACCGCCAGCTCCTCGAAGGCGTCCTGCCGGCCCTGCAACTGGTGCAGTTCAAGCAGCAGCAGCCAGCAGTCGGGCGACTCGGCGCGGCCCGTCTCGACGCAGGGTCCGAGCAGCGCGCCGAGGTTGTCGCGGCCGAGCAGCTCGACCTCGCGTTTCGTCTTGCGCGCTTTCTGCAACAGCGCGAGCAGACGGTTACAGCCGGCGGCGTCGATCGTCGCCACCCGGGACAGGTCGAGGCGCAGCCGTGGCGATTTTTCCAACGCCTGCATCGCGGCGTCGAAGCCCGCATCGTTGTCGCCGGTCAGCTCGCCCGCGAACAGCACACTGCCGGGAACCGGCGCCGGCTTGGCGGCGGCGGTCGTCCGGGAACGATCGCGCCAGGTCGGCGGCGACTTCTCGAAGGCGCGCGCGTAGTCGATTTCCAGCGCCTCGAAAGCGGCTTTCTGGCCGGTCAGCCGGTACAGGTCGAAGAGCATCATCCACAGCCGTTCGCCCGGACCGAAGTTGTGCACGCGCACGGCGTCCTCGAGCAGGACGCGCACCGCGTCGTCCTGCGCGTTGGCGTAGAGGACGGCGGCCTGTTCGACGTCGGCGTCGATCGGATCGACGTCGGCCTCGACGTGGAAATCGGGGGGGCTTTCGCTGAACTCGAAGTCGCTGAAATCGAGCGGCGTATCGAGATCGGGCTGCGGGGCCGCGCCGGCGCCGGACGGCGGGACGGCGGCGGTCTTTTCCTCAGGCGGCGCGGCGGCGTCCTCCGCGCGCGGGCGCGGGGCGGCCGCCGGCTTGGCCACCATTTTTTCCTGCGGTTTTTTGAAGAAGGAAAACACCATGAGTTGCCGGGCAAGCGGAAAAAGCATTGACGAAGAGGGCTTGTTTTAACACATCACCCGACGTGCTGCAATTTGCCCCGCCGCCATTTACCGCCTTTCCGGTAGATCAGGCATGGCCGGCCCAACGGCGTCCCAGCGCGCTCGCCACGCCGGCGGCGACGAGCAGCAGCGCGAGCAGCGGTCCGAAGGGCTGATCGAGCGCCAGCGCGAGACCGAAGGCGAGGACGTAGCTCGCCACGCCGACCGCCACGCCGAGCGCGAGCGCGCGCCGCCAGCTGCCGGCCCAGCCGAAGGCGATGAGCGGCGGCACGAAGATCAGCGCGAAGGCGCCCATCACGCCGATGCTCATGGTCGCGAGCGCCAGCGCGCCGGCGACCAGCAGGTCGAAGGCGAAATGCGCGCGCCGCTCGGACAGTCCGCGCGCGCGGAACAGGTCGGGGAAGAAGTGCGCGAGCAGCAGGCGGCGCGAGAGCGGACGCAGGGCGAGCAGCGCGCCGGCGGCGAACACGCCGGCGCTGATCAGGTGCGAACGCTCGGTGAGATAGAGCTGGCCGTCGAACAGCGCGTGCCCCATGCGTTCGGCGAGCGGCAGATTGGCCACCAGCAGCACCGAGACGCCCCAGCCGAGCAGCAGCAGCATCGCGTAGGCGGCGCCCTGCGCGCCGCGCGTGGCGCCCTCGAAGGCGTGCTTCAGCCCCGCCGCGAGCGCCGCGGCGGCGAGGCCGCCGAGCAGCAGGGGCGCACCGGCGAGCATCGCCAGCAGCGCGCCGGCCGCCGCCGTCTGGGCGAAGGCGAGCGCCGCCAGCCATTCGTCGCGCAGACGCAGCCAGGCGCCGAGCAGCGGCAGCAGGACGGCGAAGCAGAGGCCGGTGGCGAAGGGACCGGCGAACAGCGGATCGAAGAGCAAGGCGCCGTTCATAGCGTCACCGTGCGGTCGCAGACGGCGTCCATGAAGCGCGCGTCGTGGCTGACCAGGAGCAGGCCGGCACCGGCGCACGCGTTCCCGCCGCCCTCTTCCTCTCCCGCACCGGGCCGCGCGCGGCGGCGCAGCGCGCCGGCGAGGAAGGCGACGCCATCCGGGTCGAGGTTGTTGGTCGGCTCGTCGAGCAGCACGACGTCGGCCGGCGCCTGCAGGCAGGCCCACAGATAAAGGAACTGCAGCTGCCCGCCGGACAGGCGGTCGAGGCGCTCGCCGAGGCGCGGCGCCAGCCACGGCGGCAGGCCGGCGGCGGGCGCGCCGGTCAGCGCGAGCAGCTCGGCGCCGCTGAAGGGGATGCCGTCGATCGCCGGCGCCTGCTGTTGCTGCAGCGAGACGCGCAGCCCCGGCGCCTTGTCGACGCGCCCGGAAAAAATGCGCGCGGCGCCGGTCAGCGCGGCGAGCAGCGTCGACTTGCCGGCGCCGTTGGGGCCGACGATGCCGACGATCTCGCCGCGCGCCAGGCGCAGCGAGACCGGGCCGACCACCGGCTTGGCGTAGCCGGCGCTCAGCCCGGCGGCGGCGAGCAGCGGCGGCTCGCCGCCATTTCCGCTATCGCCGCTCATTCCTGCAGTCCCTTGAGCAGGCGGCGCACGGTGTCGTCGTAGAGCCAAAAGAGGTCCTTCGCCTCCGGCGTGCCGCCGATCGTGAACGGCAGCGTCACGGCGGGAATCCGCGCGCGCTCGGCGATCCAGCGCGACGGCGCGTCGTACTGGTAGGCCGCGCGGATGACCATTTTCGCCGGCCGCGCAGCCTGCTGCGCGACGATGCCGGCGAGCTGCGCGCTCGACGGCTCGACGCCGGGCTTCGCCTCCAGGCAGCCGACTTCTGTCAGCCCGAGCCAGTTCTGCAGATAGGGAAAGGCCTTGTGCTGGACGAGGATGGGCACGCCGCGCAGCGGCGCCGCCTCCTTTTCCCAGCGTGCGACGGCGTTGCGCAGGCGGCCGGCGAAGTCCCGGTAGCCGGCCTGATACGCCGCCGCATTGGGCGGGTCGAGCTCGGCCAACCGCGCGGCGAGCGCCTCGCCGATCCGGAACAGGTTGCGCGGATCGGTCTGCACGTGCGGATTGCCGCCGGCGTGCACGTCGCCGTGCGCGCGGTCGAGCACGGCCGGCACTTCGAGCATGGCGACGTAGCGCGCTGCCTCGAAGTAGCCGGGCTGGCCGGGCTGGATGCGGGCGTTGCCAGATTCGCGGACGACCACCGGCAGCCAGCCGACCTCCAGCTCGGCACCGGTCGCGACGACGAGCTGCGCCGAGCGCGCGCGCGCGATCAGCGACGGTTTGGCGTCGATCCGGTGCGGGTCCTGCAGGCCCTGCGTGGCGCTGTAGACGCGCACCTTGTCGCCGCCGATTTCCTGCGCCAGCGCCGCCCATTCGGGGACGGTGGCGAAGACTTCGACGGCGGCCGCGGCGGGCGGCGGGAACAGTCCGAGGACGAGAAAGGCGGCGACCGCCGCACACGCGCCGCGGAACAGCGGCGAAGCGAAAGCGGAGGTGAAGAAACGGTTCGACAAGCGATTCATGTTCCGTGCTCCCTAGAATTTGTGCGCGCCGTGCGCGCCGAGGCTCATGATGTACTGCAGCGTCACCTGGTTGTCGGTGATGCCCTGCATCGACCTGTCGCGCGCGAACTGCAGGCGCAGGCGCGAGAATTCGCTCCAGCTGTAGTCTGCCATCAGCGTGGCGCGGCTTGGACGATAGCTGTCGACGACGAGGTTGGCGGCGTTGACGCCGAAATCGCGGCGGCCCGAGTCGAGGCGGTCGTAGCGCGCGCCGGCGCGCCAGTTCGGCGTGAACTGGTAGACGCCCTGCAGATACCAGCCCGACTGGCGGCTGGCGTAGTCGCTGAGGACGCCGGCGGCGCAGGCGTTGCCGACGCCGTCCTCGTCGCGGCAGTCGAGCGTGCCCTGCTCGCGGCGCTGGAACCATTCGCCCTGCAGCTTGAAATTCTGATACTTCGGATTGCCGTTCGGCGCCCACTTCCAGACGAAGTCGGCGATCCAGGTCCGCGAGTTTCCGGCGAACGCGCCCTGCGCCTCCAGCCCGCCGACGTCGGTGAAATGCGCCTCGCGCTCGCGGGCCGCCGTGCGCAGGTAGGAGACGCCGGTACGCCAGCTGTGGTTCGCGCCGACGTCGCCGCCGAAGTGCGCGAAGAGCGCGCCGGAACCGCTGCCGTTCTTGTTGCGGTCGGTGCCCGGGAAGGCGGCTCCGCGCCCCAGCTCGGCGCCGAGTTCGACGAAGGTCTCGGTCGGCGCCACCCATTTCAGCTGCACGCCGTCCTGCGCGTAGCTCCCGTGCTCGCCGAACATCGCCTTGTAGATCAGCGGCGCGTCGGCAAAGTCCCAGGCATGGGCATGCTGCTCGTTGAGGTAGCCGATGCCGGAGCGGATGCGCCCGGCCTTGAGGCCGATGCCGTGCCCGATGCCGAGCGACTGGAACCAGGCTTCCTCGACTTCGGCCTTGTCGTCCTGCAGGCCGAGCATCAGCTGACCGCGCCACCAGGGATCGATGTTGGCGGCCATGACCAGTTCGCTGTGGTCGAGCGAGAAGCCGCGCGGGTCGGCGCCGTGGTCGTGCCCGCCGGCCGGCCAGAAGCCGGTGATGGCGCGCTCCGGCACATCCTTCATGCTTTTGTACTGGCCCTGCAGGATCAGCGAGACTTCCGGGTTGAAGCCGCTCGCCGGGCCGGCCGGCGCCGCCGGCGGCGCGGCGCGCAGGCTGGCTTCCTGCACCGCGACCTGCGCCTGCGTGGCGCTCGCCTCGGCGCTTCTGGCGGCCTGCCCGGCGGTGCTTTCGGCCTGGGCCAGCCGCTGCTCGAGCGCGGCGATGCGCTGCTCGTAAGCGTCTTTCATCTGCTGCAGTTGGGCGCGGATCTGCGCCAGATCGGTGTCCTTGGCCGGGCCGGCGGCGTGGGCCGGCGAGGCGATGGACAAGGGAACGGACAAGGCGGCGGCGAACGCGAGTTCGCGCACCGTGGGCACGGCAGTACGCATGATGACTCCTGAAATGACAGAGCGCCGCGCTGGGGCGGCGGGCGGAACGGAGGAGGATCAGGCGGACGGCGGGGCGCGGGCGCCGCGGGCGGGCGGCGCGGGCGGCGGGGAAAGGTAGAAGGACGCCGGCGCCGGGACGGCGGCGAAGGAGAGCAGCGGCGCGGCGCCGGCCGCCGCCGCGAGCGGCGCGTCGAGGCCGTGCGCGGCGAGGCAGAAGGCGCAGGCGTGGCCGGCGGGCTCCGTGGAGTCGGCGGAATCGGCGGAATCGGCGAAATCGGCGGATTCAGCAGATTCGCCAAACCCGGCGGCTGCGACCGCACCGCCGGCCGCGCCGGGACGATGCTCGAAGGCGTGCAGGAGCGCCGCCGTCTGCGCGAACAGCAGCAGAAAGGCGAAGAGCGCGCCCCGCCAGCGTTTCATTCGGCGTCCCCCGTGGCTTCGGCGGACTCTGTTGCCTCTGCGGCGCAGAACATGACGAAGGCCTGTTCGACGACGCTGCGCGCCAGTCCGCGCACGATGAAGACGATGCGGCTGTCGCGCGCCGCATCCGGCCACGCCGGCAGCGCGGCTTCGGGGTAGCGCATGTGCTGCACGCAGTGCACGACGCGCGGCGCATCCTCGCCGACGACGTGGATCAGGCCCTTGACGCGCAGGATGCGCTCGCCGCAGGTGGCGAGCAGCACGTCGAGCGCCTCGGCGAATTCCGGCCAGCGGAAAGGCTGCGCGAAACGCAGCACGAAGGCGTGCACCAGCGCGTCGTGGCGCGCCGGATCGTGGGCGTGGGCGCCCACGTCGGGCGCCGCGCCGCCTTCCGTCCCGCCCGCCGCGGCCGATTCAGCCATCGTCGCGGCGGCGGCGCCGCGCACCTTTTCCTCGGCCAGCCAGCGCCCGACGTCGGCGCTCTTCGTGCGCGGGTCGTAGAGGCCGCAGCCCATGACGCGCTCGGCGTCAATCGCGCCGTCGCGCACCTCGATCTGCGGCGCGCCCGGATTGATGCGCGCCAGACGGCGCGCAAGCTGCGCGATCTGTTCCGGCGTCGCCAGATCGCACTTGGTGAGCAGCAGGCGGTCGGCCATCGCGACCTGCCTGACCGCCTCGAAGTGGCGCGCCAGCTGGCCGCCGGCGTGCGTCGCGTCGACCGCCGCGACGACGCCGTCGATGCGGTAGCGCTCGGCGATGAAGAAATCCTCGAGCAGCGTGGACAGCACGGGCGCCGGATCGGCGAGGCCGGTGGTTTCGATCAGCACGCGCGAGAAGGGCGGAATCTCGCGGCGCAGGCGGCGCATGAAGAGGTCGCGCAGGGCGCGCGCGAGGTCGCCGCGCACGCTGCAGCACAGGCAGCCGGAGTCGAGCAGGACGATGCTGTCGTCGACCTTGTCGACGAGATGGTGGTCGATGCCGACGGCGCCGAACTCGTTGATCAGCACCGCCGCGTCGGCCAGCGCCGGCTGGCGCAGCAGGCGGTTGAGCAGCGTCGTCTTGCCGGCGCCGAGGAAGCCGGTGAGCACGGTGACCGGGATGGCGCGCGCCGGATCTATTTGCGCAGGCACTGGCGCAGGCCCTGGTCGAAGATGTCGCGCGGCAGTTCGCGGCCGATGAAGACGAGCACGCTGTGGCGCGGCTCGGCGCCCCACGGCGCGCCGGGGCTGCCGCCCATCAGTTCGTGCACGCCCTGGAAGATGACGCGGTAGGACAGGTCGTCGACGGCCAGCACGCCCTTGTAGCGCAGCATCTCCGGCCCGTAGATGCGGACCACGGCGGCGAGGAAGTCTTGCAGGCGCTTGCCGTCGAACGGCTGCTCGGCGCGGAAGACGAAGGAGCGGATGCGGTCGTCGTGGTGGTGATGCGCGTGGTGGGTAGCGAGGAAGCCCGGCTCGATGTCGAGCACGGCGTTCAGGTTGAAGCCGCGGATGTCGAGGATTTCGTGCAGCGGCGTCTGGCCGAAATGCACGGGCTGGATCGCGGCGCGCGGGTTGATCGCATTGAGACGCAGCGACAGCGCTTCGATCGCATCGGCGTCGACGAGGTCGGTTTTCGAAAGCAGCAGGCGGTCTGCGAAACCGACCTGTTCCTGCGCCTGATCGTTGGCGTCGAGCTGGCGCATCGCGTGCACGGCGTCGACCACGGTCAGCACCGCGTCGAGCAGGTAGCGGCGGGAAATCGCCTCGTCGAGGAAGAAGGTCTGCGCAACCGGTGCCGGGTCGGCGAGGCCGGTCGTCTCGATCACGACGCGGTCGAAGCGCAGCGTGCCGGCGTCGCGCTTGGCGATCAGTTCGCCGAGGATGCGCACGAGGTCGCCGCGCACCGTGCAGCAGATGCAGCCGTTGTTCATCTCGACGATGGGCTCGTCGCCGTCGGCCGGAAAGAGCAGTTCGTGGTCGATGCCGGCTTCGCCGAACTCGTTCTCGATCACCGCGATCTTCTCGCCGTGCCGTTCGGCGAGGATGCGGTTGAGCAGCGTCGTCTTGCCGCTGCCGAGGAAGCCGGTGAGGATGGTGACCGGGATCGGCGCGCCGTCCGCCGCGGCCGGATTTTCCCGCGCTCGCGCCGCGGCCTCGTCGCCGGCGGACGGCCGGACGGCGGCGCTCATGCCCGCGCTTCCGCGCAGGTCGCGCAGCGGCCGCGCAGGTCGACGTCCATGCGCGCCAGCTGGAAGCCCTGCGGCAGCGCGGGCGGCGGCGGCGGCGCGTCGTCCAGGCAGTAGACCTTGCCGCAGTCGTCGCAGCGGAAGTGCGCGTGCGCCGTGTGCTCGCCGGGCGCCGCCAGCGAGAAGCGGAAGACGCGGCTGGCGTCGGCGTTCTTGTGCGCGAGGCCGGACTCGACGAGCCAGTCGAGCACGCGGTAGAGCGTGACGCGGTCGAGCATCGCGTCGCCGAGCGCCTGCTCAATGTCGTGGTGGGTCAGCGCGGCCGGCGCGGCGCGCAGCAATTGCAGAACGCGGATGCGCGCCGGCGTGGCGCGCGCACCGGAAGCGCGGATCTGCGCGGCGACGACGTCGGCTTCGGTGGAACGGCGGGAACGGGTGGACACGGTGGGCGAACGGGCCGGCGGCCGCAAAAATCGGGAAGGCCGATTAGAGCATAGCCGGGTTGCACATGCAACCATGTTGCAGGTGCTGCGGACAGCGCGACGCCCGCCCGCGCGGCCGCGAACATCTGGCGGCGGCCGCGCCCTTCGCGGAAGGCCGGCCGCACGCCTCAGTCGGCCTGGACGAGCAGGCCCTTGAGGTATTCGCCCTCGGAAAAATGCAGCGCCACCGGATGGTCCGGCGCGGCGGCCAGGCGGCGCAGGATGCGCGCGTCGCGCCCGGCATCCACGGCGGCAGCGGCGACGATGCCCTGGAACATCTCCGGGCCGATGCCGCCCGAGCACGAGTAAGTCATCAGCAGGCCGCCCGGATTGAGCAGGCGCATGCCGAGCACGTTGATGTCCTTGTAGGCGCGCGCGGCGCGCTCGGCGTGCGCGGCCGACGGGGCGAACTTCGGCGGGTCGAGGACGATCAGGTCGAAGCGCCGTTCCTCGGCGCGCAGCTTGCGCAGCTCGTTGAAGACGTCGGCCTCGCGCCACTCGGCGCGGCTCGCGTCGAGCTGCGGATTGAGCGCCAGGTTCTCGGCGGCGGTCCGCAGCGCCGGCCCCGACGAATCGATCGAGAGCACGCTCGCGGCGCCGCCGGCCAGCGCCTGCAGCGAGAAGCCGCCGGTGTAGCAGAAGCAGTTGAGCACGGCGCGCCCGGCGGCCAGCTCGCGCGTCAGCAGGCGGTTGTCGCGCTGGTCGAGGTAGAAGCCGGTCTTGTGCCCGCCGACCACGTCGACCTTCATGCGCACGCCGTTCTCGACGATGCTCAGCGCCTCCGCCTCCGGCGGCGCCTCGCCGAGCAGCCAGCCGGCGGTCGGCTCCAGGCCTTCGAGGCGGCGCACGTCGACGTCCGAGCGCTCGTAGATGCGCGCGCAGCCGGTCGCCTTGTGCAGGGCGCCGACGATGGCGCGCCGCCATTTGTCCGGGCCGGCGGCGGTGAGCTGCACGACGACGGTGTCGCCGTAGCGGTCGGCGACGACGCCGGGCAGGCCGTCCGATTCGCCGTGGATCAGGCGCAGGCCGTCCTGTCCGCGCAGTTCGGGCAGCGCCGCGCGGCGCTCGATGGCGGCGGCGACGCGGCGCTTGAAGAAGGCGTCGTCGATCACCTCGTCGGGATCGAAGCTCCAGACGCGCGCCCTGATCTTCGAATGCGGACTCCAGGCGGCGCGCGCCAGCGGGCGTCCGTTGGCGGCGACCACGTCGACCGTGTCGCCGATGCGCGCGCGCCCGTCGAGGCGGTCGACCGAGCCGGCGAAAATCCACGGGTGGCGGTTCTGCAGCGAGCGATCCTTGCCGGGCAGGAGTTTGAGTTGGGTCATGGGGGGCTCACGAAAAGCCCGCAAAAAACGGGCCGCGCCCGGCCAAGCGGCCGGACGGTAATAGAATGGGCGCCATTGTATTACAGCGCCCCGCGCCGCCGCCCGATGCCCACGATCACCGCCACCGATTTCCGCCGCCCGGAGCACCGCACGGCCTTCCTCCGCCTGCTCGACCACTACGCGCGCGACCCGATGGGCGGCGGTACGGGCCTCGCCGCCGAGGCCCGCGCACGCCTCGTCGAACGCCTCGCGGCGCGCCCGGATTTCGTCTCCTTCCTCGCCGAGGAAGACGCCGAGGCGGTCGGCCTGATCAACTGCTTCGAGGGCTTCTCGACCTTCGCGGCGCGCCCGCTGCTCAACGTCCACGATCTCGTGGTGCACGCCGACTGGCGCGGGCGCGGCCTCGGCCGGGCGCTGCTCGCCGCCGCCGAAGGGGCGGCGCGCGAACGCGGCTGCTGCAAGCTGACGCTCGAAGTGTTGTCCGGCAACGCCGCGGCGCGCGCCGCCTACCGCGCCTGCGGCTTCGCCGCCTACGAACTCGACCCGCGCGCGGGGCAGGCGCTCTTCCTCGAAAAGAAGCTGTAGCGCCGGGTTTTGAGCATCATCAAAGGCCGCCGCGCGGGCGCGCCTATAATCGACGCTTGCGCTGCCTTCCGGCCGCCCCGATTCAAGAAACCAAGGAGATAGTTCGATGAAGCGTCTTGCCACGGCCGTTGCTCTCGCCGCCCTCGCCAGCCTCTCCACCTTCAGCCTGCCGGCCGCCGCCGAAGCTGCCCCATCCGCCGGCCTCGCCGAGATCAAGGAACTGGGGCGCGTCAACGGCCAGGCGCTGGCCTGCGGCGAAATGGCGACGTCCAGCAAGGCAAAGGCATTGATGATCCGGCACGCGCCGAAGACGCGCGGCTACGGCGAACAGTTCGAGGCGGCGACCAGCGCCGCCTTCCTGGCGCAGGGCAAGGGCGTCGAGCCCTGCCCGCAGGCCGCCGACTTCACCGGCAAGCTGGCGCAACTCGCCGAACGTTTGCAGGCCGCGCTGCCGGCGGCACAGTAGGCCGGCCGCATGCACGCCCGCACCGCCCTCCTCCACATCCTCCACGCCGCCCTGCTCCTCGCCCTCCTTCCCGGCGCGGCACCGCCGGCCGCGGCCGAGGCGCGACAGGCCGCCACGCCGAGCGCTACGGCGGCCGCGGCGGCGGAAGACGCCGCCGGCGAGAGCCGCGGCATCGGCGGGCGCTACCTGCTGATGGACGCCAACGGACGCGCGGTGAGCAACGAGGACTTTCCCGGCCAGTTCCAGCTGATCGCCTTCGGCTACACCTTCTGTCCCGACGTCTGCCCGACCACGCTGGCCGAGATGTCGGTGATCATGGAGCAACTCGGCGCGACGGCCGAGCGCGTGCAGCCGCTGTTCATCACGGTGGACCCGGAGCGCGACACGGCCGCCGTGCTGCGCGGCTACACCGAGTTCTTCCATCCGCGCATCATGGGGCTGACCGGCTCGCCCGATCTCGTCCGGCGCGCCGCCGACAGCTTCAAGGTGCGCTACGAGAAAGTCCGCGAACCGGGCGCGCCGCCCGAGCAGTACGCCGTCGACCATTCGGCGGGCATCTTCCTGCTCGGCCCGGACGGCCGCTACATCCGCAAGTTCGCCTACGCCACGCCGCCGGCGGAAATCGCCAAGCGCATCGGCGAAATCGTCGCGGTCGGCGAAGCCGGCCCGCTCCCCCGCCACCTGCGTCCGCGCCAGCCCTGACGCGGCGCGCGGACCACGCGCCCGCCCGCGCCATACGGCCGGCCAGCGCCGGCCCCTGCCCCCTACCCGCCCCTACTCGCCGCGCTTCGCGCGCTTGGCGCGCGGATGCGCCTTGTCGTAGACGCCGGCCAGATGCTGGAAATCGAGATGGGTATAGACCTGCGTCGACGCGATGCTGGCGTGGCCGAGCATTTCCTGCACGGCACGCAGGTCGCCGGACGACTGCAGCACGTGCGAAGCGAAGGAGTGGCGCAGCATGTGCGGGTGCACGTGCGTCGGCAGCCCCATCAGCAGGGCGCGCCGCTTGAGGCGCAATTCGATCATGCGCACGCCGAGGCGGGCGCCATAGCGGCCGACGAACAGCGCGCCTTCGTCCGGCCCGGCCAGTTCGGCGCGGCGCGCGGCCCAGGCGGCGAGCGCCGCGCGCGCCTGGCTCCCGACCGGAACGAGGCGCGGCTTGCCGCGCTTGCCGAGAACGCGTACCTCGCCGGCCGCGACGTCGGCCAGACAGTCGATATCGAGCGCGGCGAGTTCGGCGAGGCGCAGGCCCGACGAGTAGAACAGCTCGAAGATCGCCTGGTCGCGCAAATCAAGCAGCGTTTCGCCGGGTGCATCGAGCAGACGATTCGCCTCGTCCGGCGAGAGGACCTTGGGCAGGGCCTTCGGACTTTTCGGCGCGCGCACGCCCTCGACCGGATTCTGCGCCGCCAGGCCGCGCCCGCCGAGCCAGCGATAGAAGCCGCGCCACGCCGACAGCGTGCGCGCCAGCGAGCGACCGGAAAGGCCGCGCGCATGCAGCTGCGCGGCGAAACGGCGGATGTGCAGGACCTGCAGGTCGGCCGGCGCGAGTCCGCCCGCCGCGGCGGCCAGTTCGAGCAGCGCCGCCAGATCGCGCCGGTAGCCGGCGACGGTGTGCGGCGACAGCCGGCGCTGCTGCGCGAGTTCGCCGAGCCAGGCGTCGACCGCCGCTTGCGGTGTCATCGCCGCATCAGTTCAAGGACGGCACGGCGCCGAGCGAACCGGCGGGATCAGCGCAGGACGCGGGCCAGCGCGGCCGACGCCATTTCGCCGAGGCGTTCGAGGTAGAGCGTGCCCATGCCGGCGTAGAAGCGCTGCGCGTCTTCGCTGCCGAGCGCGATCATGCCGATCGTGCCGCCGCCGTTGCGCAGAGCGATCAGCGCCTGCGAGCGGACGTGCGTGGACGCCTCGCCGAACCACGAGGAGGTCTCGAAGCCGGCGGTCGAGCCGCAGTAGGGCTGCCCCAGCGTTTCGGCGAAGACCTGCAGCTCTTCGCTGACGTCGGCGAATTCAGGCAGTTCGTCGGCCGCGGCCGGGCGGTCCCACAGGCGCAGCGCGACGTGCGGGATGGCGAAGTCGTCGCGCAGGTGAAAATTGAGCGTGTGCAGCACCGACTGGAAGGTGCCGGCGGCGATCATGGCGACGCCGAGGCGGTGCATCTTCTCGCTGATCGTGTCGTTTTCCTCGCCGAACTGCAGCAGCTCGCCCATCTTGCCTTCGAGCTGCTTGTTCTTGTCGCGCAGCGAAAGCATCTGACGCTCGGTGATCGAAATCGTGCGCCCGCCGTGCGGATGCGGAATGACGATCTGCGAAATCAGCTCGGCGTAGTGCTCGAAGAACTGCGGGTTGTGCTGCAGGTAGTACGCGACTTCATCAGCTTTCATAGATCGATTTCTCCGGTGAATACGGTGACGGCCGGCCCGGTCATCAGCACCGGCGTACCGGGACCGTTCCAGGCGATGTCGAGTTCGCCGCCGCGCGTTTCGACGCGCACCGGCGAATCGAGCAGGCCGCGGCGGATGCCGGCGACCGCGGCGGCGCAAGCGCCGGTGCCGCAGGCCAGCGTCTCGCCGGCGCCGCGCTCGTAGACGCGCAGGCGGATGGCGTGGCGGTCGACGACCTGCATGAAGCCGGCGTTGACGCGCTGCGGGAAGCGCGGGTGGCGCTCGATCAGCGGCCCCTGGCGCTCGACCGGCGCCGCGTCGACGTCGGCCACCAGCTGTACGGCGTGCGGATTGCCCATCGAGACGGCGGTGATCGCAACCTCGTCGTCGCCGGCCATCAGCGGCTGCACGAGCTCGGCGCTCGGGCTGACGAAGGGGATGCGCTCCGGCTCGAAGACCGGCACGCCCATGTCGACGGTGACGCTGCCGTCCGCTTCGAGGCGCGGGCCGATGATGCCTTTCATCGTTTCGACGCGGATTTCGCGCTTGTCGGTCAGTCCCTGCTCGTGCACGAAGCGCACGAAGCAGCGCGCGCCGTTGCCGCACTGCTCGACCTCGCCGCCGTCGGCGTTGAAGATGCGGTAGCGGAAATCGACCTCGTCCTGCGCGGGCTTTTCGACGAGCAGGATCTGGTCGCAGCCGACGCCGAAATGACGGTCGCCGAGCAGGCGCAATTGGTCGGGCGTCAGCGCCAGCGACTGGCGCACGCCGTCGAGCACGACGAAGTCGTTGCCGAGGCCGTGCATCTTGGAGAACTTGATTTTCATGGCGGTCGCGAGTCCGGGGTCGCAGGTCAAAAGTGGGGCGTCGGGAAGGCGGATGCCGGCATCCGGCCACCGGGGCGGAGATGAGCGCCGCTGCCCGATTTCCGGGTGCCGATCTCCGACTACGGCCTAGACGGATCGCTCCATTATAAAGTCGTCCATGACGAATCCGCCGCCGATGTCGACGCGCACCGACTCGCGCACCGTAAAGCCGTGCTTGCGGTAGGCGGCGATGGCGCGTGCGTTCTGCTTGTTCACGGCGAGGATCAGCGTGGCGCAGCCCTCACGCCGTGCGCGCGCCGCGACGTGGGCGATCAGCGCGCCGCCCAGCCCGAGGCGCTGGCGCGCCGGGTCGACGTAGAGCTTGTCGAGCTTCATCTCGCCCGGCGTGGCGGTCAGCTGCGTCGCCGCGAAGCCGGCCAGCGTGCCGTCGACCGTCGCCCGGTCCCACCACAGGCCGGGTGTCGCCAGTTCCTCGAGCAGCCGCGGGGCAGCATAGCGCTGCGCGAGCATGTAGTCGATCTGCGCCTGCGTGATGATGGCCGGATAGGCGTCCTGCCAGACGACGCGCGCCAGCGCGGCGATGACTTCGACGTCGTTGGCGCTGACCGGGGCGATGGCAATCGGCATGCGGCTTCTCCTCAGTAGAATCTAGCCTCGCCCTCGGGGCGGGTCTTGAAACGCTTGTGCAGCCAGAAATACTGCTCGGGCATGCGCCGCACCTGCTCCTCGATGTAGCGGTTCATGCGCAGGGTGTCGGCCTCGACGCTCTCGCCCGGATAGTCGTTCCATGGCGGCTGCAGTTCGACCTCGTAGCCGTCCGCCACCATGCGCGTGATGCACGGAACGATGTGCGCGTTGGTGGCGCGCGCCAGACGCGAAACGCCGGTGATGGTCGCCGCCGGAACGCCGAAGAAGGGCGCGAAAATCGCGTCGCGCGCGCCGAAGTCCATGTCCGGCAGATAGTAGAAGGGCAGCCCCTGCTTCAGCGCCTTCAGCGCCTTGCGCATGCCGTCCTGGCGCGAGAGCAGGATCGGCGCGTTGAAGCGCATGCGGCCGGCGTAGAAGACGGCGTTGAAGACCGGATTCTTCTGGTTGGCGTAAACGCTGACCGCCGGCGTGCGCATCGAGATCACCGAGCCGGCGGCGTCGAGACCGACGAAATGCGGCGCGAGCAGGATGACCGGCCGGCCGTCGTCGCTCTTCAGGCGCTCGGCGCCGGACAAGCGGATCAGGCGCTCGAGGCGCGCGCGCGGCGCCCACCAGCTCAGCGTACGGTCGAGCACGGCGCGCGCGAAAGCGACGAAATGCCGCCTCAGCAGGCGCCGACGCTCGCTTTCGGACAGTTCGGGAAAACACAGGCGCAGATTGATCGCCGCGACGCGCCGCCGCTCGCTGCCGAGCAGATAGAGAACGTGGCCGAGCAGCCAGCCGAGCGCGCGCAGCGCCGGCAGCGGCAGCCAGTGCAGCAGCCAGAGCAGGCCGAGCACGGCGTAGGAGAAAAGATTCTGGAAGAAGTGCTTCATGGTGCTGGCGCGTCCCGACGGTCCGGCGGCGCCTCGGCGCCGGCCGGTTGCTTGTAGCGGTTGTAGCCCCAGAGGTACTGCCCGGGGCATTGGCGGATCAGGTCTTCGATCTCGTGGTTGATGATCTGCGCGCGTTCCTCGGTATTGCCGACCAGCGCCCGCGTCGGCGCCTGCAGGCGGAAATGGTAGCCGGCGCCGCCCGGCAGGCGCTCGCCCCAGCACAGGAGGACGGCGGCGCCGCTTTCGGTGAGGCGCGCGGCGAGCGTCATGGTGTAGGCCGGCTTGCCGAAGAAGTCGAGCCAGCGCCCCTCGCCGACCTTGGGCGCCTGGTCGGGCAGCATGCCGACCGCCTCGCCGCGCTTGAGCGCCTTGAGCAGGGTACGCACGCCGGCCAGATCGGCCGCCGCCAGATGCAGCTGTTCGCGCGCCCGCCCGGCGAGAATCATCTGCTGCAGCCAGTCCTGGCGCGGCGCGCGATAGAGGACGGAGATCGGGAAATGCGTGGACAGATACTGCGCGGTGATCTCGAAGCAGCCGAGATGCGGCGTCAGGAAGACGATGCCGCGCCCTTCGCGGCGCGCCGCCTCGACCAGATCCCAGCCGCTGACCCGGTCGACGCGGGCGACCGCGTCGGCGAGCGGATTGAGCCAGATCTTCGGCAGTTCGAGCATCATCCGCCCGGCGCCGGCGATGGCCGCCGCGCGATGGCGCCGGGCGCCGTCGGCGCCGAGCGCGAGCGTCATGTTCTCGTTAAGGTGCCGACGGTAGGTCGGCGACAGCAGCCAGGCGAGCCAGCCGAGCGCGGCGCCGAGCGCATGCAGCCAGGCGAGCGGCAGGCGGCTGAGAAAACGGAAAATGGATATCACGCAATAACCCTGTTGCTGGCGGGTTTGACCCCGCATCGACGAAAAACTACAATTATCTCCCCGCCGAGTTAAACAGGACAACTTGCAGGGCGGGGGCGAACGAAAAATTCGCCATAAATTCTGCTAAAGCGTCGTCTGCTCGAAACCCCGGAGCCGGCCTCGCAGCCGCAACGGGGTTTTTTGTTTTTGGAGCAGAGCCACATGGGCAAGGAATATCTCTTCTCTTCGGAATCCGTTTCCGAAGGCCATCCGGACAAGGTCGCCGACCAGATCTCGGACGCCATCCTCGACGCCATCCTGGCCGAAGACCCGAAGGGTCGCGTCGCCTGCGAAACGCTGGTGTCGACCGGCCTCGTCGTCATCTCCGGCGAGATCACCACCACCGCGCACATCAACTACCGTGAAATCGCGCAGGAAACCGTGCGCCGCATCGGCTACACCGACTCCGACATCGGCTTCGACTACAAGAGCTGCGCCGTGCTCGCCGCGATCAACCGCCAGTCGCCGGACATCGCGCAGGGCGTCAATGAGGGCGAAGGCATCGACCTCGACCAGGGCGCCGGCGACCAGGGCCTGATGTTCGGCTACGCCTGCAACGAAACGCCGTCGCTGATGCCGCTGCCGATCTACTACGCGCACCGCATCATGCAGCGCCAGGCCGAGGTCCGCAAGGACGGCCGCTTCGCCTGGCTGCGTCCGGACGCGAAGAGCCAGCTCACCGTCAAGTACGTCGACGGCAAGCCGGTCGCGATCGACACCGTCGTCGTCTCGACCCAGCACAGCCCGGACGTCTCGCACGCACAGCTCGAGGAACTGGTGATCGAGGAAATCATCAAGCCCGTGCTGCCCAAGGAACTGCTCGCCGGCAACACCCGCTATCTGGTGAACCCGACCGGCCGCTTCGTCGTCGGCGGCCCGCACGGTGACTGCGGCCTGACCGGCCGCAAGATCATCGTCGACACCTACGGCGGTGCCGCGCACCACGGCGGCGGCGCCTTCTCGGGCAAGGATCCGTCGAAGGTCGACCGCTCGGCCGCCTACGCCGGCCGCTACGTGGCGAAGAACATCGTCGCCGCCGGCCTCGCCGACCGCTGCGAAGTGCAGGTCGCCTACGCGATCGGCGTCGCCAAGCCGGTCTCGCTGATGGTCAACACTTTCGGCACCGGCAAGGTGTCGGACGAGAAGATCGTCGAACTGATCGGCAAGCATTTCGATCTGCGTCCGAAGGGCATCATCCAGGCGCTCGACCTGCTCCGTCCGATCTACTCGAAGACCGCCGCCTACGGCCACTTCGGCCGCGACGAGCCGGAATTCACCTGGGAAGCGACCGACAAGGCCGCCGCGCTGAAGGCCGACGCCGGTCTCTGATCCGCGCGACCGCATCATTCAGCGAAAGGGCCTGCGGGCCCTTTCGCTTTTTCCGGCCCACGGCGCGCCGGTGAGTCTATGCCAATCGCGGTGAGCCGATGCCATCGGCGCCCTATGCCAAATCAGATAAACTGACGCCTTTCCCCTTCCGCTCCGGCCAGATGCTCAAGCGAATCAGCGTGCAACACCTCACCCTCGGCATGCACATCAAGGAATTCTGCGGTTCCTGGATGGAGCACCCGTTCTGGCGCAGCGGCTTCGTGCTGACCGATCCGCAGGACATCGTGAGCATTCACGAGAGCAGCATCAAGGAAGTCTGGATCGACTGCGACAAGGGGCTCGACATCGCCCCCGACCAGCCGACCGTCTCGGAGGCCGAATCGGAGGCCCAGGTCGACGCCGAGCTGGAAGCGCTCGCCGCCGAGACCCGGCAGATCGAGCGCGTCCCCGCGTCCGAGGAGTTCGCTCGCGCCGCCAAGATTTGCGCGCAATCGAAGCGCGCCGTCGTTTCCATGTTCCAGGAAGCGCGCATGGGCAAGGCCGTGGACACCGCCGCAGCGCAGCGCCTGGTCGAGGAGATTTCCGACTCGGTGTCGCGCAACCCCGGCGCGCTGATCAGCCTGGCCCGCCTGAAGACCGCCGACGACTACACCTATATGCATTCCGTCGCGGTGTGCGCGCTGATGGTCGCGCTCGCCCGCCAGCTCGGACTCTCCGACGAGGAGACGCGCTCGGCCGGCGTCGCGGGCCTGCTGCACGACCTCGGCAAGGCGGCGATGCCGATGGACGTGCTGAACAAGCCGGGCAAGCTGACCGACGCCGAATTCGCCATCATCAAGGGCCATCCCGAGGCCGGCTACCAGATGCTGCTGCGCGGCAGCGGCGTGAACGAAATGGCCCTCGACGTTTGCCTGCACCATCATGAAAAGACCGACGGATCGGGCTATCCGAAGCACCTCAAGGACGCCGAGATCAGCCTTTACGCCAAGATGGGCGCAGTCTGCGACGTTTACGACGCGATCACCTCGAACCGCCCCTACAAGACCGGCTGGACCCCGCCGAGTCGCTGCGCAAGATGGCCGAATGGGCCAACGGTCACTTCGACCCGAAAATCTTCCAGGCCTTCGTCAAAAGCCTCGGCATCTACCCGATCGGCTCGCTCGTGCTGCTCAGCTCCGGGCGCCTCGGGATCGTCGTCGAGCAATCGCAGAAATCGCTGCTCGCGCCGCACGTCAAGGTGTTCTTCTCGACCAAGGCCAACGCGCGCATCCGGCCCGAAATCGTCGACCTCTCGCGCCCCGGCTGCCCGGAAAAGATCGCCGGCCGCGAAGACCCGAGCAAGTGGAACTTCCCCGACCTCAACGAACTGTGGTCCGGGTCGCTGCAGCCCGCCCGCTAGACCCCGTCCCGCCGCGGCGCCTGCGCGCCGGCAAAAACCGGCGTATAATCCGCCACCTACCGAGGAGCGCTGCAAGGATCCCGGGCGGCAGCACCGCCCGACACCCCAGGCTCGGACCGTTTCAACGGCGCTCATCCGACCCACCCGTGCCGGGCACGGGGAGACGGGTGAGCCCAGGATCGTGCTCCGCACGTCCGCCCACCGCCGCGCCGCGCGCGGCCACGTCCTTCCCCCTCCCGGCCACAGTTAGCAAGGAGTTTTACTGTGGCTGAATTCAACGATTACGTCATCGCCGACCTGAAGCTGGCCGATTGGGGCCGCAAGGAAATCCGCATCGCCGAGACCGAAATGCCGGGCCTCATGGCGATCCGCGAGGAGTTCGCCGCGGCTCAGCCGCTCAAGGGCGCGCGCATCACCGGCTCGCTGCACATGACGATCCAGACCGCCGTGCTGATCGAGACGCTGACCGCGCTCGGCGCCGAAGTGCGCTGGGCCTCGTGCAACATCTTCTCGACGCAGGACCATGCCGCCGCCGCGATCGCCGCGCAGAACATCCCGGTCTTCGCGGTCAAGGGCGAAACGCTCGTCGATTACTGGGACTACACGCACCGCATCTTCGAGTGGGCCGACGGCGGCTACTCGAACATGATCCTCGACGACGGCGGCGACGCGACGCTGCTGCTGCACCTCGGCGCCAAGGCCGAGAAGGACATCTCGGTGCTCGCCAAGCCGGGCTCGGAAGAGGAAACCATCCTCTTCGCCGCGATCAAGGCCAAGCTCGCCACCGATCCGGCCTGGTACTCCGTGCGCCTCGCCGCGATCAAGGGCGTCACCGAGGAAACCACGACCGGCGTGCATCGCCTGTACCAGATGCACGAGCGCGGCGACCTCCGGTTCCCGGCGATCAACGTCAATGATTCGGTGACCAAGTCCAAGTTCGACAACCTGTACGGCTGCCGCGAATCGCTGGTCGACGGCATCAAGCGCGCCACCGACGTGATGGTCGCCGGCAAGGTCGCGCTGGTCGCCGGCTATGGCGACGTCGGCAAGGGCTCGGCGCAGGCGTTGCGCGCGCTCTCCGCCCAGGTGTGGGTGACCGAGATCGATCCGATCTGCGCGCTGCAGGCGGCGATGGAAGGCTACCGCGTGGTGACCATGGAATACGCCGCCGACAAGGCCGACATCTTCGTCACCGCCACCGGCAACTTCCACGTCATCAACCACGATCACATGGCGAAGATGAAGGACCAGGCCATCGTCTGTAACATCGGGCATTTCGATAATGAAATTGACGTCGCCTCGATCGAGAAGTACCAGTGGGAAGAAATCAAGCCGCAGGTCGACCACGTGATCTTCCCGGACGGCAAACGCATCATCCTGCTCGCCAAGGGCCGCCTGGTTAACCTCGGCTGCGGCACCGGCCACCCGTCGTACGTGATGTCCAGTTCGTTCGCCAACCAGACGATCGCCCAGATCGAACTGTTCACCAAGACCGGCGACTATCCGGTCGGCGTGTACGTGCTGCCCAAGCATCTCGACGAGAAGGTCGCCCGCCTGCAGCTGAAGAAGCTCAACGCCCAGCTTTCCGTGCTGCGCCCCGACCAGGCCGCCTACATCGGCGTTCCGGTCGAAGGCCCGTACAAGGCCGAGCACTACCGCTACTAAGCACCGCCGAGAACCACCCAAGGGGACGCCATGCGCCTGATCCTGCTCTGGATACTCAACGCCGTCGCACTGCTCGTCGTTGCCTACCTGCTGCCGGCCATCCACGTCGCGTCCTTCGGCGCGGCGCTGGTCGCCGCGCTGCTGCTCGGACTGATCAACGCCGTGCTGCGTCCCCTGCTGGTGCTGCTGACGCTGCCGGTCACGCTGCTCACGCTCGGACTCTTCATCGTCGTCATCAACGGCATGCTCTTCTGGTTCGCCGGTTCGCTGATCGAAGGCTTCGTCGTCGGCGGCTTCTGGCCGGCGATCTTCGGCTCGCTGCTCTACAGCCTCGTCTCGTGGGCGCTGTCCGGCCTGCTCGCCGGCGGCAAACGCTGACGCCCAACGTTGGACTCCCAATGAAACACACCGAACTCTCGATCGAATTCTTCCCGCCGCAAACGCCGGAAGGCGTCGACAAGCTGCGCATCGTGCGCGGCAAGCTGGCGGCGCTCAAGCCCGAATTCTTCTCCGTCACCTTCGGCGCCGGCGGCTCGACGCGCGAGCGCACTTTCGCCGCAGTCAAGGAAATCGCCGCCGAAGGCTACGCCGCCGCACCGCACCTTTCGTGCATCGGCACGACGCGCGCCGGCATCCGCGAAATCCTCGCCGACTACCAGGCCGCCGGCATCCGCCGCATCGTCACCCTGCGCGGCGACCTGCCCTCGGGCATGGCCGAAACGGGCGAGTTCCGCTACGCCAACGAGCTCGTCGAATTCATCCGCGCCGAAACCGGCGACCGCTTCCGTCTCGAAGTCGCCGCCTACCCGGAATGGCACCCGCAAGCGCGCACGCCGGCCGACGACCTCGCCGCCTTCGCGCGCAAGGTCAAGGCCGGCGCCGACTCGGCGATCACGCAATATTTCTTCAACGCCGACAGCTACTTCCATTTCGTCGACGCGGCGCGCGCACTCGGCGTCGACGTGCCGATCGTCCCCGGCATCATGCCGATCGCCAGCTTCTCCAAGCTCGCCCGCTTCTCCGACGCCTGCGGCGCCGAACTGCCGCGCTGGATGCGCAAGCAGTTCGAGAGCTACGGCGACGACAACGATGCGATCCGCGCCTTCGGCCTCGACATCGTCACCGAACTGTGCGAGCGCCTGCTCGCCGGCGGCGCGCCCGGCCTGCATTTCTACTCGATGAACCAGTCGGCGCTGACTCTGGAAATCTGCCGCCGCCTCGGCCTCGGACAAACAGCGGACTGACCTTGCCGTGCCCCGGCCGCGCCCCGAATTCGTCGAGCACGCCTGCGAACTGTTCGCACCGCTCGGCGCGATCCGGACCCGGGCGATGTTCAGCGGCTGGGGCTTCTACTGCGACGGCCTGTTCTTCGCCCTCGTCATCGACGAAACCCTGCGCCTGAAAGCCGACGCGCTCAGCGCCGACGCCTTCCGCGAGGCCGGCGGCGAGCCCTTCCGCTACAGCTACAAGGACGGGCGCACGGCGACGCTGAACTACTGGACGCTGCCCGAGGAGGCGCTGGAGACCCCCGCCGCCATGCGCCCCTGGGCGCAGCTGGCGCTGGCCGCCGCGCTGCGCGGACGCAACGGCAGACGCAAGCGCGGCGCCTGCAGCGCATCCTTCCCGCCGACCTAGACGCCTCTTCTGCGCAAGGTCACCAGCAGCACGCCGCACAGCACCAGCATCGTCCCGGCGAGTTGCACGGCGGACAGCGGTTCGTCGAGCAGCCACCAGCCGAAAAAGATCGTGAGCACCGGCCCCAGCGTGCCGATCAGCACCGACTTGGCGGCGCCGATGTGGCGGATCGCCGCCGACTGCATGAAGACCGGCAGCACGGTCGAGAAAAGCGCCATGCCGGCGCCGTAGGCGTAGATCGGCAGCGGCTGGTCGAGCGCCGCGAGCGGCTGTTCGATGAAGAAATGCAGCTGCGTCGCCAGCGTCGAGACGATCATCGCCAGCGCCGTGAAGCGCGCCGCGCCCAGGCGCTGGATCATCGGCGCGCTGCCTGCAAGATAGAAGGCGTAGGACAGCGACGAGCCGAAGACGAAGGCGGCGCCGAGCAGCACGGCGCGCGTGTCGCCGGCGAATTCGAGGTCGTGGAAGAAGGCCAGGCCGATTCCGGCGTACGACAGCACGAGCGAGCCGAGCTCGCGCCGGGCCAGCGTCTTGCCCATGAACAGCACGCCGATCAGCACGGTCAGCGTCGGATAGGTGAACAGGATCAGGCGTTCGAGCCCGGCGCTGATGTAGCGCAGGCCGACGAAGTCGAGGATGCTCGCGCCGTAGTAGCCGAGCAGGCCGAGCGCGCCGAGCAGCAGCCAGTCGCGGCGGGAGAGCGGCGGCGCGCTGCGGCTCGCATGGAAGCCGACCCAGAGAAAGACCGGCAGCGCGAATACCATGCGCAGCGAGAGCAGCGTCACGGCATCGACCGGGACCGCCTGCGGTACGGCGTAGGCCAGCTTGACGAAGATCGCCTTGAACGAGAAACCAAGCGCGGCAAGGATGGCGAGCGCGATGCCGAGGCGTTCGGAGGACCAGTTTTTCCAGGGCATGAGCGAGGGCGGAAAGCGAAAAGTGGAAAGGGGAAAAAATGTGCGGCTGGCACGAAGCATCGTTGCCGAAGCGGAGCACCCATTCGTGGCGAAACCGTGGCAAGGCGAATACTGGCGCCCCTTTCCGCCCGGAACAATTGGTAATATCCAACGAGTGAATTCGGATTTAACGAACGCTCATGCGCTACAACCTGACCGACCTGCGCCTCGTCGTTGCCATCGCCGATGAGAAGAACCTGACGCGCGGCGCCGCCCGCGTCCACCTCGCGCCGTCTTCGGCCAGTCACCGCCTGCGTCTGCTCGAGGAAGAGCTGGGCGCCGCCCTGTTCGAGCGCCGTGCACGCGGCGTCGCGCCGACGCGCGCCGGAGAAGCTCTGCTGCGCCACGCCCGGCGGGTGTTCGCCCAGCTCGAACAGATGCACGCCGACCTCTCGCCCTTCGCCGCCGGCGTCCGCGGCCACGTCAGCCTGTGGGCCAACACGCACGCCACCCACACCTTCCTGCCCGACGATCTGGCCGGCTTTCTGCAGGCCAACCCGCAGCTTTCGGTCACGCTCGAGGAACACACCAGCCCGGACATCGTGCTCGCCGTCGCACGCGGCGAGGTCGAAGTCGGCGTGGTCGCGGGCGCGGCGGGCGAAGCGCTCGCCAGCCCAGCCGTCGAACTGCTGCCCTACCGGCGCGACCGCCTGGTCCTCATCGCCCCCATCGCCCCCCCGCTGGCCGCCGCGGCCGGACGCGGCGCCCGCTTCGCCGACGTCCTCGACCACGCTTTCGTCATGCTGCACGCCGGTTCGGCGATCCACACCTTCACGATGAACGCCGCCGCCGCCCTCGGCCGCCACCTCAACGTGCGCATCCAGGTGCGCAGCTTCGAAGCCGTCTGCCGCATGGTCGGCGCCGGCGTCGGCATCGGCCTCGTCCCGCAAAGCGCTCTGCGCGCGCCGTTCGGCGGCGGGGACGCGATCCGCACCATCGAACTCGACGAAAGCTGGGCGCCGCGCGACCTGCAGGTCTGCGTACGCGTGCGCGATGAATTGACGGGGTTCGCGGCGGCGCTGGTGGATAGTCTGCTTGCGGAGCGCCCGCCCACGCCCTGATCCGCCGGCCGCTGCCAGCCAGCACCACGGCCGACAGCGGCCGCGATACCCGGCATGAAGTGAAAATTCAGGAGGCCGCAGCGAGTCCCGGCGTAGCGCCGGTCACGGACGTCGGCGGCGAATTCCACCGGAGCAAAACCCGGCGACGCACGACGAACATTCCGAACACCCGGTACGGACCGGTAGCTAACGGGCGCCGTATTTCGCGCGACGCCCGACCGGCGGCATCAGCGCCTGCGGCTGCCGCCGAGAATCGACCCCAGCACGCCGCGGATGATTTCGCGTCCGACCTGCGAGCCGATCGCGCGCGCGGCGCTCTTGGCCGCGGCTTCGAGCACCGAATCGCCGCCCTTGTTGCGCCCGCCGCTGCCCGAACTGCCGCCGATCAGGTCGCCCAGCCCGCCAAACCAGCCGCCGCCGGCCGCCGGCGCTTCGCCAGCTGGAGCCGATGGCGCGCTGCCGCCGTTGGCGGGAGGCGGTGCGGCGACGCGCCCCTTGAGCTTTTCGTAGGCCGATTCGCGGTCGACCGCCGCTTCGTAGTGGCCGTAGATCGCCGAACCCTTGATCGCCGCCTGCCGCTCGTCGGCGCTCAGCGGGCCGATGCGCGAGGCGGGCGGCAGCACGAAGGCGCGCTCGACGACGGCCGGCCGGCCCTTCTCGTCGAGGAAGGAGACGAGCGCCTCGCCGACGCCGAGCTCGGTGATCGCCGTCTCGGCGTCGAACTTCGGGTTGGCGCGCAGCGTCTGCGCCGCCGCCTTGACCGCTTTCTGGTCGCGCGGCGTGAAGGCGCGCAGCGCGTGCTGCACGCGGTTGCCGAGTTGGCCGAGCACGCTGTCGGGAATGTCGAGCGGGTTCTGCGTGACGAAGTAGACGCCGACGCCCTTCGAGCGGATCAGGCGCACGACCTGCTCGATCTTCTCGAGCAGCGCGGGCGGCGCCTCGTTGAACAGCAGGTGCGCCTCGTCGAAGAAGAAGACGAGCTTGGGCTTGTCGACGTCGCCGACCTCGGGCAACTGCTCGAACAGTTCGGAGAGCAGCCAGAGCAGGAAGGTCGAGTACAGGCGCGGCGCGCCCATCAGTTTGTCGGCGGCGAGGATATTGACGACGCCGCGGCCGCCGTCAGTCTGCATCAGGTCGTTGATGTCGAGCATCGGCTCGCCGAAGAAGGCTTCGCCGCCCTGCTCGCCGAGCGCCAGCAAGCCGCGCTGGATGGCGCCGATCGACGCCGCCGAAACGTTGCCGTATTCGGTCGTGAAGGTCTTCGCGTTGTCGCCGACGTGCTGCACCATGGCGCGCAGGTCCTTCAGGTCGAGCAGCAGCAGTCCGTTGTCGTCGGCGATCTTGAACACCAGCTGCAGCACGCCGGCCTGCGTGTCGTTCAGGTTGAGCAGGCGGGCGAGGAGGACGGGCCCCATGTCGGAGATGGTCGCGCGCACCGGGTGGCCCTGCGCGCCGAACACGTCCCAGAAGGCGGCCGGAAAGCTGGCAGGTGCGAAGTCGGCGACGCCGAGCGCGTCGAGGCGCGCCTGCAGCTTGGGCGAGACGCTGCCGGCCGCGGCCAGGCCCGAGAGGTCGCCCTTCATGTCGGCCATGAAGACCGGCACGCCGATCGCCGAGAAGCGTTCGGCCATGACCTGCAGGGTTATCGTCTTGCCGGTGCCGGTGGCGCCGGTGATCAGCCCGTGCCGGTTGGCGAGCGCCGGCAGCAGGACGAGTTCGGTTTGTTCGTGTTTGGCGATGATCAGCGGCGCGGCCATGGAATGCTCCGGGAAAACGGCGGAAGACGACGGAAAGAGGCGGCGGACCGGCATGCCGGACGTCATCCCGCGGGGGGTTGGAAGTGCTAAAATGCGCGCCTCGATTATCAACGATTTGCGCCGCCCTTTACAGGCGCAAACGCAGCAGACAGAAGAGGTTAGCATGGCCGGACACTCCAAATGGGCCAACATCCAGCACCGCAAGGGTCGCCAGGATGAGAAGCGCGGCGCGGCATTTTCCAAGATAGCCAAGGAAATCACCGTGGCCGCCAAGATGGGCGGCGGCGATGCCGCGTTCAACCCGCGTCTGCGTCTGGCCATCGACAAGGGCAAGGGCGTCAACATGCCCAAGGACAAGATCGACAACGCGATCAAGAAAGGCACCGGCGAACTCGAAGGCGTCGACTACGTCGAGGTGCGCTACGAAGGCTACGGCATCGGCGGCGCGGCGGTGATGGTCGACTGCCTGACCGACAACAAGACGCGCACCGTCGCCGAAGTCCGCCACGCCTTCAACAAGCACGGCGGCAACATGGGCACCGACGGCTGCGTTTCCTTCCAGTTCAAGCACTGCGGCGTGATCCTGTTCGCCCCGGGCACCGACGAGGCCGCGCTGATGGACGCCGCGATCGAAGCCGGTGCCGACGACGTGGTGACCCACGACGACGGCTCGATCGAGGTCGTCACGCCCCCCGGCGACTATCTCGGCGTCAAGGAGGCCCTGGAGGCCGGCGGCTTCAAGCCCGAATTCGGCGAAGTGACGATGAAGCCGGAAAACACGACCGAACTCACCGGCGACGACGCCGCGAAGATGCAGAAGCTGATCGACGTGCTGGAGAGCCTGGACGACGTCCAGGAGGTCTACACCAACGTGGAACTCGCCGAGTGATCCTGCGTTCCGGACGAGGCTGGCAAGGCGGCGCTGCAGCGCCGCTTTTGCTTTGGGGCTAGCCGTGCCGCTGCGCGCGCTGCTGCCCTTTCTCTTCGTCTTCCTGTGGAGCACCGGCTTCGTCGGCGCCAAGTTCGGACTGCCTTACGCCGAACCGCTGACCTTCCTGCTCGTCCGCTACCTGCTGCTGCTCGCGCTGATGACGAGCTTCGCGCTGCTCAGCCGCGCCCCGTGGCCGCGCGACCGGCGGCAGATCTTCCACATCGGCGTCTCCGGCCTGCTCGTGCACGCCTTCTACCTCGGCGGCGTCTTCGTCGCGATCAAGCACGGCCTGCCGGCCGGCGTCACCGCGCTGATCGTCGGCATGCAGCCGCTGCTCACCGCCTGCGGCGCCGGCGCGCTGCTCGGCGAACGGGTCACGCCGCGCCAGTGGTTCGGCCTCGGACTCGGCTTCGTCGGCGTCGCGCTGGTCGTCGCCAACAAGTTCGGCGACGCGCCGCTCGGCGCCATGCTGCTGCCGGCGATCGTCGCGCTGTTCGCGATCACGGCCGGCACGCTGTACCAGAAACGCTACTGCCCGAACTTCGACCTGCGCACCGGCTCGGTCATCCAGTTCCTGCCGGCCGCCGCGCTCACCGCCCTCGCCGCCGCCGCGACCGAAACCATGGTCGTCGACTGGACGCCCCGCTTCGTCTTCGCCCTGCTCTGGCTGGTGCTGGTTCTCTCGTTCGGCGCGATCAGCCTGCTCAATCTGCTGATCCGCAGCGGCAGCGCGGTCAACGTCGCCAGCCTCTTCTACCTGACGCCGCCGACCACCGCGGTCATCGCCTGGCTCGTCTTCGACGAAACCCTGGGCGGCCTCGCGCTGGCCGGCATGGCGCTGGCGGTAGGCGGCGTCTATCTCGCCCGTAGCCGGCCAAGACCGTAACTTGGCGGCCACCTTGCTGCGCTAGAATGGGCTGCCCGCCCCTTGCCGAACGACGTCATGACATTTCGTAAACTCGCTAGCAGGAAATCGCTGACGGCCAGCCTTGCGCTCTGCCTCCCGTTCGGCGCGCATGCCGCGGGCGACGACTACTTCGCGGAACTGCCGGTCGTGCTCAGCGTCTCGCGCATGGCGCAACCGCTGCGCGAGGCCCCCGGCGCCGTCACGGTGATTGACCAGGAACTGATCCGCGCCTCCGGCGCGCGCGTGCTGTCCGACCTGATGCGGCTGGTGCCCGGCTTCCAGGTCACCTCGCCCAACCAGGAAGCGCCGCGCGTCACCTACCACGGCCTCGGCGAAGAGTTCCCGTCGCGCCTGCAGGTCCTGGTCGACGGCGTCTCGCAGTACTCCCCGCTCTACCAGAGCGGCGTGAATTGGAATACCCTTCCCGTCGCTCTTGAGAACATCGAGCGCATCGAGGTGCTGCGCGGCTCGAACTCGGTCGCCTACGGGGCCAACGCCTTCCTCGGCGTGGTCAACATCATCACCCTGCAAGCCGCGCAGACGCGCGGACCGGCGCTCTCGGTGAGCAGCGGCTCCGGGGGCATCAACGACTATTTCGTACGCTGGGGCGGCAAGGCGCCGGGCGCCGATTTCCGTTTCTCGATCCGCGAACAGCGCGACAGCGGCCTCGACAAGTATCACAACGGGGCGAAAACGATCGCCACCTACAACGACGACCGGCGCAACCGAGTCGTCAACCTCCGCGCCGACCTCTATCCGAGCGACCGCGACATCGTCCGCCTCGGCTTCAACGAAGTCAGTCATGTCAATGGGCAGGACGACATCATCCACGACTTCACGCAGCGCAACCACGGTTTCCAGTTGGGCTGGCAACGCACGCTGGCTCCCGACGAAGACATCCGGGTCAACTATGCGCTGACCCGTGAATTCGGCGACGATACGCACCGGGAAACCTCCGGTCCGTTCATTCTCAGCGTCAACTACGGTGGCCGCGCCGAACGCCATGACTTCGACGCTCAACACCATTTTTCGCCGGCCGCCGGCATGCGCATGGTCTGGGGGATCGGCGCCCGCGCCGAGTCGGTCAATCAACCGCTTTTCTACTACGGCGATGTCCGCCAGACACGCAACAGCAAGCGGCTTTTCGCCAACGTCGAGTGGAGTGTGTCTCCGCGCTGGCTAATCAACGCCGGCGCCAGCCTCGAGCACGATACGCTGGGAGGCACGATGCCGGCGCCACGCCTCTCGCTGCACCACCACCTAGACGAACAAAACACTTTGCGCCTCGGCGCTTCGCGCGCCTTCCGTGCCCCCAGCCTGTTCGAGCAGCGCGGCGACTGGCGCTGGGCGCCGGTCAATGCTCAACCCTTCTTTAAATATCAGTACGTTGCGGAGAACAATCTAAAACCGGAACGTGTTGATAGCGTGGAACTCGGCTACATCGGCGAGTTCCGGCGCCTCGCTCTATCGCTCGATGTCCGCGCCTTCCGCGAGCACATCGACGGGCGCGTGCAACGCGTCGTACATGCAATCAATCCGGCCCTGTGCGCCAATCCGAACGCCCTCTTTTGCGTCGAGTCGGACTATACGGTCAACGCGCAAAACATCCAGATTCATGGCGTCGAATACCAGATGCGCTGGCAACCCTTGTCCGCCACCCGTATCCTGATCAACCAGGCCTTCGTAAGAATCCGCAGCGAGCTGCTCGCCTTCGATACCACATTCAACCAGGCCAATCTGGACCGGATCACCGCCCAGACCGACGCGTCCGCTCCCTGACGCAGCAGCACGCTGATGCTCATCCAGAAAATGCCGTGGAATACCGAGTTGAGCGTGACCCAGCATCACGTCTCGTCGACCCGCTGGACGCAGAACCAGAATGCCGTGCCCGCCTACATCCGAACCGACTGGCGGCTGGCGAAGTCCTTCCGCGTCGGGCCGCAGAATTTCGAAGTGGCCTATACCGGCCGCTCGACGATCGGCGAGTACGGCGACTTCCGCCCGCACTACATCATCACGCCGCGCCACTTCGTTTCGCTGAGCATGAACCTGTGAGCCACGCCCCCTCCGCACCGGGCACGCGCATCCTCGGCGTCGACCCCGGCCTGCGCATCACCGGCTTCGGCGTCATCGACAAGACCGGCAACCAGCTCGCCTACGTCGCCAGCGGCTGCATCCGCACCGATAGCGAGGCCTCGCTGCCGACCCGGCTGGGCACCATTTACGCCGGCCTGCGCCAGTTGGTCGCGCAGCACCGGCCGGACCAGGCGGCGGTCGAGATCGTCTTCGTCAACGTCAACCCGCAATCGACGCTGCTGCTCGGTCAGGCGCGCGGCGCGGCGATCACGGCGCTCGTTGCCGACCGCCTGGAGGTGGCCGAATATACGGCGCTGCAGGTCAAGCAGGCGGTGGTCGGCAACGGCCACGCCGACAAGACGCAGGTGCAGCACATGGTGCGCCGCCTGCTCGCGCTGCCCGGCGACCCGAGCCCCGACGCCGCCGACGCGCTGGCCTGCGCGATCGCCCACGCGCACGGCGGCCAGGGCCTGGGCGCGCTGGCCACCAAGGGCCTGCGCGTGCGCAACGGCCGCCTCGTTTGAGGATGAGCAAGCCATGCACCGCCCGCCGCCATCCCGCCTCGCCGCCGCGCTCTGCCTCCTGGGCCTGTTCGCCGCCGTCGGCGTCCGCGCCGACGACGCTCCGCCGCCGCCCGTCGGTTCGCCCGCCTTCTGCCTCTTCGAACTGGCGGCGGCGGGCGAGAAGCGGGTGTGGATCAACCTCGGCATCGTCCAGTACGTCGAGGCGGGCGCCGGCGAAGTGAAGATCGTCTACGGCGGCGGCAACCTCGGCAGCGGCCACGAGGCACGCGTACCGGCCAAAACTTACGAAGAATCCGAAGAACTGTTGCGCCGCCTCAGGCAGACGGCGCAGAACTGCAAGGGAAACCCGCCATGATCGGCCGTCTCACCGGAACACTGCTGGAAAAGAACCCGCCGCAAGTCCTGCTCGACGTGCACGGCATCGGCTACGACGTCGACGTCCCGATGAGCACCTTCTACAACCTGCCGGCAAACGGCGAGAAGGTGACGCTGCGCACGCACTTCGTCGTGCGCGAGGACGGCCACTTCCTCTATGGCTTCGCCAGCGAGGCCGAGCGCTTCGCCTTCCGCCAGCTGATCAAGATCTCCGGCGTCGGCGCGCGCATGGCCCTGGCGGTCCTCTCCGGCCTCTCCGTGAGCGACCTCGCGCAGGCCGTGGCGCGCCAGGAAGGCGGCCGCCTGACCAAAATTCCGGGGATCGGCAAGAAGACCGCCGAACGACTGCTGCTCGAGCTCAAGGGCAAGCTTGCCGAAACCGTGCCGAGCGCCGCGCACGCCGCCCCCGACAGCCAGCATGACATTCTCAATGCCCTGCAGGCGCTCGGTTACAATGAGCGCGAAGCGAGCAGCGCGCTGAAGCAGCTGCCGGCGGACATCGGCACCTCCGACGGCATCCGCCAGGCGCTCAAGCTGCTTTCGAAGGTCTAATCTCCCGTCCGAGCGCGTCCATGGAAAACCGGCCCAAACAATTCGCCCAGATCGCCCTCGTCACGCTGCTGATCCTCGGCTGCCTGCTGGTCCTGCGCTCCTTCGTCGCCGCCATCCTGTTCGCCGCCGTCATCTGCATCAGCACCTGGCCGCTCTACGCCCGCCTGCTCGACAAGCTGCGTGGCCGCGACGCGCTGGCCGCCTCACTGATGACGCTGGCGCTGCTGCTGCTCGTCGTCGCCCCGCTCCTGCTGTTCGCCGCCAGCATCGCCGACGGCGTCACGCTGCTCGTCGGCAAGCTCAAACCGCTGCTCGAAGACGGCCTGCCGGCGCATCCGCCCGAATGGCTGCGCACGCTGCCGCTGGTCGGCGGGCAGATCGACGACTACTGGAAAAATATTGCGGCCAGCCGCGAGGAACTCTCCAAGCTGATGCGCCAGCTCGCTGAACCGGCGCGCAACTTCCTGCTGCAGACTGGCAGCCTGCTCGGACAAGGCGTACTGCAACTGACGCTGGTCGCCTTCATCGCTTTCTTCTTCTACCGCGACGGAAACGCCATCGCCCAGTTGCTGCGCACCGGCGCCTTCCGCCTCGGCGGCGAACTCGGCGAGCACCTGCTCCTGCTGTCGCAGAACACCGTCACCGGCGTCATGATCGGCATCGTCGGCACCGCTGCCGGACAGGCCGCCGTGGCGCTGCTCGGCTTCCTGATCGCCGGCGTGCCGGGCGCCATGCTGCTCGCCGCCGGCACCTTCTTCCTGTCGATGATCCCGATCGGCCCGCCGCTGCTCTGGGGCGCCGCCGCGTGGTGGCTCTACGATCAGGGACAGACGGGCTGGGCGATCTTCATGGCGCTCTGGGGCCTGCTCGCCATCAGCAGCATCGACAACTTCCTCAAGCCGCTGCTGATCAGCCGCTCGGCCAGCCTGCCCATCCTGCTCATCGCGCTCGGCGTTTTCGGCGGCGCGCTGGCCTTCGGCTTCATCGGCATCTTCCTCGGCCCGACGCTGCTCGCCCTCGGCCACATGCTGGCCACGCACTGGACGGGCGAACAACCCGCACTGCTCAAAGAATGATCGAAACAGACAACTTCGGCGACGGTTTCGCCGCGCCCGCCGAGCGCCTCATCTCCGCCACCGCGAAATCGGCGCAGGAAGAGGCGATCGAGCGCGCACTGCGCCCCAAGCGCCTGGCCGACTACGTCGGCCAGGCCAAGATCCGCGAACAGCTGGAAATCTTCATCGAAGCCGCCAAGCGGCGCGGCGAGTCGCTTGACCACGTCCTGCTGTTCGGCCCGCCCGGCCTCGGCAAGACGACGCTGGCGCACATCGTCGCCGCCGAGATGGGCGTCAACCTGCGCCAGACCTCGGGTCCGGTGCTCGAACGCGCCGGCGACCTCGCCGCGATCCTGACCAACCTCGAACCGCACGACGTGCTGTTCATCGACGAAATCCACCGCCTGAGTCCGGTCGTCGAGGAAATCCTTTACCCGGCGCTCGAGGACTTCCAGATCGACATCATGATCGGCGAAGGCCCCGCCGCGCGCTCGGTCAAGCTCGACCTGCCGCCGTTCACGCTGGTCGGCGCCACCACCCGCGCCGGCATGCTGACCAACCCGTTGCGCGACCGCTTCGGCATCGTCTCGCGCCTCGAGTTCTACACGCCGCAGGAACTCACGCACATCGTCACGCGCTCGGCGCAGCTCCTCGACGTGCCGGCCGAGCCAGGCGGCGCGCTGGAGATCGCCCGCCGTTCGCGCGGCACGCCGCGCATCGCCAACCGCCTGCTGCGTCGCGTACGCGACTTCGCCGAGGTCAAGGCGCAAGGGCATATCACGCAGGAGGTGGCCGACCTCGCCCTGTCCATGCTCGACGTCGACCACGGCGGCCTCGACCTGATGGACCGCAAGCTGCTCTCGGCCGTGATCGACAAGTTCGCCGGCGGCCCGGTCGGCGTGGACAACCTCGCCGCCGCGATCGGCGAAGCGCGCGACACGATCGAGGACGTGCTCGAACCCTACCTGATCCAGCAAGGCTTCCTGCAGCGCACGCCGCGCGGGCGCATCGCCACGCCCGCCGTCTATCAACACCTCGGCCTCGCCGCGCCGGCCCGCGTCCAGAACGCCCAAAGCGGCTTCTGGCAGGAACAGTAGGAAGGCCCGCCCGACGCGGCAGCGCACCTCTCGGTCGTCCCGCGGTTTTACACCGAATTCCCACCGGCGCCGCCGGGCAGCGCAAGCGGGCCGGAGCCCCGGCGGCGGCGCGCCCGTCGGGGGCGAAACGAAGCGCCGGAGCACCGCCCGGCAGATCCGCGCAGCGGCCGGCGCCATGCTCCGGCCGCCGCAGAAATCACCCGCCCAGCACCCGCCGTTCCGCTGCCTCGAGAAATTCGACCAGCATCGGCCGACTGTCGAGCAGCCCGAACACCGAACCGTGAAACTCCGGGTGCCACTGGAAGCCGGCGACGTAGCCGCTGCCCTTGCGCCGGATCGCCTCGATCACCCCGTCGGCCGCCGAATACGCCTCGACCACGAGATCGCTGCCGAGCCGGCGCACGCATTGGTGATGGATGCTGTTGACCAAGAAGCGCGAGCCCTCCGGGTAGAGCGCCGCGAGCTGCGAGCCGGCGACGATCTCGACTTCGTGATGGTAGCGGTCGTAGAGCGCATCGTCGCGGTGCGCGATGGCGCCCTCGATGTGCGTCGGGATGTCCTGCCACAGGCTGCCGCCCATCGCCACGTTGATCAGCTGGCAGCCGCGGCAGATGCCGAGCACCGGCTTGCCCTGCACGATGAACTCCCAGATCAGCTCGATCTCGTACAGGTCGCGCAGACGGTCGCCGCTCCACTCCGGACGCTCGGCCTCCTCGCCGTAGCTGCTCGGGCAGACGTCGGCGCCGCCCTGCAGCACGAGGCCGTCGAGCGCGGCGACGCAGTCGCGCACCGAGATCGCCTGACGCGCCACCTCGGCGCGGCGGCCGATGGTCGGAATCATGAAGACGAGGGCGCCGTGCGCCATCACCCAGTGCGCCATCGACTGCTCGAGGTACTGCAGCGTCTTGCCGGGGAAACCGAGTTCGCGCGGCGGCTCGTGCATCAGGCGGGCCGACAGCCCGATCTGCAGGGGACGACGCGCCAAGGCTAATCTCCCCGCCAGCGCAGGGTCTGCTGGCGTACCACCTCCGGCAGCGAGCGCTCGGCGCGCTGCACGCCGCGCAGCCAGGCGGCGTCGTTCTCGCCGCGCTCGACGGCGCGGCGCAGTTCGGCGCAGGCGGTGTCGCCGTGCAGCTCGATGGCGTGCTGCTCGATCCGGTCGAGCGTCGCCAGGATTTCGTCCTTGAGCGTGCGCTGCTCGTGCGTGCGCGGGTCGACGTAGGTGCCGGCGTAGCCGAAGCGGCAGGCCTGGAAGCGGTTGAAGGTGTACACGAGGTAGTCGTCCTCGGTCGGACGGAAGGGGCGCTCGATCATGAACCAGCGCGCGACCGCCTGGATGAAGGCGGCGATCCGCGCCGCCTGCCCGACGGTGAGCGGCGTGTCCATGACGCGCACTTCGATGGTGCCGAATTCGGGCTTCGGGCGGATATCCCAGTAGAAGTCCTTCATGCTCTGCACGACACCGGTATCGGTCATCTTGTCGAAATAGGCGCCGAAATCCTCCCAGGTTTCGACGAAGGGCGCCCGGCCGCTCATCGGGAAGGCCGACACCGAATTGAGGCGCGCCGAATCGAAGCCGGTATCGAAGGACTGTACGTAGGGCGACGCGGCGGCCAGCGCGATGCAGTGCGGCATGTAGCGCGACAGGCAGTGCAACAGGCAGAGCGCCTGATCCGGCCCCGAGCAGCCGATATGCACGTGCTGGCCGAACACCGTGAACTGCTTGGCGAGATAGCCGTAGAGGTCGGACAGGTACTGGTAGCGCGGCGCATCCGAAATCTGCTGCTCGCCCCAATGCTGGAAGGGGTGCGTACCGCCGCCGCAGAGACCGACGTTGAAGCGGTCGCCGGCCTCGACCAAGGCATCGCGGATCTCGCTCAACTGGGAAATCACGTCGCGGTAGTCGCCGCAGATGTTGGTCGACAGCTCGATCATGCTCGCCGTGATCTCCGGCTTCACGTCGCCCGGCAGCTTGCGGCCGGCCAGGTGGCGCAGCAGTTCGCCGGAGGCGTTGGCGAGATCGTAGTCGTGCGTGCTGACGATCTGCAGCTCGAGTTCGACGCCGAGCGTCAGCGAGCGCGAGTCGGCAAAGGCTTCAAGCGTCATGCTTCTCTCCTCCCTCGGCGTTGCCCTGCGGGCGGCTTTCGCCGGCCCAGGCCAGGCTCTGTTGGACGATCACCGGGCCGAGCAGTTCGAGGATCGCGATCATCGACAGCACGATGCCGCCGAGCTCGGCGTTGAGCGCCGGATACAGGCGTCCGATATCCGCCGTCAGCACGAAGGCGACGCCGGACAGCGGCGACAGCGCGAGGCCGAGCGCCAGCGACTGGCGCAGCGTGATGCCGCTCCAGCGGCCGAAGGCGAGCACGCCGAGCAGCTTGCCGCCACTGCGCACGGCGATCAGCGCGAGGGCGACGAGACCGCCGGCGAACAGATGCTGCCAGGTCAGCGCCGCGCCGGTCATCACGAAGAGCAGGATGACCAGGACGCCGCCGACCGAGCCGAAGTGGCGCGGCCACAGATGCGGCCGCGGATCAGCGTGCTTGACGAGGATGCCGGCGAGCAGCGGCGCAAGCAGGGCCGGCAGCTTGAGCGTCTGGAGCAGGGCCATGGTCAGCATGAGCAGGGCGAAGAGCAGCAGCGAGGCCTGTTCCTGCTGCGGGTCGAAATGGCGGCGCAGCACCTGGAAGACCTTGGCGAGCAGCAGCGCGACGAGCGCCGAACCGCCCAGCTGGTAGAGCGGATGCAGCAGCGCGGCCAGCCAGTCGCCGCCGTAGCTGCGGTGGATGTAGCCAAGCACCAGATTGGCCACGATCACCGCATAGACGACGTTGAGCGCGGTCATCACGAGCAGGCGGTCGGTCACCTGCCCGCGCGCGCGCAGTTCCCCGGCCACACGCATGACGACGGCTGGCGACGTGGTCATGCTCACCGTGGCGACGACCAGCGCGATCTCGAGCTGGTAGCCGAGCAGGGTGACGACGAGAAAAACGGCGACGAAGGCGAGCGCCGCCTCTGCCACGCTGCTCGCCAGGATCATCGGGTTGTGGCGGAACCAGCGCAGATTGACGCGCACGCCGAGCTCGAAGAGCAGCAGCGCGAGCGACAGGTCGATCAGCAGGCGCACGCCGCCGACGCCGACGTCGGCGCCGATCCAGCCGAGCAGCGACGGACCGGCGACGAGGCCGGCCAGCGAATAGCCGGTGATGCGCGGCAGGCGCAGGAAACGGAAGACCAGTTCGCCGCACACGGCGGCGAGGACCAGCGCCAGGGCGCCCATGGCCAGCGGATCGACGCTCACGGGCCAGGCGGGGAATAGATTAGAAAGAACCGAAGGGGTCACGGTCGTTTACCTCCTGCAGGGTCGGTCGCCCGTTTTTTTATGACTCGACTTGGCCGTCGATTATCCGGGCAGAAAAGAGAAACTGGCAATCTGGCGAGCGCCAGAAAAAAAACGGCTCGACCTGGGTCGAGCCGGAATCTCCTTGTTGTCCGCGCCGAATCTGATCGGTCTGGATCGGAATTAATTCAGCAAACACCGTGCCAACCGCAACAACCCCAGCCAAGGCACTGATCGATAAGACTAAAGTCGTAGTCCCGCGCCGCCGCCCATCGCCGCACCCACGTTGCACATTGAAACAAGAAGTTCACAAACCCCGCCCGTGATCCGCCTTCAGCCCCGTGCACGCGGGAAATGCACGGAATGTGTTGCACAAAGCAACGAAGTGTTGAAAAATTCAACGCCATGACCTGGCTCCAATCCCTGCACGCCAAGATTCTGCTTGGCTACGGCATCGTCGGCCTGCTCTTCGTCGTACTGGTCGCGGGCGCCGTCCTGCACTTTCACGGGCTCGAAGAGCAGATCGCCGACCAGCAACGCTTCACCGCATTCTACGATTCGATCCGCCACGCCCGGCGGATGGAAAAGAACTTCCTGCTCTACCGCAAGAAGGCCGACCTCTCGGAAGCGATCGCCAAGGCCGACAACGCCGCCGCCCTGCTCAACGAACTGCCCGTCCTGCCGACCGGCGACAACGCGCAGCAGCAGGAAATCGAGATCCTCCAGCACTACCGCGAACTGCTCGCCGAGCTGGCCGCCGCCGACCGCCGGGCGCGCCCCTCGCCGGAAACGGTGGAGGCGCTGATCGAGGTCGGCACCGACCTGCTCAACCTCGGCGAAAAGCTCGATGCGCGCGCGCGCACCAAGCTCGACGCGGCCATCGCCACGCACCACCGCGACCTGCTGCTGGCCGTCGTTGCCGCCCTCGTCTTCGCCGTCGTCGCCGGCACCCTCGTCACGCGCAGCGTGGCCCGCCCGCTGCGCCGCATCGAAAGCAGCCTGCGTCGCGTCGCGACCGGCGAAACCGGGCGCCTCGACCGCTTCTCGGGCGACCGCGAAGTCGAATCGCTGACCGAGGCGATCAACCGCATGCTCTCCGAGCTCGAAAGCCGGCAGAAGAACGTCGCCCGCTCGTCGCGCCTGGTCGCCCTCGGCACCATGCTCTCGGGCGTCGCGCACGAGCTGAACAACCCGCTCTCGAACATCTCGACCTCGTGCCAGATCCTGCTCGAGGAAATCGGCGAGATCGACGCCGCCGAGGCGCGCGAGCTGCTCGGCCTGATCGACGGCCAGGTGCTGCGCGCCCAGCGCATCGTCGACGCCCTGCTCGACTTCGCGCGCGACCGCCAGTTCGAGCGCCGCGATGAGCCGCTGCGCCCGCTCGTCGACGAAGTGCTGCTCCTGCTGCGCAACGAGCTGGCGAGCGACCCGCGCATCGAACTGCGCATCCCGCCCGCCCTCGCCATCGACGTCGACCGCCAGCGCTTCCAGCAGGTCCTGCTCAACCTTCTGAAAAACGCCGTCGACGCCGCCGGCGCGGACGGCCGCGTGATCCTCGCCGCGCGTCCCGAGGGCGACGGCGTCACCGTCACCGTCGAGGACGACGGCCCCGGCATCAGCGCCAGCGCCCTGCCGCGCATCTTCGACCCCTTCTACTCGACCAAGCCGGTCGGCGCCGGCACCGGCCTCGGCCTCTTCGTCGTGCACGAGATCGTCACCCAGCACGGCGGCAGCGTCTCGGTCGACAGCGAAACGGACGCCGGCTGCCGCTTCCGCGTCCACATCCCGGCGCGCGAAGCGCAGCAAGGCAAGGCATGAACGAAATGAACGACTCGAACGACAAGAACGGCAAGGCCGGGCAGGCCCGCGTCCTGATCGCCGACGACGAGGAAATCGCCCGCCGCAACCTCACGCACATCCTCGAACGCGAAGGCATCGCCGCCGACTGCGCGGCGAACGGCAGCGAGGCGCTGGAGAAGATCGACGCCACCCACTACCACCTGCTGCTCACCGACCTGCGCATGCCCGGCATCGACGGACTCGAACTGCTGCGCCGGACGCGCGAGCGCTCGCCGGAGACCGAGGTCGTCGTGATCACCGCGCACGCCAACACCGAATCGGCGGTCGAGGCGATGAAGAACGGCGCCTTCTACTACGTCGAGAAACCCTTTCGCCTGCCCGAAGTGCGCAAGGTCGTGCGCGAGGCGCTCGAAAAGGTCCAGCTCAAGCGCGAGAACGCGACGCTGAAGACGGCGCTCGACCAGGCCACCGGCAGCACGCGCATCCTCTCCAACGCGCCGGCCATGCACGAACTGCTCGCGGTGGCGAGCGGCATCGCGCCGACCGACTGCAACGTCCTCATCGTCGGCGCCACCGGCACCGGCAAGGAACTGCTCGCCCGCCACCTGCACGAACACAGCCACCGCGCCGCCGCCCCCTTCGTCGCGCTCAACTGCGGCGCGCTGTCCGAGGAACTGCTCGCCAACGAGCTGTTCGGGCACGAGCGCGGCGCCTTCACCGGCGCCGGCGCGACCAAGGCCGGCCTGATCGAGGCGGCGGGCGGCGGCACCCTCTTCCTCGACGAAGTCACCGAGATGTCGCCGGCGATGCAGGTCAAGCTGCTGCGCGTCCTCCAGGAGCGCGAGTACTACCGCCTCGGCGGCACGCAGGCGCTCGCCGCCGACGTGCGCTTCGTCGCCGCGACCAACCGCGACCCGGCGGCCTGGGTCGCCGACGGGCACTTCCGGCAGGACCTCTACTTCCGCCTCAACGTCGTCACCCTGAACCTGCCGCTGCTGCGCGAGCGACGCGGCGACATTCCGCTGCTCGCCCTGCACTTCCTCGCGCGCTTCGCGCGGCGCATGGACAAGGCGGTCGCCGAAATCCATCCCGACACCTTCGAGCGCCTGCTGGCGCACGATTTTCCGGGCAACATCCGCGAACTGGAAAACCTCATCGAGCGCGGCGTCGCGCTGGCGCGCGGCGCGTCGATCACGCCCGATCTGCTGCCGCCGGACGTCGGCCAGACGGCCGGCGAAACGGCGGCGGAAGCGGCCGGGGAGATGTCCGGAAAAACGGCAGCGGCGGGCGTCGCCCCGCTCGCCGAAATGGAACGCCTGCACATCCTGCACGCGCTCGAACACACCGGCGGCAACCGCGCGCTGGCCGCCCAGCTGCTCGGCATCGACCGCGTCTCGCTGTGGCGCAAGCTGCGCCGCTACGACGAAAGCACCGCCGGCACCGATTCCGACGCCAAGGGCGGCGCTTCCGGCTGAACCACGGAACGCGCAGCATCGCGCCCGAGCGCCGACGGCCGCACCGGCGCGACAAATCGTTACAGTCGCCGTGCGCGCCCTTCGGGTAAAATCGCGGCCCATGGAAAACGAACCGAAGCCGGCGGCCTTCAGCATTCCCGTCCGCGTTTACTACGAGGACACCGACGCCGGCGGCGTCGTCTACTACGCCAACTACTTGAAATACCTCGAACGCTGCCGCACCGAATGGCTGCGCCGCATCGGCGTCGATCAGTCCGATCTGCTGCGCGATCCGGGCATCGCTTTCGTCGTGCGCAGCGTCAATGTCGACTATCTGAAGCCGGCCCGCCTCGACGACGCGCTCGTCGTCGACCTCGACGTGGACAGCATCGGCCGCGCGCAGATCCACTTCCGCCAGCGCATCCGGCGCGCCAACCCGGCCGCGCCGGGCGGCTGGGACGAACTGATCGCGGGCGCGATCCAGATCGTTTGTGTAAACTCCGCCCAGATGAAAATCGCCTCAATTCCCCCTTCCCTGCGTTCCCGACTGGAAACCCCGCAATGAACGTCACGCAAGACCTCTCGATCCTGCACCTGATCCTCAACGCCAGCGCCGTCGTCCAGGCGGTGATGCTGCTTCTGGCCGGCGTCTCGTTCATGTCCTGGTACTACATCTTCCGCAAGTGGTTCGCGGTGAAGACCGCGCACGCGCAGACCGAGCAGTTCGAGCGCGACTTCTGGAGCGGCGGCGACCTCAACGCGATGTACCAGAGCGCCACCAGCAACCGTCACGAAACGGGCAGCATGGAGCGCATCTTCGAAGCCGGCTTCCGCGAATTCACCAAGCTGCGCAGCCAGAAGAACCTCGACCCGAAAGACGTCGTCGACGGTTCGCGGCGCGCCATGCGCGCCACCTTCCAGCGCGAGATGGACGCCATCGAGGCGCACCTCGCCTTCCTCGCCTCGGTCGGTTCGGTCAGCCCCTACATCGGCCTGTTCGGCACCGTCTGGGGCATCATGCACTCCTTCCGCGGCCTCTCCAACGTCGGCCAGGCGACGCTCTCCGCCGTCGCCCCGGGCATCGCCGAAGCGCTCGTCGCCACCGCCATCGGCCTCTTCGCGGCGATCCCCGCCGTGCTCGCCTACAACCGCTTCGCGCACGACATCGACCGCCTGTCGACCCGCTTCGAGTCCTTCATGGAAGAGTTCTCGAACATCATCCAGCGCCAGATGCGCTAAAAGGGAAACCCGGCCATGCGTCCGCGCCGCCTGAAAAACGAAATCAACGTCGTCCCCTACATCGACGTCATGCTCGTGCTGCTCGTCATCTTCATGGTGACGGCGCCGATGATGACCACCGCCAACATCGACCTGCCCTCGGTCGGCAAGGCGGCGCAGCAGGCCGAGAAGCCGCTGGAAGTGATCATCCGCGCCGACCGCACGCTGGCCCTGCGCGACCTCGCCCACGGCGGCAGCGAGCGCGAGGTGGACCGCAAGGAACTGACGCAGGCCGTGCTCGAAGCGCAGGCGCGCAATCCCGAGCAGCCGGTGCTCATTTCCGGCGACAAGAACGTCAAGTACGAAGCCGTGCTCGACATCATGGACGAGCTGCAGCGCCAGCAGGTCAAGCGCGTCGCGCTGAACGTCCAGGTCGGCGGCAAGTAAGCCCGTGATCCCGCACACCCGCCAGGAACCCGCCAAGTGGAAGGCGCTGTCGCTCGCCGCGCTGGTTCACGCGCTGCTGATCGCCGCGCTCTTCCTCGGCGTGCAGTGGAAGAGCCAGCCGCCGTCCGCCGTCGAGGTTGAAGTCTGGCGCGCCGCCCCCGCCCCGACGCCGCTGCCGCGCCCGGAGTCCAAACCCGAGCCGACGCCCGAACCCAAACCGCTGCCGAAACCGGAACCCAAGCCCGAACCGAAGCCCGAGCCCAAGCCGCCGGCCAAACCGGACATCGTGGTCAAGGAAGAGAAAAAACCGAAGGAAGCGGCGAAAAAGCCGGAGCCGCCCAAGAAGGAAGAGGCGAAGAAGCCGCCGGAGCCAAAGAAACCGGAGCCTCTCCCCCCTCGCGACAAATTCGACGACGAACTTCGGGCGGAAAAGCGTCTGCTCGAACAGCAGAAAGCCGTGCAGGACCAGCGCGCGCGCGCCGCCGCCGAGGCGAACCAGATGGCCCAGCTCAAGGCCGAGCAGGCCGCCGCCGGGCGCGCCCGCGGCCTCGCCGATTACGCGTCGAAGGTACGCGGCAAGATTCGCGGCAACATCGTGCTGCCGCCAGGCATCCAGGGCAATCCGGAAGCCGTTTTCGAAGTCACCCAGCTGCCGTCGGGCGAAGTGCTCGGCGTCAAGGTGCGCAAATCGAGCGGCAACGCGCTGCTCGACGCCGCCATCGAGCGCGCCATCCTCAAATCGTCGCCGCTGCCCAAGCCCGACCAGCCCGAACTGTTCGAGCGGGTGTTGAAGATTCCCTACAAGCCCTTCGAGGAATAAGCCGTCCGGCGCCTGCCGCAGGGCAAAATTACGTTCTGTTACAAACCCTTCCGGCGCCGAGCCGCTATAATCGCGGATTATTCAATCGACGCCATTCGCCCATGCATAGCTCCCTGCACAAAATGCGCCGCCTGGCCCTGGCCGCCTGCGGCGCACTGACGCTGCTGCAAGCCCCGGCGCACGCCGAACTGACGATCGAAATCACCGGCGCCGGCGCCAACCGCATCCCGCTGGCCGTCGCCGACTTCGGCGGCGACGCGGGCGTTTCGCGCGCGCTGACCTCCGTGGTGCGCGGCGACCTCGAACGCAGCGGCCTGTTCAAGATGATCGACGCCTCGGGCGCCGCGCTGACCGAAGCGTCGAGCCCGGTCTACGCCGACTGGAAGGCGCGCGGCGCCGACGCGCTGGCCGCCGGCAGCATAGCCGGCAGCCCGGACGGGCGCATGGAAGCGCGCTTCCGCCTGCACGACGTAAACAAGCAGGGCGTCCTCGGCGGCGCCGCCTTCGTCACCTCGAGCGGCATGCTGCGCGCCGCCGGCCACCGCATCGCCGACGTCATCTACGAAAAGCTGATCGGCGAGCCGGGCATTTTCTCGACGCGCATCGCGTACGTCGTGAAGGGCGGCCCCAACCGCTACGAACTGCACATCGCCGACGCCGACGGACAGAACGCGCAGGCCGCGCTGATCTCCAAGGAACCCATCATCTCGCCGGCGTGGTCGCCGGACGGCAGCCGTCTCGCCTACGTCTCCTTCGAGAACAAGAAGCCGATCATCTTCGTGCACTCGCTGGCCACCGGCAAACGCGTCGTCGCCGCCAATTTCAAGGGCTCCAACTCGGCGCCGGCGTGGTCGCCGGACGGCCGCAAGGTCGCGGTCGTGCTGTCCAAGGACGGCGGCTCGCAGATCTTCACGGTCAACGCCGACGGTTCCGGCGTGCAGCGCCTGGCCACGTCGTCGGCGATCGACACCGAGCCGAACTACTCGCCCGACGGCCAGCACATCTACTTCACCTCGGACCGCGGCGGCAGCCCGCAGATCTACCGGATCGGCGCCAGCGGCGGCGAAGTCCAGCGCATCAGCTTCGAAGGCAGCTACAACGTGTCGCCGCGCATCTCGCCGGACGGCAAATCGATGGCCTTCATCAGCCGGCGCGACGGCGGCTTCCGCCTCGCCGTGATGGACCTCGCGAGCAAGCAGGTGCAGGTGCTCACCGACTCGAACAAGGACGAGTCGCCGAGCTTCGCGCCGAACGGCCGCATGATCCTGATCGCCTCAGAAGCCGGCGGGCGCGGCGTCCTTTCCGCCGTGTCGATCGACGGCCGCATCAAGCAACGCCTTTCCATCCCTGCCGGCAACGTTCGCGAGCCGGCCTGGGGTCCTTTCGCCAAGTAGTACCCTTTGAATCCGACGCTGGAGAAATCATGAAACGCTCGTTCGCCCCCGCTGCATTTGCCGTTATTGTCGCAGCCTTGATCGCTGGCTGCAGCTCGACCCCGACCGGTCCGGAACAATCCGGCGCCCCCGTCGAATCGCGTGGCCCGGGCGTGGCGACCGTCACCACCGGCGGCGTCGAAGGCCGCGGCCTGCCGGCCGAGCTGACCGATCCGAAGAGCATCCTCTCCAAGCGCAGCGTCTACTTCGACTACGACAAGTTCGACGTCAAGGCCGAGTACAAGGATCTGGTCGCCGCGCACGCCAAGTTCCTGGCCAATAACCGCCAGTTCAAGATGCTGATCCAGGGCAACACCGACGAGCGCGGCAGCCGCGAATACAACCTCGCGCTCGGCCAGAAGCGCGCCGACGCCGTGAAGAAGACGCTGGTCCTGCTCGGCGCTCGCGAAGACCAGGTCGAATCGGTCAGCCTCGGCGAAGAGAAGCCGAAGAACGAAGGCCACGACGAAGCCGCGTACGCGCAGAACCGTCGCGCCGACATGCTCTACAGCGGCGAGTTCTAAGATGCGCCGGCCGCCGCTCGCCCGCCCGCATTCGCGTTCGCTCGTGCGTCCGGCCGTTTTTGCCCTGCTGCTCGCCACCCTTGGCGCGCAGCAGGCGCACGCCGGCCTTTTCGACGACGACGAGGCCCGGCGCCAGGTCAGCGACCTGACGATCAAGACCAACGAGCGCCTGGACACCATGGCCCGGGCGCAGATCGAACTGTCCAATCAGATTCAGGGCCTGCGCGAGGAAAACGCGCGCCTGCGCGGCCAGGTCGAAACGCTCACCTACGAGCTCGACTCGGCGAAAAAGCGGCAGCAGGATTTCTACGTCGACCTCGACGGCCGCCTGCGCAAGTTCGAAGCGCCGCCGGCCGCCGAAGCCAAACCGGGCGACGACGGCAAGGCGCCGGCCGACGCCGGACAGCCCGCTGCCAAGCCGCCGGCCGACCCGGCCGCCGAGACGCGCGAGTACGAAGCCGCGCTCAACCTGTTCAAGGCCGGCAAGGTCAAGGAAGCGGCCGCCGCCTTCGACGCCTTCGTCAGGACGCACCCGAACGGCACGCTGGCGCCGAGCGCCCAGTACTGGCTCGGCAACGCGCACTACGCGCTGCACGACTGCAAGAAGGCGATCGACGCGCAGCGCGTGCTGCTCGCCAAGTGGCCGGACAGCCCGAAAGCGCCGGACGCGCTGATCAACGTCGCCACCTGCCAGCAGGAACTCGGCGACGCCAAGGCCGCGAAGACGACGCTCGAAGCGGTGCTGATCAAGTACCCGGACAGCAGCGCCGCAGCCACCGCCAAGTCGCGCCTCAAGAAGAAGTAATCCCGTGCATAGCAACAAACCGGTCTCGCTGAAGATCAGCGAGATCTTCTTTTCGCTGCAGGGCGAAACCTCGCGCGCCGGCCTGCCCACCGTCTTCGTCCGCCTCACCGGCTGCCCGCTGCGCTGCGTCTGGTGCGATACCGAATACGCCTTCGCCGGCGGGCGCCTCCTGACGCTCGCCGAAATCCTCGCGGAAGTCGGCCGCCACGGCACGCGCACCGTCTGCGTCACCGGCGGCGAACCGCTCGCGCAGAAGGCCTGCCCGCCGCTGCTCGCAGCTCTCTGCGACGCCGGCTACGACGTCTCGCTGGAGACCTCCGGCGCGCTCGACATCGGCGGCGTCGACGCGCGTGTCTCGCGCATCGTCGATCTGAAAGCGCCGGGCTCCGGCGAACTTTCCAAGAACCGCTGGGAAAACCTCGCGCTGCTCACCGCACGCGACGAACTCAAGTTCGTGCTCAAGGACCGCACCGACTACGAGTGGGCGCGCGAGACCATCCGCGAACGCCGCCTCGACGCGCTCTGCCCCCTGCTCTTCTCGCCGGTGAAGGGCGATCTGGACCCGACGACGCTGGCCGAATGGCTGCTCGCCGACCGTCTGCCGGTGCGCTTCCAGATGCAGTTGCACAAGATTCTTTGGGGTAACATGAAGGGCAAGTAAGCCCCTGCGCCTCCCGGAGAAACCCGTCGTGAGCAACGAACGCCGCCATCATTCCCGCATCGCCTTCCACGCCCCCGCCCAGCTCGTCGCCGCGGACGGCAAGCTCGACGTCGTGCTGCTCGACATTTCGCTGAAAGGCGCCCTCGTCCGCCTGCCCGAAAACGCCGCGCTCGGACCCGGCGGCGAATGCGCGCTGCGCGTGCAGCTCGACCCGCTCGGCGACGCCATCCGCATGGAAGCGTGCGTCGCCCACGTCGAAGACCGCTGCGCCGGACTGCTCTGCCGGGAAATCGACCTCGACAGCATCACCCACCTGCGCCGCCTGGTCGAGCTCAACCTCGGCGACGCGGCGCTGCTCGAACGCGAACTCTCCGCGCTGATCGCCGAGTAGGCGCATCAAGCGCGCGCCAAGCGCGAATCAAGCCGGCGCCATCGCCGTCCCTCCCGCCTCAAACCCCCAGATAGCGCCGCCAGACGCCGTGATCGGCGTCGAGTTCGGCCGACGTTCCCGCCCACGCCACCTTGCCGCGTTCGAGGATCGTATGACGGTCGGCCAGCGCGATCAGGCGCTCGACGTACTTGTCGATGACGAGGATCGTCTGCCCGCTGCCGCGCAGCGCCGCCAGGCAGCGCCAGATCTCCTCGCGCACGAGCGGCGCCAGGCCCTCGCTCGCCTCGTCGAGGATCAGCAGGCGCGGATTGGTCATCAGCGCGCGCCCGATCGCCAGCATCTGCTGCTCGCCGCCCGACAGGCGCCCGCCCAGGTTGTCCGCGCGCTCGGCAAGGCGCGGGAAGAAGGCGTAGACGCGCTCCAGACTCCACGGCTCGCGTGCGCCGTGCCGGTTGGCGGCGAAGGCGACGAGGTTCTCGCGCACCGAAAGATTGGGGAAGATCTGCCGCCCCTCGGGGACCAGCGCGATCCCGGCGCGCCCGATGCGATCGGCCGGCAGCCCGTCGATGCGCTCACCGGCGAAGCGGATCGTTCCGCCGCGCGGCCGCGTCAGGCCGCAGATCGAGCGCACCGTCGTCGTCTTGCCCATGCCGTTGCGCCCAAGCAGCGTCGCCACCTCGCCCTCGGCCAGCGCGAGATCGACGCCGAACAGCACCTGGCTCGCCCCGTAGGCGGTTTCCAGATTTTCGATTTTGAGCAACGCGCTCACCAGACGGTCCTCCCTTTGCGGCGCGACAGCTTGCCCGTGGGCAGGTGGATACCGTCCGCCAACAACCAACCGGGCACCCTCACGCCTCGTCCCCCAGATAGGCGCGGCGCACCTCGGCGTCGGCGCGAATTTCGTCGGGCAGGCCGCTGGCGATCACGCGCCCGCCGACCAGCACCGAGATGCGGTCGGCCAGCCGGAAGACGGCATCCATATCGTGCTCGACGAGTAGTAGCGTGACCTGCCGCGCCAGCCGCTCGACCAGCTCGACCATGCGCGCCGACTCTTCCGGCCCCATGCCGGCCATCGGCTCGTCGAGCAGCAGCAGGCGCGGTCGCGTGCCGAGCGCCAGCGCCACTTCCAGGCAGCGCTGCTCGCCGTGCGACAGATTGCCGGCGCGGCGGCCGGCCAGCGCGCCGAGCCCGACGCGTTCGAGCAGCGCGCGCGCCTCCTCGACGATCGCCGTATCGCGCGCGAACGGGCGCCAGAAGCGGAAGCTCGTTCCCCAGTCGCGCGTGCGCGCCTGCACGGCGAGCGTCACGTTGTCGAGCACCGAGAGACGCGCGAAGACGTTGGTGATCTGGTAGGAGCGCGCCAGACCAAGCGCCGCGCGCTCGTGCATGGCGCGCCCGCCGACCTCCTGTCCGGCGAAGCGGATGCGGCCGGCGTCGGCGCGCAGCGCGCCGGACAGGGTGTGGATCAGCGTCGTCTTGCCGGCGCCGTTGGGGCCGATCAGCGCGTGCACCTCGCCGGCCTCGACGGCCAGCGTCGCGCCGTTCAGGGCGTAGACGCCGCCGAAATGCTTGCCGACGTCGCACACGTCGAGCAGCGGCGACGATGGCGGCGCGGCGCGCTCAGTCATCGCCGCGCCGCCTCGCGAAAAGGCCGGCGACGCCCTGCGGCGCCCAGAGGACGACGGCGAGCAACGCGAGGCCGAGGCCGATCTGCCAGTGCGGCGTGATTTCGACCAGCACTTCCTCGGCGACGAGCAGCAGCACCGCGCCGAGCACGCCGCCGTACAGGCTGCCGACGCCGCCCAGGATGACCATCACGAGCAGCGTACCGGACTGCATCCAGTGCAGCAGGCTGGGGCTCGCCAGTCCGCTCTGGCTGGCGAGCAGCGCGCCGGCCAGCCCGGCGAAGGCGCCGGCCAGCGCGAAGCAGGACAGCTTGTAGGCGAACACCGGATAGCCGAGCGCCTCCATGCGCGTCTCGTTCTCGCGGATGCCCTGGATGACGCGCCCGAAGCGCGCGTGCGCCAGCCGGTCGAAGGCGAACAGGGAAGCGGCGAGCAGCGCGAGGACGGCGTAGTAGAAGGCCGTGTCGTCCTTCAGGTCGATCCCGAACAGGGGCGCGCGGCCGCTCAGCGGCAGACCGTCGTCGCCGCCCCAGCCGGGCAGCGAAACGACGAGGTAGTAGGCCATCTGGGCGAAGGCCAGCGTGATCATGATGAAGTACACGCCGCGCGTGCGCAGGCTGAGCGCACCGATCAGCAGCGCGAGCAGACCCGCCGCGCCGAAGGCCGCGAGCCAGACGAGCGGCGCCGCCGCAACGCCGGCGCCGGCGAGCAGCGCTGCGCAGTAGGCGCCGGCGCCGAAGAAGGCGGCGTGCCCGAAGGAGACCATGCCGCCGAAGCCGAGCACCAGATTGAGGCTGCTCGCGGCGAGCGCGAAGATCAGCACGCGGCTCGCGAAGCTCACGTAGAAGCCCTGCCCGGCGGCCTGCGCCAGCCAGGGCAGCGCGCACAGGCCGACAAGGGCGGCGACGGCGAGCGCGCGGCGGCGCGTCGAGGAAACGTAGAGCCCCATCAGGCGCGCGCCGGGAAGAGGCCTTCCGGCCGCCAGAAAAGGATCGCCGCCATCAGCACGTAGATGAGAATGGAAGCGAGCGCCGGGCCGAGCGTAGACGCCACTTCCGGCGATGCGAACTCGCGCAGCAGCGAAGGCAGCACGGCGCGCCCGAGCGTGTCGACGAGGCCGACCAGCAGGCTGCCGACGAGCGCGCCGCGCATCGAGCCGATGCCTCCGATGACGATGACGACGAAGGCGAGGATCAGGATGCTCTCGCCCATGCCGACCTGCACCGCGAGCAGCGGCCCGAGGAGCGCGCCGGCCAGCGCGCAGAGTCCGGCACCGCAGGCGAAGACGACGGTGAACAGGCGGCGCACGTCGACGCCGAGCGCCTCGGTCATCTCGCGGTTCGACGCGCCGGCGCGCACCCACATGCCGACGCGCGTCCGCGCCACGACCCAGTAGAGCAGCGCGGCGACGGCAAGGCCGACGACGATGATCAGCAGGCGGTAGGACGGGTAGAAGAAGCCGCCGATTTCAACGGGACCGGCCAGCGCGTCGGGCGCGTTGAGCAGCACCGGCTGCGCACCCCAGAGCATGCGCACGCCCTCGTTGGCGAGCAGGATCAGGGCGAAGGTGGCGAGCACCTGCGCCAGATGGTCGCGCGCGTACAGGCGGCGCAGCAGCGAGACTTCGAGCGCGACGCCGAGCAGCGCGGTGCCGGCCACCGCCGCACCGACGCCGACCAGGAAGGAACCGCTGGCCTGCGCCGCGGCCGCCGCCAGATAGGCGCCGACCATGTACAGCGAGCCGTGCGCCAGATTGATCATGTCCATGATGCCGAAGACCAGCGTCAGCCCGGCCGCGAGCAGGAAGAGCATGAGGCCGAACTGGAGGCCGTTGAGCGCCTGTTCGAGGATGAGCTGGGTCATGGCGCGAACCGCCGGTAGACGCCGGCCGCGCGGCCGGCGGGGAAAGCGCGGGCGGCCCCGCTCACTTCATCTTGCACTGCGCGGCGTAGGCGTCGGCGTGGTTGGCGAACACCGTGCCCATCGTCTTGTTCGTCACGCGCCCCTGCGCGTCGCGGCCGATCACGCGCAGGTAGTAGTTCTGCACCGGGTAGTGGTTGACGTTGAACTTGAAGTCGCCGCGCACCGACTTGAAGCGCTTGGCTTCGAGCGCCTTGCGCACGGCGTCCTTGTCGTCGAGCTTGCCCTTCGTATCGCGCACCGCGGCGTCGATCAGCAGCGCCGCGTCGTAGCCCTGCGAGGCGTAGAGCGAGGGCAGGCGGCCGTATTCCTTCTGGAAGTCGGCGACAAAGCGCTTGTTCTCGGCGTTGTCCATGTCGTGCGCCCAGTGCGACGAGTTGAACATGCCGAGCATCGGCGCGCCGACCGCCTTGATCACGTCCTCGTCGGCCGAGAAGCCGGGCGCGAAGAGCTGCGTGTCGCGCGACAGGCCGGCGGCGACGAACTGCTTGACGAAGTTGATGCCCATGCCGCCGGGCAGGAAGAAAAACACGGCGTCCGGCTTCTGCGCGCGGATCTGCGCGAGTTCGGCGGCGTAGTCGAGCTGGCCGAGCTTGGTGTAGATTTCCTCGCTGCTCTTGCCTTTATAAAACCGCTTGAAACCGACCATCGCGTCCTTGCCGCCCGGGTAGTTCGGGGCGACCAGAACGACCTTGTTGAAGCCCTTGTCCTGCACGTACTTGCCGACCGCCTCGTGCAGGTTGTCGTTCTGCCAGGCGACGTTGAAGAAGTAGGTATTGCACTGCTCGCCGGCGTACTGCGAAGGACCGGCGTTGGCCGAGACGAAGAAGGTCTTGCTGTCGAACACCGCTGGCCCGACGGCGAGCATCAGGTTGGAGAAGACGATTCCGGTCATGAAGTCGACCTTGTCCTTCTTCAGGAATTTTTCGGTCGCCTGCTGCGCGATTTCCGGCTTCTGCTGGTCGTCGGCGACGATGACCTCGGCCGGCAGGCCGCCGAACTTGCCGTTCAGGTGTTTCAGCGCCAGATTGAAGCCGTCGCGGATGTCGACGCCGAGGCCGGCGCCGGGACCGGACAGCGTCGACAGGAAACCGACCTTGACCTTGTCGGCGGCATGGGCGGCGGTCGTGAGCATCAGGGCGGCGGCAAGGATCGACAGGCGTTTCCGGAACATCGTTTTCTCCGCGAGGGCTGGCTGAACGGGGCAAAAGAGCCCGGATTGTAGCGCAAGAACAAGCAGATACCATTCCGGCGGACGCCGAAAAACGGTATATTCGCCAGCCCATGAGCGAACAACACTCCCGACGCGCCGTCGTCCTTCTTTCCGGCGGACTCGACTCGGCGACCACGCTGGCCATCGCCCGCGCCACCGGCTTCGACTGCTACTGCCTGTCCTTCGACTACGGCCAGCGCCACCGCGCCGAACTCGCCGCCGCCGAGCGCGTGGCCCATGCGCTCGGCGCTCGCGAGCACCGCGTGCTGCGCTTCGACCTCGGCCAGTTCGGCGGCTCGGCGCTGACCGACAGCACGCTCGCCGTGCCGGTCGACGGCGTGCAGGACGACTGCATCCCGATCACCTACGTACCGGCGCGCAACACCATCATGCTGTCGCTGGCACTGGCCTGGGCCGAAGTGCTCGGCAGCCGCGACCTCTTCGTCGGCGTGAACGCCGTCGACTACTCGGGCTATCCCGACTGCCGGCCGGACTACATCGCCGCCTTCGAAACGATGGCCAACCTCGCCACGCGCGCCGCCGTCGAAGGCGCGCGGCTGACCATCCACGCACCGCTGATCGACCTCTCGAAGGCCGACATCATCCGGCGCGGCAGCGCGCTCGGCGTCGACTACGCGCTCACCGTCTCCTGCTACCAGGCAGACGCCGCCGGCCGCGCCTGCGGCGTCTGCGACTCGTGCCGCCTGCGCCGCGAAGGCTTCGCCGCCGCCGGCGTCGCCGACCCGACGCCCTACGTCGCCTGACCCGCGCCATGGCCGCCGGCGTCGCCCCGAACACCATCCTGTGGCTGGCCTTCGCGCTCGGCGCGGTGTTCGGCGCGGTCGCCAACCGCACGCACTTCTGCACCATGGGCGCCGTCGCCGACATCGTGAACATGGGCGACTGGAGCCGCATGCGCATGTGGCTGCTGGCCATCGCCATCGCCATTCTCGGCAGCAGCGCGCTGCACGCCGCCGGCCTGATCGACCTCGACAAGACGATCTACCGCGGCGACCGGCTCCTCTGGCTGTCGTGCATCGTCGGCGGACTCTGCTTCGGCGCCGGCATGGTCCTCGCTTCGGGCTGCGGCGGCAAGACGCTGATCCGCATCGGCGGCGGCAACCTCAAATCGCTGGTCGTCTTCCTCGTCCTCGGCCTCGTCGCCTACATGACGCTGCGCGGCGTCTTCGGCCTCTTCCGCGTCAACGTGCTGGAAAAGGCCGCCCTCGCGCTGCCCGGCGGCCAGGACCTGCCGGCCCTCGTCGCCGGCACCGGAATCGCCCCTGCGTCCGCGCTGGCCGCCTGCGCCCTGCTCGTCGGCGGCGGCCTGCTCGCCTTCGTCTTCGCGCGGCGCGACTTCCTCCGCGCCGACAATCTGCTCGGCGGTATCGCGGTCGGCCTCGTCGTGGTCGGCGGCTGGTATGTCAGCGGCCATCTCGGCTATCTCGCCGAAGACCCGGACACCCTGCAGGAAGCTTTCGTCGCCACCAACAGCGGACGCATGGAGTCGCTGACCTTCGTCGCGCCGCAGGCCTACACACTCGAACTCCTGATGCTGTGGTCCGACAGCAGCCGCAAGCTGAGCTTCACGATCGCCTGCGCGCTCGGCGTGATCGCCGGCAGCCTGGCCTACGCGCTGGCGACACGCAGCTTCCGCTGGGAAGGCTTCCGCGACGTCGAGGACACCGCCAACCATCTGCTCGGCGCGGCGCTGATGGGCTTCGGCGGCGTCGTCGGCATGGGCTGCACGATCGGCCAGGGCATCAGCGGCGTATCGACGCTGGCCGCCGGCTCGATTCTGACCCTGCTGGCCATCGTCGCCGGCGCCGTCGCCATGCTGAAATACCAGTACTGGCGGGTGATACGCGAGGCCTGAGAACGACCCCAACGCACCGCCCGGAAAATTTTCTCGATATCCGGTTTGACAGCGCCCGAGCCGCTCACTATAATGCGCGCTTCCTTTCGGGGGTCGGTAGCTCAGTCGGTAGAGCAGCGGACTTTTAATCCGTTGGTCGCGAGTTCGAATCTCGCCCGACCCACCAATTCCCGGGAAAATTCTGGGTCGTTAGCTCAGCTGGTAGAGCAGCGGACTCTTAATCCGTAGGTCGAGTGTTCGAATCACTCACGACCCACCAGAATTCCGGAAACGGCCTCCCCTGCGGAGGCCGTTTTCATTTCTTGCGTTCGAATGCTCAAATAGATGCAAGACCGGTAGGCGATCCGCCGCCAAAAATCCACCTCACAGAACTCGCCTGCCCCACGCAGCCAGCGATCTAGCTGCATAGGGCCTATCGCTCAGAAGTGGCGGCTCTCACTTTGAAGAGATAAACGCCACACGCGAAGATTACGAGAACACTCCCCAAAGCCCCCATAACAAGAGCGAATCCGAGGTACGCCCCTTCGGCCCCGAACAAGATTTCCCCGACCAATTTCCCAAGGCGGCACATCCGAACCGAGTGAAGACCACTGCAGCTCTGCCCCTCCAGACTCCCGGCTGACAATGTTTGCCAAGCAACGAACAAGGGATAAAGGCCAAGCGCAGAGAATCCGATCACAACCGAAACGAGGTCCGAACGAGAAGGTGATCCCGCCATGAATACATGCGCCAAATAAATATTCAAAAATCATAACACTTACCCAAAGCCCGCTACGCATTGCATGAAGCTGGAGTCAGATTACAGCCGCGACCAACTTGAAAGAAAAATGCAGGACGCAATTTGCCATTGGATCAGGCCAGCGGGTGATGCAAGGCGCGAAGCGATCGCCGCCCCCCCCTACCGCAGGTCGAGCGCTCGATTTACTCGTGCCCCATCAGAATTAGAAACGGCCTCCCCTGCGGAGGCCGTTTTCATTTCGGCGCCGCAGCGGCGCGGAATTTGGCACACTGGCGCCAATCTTTCGCCGCCGAGCGCCCATGTTCTTCCTGAAGAAACTTCTTACCGCCCTGCTGCTGCCGCCCGTCGCGCCGCTGCTGCTCGCCGCCTGCGGGCTGCTGCTCCTGCGTTGGCGCCGTAGGCTCGGCCTCGGGCTGGCATGGACCGGCATCGGCGTGCTCTTCGCCCTGTCCACGCCCCCCGTATCGAACGCACTGCTCGACGGCCTGCGCATCTACCCGCCGCCCGCGCGGGAGGAAATGGCGCGCGCGCAGGCCATCGTCGTGCTCGCCGGCGGAATCCAGCGCGACGCCGCCGAGTACGGCGGCGCCGACGTGATCGACGGCCATTCGCTGCTGCGCCTGCGCTACGCGGCGCATCTGCACCGGCAAACGCAACTGCCGCTGCTGCTGACGGGCGGTGCGCCGCAAGGCGGCACGGCGGAAGCGGAGGCGATGGCGCAGGCGCTGCGGACCGACTTCGGCCTGGACGCACGCTGGCTGGAGACAGCATCCCTCGACACCCGCGACAACGCGCGCCATTCTGCTGCGCTGCTGCGCGCGCAGGGCGTCGACACGGTGCTGCTGGTAACCGAGGGCGTGCACATGCGGCGCGCCGCGTATGAATTCGAGCAGGCCGGCCTGCTCGTGATCCCCGCGCCCACCGTGCTCGGTGGCGGGCGCCGCGCGAACGGACCGGGCTGGCTGCCCGGCCCGGCCCATCTTCAACGTAGCAGCGCCGCCCTGCACGAATGGCTGGGCATCGCCGCGACGCGCCTGCGCCCGTGACCGGGACTTAGGCGCCGACCTGCGCTTCGAGGTGGCGGGCCAGCGCCACCAGGCGCGGCGCCAGTTCCTCCTCGAGCTGGCGCGGCGTCACCGCGAAGGCCGGGCCGCTGATCGAGAGCACCAGCAGGTCGGCGCCCGGCGCGCCGGCGAGCGGCACGGCGGCGGCGTTGACGTCCTTCTTCCACTCGGCGAGCGAGAGGCAGTAGCCGCGCTCGCGGTAGCGCGCCAGTTCGCGCTCGATCGCGGCGTTCTGCGCCGGCCACGCCGCGCCTTCGCGCAGCGCCAGCTGTTCGAGCAGGTAGGCGCGTTCGGCCGCCGGCAGGCCGGCCAGGAAGGCGCGGCCGATCGAGGTGGTGGCGAGCGGCAGCTGCGTGCCGGCGTTGACGCGCAGCGTCACGTTGCTCGCGCTGCGGCAGTTCTCCAGATAGATCATCGACAGGCGGTCGCGCGTCGCCAGCGAGACCAGGGCATGCGTCGCATCGGCCAGCGCCTGCATGTGCGGCCGCCCGGCGTCGCGCACGCGCAGGTTGGCGAGCGCCGCGTAGCCGAGCGCCAGCACCGACGGGCCGACGCGGTAGCGGCGGCGGACCGCATCGTGGCGCAGATAACCGAGTTCGACGAGCGTGCGCGTCAGGCGCGAGACGGTCGACTTGGGCAGGCCGCTGTGCGCCGCCAGTTCGCCGTTCGACAGCTCGGGTTCCTGCGGCGAAAAGCAGCGCAGCAGTTCCAGCCCGCGCGCCAGGGCGGCGACACCTTCGATCTGGATATCTTTTGATTGTTCCATGATGCGGAATGTATCTCCAACTCGTTCCGTATAGCAAGCCTTTCTGTGATTACAATCGGCCCCAGACATTCATCCGGACAAGGAGCTTCTGCATGGCCAAGGACCCGAAGGCCCAGTTCTGCTGGGAAGACCCGCTGCTGCTCGACGCGCAGCTGAGCGAGGAAGAGCGCATGCTGCGCGACGCGGCGCGCGACTACTGCCAGGGTCAGTTGATGCCGCGCGTGCAGGCGTCCTTCCGCAACGAGCGGACGGACCCGGAAATCTTCCGCGAAATGGGCGCGATGGGGCTGCTCGGGCCGACCATCCCGGCCGAGTACGGCGGCGCCGGCCTCAACTACGTGAGCTACGGCCTCGTCGCGCGCGAGGTCGAGCGCGTCGATTCGGGCTACCGCTCGATGATGAGCGTGCAGTCCTCGCTGGTCATGGTGCCGATCTTCGAGTTCGGCAGCGAAGCGCAGAAGCGCAAGTACCTGCCGAAGCTGGCGAGCGGCGAGTGGATCGGCTGCTTCGGACTGACCGAGCCGAACCACGGCTCCGACCCGGGCAGCATGGAGACGCGGGCGCGCAAGGTCGACGGCGGCTACCTGCTGTCGGGCAGCAAGATGTGGATCACCAACTCGCCGATCGCCGACGTCTTCGTCGTCTGGGCCAAGAATGACGCCGGAGACATCCGCGGCTTCGTGCTCGAAAAGGGAATGAAGGGACTCTCGGCGCCGGCCATCCACGGCAAGGTCGGCCTGCGCACCTCGATCACCGGCGAGATCGTGATGGACGAAGTCTTCGTCCCGGCCGAGAACGAGTTCCCCGAGGTGAAGGGCCTGAAAGGTCCGTTCACCTGCCTCAACTCGGCGCGCTACGGCATCGCCTGGGGCGCGCTCGGCGCCGCCGAGTTCTGCTGGCACGCGGCGCGCCAGTACACGCTGGACCGCAAACAGTTCGGCCGCCCGCTCGCCGCCAACCAGCTGATCCAGAAGAAGCTGGCCGACATGCAGACCGAGATCGCGCTCGCCCTGCAGGGGTGCCTGCGCCTCGGACGCATGAAGGACGAGGGGACGGCGGCGCCGGAGATCACCTCGATCATGAAGCGCAACTCCTGCGGCAAATCGCTCGACATCGCCCGCGTCGCGCGCGACATGCTCGGCGGCAACGGCATCTCGGACGAGTACGGCGTCATCCGCCACGTCGTGAACCTCGAAGTGGTGAACACCTACGAAGGCACGCACGACGTGCATGCGCTGATCCTCGGCCGCGCGCAGACCGGCATCGCGGCTTTCGCCAACTGAGCGCGAGATGTCCGGCGCCCTCTCCCACCTGCGCGTTCTCGACCTCTCGCGCGTGCTCGCCGGGCCGTGGGCCAGCCAGCTGCTGGCCGACCTCGGCGCCGAGGTGATCAAGGTCGAGAAGCCCGGCAGCGGCGACGACACGCGCGGCTGGGGCCCGCCCTGGCTGGCCGACGGCGCCGGCGAGCCGACGCGCGAGGCGGCCTACTTCCTGTGCACCAACCGCAACAAGCGCTCGCTCACCGTCGACATCGCACGCCCCGAGGGGCAGGCCATCGTCCGCGAACTGGCGGCCGGCGCCGACGTCGTCATCGAGAACTTCAAGGTCGGCGGACTGGCCGCCTACGGCCTCGACTACGCCAGCCTGCGCGCACTCAATCCCAAGCTCGTGTATTGCTCGATCACCGGCTTCGGCCAGGACGGCCCCTACGCCGCGCGCGCCGGCTACGATTTCCTGATCCAGGGCATGGGCGGCCTGATGAGCCTGACCGGGACGCCGGCCGGCGAGCCCGGCGCCGGCCCGCAGAAGGTCGGCGTCGCGCTCACCGACATCCTGACCGGCCTCTACGCGTCCAACGCCATCCTCGCCGCGCTCGCGCACCGCGACCGCGACGGCCTGCGCACCGGCGACGGCCAGCACATCGACCTCGCGCTGCTCGACGTGCAGGTCGCCTGCCTCGCCAACCAGGCGATGAACTACCTCGTCTCGGGAACGCCGCCGCGCCGCATGGGCAATGCGCACCCGAACATCGTCCCCTACCAGGACTTCCCGACCGCCGACGGCGACATGATCCTGGCCATCGGCAACGACGGCCAGTTCGCGCGCTTCTGCGAGATCGCCGGGCATCCCGAATGGGCGACGGACGAGCGCTTCGCGAACAACGCGGCGCGCGTCCGCCACCGCAAGGAACTGATCCCGCTGCTGCGCCGGACGACCGTGCTGCGCACGACGGCCGCCTGGATCGCCGCGCTCGAGAACGCCGCCGTGCCCTGCGGCCCGATCAACGACCTGGCCGGCGTCTTCGCCGACCCGCAGGTGCAGGCGCGCGGGCTGCGCGTCGACCTGCCGCACGCCGCCGGCGGCGTCGCGCCGCAGGTGTCCAACCCGATCCGCCTGTCGGCGACGCCGGTCGCCTACCGCACCGCGCCGCCGACGCTGGGCGCGGACACCGATGCCGTGCTGCGCGCCCTCGGCCGCAGCGACGCCGAGATTGCCGCACTGCACAAGGAGGGAATCGTTTAGCACGGGAAATTTCGCCCTAAATTTTCGCCCTAGAATCGGACTCGCAGTACCCAAAACACAATAGAGGAGACAAACCGATGAAACGCCAATCCACCCTGAGCCGCGCCCTGCTGACCGCCGTCGCGGCCGCCTGCATCTCCGTTCCGGCGCACGCCGCCGAATTCGTCAACGTGCTGACCGGCGGCACCAGCGGGGTCTATTACCCGCTCGGCGTCGCCCTGTCGCAGATCTACGGCAAGGCCCTGCCCGGCGCCAAGACCTCGGTGCAGGCGACCAAGGCCAGCGCCGAGAACCTCAACCTGCTGCAGGCCGGGCGCGGCGAGATCGCCTTCACGCTCGGCGATTCGCTCTCCGACGCCTGGAAGGGCGACGAGGAAGCCGGCTTCAAGACGCCGCTGAAGAAGCTGCGCACGGTCGCCGCCGTCTATCCGAACTACATCCAGATCATCGCCAGCGCCGATTCGGGCATCCGCTCGCTGGCCGACCTCAAGGGCAAGCGCATCGCCGTCGGCGCGCCGAAGTCGGGCACCGAGCTGAACGCGCGCGCGATCTTCAAGGGCGCCGGCATGAGCTACAAGGATTTCGGCAAGATCGAGTACCTGCCCTTCGGCGAATCGGTCGAGCTGATGAAGAACCGCCAGCTCGACGCGACGCTGATCTCGGCCGGCCTCGGCGTGGCGGCGGTGCGCGACCTCGCCGTCGCGCAGAAGATCGTCATCGTGCCGATCCCGCCCGAAGTCGTCGCCAAAATCGGCGAGCCGGCCTATCTGTCGGCCAACGTTCCGGCCAAGACCTACGAAGGCCAGACGGCCGACGTGCCCTCGGTGGCGGTGCAGAACTTCCTCGTCACGCACGAGGGCGTGCCGCTCGACACGGTTTACAAGATGACGCGCTCGATGTTCGACAACCTCGACCAGCTGACCGCAGCGCACGCCGCCGCCAAGGCCATCCGCAAGGAGGACGCGGCCAAGCAGCCGCCGGTGCCGCTGCATCCGGGCGCCGAGAAATACTACCGCGAAGTCGGCCTGCTCAAGTGAGCCGTCGCGGGGCGCGCCGGATTCCGGCCGCCCCGCCCGTTCGTCGTCCGCATTCGCCCGGGAGTCCCCGCATGTCGAACCATCACGCCGCACCCGAAGAATTCCACGAGCACGGCCAGCAGCGCAATCTGAGCGGGCTGGCGCAGCACGTGCTGATCGCCGCCGCGCTCTGCTTCTCCGTCTATCAGCTGGTCGTCGCCGCCTTTCACCCGCTCTCCAGCCTGGTGATCCGCTCGCTGCACGTCGGTTTCCTGCTGCTGCTCATCTTCCTGCTCTACCCGGCGCGCCGGAAGGGGCAGTTCAACAAGCTGCCCTGGCACGACTGGCTGCTCGCCTTCGGTGCCTTCGGACTGGCCACCTATCACTGGATCTTCGAGGCCGACCTGATCCAGCGTTCGGGCGATCCGAGCACCGCCGACCTCGTCGTCGGCGGGCTGGTCATCGTCCTCGTCTTCGAGGGCGCGCGGCGCATCCTCGGCCTGGCGCTGCCCATCGTCTGCGCGCTGTTCCTGCTCTACGGCGTGTTCGGCCAGTACCTGCCGGAAGCGCTCGCCCACCGCGGCTATGGGCTGGACCAGATCATCGGCCAGCTCTACCTGTCGAGCGAGGGCATCTACGGCATCCCGACGCTGGTCTCGGCGACCTACATCTTCCTCTTCATCCTGTTCGGCGCCTTCCTCGAACACGCCGGCATGATCCACCTGTTCAACTCGCTGGCGCTCGGCCTCGTCGGCCAGGCGCGCGGCGGACCGGCCAAGGTGGCGGTGATCTCGTCCGGCTTCATGGGCACCATCTCCGGCTCGGGCGTCGCCAACGTGCTCACCGTCGGCCAGTTCACGATCCCGCTGATGAAGCGCTTCGGCTATTCGTCGGTGTTCGCCGGCGCGGTCGAGGCGACGGCGTCGATGGGCGGCCAGATCATGCCGCCGGTGATGGGCGCGGTGGCCTTCATCATGGCCGAGACGCTCAACGTGCCCTACGCCGACATCGTCAAGGCGGCGGTCATTCCGGCCCTGCTCTACTACTTCACCGCGTTCTGGATGGTGCATCTCGAAGCCGGGCGCATGAAGCTGCACGGCCTGCCCAAGGAGGAATGCCCGAATCCGTGGACGGCGCTCAAGGAAAGCTGGTATCTGGCGCTGCCGCTGGCGGTGCTGGTCGGCATGCTGTTCCACGGCTTCACGCCGATGTTCTCGGGCATGATGGGCCTCGCGCTGACCGCCATCCTGATCCTCGGCGCGGCGATCGCGGCGCGCATCAACCAGCAGGCCTTCCGCTACGTGTTCTGGCTGGCCATGGGGCTGAGCGCGGCGTCCTTCGCCAAGTGGGGCATCTATCCGGTGCTCGCGACGATCTGCGCGCTCTCACTGCTCTGCCTGCGCATCAAGGGCGGCCGCAAGACGCTGCACACGATGCGCGCCAGCCTCACCGACGGCGCCAAGCAGGCGCTGCCGGTCGGCATCGCCTGCGCCATCGTCGGCGTGATCATCGGCGTGCTGACGCTGACCGGCGCAGCGTCGAACTTCGCCGGCTTCATCCTCGGCGTCGGCGAAAAGAGCCTCTTCCTCTCGCTGGTGCTGACCATGATCGTCTGCCTGATCCTCGGCATGGGCATCCCGACCATCCCGAACTACATCATCACCAGCTCGATCGCCGCGCCGGCGCTGCTCAAGCTCGGCGTGCCGCTGATCGTCAGCCACATGTTCGTCTTCTACTTCGGCATCATGGCCGACCTGACGCCGCCGGTGGCGCTCGCCGCCTTCGCCGCCGCGTCGATCGCCAAGGACTCGCCGATGAAGATCGGCTTCAAGGCGACGCAGATCGCCATCGCCGGCTTCGTCGTCCCCTACATGGCGGTCTACCAGCCGATGCTGATGCTGCAGGGCGACCTGACCTTCGCCGGCGTCGCCTATATCGTCGCCAAGGCGCTGCTCGCCATCGTGCTGTGGGGCGCCGCCGCCATCGGCTACCTGAGCGCGCCGCTCAACTGGCCGGAACGCCTGCTGGCGGCCGGCGCGGCGCTGCTCCTGGTGGCCGCCGTGCCGCTCACCGACGAACTCGGGATGGGACTGGGCGTGGCGCTGTTCGCCTGGCACCGCTTCAAGGCGCGCCGAATGGCGCCCGCCTGATGGCGCTCTGCCTCACCGCCGGCGCGCTCGCCGCGACGCTGGCGCTGCAGGGCTTCACGCTGGCGTGGACGCACTCGATCGAGAAGACGCGCTGGGAGGAGGGCTGGCGCATCGCGGACGGCCGGCTGCAACTGGTCGCCGCGCGCATCCGGGGCAGCGGCGCCGGGATGGAGCCGCCGGCCGACGCCGTGCTGCGCGACGGCGTCTGGCACTACCGGCCACAGGTGGCGCCGCAGACCCGCCTGCGGCTCGCCCATACGCCTTACACGGCGGGTTACGAACTGTGCGACGGCGGCGGCTGCCGGCCGCTTGCCGAGCATCTGCCGGGCCTGCCGGCCAGCGCGGAGATCGAGCTGGCGCCCTGCCCGCCCGCCGTCCGCTGAGGCTCGGCCGGAGGGAAAGCGGGCGCGCGGCGCGTCAGGGGCGCGGCGCGGTGCGCCGCTCGCGCGCGGCGCCGGCCGGCGGGATTTCGATGTTCAGCGCCGGATACGCCTGCGCCAGCCGGTCGGCCACCCAGGGATTCGCTTCGTAGGTGAATTCGCGCGCCTCCAGCGGCGCGCCGGACCAGGCCTCGACGAACAGGGCCACGGCGGCCGAGCGGCTGACGCCGTATTCGCAATGCACCATCACCGAAATCTCGAACGGCGCCGCGTGCAGTTCGTGCACGAAGTCGCCGATGCGCCGGGCCAGCGCCAGGTCGAACAGGCCCGGCATCGGCGCCGGCAGATATTCGTCGGCCGGCAGCGCGTCGAAGAAGGAAAGGCGCAGGACGTGGCGGAAGGCCGGGTCGAGGCGGGCCTCGGGCGTACCCGGGTCGGTGATCGAAATGACCGCCATGTAGGGGTTGCCGGCGAGCGACTCGGCGAGCTGGCGGGAGGCGTAGTAGACGCGGGTGATGGTCATCGCGGGCGGCGCATCCTATTCCATGAAAACCGGGTCGGAAAAAACCAGGGTACCGTCCTTGCGCATCATCAGGTTGTCCGCCTTGATCAGGTCGGGCAAGGCGCCGTACTCCTGGGAGAAGCCTTCGAGCGCGTGCAGCGACTCGCGCACCGCGTCGGTCCAGCCCATCGGCGTCGCCACCAGATGATGCAGCGCGATGCGCCCCATGTCCTGCGCGAGGTTGCGCCACACCAGGCAGGCGTCGAAATAGGACGAGGAAATCTTGGTCGCCAGTTCGGCGGCGTCGCCGGCGCTGGGCAGCGGGTAGAGCTTTTCGACCTCGACGATGTGGAAGGGGAAGCCCCGGCTGGAACGGCCGACCGTGCCGTGATCCGCGAAGACGACCGGGAAATGTCGGCCGGTCGGGCGGTCGGGCGCCGTGTAGTAGGCGTAGTCGGTCGGCGAGGACAGTACCTTGAAGACGCGCTCCTGTCCGTCGACGACGTCGCCGTCGAGAACGATGGTGCTCTCGCCGCGCCCAATCTCGGTGCGGCCGTTGAGCAGAGGGTGGTCCGGCACCGGATCGGCGATGATCGAACCGCCGTTCTGTGCATTGCCGCCCGGATTCGCTGTGGTCATGACCTTCTCCGCCGAAAAATCTTCAAGCGCGAGGACGGCGCAGGGGGCAGACAGGCGCCCCCCGCGCCGCGGAGCGGGCGACGCTCAGGCGACGATGTGCGCGCCGGCGTCGACGTAGATCGTCTGCCCGGTCATGCCGGACGAGCCCGGCGAGCACAGGAAGGCGGTCAGCGCGCCGACTTCGTCGATCGTCACGTTGCGCCCGAGCGGCGCCTTGACGGCGTCGGATTCGAGCAGCTGATTGAAGTTGGCGATGCCGGACGCGGCGCGCGTCATGATCGGGCCGGGCGACACGGCGAAGACGCGGATGCCCTTCGGGCCGAGATCGTAGGCCATGTAGCGCACGGCCGATTCGAGCGCGGCCTTGATGATGCCCATCACGCCGTAGTTGCGCACGACGCGCTCGGCGCCCAGGTAGGACATGGTGATCAGCGAGCCGCCCTCGGCCATCAGCGGTTCGAGCGCCTTGGCCAGGCGCAGGAAGCTGTGGCAGGAGATGTTCATGGCCGAATCGAAGCCGGCTTCCGAGGTGTCGATGACGCGGCCGTGCAGATCGTCGGCGGTGCAGAAGGCCATCGAGTGAATCGCGAAGTCGATCTGACCGAAGGTTTCGCCGCATTTCTGGACGACGCCTTCGAGGCTGCCCGGCTGGGTGACGTCGAGCTTCTCGAAGAGGCGCGCGCCGAGGGCCTCGGCGAGCGGCTGCGTGTATTTCGCGGTCTTCTCGTTCTGGTAGGTCAGGGCGATCTCGGCGCCCTGCTCGCGCAGCGCTCTGGCCACCGCGTAGGCGATCGACTTGTCGTTGGCGAGGCCGGTGATCAGGCCCTTCTTGCCGGCCAGCGGCAGCAGGGGGTTGGTCGCGTTGTCAAAACTCATGGTGCTCTCCCGTTTATGAATTCTAGGCATCGTGATCGCTGTCGATGTTGCGCTGCAGCATCAACGTATTGTGGCACATTCCGGCGACGCATAGATGACAAATCCCCTACAGGCGGAACGGGCAATGAAAACGCCGCCCGCAGGCGGCGTTTTCGGGAGCGGCCGGGCGCTTACTTGGCGGCCGCGTCCACCACGGCGAGCGCCGTCATGTTGACCAGGCGGCGCACGGTCGTCGTCGAGGTCAGCACGTGCACCGGACGCGCCGTGCCGAGCAGGATCGGGCCGATGGTGATGCCTTCGCCGCCGGTCATCTTGAGCAGGTTGTACGAGATGTTGGCGGAATCGAGGTTGGGCATGACCAGCACGTTGGCTTCGCCGGTCAGCGGCGACTCGGGATCGGAGCGGTGGCGGATTTCCTCCGAGAGCGCGGCGTCGCCGTGCATCTCGCCGTCGGCTTCGAGTTCCGGCGCGCGCTCGTGCAGCAGGCGCGTTGCTTCGGCCATCTTGCACGCCGAGGCGGAGGCCGCGGAGCCGAAGTTCGAATGCGAGAGCAGCGCGACCTTCGGCTGCAGGCCGAAGCGGCGCACGGTGTCGGCGGCCAGGTGTGCGATCTCGGCGAGCTGCGCGGCGCTGGGGTTCTCATTGACGTGCGTGTCGCACAGGAACAGCGCGCGGCCGGGCAGCAGCAGGTGGTTCATGGCGGCCAGCGTGGTGCAGCCGGGCGCCTTGCCGATGATCTCCTCGACCTGGCGCAGGTGGTGCGCGAAGCGGCCGGAGACGCCGCAGATCAGGGCGTCGGCGTAGCCGAGCTGGACCAGCACGGCGCCGATGATGGTGGTGTCCTGGCGCAGGCGGATCTTGGCGATCTCGATGGTCACGCCGTGGCGCTTCATCTGCTGGTGATAGCTCGTCCAGCATTCCTTGTAGCGCTCGTCGCTGTTCGGATTGACCACCTCGAAGTGCTCGCCCATCTTGAGCTTGGAGCCGATCTTCTCGAGGCGCATGGCGATCACTTCCGGACGGCCGACCAGGATCGGCTTGGCCAGGCGCTCTTCGAGGACGATCTGCACGGCGCGCAGGACGCGCTCATCCTCGCCTTCCGCGTAAACGATGCGCTTGACCGCGCCCTGCTTGGCGGCCGAGAAGACGGCGCGCATGCCGACGCCGGTGTGGTAGATGAAGCCCTTGAGCTTCTCGCGGTAGGCGACCATGTCGGTGATCGGACGCGTGGCGACGCCGGAGTCGGCGGCGGCCTGCGCGACGGCCGGCGCGATGGTCGTGATCAGGCGCGGGTCGAAGGCCTTCGGGATCAGGTATTCGGGGCCGAAGGCGAGTTCCTGGCCGGGGTAGGCCATCGCCACTTCGTTGCTCACTTCCTCTTCGGCCATGGCGGCGATCGCGCGCACGCAGGCCAGCTTCATTTCCTCGGTGATGCGCGAGGCGCCCGAATCGAGCGCGCCGCGGAAGATGAAGGGGAAGCAGAGGACGTTGTTGACCTGGTTCGGGTAGTCCGAGCGACCGGTCGCGATGATCGCGTCGGGACGCACCGACTTGGCCAGCTCGGGCATGATTTCCGGCGTCGGGTTGGCGAGCGCGAAGACGATCGGCTGCTTGGCCATCGTCGCGACCATTTCGGGCTTCAGCACGCCGCCCGAGGAGAGGCCGAGGAAGACGTCGGCGCCGTCGATGGCGTCGGCCAGCGTGCGCGCGGCGGTCTCCTGCGCGTAGCGCGCCTTGGTCGGTTCCATGTTGGCGTCGCGGCCGACGTAGATGACGCCCTTCGAGTCGCAGACGGTGATGTTCTCGCGCTTGATGCCGAGGTCGCACCACAGGTCGAGGCAGGAAATGGCGGCGGCGCCGGCGCCCGAGCACACCACCTTGACTGCGTCGAGGCGCTTGCCGATCAGCTTGAGCGCGTTGAGCATGGCGGCGGCCGAAATGATCGCGGTGCCGTGCTGGTCGTCGTGGAAGACCGGGATCGACATGCGCTCCTTGAGCTTCTTCTCGATGTAGAAGCACTCGGGCGCCTTGATGTCCTCGAGGTTGACGCCGCCGAGCGTCGGCTCGAGCGCGGCGATCATATCGATCAGCTTGTCGGGGTCGTTCTCGGCCAGCTCGATGTCGAACACGTCGATGCCGGCGAACTTCTTGAACAGGCAGCCCTTGCCTTCCATCACCGGCTTCGAGGCGAGCGGGCCGATGTTGCCGAGGCCGAGCACGGCGGTGCCGTTGGTGACGACGCCGACGAGGTTGGCGCGCGAGGTGTACAGGCTGGCGTTGGCCGGATCTTCGACGATCGCGTCGCAGGCATAGGCGACGCCGGGCGAGTAGGCGAGCGCGAGGTCGCGCTGGTTGGTCAGGCCCTTGGTCGGACGCACGGAAATCTTGCCCGGCGTCGGGTACTGGTGATATTCGAGCGCGGCTTCGCGCAGATCCTTCTCCAAAGGCTTTTCCATTGCGGCTCCTGATGCGTGTTCGTCAACTTGCGAAACCCGCCACTGTAATCCAGTCGCGTATTTTTCACAAAAACGTGGAGCATGGGTGGAAAGGGCCGGGCGGGTAAATTGTGGATTTCCGCAGGTTCCGGAGGCGAGCCAACGCCTTGTCGCAGCGGGGAAAAGCAATGACAATGTCAGGTCGCCGCCACCTCCCGCCCACAGCAGCCCTTCCGTGCCCGCCAGCCCGCCGCCCGCCAGTCACGCCCCCGCCCGCCCCGCGGCCACGCCGCAGCGCATGCAGCGAGCGCTGTTCGTCGCCGGCGCGCTGTTCGTCGCCCTGCTCTGGAGCGTGCTCGGCGTGCACCTTGCCGGCGACCGCGCGCGCGAACTGCAGCGCGCGCAGGAGCGGCTCGACGCCCTCGTCGGCGGCTACGAGGCGGGCACGCGCAGCGCGCTGACGCTCGCCGAGTTCGCCCTGCGCGACATCGCGCACGAGTACCGCGACTACCGGGAACGCCCGCGACAGATGCGCGAGGCGCTGGCGCGCATCAAGGAAAGCACCGGCGGCAACCCGGCCTTTTTCGACTTCGCGGTCGCCGACGCGGCGGGCGAAGTCGCGCTGTCGACCCGGCCCGACAGCCCGCCCTTCGCCATCCGCGACCGCGACTATTTCCAGTTCCTGGCCGGCCGCCCCGAGGCCACCCGCTTCGTCTCCCGTCCGCTCGCCAGCCGGCTGGCGCCGGGCCGCCAGACCGCAGTATTCGCGCGGCGCATCGCCGGCGACGGCAACATCCTGCTCGGACTCGCCCTCGTCGGACTCAACCTCGATTTCTTCGGCGACTTCTACCGTCCCGACGAACTCGGCCACAAAGGCGTGCTCGCCCTGATCGGCCGCGACCAGGGGATGCGCGCCTACCGCACCGGCGAGCGCATCGACTACGGCGCCGTGCTGAGCAGCCAGGAACAGCTCTTCCACCGCCTCGCCGAAGCGCCGGCCGGGCACTTCGCCCAGATGGGCCCGCAGGACAGCGTGCGCCGCTTCTACAGCTACCGCACGCTGGACGAGTTCGATCTCGTCGTCGTCGCCGGCATGGCCGAGAGCGAAATCCTCACGTCCTACCACCGGCGGCGCCTCGCCTACGTGCTCGGCGCGCTGCTGCTCACGCTGCTCGCCGCCCTCGGCACGCGCGCGCTCCACCTCCGGCTGCACGGCATCCGGCGGGCGCAGGACGCCGCGCACTACGCGCGGCTGCTGTTCGAGGCGGGCGACGACGCCGCCGGCTTCTACCGGGTGACGGAGGACGGCGACTTCGTCATCGAGGATGCCAACCCGGCCTTCGCGCGCATCGCCGGCCTGACGCGCGGCGAACTGCGCGGCAAGACGCCGGACGCGGCGATCCCCGACGAAAACGGCGCCTTCCGCCGCCAGATGCTCGAGCGGGCCGTCGCCAGCGGCGAGGCGCAGACCTACAGCGTGCAGCAGAACACGGCGCAGCCGCCGCGCAGCCTGCTGGTCAAGGCGACGCCGATCGCCGACCGCGACGGCGTGATCCGCCACGTCGCCACCTTCGCCGTGGACATCACCGGGCACCGCGCCGGCGAAGCCCGCCAGCGCCTGTACGCGCGCGTCGTGGAGCAGACCGCGAGCGCCATCGTGGTCACCGACGGCCGGGGCGACATCGAGTACATCAACACCGCCTTCGAAAAGCTCAGCGGCTACGCGCTGGCCGAGGTACGCGGCCAGAACCCGCGCCTCTTCCGCAGCGAGCAAACGCCACCGGAGCGCATCGCGCAGCTGCGCGCGGCGATCGCACGCGGCGACGACTGGCAGGGCGAACTGTACAACCGGCGCAAGGACGGCACGGCGTACCGCGTGCAGGCCACCATCACGGCGATACGCAACGAGGCCGGCACGCTCACGCACTATCTCGCCGTCGAGGAGGATATCGGCGAGCGCTACGCCAGCGACGAACAGCGCCGCCTGCTGACGCAAATCCTCGAACAGACCGGCGAAGGCGTGATGATCACCGACATGCAGGATCGCATCGTCGGCGTGAACCCGGCCTTCACCGTACTCACCGGCTACGCCGCCGACGAGGTGATTGGACGCAGCCCGAAGATGCTCTCCTCCGGCCTGCAGGGGCGCACCTTCTACCAGGGCATGTGGCGCGCCCTGCTCGACACCGGCCACTGGTCCGGCGAAATCTGGAACCGGCGCAAGGACGGCCGCTTCTACGCCGAATGGCTGGCGATCGGCGCCGTGCGCGACGAACGCGGACGCCCGACGCACTACGTCGCCACCTTCTCGGACATCACCGCGCAGCGGCGCAGCAGCGAGCGCCGCGACCGCCTGAACAACTACGACGGGCTGACCGACCTGCCCAACCGCAACCTTTTCCTCGACCGCTTCCGGCACGCCATCGACCGCGCCGAGCGCGAGCCCGGCCGTCTGTGCCTGCTACTGATCGACCTCGACGCCTTCCGCGCGCTCAACGACAGCGCCGGCCACGACACCGGCGACCTGCTGCTGATCGAGACCGCCCGCCGCATCCGGCGCGGCATGCGGCGCGCCGACACCGTTTCCCGCCTGGGCGGCGACCAGTTCGCCGTGCTCATCGAGGACCAGCGCGACGCCGAACGGCTGCCGGCCAGCGTCGAGCGCCTGCTCGGCACGCTCGCCCGGCCGCTCGCGCACGGCGAGCACGAGTATCGTCCGAGCGCCTGCATCGGCATCGCCCTCTACCCGGTCGACGGTCTCGACCCGGACGCGCTGCTGCGCAGCGCCGGTGACGCCATGCGCCAGGCCAAGGCCCTGGGGCCCAACAGCTACCAGTACGCCAACGCGGCGATGAACCATTCGGCGCGCGAGCGCCTGGCCATCGAGCGCCACCTGCGCCACGCGCTCGAACGCGGCGAGCTGTCCATCCTCTGGCAGCCGCAGATCGAGCTGGCGAGCGGCCGCCTGACCGGGCTGGAAGCGCTGCTGCGCTGGCACAGCGCCGCGCTCGGCGAGATCGAGCCGGCGCGCTTCATCCCGATCGCCGAGGAGGCCGGCCTGATGATCCCGATCGGCTACTGGGTGCTGCAGGAGATCGGCACGCAGAGCGAACGCTGGCGCACCGAAGGCCTGGCCGTGCCGCGCATCGGCATCAATTTCAGCGCGCAGCAGCTGCGCGACGCCAACCTGGCCGAGGCGCTGAGCGCGACGCTGAGCGGCCAGGAGACCGCAGACGAGCCCTCTGCCGCCGCCGGCGCGGCGCGCCGCTTCGCGCTCGAAATCACCGAGGGCGCGCTCGCCCGGCAGCCCGAGGAATCCGCCGCGCTCTGCGCCGCCTTGCGCCGTAGCGGCATCGGCATCGCGATCGACGACTTCGGCGCCAGCTTCGCCTCGCTCGCCTGGCTCGCCCGCCTGCCGATCGACACGCTGAAGATCGAGCGCGGCTGCGTGGCGGCGCTGCCGGGTGACGCGCAGGCCTGCGCCGCGGCGCGCGCGATCATCGCCATGGGCCGCGCGCTCGGCCTCGCGGTGCTCGCCAAGGGCGTCGAGCGCCCCGCGCAGGCGGACTGGCTGCGCGCCGCAGGCTGCGAGCAGGCGCAGGGCTGGCTGCTCGGCCGCGAACTGCCGGCGGCCGAGGCCGGCGCCCTGCTCCGCCCCGCCTGAGCGACGCCCCCCGGACTCAGGAACTTTCCCAGTCGTGGCGGTGCGCGTGGACGTGCTCGCTCACCCCGTGCCGGTGGCGGTGGCGATGCGCCAGATTGGCGCGTTCGAGCAGATCGAGGTCGGCCAGCGCCGCCTCGACCGGGCCGTCGTAGGCGAGGCGCCGGTCCTCGCCGAGAATCAGGCAGCGCTGGCCGAGCTCGGCCGCCATCGACAAATTGTGCGTGCTGACGACGACGCTCGCCGCGCTTCCCTGCAGGTGGTCGACGAGCCAGCCGACGGTGCGCGGATCGAGGCTGGCCGAGGGCTCGTCGAGCAGCAGCACCTTCGGTTCGAGGATCAGGATCGAAGCCAGCGCGACCTTCTGCTTCTCGCCGCCGGACAGCGCGAACGGCGCCTTGTCGAGCAGCGGCTCCAGGCGCAGCTCGGCGGCCCAGCGCGCGACGCGCGCCTCGGCGTCGCGCCAGCCGAGACGGCGCGGACCGTAGGCGATCTCGTCGCGCACCGTCGGATTGAAGAGCATGGCCTCGGGATGCTGGAAAAGCAGCACGACCTCCTGCCGGAAGCGGCGCACCCAGGCGCGCTCGCCCAGACGCGCGTCGACCGGGTCGCCGGCGTAGCGATAGACGCCCGCCGTCGGCGTCAGCAGCCCGTTGAGCAGCTTGAGCAGGGTCGACTTGCCGCTGCCGTTGGCGCCCAGCAGGACGACCTTCTCGCCCGCGCCGATGCGCAGCGAGAGGTCGGAGAAGGCCGACGGGGCGTCCGGCCATGCGAAAGCGGCGCCGTCCAGTTCAATCATCGAAGCAGCCTCGCGAACGCATCGCCAGGGTCGTCTCGCTCGCCCCGCACACGGCCTTGTCGAGCAGGTGCGCGGCCTGCGCCGAGGCGTGGCGGGCGTGGTCGGGCAAGCGCGCCGCGACCGGGTTGCGGCTGACGAAGGCGAGGCGGAAATCGCGCGCGATGCGTGCAAAAACGGCCGCCTGCCCGGCCGCCAGCGTCGCCAGAAAGGCCAGCGTCGGCGAGAAGGCGAGTGCGCGCAGCACGTTGACGCGCGAGACGAACCAGAAACCGAGAAAGACGAGCAGCAGCACGCGCAGATTGAGCAACAATAGGTAGTCGGCGGCGAGCCGCCCCTGCCACCAGGCGAGCAGCGCATACGCGGCGCTGACCGGCAGATTGAAGGCGAGCACGGCGAACAGCGCGCGGCGCAGCAGACGCCAGCGCGCCGGGCCGGCGGCGGCCAGCGCCCCGGCGAGCGCCCCCGCGAGCCAGAGCGGCGCATGCACGAAGGTCGCGGCAACCACGGCGAGAAGGTAGGCCGCCAGCCACAGGCGCGCGCTCACCGGACGCACCTCCCGCCGCCCTGCGGCATCCTTCCCGCAGGACGAAGAACCGTCCCTTCGGGCGCTCGGATAAGCGCGCTCATGCCGCCACCCAGCGCCGGGCCCGCGCGAAGCGCCAGACGAAGAGCGTCAGCAGCGCCTCGCCGACGCCGATCAGAAGATGCGGCAGGAGCACCGCCGGCAGGACGATGGAAAACCCGAAGGGAAAGAAGAGCGGCGTGCCGTCGGCGCGCTGCGCGATCAACGGTTGCGCACCGAGCACCGCAGCCACGAGCAGCGCCGGCAGGACGACCGAGCACCACGCGGCGGCGGCGACCGCCGCCGTCACGGACCAGCCGCGCAGAAGACGAAAGACGGCGACCGCGACCAGCGCGCCCGCCAGCCCCATGGCCAGCGCATTGACCGGCAGCGCGGTGATGCCGCCGGCGCCGAAGAGCAGCGACTGGAGGACGAGCACCAGGCTGTAGGCGAGAAAGGCGGCACGCACGCCGAAGAGCAGCGCCAGCATGGCGACTCCGAGCGCGTGTCCGGAGGTGCCGCCGGGCAGCGGCAGCATGACGAGGCCCAGGCCGTAGGCCAGCGCGGTGAGCGCGGCGAGGCGCGGCACGGTGGCTTCGTCGAGCCGTCGGCGCAGGCCGCGCACTGCCCAGCCCCAGGCGGCAGCGGCCACGGCGTAGGCCGGCAGGAAGGTTTGCGGGGAGAGAAAGCCGTCGGGAATGTGCATAGTCGGGAACGGGGGAACGATTTTCCGCGCGCATCAACGCGCTTTGCGGCGGCGGACGTAGAGCTGCACGACGCCGAAGGCGCCGAGAATGATACCCAGGCCGGCGAGGACACGGACGGCGCGCGCCGTCGCCGGCGCCTTCGCCGAATCCGGCTCCGGGCCCATCGTCGCAGCGGCGCCGCCGGCGGCGGGCGGCGTCTCGATGCGCAGGTCGACGCCGTGACCATCCTCGGAAAAGGCGCGCAGGCGATGGTGCGCAACGCCCCCGGGAACGAAGGCGACGCGCCCTTGGGCATCGGTGCGTCCGCTTTGCACGGGGCGCTGCGCGTCGCCGGCGTACAGTTCGTAACGCTCGTAGGAGAAGGCTTCGCCGTCCGCGTAGGCGAGCCGGACGACGAGCGCCTCGGCGCGCGTCACCTCGTGCTGCACCTCATGCGCGGCAAGCGGCCCAGCGAGCGCCAGCGCGAGAGCGAGAACGGCCGGCCGCAGCCGGCGGACGCGCGTCACCGCGCCTCGAAGAGGAGATTGGCCGCTGCCGACAGACTGTCCGCCTCGGCGTTGCCCGGCAGTTCCCACCTGTGTCCGACGACGACCATCTGGCGGCCGGCGACGACCGGCAGCAGGGCCTTGCCCTCGCCATCGGCCTCGAACGGCGCCTCCTTGCCGTGCCCGGCGCGCGCGATCTTCGCGCCGGCCAGCGGCTTGCCGTCGAACAGAACCTGTACGGGCAGCGTCGCGCCGGCCGCCGGCGCGCCCGCCGCGAGCGGGACGATTTCCAGCGGCTGCCCCTGCGGGCGCGTCACGGCGGCGCTCCAGGCCACCACCGTCTTGCCGTATTTGACCGCATGCGTGGCGCTGATGGCGCCGGGCACTTCGCTTTTCGGCAGGTTCTTCGACCCCTCGGTGGTTTTCGTCCACACGCCGTTGTCGAAACTCAGGGTGAGCAGCGCCGGACGCCCGGCGACCGTCGCGCGCACGGCCTCGCCCCCGGCCTGCCGGGCGACGGGCAACGCAGCGCCGCGCGCGTCGATCGCGGCAAGCGCCCGGACCTTGACCGGCGCATAGCTTTCGAGCTTGTCGCCGTGCCCGTAGCGCACCACCCAGGCGCCGTCCCCCGCCTCGACCCAGGCGTCGTGGGCGAAAGCGTGGCCGGCGGCGGCGAGCAGGAAAACGGCGGCGGTTTTGACGAGGGTCATCGTGAATCTCCGTGATCAGAATCGGTAAACGGCGCCGAGGCCGAGCTCGGCCTTCGGACGCGGGTCGAGCGTCGAGCCCGCCTGCTCGCTGGCGAAATCGCGCGGCTGGAAGGTGCCCCAGGCGGTGTAGCGCCAGCGACCCTGCGCGAAGGTCGCGCGCAGGTCGTAGCGCGTATACGGACGGCTGAACAGGGGGCCGGGATCGGTGCCGGAGTAATAGGGCGCGCCGGACAGGTAGAAGGCGTCGCCGTTGAGGAACAGCGTGCCGCCGGCGTGGGGCACAGCGTACTCGGCCCCCAGACGCCAGGTGTGTTCGGGCAGGCCAGCGATCAGCGTCTGGCCGGCGACGAGCGGCGTGTCGATGCGCCCCTTGACCCGGCCGTAGCTGCCGTAGAGGCCGAGGGCATCGCTCGCGAAAAAGCGCAGATCCGCCTCCCAGCCGTTGCGCGTGGTGTCGCCGACACCGGCATAGACGCCGCTGCCCGGCGTCGTTTCGCGGATTTCGTTCCGGTTCTGCGAGCGGTAGGCCGAAGCCGAGAGCTTCCAGCGCGCGCCGAGCAGCGCGTCGAAGCCGAGATCGCGCGCCTTCACCTTGGGCGGCGCCAGCCCGGCGGTGGCGCCGCCGCCGGTGGCGCCTAGCGGGCCGGGCGTACCGGCCGGCGACAGTTCGCGCTCGGCCGGCGCGCGAAACCCCTCGCCGATGTTGGCGTAGATATTGAGCGTCGGCAGCGGCGACCAGACGAAGCCGGCGCGCGGCGTCGTCACCGACGCCCGGTAGTCGAGCGAGGCCGCCGGCAGCTTGCGATTGTCGATGCGGTAGTCGAAGGCGTCGGCGCGCAGGCCGCCGACCAGCTTCAGATCATCGAGCAGACGGTACTGCCCTTGCGCGAAAACGCCGTAGCTCAGCAGATCGAGGTCCCAGTAGCTCAGGTAGGTGGCGCCCGGTCCAGCGCTCGTGTCCCAGCGCCGGTTGATGCCGCTGCCGCGGTCGCTGCGCAGCTCGGCGCCGACCGCCAGCGCCGCGCGCGGCGAAAAGGCGTGGTTGTAGAGCAGGCGGCCGCCGGCGATCGCGCGCCTGTCGCTCTGCACGTTGAGCGCATTGACGTTGCCGCCGACCGGATTGGCGCGCGACTTGTCGTAGTGCTCGACGTAGGCCGTGGCGCGCAACCCCTCCTCGCCGCGCGCCGGCGCGCGCGTCAGGACGAGGCCGAAGCGCTCGGCGTCGCCCCACAACGGCGGCGCGTAGGGATCGCGCGCCGAAGGCGCGACGGCGCCGCTCAGCAGGTCGGCGTAGCGCAGATAGCCGGGTGCCTTCCAGTCCGCCCGATAGTAATTGGCACGCAAGGCCCAGAGCGCCTCGCCGACGCGCAGCGAAGCCTTGCCGAAGAAGGCGCCGCGCGCGCTCTCCGAGTTGTCGCGATAGCCGTCGCTGCCGTAAATGTCGGCGACGGCAAAGGTGCGCACGCCATCCGGCGCCGCGCCGTCCCCGCCGGCGGCGACCAGCGTGCCGCGCGCCGTGCCGTGGCTGCCGACGCTCAGGCCGACGCTGGATTCGCCACCGCCGCGCGTGACGATATTGATCGCGCCGGCGCGGTTCTGGTCGCCGTAAAGCGCCGAGAACGGCCCCTTGATCACCTCGATGCGTTCGATCATCTCCGGCGTCAGCCACGACAGATCGCTCATGCCCGGACCGCCCTGGCTGGCCGAGGGCAGGTTCTGCGGCACGCCGTCGACGTGGATCGCCACATCGGCGCCGTGCGCACCGGTGCCGGTGAAGCCGCGCATCTTGACCGGGCTGCCGATATCCCCCTGCCCGAAGCCGTAGGCGTTGATGCCGGGAACGCGGCGCAGCAGGTCGCTGTAGTCGCGGCCGACGTTGGTGCGCTCGATCTCCTCGCGCCCGATGACCGTGACGGCGGCCGGCAGCGCGCCGGCCTGCAAGCTGATGGCGCGCCGAGGCTTCTCGCCGACGGCGCTGACGCGTACCTCGCCGAGCTCGGCGTCGGCCGCGACGGGAGCGGCGGGCAGGACGCACGCGGCGGCGATCAGAGAAGGCGGCAGCAGGCGGGCAGCGAGATGGCAGCGCGGCATAGACGGGAATCGTAAGATGAATTGAACAACACTTCTTAACAAAATCCGTGCCAAGGGCGCCGCCCTGATTTTTCAGCGATTTTCCGCCGCCCGGCGGAAAGCAGGTTTGCGGAAGGAAAAGGAAGTTACGGACAACGGCCGCGCGAAACGCTTGCCGCCTCAGCGCGGCGCGCACGGCAGGCGCAGGACGAAACGCGCGCCGCCTTCCGGACGGTTGGCCGCCTGCAGCGTGCCGCCGTGGCGTTCGACGATGCCGTAGCTGATCGACAGCCCGAGACCGGTGCCCTGCCCGACCGGCTTGGTCGTGAAGAAGGGATCGAACAGGCGGGCGAGGTTTTCCGGCGCGATGCCGGGGCCGTTATCGGCGAAACACAGGACGATCGTTTCCGCCGCCTCGGCCCGTTCATCCGCTCCCAGCGAAATATCGAGGCGCGGCACAGGCTGCCCGGCGGTGGCGTCGCAGGCGTTCTGCACGATGTTCATCACCACCTGCTGCAACTGCCCCGACGAGCCGAGCACCGGCAGCTCGGGCGGCAGGTCCACGTTGACGCGGAAGTTCGGCAGCCCCGAGCGCGTCACCCAGCGCACCGCGCGCTCGACGACTTCGACGAGGTCGAAGGACTCTTCGGCGTGGCGGTCGATCGCCGAGAAGCGCTTGAGGCCGTCGACGATGTCGCGCGTGCGCTCGGCGCCCTCGATCATGCCGTCGAGCAGCGGCGTCATGTCCTGCAGGATGCGGTCGATGCGCAGCTCGCGGCGCAGCTGTTCGAGCTGCGGCGTATGCGCGCAGCCGCAGGAATGCACGTTTTCGAGATAGGTCTGCAGGCGCCCGGCATAGCGCTGCAGCGCCAGCACGTTGCCGAGCACGAAGCTGATCGGGTTGTTCAGCTCGTGCGCGACGCCGGCCACCAGCCGGCCGAGCGAGGCCATCTTCTCGGAATGCAGGAGCTGCTGCTGCGTGCGCTTGAGGTCGTCGTGCGCCTGGCGCAGCGCCGAATAGGCGCGGCGCAGCTCGCCGACCGGACGGCCGGTGACGACCATGCCGACCAGCTTGCCGGTCGCCGACAGGCGCGGCGTGCAGTTGAGCGAAACGGGCAGCGCCGAACCGTCGCCGCCGGCGATCAGCAGTTCGCAGTCGTGCACCGCCGCGCGCTGCTGCGCCGAGAAGAACCCGCGCGCGCGCTGCCGCGAGGCCTCGTCGGAAAACAGTTCGAACACCGGGCGGCCGCGCAGCGCCGCCTCGTCCCGCCCGATGAAGCGGCGCAGCGAGGCGTTCACCTCCTCGATCGCGCCGTGCCGGTCGCAGACGATCAGGATGTCCGACATCGACGCCAGCACGCTTTCGATGAACTGGTGCGACTCCTCGAGCGCCGCGTTCTTCTGCTCGAGCGCCACCTCGTACTGCAGCAGGTCGTTGTACACCTCGTCCATCTTGTGGATCACGTCGATCCACACGGTTTCGTTCACGCCGTCGAGCACCGCCGCCGGTTCCGGCAGCACGCCGCGCTCGGCGAGCGGCCGCGGCGTGCGCCGCTTGGCGGGCGGCTTGGCAGGGGATTTAGCGTCCGGCTTCGACGGCGACATGGCGGTTCGCTGCGGTGGGGTGCGGGTCGCGCGGCGCGGCGCGGCCGGCGCGGACGCACGAAGGAAGAAAGAGAGGGGCGAGGCCTTGCATCGCGGAATCGTAGAGGGAATCCGTGCCCGGCGCAAACCCGGCGTCCTACCGCGCGCGGAAGTACGTCAGCATGACGACAAAACCCGATGCGGCGGCCGGCTAGCGCGCCGGTTTGAGGTGGATGTGATGCTGCGAGCGGCCGTGGCCGCGCGGCTTGTAGCCGTGATCGTGGCGCTGGCCGATCTCGACCGAGACGAGGTTGAGCTGACCGTGGCGCACGCCGCGCTCGGCCATCAGCTGCTCGGCGAAACGCCGCACCGTCGCCGTCGGTCCGCGCAGGATCGCCGTCTCGATGCAGTTCTCGTGGTCGAGGTGGGCGTGCAGCGTGGACACCATCAGGTCGTGGTGATCGTGCTGGATCGCCATCAGGCGCTCGGCCAGTTCCCGCTCGTGATGGTTGTAGACGTAGGACAGGTTGGCCACGCAGTGCGCCGTCGCCTCGCCTGCGGCGCGCGCCTGCCGCCACTGTTCGAGCTGCGCGCGCAGAAGGTCGCGCACGGCCTCCGAGCGATTGCTGTAGCCGCGCTCGGCGATCAGCGCGTCGAACTCCTTGGCGAGTTCGCTATCGAGGGAAATCGTGAACCGTTCCATGGCACACCGTCGTAAAAAAGAAGAAAAAAAGCGGACCGGCACAGCATGCCGCGCGCACGGCACCGGAAAGCGCCGACCGGCTCCGACGCTGCCGCAAGTCTAGCAATTCCCGCCGCACTGCGGCCCCTTCGCCGTCGCTCCGCTCCCGGCCGGCGACCGGTTTGCCGCACGCACGGCGGCGCTTCGCGGGAATTTACAAAAGGGGGTAACGAAGTTGCCCAAGAAAGCGTATAAAGTGCCGCTTCGAGATTTCACCACGTCCCGTCCCGATTTCGCCGCCCCATGACTTCATCGACCCTCGCCCCCCTCTCCGACCCAGCGCTGCGCCCTCCGCAGGACTACCTCGGGCTGGCCGCGCTGCTGCGCCGCAACCTCGCCGGGACCGACCTCGCGCCGCTCTGCCAGGAACTGATCCAGCGCGCCACCGACGATCCCGACGACGCCGGGTCGCTGATGGACGCGGCGGTCATCTTCCAGTTCCACGGCAACCCGGCGCTGGCCCTCCAGCTGCAGCAGGAAGCGCTGTCGCTGCGCCGGCATTTCCGCGTTCCCGCGACCCGGCCCGTCGCGCTGCGCCTGCTCGCGCTGATGGCGCCCGGCGAGCTGATGGCCAACGTGCCCATCGAATGCCTGCTGGAAGACTCCGACGTCGAGTTGAACATCTACTACGCGACGGCGGGCGAGGCGGACGAAATCGATCCGGCGGCACTACCCGAGCACGACCTGCTGTTCGTCGCAATCGGCGAATCGGCCGCCAACCGCACTATCCTGGACGCCTGGCGGCCCTATTTGGCGGACTGGCATCGCCCCGTCCTCAACGATCCGCGCCATCTCGAACGCGTCGCCCGCGACCGCGCCGCACAATGCCTGCGCGCCCTGCCCGGCATCGCCATGCCGCCGACCCTGCGTATCGACCGCGCACAGCTCGAACAGCGCACGCTGCCGGCCGGCGTCGACTTCCCGCTGATCGTCCGCCCGCTCGATTCGCACGCCGGGCACGACCTCTACAAAGTGGACGACGCTGCGGCGCTGGCGGACGTCCTCGCGGCGATGCCCGGCGACGACTTCTTCGTCTCGTGCTTCATCGACTACCGCAGCGCCGACGGCCTCTTCCGCAAATACCGCGTGATCCTCGTCGACGGCCAGCCCTTCGCCTGCCACATGGGCGTTTCGAGCGACTGGATGATCCACTACCTCAACGCCGGCATGGCGGACAGCCCGGCAAAGCGCGCCGAGGAAGCGGCGTTCATGGCCGGCTTCGACACCGGCTTCGCCGTCCGCCACGCCGCCGCGCTGGCTGCAATCCACCGCGGCATCGGACTCGACTACCTCGGCATCGACTGCGCGGAAACCGCCGACGGCCGCCTGCTGATCTTCGAGGTCGACCCGGCGATGGTGGTGCACGCGATGGACCCGGTCGACCTTTACCCCTACAAGCAAGCCCCCATGCACAAGCTGTTCGCCGCCTTCCGCGCGCTGCTCTTCCGCACGGCGCAAGGCGGAACGGGAGCCGCACGCTGAATGATGAAGAACGATCTCAATTTCTCCGGCGGCCCCGGCGTCCTCCCCGAATCGGTGCTGGCCGAAGCGCAGCAGGCGATCGCCTCGGTCCCCGAGGTCGGCCTGTCGATCCTCGGCATCAGCCATCGCTCGGACTGGTTCGCCGCCGTCGTCGCCGAGGCCGAACGCAACATCCGCGAACTGCTCAAGCTCCCTGACAGCCACGCGATCCTCTTCCTGCAGGGCGGCGCCACGCTCCAGTTCAGCATGATCCCGATGCTGCTGCTGCGCGGCAGCGGCAAAACGGCGGAATACCTGCGCACCGGCTACTGGAGCGGCAAGGCGATTCCGGAAGCGGCCCTCGAAGGCGACGTGCGCGTCCTCTGGGACGGCGAGGCGCAAGGCTTCCGCCGCCTGCCCGGCGCCGACGAGCTGGCCTGCGCCGCCGACGCGGCCTACCTGCACTACGTCTCCAACGAAACGGTCGAAGGCACGCAGTTTCACGACATCCCCGGCATCGACGGCGTTCCGCGCGTCTGCGACATGTCTTCGGACTTCCTCTCGCGCCCGATCGACCCCGAGCGCTACGACCTGATCTACGCGCACGCGCAAAAAAATCTGGGACCGGCCGGCGTCACCGTCGTCATCGTCCGCCGCGCGCTGCTCGAGCGGGTGCCGGCCGGCCTGCCGGCGCTGCTCGACTACCGCTCGCACCTGAACGCCCGCTCGATCTTCAACACCCCGCCGGTATTCGCCATCTACGTCGTGCTGCTCGTCACGCGCTGGCTGCTGAACGACGTCGGCGGCCTCGAACGGATGGCCGCGGTCAATCGCGGCAAGGCCGAAGCGCTGTACCGCGCGATCGACCAGAGCCAGGGCTTCTACGAAGGCTGGGCGGCGCTCAACGACCGCTCGCTGATGAACGTGGTGTTCCGCCTGCAGTCGGCCCAGCTCGAAGCCGACTTCCTCGAACGCGCCGCCGCCGAAGGCTTCAGCGGCCTCGCCGGACACCGCTCGCTCGGCGGCATCCGCGCGTCGATCTACAACGCCATGACGCCGGCGGCGGTCGCCGCCCTCGGCGCCTTCATGCAGGACTTCACCGCGCAGCGTTCGGCCTGAACGCCGTCGCGGCCGGCGTTCCGCGCCCCGGCCTCAATGCACCGTGCACACCATGCACGGATCGAAGGAGCGCACGACGTGCTGCACGGCGAGCGGCGTCTTCTCGTCGGCGCCGACCGGGAGGCCGACCAGCGCCTGCTCGAGCGCGCCGGGCGTGCCGGCGGCGTCGCGCGGCGAAAAGTTCCAGGTGGTCGGCGCGACGATCTGGTAGCCGGCGATTCTGCCGCGCTCGATGCGCAGCCAATGGCCGAGCGCGCCACGCGCGGCCTCGACGAGGCCGACACCCTGCGCTTCGTCGGGCAACGTCCACTGCGCGCAGAACGGCGCGCCGGGCGCCAGCGCACGCACCCATTCCTCCATCGCCGGAAGCAGGCGCGCGACTTCGAGCAGGCGCGCGACGACGCGCGCTTCGACGTTGCCGCCGCCGGCCTCGGCGAGCAGCGCGCGCGCCAGCGGGTGGCCGTCGACGGCCTGCCGGGCGAGCGCGCCGGTCTCGGCGACGCGGCCTTCGTAGCGCGGCGCCTTGCACCAGCTGTAGGCCGCCGGCTTCTCGGCGCAGTCGTTCAGGCCGCCGCCGGCGAGCGGCTGCGTTTCGCCGTGCAGCGGAGGCAGCGGCGCGCCGCCGGCCAGCCAGGCGTGGCTGACGTCCTCGGCGACGAGTGCGGCGTCGAAAGGCGCCAGTTGCGCGATGCCCTGCTCCCACACGCCGCGCGCGAACAGGCAGTCGGCACTGCGCCCGTAGGCGCCGTGACTGAGGAAGAGATCGCCGGCGCGCCCGAGCATATCCAGCCGCAGGTCGGCGGCGACGGCGAGGAAGGCGGCGAAATCCGACGACCGCGCTGTGCCCCAGGCGCGCAGCGCGTCCGGCGTGGCGAGCGCGGCGACGTTCTCCAGCGCGTCGCCGAACAACGGGCCTTCGAGGAAGGCGCGGAAGTCGCGCAGCACGGCGAGCAGGCGCACCTTCTCAGTCGGCGTCACCGCGCGCGTCGTGCCGCCCGGCTGCAGCGCGAGGCTGTGCGGCCACTTGCCGGCGAGGTAGCCGATCAGGCGCAGGAAGTCGGCGCGCGCCGGCAGCAGCTCGCGCACGGCCTCGCCCGTCGTCGCCCGGAAGCGGCGCTCGACGGCGGCGTGCCACGGCCGGCCGGCGTACTGCGCGCGCGCGAAGTCGGGCATGAAGAAGAGATAGAAGTGCGTCAGGTGGTCGGCGAGGTTCTCGCCGGCGAGGATCAGCTTGTGCGCGAGGCGGCCGTTGTCGGGCATGGCGAGGCCGCTGGCGTCGGCCAGCGCGGCGGCGGCGGCGGCCGACTGGGCGACCGAGCAGATGCCGCAGATGCGCGGCACGACGACCAGCGCGTCGAGTGGGTGCTTGCCGACGAGCATCTGCTCGAAGCCGCGATAGAGCGGCGAGTTCACGCGCGCCGCGGCGACGCGTCCGTCCTCGACGTCGAGCGTCACTTCGAGATCGCCCTCGACGCGGTTGAACGGGCCGACGGTGAGGCGGCGGCTCACGACGGCCACCTCATTTCGGCCGCCCCTTGCCGAGCGCCGGGGCGACCACCGGATGGTCGGCGCGCGAGTTCTCGCGCACGCGCTTCGGCGTCGCCGACTTGGAGAGCGCGGCGAGCGCGACGAACCACGCCTTCGGCATGTCGATCGGCAAGCCGATCGGGATACCGGCGACTTTCGGCGTTTCCATGAAGGGGTGGCCCGGCTCCTCGAAGCCCGGCTCGGTGCAGGCGATGCACGCGAAGCCGCCGCGGATGCACGAGCCGACGCCGTTCCATGCGCGCAGATTGCAGTCGGCATGCGCCTGCGTACCCTTACAGCCCATGTTCTCCATCAGGCAGCCGAGGTCGGAATGCTTCTGCGCGCTGGCCTTGAATTCGTAGAACTCGTTCTTTGCGCAGCCGTGATGCACCAGTTGCTCGGCGTAGAAGCGCGGGCGCTGCCAGGCGTCGAGGTCGTCCGCGCCGAGCGCGCCGGCGGCGATGGAGAGCAGCGTATCGACGACCCAGCCCGGATGCGTCGGACAGCCGGCGACGTTGATCACCGGCAGGCCGGAGGCGGCGCGGAAGCGCTCGCCGAGCAGGCCGCCCGGCGCCTCGCCGTCGAACTGCAGGCCGCAGGCTTCGGTGACGTTGTCGCCGGCGGCGTTGATGCCGCCGAAGGCGGTGCAGGTGCCGATCGCCAGCACGTAGCGGGCCTGCGCCGCCAGTTCGCGGACCCAGTCGATCACCGGCCGGCCGCTGCCGGACAGCAGGTGGAAGCGGCCGCTGCCCTGCGGCCCGCGCAGCAGGGCGCCTTCGACGCAGAGGATGTCGAAGGGCCGGCGGCCGGCGGCTGCATCGGCGAGCAGTGCGAGGAATTCGTCGCCGCTCGCTTCCGAAACGGCCGGGTGGAAGACGAGTTCGATGCCGCTCGCCGCGAGCTGCGCGAAGACGCCGGCGCGGCTCTCGGCGCCGAGCAGCGACTGCGTGCAGCCGCCGCAGCCGGAGGCCTGGAACCAGAGCAGGCGGAGCGGAGCGGCGGCGGTCGTCGCTCCCATCACTCGCGCTCCAGCCCGTAGCGCACGAGTTTGTTGCGCAGGCCGACGCGCGACAGACCGAGTTCGGCCGCCGCCTTCGATTTGTTCCAGCGCAGGCGGATCAGCGTCTCCTTGACGACGCGCGCCTCGAGCGCGTCCATGCGCTCCTTGAGCCCGCCGCCGCTGCCGATCAGCGAGAGCAACTCGTCCTCCTGCTGATCGACCGCCGGCGTGCGCAGGATGCGCGGCGCCAGCAGGTCGGCGCCGAGGCGCGGCGTGTCGGCGAGCGCGAGCATGCGCAGGATCTCGTTCTGCAGCTCACGCACGTTGCCCGGCCAGCGGTAGGCGGCGATGCAGGCCAGCGCCTCGTTGGTGAAGCCGGCGCAGGATTTGCCGAGGGCGCGCTGCGAGGCTTCGAGCAGACGCCCGGCGAGCAGCGGGATGTCCATCGTGCGCTCGCGCAGCGGCGGCACGTGCAGCGTCACCGTGTTCAGGCGGTAGAAGAGGTCCTCGCGGAAGCGCCCGGCGCGCACGTCGGCTTCGAGGTCGCGGTTGGTCGCGGCGACCACGCGCACGTCGACCGAGAGCGGACGCGCGCCGCCGAGCGGGCGGAACTCGCCCTCCTGCAGCACGCGCAGCAGCTTGACCTGGAAGGCCGGGCTGGTTTCGCCGATCTCGTCGAGGAAGATGGTGCCGCCGTCGGCCTGCTGAAAGAGGCCGACGCGATCCTCGTAGGCGCCGGTGAAGGCGCCGCGCTTGTAGCCGAACAGCTCGGCTTCGAGCAGCTGGTCGGGCAGCGCGCCGCAGTTCTCGACGACGAAGGCCTTGTCGGCGCGCCGGCTCTGGTAGTGGATGGCGCGCGCCAGCATTTCCTTGCCGGTGCCCGATTCGCCGGTGATCAGCACCGAGAGGTCGAAGGGCGCGAATTTCTCGACCAGCGTGCACACCGCGTGCATCGGGCTGCCCGGCGTGCGCGCGAGGCCGTCGAGGCCGAACTCGCGCTTGACGCGTTCGTACTTCATCTCGACGCGCCTGGCAAGCACCGGCTCGGCGGCGCGCAGTTCGACCGAAAGGCGCTGGTTCTCCTGCTGCAGGCGCCAGACGTTGGCCGCCGCCTGCAGCGTCAGCAGCAGTTGCTCGGGCTGCCAGGGCTTGAGCAGGTACTGGTAGATGCCGGCCTCGTTCACGCCGGCGATGATGTCCTCGGCCTCCGAGTAGCCGGAGAGGATGATGCGCACGGTGTCGGGCCACTGGCTGCGCACGTCCTTGAGGAAGTCGACGCCGCTGCGGCCCGGCATGCGCTGGTCGCAGACGACGACCTGCACCCACTCGCGCTCCATGATCTTCTGCGCTTCCTCGGCGCTCGCCGCGGCGAACACCTCGAAGTCCTCCTCCAGCGTGCGCCGCAGCGCCTCGAGCGAACGCACCTCGTCGTCGACGACGAGGACGGTGGGAAGCTTCGCTTTCGTTTCCTTCATGCTCATTCCGGAACGCTCCAGCCGAGGTCGCGATGGACGGCGAGATGGCGCGGCGTCCACGAATGCGGCGACTTGTGCACGAAGTGGTAGCGCGCGACGTGGTAGCTCGGATCGAAGCCGTAGAAGTTGCGCCGCATCTGCGCCAGCTCCTCGGCGCGGTAGGCGGCGAGCGGCTTTGCCGCCTCGTCGGCGGCGCGCTTCGCACGCTTGGCCTGCAGGCGGGCGTCGAGATCCGACGCGGCGGCCAGTTCGGCGGCGCGGCGCGCGACGTCGACGCGGAAAGCCTGCGGGTCGGCCGCCAGGCAGGCGTCGAGGAAGCCCTGCGCGACGCCGCCCGCCGCCGTCATCGGCAGGCGGTTCTGCATGATCGCGCGCGCGCCCTCGGCGCCGACGCGCGGCGGCAGCAGATAGGTCCAGTATTCGGAACCGTAGAGGTTGCCCATGTTCTTGTAGTGCGGATTGAGCAGCACGCCGTCGCGCGCCCACACGTAGTCGGCGGCGCGCGCCAGAAAGCAGCCGCCGGCGCCGCAGTTGCCCTGCAGCGCGGCGACGGTGAGCTGCGTGCCAGTGGTGATGATCGCCTCGGCGAGATCGTCGATGGCGTTGATGTTGGCCCACGACTCATCGGCCGGCGAGTCGTCGCCGTCCGCCGCCTCGATCGTGTTGAGGTGGATGCCGTTCGACCAGTAGTCGGCGCCGCCCATCAGCACCAGCACCTGCGTCGGCCGCGCGCAGGCCCAGCGGTAGGCGGCGAGCAGGCGTTCGCACTGGCGCGTGCTCATGGCACCGTTGTAGAAGTCGAAATGCAGGAAACCGACGGCGGCACAGCCCGAACCATCCGCACCATCCGCGCCGCTCCCGGCGTGCTCTTCGTAACGGATGTCCTGCCAGGTCGGGCGGCCTTCCGCCCACCAGCCGGCGAGCGGGATTTCCGGCAGCGCGGCGGCCTCGGGGCAGGCCAACGTCGCCGGCAGCTTGATGCCGCCGGCGCGCTTGACGTGGCCGATCCACACGGCGCCGTCGACGGTCGCGCGCAGCAGCGCCGTCTCGCGGCGGGCGAGCAGCGCGCCGGCGCGGGCGCCGAAGCTCGCGCCGTGCAGCGCCGCCTCGGGGCAGGCGTCGAACAGGTGGCAGGGCGTGTCGAACAGCGTGTCGGCGACGCCGGGAAAGCCGTCGCCCGCGTCGATCTTCGCCAGCACGGTCGCCGTCGTATCGCGCGCCCAGTCGATGCGCCGCTCTTCCTGCCGGAGCAGCGGACGCGAGCGGCCGCGCACCGCCGGGTCGGCGTGGTCGGCCGCGACCGGCGCGTAGCCGCCGGCGGCGAAGCGCTCGACGGCGCGCAGCACGGCGCGCGTCGCGGCTTCCGTGACTTCGACGCGGTACAGGCTGGACTTCTTCGCCGCGCGCATGGCAAAGGTCTCGCTCGCCCAGACCGGGCCGGCGTCCATCTCGGCTTCGGCCTGCAGCACGGTGACGCCCCATTCGCGTTCGCCGTCCTGGATCGCCCGGTCGAGCGCCGACGGGCCGCGGTCGCCGACGATGCCGGGATGCACGATCAGGCAGGTGTACCGGCGCCAGATCGATTCTGGAATCGCGCGGCGCAGATAGGGCGCGACGATCAGATCGGGGCGGAAGAGCGCGACGGCCTCCTCGGCGACCGCGTCGGCGATGTCGAATTCGATGCCGACCCGGTGGCCGCGTGCCGTCAGTTCGCTGAACAGGCGCTGCGTCAGGCCGTTGAAGGCGTGGGTCAGAAACAGGATGCGCATCCGGCTATTTCCCCTCATTCGACGCATTCAACGCCATGTCGACAGGATTTTTTGCGTCGCACAACGACGGCACAAGCACACCGCCGCAAGGGTTTCCGCACCGCCGCCACTCAGAACGCATAGACATACCACTTTCGTCTTATTTTTCACCGGCTTAGCCTGCGCTAGCATGGCCAAGCCGTCCCTCGCCGGACGACTCAGGGAGCCGTCAATGCAAAAAACATCAACGCCGCGCCGAGCGAGCGTGCCAACCGTCCGCCGCGCGCGCCGCCTGCGCTTCATTGCCGCCGTCCGCTTCGCCGACGGCCGGCGCCAGCAGTTCTCGGTCGACAACGCGAGCGACCACGCCGACGCCCGGCGCATGGTCTTCGAAGAACTGAGCGACGTCGCTTCCGCCGTCATCGCCACCTACCGCTGAACGCCACGTTCCGCCGCGCCGCGCGTCAGCAGATGCGCGGCAGCTGTTCGCCGGTCAGCCAGTCGACGATGCGCCGGCCGCCGAAGCCGGTGGTCATCTGCACGAAGTGCTGCGCATCCTCGTGCACGCTGCCGATCAGCGCCGCGCACTGCCCGAGCGGGTGCGCGCGCATCGCCGCGAGCAGGATTTCCGCGTCCTCCGGCGCGACGACGGCGAGCAGCTTGCCCTCGTTCGCCACGTAGAGCGGGTCAAGTCCGAGGAACTCGCAAGCCGCCGCCACTTCCTGCTTCACCGGCAGCGCGCGTTCCTGCAGCATCATGCCGACGCCCGACTGGCGGGCGATTTCGTTGAGCGTGGTGGCGACGCCGCCGCGCGTCGGGTCGCGCAGCACGCGGATCTGCGCACCGCTCGCGCGCATCGCGGCGACCAGCCCGTGCAGCGCGGCGGTGTCCGACTCGATCGGCGCCGAGAAACCGAGGCTCTCGCGCTGCGCCATGATCGCCATGCCGTGGTCGCCGATGCTGCCGGAAACGATGATCCTGTCGCCCGGCCGCGCGCGGTCGCCGGAAAAATCCTCGCCGTCGCGCACGACGCCGACGCCGGTGGTCGTGATGAAAACGCCGTCGCCCTTGCCCTGTTCGACGACCTTGGTGTCGCCGGTGACGACCGGCACGCCGGCGTCGCGCGCGGCGCGCGCCATCGATTCGACGAGGCGCGCCAGGTCGGCGAGCGGGAAGCCCTCCTCGAGGATGAAGCTGGCCGCCAGATACAGCGGCGTCGCGCCCATCACGGCGAGGTCGTTGATCGTGCCGTGCACCGACAGGCAGCCGATGTCGCCGCCGGGGAAGAAGAGCGGCGAGACGACGTGCGCGTCGGTCGCCATCACGAGGCGCGCGCCGGCGCCGAACGCCGCCGCCGGCATCACGGCGCCGTCGTTGCCCTGCGCCAGGTAGTCGTTGCCGAGGTGGCACGCGAACAGTTCCTCAATCAGCTGCGCCATGGCCCGCCCGCCGCTGCCGTGCGTCATGTCGACGCGGCCGTTCTTGAGGTCGAGCGGCCGGACGTAGCCCTTGCGGACCCCGCCCTTCTGCCCGGCCTCCTGATGTGCTTCGCTCATGCCGGAACTCCCGTGCTGTCCTTGTAACGTCCGTAGGTGTAATGCGCCGCGCAGGCGCCCTCCGAGCTGACCATGCACGAGCCGACCGGATTTTCCGGCGTGCACACCGTGCCGAAGATCTTGCAGTCCTGCGGCTTCTTCACGCCGCGCAGGATGGCGCCGCATTCGCAGGCCTTGTTGTCGGGCACGCTGCGGTAGTCGACGGCGAAGCGGCGCTCGGCGTCGAAGGCGGCAAATTCCTTGCGGATGCGCAGGCCCGAGTACGGCACGAGGCCGAGGCCGCGCCACTCGAACTGGCGGCGCAGCTCGAAGACTTCGGCAACAAGGTTCTGCGCCTTGAGATTGCCGTCGCGCGTCACCGCCCGCGAAAACTCGTTCTCGACGACGGCGCGCCCGGCGTTGACCTGCTTGACCAGCATCAGCACGGCCTGCATCACGTCGAGCGGTTCGAAGCCGGCGATCACCACCGGCTTGCGGTATTCCTCGGCGAAGAATTCGTAGGGCCGGCTGCCGATGATCGTCGAGACGTGCGCGGGACCGATGAAGCCGTCCAGCGGCACGGTGCCGAACTGGCGCACCTCCGGCGACTCGAGGATGTTGCTGATCGCCGACGGCGTCAGTACGTGGCAGCAGAGCACCGAGAAATTCTTCAGGCCGAGCGCCTGCGCCTGGCGGATCGCCACGGCGGTCGGCGGCGTCGTCGTCTCGAAGCCGATGGCGAAGAAGACGACCTGCTTCTCCGGGTGCTTCTGCGCCAGCGCGACGGCGTCGGCGCTCGAATAGACCATGCGCACATCGCCGCCGCGCGCCTTCGCCTTGAACAGCGAGAGGCCGTCCGAGGCCGGCACGCGCAGCGTGTCGCCGTAGGTGCACAGCGTGACGCCGGCTTCCAGCGCGAGGCGGATGGCCATGTCCACGCGGCCGATCGGCAGTACGCAGACCGGGCAGCCGGGGCCGTGGATCATGCGCACGTTGTCCGGCAGCAGGTCGGAAACGCCGTAGCGCGAAATGGCGTGCGTGTGGCCGCCGCAGAACTCCATGAAGTGGTAGCGGCGCGCCGGGTCGGCGGCCTGGCGGATGGCGGCGGCGAGGCCGGTGGCCAGTTCGCCGTCGCGGAATTCGTCGATGTATTTCATGCGTCGATGGTCAGTGCAGTCCGCCCGCCGCGTCGCGCAGGGCGGCATCGCCCAGCTCGGCGAACAGGGCCAGCGTTTTCTCGGCCTCCTCGGGATCGAGGCGGGTCAGCGCGTAGCCGACGTGCACGATGACGTAGTCGCCGACGCCGACGCCGTCGACGAGCGCCAGCGAGATTTCCTTGCGCATGCCGGCGACGTCGATCAGCGCGTGTTCGTCGCCGCGCAGTTCGACGACGCGGCAGGGGATGGCGAGGCACATATCAGGACTCCGCGAGGTGCTGCAGCGCGACCCACGCCTGCCCGAGCGCGAGGCCGCCGTCGTTGGGCGGCAGGCGGCGCGCTTCGAGCAGCTGGTAGCCATGCGCGCCGAGGCGCGCGCGCAGGCCGCGCGCGAGGATCTGGTTGAGAAAACAGCCGCCGCTGCCGGCCAGCGTGGCGCCGGCCGGCACCGTGGCGCGCACCCAGTCGGCCAACGCGGCGGCCAGCGTCGCGTGGAACAGAGCGGCGCCGCGCCCGGCGTCCTTCTCGTCGGCCAGCGCGGCGAAGAGCGGCAGCAGGTCGAGGCGCCCCTCCACGATTTTCCAGCCGCGGTCGAGCGGCAGCAGATCGCCGCGGCGCTCGGCGAGCCCTTCGAGCAGCATCGCCGCCTGTCCTTCGTAAGCCATCGCCGGCTTGTCGCCGAGCACGCCGAGCAGGCCCGCGGCGGCGTCGAAAACGCGGCCGAGGCTCGACGTCTCCGGGCAGTTGAGGCCCTGCGCCAGCATCTGCGCGACGGTCGGCGCGGCGGCCTGCGCGGCGAAGCGTTCGGCGATCTCGTCGCCGCGCCCGAGGCGGTGCAGGACGGCGGCGGCCATGCGCCACGGCTCGCGCGCCGCGCGGTCGCCGCCGGGCAGCGCGAGCGGCGCCAGATGGCCGAGGCGCGTGCAGCGCGCACCGGCGAGCTGCAGCAGTTCGCCGCCCCAGGCGCCGCCGTCGCCGCCCAGCCCGACGCCGTCGAGCGCCAGCGCGTAGGCCGGCGTCGCGGCGCCGTGTTCGGCGAGCACCGCGCCCGCGTGCGCATGGTGGTGCTGCACGCCGAGCAGCGGCAGTTCGTGGCGCTGCGCGAAAGCGGCGGCGAAGCGCGTCGAGTGGAAATCCGGGTGCAGGTCGTGCGCGACGATCTCCGGCTCGACGGCGAGCAGGCGGAGCAGGTGCTCGACCGTCTCTTCGAGGAAGTTGCAGGCCGCGGCGTTGTCGAGGTCGCCGATGTGCTGCGAGACGAAGGCCTCGTCGCCGCGCGTCACGCACACCGTGTTCTTGAACCAGCCGCCGACCGCCAGCACCGATGGCCCCGAGCGCGGCAGCTTGATCGCGCGCGGCGTGTAGCCGCGCGCCCGGCGGATGAACTGCAGGCCGCCCGGCGCGGCGCGCGCGACGCTGTCGTCGCAGCGCGCGACGATCTCGCGGTCGTGCAGCAGGAAGGCGTCGGCGATCCCCGCGAGGCGCAGCAGCGCCTCCTCGTTGCCGGTCACCAGCGGCTCGCCGCCGGGGTTGGCGCTGGTCATCACGAGCGCCAGCGGCTGCGGCGCGTCGAGCCAGTCGGTGCCGTCGGGGCGCCCGGCGGCTTCGTGGAAAAGCAGGTACTGCAGGGGCGTCGCCGGCAGCATCACGCCGAGCCAGGCCAGCCCGGGGGCGACGCCGGGCAGCGCGGCGTCGCAATTGGCCCGCTTGCGGAGCAGGATGACCGGCCGCTCGGGCAGGCCGAGGAGACCCGGCTCGCCGACGCCCATCTGCACCAGCGGCGCCGCCGACGCGGCATTGGCGACGAGCACGGCGAAGGGTTTTTCCTCGCGCTGCTTGCGCTCGCGCAGGACGGCGACGGCCGCCGCGTTGCGCGCGTCGCACGCCAGATGGAAGCCGCCAAGCCCCTTGATGGCGACGATCCGACCCTGGCGCAGCAGGGCCAGCGCGCCGCCCACCGGATCGCCGCGCACGGCCTGTCCGTCGGCGTCGAGCAGGGCGAGCTGCGGACCGCATTTCGGGCAGCAGTTGGCTTCGGCGTGGAAACGGCGGTCGGCGGGCTGCGCGTACTCCTTCTGGCATTTGCCGCACAGGGCGAAGGGCTTGAGGCTGGTGCGCGCGCGGTCGTAGGGGATGCTGCGCGCGATCGTGTAGCGCGGGCCGCAGTGCGTGCAGGTGCTGAAGGCGTAGCGCCAGCGCCGGCCGCCCGGCGTGAACATGTCGTGCAGGCAGTCGCGGCAGACGGCGGTGTCGTGGCCGATGACGGTGGCGGCGCGGCCGTTGCGGCTGTCGAGGATGACGAAGGCTTCGCCCGCCTGAGCGCCCGCCGGCCCGGGCAGGCACTCGGGCGCGCTGCGGTGCGCGCTCACGGCGTCGACGCGGGCGAGCGGCGGCGCTTCGCTGTGCAGGCGTTCGACGAGGCGGCGCACCTGCGCGGCGGCGCCGCACACCTCGATTTCGACGCCGCGCGCGTCGTTGCGCACCCAGCCGGCGAGTTCGAGTTCGTTGGCCAGACGCCAGACGAAGGGACGGAAACCGACGCCCTGGACGACGCCGGTCACGCGGATGCGTTGGCAGACGATGCTCATGCCGGCCTCAGCGCGCGGCGCCGGCGAGCAGGGCTTCGAGCTCCGCGATGCGGCGCCGGAGCGCGGCGACCGTTTCCTGCTTTTGTGCGCGCTGCGCGGCGAGGCCGTTTTCCAGCCACGCCGTCCATTCGCCGAAACCCTCGCCGCTCGTCGCCGAGACGCGGATGACCTGCAGCGCGGGGTTGACGCGGCGGGCGTGCGCGACGGCGCGCTCGACGTCGAAGGCGACGTAGGGCAGCAGGTCGACCTTGTTGATCAGCATCAGCGTCGCCGCGCGGAACATGTCAGGGTACTTGAGCGGCTTATCCTCGCCCTCGGTGACCGAGAGGATGGCGACCTTGTGCGCCTCGCCGAGGTCGAAGGCGGCCGGGCAGACGAGGTTGCCGACGTTCTCGATGAAGAGCAGCGAGTCGTCGGCCGGCGCCAGCTTGCGCAGCGCCTGGCCGACCATGTGCGCGTCGAGATGGCAGCCCTTGCCGGTGTTGATCTGCAGCGCCGGGACGCCGGTCGCGCGGATGCGCTCGGCGTCGTAGCTGGTCTGCTGGTCGCCTTCGACGACGGCGATCGGCAGCCGCTCGCGCAGCGCCTCGATACTGCGGCAGAGCAGCGTCGTCTTGCCCGAGCCGGGGCTGGAGACGAGGTTGAGCGCGAAGATGCCCTGCTCGGCGAAGCGCTTGCGGTTGGCGTCGGCGTAGCCGTCGTTCTTGGACAGGATGTCGCGCTCGATCTGCACCATGCGCGCCTGCGTCATGCCCGGCGCGTGTGCGCCGGCGGGGCCGTGGCCGTAGTGCAGCGCGCCGGCATCAGCGGCGGCGCCTGCCGCGTCGTGGGTGTGCACGCTGCCGTCGGCATGGCGGTGCGCATGTCCGTGGGCGGCGCCGCGCGGCGCGTAGCGCAGACCGCCGGCCGGCGGGTGGGCGGGGGCGTGGGAATGCGCCGTACCGTCGGCGTGCACATGCCAGTGCCCGTCCCCTGCGTCCACGGCTTCGCCCTCGATGCGCGTTTCACCGGCCGCGCAGCCGCAAGTCGTACACATATCCTCGTCTCCTCCTCCGTTGCTTGCTATTCGACTTCCAGCTCCTTGACCCGCATCTCGGTACCGCCGGTCGCTTGGACCGGGTAACCGCCGCAGGCCGGGCAGGGGTCGTACAGTGCCGCGAGCGGCACCGTTTTATGGCAGTTCAGACACACACCTTCGCCGGGGACGGCGATCACTTCGAGCTGCGCGCCCTCGGCCAGCGTGCCGCGCGCCACCGCGTCGAAACAGAAGCGCATGGCCTCGGGTTCGACGGCGGACAGCTGGCCGATTTCGAGCACGACGATTTTCGCCCGCGCGAAACCCTGCGCGCCGGCGGCGTCCTCGACGATCTGCAGCACGCCTTCGGCGAGCGCCATTTCATGCATCGACAACCTCGATTTCGTAAGCGACGCAGGGATCAAGCGCGAGCGCCAGGCGGCGGCCGGCGGCTTCCGCCTGCGCGCGGCTCGCGGCCGGGCAGCCCGCGATTTCGCGCACGAAGGCGCCCTGCGGGTGAAAGTTCCATTCGGTCGGGGCGACGATAACATAGCCCCCCACCCGTCCGTCTTTAACCTGCGTCAGATGCAGCAGAACGCCGCGCGCCGTTTCGACGCGCGCCAGTCCGCCGCCGTCGGCGAGCGGCACCGCGTCGAGCCAGCCGGCCGGTTGCGGCGCGACCGGCCGGCTGGCCAGTGCCGCGGCCAGGCAATGCAGATCGGCATGGCGCGCCGCGAGACGCGCCGCGACGCCCCGCCCGGCCGCGCGCAGCGCCGCCGTCGCGGGCTCGGCGTGCCGGCGCGCCAGCGCGCCGGTTTCGGCGGCCTGCCCGGCCCATACCGGCGCCGCCGCGAAGTCTTCGTCGAGCGCGACGCCCGCCCACGCCGCGGCGTCGAGTTGCGGCAGCAGGGCGACGCCTGCAACCCCTGCCTGCGCCGGCGCGGGAACGCTCTCGGTGCGCAGCCAGGCGAGCAGGTCCGCGCCCAGCGCGCGCGCCGCCGCATCGCCGTCGACGGCCAGCAGGCGACGCCGCCAGGCGAGGAATTCGTCACGCCGCGCCGTGCAGCCAAGCAGAGGCGGCCAGTCGAGCAGCAGGCGCCACAGGTGCTCGCCGACGGCCTCCAGCGCCACGCCGCGCGCCAGCCCGGCCAGCGTCGCGGCGTCCGGGCGCGCGCCCTGCGCCGCCGCCAGCGCGAGCTGCGCCGCCGCGCCCTGGGCTTGCGCGCACAGGCTGAACAGGCGCGGCGCCAGGGCCGCCGCCTGCGCCGCGGGCAAGCCGCGCAGCACGCGCGCGGCCGGCCGGCGGGTCGACGCGACGCGGGCGGCGACGACACGTGCGCCGTCCCACGTCAAGCGCAAGTGCAAGCCGCCCTGATCCACGTCAACTCCTCGCCGAAAAGTCCTCGCACGATACGGAAAAGTCTTTGAATCGATTTTGATTCTCGTCAATCCGACGCTAAACTCCCGCCTGCACAATACGCGCTCGATGACCTCCTGGACTGTCCCCCTGCATGCTTGAAGCTTTGAATCTGGAATGCGTACGCGGCGAGCGCCGCCTCTTCGCAGGCGTCGGCTTTCGGCTCGAGGGCGGCGAGATGCTCTATCTGCAAGGCAGAAACGGCTCCGGCAAGACGAGCATGCTGCGCATGCTGTGCGGCCTGACGCAGCCGGCGAGCGGCGAGATCCGCTGGCGCGACCGCCCGATCGGCAAGCTCGGCGACGACTTCCGCGCCGAGTTGTGCTACCTCGGGCACCTCAATGCGATCAAGGAGGAACTGACGCCGCTCGAGAACCTGCTGGCATCGGCCCGGCTCGCCGAGGATGCGCTCGACGAGGACGCGGCGCTCGACGCGCTCGAAATGGTCGGCCTGCGCGGGCGCGAGGATCTGGCCTGCCGCTATCTTTCGCAGGGCCAGAAGCGGCGCGTCGCGCTGGCCCGCCTGGTGCACGAACGGCGCGCCCTGTGGGTGCTCGACGAGCCCTACGTGGCGCTCGACACGGCCGCCGTCGAACTCGTCGCCGGCCTGATCGGCGCCCATCTGCAACGCGGCGGACTGGCCGTGCTGACCACGCACCAGACGGTCGAGGTCCGCGCCGGCGCCGTGCGCGAACTCAGGCTGGGCTAGCCGCATGTTCGCACTGATCCGGGCCGTCGTCGGCCGCGACCTCAGGCTGGCCATGCGCCGGCAGGCCGACATCGTTTCGGCGCTGTTCTTTTTCATCATCGTCGTCAGCCTCTTCCCGCTCGGCATCGGGCCGGAACCCGACCTGCTGCGCAAGCTGGCGCCCGGCGTGCTGTGGGTCGCCGCGCTGCTCGCCACCATGCTGTCGCTGCCGCGCCTGTTCGCCGACGACCACCGCGACGGCACGCTCGAACAATTGGCGCTGGCGCCGCAGCCGCTCGGCCTCGTCGTGCTCGGCAAGGTGCTCGCGCACTGGCTGGTGTCGGGGTTGCCGCTGGCGCTGCTGGCGCCGGTGCTCGGCATCCAGTTCGATCTGGACGCCGACGCCCTGTGGGTGCTCACCGGCGCGCTGCTGATCGGCACGCCGGCGCTCTCCGGCATCGGCGCCATCGGCGCGGCGCTGACGCTCGGCGTGCGCGGCGGCGGCGTGCTGCTCTCGCTGCTCGTGCTGCCGCTCTACATCCCGGTGCTGATCTTCGGCGCCGGCGCGGTCGACGCGACGGTCACCGGCATGGGGGCGCAGGCCCACCTCTCGCTGCTCGGCGCGCTGGCGCTCGGCGGCCTGTTTTTCGCGCCGTGGGCGACCGCCGCGGCCTTACGCATCGCACTCGAATAACCCGGACGACCGGACACGCAGGAATAGACAAGGATGAACAACCGCCTTATCAACTGGTTCAAGTACGCCAGCCCGCAGAGCTTCTACCCGCTGGCCGGCAAGATGATTCCGTGGTTCTGGGCGCTGGCCGCCGTGTTCGGCGTCGCCGGGCTGTACATCGGCTTTCTCGTCGCGCCGACCGACGCGCAGCAGGGCGAGGGCTACCGCATCATCTTCCTGCACGTGCCGGCCTCGTGGATGTCGATGTTCATCTATCTCGTGATGGCCGGCTGGGCGGCGCTCGGACTGGCCTACAATACGCGCCTGTCGGGCATGATGGCGCAGGCGCTGGCGCCGACCGGCGCGCTCTTCGCCTTCCTCTCGCTATGGACCGGCGCCCTCTGGGGCAAGCCGATGTGGGGCGCCTGGTGGGTGTGGGACGCGCGCCTGACGTCCGAGCTGATCCTGCTCTTCCTCTACATCGGCTTCATCGCGCTGCAGTCGGCGATCGACGATCCGCGCCGGGCCGACAAGGCGGGCGCCATCCTGGCGCTGGTCGGCGTGGTGAATATCCCGATCATCTACTTCTCGGTGAAGTGGTGGAACACCCTGCACCAGGGCGCCTCGGTCAGCCTGACGAAGGCGCCGAGCATGGCGCAGACGATGCTGTGGGGCATGCTGCTGTGCGCGCTGGCGTGCTGGATGTACAGCATCGCCGTGGCGCTGATGCGCGCGCGCAGCATCATGCTCGAGCGCGAGCGGCACACCGAGTGGGTGCGCGCGCTGCTCGGCGGCAAATCCGCGAACCAGGAGTGAGCGTATGTACTGGAACAGCTTTTCCGAGTTTCTGGCCATGGGCAACCATGGCGTCTATGTCTGGGGATCGGTCGGCGTGATGGCCTTGCTGATGATCCTGGAACCGATCCTCATCGCCCAGGGTCGGAAAAGTCTGGTCGCCCGGCTGCAGCGCCAGTTCCGCGCCGAACAGGCCGACACCACCGAACGCCGCGAACAAGGCACACGCAGGAGCAAGAATTGAAAGCACGTCACAAACGCATCGCCCTGATCGTCGGCGGCCTCGCCGTTCTCGGCATCGCCGCCACGCTCGTCCTCAACGCCTTCCAGAGCAATCTGGTGTTCTTCTTCTCGCCGACCCAGGTCGCCGCCGGCGAAGCGCCCAAGGGCAAGAACTTCCGCATCGGCGGCATGGTCAAGGAAGGCTCGATCGCGCGCGAGGCCGACGGCGTCACCATGCGCTTCGTGGTGACCGACACCGACAAGGAAATGGTCGTCAACTACAAGGGCATCCTGCCCGACCTCTTCAAGGAGGGCAAAGGCGTCGTCGCGCAGGGCAAGCTCGGCGAGGACGGCCTGTTCACGGCGAACGAGGTCCTCGCCAAGCACGACGAGAACTACATGCCGCCGGAAGCGGCCAAGGCGGTCGGCGACGCGCACGAGCGCGCGGCGGCCAACAAGGCGGCGGCCGAAGCGGCCTCGCACACCCTCAAGCAATAACCGGAAGTCACAGGAAACCGCCATGATCCCCGAACTCGGCCATTTCGCACTGATCGTCGCGCTCTGCGTGGCCTTCGTGCAAGGCACGCTGCCGCTCGTCGGCGCCCACACCAACCGGCAGGCATGGATCGCGCTGGCCCGCCCTGCCGCCGCCGCGCAGGCCCTGCTCATGCTGGTCGCCTTCGGCTGCCTGACCGCCGCCTTCGTGCAGAACGACTTCTCGGTGGTCTACGTCGCGCAGCACTCGAACACGCTGCTGCCGATCGAGTACCGCGTCGCCGCCGTGTGGGGCGGCCACGAGGGATCGCTGCTCCTGTGGGTGGTCATGCTCTCGCTGTGGACGCTGGCCGTCGCCGCCTTCTCGCGGCAATTGCCCGACCGCATGGTGGCGCGCGTGCTCGGCACGCTCGCGCTGGTCACCGCTGGCTTCCTGCTCTTCATCCTGTTCACCTCCAACCCCTTCGAGCGCCTGCTGCCGGCCGTCGAGGAAGGTCGCGACCTCAATCCGCTGCTGCAGGACCCCGGTCTGATCATCCACCCGCCGATGCTGTACATGGGCTACGTCGGCTTCTCGGTGGCCTACGCCTTCGCCGTCGCCGCGCTGCTTTCGGGCCAGCTCGACGCCGCCTGGGCGCGCTGGTCGCGCCCGTGGACGACGGCGGCCTGGGTCTTCCTGACCCTCGGCATCGCGCTCGGCTCGTGGTGGGCCTACTACGAACTGGGCTGGGGCGGCTGGTGGTTCTGGGATCCGGTCGAGAACGCCTCGTTCATGCCCTGGCTCGTCGGCACGGCACTGATCCATTCCCAGGCCGTGACCGAGAAGCGCGGCTCGTTCCGCGCCTGGACCCTGCTGCTGGCGATCGCCGCGTTCTCGCTGTCGCTGCTGGGCACCTTCCTCGTACGCTCGGGCGTGCTGACCTCGGTGCATGCCTTCGCCAGCGACCCGCAGCGCGGCCTGTTCGTGCTGGCCTTCCTCGTCATCGTCGTCGGCGGTTCGCTGCTGATCTATGCGCTGCGCGCGCCGAAGGTCGCCGGCGGCGAGCCGTTCGCCGGCGTCAGCCGCGACACGCTGCTGCTGATCAACAATCTGCTGTTCTCGATCGCCGCGCTGATGGTGCTGCTCGGCACGCTGTTCCCGCTGCTCGGCGAGGCGCTGGACGCCGGCCGCATTTCGGTCGGCCCACCGTATTTCGGTTTCATGTTCGTGCTGCTGATGGCGCCTGTCGTGCTGCTGCTGCCGTTCGGACCGTTCCTGAAATGGCGCCAGGCGCAGCTGCCGGCGGCGCTGCGTTCGCTGGTGCCGGCGCTGCTGCTCGCGGCCATTGCCGCGATCGCGGCGTGGCTGCTCGGCGGCGACCTGCCGTTCAAGGCCGTGGCCGGCATCGGCCTGGGACTCTGGGTCGGCCTGGGCATCGCGCTGTACGCGCTGTCGCGCTGGCGCCATGCGCCGGCGGGACGACGCTATACGCCGGAAATGCTCGGCATGATCTGCGCGCATCTGGGTGTGGGCGTATTCGTCGCCGGCGTCATGCTGACCGAAGCGACCGGGCTCGAACGCGACCTGCGCTTCGCGCCGGGCGAGAGCGTGCGCATCGGCGCCTACGACGTGCGCTTCGACGGCGCGCGCCACGCGCGCGGCCCCAACTACGAAGCCGACGCCGGCACCGTCGTCGTCAGCCGCGACGGCGCCATGGTCGCGACCCTGGTGCCGCAGAAGCGTCGCTATCTGCGCGGCCAGGTGCAGACCGAATCGGCCATCGATCCGGGTTTCACGCGCGACATCTATGTCGCACTCGGCGAGCCCGTCGGCGATGACGGCGCCTGGTCGGTGCGCGTCTACATCAAGCCGTTCGTGCGCTGGATCTGGCTGGGCGCGCTGCTGATGATGCTCGGCGGCTTCGGCGCGGCGACCGACCGGCGTTTCCGCAGCATGGCCCTCTCCCGCGATGCGCAGCCGGCGCCCGCACCGGCACCCGCCGCAGCGCCGGCCGTGGCCGCGGCGACCGAGGTGCCGGCATGAACGCGCGCCTGCTGCCGCTCGCGGCCTTCGTGCTGCTGGTCGCCCTGCTCGGCTTCGGCCTGCGCTGGAACATGCACCACGACCAGCGCGAAGTGCCGTCGCCGCTGATCGGCAAGGCCGCGCCGGAATTCCGCCTGCCGGTGCTCAACGCAGCCAACCGCGAATTCGGCAGCGCCGACCTCAAGGGCAAGCCCTATCTGCTCAACGTGTTCGGCAGCTGGTGCCCGAGCTGCGTGGACGAGCATCCGGTGCTGGTGCGCTATGCGAAGGAGCTCGGCATACCGCTGGTCGGCTACAACTGGAAGGACGATGCAGCCGACGCGACCGCCTGGCTCGCCCGCTTCGGCAATCCCTACGACGTGATCGTCGCCGACACGATAGGCCGCACCGCGATCGACTTCGGCGTCTATGGCGCGCCGGAAACCTTTCTCGTCGACGGCGACGGCTTCGTCCGCCTCAAGCGCGTCGGCGCGCTGACGCCGGACTACGTCGAGAAGGAACTCAAACCGGCGATCACCGCCCTGCGCAAGTCCAGCGCCGGAGGCCAGCCATGACGCGTCGCCTGCCAGCCCTGCTCGCGCTGCTGCTGTCGCTGTTCTGCACGCTCGCCACGGCCGTGCAGCCGCTGGATTTCAAGGACACGGCCGAGGAAAAGCGCTTCCAGTCGCTGACCCGCGAGCTGCGCTGCCTGGTCTGCCAGAACCAGAATCTCGCCGATTCGGACGCGGGCCTGGCCGGCGACCTGCGCCGCGAAGTGTTCGACCAGATGCGCGCCGGCAAGAGCGACGCGCAGATCAAGGACTACCTCGTCGCGCGCTATTCGCAGTTCGTGCTGTACGACCCGCCGCTGAGCGGCTCGACCTGGCTGCTCTGGTTCGGCCCGCTGCTCGCGCTGCTGGCCGGCGCCGGCGTGCTCGTCGTCATCGTGCGCCGCCGTGCCGCGGCGCTCGCCCACAAGACGCCGGCCGCGACCGCGCCGCGCGAGGAGGAAGACTGGTGACTACCGCTTTCGTGCTGCTGGCCGGGCTGATGCTGCTCGCGGCGCTGGCTTTCGTGCTGCTGCCGCTGCTGCGCCACGGCCGCGGCGCCAACCTGCCGGCCAGCGCCGTGCGCCGCCGCGCCCTCGACGACGCGCTGGCCTCCGGCGTCGTCACGGCCGAGGAACACCTGGCCAAGCTCGCCGCGCTGGAACAGCAGGATCTCGCGAGCACGACCGCGCCACCGCCGCGTTCCCGCAGCGCGTTCCATGCGGCGCTGCTCACGCTGCTGTTGCTGCCGGCCGCGGCGATCGGCCTGTACGCCCATCTCGGCAACGTGCGCGCACTGGATACCGCCCTGATGGACGCCGGCCGTGCGATGAACGGCTCGCCCGGACCGGACATGGACCAGGCCGTGCAGGGCCTCGCCGACAAGCTGGCGAAGAATCCCGACGACGTCGACGGCTGGGTGCTGCTGGGCCGCGCATACAAGTCGATGGAACGCTTCGCCGACGCGCGCGACGCGCTGAAGAACGCCTACGACCGCGCGCCCAACGAGATCGAGATCCAGGTCGACTACGCCGAAGCGCTGGCGCTGGCCGGCGAAACGCGGCGCATCGACGGCCGCCCACGCGAACTGCTCGAAGGCGCGCTCAAGACCGATCCGAATCACCAGCGCGCGCTGTGGCTGCTCGGCATCGCCGACTACCAGGCGCAGAACTACGCCTCCGCCGTCACTCGCTGGGAACTGCTGCGCGGCATGCTGCCGGCCGAAGCGCCCGTGCGCGAATCGCTGGACCGGCAGATCGCCGACGCGCGCCAGCGCGGCGGACTCGGCGCCGCCGCGCCGGCGCGGACCGCCGGCGCCGACTCGGCAGCCGCGAACGGCATGGCTGCGGCGGCCGCTGCCGCGCCGGCGGCCGGGGCCGCTGACGTGCGCCTGAGCGTGACGGTTTCGCTGGATCCCAAGCTGCGCGACAGGGCGCCGGCCGGCGCCAGCGTGTTCGTGTTCGCGCGTGCGGCCAGCGGGCCGCCGATGCCGCTGGCGGTGCAGCGCCTGACCCTGGCCGACCTGCCGGCCAAGGTCGAACTGACCGACGCCATGGGCATGCTGCCGACCATGAAGCTGTCCCAGTTCCCCGAAGTCGTCGTCGGCGCGCGCATCTCGGCCAGCGGCAATGCCAAGGCGCAGAGCGGCGACCTGCAGACCCTGTCGGCGCCGCTGGACGTCAACAGCAAGGCGACCATCGACCTCCTCATCGACCAGGTCGTGCCTTAAATCCGGACAGGTTGCGGTTCGCCTGCGGCTCGCCGCAACCTGCGGGTTCAGTCGATCAGGTGATGCCGCGCCGCGTAGCGCACGAGTTCGGCGGCGTTGCGCACGTCGAGCTTGGCGAACACGCGCTGGCGGTGGTTCTCGGCGGTCTTCACGCCGATGTCCAGGCGCAGCGCGATCTCCTTGGTCGTGAGTCCGTCGACGATCAGATGGAACACCTCGCGCTCGCGCGGGGACAGGTCGCGGTAGGGATCGGCCGGCATCGGCCGCGCCTGCTGCACCTGCATGGCCATGGCCCGCGTCGCGTGGGCGCCGAAATGCAGGCCGCCGCCGCCGAGGTTGCGCACGGCCTCGATGAGTTCGGCCATCGCCGCGTCCTTGCGCAGATAGCCCGCGGCGCCGGCGCGCAGCATGTGCAGCACGTATTCCTCTTCCTGGTGCATGGTCAGCACGAGGATGCGTATCTGCGGCAGCTCGGCGCGCAGCCGGCGCACGACTTCGATGCCGTTGAGGCGCGGCATCGAGATATCGACGATCGCGATGTCCGGCTGCAGGCGCAGGCACTGCTCTATCGCGTCGATGCCGTCGGCCGCCTGGCCGACGACGAGGCACTCGCCGCTGGCATCAAGCGCCGCAACCAATGTTTCGCGCACGATGGTGTGGTCATCGGCAACCAGCACGCGGATCATGGTTCGCTCCTGGCAGTAGTGCGCAACGGCAGCTCGATACAGATGTTGAAACCTTTACCGGGTGTAGATTGTAGATTCAACCGGCCGTCGAACAAGTTCACACGATCGCGCATGCCGCCCAGACCGCCGCCGTGACCGTCGCGGCCGGCGGCCAGCGCCGCATCGAGGTCGCAGCCGCGGCCGTCGTCGACGATGTCCATGCACAGCCAGCCGGTTCCGCGCAGCGAAACCACGATGCGCACGAGACTGGCCGCCGCATGCCGTACGGCGTTGGACAACGCCTCCTGGGCGACGCGGAACAGCAGGGTCGCAGTGTCGTCGTGCAGCGGCGGCAACGGCTCCGGCAGCACGAGCTCGACCTGCAGGCCATCGACGCTGCGCGCGAGCCAGCGCAGCGCCGCCTCCAGTCCGAGATCGTCGAGGATCTGCGGCCGCAGCAGCCGTGACAGCGAACGCGTGTCTTCCAGGGTCGCCTGGGCCAGCGCGCGCGCGCGCGACAGGCCGTCGCGGCCGTTCGCTGCGGTCACCGGCAACTGCGCGGCGATCGTGTCGAGCTGGCGCATCAGGGCGACGAGATTCTGGCCGACGCCATCGTGCAGCTCGCGCGCAATGCGCCGGCGCGCCTCTTCCTCGATGCGCCAGACCGAGCGTGCCAGATGCCGCGTGCGGCGCTGGTCCTGCTGCAATTGGGTCAGCAGCGCCGCATGCTGGCGCATGAGTTCGTCGATGCGCCGGTTCAGCGTCTGCACGGCTGCGGAATCAGTGCTCATCGGTCGTTGCACCGGCGTCGATCGCCGCCCGCTGGCGCCGCGCGAAGCCGTCGCGCAGCGATGCCGGCGCCGCCTCCAGCGCCTGGCTCAGGGCGTGTTCGGCCGCGGCGCCGGCGGCCGCGGCTTCGTCGGCCTGCCCGGCGCGCCGCAGCAGCGCCGCGCCGAGCGCATGCAGGCGCGCCTCGCCCTGCCAGCGGCCGAGCTGGCGCAGCAGCGCCTGGGCTTCGCGATAGCGCGGCAACGCGTCGGTGCCGCCGTGCCGCGCGCGGTCGAGCTCCAGGGTGATCACGGCCAGACGCAGCGGCGCCTGGCCGCGGCGCGCGGCTTCGGCAACGAGCTCGCCGATCAGCGCATCGGCCGAACGCGGCGCCGTGTGCAATGCGCGTTGCGCGCGCTCGATGCGGACCTCCAGCAGCAGTGCCGGGTTGTGCGCCGCTTCGGCGACGCGTTCGGCTTCGGCCAGATCGCGCGCCGCGGCGGCCGACGCCGCGTCGCCGAGCAGCGCCAGCCGCGCGCGCGTCAGCAGCGACAGCGCCTGCTGCTCGGGACTGAGTTCGGCATCCACGAGATCCTGCAAGGCCTGCTGCGCGCCGGCGACATCGCCCAGGAACACGGCCGTGCGTGCGAGCAGCAGGCGCGCTTCGGCCAGGCCGCGCCGGTCGCCGCGCCGCTCGAAGCCGGCGGCTGCGGCGCGTGCCGCAGACAGCGCGTCGGCGCTGCGTCCTTCGGCCAGCGCCAGTTCGCCGCGATAAACCTGCGCAACGTCGATTTCCTCGGGCAGTTGCAGGTCCTGCGCCTCGCGCAGCGAACCGTCCAGGCGCTTCCCCGCATCGGCGTAATGGCCGCGGCTCAGTTCGAGCAAGCCCATGCTCTGGATCACCTGCAACGCCCCCTCGCGATCGTCGATCTGCCGGTAGGAGGCCAGCGCCTGCTGCCAGTAGACCGCCGCATTGTCGGTCTCGCCGAGCTGAAAATAGCAGAATGCGACATTGTTTAGACTTTGCGCCAGCAGGGTCGGCTGGCCGAGTTGCTGGCGCAACGCCAGCGCCTCGCGGAACGCGGTCAGCGCGGCGCGGAAATCGCCGCGTTCCTCGGCTACGACGCCGCGGTCGTTGTGCAGATCGGCGATGCTCGCGCGGTCGCCGAGCGCTTCGAGCGCGCCGCGCGCACGCTCCAGCGTGGCTTCGGCTTCGGCACGCTCGCCGCGTATGGCCTGCACGATCGCGAGATTGCGCAGGCTGGTCGCCTGGCCGCGCGGGTCGCCGAGAGCGGCGCGCATCGCGGCCGCGCGCGTGTACTGCTCCGCCGCCGCATCGAGCTGGCCCAGGCGTTCGTAGCCCACACCCAGCGCGTTGCGCGCGTCGGCTTCGGCCGCCGCATCGCCGGCGCGCGTCCACAGCACGAGTGCGCGCAGCAGATAGTCGTCGACGGCGCGGCGCGCCTGGCCCTGCTGGATCGCGATGCGGCCGAGCAGGAACCAGGCGCGGGCATCCTGGCTGTCCTCGCCGACCAGGACCTGCAGCAGCTGCAAGCCGCGTCCGCCGTGGCCCGCGTCGGCCAGGGTCTGCGCCGTCTGCAGCACCAGATCGGCATCGTGGGCGTGTGCGGCCAGCGCGTGCTGCAGCAGGCGCGCGCGCGCATCGGCCGATTCCTGTGCCTGGGCCAGCACGATGCGCCCGGACAGATCGCTCGCACCGGCCTGCGTCTGGCGTATACGTTCGCGCGTGGCTTCGGCGGAGACCTCCTGGCGCGCCTCGACCTGGGCCTGGAGCAACGCGCTCAGCAGCAGCGCGCTGGATTCGCGCGCCACCGCCGGCAGCGCCTGCAGGCGTCCGGCGGCATCGGCCGGCTGGTGCGCATCGAGCGCGCGCAGGGCTTCGCCATAGGCGGCCACCTCGCCATCGCCGAGTGCCGGTGGGGGCTGCGCGGCGAACGCCGTGAAGCGGCGCCGATAGTCGGCGAACAGCGCGGCTGCATCGGCACCGCGCGCCTCGATCGCGACCGCGGTCTGGGCCGGCGCCGCCGCGCCGCCCTGCAAGGTGAGCACCAGCCCGCCCCCGTCGCGACGCAGTTCACCGTGCAGCCATTGCGCGACGCCGGCGGCCTGGGCGACCTCGGGCAGGCGCCGCTGCAGGGCCTCGCCGCCGAGATCCGGCGCGGCGCGCGCGATCGCATCGAGCACGCGTTCGCGCGTGGCCACCGCGCGCGCGGCATCGCCGCGCAGCCATTGGCGCGCATGTTCCTCGATCGCCCGCGCGGTCGCCGCGAGCGCGGCATCGGCGGCATCGACCTGCAGCGGCAGCACGGCCAGGCGCGGCACGCTGGCCGCACTGGCCGGCGCCGGCCAGTGCGGCAGACGGCGGCCGAGTTCGTACAGCCCCAGCATCGCGACCACGACCAGCGCCGCGGCCAGCCACCGGCGCCGGCGACGCGGCGAGCGCGGCACGCGCTGCCGCTCCAGCGCGCGCAGCGCCTCTTCGGCGTCGGCGAAGCGGTGTGCCGGCTTGAGTTCGAGCAGGCGGCCGACGAAGGCCAGCAGCCAGGCCGGCAGATCCGGCCGCAGGCGCCCCAACGGCGGCGGCGGCCGTACGAGCCGGCGCATCACGGTCTCCGCCGGCGTGCCGCCGGCGAACGGCAGACTGCCGCTCAGGGATTCGTAGAGGATCAGCCCGAGGGCATACAGATCGCTGCGACCGTCGATCGCCTCGCCGCGCGCCTGTTCGGGCGACAGGTATTCCGGCGTGCCGACGATCAGACCGGTCTGGGTCAGCCCGGTCGCGCCGAGGCTGCGCGCGACGCCGAAATCGGTCAGGCAGGCGCGGTCGTTGCGGTCGAACAGGATGTTGGCGGGCTTGAGATCGCGGTGCACGACGCCGCACTGGTGCGCCGCGGCCAGTCCGGCGAGCAGGCCTCGCGCGAGCGCCACGACGGCCTCCGCCGACAGCGGGCCGGCGCGCTCCAGGCGGCGCTCCAGCGACTCGCCGGCGATGTAGTCCATGCTGATGAGCCAGCGCTCGCCGTCGCGCGCGATATCGTGGATGCGCACGACGTGCGGGCTGGAGACCTGGCGCGCGAGCAGCAGTTCGTTGCGCAGGCGCTCGAACGCCTCGGGCTTGCGCGCGAGTTCGGCTCGCAGCAGCTTGATCGCGACCTCCACGTCCAGCGACAGGTCGCGCGCACGGTAGACCATGCCCATGCCGCCGACGCCGAGCAGTTCCTCGATGCGGAAACGGCCGGCAACGACCTCGCCGACACGCAGCTCATGGAAAACGATCAGGCCGGTGACGGTAGCCTGGGCATCGACGCCGGACAGCCCTGCCGCGAGGTCGCTCATGCCCGCACGATAGCGCAGAACCGCGACGGCGGATCAGCGCGGCTGCAGGTCGCTCCAGCGCGGCGCAGCGATGCCGGCCTGGCCGGCTGCGTCGAGCAGTTCGTCGACGGCACCGCGCAGTCGCGCCGCGGCCAGCGCGGCGCCGGCCTGCTGCGCCACGCCTTCGACGAGTTCCAGGTCGAACTCGGTCAGCAGCGGCCCGGGCTGGCGGCTGTCGGCGTAGATCGCGCCGAGCAGTTCGTTGCCGAACACCACCGGCACGCAGACCAGCGCGCGGATGCCGCCGAGCACGACGCTGGGCCGCGCGCCGAGCCACGGCGAGTCGGACGTGTCGCAGCAGATCACGCTGTGCCGCTCGGCAAGGCAGCGCCGCAGCGCGCCGGCGCTGCCGGCGAAGGCACTCTCCGCCAGTTCGTCGCTGCGCAATCCCTGCGCCGCGCGCACGCGCAGATCGTCGGAGGTCGCGCCGTACAGCACGAAGCCGCGCTCGAGCTGGGACAGCTCCAGCACCGCGTCGAGCGTGTGCCGCAGCAGCGCATCGACGCCGGCGACGTGCTGCAGCTGCTGCGACAGCGCGCGCGAGGTCGAGCGGCGCACGTCGGCGAAGGCCGCGGCGTCGCGTGCGCTGTCCGCATCCATCGGTTCGAGCCAGCAATAGACGTCGCCGATCGCGAACCAGGCCGGCGAACTCAGATGCGCCTCGGACACGAGGCGGCCGTCCACGCGCAGGCCGTTCTTGCTGCCGACGTCGACGAGCCGCCAGCCGGCCGCATCGCCGAGAATTTCCGCATGCCGGCGCGACACGGAAGTATGGTCGAGCTGCAGCTCGCTGGTCGTGCCGCGGCCCACGCCGTAGCGGCGGCCTTCGTCGAGCAGGCGCACGACGACCGCGCGATCCGGTGGGTAGGCGCTGAACCGCGCAGGCATCGGACGGGGCGCTCCTCAGGGGCCGCCGTTGAGGCGGGAGATGCTGTAGCGCAGCGAGCGTGCCAGGCCGTCGAGATCCCCTGCATCGTTGATGAGATCGCGCTGCGCGCGCCAGACGTTCGGAATGTTCGTGCCGGCCTCCTGGTCCACGCGCAGGATGAACAGGTCGATCTGCACCAGCGCCGCCGCATAGTTCAGCGACACGAGCGCGAGCTGCACGTTGTTGAGCAGGCCGGCCAGCTCCAGCCGCAGCACGTTGCCGAGAATGGCGGCGACCAGGCGCAGCTGCAGGTCGGTGAGCTTGGCCAGCGCGATGACCGGCAGGCCGAGCACGGTCTCCGCACGCGTGTCCTTGACCAGCAGGAACTGCGAAAAACCACCGCTGCGGCCGCGGCCGCGCACGCTGCCGTTGAGCACGTCGGCCGTCATGTCGACGAAGTTGCCGCCGATCGGCGCCTTGAACACGCGATACGGCGTGTTCGGTGTGAACACCAGCGCATGCGTGTGGATTTCCATGTCGTAGGCGTTGACGAAACTCAGGCTGGACTGGCTGCCGTCGTTGAGCTGCATGCCTGACGCGAAGATGCGGTCGGTGACCGGAATCGGCTCGATCGTGATCAGCACCGGAAACGCCGGGTCGATGGCCGTGCCCGACGGCAGGCGCGAGGTCAGCGCCGGATCGGCCGGACTGACCAGCATGGCACTGAGGTTCAGGGTCTGCACGGTCAGGTTGACCGGGCTGTCGAAGATGATCGTGACCTCGCCGGTGTAGGTCTGCAGGCCGTTGACCAGGCTGATGTCCGCATGCGCGACACTGCCGTTGACCGTGACCACGACCTGGGCCCAGGCGCTCAGCGGCAGCAGCAGGAACAGGAGCAGCGCGAGCAGCCCGCAGCGCCGGGTTCCACGCACAGACGTCTTCATCGCTCGTCCCCTTCACCGCCGGCCGCAGGCCGCTGCGACCTTGCGTGCAATCTAGCGGCGGCGGACCGTGTTGAACAGCACGAACCGGCAAGGATTGTCGACGTAACAGACACTTGGGCGATATTTTCAGAATAACCTGAGGAATTTCCCGGGTGTCAGCCGCGACAGCTCTGAGTTTCGGCCGCCGCGCGCACGCGCCACAGCGGATGCGCCGAGGCCCGGTACTTGGCTTCGAACGGCGACAGGGCAGCCTCTGCGGGCTCGTCCAGGCCGTCGACCTGCCAGGACCGGCCGGCCAGGCCCAGCGCGACGCTCCATTCCTCGGCATAGATCGCCCAGTTCGTGCGCAGCTCGAGCGACCCGCCGCAGGCCAGCAGAGCCGGCAGCACCGGATGCGCCGGCCAGCGCCGCTGCACGTGCTCGGGCTTGGGCCAGGGATTCGGGTAAAGCAGGTACTGGGCGGCGAAGCGCCAGCCGGCAGCCGCGGCGAGGGTCCAGAAGTCCACGAGGTCGCAGCGCAGCAGCCACGCATTGGCCGGTGCATCGGCCGCGGCCAGCGCGCGCAAGCCGACGGCCAGACGCTGCGCCGACTTGTCCACGCCGATGACGACGGCATCCGCGTGGCGGCGCGCCAGCTGCACGGTGCTCACGCCAGTGCCGCAGCCGGCGTCGAGCACGCGCGGCCGCGTATCGCCGGCCAGCATGGCGGCCAGCGTGTCGAAGGCCCGGCGCGACGGCTCGCCGACCGGACGGCGGAACGCATGACGCAGATGGCGCTGCACGAGTTCGGCCAGACGCGGGTGAGGACCGCTTTGCGAACTGGTGACGGGACGGGAATTGGCGAACATGGACAGGCGAAAACGGTTCGTGTGCCTTGGATTGGCCGGGGCATGAGTTTACATTCCGGCCTCCGCGCATCGCCGCGCTCCGGCCACGACACCATGGGCGACGCCCGCCGCTATTTCGATCTGCCCACGCCGTTTCCGATGAAGCGCGGCGGCCAGCTGCACGGCGCCCGTCTCGCCTATGAAACCTGGGGCGAACTCGATGCCGCACGCGGCAACGCGCTGCTGATCTTCACCGGCCTGTCGCCGAGCGCGCATGCGGCATCCAATGCGCAGGATCCCAGCCCGGGCTGGTGGGAAGACATGATCGGCCCAGGCAAGCATATCGACACGCAGCGCTGGTTCGTGATCTGCGTGAACACCCTCGGCAGTTGCAAGGGTTCCACCGGCGCCGCCTCGCTCGATCCGGCCAGCGGTCAGCCCTACCGTCTGGGTTTTCCGGATCTGACACTCGAAGACGCCGCCGAAGCCGCACATGCGCTGGTGCGCGGCCTGGGCATCGGGAAACTGGCCTGCCTGCTCGGCAACTCCATGGGCGGCATGACCGCGCTGGCCTACCTGTCGCTGCATCCGGACAGCGCGCGCGCGCACATCAGCATTTCCACGGCGCCGCAGGCGCAGCCGTTCGCGATCGCGATCCGTTCGCTGCAGCGCGAAGCGATACGCCTGGACCCGCAGTGGAACAACGGCGACTACTCCGACGAGCACTACCCCGAAGCAGGCATGTCGATCGCGCGCAAGCTCGGCGTCATCACCTACCGCTCGGCCATGGAATGGGTGGGCCGCTTCGCGCGCATCCGGCTGGAATCCGACCAGCGCGAGGAAGAACCGTTCGGCGCGGAATTCCAGATCGAGTCCTACCTGATCGGCCACGCGCGCCGCTTCGTACGCAACTTCGACCCGAACAGCTATCTCTACCTGTCGCGCGCCAGCGACTGGTTCGACGTGGCCGAGTACGGCCAGGGCAGCGTGGCCGCGGCGCTCGCGCGGATCCATCTGGAACAGGCCCTGGTCATCGGCGTGGAAACCGACATCCTGTTCCCGCTGAGCCAGCAGCAGGAAATCGCCGACGGCCTGCGCGGTGCCGGCGCCACCGTCGAGTTCGTCGCGCTGGACAGCCCGCAGGGCCACGACGCCTTCCTCGTCGACATCGCGCGCTTCGGCGCAGCCATCGCGCAGTTCCTGGCCCGGCTGTAAGATCGGCGCGCTTCCGTAGACGGACACCGCCATGCTCACCCTGCAATTCCCCGGCGCGCAGCGCCTCGTCGAAGCCCTCGACGCCGCGATCTGCCGCGACTGCCCGACCGAAATCACCGACCAGCTGCGCCATACCCTGTGCCGGCTGATCCGCGACCCGGAGGTCAGGCTGCCGGACTGCGTGTTCGAGGCCGTCGGCGACCACTACGCGCGGCGCGAGCTCTATCGCAGCGAGGACCTCGGCTACAGCGTCATCGCGATGACCTGGGGGCCGGGCCAGGGCACGCCGATCCACGACCATGCCGGCATGTGGTGCGTCGAAGGTGTCTGGTACGGCTCGCTGGAAATCACGCCCTACGAGATGACCGGCCACGACGACAACCGCTACCGCTTCGAGTCGCGCGGCACCATGATCGCCGGCCCCGGCTCCGCCGGCAGCCTGATCCCGCCGCACGAGTACCACACGATCTGCAACCCCAGCGACGACGACGTCGCCGTGTCGCTGCACATCTACCGCGGTCCGATGACCAGTTGCAGCGTGTTCCGCCCGCTCGCCGATACCTGGTACGAACGCGACCAGCGCCAGCTCTCGCTGGACCAGACCCACTGAGATCCAGAACAGCGCGGCGCTTCGCGGCCGCGCGCTTTCCGCTATACTCGCCGCCCTACCGCGCCGGCCGTTCAAGCCGGCGACACCTGTGCCGGTGTGGCGGAATTGGTAGACGCGGCAGACTCAAAATCTGTTTCCGGAAACGGAGTGGGGGTTCGATTCCCTCCACCGGCACCATCAGCATGTTCGGCGTATCCGCCGAGGTCCTGAAGCCCCTGCGAGGTCTCGGCTTTCCGGCCGCATCAGCTGCGCTGCCGGATCTGCGGCACGCGCCACGCACGGCGATCGTCCCGTCAGCGGAATGTCGCGTCCACGCGCGGTGGCAAGCCGATCTTCGTGCGGAACATGCCGCGCAGAAAGCGTGCCGACCCTGACGCCCGGGCAGCGGTGCGGGCGCGACCGGCGCGAGGTCCAGGCCATCGCAACCACAGCGCCGCTTGCCGCTAGCGCGCCTTTCGCGCCGCCGCCTCGAAACCGTCGCAGGAGCCGGCTATGATCGGCCGGTGCAGGCTCGGCGCCTGCCGGCGGCGGTGGAGCGGAGCTCCGCTGCCGAAGTCTGGCCATGACGGCGCAGGCTGATCACGCCATTTCGACGATCGGAGCGAGGACGCAGCCCGAACGGCTCTGCGCCCGTACAGGGCGCGCGAAATCCTAAGGGGGGATTTCCGATGTCCTTGCTATCGGCGCGCCTCGTCGCGCTCGGTCTGCTGTTGGCTGCGGCCAGCGCGGACGCCACGGTCGTGCACGAACACGACGAACTCGAAGCCACCCTGGATGCGCCGTTCCACGCGGCGTCCGACGATGCGCGCGCGATCGGCGTGCAGCTGCTGTATCCGGGCCGCGCCGGCGTCGCCGTGGCCTGGCAGCTGCGACTGTTCGCGCCGGACGGCAAGCTGCAGCGCAGCTGGAATGGCCAAGCGCTCGCCGGCAATCAGCGCCGGCGGCTGGATCTGGACTGGGACGGCCGCGACGCGGCCGGCAGCCGCCTCGCCGGCGGCCTCTACCGGCTGGAGTTCGCCGCCGCTGTCGGAAGCGCCCAGGATCTGCAGACCGCGCTGGCAGCCCAGGCCGCGCCGGCCGCAATCGCGCGCGCGTCCGACCTCGTGCTGGAGGACTGGAACATCGCCGTCGGCGCGCCGCCGCGCGCGGCGCTGCCGGCCGATTTCCGGCCGCTGCCGAGTGCCGCGACGGAGCTCGGCATCGCCGTGCCGTCCGGCGACGCGCGCTATGCGATCCACTACGGCAACCTGCACAGCCAGACCAACCACAGCGACGGCGGCGGCGACCTGAGCACCTGCAACAACGCCGAGACGCCGCAGGCCGGCACGTTCGGTCCGAGCGATGCCTATGCCTATGCCCAGGCGCACGGGCTGGATTTCCTGCTCGCCAGCGAACACAACCACATGTACGACCGCTCCACCGGCACCAACGCGAACGCCTCGCAGCAGTACGCGCTGAACCTTTACCAGTCGGGGCTGGACGCGGCCGCTGCCTACAGCACGGCGCATCCGGGCTTTCTCGCGCTCTACGGCATGGAATGGGGCGTCACGACCAACGGCGGCCATCTCAACATCATCGGTTCGGAAGCGCTGTACGGCTGGGAATACAACTCGTCAAACCAGCTGATCGGCAGCTTCTACACACCCAAGAGCGATTATGCAGCGTTGTATACCTTTATGCGCGGCCAGCAAGTGCTCGGCCAGTTCAACCATCCGGCCAGCTCGGGCCAGTTCGTCGTCGACGGCAACGCCGTGGGCTATTCCGCCGACGGCGACGAAGTCATGGTGCTCAGCGAGGTGCTGAACAGCTCGGCTTTTTCGGTGGCCACCGACGAATCCGAGACCAGCCGCAGCAGCTACGAAAGCGTCTGGAAGAAGATGCTCGAACGCGGCTACCACGTTGCACCGGCCAGCAACCAGGACAATCACTGCGCGAACTGGGGCGCGTCCTACGGCAACCGCACGGCCTTGCTGATTCCGCAGGGCCAGCCGCTGACCAGGGCGAGCCTGCGCGAAGCGCTGCAGGCGCGCCGCGTGTTCGCGACGATGGACAAGACTGCGCAGATCCTGTTCACGAGCGGCGAGCGCCTGATGGGCCAGCGCTTCGCCAACGACGGCACGCTGGCCCTGCGCGTCGACTACGCGAGCACGCGCGGCCGCACGGCCAGCCAGGTGCAGATCTACGAAGGCGTGCCGGGCCGCAACGGCACCGTGACCCTGGCGGCCAGCACGGCGCAGCCCACCCTGAATCCGGCGGCCGGGGAACATTTCTACTACGCCAAGATCACCCAGGACGACGGCGCACTGCTCTGGTCCGCGCCGCTGTGGGTGACCCAGCTTCCGCCCGGTGAGCGCATCTTCGCCGACGGTTTTCGCTGAGCTTCTGTCGCCGGCGGCGGCGCCACCGCCAGGCTGTCGCAGACATCGGCCGCCCGCAGGCGGCCGATGCGCAGAGGACCGGCGCCGCCAGCCGTTACAGGCTGCCGGTCACGGACAGGCCGTGACGCTGCCGTTCAGCGGTGTGCCGCCCTGCACCTGCGGCGTCAGCACGCTCGTCGTGCGCTGGTACAGCCGCGCATAGCAGCCCGACAGCGATGCGATGTAGGAACGGGCACCGTTGTTGAGCAGCACCGTCTCATAGGCGAGGTTGGAGAATTCCACGCCGTTGCCGGCGTTGGCCGAGGCGCGGCTGTTGGCGAGGTCGGTAGAGCCGTAGAAACCATCGCCGGAATTGCCGCTGGATTCGGCCAGCGACAGCAGGCCCGAATCGACGAACACACCGGAGCCGTCGTTGAGGACCGACGTGACGCGGCGCCCATTGAGCGTGTTGACGGCTACGACACCTTCGTAGCCGTTACGCGATGCATACACGTTCTCGGCCACGGCTTCCGGCGAGAGATACGCGCCCTCCTGGCCGTTGAGATGGAACCTGATGTTGCGCAACAGGCCGCCGAAATCGACTTCCCGCAGCCCGAGCGCGCGATTGTGGGCGATGACGAGATCGTTGAGCCGGTGCCCGGACAGGACCTGATCCGACGACGCCGTATTGCCCCAGACGCTGACGCCGTCACCGGCGCTGCCGACGATCGAACCGTTGAACACGCGCACGCGCGGGGCCACGATGTCCACGAGTGCCCAGCTTTGCGCCACCGTACCTGCGCAGGTGTTGCCGACGGCCGGCGCGATGCCGTTCGGCGAACAGCGCCCGCCGCCGTCGATCGTGAAACCCTTGAGGTCGAGAGAAACGTTGCTGCCGGTGATCTGGATCGCGGAGACGCCCGGCGGATACAGATTGCTGCCGAGCACATAGGAACCGGTCTCGCTGAGCGTGACAGGAAACCCGGGCGCATCGCCGGCGCTGACGCCGCCGGCCAGAGCCGAAGCCTGAGTGATGACGACCTGAGCCGACGCGGCCGAAGCCAGCGCGAGACCGAGCGCCGCGAAAGCGGCGCGGCCGATGAGTGAATATGCAGACATGAATTGCTCCTGGAAAGATCGGGAACGCCGCGTCGCCGCCGGCGTGGTCACGGACAGACGGTCAGCGTGCCGACGAAGCCCGTGCCGGCCTGGATCGGAGTGGTGGTGTTGCGCGAGTGGAAGTTGCCGTAACAACCGCCGGTCAGCGGCGCGGCATAGCCGATCGGGCTGTCCGACGCACTGCTCTGGGTCAGCATGACCGGGTAGCGGTAGCCGGCGCCGCCATTGCGCTGGGCACGACTGAAGCTGACCGCCGCCGAGCCGAGGACGCCGTCGCCACCGTTGAACGAGGCCTCGACCTGCGTGACCGAGCCGCCGTCGGCCGCGATGCCGTTAAGCTCGTTGTAGGTCGACGTCACCTGCTCGATCAGCGCATTGGTGCCGGTCTGCACGCCATTGCCGTTGTTGCGCGAGACACGCACCTTGTGCAGTACGCCGTCGCGCGCGACGACGACGCCGCCGGAACCGTTGAGCGTCACCAGCGAGTCGCGCACGGCCGCACCGTCGTCGACCGACGAGATGCCGTAGCCGCGGTTGTTGGTGACCTGCAGATCGTCGAGCACGCTGCCGCCGGGCTGCGACGGCAGGCTCGCGATGAAGATGCCGTCGCCGAGGCTACCCTCGACATAGCCGCCGTGGATGCGCGCGAAGGGCGCCTCGACGAGCACCAGCGGATCGTAGATCTTGCGGTTCAGACAATCGTTGCCGGGGCCGTTGTAGTGGCTGCTGGTGTTCGCGCAGACGTTGTAGCTCCCGATCGTGAAGCCGTTGAGATCGAGATCGACGTTGGCTGCCGTGATATGGACGACAACGCTGTTCGGATCGGCAGAAGTCAGGCTCAGGTTCCCGGTGAGCTTGTAGGCGCCGGCCTGGCTCAGCGTGACCGGATAGCCCGGCGCGTCACCGGGCGTGACGCCGCCGGCGGCGGCGGCACTCGCATTGATGGCGATCTGCGCGTGGGCGCCCGTCGCCGCAAGGACTGCGGCGGACAGCGCCAGATACAGCGTGGAATTACGCTTCATGTTGTCTCCTGAAGGAAGTGCATGGAGTCAGGCGAATCCCGGCATGACCGCCGGTGCGGCAGGCAGGCACATTCCGCCGGCCGCAGCCGGCATGGCGTTCGTGACTGAGCGGGATTCGCGACGGAATGCGGTTCGTACCGGCGTCTGCGCAGTGGAACAGACGCCGCAATCAGAACCTGAGACGACGAAGCCCCTGCGCGGCCGCGCGGGTACGCCGCAGCTGGATCATGCGGTCACAGACGGGCATTTCCGCTGCGCCGGGGGCGCCCGGAACACCGGTGTTCTGCCTTGCCCGCAGCGGCGTGGCGCCAGCGTGCTCGCCTGGCGGCCGGGCTAGCGCGAGACAATTTTTGATACTTATAGTAAATTAGGAAAGATTTAATTTTAAACCAATAAATTAACAGATAAAGAAAATCAACAAGGATCCTCGTAACACACGACTAACACCCCAGGGCGTAGGGTGCCCCGGTGGTTGCCAGACCTCCTCGCCGGCGAGACCCGATCTTGCCGCATCGCTCTTCCGACATGTCGGGACAGCCCCCCCTACAGGTACCGGGCTCCGGTACATGCGTCAGCGACGGGCTGCGCCCGTTGACTCGATTTCCCCCGGGATGCAGTTCGCCACGGATGGTTCCGAGGAACATTTGCCATGAACAACTCCAATAGCCCCGTCCGTAGCATTCCCGGCAGCCCGGCGCAGGCCGTGCCGGCCGAAGTACCTGCCGACCGCAAGCCGGAGGCACCGGCCGAACCGCTGAAAAAGGAAGCCGTCGAACCCACCCGTTTCCTGCCGGCGAACGACTCCCGCAACAGCCGTCGCTGAGGTGGACGCCGCCCGGGCGCAAGCCCGGGCGGCACTGCCCGATGTGGCGCAATGCCGCTGCGGCCCTGGGCGCGGCGTCGCCGCCCTGCACGCCTTAACATTCCCTTACGCTTGCGGGCGCATAGTCCCAAGACGTCCTCATGCCGCCAGCGGCCTGAAATACCACGCAAGTTCATTGCGCTGCCAAAGCCTCCCGTCCGTCATTCGTGCCCAAGCAGATTTCGCCGCGCCGATATCGGCGATCGGCGCGCTGCCCGGCCATTCCACAGTGGAGGCTTCATGTATCTCGTCGTGCATTTCCAGTTTCGTCTGGCGCCGGGCGCCAGCGTCGGGCCGGCATTGCTCAAACGAATCTGGTGGGCCGCGGCGCAGACGCCGCAAATCGACGTGAGCCGCGCGGCGCGCCATCAGGCCGATGGCTTCATCTATTCGCTGTCCGCGCCGGCCAACCTGGCCGATATTGCCAACGTCGAGACGCGCCTGCGCAAGCTGCTCGACCAGCATGTGGTCGGCGCCGTGAACACCTTGATCCGCCTTCCGGGCGGCCATGGAGGAAACGCATGAGCTTCGATATCGCGATCGGCCAATGCACCGAAGCCGGGGAAGACTTCGCTGTCGCCAAGCTCGACGGCGCCATGCTCCGGAAGCTCCATCCGACATTCGCCTTCGTCGGACAGCCCAACGTGCACCTGCGCGTGCCGCTGTCGATCTGCAGCACGCGGCGGCCGCCGCGCCAGGGTCAAGAGCTCTTTCTCGACTGCACGAAGGTTCTCGCCGGCGCCGAGACCTCGCTTGCCCTGGGGGGGCAAAGCGGCAGCATCGCCGTCGACGTGCGTCTGATCGCGAACGGCATGGAGCCGATGCCGCGCCCCACCCCGGAACAGAAGACGCGGTTCATCGCCGGTCGGCGCTAGCCGCGCGCGCCGGCGGGCACAACGCCGACCGGTGGTGAGCCGACGTGCCGACGCCTTTGCAAGGCGGGACGGCGCCGCGAAGCTGCAGTGGCCGGGGAACACGGGCGGAGCAGGCGGCGACAAGCTGCCGTCCGCGCGATTCAGGGCCCGAGAATCGCCGACAGATCCAGCAGCATGATGTCGGTATCGTCACGCGCGACGACCGGCAGGACCGCGCGCGTCGCGGCGCGGTCGAGCGCGACGCCGCCTTCGGGCAGCGCCCATTCGACCTTGCGCAGCAGCCGCGGCGGACTGCCGTCCCAGGACTGCACGAACAGCTGCGGTTTCATGTCTTCGCCGCTGTAGAGGTAATACAGCCCGCTCGGATCCACGCGCCAGGCATTCATGTTCCAGAACTGCACATTGCTGTTGACGCGCTCTTCGGTGCCGGTCGCCAGGTCGATCGCGTACAGGCCGCCTTCGCCCATGTTGGCGAAGTACAGTTTTCCATTTCCGGCACCGTCGCTGACGCTGTAGGCCGAGGATTCGGACAGGCGCCGGCTCGTGCGCGCGACGAGATCGCGCTGCCAGATGTGCCAGGCGCCGTCGCGGTCGGACACATAGAAGATGTTGTGGCCGTCCCAGGAATAGGTGCCGTAGCGCACGTTGTCGCCTTCCTCGCTCTCCTGCCGGGTCTGGCCGGAGTCGACCTCGACCGAGTACAGCCGGCTCTGGCCGCTGCCGCGCGCCACATACAGCACGCGGCGGCCGTCGGGCGACCAGTTCGGCGCGCTGAGTTCGACGTTGCTGTGGTGCGTGATCTGGTAGGACGTGCGCGCCCCGGGCTCGAACAGCCAGAGCTGCGAATCGCCGCCGCGATTGGACACGAACACGAGACGGTCGTCGTTCGGCGCGAAAGCCGGCCAGGACTCGCTGCGCGTGGACGAGGCGATGACCTCGCCGGCCGCATCGGCCGCGGCGTCGAAGCGGAAGCTCTGCAGGTTGATGTCGGCGTTGTCCTGCTGGAACACGGCCAGGCCGCGGCCGCGGCTGACCGCCGGATAGCTGCCGCCGACGATGCCGAGATTGGCCAGATCGCCCGATTCCGTGTCGAGCAGATACAGGCTCTGCGTGCCGCTGTGATCGGACGACAGCAGGATGTGGCGGTTGTCCGGCAGCCAGTCGTAGCCGCGGATGCGCGCGCGCAGGCGCGTGAGCTGGCGCGCCGCGCCGCCGCCGACATCGACGACGAAAATGTCGCTGTAGGGAACCGCGCCGCGGCGGAACGCGATGCGCCGGCCGTCGGGCGAGGCGCGCGGCTGGATATCGGGTTGCCCCGGATCGCGCTGGTAATCCAGCGGCGACACCTGACCGTCCTCGAGCGCGAGCCGGTGCAGGCTCTTGGTCGTTTCCAGGCGCTCCTTGCCGTCGACCGGCGCAAGTTGCCGCTGACGCGAGATCAGCAGCGAGCGGCCGTCGCGACTCCAGTCGAAATAGTCGAGGAAATGCGGTTCGCAGCCAGCCGCCTCACGTTCGCGTCCGCCGAGCGCGGCGACCACGACGATGCGGCATTCGTCGCCGCGCATGCGCAGGAACGCGATCTGCGTGCCGTCGGGCGACCAGACCGGATAGGTTTCCTCGCTGGAATCGCTGCGCGACAGGCGTATCGGCGGCGAACCCGACAGGCCGCGCAGGTAGATGTGCGGGCCGTCGTCGCCGGGATAGCGCGCCGTATAGGCAACCGACGTGCCGTCGGGAGAAATGCTCGGAAACGTTTCGCTGTCGGACTCGGCTGTGACCGGCCGCACCGGAAAGCCGCTCTGCGCGAACAGCGGATTGCGCAGATCCACGCGCGACGGCGGCGGCGCGCGGCCGAACACGGTCAGCAGCGCGCAGGCCGCGACGATGAATCCGGCGATGACCCAGAGCCCCTGCGGCCGTTTCGGCGGCGCTTCGACAGCAGCCGGCGGCGCCGGTGCGGCTTCCGCCGCGGCGTCAGCGCCGGCGCCGGGCAGCTGCTCCAGCCATTCCACCGGAGTCAACAGACGGTAGCCGACCTTCGGAATCGTCTCGATGTGCCGCGGCAGCTTGGGATCTTCTTCGATCGCGCGGCGCAATTCGGTGATCGCATGGGTCAGCACGTCATCGGTCGGAAACGCGTCGCGCCAGACCGTGTCGAGCAATTCCGTGCGCGTCTGCGGCGCGCCGTTGGCGAGCATGAGCTGGCGCAGCACGGCCATCGCCTTCGGCGTCGGCCGCAGCTCGCGTTCGCCGCGCAACAGGCGATTGCTCGCCAGGTCGACGAACCAGTCGCCGAGGCGGGCAAATCGTGTCTGGTCCTGTGGTCGCAGCACGCGAACGTTGGAGCTCACCCGGTCCCCCCGAAACCCAGAATTCACCCGGCGCGGACGTCGGGCGGCCATGCGCCGTCGCCGAGGCCGCCGGGACGCAAAAGCGTCCGCTGCGGCCGCGATACGGCCCGACCACTGTCGGCATTGGCCGCGTGCCGGTCAACTGCCATGCGTCGCCCCCGTGACGAACGCGCGAATACCGCTGCGCCGGCGCAACCTGCGCGCAAGTGCTGCAACATGCAGCCTCAGCGGAAGCGGTCGGTGGCCTCGATCAGCTCGTGCGTGATGCCCGGCTCCATGGCGGAATGGCCGGCGTCGGCGACGATGCGCAGGTCCGCCTCCGGCCAGGCCCGGTGCAGATCCCAGGCCGAACGCGCCGGACAGACCACGTCATAGCGGCCCTGCACGATCACCGCGGGAATGCCGCGCAAGCGCGACGCGTTGCGCAGCAGCTGATCGTCATGCTCGAAGAAGCCGCCGTGCACGAAGTAGTGGCACTCGATGCGCGCGAACGCGAGCGCGAACTGGTCCTCGCCGGTCGCGGCGATATGCGCCGGATCCTGATACAGGAAGCTCGTTGCGCCTTCCCAGGTCGACCAGGCCCTGGCTGCGGCCGTACGCACCGCGGCGTCGCTGCTGGTCAGACGGCGGTAATAGGCGCTCATGAGATCACCGCGCTCGACTTCGGGAATTGCCGCGAGGTATGCCTCCCAGACATCCGGGAAGATCGCGTCGCAGCCGCGCTGGTAGAACCATTCGAGTTCCCAGCGCCGCAGCATGAAGATGCCGCGCAGCACGAGTTCGCTGACGCGCTGCGGATGCGTCTGCGCGTAGGCCAGCGCCAGGGTCGAACCCCAGGAACCGCCGAACACCTGCCAGCGGTCGATGCCCAGATGCTCGCGCAGACGTTCGATGTCGGCGACCAGATGCCAGGTCGTGTTGTCGCGCAGTTCCGCATGCGGCGTGGAGCGGCCGCAGCCGCGCTGGTCGAACAGCACGACACGGTAGTGCCTCGGATCGAAGAAGCGGCGCGCGTTCGCGTTGCAGCCGGCGCCGGGGCCGCCGTGCAGGAACACGACGGGCTTGCCCTGCGGATTGCCGCACTGCTCGTAGTAGACGCTATGCAGGTCCGAGACCTGCAGGCGGCCGCTGTCGAACGGCTCGATTTCCGGATACAGCGTGCGGCGCGAACTGTTGGCGGCACTCATGAACGGCTCCTGGCGAAACAATCCCGCGAGTGTAGCCGGCCCCGCCGCCAGGCGCGCAGCTCAGTCGCCGGTGCCGGCGGGCGCTTCCGAAGCGCGCTTGCAGATCAGTTCCTGATTGAGGAATTCGCGGCCGTTCGGTGCGCGCGAATACAGACGCGAACGCGTGCGCCCGTCTTCGATCCACTGCCAGTCCAGCCGCTCGGCGCGGGCATTCTCGCTCTGCGGCGTGATCTCGACCTTGCCGCTGAGATGGCGCAGGTCGGGAGCGAGCTCGGCGTCCAGCGTCATGCGCCGGTCCGGCGTCGTCGCCTCGAATCCGCTGCCGAGCACGTGCATCGTTTCCGGATCGACGCTGAGCAGGGTGATGCCGACATGTGCCGTGTCGCCGCCGCGCAACACGGCGAATATGGTTTCCTGCAGGAAATTGCCCTTGAGCACCCATTCGAAGCGGCGCTTCTGCACGGTCTCGACCATGCGCTCATGGAAACGATCGTCCCAGGTGCGCAGATTGCAGTCCCAGGTGCCGACCAGCGGCTGTGCGAAAGACTTGAATGCCTGGCGCGAGTCCTGTGCCATGCGCGGATCCACCGCGCCCGCCACGCCCGTCGCCGACAGCAGCAGGGCCAGCAGGCCGCCGCGCAGGAAGCGGCCACGCGCCGCACGGATGTCCGTTCTGTCCATGGCTACTACAGGTTGGTTCATGCCGCCTCCGGCTGCTGACTGTACGCGATCCGCGCACCGGCGTTGCCGACCACGCCGAACGCGCGCGTGACGCTGGCTCGCGCCTGCATCAGCGCCATGCGGCGCAGGCGCGTAGCCGGCGTGCCGAACTGCTGCTTGAACAGGCGCGCGAACGCGCAGCGGTTGATGAAGCCCATGCGCTGGGCGATGGTACCAATAGGCACGCTGGTCTCGACCACCATGCGCCGCGCACGCAGCATGCGCTGCTGAACCAGATAGCGGTGCGGCGACGCGCCGAACACGCGATGGAACAGACGCAGGAAGTGCGACGGCGACAGGCTTGCGACCTGGGCCAGCGCGGCCAGATCCAGCGGCACCGCCTGACCGTGGTCGATCACATGCTTGGCGCGCAGCAGTCGCGCATAAAGCTGGCGGCGATGGCGCTCGCTGCGCCCCGGGCAATGGGCCAGCGCCTGAGCCAACTCCTGCTGGCGCCGCGACAGCAGACCCAGCACGAGGTCCAGCGCCGCATGAGCGTCCACCGACAGATCGTGATTGGACTGGGCCAGCCGCGCCAGCGCCAGGGCGAGCTCGGCGTCCTGGGCAAAGAATGCCGGCAGCGGATCGACGCTGGCCCGGCCGCGCAGACCGGCCGGCGCCAGCCACAGCACCGCCATGCGCGTCTCGCCGCCGCCGGTCGCCTCGATGCGCAGGCCGTTGCCGCCCTCGGTCAGCAGCACGTCGGAAGCACCGAGTTCGACGCCGCAGCCGCGGCTGTCGACCTGTGCCCGGCCGCGCAGTGCCAGGCACAGGGCCGGCGGGGTCCAGCCCCAGGACTGCGCCTCGCGCAGATCGCCGACCCACAGCAGAGCGCGCGGACCGAACCGTTCGAGATAGTCGTCGCGGTCGCGCCAGGATGGAAACGCCGCATTGCCTTCGTGACGCCAGTGCACGCAATTCATGGTCCGCCCTCCTCGTTGGATGGCGGCCAAGCTAGGCAGAGCCCTGCGGTGAGTCCCGAGTGGCCGGCGAGCTCGCGGCGAATTCCGCAACATCGGCAGGCGAGGTTTCCCCGAAATCTCGGCGAGGCCAACAGAAATCAATGACTTGACCAGACATTTCGGCAGCCGTCCGGACAAATCGGGCCAGAGCGAGTCGCCGACTCATTTTCCGTCAGGCGCAGCCTGAGCATTTCGGCAACGCCGGATCCGGGGAAAAAAGCGGGTGACCGGCGTCACGAAGCGCGGCGAGGCCAGGGCGGGCGGGGGCGCGCTGAGCGGTGGAGTGCTCCTCAGCCGGCAGCCGGCCCAGTGGCGAGCGGCCGCGATGCCGTCGGTTGGGAGAAGGGTTGGCGGAGCGGTGCCGGACCGGACGGCGTCGCCGGCGGAGGGCAAGAGCCGAGGAGGCGGAACGGAGAATGGACAGGACGCCGGCCACTCATCGCTCCCGGGCGCCCTCATTCCGCCGCAATTCCGGCCATCCTCAAGCCGGCACAAGAGTGGGTGTCCCAATTCGGACCTGTCGGCGAACGGGTACGGTGTCGCCCGGATGGCCGTCGGGCGAGATCAGCATCATTCGCGGCGGCTGTTTCAGCGATGCCGCCAGCTCGCGGAGCTCGGGCGGAAGGATGATCAGGTCCGGACGATGCTGGCGGATCGCGCCCATCAGTTCCGTGCCGGTGGCGACGCAGGCCGGCAGTTGTGCCTCCGGGGTCAGCCGCAGCAGTTCGGACTGGCGTCCGCGTCGCCGATGGTGGTGAGCACCCAATCGTCTCCGGGCGAAGCCATGCGCAGCACGATGGTCAGGCCGTGACCGCTGTCGACGATGGCGTGGCGACAAGTGGGCTGCTGCGGTCCTGACGAATTCACTCGAAACAGGCTGGTTGCCGGCCTGCCGAGCGGGAGCCGGCTGCCCGGGCATACAGGCGCCAAGCACGGCGACCCGGCACCGCCACGGCGCAGGACCCAAAAGTCGTCGGCATCGGCCGGAAAAAGATCAGTGGAAACACCAGGGAGGAATCCACGCCGGCGCCGTTGCGGCGCATTCCCTGTCTGTGGTGATTCTGCAGCGTCGATTGGTCGGGACGGCGGGATTTGAACCCACGACCCTCTGCCCCCCAGGCAGATGCGCTACCAGGCTGCGCTACGCCCCGACACGGAAACCGATACTGCAAGAGCCGCCGAGTATAGCCGGCCCACGACGACGCCTGCAATGCGAACGGACTGGCCGCGGCGCAGGCCGCAGCGGCTACGCCCGCCGGCGGGCGCGGCCGCGATCAGCGACGCAGGATCTGCAGCACTTCCTCCAGTTCCATGCGCACCTGGCGCACGATCTGGCTCGACATGCTGACTTCGTTGCGCTGCTGCTGACCGTCCAGGCGCTGACGTGCGCCCGTGATCGTAAAGCCCTGGTCATACAGCAACGAGCGGATCTGCCGGATCATCAGCACGTCGTGGCGCTGGTAATACCGGCGATTGCCGCGTCGCTTGACCGGCTTGAGGTTCGTGAACTCCTGTTCCCAGTAGCGCAGAACGTGCGGTTTGACACCGCACAGCTCGCTGACCTCACCGATCGTGAAGTAGCGCTTGGCCGGGATTACCGGGAGCTCACTGTTGCTGCCCTGATCCAGCATAGGCCTCGACTCTGACCTTCAGCTTCTGACCCGGCCGGAACGTGACCACGCGCCGCGCGGAGATCGGAATCTCCTCGCCGGTCTTGGGGTTACGTCCGGGACGCTGATTCTTCTTGCGCAGATCGAAATTGCCGAAACCCGACAGCTTGACCTGCTCCCCTTTTTCCAGAGCCTCACGCACTACATCGAAGAACGCATCGACGAATTCCTTGGCCTCGCGCTTGTTGAGGCCTACGTCAAGGAACAGTCGTTCCGCCATTTCCGCCTTGGTCAGCGCCATGCTACCCCCGCAGTCTACCGCCGCATTCGCGTTCCAGGGCAGCCAAGGCCGAAGCCACGAGATGGTCTGCTTCCTGATCCGTAAGAGTGCGGTAACTGTCCTGCAAAATCAAGCCAATAGCGAGGCTCTTTAGACCGGAACCTAAGCCCGTTCCGCTGTAGCGGTCGAACACCAGCAGGTCGCGCAGAACCGCTCCGCCGACGCCGCGCAGGACAGTTTCGACCTGGCCCCAGGCCACGGCTTCCGGTAGCACGACGGCGATATCCCGGCGCACCTGCGGGAAACGCGACAACTCAGCGGCTTCAGGCAGCCGACCGGCGGTGAGCCCGTCGAGGTCGAGTTCGAAGGCGTAGACATCCTGGTCCAGATCCAGCGCCTTCAGCAGGCGCGGGTGCAGGGCACCGAGATAGCCCAGAAACGCCCCGTTCACGCGGACTTCGGCGCTGCGGCCGGGGTGGAATTCCGGGCGGTCGGCTGGGTGGAAATCCGCCCGGCCGCCGGCCAGCGCGACGAGCTTTTCGAGGTCGGCCTTGAGGTCGTAGTAGTCGACCGCGCGCTTGTCGCCGCCCCAGTGCTCGGGCAGGGCACGGCCGCAGGCGACCGCGGCCACGCGGCGGGTCTCCAGCGGCGCGTCACTGCCGGCCTGGAACACGCGGGCGATCTCGAACAGCCGGATGCGTTCCTGCTGCCGGTTCGCGTTGTGCTTGAGCGCCTCGACCAGGCCCGGCAGCAGCGAGGTGCGCATCACGGCGAGGTCGGCGCTCAGCGGGTTGGCCAGCGCGACCGCGCCAGCCTCGCGCGACCAACGCTGCAGCCAGTCCTTCGCCACGAAGCTGTAGCAGACCGCTTCGTAATAGCCGTCGGCGACGAGTTGCATACGCACGCGTTCGGCAGGCACCCGCGCCTCGGGCGGCAGGCTCAGGCGCAGCTGGCCGCTCGGCGAGCGCGTCGGCACGCGTTCGTAGCCGTGTACGCGCACGACTTCCTCGATGAGGTCTTCTTCGATCTCGATGTCGAAGCGCCGCGACGGCGGCGTGACCAACCAGCCCTGCCCGGCCGTCTGCACGTCCATGCCCAGGGCGCGCAGGATGCGCTCGACCTCGGCGTCGGCCACGTCCATGCCGAGCACGCGACTCAGGCGCTGGCGGCGCAGCGGCACCGCCTCACGCATCGGCAGATGGTCAGGAGCAACGGCCTCGACGACCGGGCCGGCCTTGCCGCCGACGATCTGCAGCAACAGTTCGGTCGCGCGCTCCAGCGCCAGACGCGGCAGGTCGGGGTCGACGCCGCGCTCGAAGCGGTGCGACGCGTCGGTATGCAGACCGAGCTTGCGCGCGCGGCCCATGATCGAGGCCGGCGCGAAATGCGCGCTCTCCAGAAACACGTCGATCGTCGTGTCGGTCACGCGCGAATCCAGCCCGCCCATGATGCCGGCCAGGGCCACTGCACGCGCCGTGTCGGCGATCACGAGGAATGAATCGTCCAGGGTGACTTCGCTGCCGTCGAGCAGCGCGAGCTTTTCACCGGCCGTCGCGCGGCGCGCATGAATGTCGCCGTCGAGCCTGGCATTGTCGAATGCATGCATGGGCTGGCCGAGTTCGAGCATGACGTAGGCCGTCACGTCGACGACCGCGCTGATCGGACGCAGGCCCGCGCGGCGCAGGCGCTCCTTGAGCCACAGCGGCGAAGCCGCGGCCGGCGTGATGCCTTCGATCACGCGGCCGAGATAGCGCGGACAGTCGGCCGCGGCATCGAGATGCACGCCGCGCACGGCCGCGCTGCCGATCTGCACCGGTGCCGCACTGACGTCCTGCAGCGGCGCGCCGAACAGTGCGGCGACGTCGTAGGCCAGGCCGCGCAGGCCGAGGCAGTCGGGCCGGTTCGGCGTCATCTTGAGTTCGATGCTCGCATCCGGCAGCGCGAGATAGTCGGCCAGGGCCAGGCCCGCCGGCGCATCGGCCGGCAGTTCCATGAGACCCGAAGCATCCGCATCCAGGCCCAGTTCCTTGGCCGAGCACAGCATGCCGAACGAATCGACGCCGCGCAGCGCGGCCTGCTTGATCGCCATGCCGTTGGGCAGCTGCGCGCCTATCGTCGCGACCGGCGCCTTGAGGCCCGGACGCGCATTCGGCGCGCCGCAGACGATCTGCAGCGGCTCGCCCTCGCCGATGGACACGCGGCAGACGCGCAGCTTGTCGGCATTCGGGTGCTTGTCGCATTCGACGATTTCGCCGATGCGCACGCCGGCAAGGCCGTCGCCGAGCGCTTCGACGCCCTCGACTTCGAGCCCGGCCATGGTCAGACGATGACAGAGCGTGTCGCGATCGACGGCCGGATTGACCAGGCTTCGCAGCCAGTTTTCGCTGAATTTCATGGATTGTCTTTTACAAGAGGGGGCGGGAACGCACGCGGCGTCAGGCGAACTGGCGCAGGAAACGCAGGTCGTTCTCGAAGAACTGGCGCAGGTCCTTGACGCCATAGCGCAGCATCGCGAAGCGCTCGACGCCGAGACCGAAGGCGAAGCCGGTATAGCGTTCCGGGTCGATGCCGCAGTTGCGCAGCACGTTCGGATGCACCATGCCGCAGCCGAGCACTTCCAGCCAGCGCTCGCTGCCGTCGGCCTGATCCCAGCGGATGTCGACTTCGGCCGAGGGCTCGGTGAACGGGAAATAGCTCGGCCGGAAGCGCATCTCGAAATCGCGCTCGAAAAACGCGCGCACGAACTCGGCCAGGGTGCCCTTGAGGTCTGCGAAGCTCGACGTCTCGTCGACGAGCAGGCCTTCGACCTGGTGGAACATCGGCGTATGGGTCTGGTCCGAATCGCTGCGATAGACCTTGCCCGGCGCGATGATGCGGATCGGCGGCTGACGCCCGCTCATCGCGCGGATCTGCACTGGCGAGGTATGCGTGCGCAGCAGCCGCCCGTCCGGGAAATAGAACGTATCGTGCATCGCGCGCGCCGGATGGTGCGGCGGGAAATTCAGCGCCTCGAAGTTGTGATGGTCATCCTCGATCTCGGGACCTTCGGCAACCTGATAGCCCAGACGCTGGAAGATGTCGGTGATGCGCGCGAGCGTGCGCGAGACCGGATGCACCGCGCCGAGATCGGCGACGCGGCCCGGCAGGGTCACGTCGATGCGCTCGCCGGCGAGGCGCTCGGCGAAGGCCGCTTCCTCGAGCAGGCCGCGCCGCTCGGCGATCGCGTTCTGCAGGCGTTCCTTGGCGCGGTTGACGCGCTCGCCGGCGATCTTGCGCTCGTCCGGCGCGAGCTTGCCCAGGGCCTTGAGCTGCTCGGTCACGAGACCACTCTTGCCGAGCAGTCCTACGCGAAGGCTTTCGAGCTCGTCGATCGAAGCGGCGCCGCTGATGCGCGCCAGCGATTCGTCGACCTGCGTCTGCAACACGTCCATGCAAACTCCACGAAGATTTCTTGTACCGGCGGCGATCGCCGCCGTTGGATTCCACGTCGTCGCCGGCGCTCAGCAATAGCGCGCCGGGCCCGCCCGCGGCAAACAACTTTCCGGTCCGGCAAAAAAAAAGGGAGCGAAGGCTCAAGGCCCGCGCTCCCCACGTTTGCAGCCGGCGGCGCGCCGCGGCGCCGCCGATGGTATAGCGCTGCGATTACGCGGCCAGGGCGGTCTTCGCCTTTTCAGCCAGCGCACCGAACGCCGCGATGTCGTGCACCGCGATGTCGGCCAGCACCTTGCGGTCGACGTTGATGTTGGCCTTCTTCAGACCGTTCATCAGGCGGCTGTAGGACAGGCCGAACTGACGCGCACCGGCGTTGATGCGCACGATCCACAGCGCGCGGAACTGACGCTTGCGCTGCTTGCGGCCGATGTAGGCGTACTGGTGCGCCTTGGTGACGGCCTGCTTGGCTACGCGGAATACCTTGCGGCGGGCGTTGTAGTAGCCCTTCGCCTTGGCAATGATCTTCTTGTGGCGGCGACGCGCCGTAACGCCTTTCTTAACTCGTGCCATTGTTCAATCCTCCACTCAGAGATACGGCAGCATGCGTGCGACGCGGCCTGCGTCCTCGGCGCGAACATGGTTCGTGCCGCGCAGGTTGCGCTTACGCTTGGTCGACTTCTTGGTGAGGATGTGGCTCTTGAAGGCGTGGCCGCACTTGAACTTGCCGGACGCCGTCTTGCGGAACCGCTTGGCAGCGGCCCGGTTGGTCTTCATCTTGGGCATGAAACTGCTCCGTTGAGATTTTCGTTACTGACCCGAGCGGTGGCCTGCGCCACGCTTTCCGTCCTGCTCGAATCGGCGAATTAAGTCCGCGCATGCGCGGACGGGTTCCACGAGATCCCGGCGCCGTCCGGCGCCGGGAAACCTTGCTCGCGCCTGCGCGCGTTACTGCTTCTTCTTCGGCGCGACCATCATGACCATGAGTCGGCCTTCCAGACGCGGCCACTGCTCGACGACCGCTTCCTCGGTGATCTCCGCGGCAATGCGCTTGACCATCGCGTCACCGAGTTCCACGTGCGCCATTTCGCGGCCCTTGAAGCGGATGACGACCTTGACCTTGTCACCCTCGGCCAGGAAGCGCTTCATGTTGCGCATCTTGACTTCGTAGTCACCGTCGTCGGTGGTCGGGCGGAACTTGAGTTCCTTGATCTCGACCTGTTTCTGCTTCTTCTTGGCCGCGTGGGCCTTCTTCTGCATCTCGAACTTGAACTTGCCGAAGTCCATGATGCGGCAGACGGGCGGGTCCGCATTGGGCTGAATCTCCACGAGATCCAGTTCCAGGTCCTGAGCCATGCGCAGCGCTTCGTCGCGCGACAAGACCCCGACCTGTTCCCCGTCTGCGCCGATCACGCGGACCCGCGGAACACGGATCTCGTGGTTGCGGCGGTTGGCTTTTTCAGCAGTGGCGGCTATATGCGCGTCCTCCCAGAAAACTAAAATTATCGAGCAATCAGCAACTTAAGTTCCGATCTGCTCGGCCTTCAGGCGTTCGGCGAACTGAGCCACGGTCATGGAACCCAGATCCTCGCCGGACCGAACACGCACGGAAACAGCCCCGTTCTCCTTTTCGCGATCACCGATCACGAGGAGATACGGAACCTTCTGCAGCGTGTGCTCGCGGATTTTATAGCCGATCTTCTCGTTGCGCAAATCCGCCTCTACTCGGAAACCTTGCGCGACAAGGGTTTGCACGGCCTCGGCCACCGCATCGGCCTGGGCGTCGGTGATGTTCATGACGACCGCCTGGACCGGCGCCAGTCCGGACGGGAAATTGCCCGCATGGTGCTCGATCAGGATGCCGATGAAGCGCTCCATCGAGCCGACGATGGCCCGGTGCAGCATGACCGGATGGCGGCGCGAGCTGTGCTCGTCCACGTACTCGGCACCGAGGCGGCCGGGCATCATGAAGTCGACCTGCATCGTGCCGAGCTGCCAGGTGCGGCCGATCGCGTCCTTCAGGTGGTACTCGATCTTCGGGCCGTAGAACGCGCCCTCGCCCGGCAACTCCTGCCAGTCGACGCCGCAGGCGCGCAAGGCGGAACGCAGCGCATCTTCGGCCTTGTCCCAGGTCGCATCGTCGCCGAGGCGCGATTCCGGCCGCAGCGCGATCTTGATCTGGATCTCGGAGAAACCGTAGTCCGCATAGACCTGCAGCGCCTGGCGGTGAAAGGCCGTCACTTCCGACTCGACCTGGTCTTCCGTGCAGAAGATATGACCGTCGTCCTGCGTGAAGCCGCGCACGCGCAGAATGCCGTGCAGCGCGCCCGAGGGTTCGTTGCGGTGGCAGGCGCCGAACTCGCCGTAGCGAATCGGCAGATCGCGGTAACTGTGCAGGCCGTGGTTGAAGATCTGGATGTGGCCCGGACAGTTCATCGGCTTCAGCGCATACGTGCGCTTCTCCGACTCCGTGAAGAACATGTTCTCCTTGTAGTTGTCCCAGTGGCCCGACTTCTGCCACAGCGACACGTCGAGCACCTGCGGACAACGCACTTCCTGATAGCCCGAGCGGCGGTAGACGCGGCGCATGTACTGCTCGACGATCTGCCACAGCGCCCAGCCCTTCGGATGCCAGAACACCAGGCCCGGCCCCTCTTCCTGTACGTGGAACAGATCCAGCGCCTTGCCGATCTTGCGATGGTCGCGCTTCTCGGCCTCCTCGAGCTGGACCAGATAGGCCTTGAGGTCCTTGTCGTTGAGCCAGGCCGTGCCGTAGACACGCTGCAGCATCTCGTTCTTGGCGTCGCCGCGCCAATACGCACCGGCGACCTTCATGAGCTTGAACGACTTGAGCCGGTTCGTGTTCGGCACGTGCGGGCCGCGGCACAGGTCGATGAAATCGCCCTGCGCGTACAGCGACAGATCTTCATTGGCCGGGATCGACGCGATGATCTCGGCCTTGTACTGCTCGCCCTTGCTCCTGAAGAACTCGACCGCCGCGTCGCGCCCCATCAGCGAACGCTCGACCGGCAGGCCTTCGGCCGCGATCTTCTTCATTTCGGCCTCGATCCGGTCGAGGTCTTCGGGCGTGAACGGCGTCTTGCGCGCGAAGTCGTAATAGAACCCGTTGTCGATGACGGGACCTATCGTGACCTGCGTGTCGGGGAACAGGCGCTGCGTCGCCTGGGCGAGCAGATGCGCCGTGGAGTGGCGGATGACTTCGAGCGCGTCCGGATGTTTTTCCGTGACGATTTCGAGGCCGGCGTCGGCCTCGATGCGATAGCTCGTATCGACGAGCTTGCCGTCGACCTTGCCGGCCAGGGCAGACTTGGCCAGGCCGGGGCCGATGGACTGAGCCACCTCGAGCACCGAGACCGGGTGCTCGAATGCGCGCTGGCTGCCGTCGGGTAGCGTGATCTGAATCATGGGGTGTGCCTCGGATTGCCGCATCCGCGCTGCGGAATTGCGGCCAACAAAAAAGGGCGCCGAGCGCCCTTGTGCGGGTGAGCCCTGCGCGGGAATTTCAGTAACGGAAGAAAGTTCGCGTGCTCATGTCACACCCTCGACCGGCGCTTTGGCGCGGGCCACCTCGGCTCTGTGCATCGCGACGGCGACGCAGACGCGCGAAAACTAGAGCACCGCAACCGCCGCTGTCAACGTCGCCGTCGCAGGAGACCGCGACCGCCGCCGCACAAGCGTGCGGAGCGTCGGATGTAACATGGCAAATTTGATCCACGCGCCCGCTCGCACCGTTGCGCCCGCCCTGAGGAGAACCGTCGATGCATCGCCCCCTGATTGCCCTGTTCCTGTTGCTGCTCGGCTGCGCCAGCGCGCATGCCGCCGAGCCGGTCACCATAGGCCAGCTCTACACGATCAATTCGCCGACCCTGGCCGAGGATCGCCAGTACCGCATCTATCTGCCGGCCAGCTATCGCTGGGCCGCCAACCGCCGCTACCCGGTGTTGTACCTGCTCGACGGCCGCACCCGCTTCGGCCATACGGCCACCGCGGTCGAGGCCTTGGCAGCCGCCGGCGACATTCCCGAAATGATCGTCGTCGGCATCGACAGCAACGACCAGCGCACGCGTGACTTCACGCCGACGAACTGGGAAGCGGTCGCCGGCGGCGGCGGTGCGGACAAGTTCAAGCGCTTTCTTTCTTCCGAGCTGATTCCGGCCGTCGAACAGGAATACCGCGGCAACGGCTTCCGCATCCTGTCGGGCCATTCGCTCGGCGGCCTGTTCGTGCTGCACAGCCTCAGCGCCGAGCCGGCGCTGTTCCAGGCCTACATCGCGCTCGCGCCGAACCTGGAATGGGACAACAAACTGGCCCAGCGCGCGCTGCAGAAGACCTTCGAGGCCGACAGCACGGTCAAGGGCTATGCCTATATCGCCCGTGCCGGCGACGGCGGCGCGGCGCTGGCCGATTTCGAAGCATTGGCCGACACGTTCAAGAACAAGGCCCCGCCGGGACTGCGCTGGCAGGCGACGGCCTTCCCACAGGAAAGCCATGCCAGCGTGCCGCTGCCGGCCCAGGTCGAAGCGTTGCGCGGCCTGTATCAGGGTTATCGCCTGCCGGCGGAGGACTACGCCAAGGGCCTGGCCAATGCCGAGGAGCATTTCTCCAAGGTGTCGCGTCTCGTAGGCACGCCGCTGCCGATCACCGAGGAAGCCCTGTCCGGCGTGGCCCATGCACAGCTGGACACCAAGCCCAAGGACGCGCTGAAGCTGTTCCAGCACAATCTCGACGCGAATCCGAACTCGGCCGATGCCCACCTGGACATGGCCGAAGCATTTGCCAAAAACAACAAGTGGAAAGATGCAGCGCGCGAAGCCGACCGTGCCGTCGCGCTTGCCGCGGAATATCAGCTGCCGTCGCAGAACACGTACAAAGACACGGCCGCGCGGATCAAGGAAGGCCCGAGGAAGAAAGGCGCCAGGTAATCCAGGCGCCTTTGCAAGTTCGTAGCCGGCGCAATGCCGGCCGCCGCGAAACGGCGCCGTCAGCCACGGAGTGGCGGACGGCGCCTGATCTCAGAACGTCCAGTCGAAGATCACGCTCGCATTACGCCCCATCTCGTCGGCACCGGAACCGTGTTCGCGGTAGCGACGATCGGCCAGATTGTCGAGCAGAAGGGTCAGCTTCGCATCGGGCGCGAACTCCCAGGCGAGGCGCGTATTCCAGGTATTCCAGCCGGCCGTGCCGTCGGGGTTGACGCGCGGATCGGTCAGGTCACGCGGACTCAGCCGGTCCTGGCGCGCCGCGTACAGCGCATTGACGTCGAGACTCAGATTCGGCGTGAAGTAATGCAGCAGACCGAGCCGGCCGTTGAGCGGCGGAACGCGGTCGGCATCGTAGCTGTCGCCCGCATAGCTCTCGTCGCCGCGCGTGTAGTTCAGGGTGCCGTAGAACTGGCTGTTCTCGCTGAAATACCAGCGGCCACCGGCTTCCACGCCCCACAGATCGAGCTGGGTCACGTTGGCATTCGTCACGATGATCGCGCCGGCGGAGGTCAGTTCGCCGGTTTCTATCGTCGTGATCTTGTCCTTGTAGTCGGACTTCCAGACGAAGGCTTCGGCCTGCCAGCGCGGATGGTCCCATTTCAGGCCGAGATCGTAAGTGATGACGGTTTCGGGCTTCAGATCGGTGTTCGGCACGGCCCAGCGGTTGCTCGGCCGGCTGCCGAACACGCCGAGGTCGAAGATGTTCGGCGCGCGGAAGCCGCGACCGACGTTGCCGACCACGTGAACGGTATCGGTGGCCTTGAACGTCAGGCCGGCATTGCCGGTGAAGTCGTCGGGACTGAGTTTCACGCCGACGCCCTGGGTGTTCGGCGTCAGTTCGATGTCGAAGCTCGAATAGCGCCCACCCAGATCGAGCTGCCACTGCGGTGCCAGTGTGATGCTGTCGTTGAGGAATACCGCGTAGCTGTCCATGGTGGAGCCGTCCGGGAAACGCGGCGGCCGCGCGGTGATCGCGTTGGTATTGAGGTTCAGGCGTTGGCGAAAGCTCGAGATCGTGTCGTAGTAGGCCTCGGCGCCATAGACCAGCGCGTGGCTGCCGACTTCCTTGTTGAAGGTCGCCGTGAAGCCGCGCAGGCGGCTGGAGTTTTCCTCGAGCTCGCGGTTCACCGTACCGAACTCGCGCGTGCGGCGGTCGTCGTTGATCTTCTGGTAGCCGGCGTGGAACTCGGCGCGGTCGAACCAGCTGCCGTCCTGCTCGATGACATAGCGCGCCTGCACGAACAGGCGGTCCTGCGGCTGGAAATAGAACTCGGCGGAATTCGGCCGCGTCTGGTGGAAGCTCGTCATGAGCTCGTCGACGCGCGCGGTCTTGGGTTGCTTCAGATACGCCGCCGACAGCATGAGCTCGTGGCCGGCCGTCGGGCTCCAGAGCAGCTTGGTGTCCGCGGCCCAGGAGCTGAAATCGGTATACGGCAGCCGGCCGCCGTCGCCGCCGAGTTCGCGCAGACCGACGTCCTGCACGGTCACGCCACCGGCGATCGACACGCCGTCCTTGCCGGCCGCGCCGGCGATGCGGCCCAGACGCGACAGGTCGCCGCTGGAATACTGCGCGCGGAAGCGACCGCGGCCGTCCCAGGAGTCACCGTTGAAACGCTCTTCCGGCGTGAGGATCTGCACCACGCCGCCCATCGCATCGGAACCGTAGAGGCTGGACTGGGCGCCGCGCACGAGCTCGATGCGATCGACGTTCTGCGTGTCGGCCAGCGCGAAATACTGGTTCGGCGAATTGCGGAAGAACGCCGTGTTCATGCGGAAGCCGTCGACCATGTGCAGCACTTCCGAACCCTTGAGGCCGCGGATGATCGGCACGGCCTGGCCCGGCGTGGTGGACTGGATGAAAGCGCCCGGCTGGCCGCGCAGATAGTCGGCCACGGTCAGCGCGGTCTTCTCGCGCACTTCGTCCTGGCCGACGACGGTCACGGCAGAGGAAACATCGAAGTTCGACTTCGCCGCGCGCGTCGCGGTGATCTGGATCTGCTCCAGCGGCTGTTCGCCGCGGCCGGCGCCGGTCTCGGCAGCCTCGGCATCCGCCGTGGTCGCGGCCTCGTTCAATGGTGCGGTGGCGGTCTCTACGGCCGTTTCGGCCAGCACCGGCGTGGCCAGCGCAAACAGGATGGCGCTCAGCAGAGCGGAATGACGCATGCAGGACTCCCCAGTCAGATCGTCGTTACGACCAAAGGCCAGAGAGTGCCGGGGCGCCAGCCGTTCTGACATCAGCCTTAAGGAGCAATTTAACTAGGCCCTTAGAATTAGAACGGCAGTCCAGCATTGCACTCGCGGCAGGACGTGGTTCTGCAGCGACAAACCGTTCAGTTACTCCCTTGCGCAAACCACGCCGCCACAGCGACGGACGGCCAGTTGCCAGAACGTAGCCGGGTCGCTCAGCGAACTGCCGGCGACCGGCGCTGCGTCAGGAGCTGCCGCAACGCACGCAGCCGGACGCAACAGCGGCGCGCACCCGTCTGCCGGACACGAGGTCCGCCGGGATAATCAGAGCGGCAAGGACGTATCCGGGCGGGACACGCGCGCAGACTGTCGCGACAATGCCGCCGACGCAGCCGCATAGCCGGACGGCCGAATCAACCGGCGTGCTGCTTGACCCAGGCCACGTATCGGTCCATCCAGCCCTGCAGGAAGTCGCGACTGCTGCCGCCGATGTTGCCGTCGGCATCGAAGAAACCTTCCTTGGCCTGGAGGAAGGCCTCGGGCTGGCCGAGGGTCGGCATGTTGAGATAGGCCAGCACGTTGCGCAGATGCTGCTGCGCCAGCGCTGTGCCGATCGCCCCGATGGAGATGCCGATGACCCCGGCCGGCTTGCCGTTCCAGGCGCTGGTGCCGTAGGGCCGCGAGGCCTGGTCCAGCGCATTCTTGAGCACGCCGGGCATGGAGCGGTTGTATTCGGGAGTGACGAACAGCACGCCCTGCGCCGAGGCGATTTCCTGCTTGAGTCGCTTGACGCTGTCGGCCTGGTTCGCGTCGTCGTCCTGGTCGTACAGCGGCAGATCGTCGATGCGCGAGAACTCGAAATGGAACTCCGGCGGCGCCAGGCGGATCAGCGCATGCGCGAGCTTCTTGTTGAACGATTCCTTGCGCAGGCTTCCCACGATCACGGCGATGCGGTACTGGCTCATGACGACCTCCTTGATGGCCCCGGCAGCACAGTGGTGCCCGGAACGTGACGAAAACGTGGCGGCGACGGCGGGACAATCCGGCGCCGGCCGCCCTTCGACCGCTTGAAGCCGCAGCGCCGCACGAGGCGGGCGCCGCGATTCGCGCCTACTCTAGCCACACCGCAGCTGCCGATCAGCTGCGACTGTGGCGACACAGTTGTCGCCCGGCGGCAACAACGCGAAAGGGGTTGTACTGCTGCAACGAGTTCGCTATATTTCGCGCCCCTTCACCGGGCGCGTAGCTCAGCGGTAGAGCACTACCTTGACATGGTAGGGGTCACAGGTTC